>Ga0209172_10000023_pt1 | contig 452837 bp, 398 predicted proteins | sample LarsenN4metaG_FD_184113 | JGI IMG/M metagenome (GOLD analysis project Ga0209172, IMG submission 184113) | Hot spring sediment bacterial and archeal communities from British Columbia, Canada, to study Microbial Dark Matter (Phase II) - Larsen... ...
CATACGTCACATTGAGTTTCAATCCACGCTCCCCATGCGGGGAGCGACCGCAACATCTAGCCGCATTGTATCATGCTGCGCCAGATATTGGCTTTTTCTTACCAGTCTCTTGCAATTACGAGCAGTTTTTTATCAGAAGTCGCTGAAATATTCGGTTGTTAAGGTGCAATTTGCCTGCGAACCTGCCAGAAATTCTATGTTCACTTCGGGTTCGCACTTAGGCAATCAGTGTCCCTTCCAAATCGAGGCTTGGCTTTGCGCCCACATGTTCGACGCGCTGTTTCCAGTTATCGCCAAGATAATAATAGCGCAGACTATCTACTTCCGGCTCAATGATTTTCAACAGCTTGTCCTGCAACTCTTTCAACTGTGCGGGATCAATCAAACATTCAAAGACCGAGTTTTGCACGCGCTGACCGTAATCCTGGCATTTTTTAGCAACTTTCCGCAGGCGGCGTTTACCTTTCTCGGTTTCGGTGTTTACGTCGTAGGTGATGAGGACCATCATGGGAAACTCTCTTGCAAACGCGGAGATTGCATCGCCGCCTGGTCTCGATATGCGCTTCGTGTTACTTGACCGACGGCGGCTCGCAATGACATCAACTCCAAAAGAACGGCGGGTAGGCATCCAGGTCGCCGCGCAGGTGACGCGCCAGCAGCAGTGCTTGAACGTGCGGAATCAGCCCGAAGGGAATCCGCTCGTTCAAGTATGGGTGGACAATCTCTTCTTTCTTGCGCTCCTGCCAGGCGGTGATGACGGCTTTGCGCGTCTCATCGTCCATCAGGATTCCGCCGCTTTCCTTTTTGGTAAAGCCTTTCCCCGTCACCTGCCTGCGGTTGACGAGCGAAAGCGCCAGCCGGTCGGCAAAGACCGGACGCAGTTCCTCCATCAGGTCCAGGGCGAGCGAGGGGCGGCCGGGTCTGTCAGCGTGGAGAAAGCCCACAAACGGGTCCAGTCCCACGGTCTCAAGCGCCGAAGCGACCTCGTTGGTCAACAGCGTATAAAGGAACGAGAGCAGGCTGTTCATATTGTCCAGCGGGGGGCGGCGCGAACGTTCCTCGAAGTGGAAATCCTCCTTCTGGTGCAAAATCAGGTGGTCGAACACGCTGAAATAAATCTTCGCCGCCGCGCCCTCGAAGCCCATCAGGTCGGCGATGGTTTTGCAGTTGGGAATGGCTTTGAGCGTCTCTTTCAAAAAATTGGACGCGCCCGTCAGCGCTTCGACGTTGACGAGCATGGCATGGTCGCGGAGGGCGCGGTCGAGGACTTTGCGGCAATTGGACAGTTTGCCCAGCAGAAACGAGGCCGCGATGGGGAGGCTCTGCGCTTCATTTTCCGCGACCTCGAACTGCTTTCGCCGCAGCAGGACGTTGCCCTTCACCCGTCCCGTGACCCGCGCCAGAAAGCGCCCGCTGGGCGCGAGGAAGGTCAGCCCAATGTTGCGTTCGGTGCACGCACCCATCAGCGCGGGGCTGGCGCCCTGCCAGTTGAAGCAGACGATGTTTTCGAGGTTGTGCAGCGGCAGGCGCGTGGAGGTGTGTTCGTCCTTTTGGACGACGATGTTTTCGCCATCCAGCGAGAGGTAGGATTCGGGGGTGGTGATGTAGAGGGTGTTAGCGAGGTGTTTCATAGCAGGTCAGGCATTTTCCAACTGTCTTTGAATGTATTTCGAGGCGGCGATGACGTTTTCCTGCAAGGTAGGCAGGCAGATTTCCGCCAGCGAACAGGAGCGGCAGCCCTTGTGGGGTTTGACTTTGGGCGTGTAACCGCGGGAAAAATAATTGTGCATTTCGGCGGACATCTCGCGCACCAATTGGCGCAGGGCGGGGGTCAGTTCCACTTCTTCGCGGTGACGGGTTTGAGCGTAGTACAGATACCCGCGCGGGATCTGCGTCGAGAGCATTTCTTCGAGGCACATCGCCTGGGCGCAGAGTTGGGCTTCGTCCACGGGTTCGCGTTTGGGTTTGCCGCGTTTGTATTCGACGGGCGCGGGGAGGTAGAAGCCTTCGCGGTTGGGAAGGCGAATTCCCTCACCCCTGCACCCCTCTCCCGCTGGGAGAGGGGATGGGGGCGAGGGAGTAAACTCCACCACATCGCACACCCCCGACAGCCCCAGCCGATACGAAGCGACAGGCACCGACCGCGCTGTGACGACCCCATTTCTCGTTTCGGTGAAGAAGGGGTCATCCACGCGCTGATGCAGGATGCGCCCCTCGGCGGTGAGTGCATTTTCTTTCCACTGCATTTCGACGTGAATCAGCGCCCACTGCCTGCGGCAAAACAGGAAGTGTTGAATGCCCGAAAGGGGCAGGAGGTCTTCGGGGGTGTAGTCGGATTTCATGCTGTCATTGCGAGACTTGCGAAGCAGGTCGAAGCAATCTCCTTTATTAGGGAGACTGCTTCGCTCTGCTCGCAGTGACATTACAACATTTCAATCAGCTCCACACCCTGCGGCACGCCCGCTTTGTCCACCGTCACAGTATAATCGCCGAAACTGCGCGGGGGATTGGCTTCGGGTTTGCGTTCCACCTTGACCAATTCAAACAACTGATGCGCGGGGGCGTTGCCCAGGTCGCTATCGTGCTTGAACACAATCAGCCTGCGAGTCGCCATCTTGCCGCGCGCGGCGGAGCGGTCATGCTCAAACATGTTGATAAGCGCTTCCCAGAAGAGTTGCAAGTCTTCTTCTGAAAATCCCGTGCCTTTGGTGGCGTCATTGGCGAGTTTGGCGGAGATGTAGCCTTCCACGCGGTACAAGCCGTAGGGGACGTAATTTTTGCGTCCCATCTCGGTTTGCTTGTCTTCATCTTGGCGGGTGACTGTTAGGCGGGTAATGGATGCTTCCATCTGCGCGATTGGGTCAATGCTGCGAGAGAAGTTCAACTGAACGGGTCCGCGCACAATACCAGCAGGAACATCCGTGTTCATAACGGCGCCAAAAGTACGAATGTCGTAGAAATTTTGGCACATCCAGTTTCGTAATTCAAAGATTTTCTGCACATCTTTTCGTATCGCTTTTCTCTGCTCGTCGTTTTGCGGAATTGGTGTATTGGTGGCTTTGTATGCCAACTCATGTTGGGCATTCAAAGGTATATTTTCTTTGATGTAGATTTTCCACCCCACCGCGTCGCCCTTAACCATCTCCACATAGTTGCGGATTTTGCGCTTCAGGCACACGTCGGTGACGATGCCGTAGCCCGTTTCGGGGTCAATGCGCGGCATGTTGCCCGCGTCGGGGTCGCCGTTGGGGTTGCCGTTCTCCACGTCGTAGAGCAGAACGAATTCGTAGCGGTTGGAAAGGGTAGTCATGGATTAGTCTCCTTTGTGATTGAAGATTGTAGATTGGTGATTTTCGATTTGAGATTGTTTGCGTCATTGCGAGGGCGAAGCCCGAAGCAATCCTCTCATAAAGGGAGACTGCTTCGCCCTGCGGGCTCGCAGTGACGTCATTTTTCGGGTTGGCTTGCTTCCTCGCCGTTATCCTTCCTGGCATAGAAGGCGGCGCGCTGGTGATAGTAGCCCAGTACGAACACACCTTGTTCATCCAGCGTCAGGCGGGACGGGAACGCTTTGGCTTCGAGCATATCGAGCAGGTCTTGAATTTTCCTGTCCGAGACGCCGCCATACTCGGCTTTGGCTGTCCAATGATGCGCGAGCCGCAGCAGGGTGGGGAAGACGCTGGCAGGCGCGGCGCAGGCGGACGTGAAGTAGCGGTCCTTGATGGTGGCGTTGATGTTTTGACCGATGGCTTCTCGCTGCGCCTTTTCCAGAACGGCGAACAGACGTCCCAGCACATAGGCGGGATGGGTATAAGATTCATTGAGTGACATTTGCAAAGCCTCCTGATAGGGATTGTTGCCTCCACGGCGGTACTTGCGGATGAGATGCGCCTTGAGATACGCGGCGCGGATGTAATTGATTTTGACGCTGCGCGCTTTGCCCTTCTCGCTGGTTTCGTCCGTATCGTGGCGGATGCGGTTGAGCACGGCGGCGTACAAGCCTTCGGGGTAGGGCGCGCCCGTGAGAATGGAACGCATGAACGCTCCGCCCAGCAGCGACCACGACTTTTTCACCTCGTCGTCGCGCTGAGTCACTTTGGGCGAAACACACTCGGCAAGGATGCGGTAGGGCGAGATGTAAGTAGGCTGGTTGGCGTATTCCTTCTCGATTTGCAGGTCGTCGTAGTGTTGCATGATGCGCGCGGCAAAGACGCCAAACGGTTCGGTAAGAAAGAAGCGCACGGCAAGACGCGCTGCGCTCGGAGCCAGCCCCAGCACATAGAAGCGCGTATTTTTGTCCAACTCGTTCTCGACCTGTTTGCGTAATTCTGCAAGGTCAATGGATTTCCCCTGCCGCACCGATTCAGCCACTTCGCCCATTTGTTTTTCTACTTCTTTGGCGCGTTTCCGCTTTCCCTTGCCTTTGATTTCTTCGGTTTTGCCTTCTTTCTGTTCTTGTTGATACTCTGGATTCAGGAAAGTGTAGAATGCGCTGGCGTAACGCTTGTCGGGCGCGTCCGACCAGTAAACGACAGTGGTATCGCTAAAGTAAATTTTGCGATTTGGGTTCTGGTTTGACAGCAGATAGTTGAGCGCAACGCCGTAACCCGAAGCCACACGGCGGCTGACAGGTGAGTTTGCTCCTTGCTCTCTCCCATAAGACGTGAAAGCATCAAGGTTAAAACTGACTAACCGCGCTCCACTGCTTTGTGCATCCCCAACCCCTTTGATAGCGGGATGTAAGCGTTCAATTGGCTCAATCTCTCCCGTCACCAAACATTGCATTTCGATAGCTTCTTGCCCCAGATGATGGTCTTCCCATGCACGTTTGATTTTCGGGTCACTCAGTGCGTCTTTACCTTCAACGTAAAAAATCAGGTTGCTGCCTTGTACCAGTGATTCCAGGTTGCGGGCAATAACAGGGTTGTCTTTGGCTTTTTGTGGGTCATGATTCTTCAAGAACGCTATCACGGCGCGGGCAATGGGGCTATCCACCTTTGACAAGATTGCGATATTGTGCGCGCGGAAGGCTTCAAATCGCCTCAAACCGTATTTGGTGTCTTTCTCTTTTTGTTCTGGAATACCCAGCACGAAGGCACTATAGTCACACATGAAATTTGGCTTCGGGCTAACACCCGCACGCTTTACCTGCTCTGGCACGTTCATGCGGCGGGGTCTATCTACCGTCTTCTTGCCTTGCTGAACAGGAACATACAGCGGGATGATGTCCAGCAACTCACCTTGCAGGGACAAATTGACCGCATGGCTGACAGGCGCATTGCTGTACCCAGGCTCGGCAATCTCCACGTCGGGGTCTTCGCGCAAAATCTGGTAGTAGTGGTAGAGCGACTGCAAAATCATCGCCGCACCTCCTTGGCGCATTCGCGCACGTCAATCATTCCATCTTGCATGACGGCGTGATAGAACATCGGCTGAATGTCGCGCGGGTTGGAGAAATCCAAGTCGTAGAGCATGTAGCCCAGGTCGCGTTTGCCCGTCAGCGGGCTTTTGGGGATGTTGCCTTTGTCTTCGATGAGCGTCACTTTGGCGGGGAACTCGCGCGTCCCCAGGCAGGGGGCGTGGAAATGCTGCCCCTCCCGCAGGCGGCGCAGGACGATGTTGTAATGTCCCTCTTCCGTGTCGCGCTCACCCCATTCTTTTTCTACCTTCTCGAAGTGCGCCTCAATGACGTAATCCACGTCCTTCAAGACCATCGCGGCGCGCTGCTGACGGGCTTCGGTGGCGGCGATGTAGAGCGGCTTGTTTGCGCCCTTCATTACTTGCAAGGCGTTATCTACTGACGCCTTATCGCTCACCTCGTTGCGGCGGATGTTGGTGAACTGGATTTCTTTCAGGACATGGATTTTGTCTATCACCCAGCGGATGGCGGGCTTCCAATAGACCGCTTCGATGATTCCGCGCGCCGCCGACGGGGTGATGACGTCGTAACTGACGCGCTCCACTTTCATTTCGGGACGGGTGAACAGGGCGTAGGGTCCCTCTACGCGGACGGTGATACCGTATCCCATAGGTCGAACCTCCTTTCGTGATGGATGTCACTGCGAGCCGCCGCAAGCGGCGAAGCAGTCTCTTGGCAATCTGGAGATTGCTTCGACCTGCTCCGCAGGTCTCGCAATGACATTTGGCAAATTAGAACAACAACCCATCCCCGCCGCCGCTTTCGGGGACGAGCAGCCCGCGCTGCGGGTCGTAGTACTCTTGCATTGCGTCTGGATTGAGAAAATGATAGGTATCGTCAATGGTCAAAATCACTCCTTTGGAACTGAGTTTGTCGAACTCGCCCTCGAAAATCGAAACCGTGTAGGGCTGAAGTTTTCGCAGGGTGGAGAAGGGATACTCGGTATATTTCAACTCTTCGATGAGCCGCTCTGCCTCCTCGTTGTAAGGGATAATCACTGTCACGGTCGGGTCTTCAATGATTTGGAACTCGCGCGCCGCCGTCTCAAACTTGAATTTGCCGTCTGTGTCCTCAAAGCACTCCATAATGCGTTTGAAATCAAACGCCTGCGAGTCTTGCAGGTTATACAACTGCCCGAAGAATGCCTGAATCGCGGGGATGGAAATCGGCGCGGCGGCGTGGTCGCGCAAGACCATGCGAGCGACTTCCGCCGTTTGCTTCAGGAAAGACGGCGTCCGCTTGATGAACTCCGACTTCGGCTCGAAGACGAACATCTCGCTCACGCCGCGCTTCATCTCGCGGTTGACGCGCCCCGCCGCCTGATTGATGGAATCCAGCCCCGAAAGGGCGCGATAGCCGACGGGAAAGTCCAGGTCAATGCCCGCTTCCATCACCGTCGTCGAGACCACGCGGCAGGGTTGCCCGCTCGACAGCCTCTCCTTGATTTCCTCCAGTTTCGTGCGGCGGTGCGCGGGACACATCAATGTCGAAAGGTGGAAATTCCCCTCGCCCTGCAATCCGCCAAATAGTCCGCTGGCGTGGCGGCGGGTGTTGACAATGCACAGGGCTTGGTCGTGCGCATTCAGGCGGGCGAGTAGGTCTTCATCGGTCAGCGTGCCGAGATGTTTCACCTCCACGCGCTTGTAGAAGTCGAACAATTCCTGCGGGTTGGGGGCGAGTTCTTTCAGTTTCGTGTCTTCGGGCAGAAAACGTTCCAGCCCTGGCTGGGTGGCGGTGCAGAAGACCGCGCTCGCGCCGTAGTTGGTCACCAGTTCCCATACCGCCGCCATGGCGGGGCGCATGTACTCGCGCGGCAGCATTTGGGCTTCGTCGAAGATAATCACGCTTTTGGCAATGTTGTGCAGTTTGCGGCAGCCCCGTGACCGATTGGCAAACAGTGACTCGAAGAATTGCACGTTGGTCGTGACCACGATGGGGACGTCCCAGTTCTCTGCCGCCAGTTTGAGTTTGGCAAGCGCGCTGTTGGTGCGGTCATCGGGATTGTCCTTCTTTTTGCCTTCCCAGTCGAAGTTGGAGTGATGCTCCAGCACGTTTTCTTCGTCGAAGATACCCTTGAATACTTTGGCGTTCTGCTCGATGATGGTGGTGAACGGGATGACGTAGATAACGCGCTTCAGCCCATGTTCGGCGGCGTGATGGAGCGCAAACGCCATCGAAGCCAGCGTCTTGCCGCCGCCTGTGGGGACGGTGAGCGAGAAGAAGCCAGGTTTTTCGGCTTTACCCCGTTCGATGCAGGCGTGAAGGATTTCATTGCGCTTGCGGTTGACTTCGCTGGTCGGGTTTTCAAATTGCTTCAAGTGCGCGTCCATCTTGTCGCGCAGAGTTGGGATGTCGTTATGTCCGCCGCGCGGCTTTGCGCCTTTCATGTAGGTTTCGGTTTCCTGAAAATCGGCGTCCACCAGCGCGGAGTAAATCATCCGCGTCAGGAAAGATAGGGAAAAGCCGAAATAATCTTTGGGCGGCTTTTGCGGGAGAATTGGCAGGCGCAAGGGGCGGATGGGTAAACGCTGCGGGAAGGGGAGAGTCGAAATATCCAGTTCGCTTTTGTAGGCGCTGTAATCTGGGATATTGTTTTTCAACCGCCCGCAGAAGGTTCCGCCTTCCAGGTCGGTTTCGCTGCCGTAATCGGGCAATCCCGCATGATGTCCCAGAATGGGATACGCCAGCAGTTGAGCAAAGACTTGTTGCGGCTTGCCTTCAAGCAGGGCTTTAAGTTCCTTCGCGCCCGCAGTGGAATGGTCCACGCGCGGACCGCCCTCCAGCCGTTTTTGAAACTCGGCGGAGTACTTGCCCAAATCGTGAATCAGTCCTGCGATGTATGCCAGGTCTGCTACGTTGGCGTCTGCGCCAAATTTGCGCGCCAGTTCAGCGGTGTTTCGCAAATGTTCGATGAGCGGCTGCCAGTCTTCGCGGTCTTCACCCTCGCGGCGGTGAGCAAAGAAACGGGTTTGCGGCTCGTTGAGATTTCCCACCCCATACACCCTCGCCATCTTCTTCGCTTCCTTCACCAGTCTTTTTCGCAGCCAATCTGGCGACACCACTTCACAATCCGCGCCCCAGCCGCGTATCCAGGGAATCATCTCCTGCGGCTCGGCGACCTTTGCTTTCCAGAGAATCGAGCCGTCTTCCAGTTTGGTCTCTTGCTCGGAGCGGTGCCAGCGGGTCTCCTCCAAACGCGAAGCGACGTCACGGCTGAATTTCAGCGTCACTTCCACGGGGTCGCTGGTGGTGTACCAAACTCCCCAGGCGTCTGCCAGCAAATCGCGCGGGTCAAAGTCGGCGGGGATTTCATAATGCTCCCGCGTCAACTCCACACGCTCGATGCGTTCGATTTTCAACGTCCGCAATTTGCCATTGGATTCGTCGCGCGCGATGAGATGCGTGGTCTGTCCCACTGCATACGGCTCGATGAAATACGGGCAGAGCAGATATTCAAGGACTTTTTGCGCCTTGTCGCTTCGATGCCAGACCTTGACCTTGCGCAGTTCCGCCCAAGCAAGGGTTAACGCTTCGAGAACGTCCAGATAGCGCGGGTCCTGCCATTGAGACGCATCGTCTATCACCTCGGCGGACTGTTTAACGTGTGCGCTGATGCGCGGCGCGAGCTTTTCGAGCGCCACGCCCAGTTTCCGCAGGGCAGAGGCGGCGTGCGGGTTTTGCCTGTCCATGCGGGTGGCAAGCAGGCGCGCGGCAAGGTGAACCGCGGTCGCCTCGTGCAAAGTAAACGCCACCTTGACGAGATACGCCGAACGGTCAAGGCTGATGCGCCCGTCATCGTGTTCGATGGTGGGGTAGAGTTTTTGGAAGTCGTACAGATTTCGGTGGATGACGGAACGGTCCACGCCGAGGCGGCGCGCCATTTCGGCTTGCGTCAAGCCCTGGGGGGCGGCAAGCAGCAAAGCTTCCATTTGGAGTAGTCGTTCCGCTTTATTTTCAGCGCGAGACATGAGTACCTCCGCAACAGATTTCGATTATGGACAGAATAGCACATCGCCGTGTCGAATTCTGCAACATTTTTGATTTTCGTTGCGAACATTTTGTCATGAATGATGTGATTGAGATTGTTTGTGGGGGTAAAGTCCCCCTTCATCGTCTTCATAAAGATAAAGACCCTTATCCTCCAGCGCCGGGAGGGAGCGAGTCACCTCCGAACGGTTCAAGCCTAACAACCTGGCGATAAACCCCGCCTTTTTGCCTGGATGTTCCTGAACGGTATTATAGATGTTTTCCAGTTTCCCGTCATCGGTTTTGCGAACCATGTAAAGCCTCCGTAAGGTGGATTTATGTCCACTTTACGGGAGGCATGTTGCAGGTAATGCAACAATATGCTGTAATTGCAATTCCCCGCTGAGGAATTATCGAATTATCGGCGAGGTCCTACTTAATCTTCAGGCAGAATTGAGAAAAATCTGCCCAAGGATTAATGCGATTCTCGGTGTGGTTTTGTTTCTTTCCATTCTGTAAGTTTTTCCCTGGTACCCTTTCCATTTCTCTCCGTCATGAAAATACGTTCTGCTATTCCCGTTCACAAGGAGTTGACCATGTTTGCATTCCTCAAATGGGCTATTGTCGTTTTGCTGGCTGCGCTGGCATGGCTGGTTGCTGTCATCACCGCCGAATATTTCAGGCCGTATGAAAAGGTCCCCATCCGCCTGAGATAGGAACCCTTTCACATCCCAATGAGACTTTCGATGTTGCAATAGAACAGGGCCCGGCAAAAGCCAGACCCTGAAATTCAATTCCCATTCCACTCATAATCATACACCGTGGTCAGGTGCCGAAGCCATGCTTGTCCACGATGGGTTTGCTCATGGAGCCTGCATCCACAACGGCAAAGGAATAGCCGCGTTCGCAGATTTCCCTATTCAAGATCAGGTCCTATTCATATTGCACTGCTTCCAAAATGCGGATGCGCGCGGCGCGTAACGCTGGGGGAATTGCCGCCATCTGCGAGACGATCAAGGCGATCACCATGCTAAGCCATACCGCCTGGGGCGGCAATACGAACGATAACTGATACCCGGACATGGTGGTCATGCCGATGAACAGAATGCGTGCCAGCACAATGCCAGTGGCAAGACCGAGCAAGCCTCCGATCACACCCATCAGGGCGGCTTCTGCCAGCACCATCTTGACGATCTGTCCGCGCGTGGTGCCGATGGCGCGCAACATGCCGATCTCGCGGGTGCGCTCAATGACGCTCATCGTCAGGGTGTTGACCACGCCCAGCGAGCCGACCACAATGGAGATCAGCGCCATCACATCGAACATGCTGAACGCCTGATCCATGAGAGTGGTAACCTGCCCGCGAATCGCATCGTTGGCGATCAGGGTCAGATGGTAGCGTTTTCCGTATTCACTCTCGATTCTATTCTGCACTTTAGAAACAGGGACGCCCGACTCGACCTTGACGTAGAACGTGCTGGCATCGTCAATGCGGAAGTAGCGCCGCATGGTTTCCCAGCCGCCCTGAACCACCAAGCCCTGGTTATAAAAATCCACAACCACGCCGACGATCTCGAAATCGCGGTAACCGGAACGCGATTTCAGTTCGACGGTGTCACCAACCTTCAGGTTGTATTTTTCCGCCAGGACACTGGAGATGAAGACGGTCGGTTCGTCCGCCAGCCTGTTCACGGCGGTCTCGGGGTCTGCCTGGTCGCCGCTGAAGACAAAGTTGGTGACGGTGGTGTAGGCGCGTACGTCCATGGCCATGAAGTTAAGTTCCTCGGTTTCGCCAGTCGGCGTGCGCCAGTCCACGTTGAAGTAACGGATCGGGGTCACGGCGGCAACTCCCTCGGTCGCTTCGATGCGTTTCCCGATGTCGCTCCGCAGTTTGACAGATGAGGTCACGTAAATGTCCCCGCCGAGATAGGCGTTGATCCACGTCCGCAGGTCACCGGCAAAGGATTCGGTCATGCCGCGCACCATGATGACCATGGCAACCCCCACCATCAACGCGGCGACCGTCAGCGTGGTGCGGACACGCGAGCGTTGAATGTTGCGGCTTCCCAGATTACCACTGGCGCCGTAGATGAGTTTCATTACCGGGCGCGCAACGAATTCCCAAACACCCACCGTGGCAGGGATGAGGAGTGTTGCGCCAGTGAAAAGCCCAAAGACGGTCATGCTTCCCAGCCGGAATTGCACGTCGTACGAAAACGGGTTGAGGACGAGCAGATAGATCGAGCCTGCCAGCATGAGTATGCCACCGACCCAGCCATAGCGGATGACCCAGCCCTCGCTTGATTTACCGCGCACACGCAAGGCTTCCATCGGCGAGATACGCCCCGCCTGCCACGCCGGAATGCCCGCCGCCAGGAACGTGACGCCCACTCCGAGCGCTATGCTCAGTATCATATCCGCCGTGGAGATCACAACGCTACCGATCTGCTGGTTGAGGATGACTTCCATCAGGCGGGTAAGTCCGCGCGCCAGGAAGACGCCCAACCCCACGCCCAAACCTGCTCCCAGAACACCGAGCATTGCTGCTTCGATGAAGACCTGTGCCGTGACTTGTCCGCGCGTCATGCCGATGGTGCGCAACATGCCGAATTCGCGCGTGCGTTCCACCACTGTCATGGCGAAGGCGTTGTAGATCAGGAACGCGCCAACAAACAGCGCAATGCCGCTCATAAAGTTCAGTCCGATCTGGTAGTTTTGGAGCATTTGCGTCATACGCTGTCCCTGTCCAGAGGGATAGGTAACCGAATAATCGCGTCCCATCTCTGCCTGCAGAGTATCGCGCAACGCCGCCAACTCCTTTGTGCTGGGGTTCTGGTTGACCGGCACGATATCGATCTGGTCGATATCGTCGCCGCGGTTGAACATCTGCTGGGCGGTCTTCAACGGGATGACGCCGAAGTTGCCATTATTGGTCTGGCCGGGTCCATCGCGTGAAACCAACCCGACCACTTTGAGTTCCTTCACACCGTTGGGCGTGATGATCTCGATCAGGTCGCCGACCTTGATCTCCTCGTCGTTCGCAAAAGACTCCACCAATACCACTTCGCGCACTTCAGGTTCGTCGGAGAGAAAACGCCCTTCCACCAGTTTGTAATTGCGGGTGAGTTGTTCCTGCACCGGGAGTATCCCGTGGAGCAACAGCCCGCCGCTGTTTGTGCCGAATAGCCCAATATCGAGCGTGTCCGAATCCTTTTGATCTGCCAGTCCGGATTGTGCCTTCACAATGGGACTGGCCACCTGTATCCCATCCACCTTGCCAACCTCCCGGAGCGCACGGATCGAGAACCCGGTTTCATCTGTGGAGGAGGATGCTACGGTCAATTTTGCCCGACCGGATGTGCTTTCAAAGAGTTTGGATATTGAGTCCATGGCTGCCTGGTTTGTTGAACGGATCGCCAGCAAACCAGCCACCCCGAGAATGATTCCGAAAGCGCTCAACAGGAATCGGAACGAACGGGAACGAATGGAACGAAATGTCAGAAGCCGCGTCAGACGCATGTCACGACTCCAATTTTTCCATGGTCCCCATGATGCCGCGCAATCGTTCCGGCAGCGGAGTGTCGGCAGTTGGCTGGTAGTCCTGAACGATCAGCCCATCGCGCAGGAAAATGACACGATCCGCATACGCCGCGGCTTTCGGGTCGTGTGTAACCACGATCACGGTCTGTTGTAATTCCCGGCAGGAACGGCGAAGAAGTTCCATGATGGCGGTGCCCGTCTTGGAGTCCAGATTGCCCGTCGGCTCATCTGCCAGAAGGATGGCTGGTTCCGTTATCAAGGAACGGGCAATGGCGACGCGTTGTTGCTCGCCGCCGGAGAGCTGGTCCGGTTTGTGATGGCGTCGGTCCGATAACCCGATCAGTTCCAGCAGGCTGTTCAAGCGTTCCTTATATTTTTTCGGGTTCTTGCCATCGATAATGACCGGGAGCAAAATATTCTCCTCCGCATTCAAAGTGGGGAGGAGGTTGAAGAACTGGAACACAAAACCTACATTATGCCGGCGCACAAGGGTGGCTTTTCGCTCTGACAATTTCGCCAACGATTGCTCGGCGAGAACGATGTTCCCCTCACTGGGCGTGTCCAGCCCGCCCAGCAAATGGAGCAGGGTGGATTTTCCGCTTCCCGAGGGACCCATGATCGCGACGAATTCCCCTTTCTCGACCTGAAAGTTCACGCCTGCCAGCGCGTCAACGGTATGTTTTCCCAATTTATATTGCTTGCGAACCTCTTTTGCTTCCAAAACTGGCATGACATTCTCCTGCGATATTTTTTGATAAGCGGAATATTATTCCGCTTTAATGGTCAATTCCTGGGAATGGATGAAGACTTCCCCGGTATGTCCGTTCACGGTAACGATAGTATCATCCTTCAACAGCATGGCGCCATCCGCAGAGACCACCGCCGGGATATTGTACTCCCTCGCCACGATGGAACTGTGAGAAAGCAACCCACCTGATTCTGAAACGACCGCCCCCGCACGAGCAAAGAGCGGAGTCCAACCTACATCGGAATAAGGGATGACCAGGACATCTCCTTGTTTGACCTTTGGGAAATCCTGGATGCCGTGTACCACGACTACCCTGCCGGTGAAATGCCCAATGGAGGTGGGGATGCCGATCAATTTATCAAGCGACGGGTCCTGCACAGGAGGCGGTTCACCGCCGTAGATGATGGGTGGAAGGGGGATATCGCGGTACCGTTCGATCTCTGCCTTGTGATAAGCAATCAACGCCCGATAATCCGTCAGTGGCTCCAGGCTTTGGAGCGCAGCCTTGACCTGTGCATCGGTGAGGTAAAAAACATCTTGAGCATCATCCAGCCAGCCGCGCCGGACGAGAATTTGCCCCATTTCCAGATAATAATAACGGAACAAGCCGTACCCAAATGTGTACAGCGAGCTGACCTGTTCACGCAGAAAGCGAAAATCGCGCGCACGATGATAAATGGCGCGCACGAACGGTCCCATTTTCACATCGGATGGACGGATCTTAATTTTCTCTTCGGTGTGCATGGGAGTAAAATCTGCAACCAGTTTCAAGACCATCTCTGGCGCTTCCCGCCAGGGTGTGGCGGAAAAGTCGTTGCCACTGTCGCTCAAGTGTCCGAAACGTTCGATGAAATCGACGACTTTTTCCTGAAAATTCTTCATTCCCTCCATCTGCTCGAATTCGGCATAGGTTGCCTCTCCGATCTTCCTCCGCAGGGCGGGGTCGAGCGCCGTGAATTCCCGATTCAATTCATGAAGATGGGTTTTGGGGTCATACTTCTCAAGATCGGCATAGCCTTCCATTAGATCAAAATTTGTGAACTCCACCCCCTGTTTTTTGAGCAGGTATTTCAACCCGGAATTGAACATGCCCATCAAGATCGGCCCCACGATGTTGTAATAAGCCACGTCCTGCACCACGGAATACAGGCGTTCCGTCTCGGCGATTAATTCGTCTGCCGGCAGTTCATTCGCCGAACGGTATTGAAAGGAATTCAGCTTTTCACGCAACGCTGCCAATGTACTGCTCATGGGCTTGGCGAAATTCCATTTCTCCACAGCAAAACGGATCATGTTCGGCAGGCGCAGCATCGTCTTCATGGTCGGCTTCATGGAAGGCTTGGTGACGCCGTCCGGTAGGACGCCCATCATCAGTTCGACCGATTCGGCGGGCATTCCCACATCTTCGAACACTTTTCCCAGCACGCCCATATTGAAATATACCCGGTAATAAAATGTCTTGGCGAGTTCCTCTGCTGTGGCGCGCGTCTCGCCGATCATTTCCTTCAGGAACCGCACCCACATGGTGCAGACCAGCGGCAGGTTGATCGAAGCAATCAGGGGTTTGATGATGCCGGGCAACATTTCTTTGGAGATGTGATTGGAATACACGTTGCGCTGGTTGAGCGTGGTAATCTCGCGTGATTGCAGGATGTAAACATCCTTTCCGTCGTATGCCCATTCCACATCCACATGCGCTTTAAATTTTTTACTGATCTCTCGCGTCTTTTCCACCACTTTGGCGATCATATCCAAAGGGATGTCTGAATCGGCTTTGACGATCCAGTTGCCCCATTTGTTGACCCAGCGTTGGGGCGTCACCTCTCCCTGGACAAGCGCTTCGCCCAACCCCTGCACTGCCTCCACCACCACTTCATCTGCCCCGGTGACGGGATTTCGGCTCAATGCCACTCCAGAGGCTTGGGCGTTGACCATCTCCTGAATAATGACCGCCATTGAGAGTTGGCGTGAGTTCATTTGATGGCGATCTAAATATGCCTTCACGGCAGGCGCCTGCGCCGATGACCACACCGACCAGATCGCCTGCAGGATGTTATCCACCCCTTGAACGTTGAGCACGGATTTGAACTGTCCCGCAAAGGAGCGATCTACGCTGTCTTCGATGTTTGCCGATGAGCGGACTGCGTACCGTTTATCGGGGTCCAGGTTCCGGCTGAGGTCGAGTCGCAGTTCGTCCACCAAAGATGTGTCGTCATTGACATATCGGTGATATGCCTTCCAATCACACACAAACGCCGCTGGAACGCGTATCCCGGCCTTTTGCAGACGGTGGATGTTTAACGCCTTATTGCCCACCGATTCGGGCAGGCGTCCATTTTGGATCTTGATCAATAATCCCATGTTGTTTCCCTCGTATTACAAATTTTCTCCGGTGCGAGCGAGTGGAATATTGGCGCAGGCTGTTATAGGTTGCTGCCTGTAAGCCACCCCCCGAAGGTAAACGTGTCGTTTTTGTACTGATAAATGCCAGATGCCCATCCTTCGCTCCGCTGTTGTGGTTGTGTAATGCATGACGGGTATGCCATCAAAAAGTTAGGTAAATTATATAGGAAATTCTTTGAAGCAATGGAGTGCATTTTCTTGACAAAATTTATACAGGTAAACCTAAATATAACTTTGCTGGTATTCACAAAATAGTATGGGAATGGGATAATCTAATCAGGATATTTTTTATCTAAATTGAATGCGAGGAGTTTTAACAATGAAGAAAACAGGATTTGTTCGCGGGATGGTTGTTGGTTTGTTGTTGTGCTTGATCCCCACCACGGTGTATGCGCATGATGGAAGCAACGTTCCATTCGGAGGGTTCCTGGCTGGGTTGGTGCACCCGGTGCTGGGATATGACCATTTTCTTGCCATGCTCAGCGTGGGCATTCTAAGCGCGCAGATTGGCGGCAGGGCGATCTGGACCGTTCCTGCTACGTTTGTGGGGGTGATGGCGGTGGGTGGGATATTGGGATTGATCGGATCCGGTTTTCAATTCGTTGAATTGGGCATCGCTGTTTCGCTGATTATCCTGGGTATCGTTATTGCGGCGGAAAAACGTCTTGCCATTGGCGTGGCAATGGTTGCCGTGGGCATCTTCGCCACGTTTCATGGGTACGCCCACGGTTCGGAAGTGCCGACAACGGCGGAACCTTTCCTGTATGCGTTAGGCTTTCTAACCGGGACGGCGCTCATCCACATTCTTGGTGTGGTCATTGGGGATGTGGCAAAGCATTACGAAAATGGGAAGCTAATCCTGCGCGGAGGCGGCGCGCTCGTGGCGTTGATCGGGGTTCTTTTTGCTGTTGGAGTTCTTTAGGCATGAACCAGAAACTTCTATACTGGGAGATTGGCAGTTTCTTTTTCATTGGGTTGGTGGGGGCGGCACTGCATTTCACCTTTGAGTTGAGCAACTTCTCGAGCATGGTGGTGGCGTATTTTTCTGCGGTCAATGAAAGCACCTGGGAACACCTGAAGATGGTGTTCTTCCCTGGCATCTTTTTTACGCTGGTCGAATATACCTATGTGCGGGACGTGGTGAAGAATTACCTGATCGCCAAGACCGCCAGCATATTCATTATGCCTCTGGTCATCGTCCTGGGATGGTACGCGTACACTCCCTTCACGGGGCGCAGTATCTATAAGATCGACTTGCTACTCTTTTACATTGCCGTGTTGGTGGGACAGATCGTCAGTTACAAGATCCTGACCGCCCCGCAGATGTCGGCGCGCGCGAACCGAATCGCCCAGGTAACACTGGCGGTCCTGTTCGTAGCGTTTTCCACGTTCACGTTCTTCCCGCCGAGGATCTTTCTCTTCGAGCACTTCGATTTGAAGGATACCGGGTTATACGGCATCCTGGACAATTATGACGGCTTGCGGTATTTCACCAAACCGCCCACAAAGTAATCATCTCAAACAACGGGCGATGCAGGGTGCCTGCACCTCCCGTCCGTTTTAACTGCTTGCCATCCCTATTTGACATCCACCTTGAAAAACTTTGCAATTTTCAACATTCCACGCCCCATTGGAGTGGACTTGAGGTTACCCAGCCCGTATTCGAGTAGTTTTCCCTCTTTTTTATATTTCATCGCGGTCTGATATTCGGGGATCATGGCAATCAGGAAAAGTATGTTGGCAACAACCGCATACACGATGAAAAAGGGGTCTCCATCAAAGCGCCACCACAACCATGGAACAAGAAGCCATAACCAGCCCAGATTTGCCACGATCAGGTTCCGAAAGACCAGCATTCCCATCAGAACACCGGCGACGGGAACGACCAGAATCGCCAGCCAGTCTATGGCGAGCAAACCGCCCATAATGGCAGAGAAACCTGCGCCGCCATGGAAGCCATGGTAAATGGGCCAGATATGTCCTACCAGCCCAAACACTGCCGCGACAAGGAAGTAAACCGGCGTTTCGGGAAAATACAACTTGAAAAGCAATGTCGGGAGAAAAACCTTCAAAATATCCAGTACGCCGACCGTCATACCGCCTTTGGCACCAAGGACCGAACTTGCGGTATTTCCTCCAATCGAAACGGCTTTATAACTTTCCTCTGTTCCATCCACCGATACTCTTTGCTCTGTAATATCTTTCCCGGATGCCCACCAGCGGGTAACAAGACGGGCAAACGAAACAGACCCAAGAAGGTACGCCGTTACGGCGGCGAATACAGCGATCCCGATATTCATAAAAAGGACTCCGATCTCGAGGATATTTTCGGCATTGTAACAGAACAGGGTCTAGTTTTTGCCAGACCCTGCAGCTAATTCCCATTCCACTCATAATCATACACCGTGGTCAGGTGCCGAAAACCATGTTTGGCCACGATGGGTTTGCTCATGGAGCCTGCCTCTACAACGGCAAAGGAATAGCCGCGTTCGCGGATTTCCCTGAGCCGCGTTGCGAGCAGGCTGGTGTACAGTCCCTGCTTGCGATATTCGGCGATGGTTGACCCGGCGAACAAGGTGGCAAAATATCCGCGGGGGAAATAGGTCCATGCGACGGATACGGGTTGATTCTCCACATAAGCGACATACACGCTCAAATAACCGGGAACTTGCAGATGCAGCCCGAGTCGATCATAGACCCAGGTGTTTTGCCCGCCCCAGACGGTATCCAGAACATGGACAACCTCCTTCAGCCCGGTCACATCCGTGATGCGGTGGATATCCGCTTTCACAGGCTGGAACAAGTGTGCAGGCGCATTCTTCAAATCGAGCACCATCACTGCCGCAGGGTCATTATCCTCCGCAAAGCTGTGGGAGACGAGTTCCTTCTTCAAATTAGGCAGCAGGTCGTGGTCATATACTTTCCAGGTAAACGGCTGGTTCATCGGCGCAAAGTATTCCACTTCCTGATGGATCACATCGTGCAATTGACGCTCATTCGCAAACGTAAACGATACAAAATTCATGCCCGGCGCTTTACGGATAAAGCGCACCACATCGCCTGTGATCTCCCTGCGCGCTTCGGGATACATGATGCGCATACGCAGGTCTTTGTCGTACTGCAATAAGATTCTGTTGGCGTTCATAATTCTCTCCTTTCAACCCCCTCCGGCCGCCTCAGTGTCGGCAGGTCGCCTCCCCAAAAACCCAATGCAATTCAGGTTTTTGGGGAGGCAGGCGTTGTCCTGAGCCTGTCGAAGTGGCGGGGGTGGGGGTTAATCCGCTGCCAGCGCTTCAGGTGTTTCTTCTTTCACCTGCATACCGACAGCTTCCGATAATCCATATTGATTTTCCAACTCATGCCGAAATTGCTGGGTGTACAGACGATAATAATGTCCGCGCAATTTCAACAACTCGGCGTGTGTGCCTTGCTCGGCAATCTGTCCATTCTCGATCACGATGATACGGTTTGCCCGCCGAATGGTGGACAGACGATGCGCGATCACGAACGAAGTACGTCCCTTCATCAACGCTTCCATACCTCTTTGGATCAAGGCTTCGGTCAATGTATCCACCGATGAAGTCGCTTCATCCATGATGAAGAGCTCCGGTCGAGCCAGCACGGCGCGGGCAAGGCTGATCAACTGTTTCTGACCTACAGACAAAAGATTGCCACCTTCGCCCACATTCTGGTCATAGCCCTTTTCCAATGTCACGATGAAATCATGCGCGCCGGCAACCTTCGCGGCTTCGATGATCTCCTCCTCGCTGGCGTCCAGACGTCCGTAGCGGATGTTGTCGCGCACACTGCCCGAGAAAAGATGCGGCGTCTGAAGCACGATCCCGATCCGGCTGTGGATGGAAGCGAGGGTATAGTCCAAGTAGTTGCGTCCGTTGATGCGGATCATCCCTTCGCGCGGTTCGTAGAAGCGGCACAGAAGGTTCACAATCGTGGATTTTCCTCCACCGGTGGGTCCGACCAGGGCGATCATCTCACCGGGTTTGACCTTGAGCGAGAAATCGGTCAGGACAGGCTTGCGGTCCTCGTAATAGAAGTTCACATGGTCGAACTCGATCTCACCCATCAATGTTTTCGCTTCGATGGCATCGGGTCTGTCATGGACCTCGGGCGGGGTATCCGCCAACTTGAAGATTCTCTCCGCTGAGGCGATGGAGTGCTGCATTTCGGAATAGACGCGCGCCAAGTCCTGTATGGGCCACATCATGAACGTGAGGTACGAGACGAAGGCTTGAATGCCGCCGATGGTCATGACGCCCAGCGAGATCTGTATGCCGCCGTATCCCACAATGAGACCAAGCGCCACCGCCGCGATGATTTGCACGGTGGGGAGGAAGAGCGCTGAAAGCCACGCCGCCCGGTATGCCGAACGGTACATGGTGGCGGTCAACTGCTGGAACTCCTTCGTGTTTTCATCCTCACGCAACAATGCCTTGACCACGCGCACACCCTGGAAGTTCTCGTTGAACGCACCGGTGATCCTTGAATTGGTGCGGCGGGTAATGCGATACTCCACCAGGATGTACTTGCGGAATTGCACTGCAATGTAGAGCATCACCGGGATGATGGTGAAGACGATCAATGCCAGTTTCCAGTTGATGATCGCCATGAAAATCACAGACGTGATGATGTTCATCATGGCCCAGGTGGTGTCCACAATGCCCCAGGTCATCAGGTCGGCGACGCGCCCGGTATCCGACGTGACACGGGCGATCAGGCGTCCGACGGCGTTCTGTGCGTAGTACGAGAGCGAGAGTTCCTGCAGGTGATTGAACAACATCTTGCGCAGGTCATATTGAATGCGCTCGCCCAGCACGCCCGCCAGATAGATAAACGTAAACACAAACACGGATTGAAAGGCGATGATCGTGCCGTACAGGATTGCCAGATCCATGACACGGGCGGTGTCCTTTAGTCGAATACCGGTGTCCACGATCTGCTTGTTCAGGAATGTCAGGTATGCATCCGTGGATGATACAAGCGCGATGGTGATGAGAAAGCCCAGCACCCATTTCCAGTGTGGTTTGAGCAATCCCAGAATGCGCTTGAATACCGGAGCGGTTAATTGCGATGTATGTTCTTCTTCTTCGAGTTCGATCAGTTCGTCACTCATTGTCGATTCTCCGTATCATGGCATTGGCAGCGGCGAGTCACGCCGCTCCTAATGGCATTAATTCACTCTTGAAATTTCCATTTCCAATTCTTCATCGATCCTGGTCTGGATGTCATAAATCCTGCGGTACATGCCGTCCTTCTGAGACACCAGTTCTTCATGGGTGCCCGCCTGAATGACTTCACCTTTGTCCAATACCAGGATCTGGTCAGCCGCCATCACAGACTGGATGCGGTGAGCGATGATGAACGTTGTCCGGTTTTCCATCAGTTCGTTCAAAGCGCTGCGAATCTCCGCTTCGGTCTCCGTATCCACTGAAGAGGTCGAGTCGTCGAGGATCAGGATGCGAGGGTTCTTGAGCAGAGTCCGGGCAATGGTGACCCGCTGCTTTTGTCCACCGGAGAGCGTGACACCTTTCTCGCCGACCAGTGTGTTATATCCGTCCGGGAAGGACAGAATTACATCATGGATCGCGGCAGCCTTGGCGGCGCGCTCCACCTCTTCGTCCGAAACCTGACGTCCGACACCGTAGGTGATGTTCTCACGGATCGAACGGCTGAACAGGAAGGGCTCTTGTTCCACAATTCCGATCTGCCTGCGCAGGTAGGCACGCGAATAGTCTTTCAATTCCACGCCATCCAGGAGGATTCTTCCACTGGTGTATTCATGGAAACGGGGCAGAAGGTTGACCAGCGAAGTCTTTCCAGAGCCTGTCGAACCAAGCAATGCTATCGCCTGACCGGGTTTGACATGGAAGGAAACATTCTTCAGCACATTGCTTTCGCCATCCGAGTAGATGAATGAGACATCCTCAAAAATGATATCGCCTTTCACCGGTCCATCCGGGTGGACTTTACCGTCATGAAGCGGCTCGCGCACCTGTTTGACGATCTCCATCAAGCGACCGTAGGACACTAAACCGGTGGATGCCGAGACGATGATGCGCCCGAGGTTGCGGATGGGCCAGATCAGCCACACCACCAAGCCGACATAGGCGATGTACATGCCGACCGTAATCTCGCCATCGATTGCCATGCGCGCGGCGTAGATGAAGCCGAACAGCATTTGAAAGCCGAGCACAATATCCGAGAGGGGCCAGAACATGGAGTGCATGAAGAGCAGGATCTTGCCTTTCAGATACTTGCCCCAGTTATCTTTCTCGAATTTGCCTTTTTCATACTCCTGCCGGGCAAACGCCTTGACCACGCGCACGCCGGTCAGGTTTTCCTGCAGGGTGGTGGAGAGCACCGCTTCCTGTGCCTGATATTCTTCGTATGCCTTGGTCACTTTCTTGAAGAACCAGAGCGACACGAACAACATGAACGGAATAACCACTACAGAGACCAGTCCCAACTCTACGTTCAGGTTCAAAATCGCCACGAAGTTGACGATGAACAGCAGGATGATGCGTCCCATGCCGATGCCCTGTTCGCTGAAGAAGCGGCGCAGGGCGTCCACGTCGGAGGTGACGCGCTCGATCAGGTCGCCGGTGGGGGTGGTGGCGTGATAGGAGAAGCTCAATCGCTGGATGTGATCGAAGAGGAAATCGCGCAGGCGGCGCGTAATGCCCTCGGCGGTGTAGGCGGCTAAACGTCCCGAAAGAAACGAGAATCCGCCTTCGAATGCCGCCAGCCCCACGAATCCAACCGCGATCCAGAGCAGGGTCTGTGTCAGGCTGTTCCCGATGTATTTGCCCTGGGTGAGCACATCGTCGGCAAAATAGCGCAGAAGGATATAAGTGTATGTCTTGGCAAGCGCTGAGACCGCCAGCGCGGCAGTCGCGCCGAGATACGGCAGGCGGAAATCCACCATCATCTTCCAGAGGCCTTTCAGGCGATTCTGGTGGAGCGCTTTGCGGAAATCGAAGGTTAGAGTGGGTTCAAAGGCGGGTTGTATGGTTGTTGTCATGATGCATTCTCCAAAAAATTAAACAAAAAGGCTGCGGCGGGTGCGCCACAGCCTATAAAGGACAAACGGGATGACCGGTTACCGATCAACAGGCGCACTACGATAAGGTATGAATCCAGCATCGACTGGAGAGATGTAAAGTGTGGTGCTGTTGAACATCGAGTGCGCTCCTTTCTTTAGAATTTTCTTAATGCCTGTTGAGTTTACACTGCCCACATGGAAAATGTCAAGGCTTATAATGAACTCATGGTCAAAACTTGGGAACTCACAACAGAAGATCGCGCGGAAGAGATGCCTTTTGCCGATTCGTCATCCCTGGATGCCGTCACGAAACAGTTACCCGAGGGCTATTATTCGACGTTTCGCACCTTTGATAATTGCACGCGCGTCGTTGGACTCTCTGCCCATCTGCGCCGACTGCCCAACGCAGACGCTTCGCTTCTTCGCCGGAGCCTGCGCCGTCTGCTCGAACCGTATCGCCCCGGCGAAGCGCGCGTCCGCCTGATGGAGACCAGGCAGGGTCAATTCTACATTTCCATCGAGCCGCTCAAACTCCCACCGCCCGAAGTGTATGAGCGAGGCGTGCGCGTGGAAACAGTGACGCTCCAGCGAACCAATCCGCGCGAGAAATCCACAGCGTTCATCGGTGCAAGCGAGGCAGAGCGCAAAAAGATTGCCCGGCTGGGACTCTTCGAGGCGCTGCTTGTGAGGAATGGGCGGATTTTGGAAGGGATGACGAGCAATTTCTTCTATGTGCGGGATGGCATTTTGTACACGGCACGGCGCGGTATTCTGCTCGGCGTCACGCGGAGGATGGTCATCCGTGCGGCGAGAGGGGCAGGGGTGGAGGTGAGGTACCAGCCTTTGAAACTGGATCAATTGCCGGCGGTGAAAGAGGCGTTCATCACGTCGAGTTCACGCGGCATCGTGCCGGTCGTTCAAATTGACGATGTGACGGTGGGGGAGGGGAGGGTGGGGGCGTTGACGAAGCAGTTGTCGGCGGCGTATGAGGCGTATGTCCGCAAAAGGGCGGAGACGATTTAGAGATGTAAGGGAGACTTATCTGCCTTTCTCGAAAATCTCATAGTACCCTTTATCCAGTTCGTCGTCGCTGAGGTGGGCGTAGCGCTGTGTGACCTGGATGTTGCTGTGCCGCGCCAGTTCCTGGGCGAGTTTCAGGTTGCCGGAGCCGCGCAGGACGGTGGTGACGAAGTAATGGCGAAAGGAGTGAGGGGTGATCCTGCCGACAGCCTCGTCGCCGAGAATTTGAGCGACGCGTTCGGTGACGATGTTGCGCCCTGTGGTGGTGGTGATGGGTTTGACCTTTTTGCCCGCGCCTTTGTCGTGGCGGGCGAAGAGGGGCAGGGACCCCAGTGGGCGACCGGATCCGCCGTCCAAGGGAGAACGAAGCGAGAGATAGTCCTTGAGCGCCTTCATCGCACGGGTGGAGAATCGCACCACGGCTTGCTTGTCGCCCTTGCCGATGATGACGGCTCGTCCCTCGTTCCAGTCGATGTCGCCGCGCCGCAGGGCGCACGCCTCGTGGACGCGCAGTCCGGTATCTGCCAGAGTGAGCAGAAAGGCGCGGTTTCGAATTTCGCGTAACCGAATGTCCTCGATATCCTCGCCGGGAGGGACCGCGAGATTGGTGGGATCGCTCATGAAGCCGATGACGCGCTCGATATCCTCAGCAGGGAACTGGGGCAGGCGGATGCCGGGACGGCGCGCACGCTGTCGTATAAGCAGACGCAGGCGCGGCAGGTTGATTTCGGCGAGGCGTTCGGCGGCAACGTACTCGTAGAAGCCCGCCACAGCCGTGATGTAGAGCCGTTCGGTGGCGGAGGCGAAATTTTTCAAATAGGAAGCCAGCCAGGCGACGGCATCTTCGGTCAGTTTGTCGGTGGGGGTTGTGTCGGGGTCGAGCCAGCGTTCTTTCAATACACGACAGAAAACGGACAGCGCGTTGGCGTAGGTGCGCGCGGTGTGTTCACTGCGCGCGGTCTTCACGATGGCAAGATATTTGCTGACCGTTTCTGCGATGAGCGGAGACTTGACCGTTTCCATGCCTTCATTATACGAATTTTCACAGGTTTGTCAATGTTTATGATAATTATACTTATCGAAAGCATAAGGATGTCTTCGTCATTGCGAGGGCGAAATCCCGAAGCAATCTCCTCCCCCACTGTGGAAGGATGAAGGCTGAAAAATAACGAGTTGAAGGTTGGAAGGTTTGCAGGTTGAACTTTATTCCTACTTCATCCTTCTGCCTTCATCCTTCCGAAGCCCCCTCCCCTGCCCTACTACCCCTGGATGGCTTTTTGGACGATCTCGGCAATCTCTGGCGGCAATTTGGACAGATTCGGGTTCTTGATGCCGCTCATGTATTGCTTGAGCACATTTCCCAATTCCTGATAGTGCGGCGGCGCGTTGGGATCGGCGGATATTTTGGAAACAGCCGCAAAGTATTTTTGTGCTTCTTCGCTTTTGTCACGATGCGCCCGCGCCAACCCTTCCACAAACTCTCTGATTTGCCCTAACTCACTTGGTTTGTTATCCGCCTGCTCTTGCGTCATCCTTCCGCCTTCATCCTTCATCATCCTTTCAGAGAGCATTTCCCAGCCTTCAAGACCTTCAGGCAAGCCAAGTTGCGGCGCGAGTTTCGATAATGCCTGCAATGCCTGAAATTCATTGATCTGTTTAGCAATCAGGTAAACCGTCACCCACGCGCTGACCGCCTCCTGTATTTCGCCCTTCTGCGCGTGAATATGCCCCATATTGAACAGCGTGGCGCACAGCCCCGCTTTATCGCCGATTTGCCGCATGATGTCCAGCGATTGTTTCAGGTAGGCGAGCGCGGTCTCGTAATCGCCCTGCGCATGATACAAGGCGGAAATATTGTTGAGCGTCGTCCCCTCCCCCGCTTTATCGCCGATTTGCCGCATGATGTCCAGCGATTGTTTCAGGTAGGCGAGCGCGGTCTCGTAATCGCCGATATGAATGTAGAGTTTGCCCGTTTGACCGATGGCTTCGGCTTGCGTCTTTTTATCGGCAGAGTTACGCACTTCGGGCAGCCAGCGCGCCAGCAGTTCGGCGTAGCGGCCGTCGAGGGTATAGCGCCCCACCAGCACGTCGAGGGTGAGGCGGTCGGCTTCGGCGTGGCGTTCGGCGCGGCGCAGGGCTTCGATGGTCAGGGTGAGGTGGGAGTAGGTATTGCGCTCGTACGCCATCAGCCACAGCAGGTAATCGGCGGCGGCGTAGTAAGCGCGCAGATCGTGGTCGAGCAAATTTTTTTCCCGCAGGTAGCCGTGCAGGGCAGGTTCAAGCTGGTATTCGAGGGTTTCGTATTCCGTATTTTCGGTGACTTCCAGCAGGGAAAAAGCCAGCAGTTGCTCCAATGCGGCTTCGAGGGTGGATCCCCTCACCCCTGTCCCCTCTCCCGAAGGGAGAGGGGAATCGAACCCGGAGAAAGGGATGGCTAATTTAATCATCCCTTCGGCGGGGATGGGCGCGGCATAAACGTGGGCGCGGCGAACAAGAGCATACGCCTCGGGGCTGAGGCGGCGGAGGGTTTCTGCGAGAGCCATGTTCTGGCGCAGGTCGGCGCGGGTTTGCGCCAGTTTTTCGGCAAAGGCTTGTTCCTCCTGCGCGTTCATGGTGAACGTGGCGGCGGCGAGCCATTCCAGCCCGCGCGGGTTGTGACCGAGCGTTTCATAGGCGCGGTTCAGCCGTTCGCGTTCCATGAGCAGGAGCGGGTTCATCTGCCCGCGTTCCGCCAGGTCTTGGGCAAGGCGCAAAAAGTCGCCCTTGTTCATCCCCGCCAGCGGCAAATGCTCGCCGTTCCAATCGGGGAGAATCCAGCGCGAGGTGGCGAGTACGACGAAACTCATTTCGTCATTGCACGCGGCTTTCAGCCAGATTTCCGCCTGCGGGTCGGCGAGTCGGAAGGTTTTCTCATCCTGAATCGCTTCGAGGTTATCGAAGAGCAGAACGACTTTCCCGTCATACTGTTTGGCGAGCAGTTCAAACAACTTTTCCGCCACTTTTTCGGGCTGGTCTTTCATGCGAATGGCAAACCGGTCGTAGGAACCGCCCAAATCCTTGTCCAATGCGAGTTCCAATGTTTGTTGAAAATCGCGCCAGGGAGAATCGGCGCGCCACTCGAAAAAGGCATAGCCGCGCTCTTCCAACTCGCGGGCAAGTTTGCGGGCGAGGGTCGTCTTGCCGTGTCCGCCCGCGCCGCTGATGAACAGGCGCGCCAGCGCGCCCGTCAGCAGGCGGTGTTTGACCTTCCGCAATTCCCTGCGCCTGCCAATGAAGCGCATCTTTTTCCCTCTCCCCCTGGGAGAGGGAGGGGTGAGGGCTGCGCGTTCCCAATCCGCCGCGGGCTGGGCGGGGTTGGGCGAGAGCAACATGGGCAGGCACCACTGTCCGCGCAGGCGTTCCGTCGAGACGTTCACTCCCGCTTCGCGGCGGGAGATGCCAGAGACGGGAATGAACATGGAAGCGCGCGCGGCTTGAATCGCCACATCGGCGCGCTCGCCATTTGCCAGGGCTTTGCAGAGCGCGTCGGCAAACAGGATGCCCGCCGCGTCCAGCACCGATTCGCGCATCCCGATCACATGAGGGATGCCGAGCACAGCCAGCCGCCGCGCCAGCCCGTGACTCAAGTCATCCGAAGCGGCTTTTCCGCTCTCGCAGGCGGAGAGTACAACCATCTGCACGCCGCTCCCCGTCAGCGCCGCCGCGAGTTCGTCCTCGGTCACAGGGTCGCTTGCGCCTGTTTCGCTTTCAAAGAGGAAGACGCCAAACGGCTCGCGGTCTCCCCCGGGCGGATGCACAAATTTCCCATGCCCGCTCAGGTACAACACATGAGGCTCGAAGCGGCGGAGGAGGTCTTTGAGGGTTTCCAGCCGTCCGTCATCGGGCATTTCCAGTTGGACTTTCCCCTCCATAACGAAGGGCAGCAGCGCCTCCTGCACGCGCTCCTGTTCCTTTTCCACGTCCAGCCGTTCTTTTTCCGGGTTGAGGTCATCGGGCAGGGATGTGAATAGCAACACCTTCAACGGCGCAGGGCGCGGCTGAGCGGATTCGCCTTGAGGCGGGGCGAATCGGCGCGAGAAGGTGAACGAGGGGCTGCGGGCAAGGAATCCACGCTCGGGGTGGAACAACGTCTCCCACGGCAGGGCTTGCACGGCGGGAATCGGGTTTTCCATGATGATGGGCAGGATGTTTGCGCCCGCGGCTTTGACCGCCTCTTCCAAACGGCTGGAGGTGTCCGCTGGCAGGGCGCGCCACAACGCCGACCCCATCGCCTGCAAGTCCGCTTCGGTGATTACACGTCCATCGGCGAAATCGTTCGCCAATTTCACGCTGGCATGCCGCAAGTGCGGTTGTTTATCCACGAGGTCGTCTTCGGGATGGATGATGAAAGGGACGGGATGAACGAATTTTGGCATGGCTGTTAATTGGGTGGTATGTGCCCTCATCCCCAACCCTTCCCCCGCGGGAGAGAGTAGGGTGAGGGAAAAATCAGCGCACTTCCGTTTCAATGACTTCAGGGAAGACGTACTCCCACTCGGCGGAATCGCCTTCCATCCCCTCGCCGCGATGGACGTTTGTCGGTTTCTTCTTCTTGAACGGCTCCAGTTTCAGAAGCAGTTCCGCCCCGCAATACGGGCAGGTGAAGAACCATTCCTGCTCGGGGGTGATTTCCTTCTGGAAGGAAAAATTACGCAGGCACTTGCCACATTTGAAAGTCAATCGTTTTTTCATGATTTCCTATCCCAGTGTGAACACGGCGCTGAAAATTCCCGCAAAGAACAAAACGCTGGAAATAACAATGAGCCGCCGCTTGTACAGCGCCGACTGCTCGAAGAAATCCACAATTCCCAACCCTTCCGAAAACTTGCTGGGGTCTTGCTTGAGAAGGTCTTCGTCCACTTTCCACTTTTTGGGGGTCAATGCCAACAGGGTCAAAATGAGGGCGATCAACCAGAGGACAAACGCCAGGTTCAACGCGGCATTGATGGGAAGCGTGGCGTCCTCGCCGCGGGTCAATTTCAAAACGGTGGCGAACAAACCGGGAATGCCCAGTTCCAGCGTCAATAATCGCTCCCCCAATTTGTCCATCAAATCGCTCTGCGCGGCAATGTTCTCATAGAACTTTTTGCGCAATAGGCTTTCGTTCTCACTCACGGGTCGGGTCGGTATCATTTTGCTTGGCATTTTGCTCCATTTTTACACCGGTCACCTCTCCCCTTCTCGTGCGGGGCTACCCCTATTGTAGAGACAGTCTTCCCAAAACACAAGTGATTTTTTGTTACATTTTCTCCACAAAATCCCCGCAAGGAAGACTGGCGCCTACTGTCGCCGGTCCTCTGTCTTCCAACTCAAAAACTTGCAAAATTAGAACATATGTACTACAATCCTCGTCATGGACGCGCTCAGCACGCTCAAGATGCTTTCCAGCCAGATGGAACTCGAACATGCGGAGGAGACAAGACCCGCCTGCTTTTGCGGGATGCCGCCTTCGTCCACCCGGCGCAGCTGCCGAACGGCAGGCAGATCATGCTGCTCAAAACTCTGCTCACGTCGGCGTGCGAGCGGGACTGCTACTACTGTCCCTTCCGGGCGGGACGCGACTTCCGCCGCGCCACCTTCCAGCCGCAGGAATTCGCCGGGTTGTTCATGAAACTGCATCAAGCCCGAGCCGCCGAGGGCATCTTCCTCAGTTCGGGCATCGCGGCGGGCGGTGCGAACACACAGAATAAAATTCTCGACACGGCGGAAATCCTCCGCAAGCGGATGGGGTTTCGCGGCTACATCCATCTCAAGATCATGCCCGGCGCCGAGAAGGGGCAGGTCGAGCGCGCCATGCAACTGGCGGACCGTGTCTCGATCAACCTCGAAGCGCCCAACACGGAGCGGCTGGCGCGGCTTGCCCCGCACAAGGTCTTTCTCGAAGAGTTATTGCAACCTTTGAGGTGGGTCGAAGAGATTCGCCGCACTCAGCCCGCCTGGAAATTCTGGAACGGCCGCCATCCCTCCACGGTGACGCAGTTCGTGGCGGGCGGCGCAGATGAAAGCGACTTGGAATTGTTGACCACGACCGACTGGCTGATGAAGAACGTCCGCCTCAAACGCGCCTATTTCTCGGCGTTCCATCCCATTCGCGATACGCCGCTGGAAAACAAGGCGGCGGTCGATCCGTTGCGGGAACATCGCCTGTACCAGGCGTCGTTCCTGCTGCGCGATTATGGATTCGACCTCGAAGAAATGCCCTTCACGCCGGACGGCAACCTCCCCCTCCCCACCGACCCGAAACTGGCGTGGGCGCAGTCCAATCTGGTTGAACGACCGGTGGAGGTCAACCGGGCGGAAAAACGCGACCTGTTGCGTGTGCCGGGTATCGGCTTGCGAGGCGCCGAGGCAATCCTCTCTGCCAGACGAACCGGCAAACTGCGTGACCTGTCCGCGCTGCGGAAACTGGGCATCGCGGTGGCGCGTGCCGCCCCCTTCCTGCTGCTGGATGGAAGACGGGCGGAACGCCAGATAGCGATGTTTTAGAGCGCGATCCACCCGCCGCGCAGTCCCTCGCGCACGGCTTCGGTGCGATTGGTCACACCCAGCTTTTGATAGATGGAAGAAACGTGAAACTTCACAGTGTGGTCGCTGATCCCCAATTCGACAGCAATCTGTTTGTTCGCCAGCCCTTTTGCCAATAACCCCAACACTTCGGATTCCCGTTCGGTGAGCGGGCCACGTTCAAGCGGTCCGTTTTCTGATTCGAACAACAACGCCGGCGCGCCGACGATCAGCCCCTGGGAAAGTGCGTGGACGGCGGCGGTCAACTCTTCGGCGGACGCGTCGGCAGGCAGGATGCCCCAGACGTGGGGGAAACGCCTCCTTTCGCGGACGTTGACCGGACCGTCGCTCAGGAACAGAGTCGCCGCCGAAACGGGACCCTCTTCGAGGCTCGAAACAGAAGCGGTCGAAGCGGATGTGATGACCACATCCGCTTCGGCTTCATCGTCCATCGAATCGGGCGAAGCCACCACCTTGATCGTCTTGTCAGACGAGAGCAGAGCGCGCAAGCCTGCGCGCAACGCCGGTGAGGAAACATCCAACAGGACTCGAATCACTGTAGTGTCCTAAACCGTCCCGCAGGTCTGGTTGTATCTGCTTTGTTCTTTCCACCAGACACCCTGCGGGACAATGTGATGGTACAAATCACTTTCTCTCCCCCACTGTCACTGTGACGGTTTCGGGGCGTCCGCCGCGCAGCACCTCCACCGCAATGGACTTGCCGACGGTATCGCTGTTGAGCGCCGAGAAAAGATCGTCGGGGTCGCCGACCGGCTGACCGCCAATGGCGACAATTGTATCGCCGACGAACAAGCCGCCCTGCTGTGCCGGTCCGTTCTCCTCCAGCCACAGGATCAACAATCCGCTGGTTTGTTCGCGCCGCAGGGAGTTGCGCCCCGCTTCGGGAATTTCCACCGGCTGTGTGCGGACTCCGAGGTAACCGCGTTTAACTGAGCCATGTTTTGCCAGCGCCTCTGCAATACGCCACGCCACCCTCACCGGGATGGTCAATGATGAGCCGCGCGTCAGACCGGAGGTGTTCAATCCAAGTACTTCGCCTTCGGTGTTGACAAGCGGTCCGCCGGAGAAGCCGGGGTACGGCGTCGTTTCGGTGGAGATGTATTCATCGAGCAAACCGCCGCGGAAGGTGCGGGCGGGACCGTTGATGGCAGTGACGATGCCCCAGGAGGCCTGCATCCCCGCGCGGGCGGGACGAGCCAGCGCCAGGACAAGCTGTCCAACCTTCACATCGCTCGAGGTCTTCGCGGGGGAAAGAACAGTTTCAGCCAGCCGCAACAGGGCAAGGTCGGACCCAGGATCGCGCCCGGCGAGCGCCGCGTTGAGCAGCCTGCCATCGGGCAGAACGACCTTGATGTCGTCTTCGCGTGTGACAACATGATCGGCGGTGAGGACGAGGTCTGCGGCATAAGCAATGCCGCTGGCGGGATAGCGCTTGCGCGCATCCACAAGGATCGTGCTGGCGCCGCCCTTTTCGACGGCGGAGGTCAGTCCGTTCGAAAAATCGGTCAGAGGGTTGGTCATGGATACTCCTTTTTATAACACAATGTTCCTGTAAGAAACATTTCCATTTGTGGCGACATGAGTGTACCGTCCATCGATCTTCAACGCATCGGGCGGATGGGTGGTCGAATACCTGGACGTTTGGGGAGGATCAGTTCGATGATACTGACGGATAAACGAAGCAGTTTGCCTTTGTTGAAATGATGTTCATCAAATGGGAATTTGCCTGGCCATATTAGACTCGTAATGACATGTATGCAACCTTAAAGTTTTTCATTTGACCCCATCAAACTCTTGAAATTATTTTTATTATCGTTATACTAATACGAAGTTATCAGGATGTGATGATCACCAATCATGATGTCATATCCAGTGAATGTTTTCAGAACATTTCGAAAGGAAACGGACAATGGCTTCGATGGATACATTGACGATCAAAACAGAAAACAAGTTTCGCAGTTTAATCTCAAAGCAGGCTTACAAGAAAGGGGAAGTGATCTGTGAAATCCCGACCGAAAAAGTGGTGAACAAACCCAATCGCTACACCGTCCAGATAGGACGCGACCGGCACACCAATGTCGGCAAGCTGGCGGCGTTGAATCATTCATGCGACCCCAATGTGATTCTCGATACAGAAAATCTTCTCATGTACGCCTGCAAGGACATCGAGAAGGGTGATGAACTCTCGTTCTTCTATCCTGCCACGGAATGGGAGATGGACGCACCGTTCATCTGCTTGTGCGGCGCATCGAACTGCATCCACGTGGTGGCGGGCGCGCGCTTCCTGCCTCTCTCCACGCTGGAGCATCACTTCCTCAACAAGCACATCCGCGAGATGATGATTGAACTGCTGGAGAACACCGAGCAGCACCTGGTGAAGTTGAAGGGTTGATGTCGAAGGTTGGAAAGTCACGTCCCGAAGGTTTCAAACTTTCGGGACGTTTTTGTTTTATTTTGCCAGTAGATTCCGGTCTTTGAAATAATCCGAGACCGCCAAATCGAAAGGGCGTTTCTTTTTTTTGCGGCTTCTTTTTCGTATTGAGCGCGTGCAGCGGGTTCTGCCATGGCGGCCTTGGCATACGCTACCGCCTGTTTGAAACGCAAGCGATGGTCTTTTTGCGCCTTGCTCCATTTCACCTTGGACATATCGGCGAGCTTGATGAGGGTCATTTGTCCGTTATGGGCGCGACGGAGGACGAGGGTATCCAGTTTCCCGCTGGCGGAGGTAAAAGCGGCATTGAGCCTTAATTTTGCCATACTATATATTCCTTCAACCTAAATAATGCGTAATAGGTTGCGTATCACTGGCAATCAGTATCCTGTACTGATCCTATAGTTATCCTGTACTTGTCCTGTAGTAGTCCTCCAATATGACGACTGATAAATATATGATACCATCCTGCCGCCAAAGGGACGCCCTACAGGAAGCTTTCAAGTTACTGCCCCATGTCGTTTTTATTTTTATAGCATCTCACAATGTTGCAGAAATTTAATACCGGTTCAATTTACCGATACCTTGAATCCTGGGTAGGCCAAGGGACATTACAGAAAACAGAGGATTTCCTGTTGTATATTCCCACCAAAAGCACTATAATTTTCCTCAAGACGACGAAAAGCGAGGCTATATGATATGGTTGGGAATGTCGATCCCTACGTTGCCTGGTGGCTCAAAAAGACCGCGTCGCAGGCATCCGGGCGCTGAAAATATCGAACGGGAACAGGAAAAGCCCCCTGTTTCGCCGAGAACCCCGCAAAAACCGGAGGAAAAACCTCCGGCTCAACCCATGCCCAAACCGCAATTTCCAAAAATCCTTCCCAGAAAACCCCTGATTAGGGGCAACTAACCGGAATAATTTTCCAGCATGAATGCCTTTGCGAGCTACCTCGAAAAGCTGGGCAATAATTTCATCGTTGCATCCATGGTGCCCTCCCTGGCGTTTGTCATTGCCTGTCTGATGGCGTTCGACCCCGGCCTGGCGATCCTTACCATGTTTAAGGGTATGGGGGATACCGCCCGGCTGATTGCCCTTGGGGTGCTGGTGTTCATCCTGACTGTCATCATAGGCTTTACCCTGACTGCCCTAAATACCTTCTTGCTCAAAATGCTTGAAGGGTATGTTATTCCCCCTCCTGTACGCTTTTTATACAACAAGAGTCATAGAATTCATCGGCAAAAGGCGTTCAATCAGAGACGTCATCGGGATATTTTGAAGAGCAAGGTCCGCGAACTGGAAAAGTTCGCTGGTGGCGATTCCCTGCGTGAGGCGGAATTGGATGAGTTGGGAGACCGGTATTACAAAGCCGCGGCTGATTACGGGCTGGCATATCCCGAAGACCAGGCGGATGTGATGCCTTCCCGGTTCGGAAATGCGCTCAAGGCAGCGGAGAATTATCCCGGTGAACGATACGGCTTCGATGGTGTCCAATTCTGGCCCCGGCTGGTGCATGTCATCCCCATCGAATACAAGATGACCATCGACGGCGTACGGAACGAACTGTCGTTCCTTGTGAACATGTCCATCCTCTCCATGACTTTTTCGTTCTGTTGCGTGCTGGCGGTCTTTTTCTCCATGTGGGCTGTCCCAGGAGCAGGAACCAGCCCAAGCGTGTATCTTGACTTCTTATGGGTTGTTTTCAAATTCCTATCCCTTGCCGCGTTGGGATTTGCCGGTGGTTTTTTCTTTTACAACGCTTCGATCTTCTCGGTCGGCTCCTTTGGGCTGGTGATCCGTTCCGCTTTTGATCTTTTCCGGCTGGACCTAATGAAGAAGCTTGGATTGGAAAGACCCAAGGACTCTGCCGAGGAATTCGACAAGTGGCAAAACCTGAATGAATTGATCGCTCTTGGCAGCCATTCCCTGACTTTCAAAAAACTCGACTACCGGAAAGAGGAGTAGTATCTTTTCGCAAAGAAGGGTCAGTGGAAGTAGATTTTTATGAAAAGGGGGAGCATTCATCCCAACGACATGAAAACTCTACCGATTCCCAAACTCTTTTGGCGGGAGGGACATTAAGTATAGATACACTGCCTTGAGTTCATCGTCATTCATGAACCGATAGGACTTCCACGGCATGTAAAGGGAGTTGATGCGTAAGCCGTGTTTTTCACCATCACGAAGGATGTCGATAAAACCCTTCTCGCCCCATGTGGGTAACCGACCGCCTGCACCCGAGGTCAGGTTGGGTGCGGAGGGCCACTCGGCTGGGAAGCCGGGGATTTCGCCGCCGGAGAGAGTCAATCCATGGCAGACTTTGCAGGAGAGGGAAAGGTATTCGCCATAGGCAGCTGTCACAGCAGGTTTCGGCGCGGGGGGAGGCGGCTGATCGTGCGGGATGAGTTCGGCAGGCAGAAAGGTGATGCTCTTCACCACGTTCATGGCGATAAACCCGCTAAAGGACAAGGCGCTGGGGCGCGGTTCGTTATCCACGGGCGGCAGGCTGCGGATATATGCCAGCACTTTTCCCAGGTCTTCATCGCTCAGGAAGTAGAACTCCGTTGACGGCATGAACAATAACGGTGTCCCGTCTGGGCGGAGGCCATGCTTGATGGCGCGGATCAGGTCCAGGTCCGTGCGTTGAGAGCCGATGCCTCCGCGTCCGGAGGTCAGATTGGGTGTGATGACCTGTCCCAGCGCGGGGTTGTCGAGGTAGACTACCCCCTGCAAATGCTCGCCATGGCACGCCTCACAACCGCGATATTGGAAGATACGTTTACCTTCATCCAAAGCCTCCGCATCGGTTGGGATGGGAACGCCCTGTACTACGACTTCATATTTTTTATACAGCCGCGACCTGCCAGTTCCATACAAGAGCAACATGCCAAGGAGGAGCACGCCGGTCAGCGTGCCCAGAATTATCCCCGTCCACTTTAGTGCGGATTTCATTTATGCCTACTCCCTTGTGGATAGGCGCAAAGATTGGTCTTCGAGTATCTCAACATGGAGCTTTTGCAGCGGCTCCTGTGCGGGACCTTTGACGACGCTGCCCTCCGCATCATACCGGGACCCGTGGCATGGGCACGTGAACCCATCGCCATCCTCCTCGACAGTGCAGCCCAAGTGAGTACAGACCAGGCTGTACGCGGTAACGTGTCCATCCCGATTGCAGATCGCCGCCGGAATGTCACTGCGGATGATGCGCGACCCAGGCGGGAAACTGGCGCTATCTCCCAAGTCGAACTCGGTAGGCGTTTCAGGAGGAGGCAAATAACTGAAGTATCGGATCAATCCTCCCAAGCCCAGCAACCCACCCAGCCCGAACAAAACCCGGCTGGATACTCCAAGGAAATCGCGGCGAGTTAATTTGTCCATTTGGGTATCGCTCCCAGTATTGTCAGGATGAGAATCGAGAGAAGAATCGCGGCAGTAATGACCTGAGCAAGCCTGTTTCCGCGCGGGAACCAGCGGCCCAATTCCTCCGGCTTTGCCGCGGGCAGCAAATAGGGCACCAGCCCCAAAGCAATAACGACCAGTATCGGCGTCAGCACACCGAACAGGAACGGATCGCCCCATTGAAGGAGCTGTTGAATCCAGAGAAAGAACCAGGGCGCCTGCGAGTCGCCTGTAATGCTTCCTACACTTGAAATGGGTTGCTTAATCGGCGCAGGAACAAACAGGGAAAAGAGCAATAACAAGGCGATGCTAACGACCATGGCAAACGCTTCGCGATTCAACAATTCGAATCGCGTGATGCGTTCCCTGTCCTTGCGGATCGAGGATGGCGGCACCGCGATCCCCCCGTCGCGGCGGACGCGGAAGGCATGCCAAAAGATCAGCACAGTACCACAGATCGTCAACCCGATAATATGCCAGGCGTAAAAGCGCGTCAGTGTCGCCGCGCCCGGCTCGCTCCCGCCGACTACAAATCGATACAGACCTTCCCCGATCCAGGGAATGGTTTTCAGCAGATTGGCGCCCACCACCAGCGCCCAATGTATCCCCACATCCCAGCGCAGGATGTACCCGGTGAAGTCAAGCAAGAGGATGATAACCAGCAATCCCAGACCGAGCAGGTGATTGAAGCGGCGGTGGCCGGAACAGGCTCCGGTCAGGACGACGCGCAGAAGGTGGATGGTCGTCACGACGACAAGGAATTGCGCCGACCAAAAGTGCAGATTACGGATCAGCCTTCCAAACGGGACGAGGGTGCTGATGGTTTCTACGGAAATCGCCGCTTCATCCGGTGTGGGGACATAGTAATACATCTCCAATAAACCGGTGATGAACAGGACCAGTGACAGGAAAACGGCCAATCCGCCCGCGGCAAGAGTGTACCGGAAGCGGGATTGTCCTGCCGGGATGGCGGGCGGGTGCAGGTGATGGAAAAAATTCGGTCTCGGAGGTTTGTCTGTCGATCGTCTGGCGTTCCATCCGATTGCCGTCAAAGCGAGGATGCCGACCAGGAGCAACGCGGCGGGAACCTCGTTCTCCGGGAGTCTGACGCGGTGATGGACCGGAATCGCAGAGCCGTTGACTTCATCTAGCGTGAAATTTTTGATTTCCTTCTCATTCAGCCTCAGGAGATAGGCGGTCAGCGCCCAGGCATCGTCAGAGGTCAACGAACCCGTCCGGAAGTATGGCATGTTCTGTTGAATGTACGTGAATAATTCGAAGGAATTGGAGAAGCGCGCCAATCGCCCTGCGCCACGGAGCGCTGGAACGCCCGCCTGTGGAATCTCGAAACTATTGAGAGGCGCGTCGCTCCCATGACAGCCGGATTGCCAACAATCGCTTTCTTCCACCCCAAACGACGCGCGCCATTCGTCAGTCAGCCCCTGTCCATGATCGCCGTGACAGGAGATGCACATCCCCCAGTAGGCTTGCGCACCATTATCCGCTTGGGCGGGCGGATAAACCGTCGGCGGCTGCGCCAGGCGATTCATATCGAATGTAGGTGTGGCTTGAGAGGTAAGAACGATGGTTGGTTGCGATGCCAAGGCAAAGGTGGAGTTGAAGGCAAACAATATGATCCCAACTGCCAGAACGCTGCGAATGATGAGATGTCGGGAACGGGACATGGCTCCCTGATTATACACACTTGTGACGCATTTCACGTTCACCCGAAGCCAAAAAATCCCCGAACATTCTTCGGAGATTTTCATCTTCCATACTCTTCAACAGTCTCAGAGCAAACCCTCTGTTTTCATTCTTTCAAACGCCCCCACCCACGGCTTGCCCAACCGGTGATTATCGGAGACCACGACCTTGCTGAATTTCTGTGCAATCTGCGGCATAAGCATGGCAATGGTGCCCCAATCGTTGGTAAAGATAGCCACTTTCATCTTATCTGCATATTGCCCCGACCACATCCACTCCATGCGGAAACGGTCCGCTTTGACCCAGTAATCGCGCTTCTCCCATGCCGCGACGGATTCATCGATCCCATCGGCGATGGTCCGCAATGCTAGAGCGATGAACGCCGCCAGGTCTTTCGCTTCGTCGGTGACTTCCTTTTGCTTTGCCAGTTCACGCACTGCTAATACGATGGCTTTCGATAAACGGGTTCGGTTTTTTCCAACGGATTCGGGGTTGATGAGGCGGCTCAATGGATTCTCCGGTTGCGGGCTCAAGGTTTAATGTGAGTTCAAGTGCGGGATTATACACGCCGAACGAAAATCGTCAACCAGTGTAAGTCTTATCCTTTGGGTGTTCGGGAGCGATAAATTATGGTGAGAAAATCAATACCTGCGGTATAATTTCGCCGCCTCACACTTGCCCGGTACCTGAGCAAGTGCAAGAAGAAACAGCACGGGGACGTGCTGGAACTGGCAGACAGGCATGACTTAGGATCATGTGCCGAAAGGCGTGAGGGTTCGACCCCCTCCGTCCCCATATAATCTTAACCCCTAAGGATACTCAAAACCCTTTAGGGTCTCTTATGGAGAAATACCTTGAAAATCGAAAAACTGATCGAAGAAGGACATCAGGCAAAACTGATCGTCGAAGTGGAACCCGAAACGATGGAGCAATATAAACGCCGCGCAGCGCGCAAGATTTCGGAACGCGGCAAAATCCCTGGCTTCCGCCCGGGCAAGGCTCCCTATCACATGGTGGTGTTGAATTACGGTGAGCAAGCCATCGTTGAACAGGCGATTGACTTGTTTGTCGATGCGGAATACTCGAACATCCTCAAGGAAGCGGATGTCAACCCTGGCGCGTCCGGTTCACTGGAATCCATCGACTCCCTCGAGCCGCCGAAGATGACCTTCCGCGTGCCGCTTGCCCCCGAAGTGGACCTGGGCGACTATCTCTCGATTCGCATGCCGTATGAGTGGTCTGGTCCCGAAGAGGGCGCCGTGGAGAAAGCGATTGAGGACCTTCGCCAAATGTACGCCACAACCGAAAACGTGGAACGCGAGGCACAGGTCGGCGATTACGTGCTTGTGGATGTCAAATCCGAGATATCCGAAGTCAACCGCACCGGCTTTGCCGCTTTCATCCGCCAGGAACCGCGCGATACAGAATGGCCCTACAATGGCTTCTCACATGAACTGATCGGTATGAAACCGGGCGATACAAAGACGGTTAAACATACCTTCCCCGATGATTGGGATGTAGAAGAATTGAAAGGCAAGGAGGTCGAAATGCAGGTCACCGTCAAGACCGTCCGCTCGGTGACCCTGCCCGAACTCGACGACGAATTTGCCAAGATGGTCGGCGCAGGCGAAACGCTCGAAGAATTGCGCAAGGCTGTGGCCAAGGATGTGGAAGCGCGTTCCAAAGCCGACTACGATGACAAGTATTTCGTCGACTTGATTGAAAAGGTCAAGGAAGGCGCGGTCTTCAAATACCACGAGCACTCTCTTGAACATGAAGGCGAGCATGTGCTCGAAGACTTGAGTCGGCGCCTCGCCCAACAGGGCATGGACCTTGAAACGTATTTCAAGGTTCGCAACACAACCCGTGAGCAATTCATCGAAGAGGAAGTCAAACCGGTCGCCAAGAAACGACTGGAGCGATCCCTCATTTTGGATGAAATCGTCCGCAGGGAAAAACTGGAAGTGGATAACGCCTCCCTCGATGCCGAGTTCAACAACACCCTCTCTGCGTTGAGCATGCAGGGATTGGACCTGGCCAAGATTCGCGGCGGCAGAAAGGGACAGCAGCAGCTTGCCCAGGCCGTGGCGATGGAATCCGCCAACCGCGTGCTTACCCGCAGTGCCTTGGATATGTTGAAGTCCATCGCGACCGGCGAATATAAGACTCCCGAAGAGCGCGCCGCGGCGAAAGAGGAAGCTGCAAAGGCGGTGGAAGCAGAGTCTGCTTCCGGTGAAGAAAAGGCTCCTGAGACGGAGGCAGCTTCCCCTGAGACCGAATCGGGTGAAGTTTCCTGAAAATTCCTGATAAAGCGTTAATGCAATTCCAATACGGAAACAGTATGATTGACGAAATATAAGGAGTGAATAATGATCCCTACCGTCAAAAATATAACCAGAGAAGTAATCGAGTCGACCAATTATGGCGAGCGTTCTTACGATGTTTTTTCCCGCCTGCTCAAGGAGCGTATCATCTTTGTTGGCACGCCGATTGATGATCAAATCGCGAATTTGATTGTTGCGCAGTTGTTGTTTCTGAACCATGAAGACCCTGAGCGCGAAATTTTCATGTACATCAACTCGCCCGGCGGTGTGATCTATGCGGGACTTGCCATCTATGACACGATGCAGATGATTTCGAACCCAATCAGCACTGTGGCAGTCGGTGTAACCGCCTCTTTTGGAACCGTGTTGCTGACCGCTGGTACGAAAGGACGCCGCTTTGCCCTGCCGAATGCGACCATCCACATGCACCAGCCGCTCGGCGGTGCGCAAGGACAGGCGACTGATATCGAAATTCAAGCCAAGCAAATCCTGCGCCTGAAGAGTCTGTTACTTGGCATTATGGCAAAACATACCGGCCAGCCGCTCGAAGTGATCGAACGCGATAGCGACCGTGACTATTACCTCGACGCCAAGGGCGCGGTGGAATACGGTTTGGTGGATGAGGTTTTGACCTCTGCTGAGAAAGCCAAGTAAGTAGTTCGACAGTGTATAGGTTGTTGTTGAAGCCTGCTGAAAATCGGCAGGCTTTTATTTTGGGTATAATCGCCACGCGAAAGGAATCTATGCCATGACTTTCTCCATCGTTGCCTGTGACCTCGAACAACAATGCTGGGGAGTGGCAGTCGCGTCGAAGTTCCCTGCGGTAGGAGCCGTTGTCCCTTGGGCGCAGGCGGGGGTTGGCGCGGTGGCAACCCAGTCGTTTGCCAACACCTCATTCGGGCCACGCGGACTGGCGCTAATGGGAGCGGGTCTATCTGCCCAGGAGACTCTGGGACGGTTACTGGAAGATGATCCTGACAAGGAGCTCAGACAGGTTGGCTTGGTGGATGCCAGGGGAGGCTCGGCGACTTTTTCAGGAAATGGGTGCTTTGAGTGGGCAGGCGGAATCGCTGGGAAAGGATATGCCATTCAGGGAAACATTCTGGCAGGTGTGAAAGTCGTCCCAGCCATGGAGAAGGCATTCCTGAAGACAAAAGGAAACCTGCCAAAACGTCTCCACGCTGCACTATTGGCTGGCGACCGCGCCGGTGGTGATAAACGCGGCAGACAATCCGCGGCAATTTACGTGGTCAAGCCGAAAGGTGGTTATGGCGGTTTCATTGACCGCTGGATCGATTATCGTGTGGATGACCATGATGACCCGGTTCCACGGCTTGGTGAATTGCTGGATATGCACGAGCTGTATTTCGGCAAAAGCCCCGAGACAGATCGCGTGATTCTCAAAGGCAAATCACTGGCGCAAATCATGGAGATTCTCCGGCGGGAAGGTTACCTGAAAAAAGGAAAAGACTTCCGTGATGCGTTCAACGAGTTCATTGGAAATGAGAACTTTGAAGAACGCGCCGATCCCGAAGCGAAGTGGATTGATAAACCGGTATTGAAATATCTGGTGAAGAAATTCAAATAACGACTCGCTGTAACGACTCGCTGGTTGAATGCCCCCGCTGATTTTCACGGATGTGCCAACGCCAGCATTACAAAAAAGGATATGTGATCCCGATACATGGCATCAATGAAAAACGCTCTTATTCGACCATCATCTTAATATGCTTCCCTCACACATCAAGGCCCTTATTCTCGATATGGATGGCGTCATCTGGCGCTCGGATACACCCATTGGCGATTTGCCAGCCATCTTCAAGCGGATTGAGGAACGCGGCATGAAATATGTTTTCGCCACCAACAACGGGACGAAAACCCCCGATCAATATGTATCCACGCTGGCAAACCTTGGCGTGAACGTGAATGCCAGCCAGGTGGTTACCTCTGCATTGGGCGTGGCGCACATGCTGGCACAGAGATTCCCGCGCGGCAGTAAAGCCTTTATGATTGGCGAAGATGGTATCCGCCAGGCGCTGGAGGAAAAGGGATTTGAAATCCTTTTCACAGAGAACGCTCAGGAAGCGGAGTTTTTTGTCATCGGGATCGACCGCCAGATTAATTTCGAGAAGATGCGGGAAGCAACCCTCCTCGTGCGGCGCGGAGTGCCGTTTTATGCCACTAACCCCGACAAAACCTTCCCCACCCCGCGTGGGGAAATCCCCGGTGCAGGCGCGTGGATCTCAGTCATCACCACGGCAACAAATATCGAACCCATTTATGCAGGCAAGCCATTTCCCTACTTGATGGAACTGTCGTTGGAGAGACTTGGCGCCAAAAAGGAAGAGACGCTCGTTGTTGGTGACCGGCTTGAAACCGATATTGCTGCCGGGCAGGCAATGGGATGCCTGACCGCGCTGGTGCTGAGTGGTGTCTCCACACGGGAGCAGTCGGAGGCGTGGAAACCAAAGATCGATTTTATTGCAAATGACCTGTCAGATTTGATCGGATAAAAGTGACCCAACTCATTTATGACCTCACCCTGGAGGAGATCGCCAATCTACTTAAAGATTGGAAAGAACCTGCTTACCGTGCCAAGCAAATTTGGCAGGGGGTGTATCAGCATCTCTACGAATCGCCCGACGAATTTTCAAACCTCCCTATATCTCTTCGTAAAAAGCTTGCGGAAGAATTTACCTTTACCCCATTCCAGGTGAGAACCTATCTCGACTCAGCCGATGGGTTTACGCGCAAAACACTTTTTGAACTGCCTGATGGGAATTTAATCGAAGCGGTACTTATGCGGTATGGCGACCCGGCGGATAATCCGCAGATCAAAACTGCTGCTCCATACAGTAAAAATTTGCGTGGGGCAAGGAAGCGGCGCACGCTGTGCATCTCCACGCAAGCAGGATGCGCGATGGGTTGTGTTTTCTGTGCTACAGGGCAGATGGGATTCAAGCGTCATCTTTCCAGCGGCGAGATTATCGCGCAAGTGCTGTATTATGCACGGATACTCAAAGAAGCGAACGAATTGGTCACGAATATCGTCCTTATGGGAATGGGCGAGCCTTTCCACAACTACGACAACACGATGACAGCAATCGACCGCCTCAACGACCAGGACGGATTCAACTTCGGCGCCCGCCGCTTCACCATCTCGACCGTGGGGCTGGTTCCACAAATACGGCGTTTTGCCGACGAGAAGCGGCAGGTCAATCTGGCAATCTCGCTTCACGCTGCGGATGATGATGAGCGCCTTGCCATCATGCCGGTCAATAAGCGTTACAAAATAGAGGACATCATCGAGGCTTGTAAATATTATGTTGAACAGACCGGGCGCCGCGTCACTTTTGAGTGGGCGTTGATCAACGGCGTCAATGACACGCCCCAGGTCGCAAAGAAACTAGCCAGCCGCCTCAAGGGATTACTGTGTCATGTCAATGCCATTCCCCTCAACCCCACTGCCGGTTATGCAGGTCGCGCTACAAACCACGAGAGAGCGATACTCTTCAAAGAATCGCTGGAGCAGGCTGGAATTCCTTGTACGATTCGCATGAGGCGGGGAATTGATATCCAGGCAGGGTGCGGTCAGCTTGCTGGGGGGTCTTTATCAGCTTGATGTTGATGGTCTGTTTTTTGTGAGTGATGTGGATATGATACATTGCCTATGCGCAGTTAAATTAAAAGCAAAATACATCCGTGAAGATTTTCAACTCCTCCAGCGTTAACTTCTCAGAACGCATGAATGTCTCTGAATCGTCGCGGCTCATCTCCGAGTGTATCGCTGGTAATCACGCCGCGGCTGGTAATCACGCCGCGATTGAGATGCTTATACGCCAGTATGAAACTGGCGTGTTCAGGCTCGCCCTATCCATTGTAGGCGATGAAGCGGATGCAAACGAGATCACACAGGAAACGTTCATTGCGGCGCTAAAATCGCTCAGGTCATATCAGGAAAGGAAAACCTTCAAGGCGTGGCTCTACACAATCGCTCTCAATCTCAGTCGGAGCCACCTGCGGAAACGGAAGGTGATCGAACGACTTAAGACAACGATTGGCGGCATTCTCCGGGTTGAGACGCAGAACCAAGTGACACCGGAAGACCGGGTGATTCAGACCGAGAAAGAAACTATCCTCTGGAATGAACTCAGCAAACTGGATGAACGCTACCGGACAGTTGTTGTCCTGCGATATCTCCACGAACTGCCAATCTCCGAAATCGCGGAGATCATGGGCATCAGCGAAGGTACCATCCACTCCCGATTGCATACCGCCCGCGAACGATTGAGGGATGCGTTGCATTCCTTACACGGAGAACAAAATGCAAATCTCACATGAAGAGGCCCGCAGGCTGATTCACTTCAAAGCAGATAACGGGCTCAACTCGCTGCACGAAGAGGCGCTCGACTCACACCTGCAGGTCTGCATGGAGTGCAAAAAATATTCAGAAATGATTAAAGACACTGAAGTTGTTCTGCAACAGACTCTGCGCAAGCATTGGAACATCCATCCCCTGCCCCTTCAGGTTGACGCGATTTATGCAAGAATAAGTTCTGGAGGAATTGGGAGTATTATATTGGCTATACGCAAAACAGCAATTGGTATTGCCGTTGCGACATTTGTACTCTTTATATGGCAGTTCACGAACATCAGAGAGCTTTCATCGCAGCAGACACCGCAGGGTATGGTGCTGCTCGCCCCAACCCCCTTAACACACACAGCGACAGACACGTTACAAAGTGAGTGCAACGAGATCAGGTATATCGTCCAGTCAGGAGATACATTGGACGGTATCGCCCGCCAATTCTCGATCACCCGTGAATCGATCTTGCGCGCCAATCGAATAACAGTTGAAACGCTCACACCCAGCCGGGAATTGATCCTGCCCATTTGTACATTGCCCCCTACCAAAACGACTCACCCACCCACCTTCACGATCACGCCGGTCTTCGAGTCCATTTCCACCACCCCAGGGTAAATTTACATTAATTGTAAATAAAACTACTAACTTGCCAGAACATTCAGAATGATGTATAAGTCATCCCATTCTCTACGATAAAAGAGCATTATGAACAGCGAAAAAACCTCCTGGCTTCAAAAGCCCATTCATTCCTCCCTGCCCGCGGTGACCAACGAAATTGCCCTGTTTGCCGGTATCATCCTGCTGGCAATCGTCACAAGGTTTTACGACCTTGGCACACGCGTCATGAGTCATGACGAAAGCCTGCACACTTACTTTTCCTGGCTGCTGTATCGCGGCCAAGGGTACCAGCATACCCCAATGATGCATGGACCGCATCAATTTCATATCATCGCGTTGACCTACTTCCTGTTCGGTGTCTCGGACTTCACAGCGCGCATCCCGGCGGTATTATTTAGTATTGCCACCGTGTGGATGGTCTGGTATTGGCGGAGATACATCGGCGCATGGGGCATGATCGTCGCAGCGTTTTTGATGGTCATTTCACCGTATATGCTCTATTACGGCAGATATGTCCGCAACGAGTCGTTTGTTGGTTTTTCAGGAATACTTTTACTGTATGCCATACTGCGCTATCTGGAGATTGGCGAGAAGAAATATATCTACATGGCAACCGCAGCGACGGTTCTGCACTTCACATCAAAGGAAACCTCGTTCATTTATACAGCGCAGGCGCTGGTTTTTTTGGGGATTTACTTCATTACCCAGATTACAAAAATACCTTGGGAAAACAAGGCGTCTGCATATCGAGCATTTATCATCCTTTTGGCGGCAGGGATTGTTTTATTCAGTGTCGGAGGCATCGCCTATACGGTCACGCATGGGACAGGCGAAACCATTTCTGTAACAGAGACTGCTGCACCGGCTAACCCCTTGGATGGTGCAGCAACACCATCCGCCAATGCCACAGACACGGGTGGGATGTCGTTGACAAACATTCTTTTTGCTCTGGGTGGACTGGGTATCGTGATTGCGGGAGTCATCTATTTCTATCTTGCCTATGTCAAACATGAGGCTCCCAAAAACCGGGCATTTGATCTGCTCATCGTCATTTTTACGTTCGTTCTTCCCCAACTGACCGCCTTTATCCTTGAATTCCTCAAGGAATTGGGGCTTACCAATGTGGTCATCCCTACGGAATCTTCCGCAGTTGCCGCGCTGGACGCGTATTCCATGACGGTCATGGGCATTGTGGTCTTGGTACTGTTCGCAATCTCTATTGCGGTCGGACTATTTTGGAACCGTGAGTGGTGGAAGTATGGCGCGCTATTTTGGGGTGTGTATACGATCCTATACACAACGGTGTTCACAAACCCGGCGGGGTTCTTTTCAGGCGTGGTCGGATCGCTTGGTTACTGGTTGGTGCAGCAGGGTGTGGAACGCGGCAGTCAGCCGGAATATTATTATGTGCTGATCCAGATCCCGATGTACGAGTTTCTCCCCGCGATTGGGACACTGGTGGCAATCGTCCTGGGTTTGAAAAAACTGTTCGGACAGAAGCCTGCCATCCCTGAGGGAGAAGCGAATGGGGCAGGTGAAAGTCAATCCGAATCCACTTCGTCCAATTTCGGCGCATTCTTTGGTTTGATGGTATTCTGGTCCATCGCAAGCGTAGCCGCCTTCACCATCGCAGGAGAGCGTATGCCGTGGCTCACGTACCACATGGCATGGCCGATGGTGCTGGTCACCGGCTGGGCAGTCGGGCAGATCATCGAGTTGGTTACCCCATACGTAATCAACGAGAAACCCGGGAAGACCGTGGTTTCCATCCTTGTGCTGATCGTTTTCGTAATAGCAATCTTCAATATCCTTCGATCCATTTCAGGGACAACACCGCCATTTCAAGGCACGGAATTGGGACAACTCCAGGCAACAGCGGGTTTCATTTTCCCGTTCGTCACCGCGATCGCGTCAGGCGTATTGCTGGCGTACTTAATGAACAGGGACTTTGTCAGCCTCGGTATGACCACGCTGCTGCTTCTTGCAATCGTTGCCCTTGGCTCAAGCGTTATCAATGGCGCGTCAGTGATGATGCTGTCATCCTCGGAAGGCATCGACCCAGCCTCGCTGACAGTCAGCCAGTTGAAATTCGGGGCGGCGCTGGTGGTATTGATCGGAAGTATCACCGGCACCGTTTTGATGTCCAAAATGCAGCGCACCAGCGCATTCTTCCATTTTGTCACGCTGACCATTTTCGGATTGCTTGCAGTTCAGACTGCGCGTACAGCCTTCCGGGCGAATTACATTAACTACGATGATGCCACGGAGTACCTTGTATATGCCCATGGGGCAACAGGCGTCAAAGATGTCATGGCGCAAGTGGAGGAAATTTCAAGACGCGTCTCAGGCGGACTGAATGCAGTCATCGCCTATGACGCCAGCGCGCCGGACACCGGTGTATCATGGCCTGTAGTTTGGTATCTGCGTGATTACACCAGCCTGCGTTCCTTCGACCAGCCCACCCGCTCCCTGCGTGAGGCCGTAGCGGTGATCGTCGACCAAAAGAATTTCGACAAGATCGAGCCCGCTTTGGGCGATGGTTTCTATCGTTTCGATTATATCCGCATGTGGTGGCCCAATCAGGATTACTTCAACCTAGACAGGAGTCGCGTCCTGAATGCCATCACGAACCCTGCAATACGCAATGGGATCTTCGACATCTGGTTCGACCGCGATTACACTCAGTACGCCCAGGCAGTCGGAAGTACCACCATGACTCTGACAACCTGGCAGCCCGCCGACCAAATGCGACTCTACATCCGCAAGGACATCGCTTCCCAAGTCTGGAACTATGGCGTTGGGCCATCCGCCGCACCCGTCGCTGTCGATCCATACGAGGCTGGTACCGTCATGATTCCGGCGGATCTAATCTTTAACAGTGATCGCTATCCGTCGGGACTCAACGCGCCGCGCGCAATCGCTGCCGGACTTGATAATGATTTCTACGTTGCTGATTCAAGGAATCATCGAATCCTGCACATCTCATCCAACGGAACGCTTCTTCATGAGTGGGGAACTTTTGCCGCCATTGATTACTTCAGCGGCGCTGTCGTCTCAGAGTCGGAGGCGTTGAAGCAGGCACCGCTTGGAACATTCAATGAGCCTTGGGGGGTTGCCGTAGGACCGGACGGTTCAGTCTATGTGACTGATACCTGGAACCACCGTGTGCAAAAATTCTCGGCGGACGGCAAACCGATTAAACTTTGGGGACAATACGGTCAGCCTGTGCCTGAAGTACCCGAGTCAAGCAGTTCGTTCTGGGGTCCACGCGGGGTTGCGGTCGACTCGCAGGGTCACGTACTGGTCGCCGATACGGGTAATAAGCGGATCGTCATTTTCGATTCGGATGGGAATTACATTTCGGAGTTCGGCACTGGCGGTTTTGATCCGGGTCAATTTGATGAACCGGTTGGTGTAGCCGTCGCGCGCGATGGAACCGTCTTTGTAACTGACACATGGAATCAACGCGTGCAGTCCTTCATCCCTGATCAGACCGGCACATTTTATACTCCCTATCAACAATGGGATGTGAATGCCTGGATCGGGCAGTCATTGGACAATAAGCCGTTCCTCGCCGTCGGAACAAACAACCACGTTTTCATCACCGACCCGGAAGGTTATCGCATTATCGAATTTACAGCGAGTGGCGAATTTGTCCGCACGTGGGGAGATTTCGGCAGCGGCGACTCAGAAATCGGGCTTGCGGCGGGAGTCGCGGTCGACCGGTTCGGTTATGTCTGGGTTACCGACGCGGGCAACAATCGCATTCTGAGATACAAACTGCCGTAGCAAACAACTGGAACACCCCTCCCATGTCACACAGGCGAGGGGTGTGTCTTTTTAAACGCTAGAAATCGACGGCAATACAGGTAAGAGTCTGTTCCACGCCGGAGATAGGCTGAATGGATGATGCAACAAGTGTCCCCAGGCTGCTGATATCAGGGGATTCGATGACCGCCACAACATCGTATGGACCAAACGTCATCGTCGCATCAACCACATTTTCGATCTTGCGCAGCTCGCTGACAACCGTCTTCACTTCCCCACTGCGGACCTTTATCAAAACATATGCCTTCATCATTCGCTCCTCTCTCAAGCCTTCTCGGGTCGCAGGAAAATTGCCCAATACACAATTGCCACCAGCACCGCTCCACCAATGATATTCCCAATTGTCACAGGAATCAGATTGTTCAGCAGGAACGCCTGCCAGGTCAAGCGGTCAAGGTTGGAGACCATCCCCTCCACTGCTGAGGTAAAACCGGGATCGAACATTTTAATGAACAGAGCATAAGGAATGAAATACATGTTTGCGACACTATGTTCGAACCCGGCCGCCACAAAGGCAGTGATTGGGAAGATGATCGCCAGAATCTTGTCGGTGGTGCTGCGCGCACTGTACGTGAGCCAAACCGCGAGGCAAACCAGAGCGTTGCACAGGATCCCAAGCGCAACCGCCTGTATAAAGGTCAACTCACATTTTGCCACCCCCGTCCGAAGAGCGGCAATTCCCACGGCATTTGCTCCGAAAGTATATTGTTTGGTCAGGAACATCAGGATTACCGTTCCGATGGAACCGACAAAATTTCCCACATAGACGATGACCCAATTGCGGAGCAGAGCCGCAGCTTTCACCTTACCGCTCGCCCATGCCATCACGATCAGGTTGTTACCGGTGAACAATTCTGCGCCGCCGATAACCACAAGAATTAGCCCCAGGCAAAAGACCACTCCAGCAAGCAGGCGCGTCACCCCAAAAGGCAGTATGGCATTAAAAGCAACCGTTCCGTTTGGGTCCACAACCGGCATTCCGCCCGCGCTGACCGTAGTCGCAAAGATCGCTCCCAAGGATATGAATGCGCCAGCCAGTATGGCCAACATGAACATTTTGAGAAAAGGCATCTCCGCTTTGCGTACCCCCAACAACTCGGCGCGCGCCGCCATTTCCTGCGGCAACAATGCATCGATTCGAACTTCAGCCATGGAATCTCCTCTTTCAACAAGGATGTTCACGCCACAGTGAAGTATAGCACCCATCAGATGCCGGGCAAAGAAGAGATAATACCCTGTTCACTGTGGTGTTCTTCCAAAATCCTTACGCCGGTTCCTTCTTGGAACTTCCCAACCAAGTGATGATCCCGCCACCCAACAGAGCAATTACAATAATCCCAATCACAACACCCGCGATGGATGAAGTATCACTGCCTGGTGAGGTGAAAGAAATCGGAGTGAAGGAAGCGAGATGCAACGTCGAAGTCAATTGAGACATCAGAGTATTTGTTGGCAACACCGGGGGAACTGTTGACATTGCCATACTCACAGACGTTGTTGCCTCAGTTGGAGAAGGCGCAGAGGCAGCGATACCTGTTCGAATCAGCAACATGTCCCCGGGGTAAATGTCATTACCCGAAAGGTTGTTCAGGCGTTTGATTTCGTCGATTTTCGTCTCATAAGTGACGGCGATCTGCCAAAGTGTTTGACCATATTGCACTTCATGGACGACGTTCCCATCCGCGTTCGGCGTACTGACAACCACGGGCAGGATCGGCGCCTCAACCACCACGGGGACGGATGTCCCCATCCCCACTGCGGGAGTCGGCACCTGAGGCGCCCCGGCGGCCGTTGGGCGGGCACAGTCAACGACATAGTACACCCTGCCATTCGCCACTGCGACCCCTGCGCCGATCTCCGTCAGGTTTGAGGAAAGCATTGTATTCAGGTGCGGCGCGTCACCCGTCCACTGATTGACCGCAGCTTGCGCCGTCATGGTTTCACTACCACTTGTGATATTCTCAGCACGGAAACCGCCGAGTGAAAGGTCGCCTGCCAACGGATACCCCGCTGCAAGGAGTCTGTCCGTCAAACCAATCCCGCCCGGGCCCGAATGCGTGACATTACCGGTCGCCGCCATAAAATCGGCTTGAGATTGAGCAGTGTACATCAAAATTGAATTGATTGCATACGGTGGAAGCCCATTGGCGGTGCGGAGGGCATTGACCGCGTTTACGAGATCATAAACCGTGTCGGCAAAGTCGGGTATGGCCGGTGATTCCGCGCGCGATGAAGATGGGATGAAAAAAGCCGGCAGAGTCACGCTGGTTATGACAATGAGAAGTATCAAAACGCGGGGTAGCGTCATGAAATGATTATACTGGCATTATTTTTTTAGCAAACGAATCTCATTTGGAGTTAAATCACGCCATTCACCGGGTTGGAGCGCGCCGATTTTCACCCCATCGATTGCCACACGGACAAGACGCAAGGTTGGCAAGCCCACCGCCGCGGTCATGTGACGGATTTGACGTTTCTTCCCCTCGCGCAATTTGATTTCGATCCACGCGGTAGGCCCGTGAGGAGTCACCGGTTTGGAACGCGGAGGCAGGTTCGGGTCCGGGAGGAGGCGAATCTTTGCTGGAAGCGTCCGATAATCCTTGAGTTGAATCCCGCGTTCGAGTTGTGATAGTTTGCTCGGCGTTGGGCTTCCTTCCACCATCACCCAGTATGTCTTTTCGATGTGATGACGGAGGTCGGTCAGACGTTTGATCAGCCCGCCATCGTCGGTCAGCAACAAGAGGCCTTCACTGTCACGATCCAGCCGCCCTGCCGCGTAGACATCGGGCACATCGATGAATTGCTTGAGGGTGGGATGTCCTGTCCCCTCATCGGTAAATTGCGACAACATTCCAAACGGCTTATGGAAGAGGATATAACGCATTTCATGAGTATAATTATTTTAAAGAGAAAATGGAGGATTGGATATGGCAAATCAAAATAAAGATGTCATCAAGGGGAAAGTTCAAAAACTCGGTAATAGAAAGTTCAAGATCGAGAAGGGCAAGGATTCAGAAGTCGATATCGACATTGACATCCTGGAAGATGGTGAATACGAGGTGGAGAAACTCAGCCTCGTTGGACTCCCTGATACAATGTACGACGGCAATCGCATTACCTGGTTCAATAACTTTGCCATCAAAAAGAACGGACAATATATCAACCAAAAGTTCAAGGTTACGATCTCCGGTCTCTTGAACATATTGGGAAAGTCGCGGCTGGTGATCTTCGACGGCAATGGCGACCCTTACTACTACACCGGCTCCATCATCAACGACACATTCGAGTTGACAGACGGAGATCCCGCCACCGGCAAGGCTCCCTAACCCGACAGTTTCTGTGACAATTGATGGATGGCACGCCGCCACGGTGCGGCTTCAATGTAGCGCGCGCGTTCCGATTCGTCAGTGAAGCTTGAGACCCGTCTTTCCAGGAGGCGGGTCGCGCTTTGCAGAATCTGCCGGGAACGCGGATCATTGACTGCTTCAAGGAAGAGATAACACGTGAAATAGACGCGCAATGGTTCGTCCGTTCCGTCGAAGTTCGAGCTGCGCCCGAGAAATTCGAGGATTTTTTCCGCTTCCTCACCTGCCGATTTAAGATCCCCAACCCGCACAAAGCAATCAACAAGCCCGGCATGCGCCTCCATGGACAGGGAAATCTGCTCCAGATCATCCCGGATGGATACTGAAGTCCGGTACGCTTCCTGCGCCATTTCATATCTGCCCAACATCAGATAGGCGTGCCCAAGGTACAGGTACGCCCACCCTTCGCCATTTTTCTCAGATATGCTTTGCGCCAATTCCCTGGCTTGCTGTGCGTATTGAAGGGACTCCTCTGCCATGGCCTGCATCCCGCTGAGAGCGCTCAGATTGATCAGGATGAAAACCGCCTGAATCATATCGCCGATTTCCTTTGAGATAGCCAGGGCTTGTTCATGATAGGCGCGGGCGTTTATAAAATCGCCCTGCAAGCCCGCAACAAAGGCCATATTGGACAACGCTCCATCCTCCATGTAGCGGTCACCGATTTCACGGGCGATTTGATAGGATTTCCTGTAATAATCGCGGGCAAATGTCAAATTTCCGCCGAAGTCAGTCTCAAGTTTTGCGAGATGATTCAGGATACGCGCCTCCAGACCCGGGTCTTTGATTCGGTGCGTAATGTCCAGAGCCTCTTCGAGATAACGCCGGGCGTCGGCAGGCAGACCTTGTTCCATGGCGATCCATCCCATTGTATTGAGAATCCGCGCCTGTTCTTTTTGATTTCCCACCCGACGGTCATTTTCCAGGGTCTTATTGGCGCGTTGCATCGCCTCGTCCAGCCGCCCCAGATGAAGCAGCGCTGTAGCCCAGACAACCTGTGTGTACAGCGCCAGTTCGGACTCCGCCAACGATTGGGAACAATTCTCAGCCAGTTTGGCGTATTCGATTGCTTCCTGATATTCACCAATAAAAAAGTGATAGGCAGAACGAAACATTCTTACCATTGCCCGGCGGTCTGCATCATCCAGGCGGATGACCCATTGCTCCAGAGATTCCAGGTCTTTCAACTGCATCGCGCGGTTGCCCATGCGTGAGAACAATTCCACACGTTCTGCAACGATATCGAATTGGGCGGCCAGGTCGCCAGCCGGAACGAATGCCAAGGCACGGGTGAAATAATCCACCGCCTGACTGTTCTGATACAAATTGGAAGCAGTCCTTGCCGCATGGCGCAGGTAATAAAGAGCTTTTTCCCGCGATCCAGAGTATTCCGCATGGTACGCCAATTCGCCGTAATGGTGCGCCAATTCGTCGGGATAAAGTTGTTCCAACGCGGCGACTGCCGAGGCGTGCAGTTCCATTCTCCGTGCTTGAATCTGCATGGCATACGCGGCGTCGCGAAGTAGACCATGGGTGAAAACGTATCGATAGGGTTGGGTTGGCACCCAAATATCCGCCTGTTCCGCCTCAGAGACCTCCCTATCGGGCGGATTCCGCCCCTTTAGCATCCCGGCAAGCACCTGCACATCGAACTCGCGTCCGATCACGGCGGCAGTGAGCACCACATCCCGGACCCGGCGCGGCAATTGATCGAGGCGAGCCACCAACAGGACAAGAATGTCAGCGGGCAGGGAGGATTCCTGCAAAAACCGAGTCGCCTTCCATCCCTTGCTACTGATTTCCAAAAGGTTCTCCTCCTGCAAGTAGACCAAAATCTGCTCCGCAAAATAGGGATTCCCTTCTGAACGGGCTTCCAGCAATTCCACCAACTCAGGTGATGGTGTGCCGCCAAGGTAGATCTCCGCCAGGCTGGCAAGCGCCTCAGTGGACAACGCATCCAGTTCGAGGAAGCTGTCAATCAGGGGTTCCTCAAGAAAAGACTGGATGCCGGCGGGGCGTGAGGAAATGAGCACCGAGACCGGGTAACTGGAATCATCGGCTATCAATGCCCGTTTCAAACGAGCAAGGAAAACCTTTGAATCGGAATCGATGAATTGAACATCCTCGAAAAACATCAACAGGGGTTGACGGAGACTTTCCGCCTTGATCAGAGTGATTAGAGCAAGAATTGTGTTGTTATAACGGCCTTCTGCATCCAGCTGGCTGAATAGGGAATCCGCCCAGGCAATATCCAACAGCCCGGCAAGGATGGAACGAGTCCTGTTCAACTCCCGGGCAAGCTCGGGGTCCGGTACCGAGGCGATCAAGTCGTCCAGCCGCGAGTTCAGGGCAGACCTGCGTTCCTCAAGCCCCTGCCGCGGCGAAATGTCAAAATAACGGAACAGCCACCTCCGCAATGGGTTGAAGGGCTGCCGCAGGATTTGGTCGGTCATGCAGATGGCGCGCAGAGTCTTTCTCTCTTCGAAGAGGTCCGACAGCATGAACTCACGGATCAAGCGGCTCTTGCCGATACCGGCGTCGCCCGTCACGGCGAGGACGCCGGTGAATTTTCCCTGCCAGAGGGGTGACACAAATTCCTTCAGCCGCTTTAGTTCAGCCTCCCGCCCCACCATCTCCCCGCGATACATGTTTTCGGATTCCCGCTTCCGCCCGCGCAACACATGAACCTTTTGCTCGGCGGCAAATCCCTTGAAGCTTTGGGAGCCGACGTACTCAAAATCGAACCGGCGGGAGAGACGACGCGCCACCCGCTCGTCCACCCAGATCTCGCCGACGGGAGCGGTCATCATGAAACGAGAGGCCAGGTTCACTCCCCAGCCATAGCAGGTGTAGTCCTCACATAGTTCACTGCCAAGGTAACCGGCATGGGCGATGTAATAGGTCACCCCGGCGGTGATGGGGAATTTCATCGTCTCCTTCAACTCAAGGACAAAGTTCAAGGCGCGGCCAATATCGTTCTCGTAAGCGACCGGCGCTCCCCAAAGCAGAAGCATATTACAGCCCTTGTCGCCGAAATCCAGCCGCGTCAACAACCCGCCATATCGTTTCCTCAACCCGAACACCACGCGCATAAAAGAATGCAGTTGGTCATCGGGCAAATCCGGAAACCGCATGAATAAATTGACAATTTGCCGGAACTCCCCGCGGGCCCCGCGGGTGACGACTTCCTCCGGCATAAAAATTTTGGAAACCTCCAGATCGACCGGGGGTAGTACAACCGGAATCGGGTTGGGGATTTCTGTCTGGAAGCCCTCAAAACGATGCAAGGAGGCATTAATCGGCTGAGTCTTGATCGCGCCACGCATTAACTGACTCACGCCATCGGAAAGTATGATTTCGCCAGCGCGGGCGCGATGTTCCGCATGGGCAGAATCATCCACCGCCGCGCCGCGGAAATAATATGTGGCTTGCTCACCATCCTCCGAACGGAGAATCGCCCACGACACATTCCCCAAAGCCAGTCCCACCTTGATGGAAAAAACGAACCTGCCATAAATCGTCTGGCGCACGACATCTGCGCTCACACCCTGCTGAATGATCCAGGCGGAGGTGAGCGCACGCAGGGCCGCATCCTTTTCATCGCCGGTAATCGGATACAACACCATGACGCCATCTCCCGCAAAACTGACGATTTTCCCGCCGTAATCAAGGATGCTCTTCACCAATGGGTCGAACACATCGCGCATCAAGCCCGCCAGCACCTCCGCGCCGTGTTGCCCATGCTGCATGAGTGTGTCGGTCATGGTGGAAAAGCCCGACAGGTCCATGAACATGCCCACGGCGGGGAATGCGCCGCTATAACGCCCCGCGCGATAATTCTCCAGGATGAGTTCAGGCACAATGCGATGCATGAACAAATTGTAGCATGTATAATCACCCCATGACAAAAAGGCTGTTCGAGATCAGGCTGTGCGAGTCGTGCGGATTGAGATACCCGCTGGTGCAGGAACATCCGCATGGGACGCGGTGCCCGGTCTGTGCAGGCGGGACACGCGTCATTCTCAGCCGCGAGTTGCTCCTTGAGCCGGAGCATGACCGCCGCCCCACCTCATCGCCCAAAGAGCAAAGGGATTTTTCCGTCCTGCTGGATAACATCCGTTCGGCGTGGAATGTCGGTTCGATCTTTCGAAGCGCGGACGGCTTCGGCTTTGCTCACGCCTATTTGTGCGGGATCACGCCCACTCCTGAGAATGAGGCGGTCACCAAGACTTCGCTCGGCGCGGAGGATTCGGTCACCTGGTCGTATCACAAGGATGCCGTAAAACTCGTCAAGGGGCTGAAATCGGAGGGCTGGAAGGTGTACGCGCTCGAAGAAAGTACAGATTCGGTTCCCATCTCTCAATTTTCTGCCGACAAGTCACCCGCGGTTCTGATTGTCGGCAGTGAAGTGACCGGCGTGGATCCTGACCTGCTCGCCCTGTGTGAACGCGTCTTTCACATCCCAATGCGCGGGGACAAGAAATCATACAATGTGGCGATGGCGTTCAGTATTGCGGCGTACGCCATCACAGACCGCCGCTCTTCCTGACCCGGGCGCGAAAATCGGACCGTTGTTGTGATATTATAGTTACAAGAATAACCCGCAAAGAGAGGAGAGAATCATGGCTATCAAATTGATCGTCCCCGTGAATGGCCCCATCACCCAGTTGTTCGGCGAAAATCCTCAGATTTACAAGAAGTGGGGGTTCCCCGGTCATAACGGCGTGGACTACGGCATCGCCAACGGGACGCCCGTGGGGGCCGCTGCGGCGGGCTTTGTTGCCGCCGTTTCGTTCGAGAATGGCGGCTATGGAAATTACGTCAAGCTCAGCCACAAGGATGGCGCGAAGACCTTTTACACGTATTACGCTCATCTTGCCAGCGCGGCTGTCTCACCGGGGCAGAAGGTGAAAGCAGGCGATACGGTCGGGTTCAGCAACAACACCGGCGCAAGCACGGGACCGCACCTGCATTTTGGGCTGAGGATCGACGGTGAGAATCCATCCTACAAAGGCTATGTGGACCCCATGCCCTATTTTATGGGCGGAGCACCGGATACCGAGGAACCAGCGACCGGTGCGGATATGCCCGACGCGGTCAAGCTCCCGAATCTGTCCTTTGAGGTGGCTTCCGAGGTGTTGAATGTGCGTAACGGTCCGGGCGTGGAATTCCCCATTGTGGGACAACTGCAAAAAGGCGCCAAGATTACGGGCAAACGGCTGCATTCGAAGAGTGTGTGGATCGAGTATGAACCCGGAAAGTGGTGCGCGCTTGCCTTCAACGGCATCGTCAATTTGAAGATCAAGTAAATCCGTTGGAAATAAAACGTCCCAAAGGCATCGCCTTTGGGACGTTTTGGATTCAATGCCAGCCGCCTGTCTTGATGCGGTTTCGGATCTCGTCCTGCAGGGCGGAGAGCATCTCGAGGTAGGCTTCCTTGTTCGAGGGGTTCTCATCGGTGGCTTTTTCCTCCAGCCGCGCCAGCAAAAAGACCACCCATGACAACCACGTGCGGGGGTTGTCCTGCGCGGAGGCGACTTCCTGCACCGCGGCACGGAGGACATCCCGAATCTCGTCTTCTCTACTCATGGTTCAAACTCCTGTTGCAGATTCGGCCCTATTGTATCACCGCGCCGCCTGCATTCAAGCCGACAGGATGGGTTTCAAATACTCTTCGCATACTGCGCCTATCGAACTGTGAAACCTGCGCTTGCAATAACGCCATTGTCGGCATTTAGACGAAACTCCAATTTGTAATCTCCAGCCACAAGCCCTTTCTGATAGCTGACATACGTATAATCCGTTTCTCCATCTGCCCCCCATTTCTGATCTGGACGTGTAAGGTTATCGAGATATACGCCATTGCCATACCATCTTCTTGTGTATTCTCCCGAATAGTTTCCCTTATACGTCCAACTCACATAAATAATGCTTGTTCCTTGCGGAATCACTTCCTGCGAGACGCTGCATACATCATGAGTGTCGTCAAAAAATTGACTTTCGCAAAACGCAATATTTTCGATGGACAAATCCGCAGAGAGGGAAGGAGCCGGCGAAATCTCCACGATGGGAGGGCGGATGCTTTGTTTACCGGTAACAAATGAATAAATTGCGATTATCGATGCCAGCAAGCCAATTACAATAACAATTGGGTTTTCAGCAAGTTTCTTTCCCATCGAGCACCTCGCTCAAATGATCTCAGACAGCCAAATGACGCCGCGCCAGTGATCTCATCCACTGATCAGAAACACGGTTCCCTCCTCCCACTTCAACGTGGACGATGGCGCTTGTTTTTTTCGCACCTGCTCCGCCATGTCTTTGACGATTTCCATGCGCCGCCCCACCGCCCAGGGATATTTTGCATCCCACTCAGCATCGCTTTTCGGGAACCAGATGATGGCAACTGCATCGGCTCCGCCGAATTCCCAGTAAAACTCGCAGGTGTTCTTTTTGAACAACGAGCCTTCGATGTATTGAATCGTGCCAGAACGCCCTTTGGTGATGATGTTGACCCTTGCCATGCGATATGCTCCTCAAAAATTGGTATTGTCTTCCAATGACTGCATGATGGCGAGTATAACGCCATCCATGTTCTTCATCACCTCGTTATTCCGAAAGCGGAGGACTTTGTAGCCCAGCGATTCCAAGTATTGCGTTCTTTCTTCGTCGTACGCGACCTGCTCCAAATGCTGACCCCCGTCCAGTTCGATGATGAGTTTCTTTTTGACGCAGCAAAAATCGGCAATGTAGTGCCCGATGGCGTGCTGCCTTCTGAAGTTGACTCCCAATTGATCGCCGCGCAGGCGCGCCCAGAGTTTGCGCTCGGCGGGGGTGAGGGATTTGCGTAACTGGCGGGCTTTTTGGTAGCCTTGCGGGGTGGTTCTGCGTGGGGGCATGAGCAGATTTTACCCCCACCCAGCCTCCACCAAATCCTTTGGATTTGGGGGAGGTGTCCGAAGGACGGAGGGGGTGAAACTCAGCGCCAGCAGACCCTCGACCCGCGCCACCACACCCGCAAATTCATCTTGCAGGCTCAGCGGTGGGACAGGGATAACCAGTTCTTTGAGTTTTTCACCAGTCAAATGGGCAATCGTAACTTGTGAAGTAAAGTCGCCCAAGCCGCCAGTTTGTGCCAGCCACCAAAATAGATGAACAAGATATTCTGATTTCACCAATTCGGCATTTGGGCGAACTCGATGTAATGCCTTCTGAAAATAGCATTCTTCGATTTGATTTTTCCAAATAGCACAGCGACCCACTTCCCCGCCTTCGCACATCAAAATATCGCCATATTGAAGCCGAAATTCTTTTCGGTCTTTCTCGTCGAAATCCATTTCGGCAATATCAGACAAATCAAAGCGAAACCATTGAACATTGAAGTTTCGCAAATATTGGCGTTTATGTTTGCCAGTTTGCTTTTTGTCATCAAGCATTTTGCCGAGTCGCGACTGGCAAACATCTTCAAACTTTGCTAATTCCCATTTTTTATCATTTACTCTTACGTGCCCAAACATCTCCAAAAACACGGACTGGAGCAGGGACTCGCCGAGTTCGTGCGCTGTCCGCCGCAGGTGGCGCAGATAGTCGGCGCGCGCCAGCAGGGACGCAATCCGCTTTTGCTCGGTCAGCGGGGGAAGGGGAATTTTTATGGTTTCAAGGTCTTCGCGTGCAATGGCAGCAAATGTTGAGCCTGTTCCTGCTTTTGCTAATTCAGGTTCGTAAAACCGCAAAAAGTAAAGCAGAAAATCACGGTCAAGTTTTTCACCAACTCGAATAACCGACAAACCACGTCCAATCGCAGATTTTTCTCGGCTTATATTTGTTGGACCCACTGGCGCACGAACAGAAATCAAAATATCGCCAGCCTCAGCAATGCGGCTTGGTTCTGTGCAATAAACTCTTGGCGTTGGGTACATATCGCCAAAATCAGTTTTGCCTTGATAAAACGGCAGACCTTCTCCAACTGTGTTGTATGTTGAAGAAGGCGGGCTTTGTCCCATGATGACTTGGGCGACATCGGCAAGATACTTCCAATTCGAATCAAGCATGTGAACCTATGGGGGTGGAATATACGCTGCAGTTGGGGTAGCAAAAACAGGCGGATTATCTGTATAAGGCGGTTTAGATCCTCTTTTAATTTCTGCTATTGTTCTCAAAGCATCATCTTTTTGCTCACTAGAAGCCAGTTTGGAATCAACGACCTCGTATAAACATTGAATTGCAAGTAAATCGTTATTGACCATCCAATACGCTTTAGCCAGCGCAAGTTTTATACCATTTGGGTTTCCACCCTCAGCTTCTACAAGGCTAATAGCCATACCAAAGAAATCAATACTTTGAGAGTAATTACCTAAGAAAAAGTATACATTTCCCAACCCCGTGTAGGCAGATGCTGTCTCTTTTTTTTTGTAGGGATTTTTCGTAGCTATATCTTGCTTGCTCATATTGTTTATTAGAATAGAAGTAATTCCCCATCGCTATATATGTTGCATAATAATCGGGGTCGATTTCCACTGCCTTATCATAGTCGTTCAAGGCTAAATCACCTTGAGAAATTGAAGCGTAAGCACGACCACGCATTACATATAAAACAGCCAACGTTCTTCGTAACGCCAAATCCTGCTCAGTTAAAGCTGGCGCGGGCTTCAGTTCTGGCTCCAACGTTTTTATTGCGACAGAAAACTCATTTATGGCAGATGTAAATCCCTGCGGGGTTTGATCTTTAGTTAAATAGATATATCCTAACGCAAAAGTAGAAAGAGCAGTTGTACGAACAGAAAATTGGGTTGGCAGATTGCTGAGTTCCACATTTTGGAAATCAGCCTGAATAACGTCTTCGTCTACCGAGTTTGGTAAAATCTCAGATTTTGTAAAAATTAGGTAAGGTCGAATATTTTCTGGTGAAGACTTGTTGACATCTCCCCAAATAACAAGCATCGCATTGTTTTTCTGCCCAACTCTTATTGCTTCCGTTTTGTCTTTAAGACCACAGATTCTTTCAACAACAATTCTTTCATGAGTATTGGAAAGATCAATTCTTGTTCTTAAATTACGAGCCGCCTGATCTGCAAGATCTTTGCTGTTTTCGGTCAATATTCCGCCTTCTCTAAAATCTGCGACAAGGATTCCGAATTGATCATCTGAAAAAGGTTGTGGAAGATGCAAGCAAGGTTTAGTTATTAGAATTATCCCGATGTAAATATATGCGACAATATTTAAGCTTAACAGAATAGTTGCCCCATTTCTTTGTGTTGAAGAATAAGCATACCTAATTATTTTTTTCTCGTCCTCAACCTTCTCCTTTTTCTTTGTCAACACATAAATACAAATTATCACGACAAGTATAGAAACTAAGTAAAAAATAACTGAAATTACAGATTTTAGATTGGACAACAACGCAATTTGGCTTATAAAAACAACGACCTGTAATATTGCTACTACAATAGTTGCCAAGGATGACCATTCCTCAAAACGATTCTTTGGTTGTTGACCATTTGACGAAGTCATATTAGCCTCCGTAATTCTTTTATCTCGTCCAACATCACACTCTCCAACCGCGCCAAACGTTCCAGCGTTACAGCGGGCCTCTCGTGATAGGCGGCGTCCGCGTCCACCTGGCGGTAGCGGCTGGCGGAGAGGTCGTATTTATTCGCTTTCACCTGCTCCTTCGCCACCCAAAACTGGCGGGTCAGGCGGTCGAGTTCGGATTGTGGATTGGAGATTTGAGATTCGAGTTCAGATAATCGCGCCTGCGCGGCGGAGAGTTCGCCCTCACCCGACCCTTCGGGTCGACCTCTCCCGAGGGGAGAGGTGGTATTGCTCCCTTCTCCCTGCGGGAGAAGGGCTGGGGATGAGGGAGAAACCACCGACTCAAACATCAACCGATTGATTTCTTCATGTAATTTCAGCCGTTCGGCTTTGAGCGGAGTCAACTGTCGGCGTAGGTCAGCGATCCGTTTGGCGCGAGCAGATTGAAAGTCCGCGTTGAAGCGGTTCTTCCAACATTCCAAAATATCGGGGATGTCATTCTCATCCACTTTCGTCCGCTTATCGTCCAGCGAAAAACCATCGTGCTCCATGTCGTAGAACCAGATGTCCTTGGTCTGCGCGCCCTTTGTAAAAAGAAGCACCGCCGTGCTCACACCCGCATACGGCTTGAAGACGCCCGAAGGCATCGAGACCACACCGTCCAGCCGATTCTCTTCGATGATGCGCTTGCGCACCTCCACATGGGCGCGGCTCGAACCGAACAACACGCCATCGGGCACGATCACCGCCGCCCGTCCGCCCATATCCAGCGCGCGCAGGATCAAATGCAGGAAGAGCAGTTCGCTTTTGGTGGTGTCCGATGGCAGATCGGGGTGGACATCGCCCTTATCCACGGCGCCTTTGAAGGGCGGGTTCATCAAAATGACATCGAACTCGCCCGCGCCGTCATAGCCCTTGGACAAGGTGTCCATATAAAAGAACTGCGGCGACTGAATGCCGTGCAGCATCAGGTTCATCGAGCCGATGCGCAGCATGGTCATACCTGAGTCGTTGTCGAAGCCGCGCAGGTATTTTTTGCCCTTCATGAACTTGCGCGCGTCGTCCTGCAACTGGTCGCCGATGAGATGATGCGCCATGCCGTCCGCGTCATATTCAAGGATGTTTTTGGACGTGGCTTTCTCCAAAATGTGCTGATGCGCGTTGATCAGAAATCCGCCCGTGCCCGCGGCAAGGTCGCCGATGCGTTCCTTCGGCTTCGGGTCGAGCATCTGCACCATCATGCGGATGATGTGGCGCGGCGTGCGGAACTGTCCATTGCGTCCCGCGATGCTCAAATGACTGAGCAGGTACTCGTACAGGTCGCCCTGCACATCCTAGTTCTGCTGGCTGATCTCCATCTGGTCGATCAACTTACACGCCTCGATCAACAGACTGGGCTTGTTGATCTTGTACTCGGCGGTCTTCATGTACTCGCCGAAGGAATTCTCCTCATCTGCCAATTTGGATAGATTGGGGAAGACCTCTTTCTTAAGATGACTCAGCGCCTCCTCCGCCTTGAACTGAGTCCAATGACTCCAACGCATCTCCTTCGGGATTTTGGGCTGGTACCGTTCCCCGCGGCGCTTTGCCTGTCTTTCGGCGGCATTCTCACGGTCATCCAACCGCTTCAGAAACAACAAATACGAAAACTGCTCGATCGCATCGAGCGGGTTGGTCAATCCCCCCGTCCAGAACTTATCCCAGAGGGCATCTACTTGTGATCGGAGTTTAGGGTCGGTGAGCATGAATATCCTCAACAGCCTACAAGCCTTAATCTTGTAGGCTGTTTCTAAAAAAATAATGAACTTATTATAAAGAAACTTTAACTTAGCCTATCGGTCGCTTAAGCATAATAAGGACTTGATCAGTTATAGAATTACCAGCACCAGCGTGCTTTGAACTATCTAACACTACCAAGCTTCTTGTAAGTGCAACCATAGAAACCGGTTCCCATCCATCCTTTGCCAACTTAGAAACTTCTTCCCATGCCTTTCCCCATGAGTTACCAAGTTTGCCATAATTCATAGTGATAATCATTGAACCTCTTGTTCCTGATGTATCCGTATCAAGGTCAAGAGGAAGAACGATATATTTTGTTTCCCATTTTTGCATGGCAATTGCTCCTTTGTTAGATTAACCCGTTGAGTTTGGCTCTGGTGTATGCGGCAACAGTGAAGCCATCGGTGATCTCGCCGTCAGCGATCATTTTTTCGAGTTCGGGGACAGAAACCCACATCGGATTCTCAATGCCTTCTTCAACCTGCATTTCTCCAACAGAAGCCATACGAGCAAGAAAGAGATTGATGGGATTTCCTTCTAGTCCTGTATTGTTATACACAATGCCAAGTTCAAAAATCTCTTCTACTTCGCCGTTAATTTCCTCCCTCACTTCTGTTATTGCATGAGTTTTTGCGCTAACACCTGACTTTCCGAAACCGCGTGGAATTTCCCAATGTCGCATACGAGTCGCGTGGCGATAGTGTTGAAAGAGAAGAATTTTTCCATCTTTTTCTGGGAGAACAACTACACCTGCGGCACCTCCTTCTAGGTAAGCACGGTTGTATATCCGAATATAACCGTTACGATATCCACCAGGAAATTCGACAAGATCCCGCAGCACCAACAAGCTAGGGTCGTCAAGGATAAGACCAATATCTGCCCACGCTTCTGATCCTCCAATCTCTTGAAGGGCTAAACGGCGTTGTTCTTGCCATTGTGAAACCTCATTCTTATCACCGATAATCTTTATTAGTGCATTGGAATTATCGAAAAGCTCTGGCAGAGAATCTTTGATGGTTTCATAAGTTTTCATTTTCATGATAAGGGTGCTCCTATCCGAGAACTTCATTCCAGTCTATTTCCTTTTTGCTTTGATCGGCATCTCGTGCTATCCCCAGGTCTTGTTCTTCCAAGAATTTGAAGTGTGGGTCGTCCTTAAGCGCACCTTGGACTTCTCTCCAAATCTCTCTACCATTATTTACCTTGCTTCTCATGAAATTTACACTGATACCTAAATCAACATATTCACTAGCCGATATTCTCAGATTTATCGCTATTGGTGCAAGTCCGATAGATACAGGTCCCGATAATGTTTGCACCAAAATTCTGGAGGCGTCTGTAGGATCAAGCATAAGTTGCATTAAAGCACCGCCAATGGCTACAACAATCATCATATTCGGCTGCAATCGAGACACTAGTTCACCAGCACTCTTTTTGGTGTTCGCAATTTTCATATCAGTGATCTTCCGATTTAACTTATTAAATCTTGTTGCGACATCATCGATTTTTTCCGCAAATTCCATAGGATGTCGTAATAGCGAATTTAGGCTTTGAGTATATTGCTCCCATTCATCGGTATTCCTAATAGTAAGCACATCTGCTAAAGACAAAATATCAAGACCTTTTAAGTACAAGGCATCATTGAGAATTGCAAACTGCATTCTTTTCAAAGAATCAATAAAATCCTTCACACGATTGTCTCTAAGCAAATTTTGCATGGTGGCTTGATTTACATCGCCAAGAACCGTTCGATCTGGTGAACCTTTTGGCGTAAATGCATACCGTCCAAATGCGTCTGGCACATTTACGGTATATCGAAGGTCGAATATCTCTTTCAATTCAGCTGCAAATGGTTTGTTCTTATCGTAATACCCATCGTCGATCTTTGAATTGTCAACACAAACAAACTTCTTATAAAGCTCGTTACGGACGACATTCTTACCTTGCGATGCAATATCGAAAGTGTAACTTGCAACTTCTATAAGTTTTTTTCTAAAAGCTTCACGATGTCTCTTCGGGATTCTAAATGCGTTAGTAAGATGCTCTGTTCGATCTGGCATGTTCAAGTTTTGTACATAACTGTGAAATACAGCAGCGATATTCTTAAAATCATCTTCTTGTTTGCCCCAGTCGAGCCGAACACAAGCAAGTTTTGTATCCTGAATTACATCCATCCACCTATTCCATTTTTCATCACCAATCTCAAAGGTTGGTCTTTGGTCAGGAGACTCTTCCGTCAGCAAATAGTCAACAATTACTTTTCTTCTCAGCAACTCCTGAAAATTTTTCTTATCATTACCTGAATAGTCATCAACAACTATGGAGTTATTAAACAAAGCCACGCGATTAACAACCACTTGTGGAGCATAGATAAGAGCACGTCGCCATTCACTTAAGACCGCCTTTTTTCTTCCTTTCCACGAAATTAATGGCTTTGCTTGCTTGATCATTCGCCTTAGCGCATTGGTCGGAGCCCATTGGTTATCCAATCCTTGTGGAACAATCGCGCCTGGATTCAATTTACCAGCTGTAAGTTTTTCAAATTCGACAGACATGTTATCCTCCAGATTATGCTACATGTTTTTGTACAATGAATATGCCCACAGCGAAAACCAATCGCTGAGTTGACCCTTTTTCACAATTTGTTCCAACTTCGACATCTTAACCCATCTGTATTTCGATAAACCCTCACCTTTTTCGAGCTTAATTTTCTGTCTATCAGGAATTTCAACCAAAAAAACCGCCGTTCCACCTTTCCCTTCTTTGATCTTTGTAAGTAAGGTCAGTTTTGCATTGGAGACTCCTACTTCTTCCTCTAATTCAGCCCTTGCATTTTTCTCTGCCGATAGACCTGGCTCTCCAAACCCACGTGGGAACTCCCAACTCCAATTTCGGTCTTCATGTCGAAATTTGCGAATCATCAAAACCTTATCACCTTGAACACACATTAGAACTGAGTTAATTCCTCCACCTTCTGAGCTTTTACGATTGATCCAGCGAATATATCCACCTACCCTTCCATTGGGAAATTTCTCATCGGGAGGAAACTCGACCATATCGCGTAAAACATAGAACCATTGATCTTCTGCAAGAACTCCAATATCAATCCAACAAGTAGGATTTCCTTTTTTCTTGAGTTCAGTACGAATTTTTTTCTGTTCAGCAAGGATACGCTTCTTGTCAGTGATAATTTTGATTTCACCCTTTTCACCCTTATTTTCAAACAAACCAGGGTTTTGTAACATTAGTTCAAAGTATTTGCCGAGAGAGTTCATTGAAAACCTACCTTTGTCTATTGTTGAAGGCTTTTTTGCCCAGATGCCATAAGAAACTGATTAATACAAAACCGAGAATAACAAAAGGCGAAAATCCCCATATTACAATATTGAATCCCATAACGATAAACCCATCTTTCTCGTTCTGGGTAATCGTTCTGACTGTTTCTTGCAGAAATGAAACAGCTTTTGATACTGCTCCCCATGGTGTCCATTCTTCCTCGTTTGAATATCTCATCATATCCTCCTCATTATATTTTATTACCAATTTCCATAGTCTTCACAAACTCAACCACTTCTTCCACTTCCTTATCCGTAAACCACCGTTCCACCGCATCCGCGCCAAACATATCCAGCGGCGGCTCGTACAGGTCGGCGGGGTCGAGATGGCGCTTTTGCAGGAAGACGCTTTGCACCGCGCGCAGGAAGCGAATCTGGTCGGCGGTGTAGCGATAGTCGGCGATGTAACGCTCGAATTGGCGACGCGCCAATTTTGACCTTGCTGTGGTCGCTCAAGTACCAGCCCGCGCGCTCCAGTTGCGGGTCAATCAGTTGTTTGCGGGTTTGGTCTTCGGAGAGTTTGCGGGGCATGATCCGATTCCCATTTACAATCGTCCTGCCAATACAACAAGAATACAAGAAAATAACGCTATACGCAAGGTGCTTTGTGTTACAAAATTGATGTCAAAACCCCTCCACAAAAGAAGGTCTTCCACCTCGCCCTTTTCACCCTGCCTATCTGTAAATCAAACCTTGCTATTTGATCGGCTCCTCCATTATATATTGGCTATACGATAAAGTAGACCTGCCTTGCGCCTACAACTTCTTATCCTGCAAAACCTGCGGCAGGACATCCCGGGTGTAGTGCGTGCCGTTCAGTCGGAATCCCATCCTCTTCAGGTAAGACTCGTGTCTTGCATTACCCGCATCCGAGACAAAGCGCCGAATGCCGCGTCGATGGAAGAAGTCCGCGCTTTCATCGAACAGGAACTTTCCCGCGCGAAAATCGCGGTAACCGGGGATCACAAAATCAAGGAAGATATCTGCCTCCTCGCCACGCGGACGTACAATCAACACCCCCGCCGGGACCATGTTCCGCAGAACAAAGACGACCAGTTGGTCCTCCTTCGGTTTGAACAAATAACTGGGGAAAAACTCCGCAATCTCTTTCCGATAAAACTCCGCGAAATTCTTCAAGTAACGACTGTCGTGGGAAACCTCCAGCAATTGAAAATAATCCTTTTGAGTCGTCATCTGCCAAAGATAGTAGATGTCAATGCCGACGATCAAAGTGTTCAATCCCGCCACGGGCGCCGCCCCAATCAGCAAGCCATAGACGGTGAAAAACGACGCGCCGATCAGATTGATGATGCGCAAACGCCACAATGACTTCATCATCAGCGAGATCGCCACCAGGATAGAACCGGCATACCCCATCATCTCGAACCAAAATTGAGTGCCCATGCAGCCTCCCGATACCTGCTCAATGACCCAACAAGACATTTGCAATCAACTCGGCAGGATGCACCGCTTCCATCCCTGCCCCCTGCCGGATTTGCATCCGACACGCCGCCCCAGTCCCCGCGACCACACTCCGCTTTCCGCCTTCTGTGTTCTGCAATTCCCTGAATACCCGCTTCCCCACATTCATCGAAAGCTCGTAATGCTCCGCTTCATATCCGAAGGTGCCCGCCATACCGCAACAACCTGAGTCCAACACTTCGACATCATAGCCGCACAAACGCAACACCTCCACGGTCGCATTCGCCCCGCTTGCCAGACCATCGGAGGCAAGTCCCTCGGCTCGCTGATGACAATGCGGCTGAAATTTGACCTTTGGCATGTCACCGCGAGGGAGGGCGTTGCCCGAAGCAAGTTCCAAGAAACTATCGGAGCGGAGCAGAAACTCGTCGAGGAACCAAGTCCGGGCGGTGCGGGAGGCGATCTCATCCCGGCGACTCGGCAATAGGTCGGCGTAATCGTTTTTCAAGCAATATATGTCCGGCGGCTCGATACCAACAATCGCCGCTTCGCGCGCCGGGTCCAGGTGATTCAGCGCATCCAGCACTCTCCCAGCGTGACGCTTTGCCGCGTCCACAAAACCCTTCGAGAGCAGCGAAGCCCCCGCCCCAATAACCCGCAGCGCACGGACATCGTAGCCGCACGCTGCCAGCACGTCGAACGCCGCCTGTTCCACGCGCGGCTCGACATACCGCCCGAATGGGTCGGATAAGAAAATTACTGTCTCTCTGTGCATTCGCGACTCATCGGCTCGGGCTTTTGCTCTTTGCATCGAAAACTTCGGAAACGGACGTTTCTCTGTGATACCAAATGCTTTCGCGATTGCTCTTCTGAATAGCGGCATACTTGTTACGGCATTCGTCAGCGGTGCAATCGATGAAGCCAGTTTTGCGGTAACGTCGAAATACCCAAATACATAATCCCGCAGCGGACGGGAATGAGTCTTGAAATACTCGTTCTCGAACTCGTATTTCAACTTCGCCATGTCCACGCCGCTGGGACATTCGGCTTTGCACCCCTTGCAGGCGAGGCAAAGATCGAGGGCGGAAAAAACTGCGGTTTCGAGTTTAGGTCGTGGGGCAATTGGTAATTGGGAATTGGTAATTAACGCTCTCAACAAATTCGCTCTCCCCCGCGTGGAGTTTTGCTCTTCGCGCGTTGCCTGAAAAGACGGGCACATCACGCCGGTTGTCTTGCGGCAGACACCCTGCCCGTTGCATTGCTCAATGGCGCCAGCCAGTCCGCGCTCGTGATTAAAATGCAAAGATGAGACCCAAGCCTTTGCCTGATACTTATCGCCGTAACGTAAATGTGTATCCATTGGCGGCGCGTCGAATAATTTCTTCGGGTTCAATAAGTTATCCGGGTCGGCGGCACGCTTCAACATACGCATTGCTTCGGTCACTTCGGCGCCATACGTCTTTTCGATCCACTCTCCGCCAACGATTCCGTCGCCGTGTTCACTGCTCATCGAACCGCCAAGCCGCATCGTCAACGCAAAAACCTGTTCACCGATGCTCCGCAACGCCCGCACGCCCTCCCCGGTCTGTAAATTCAATATCGGGCGGATGTGCAAACACCCTGCAGAGGCATGCGCGTAAATCCCGCCCTCGGTGCCATGCTCCGACATAATCCGCTCCACTTCGCGCACGAACCCGCCCAATTTTTTTACCGGGATGGCACAATCTTCGATGAACGCGGCGGGTCGCGCTGACTGGGGGCGGGAATCCAAAATGCCCAGACCCGCCTTGCGGATGTCCCAGATGCGCGCCTGCTCCTCTTTGGATTCGGCAATGACAAGGATGTCGCCGATTCGGCGCACCGCCTCTTTCAACGCCGACGGCTGGTCACCGCTAAATTCAACGACCAGCACGGCCACGGGATCGCCTGCCACCCACCCCATCTGACGCGCATACGCCGGGACGCTCCGCGCCAGCCGCAGGATCATCTGTGGGATCAACTCGATGGCGCTCGGCCGGAATTCCAACAGGCGCGGCACATCATCACATGCAGAGGAAATACTTTGATAGGCAAGCACCCCCAGGATGGTGTGTTTCGGCTTCGCTATCAATTTAACCGTCGCGCGGCGCATGATCGCGAGGGTTCCTTCACTGCCAGCCAGAAGAACTGCCAGGTTCCAGGTTCCAGGTTTCAAGCCGGCGGGATAGGCTCCCCCCATCCAAAGAGGCGGGGAGGAGGGGCTCCACGGCAACAAATAATTCAAGCGATAGCCCGCTGAATTGCGCCACGTCTTCGGAAAGTTTTGCCTGATGGCTTCCGCATATCTTTCCCGGATGAGTTGGATGGTCGGTGTGAGTTTTGAGTTTCCGTTCTCTTCCCACGTTTCCAACGTCCCGTCGCCGAGGATGACATCGGCAGAGACAAGATGGTCGGCAGTCATGCCATACAAAATGGAGTGTGCGCCGGTGGCGTTGTTACCGATCACGCCGCCCATCGTGGCGCGTTCTGCGGAGGCAGGGTCGGGACCAAAGGTCAGGCCCTGTTTGGCGGCAGCCGCGTTGAGCGCGGCAAGAACGACTCCCGGTTCCACGGTGGCAGTCATCGATTCAGCGTCGATCCCTATGATGGAATCCAGCCAGCGCGAGCAATCCAGAATAAGCGCCTCGCCGATTGCCTGTCCACCCAACGAGGAACCAGCGCCGCGCGGCAAAATGGGAACTTTATGCTTCGCGGCAAGTTCTGCTACAGACTGGAGATCGTCCTGCATTTTGGGAATGACGACGCCGAGCGGCTCAATTTGATACATGGAAGCGTCGGTGCTGTAGAGGATACGGGAGGCAGGATCAAGGCGAATATCGCCGGTGAAGTGCTTGCGGAGTTCATTGATGAAATCGGGGTGAAGGGACATGCTTGGGATTTTACCAATGAAAACATCCCGAGGGTTTGAAGCCTTCGGGATGTTTCTCTTATTTGCCCCTTTTCCGCTTCCCTCACAAATGCCGGTTTTCTCTTCTAAGAATAAACCGCCGAGAAACTATTACCCGGCGGCGGGAAAGCCAAGGAAGTTATTTGTGCAGTTTCCGTGCAGCGATAAAGGATAACCCGTTTTCCGTCAATGCCCGGGCGGTGTGATTTGCCGCAGCGACCTTTTCCATGAAATTGCGTTGCAGGTGCTCCCAGTCACCGCTTTCGATGACCTCTTTTTTCTCGCGGAAGTAATCCAGGATGTCGGAGGGGTGAGGCAATGTAGGTTCGATTTCCGGGTCGCCGCCCTCATGTTTGGCGGCAATATTTGCCACATGGTCGGCAATCTGAACCAGTTCAGCGCGGCGATCATACGGCTGGATCACAATACTTTTCCATGTCTCGACAATGTGATGCTCGAAGCGGATTACCTTCTCGAAATCAAGCGCCTTTCTAAACTGGGCAGTCAGTTCCATAGTCTCGTTGTTGATCGAGTTTGACCAGTTGAAGCCGATAAGCGGGGAGGTCCCGTCATCCCGGCTGAACAGTTTTGCCATGGTCATGATCCACAAGGCATGGTAGGGATTATCGCTTCCAAAGTACACAGAGATTTTAAATTGGATGTCCACGCCGAGTTTGTACAGCATGAACCCCAGCAGGATCGTCCCGGCATTGAAATTCAGCACATGCTGGACGCCAAAATTGGTATAGTAGTACAGGAACTCATCCAGCCATTGCAGGGCGTGCTCGTTCGGTTGCCCGATGCCGCCAAAGTAACCGGTGATGGTCGCCGGTCCGCCCAGATGCGGATTGGAGCCGTCCGTGCCTTTGGTGTCCAGCGTTTCGACGAACGACGCGCCGATGATATCCAACGCGGCGACGATGGCGGGCAGGTCGCCATCTGCTTCGGATTCTTTCATCTTGCGGACAGCGATAAAGCGACCCGGCACGAGTGATTTCTCTTCAATTGCCCGCTCCATCATCGGGCGTATCCACGGGAAATATTGTAACGCCGAGACCTCAAGCGTTACGGCATACTTATCCTTGAATTTCATCTTCTTTGCAGCATCACCCAGCACCTTGCGACGATAGTCAGCTACAGAAATGAAAGCGCCCCTGTCACGCTGTTCAATTAACCAGTTCAAGTCATCGATGTAAGCAGGATTCCTTTCCTCCACCAGTTTGAAGAGGTTGGACATCTTTCGAGAGGCGCGATGTTTGCGATTGATCTCCTCCGGTGTGCCGTACTTTGCCACCACATCCAGGAAAGCGTTCATGACTGCCATGTCGGGGGCAAGTAAGACTTCGTTAATGGTTTTAAGACGATCATTGGGGATTTTGAGCAGTTTGCGGTATTTGTTGTCCATTTTTGATTCCTTTGAATCATGTGTGGGCAAGTCGGCGACCTGTCCACACAAAGGTATTAATCCAACATCTTTACCAGCTCGTCGTACTCTTCATCTTTCATGCCGAACCAATTCTCCGCAGCCGGAAATTGCCTGCCGATTACTTCGTCATGATAACCCTTTAATCCATTCAAGATGACTTCGCCGGCATTCCCGAAAACCTTTGCCATTTTCGGCTTGAATCTCGGATATAGGCCAAACATATCGTGATAGATCAGCAACTGCCCGTGTGCGTGTGGACCTGACCCGAGACTCATGATGATGCAGTTCTCCGCGCGCTCAGTAATGAGCTTGCATACCCGGTCAGGGACCATCTCCAGCAGGATCATGAATGCGCCAGCTTTTTCGAGCGCCTTGGCATCGTCGATGATCCTCTTGGCAAGGTGGGCGTCCTTGCCCTGGACGTGGAAACCGCCCAAAGCCGAGACGGATTGCGGTGTCAGACCGAGATGCCCAATCGCCGGGATGCCTGCATCCACAATGCCTTTGATGCGATCCGCCATGGCGGCGCCCCCCTCCAATTTAATGGCATCGGTCGCGGCTTCGGACATGAAGCGTCCGGCGTTCCGAATCGCGGTCTCCACCGACGGCTGGTACGTCATGTAGGGCATATCCCCCACGATGAAAGCGGTCGGCGCCCCCCGGCGGACGGCTTGGGTGTGCCGGATCATATCGTCCATGGTTACGGGCAGGGTGGATTCGTAGCCAAGCATGGTCATACCAAGGCTATCGCCCACCAGGATCATCTCAATGCCCGCCTGCTCCTGCAAATAGGCGGTCGGATAATCGTAGCAGGTGAGCCAGGTGATGGGTTCGCCATCGGCAACCTTCTTGAACAAGTATGGCAGGGTGATCTTCTTGCGCGGCTCGCTCATGCTTCCTCCTTTATTGGGATGAATCCAGCATAGGTCGAAACAAAGGCCAAGACAATTGACGAAAATCACAGGATATGAAGGGAAATTGTAATGTGGGCGGCTCTGTCTCCCCGCTATAATTTTATGAAACAAGGAGATAGAAATGCGGAAAATTCAATCCCTGCTGGCAATGTTTCTCATTGCCTCAGTTATCGTTTCGGCATGTGGAATTGGCGGGCCTACAGCGGTCGTCAGGGTGGGCTGGAATAATGGTCCCGATACGCTCAATCCCGGCATGGCTTTATTGCTGGAATCCTTCAGCATTTTCAGCATGATCTACGACACGATCTACGAACAGACGCCTGACGGGGCGTTTCGTCTGTCCCTGGCGGAAAGCGTTGACGTATCCGATGATAACAAGGTATGGACGTTTAAGATCCGGGATGGAATGACTTTTCACGATGGCGAGGCGCTCACCGCCGACGATGTCGCTTTCTCGTTCAATTACTATATTGACCATGGAGATGATTTTGTCTTTCTTCCGTCATATACGGCATACTTCGAAAGTGTTACCGCCGCACCCGGGAATGAGGTCGTGATCACCCTGACCGAGGCGATTCCCAATATGGAAAGCCAGTTGTACAGTTTGTATGTGCTTCCGAAACACATCTGGGAAGCTGTGGAAGATCCAACTGAGATGGACATCCCGCTTTCGCAACTGGTCGGAAGCGGTCCCTTCAAGATCACGGAATATATTCCCAATCAATTGATCCGCCTCGAATCGGTTCAGACCCATCATTTCTATCGTCCTCATGTTGGCGCAGTGGAATTTCATATCTATTCCAATGTCTCTTCGATGATCCAGGCGCTTCAAAACAGGGAACTCGATGTCATTGCGAATGTCCCATTGTCAGCCGTTTCCGCCTTGAACGACCAGGCGGGGATCCGGGTGGTTGCCGGTCCGCCCTTCGCGCCGAACGTTTCGGATATCATTCTCAATCAAATCGCGCCGGAGGATTGCCCTGTCGAGGAAGGCGGATTGTGTACGGGTCACCCTGCCCTGCGGGATCGGAATGTCCGTCTCGCCATGGCGCACGCCATCGACAAACAGCGCCTGATCGACGAAGTTCTCTACGGGCTGGCGGATCCCGGTCTGACGCTGATTCCCAAAGGTTTGAGTCCGTTTTATAACTCCTCCATCAAGGATTTCGACCACGATGTCGAAAAGGCAAATCAAATCCTGGAAGATGCCGGGTACCTCGACACAGATTCGAACGGCATCCGAGAAATGCCCGATGGCGGCCGGGAACTTTCCTTCCGGCTGGAATGGCCCGACAGCATCGCCTATGCCGAGACGGAGGCAGAACTGCTGAGAAATATGTGGTCTCAAATCGGCATCGATGTCAAAATGCGGGCGACCAATTCCGAGGAAGTGACCGAACGCTGCTGCCCCGCCTTCGATTACGACATCCTCCTCTGGGAATGGGGCTCGGACCCCGACCCGAACTTCCTTCTGAGCGTCATGTTGTCCAGCGAGGTCTCCACCGGCCTGAACGAGACGGGCTATTCCAACCCAACCTATGACAGACTCTTCGAAAGGCAGGCCACGGAAATGGATGATGAGACGCGCCTGGGAATCATCTGGCAGATGCAGGATCTTGTACATCGGGACGTGGTATATATCATCCCGTTTTACCAGAGAGCAGTGCAAGCCTATCGCACAGATACGTTCCGCGGCTGGCTGACGGAGGAGAAAAACCTCGACCTCGACGCGGTCTCCTCTCTGGCGATCATCGAACCGATACGACAGTAAGATATCTCTCGTACTCCCAAAGGCTTCCGATTTTTTTCGGAAGCTTTTTTTATGGTATCCTAACCCTTCCCTATGAAACATCTGCTGCGAATACGTGTGTTCTTAAAGCCATATTTCTGGCAAATATTGGCGACTTTGTTACTGTTGCTAAGTCTCACCGGACTCAATCTGCTGGTACCGCGCATCATTCGTTCTGTGATCGACGAAGGACTGTGGCACGGACAAATAGGATTCCTCATCCGCTCTTCGCTTCTTCTGCTGGGACTTGGGCTTGTCTCCGCCATCTTGAATTTGGGTAACCGCTACTGGTCCGAGTGGATCGCGGCACATGTAGGCTATGACCTGCGGAATCGCATGTACGATCACATCCAGTATCTGCCCTTCACATATCATGACCACGCCCAAAGCGGACAACTGATCTCGCGTTGCATCGAAGATGTCCGTGCCATTGAGCGGTTTGCAGGCGGCGCAGTAGCGGACCTGGTCAGGTTCATCATTCTCTCGGTGGGAATTTTGTGGATCATGCTGGCAGATAACGCCCGGCTGGCAGTGATCGCCCTCCTGCCGATGATCCCGCTGATTCTGATGACCGCCGGTTTCGGGACGAAGATCGGCAAGTTGTTTTTCGCCGTGGATAATGCCGTCGGCGAAGTGTCCAACCGTCTGCAGGAAAACGTTGTTGGCGTGCAGGTCGTGCGCGCGTTCGCACGGGAGGAATACGAAATCAAGCGTTTCGATACCGCAAACAAGGAAGTTTTCAAAACCTGGGTGTATGTTATCGACGAGTGGTCCAAAATCATGCCAACCACCAACTGGCTGACCGCGGTGAGTGTTATTCTGATCCTATGGTTCGGCGGGCAAATGGTCATGGAGGGCACCCTAACCATCGGGGCCATTGTGGCGTTCAACGCCTACATCCTGATGCTGGCGGAGCCGGCGCAGGCGCTGACAGGGCTCGTCAACGCGGGTGGAGAAGCTGCGGCGGGCGCACAGCGCGTCTTCGAAGTGCTGGACACAAAGCCTGAGATCCAGTCGCGGCACAAAGCGGTCACCTTGAACGAATTGCGCGGCGAAGTGGAATTCCGGGATGTGGGGTTGAAATATCAGAATGAGAAGACTGCCTCCTTGAGCGGAATCAGCCTCCGGGTTGAGCCGAACCGCATCGTCGCCCTGATCGGTCCCACCGGCTCGGGCAAAACGTCGTTTGTGAATCTCATCCCGCGCTTCTACGATGCAACCGAGGGTAGCGTGCTTGTGGACGGCGTGGATGTCCGCGAGCTGGACCTGACCGCTCTGCGAAAGCAGATCGGCATCGTATTGCAGACATCGTTGCTGTTTTCGGATACGATCAAGGCAAACATCGCTTATGGTCGCCCCGACGCGACGATGGAGGAAATTGTCGCCGCCGCCAAAGCCGCGCAAGCGCATGAGTTCATCGAAGGGTTTGCACACAAGTACGACACGATTGTCGGCGAACGCGGCGTGACGCTTTCGGGCGGGCAACGTCAGCGTGTGGCAATTGCGCGCGCCCTGTTGATGAATCCGCGTATCTTGATCCTGGACGACTCGACGTCATCGGTGGATACGCAGACCGAAAAATTGATCCAGTCTGCGCTGGACACCCTGATGGAGGGACGCACCACCTTTGTGATTGCGCACAGGCTCTCCACCGTGCGCCGGGCGGATATGATCCTGGTGATGGACAAGGGTCGCATCGTCGAACGCGGTACGCATGACGAACTGCTCAGGCTGGATGGACTTTATAAACAGATCCATGATCTGCAATTGGCCGACCAGGCTGGTTTTACCGAGGAAGTGGAAGAAATACAGGAAGAATCCATTGAGCAAATGAAAGAGCACGATGAAATGTAGCCGCCACGCCGCATGAAATGTATCTGACAGTATGACAACCAAAATCATTCCACCCGCGTTTATCACCCAATCCGAGGAGCAGCTGGACAAAGGCTATGACCCCAAGGTCGCTCGCGGATTGCTGCAATTCCTCAAGCCTTATTACGGGCAGATGCTGCTTTCCCTGTTCTTCATGATCATTGTCACAGCCGCGGCAGTGTCGGGGCCCTATTTTGTCAAACTGGCAATTGATGAGGGGATTGAAAAAAACGACCCGGTCGCCCTTCGGAACATTGTGCTAATATATCTGGTCGTGTCAATCATCCAGCTGGTGACGAACATCGCGCGCGTGCGCATGATGTCCCGCGTGGGACAGCATGTGCTATACGACGTGCGTACGGCGATGTTCGGTCATTTGCAGAAATTGTCGCTCAGTTTCTACAACCGGTACAGCGTGGGGCGCGTCATCACGCGCGTCATCAACGATGTGGGGACACTGCGTGAGTTCATTACCTGGGCGGTGCTGGCAATCGTCCGCAACCTGCTGGCGATCATCGGGACACTCGTTGCGATGTTGTCGCTCAACCTGCGGCTCTCCCTGCTGACTTTTGCAGTCATCCCGCTCATGATCCTCGCGACGGTCCTGTTCCGGCGGGCAGCGCGGCGCAACTATCGGAAGGTGCGCGCAGCCGTCTCGTGGACCAACTCCGTGCTGGCGGAAAATGTCAATGGCGTACGTGTCGTGCAGGCATTCTCACGGCAGTCGCACAACTACAGAAACTTCAAGGAGTACGTCAATCGTTACTTTCTGGAAACCAGCATGGACGCGGCAAAACTTGCCTCGTTATTCACGCCTGTGGTGGACGTACTCGGCGCGCTCGCGACCGCAGTGGTCGTGTACATTGGCGGGACGGCGGTACTCGGCGAGACAATGACTGCGGGCGTGTTGATCGCGTTCGTCCTCTACATCGACCGCCTCTTCGACCCCATCCGTGACCTGAGCCGCCGCTTCGATACGCTTCAATCCACGATGGCCGGCGGAGAGCGCATCCTTGAACTGCTCAACACTCCGGTCGAGGTACGGGATGCGGACGACGCGCGTGAAATGGGACCCATTACCGGCGATGTCCGATTCGAGCGCGTTTCCTTCCACTATTCCGATGACCCGGCCCTCGTCCTGGATGGCATCGATCTGGATGTCCGCGCCGGGCAGACGGTCGCACTGGTGGGAGAGACTGGCGCCGGGAAAACGACCATCGTCAAACTGTTGACACGTTTCCATGACCCGACCTCGGGCTGCGTCCGCGTGGACGGCGTTGACCTGCGGACAGTGACTCAGCAATCCCTGCGGCGGCAAATGGGCATGGTACTGCAAGACCCGTTTCTGTTCAATGGCTCGGTCAAAGAAAATATCCTGTTTGGCAGACTCGATGCGAGTGACGAAGAAGTGATCGCCGCCGCGAAAGCCGTTGGCGCGCATGACTTCATCATGGGATTGAAAAATGGATATGAAACTTCAGCGGAGGAAGGCGGTGCGACGTTGAGCGTTGGGCAACGCCAGCTAATTTCGTTTGCACGCGCCCTGCTGGCAAATCCACGCATCTTGATTCTGGATGAAGCGACTTCCTCCGTGGATACCCAAACCGAGCAGACCATTCAAAAAGCGCTGGCGACTCTCTTGAAGGGGCGCACCTCCTTTGTGATCGCACATCGTCTTTCGACGATTACCAGCGCGGATAAAATTGTCGTCATCCATGATGGCAAGATCATCGAACAGGGAACGCATTCCGAATTGCTGGCAAATCAGGGGATGTATTATGATTTGTATCGAACCGGGTTTCGAATGTAGGAGAAATTCCAATGACCTATCCCATCATCCAACGCGAGCTGACCATCCATCTCCACAACAAGAATTGGTATCTGCGCCCCATCGAAGACGAAGAGAAGATTCTTGGTCCCGTGGATTACGGCTGGCATCGCTACAATTTATACCCCGATAGTTTCACCTTCGGCGAAGGATTACTGGCGGGCAGTTCCATCCCCGGCTCGCGGCGGCTGGTCTTCTGTTCGTGGAGTTCGCAATGGGATGGGTTCTTTGTCTCCAGCATGGGCGGCGCGGCATATACCTTCCACGGCGTGGGTGTCAACTACGTGGCGTTGCGCGGCATGGCTCACGAGCCAAGCGTGGTGTTGCTCAATCACAAGGCAGGAGAGATTCAGGTGCGCATCGAACCGGTCAATGCGGAGCCATTGTGGGCAGGCTACGCCAGTCCCGATGGCAGGCCGCTGCTCGGTTTCTTCGCGCTTCAACAGGCGCTGTTTGACCGCTATGCGGGGGAATATACAAAAGATAATTTTCGCATCTGCGCAGTGGGTCCGGCGGCAAAATATACGCGCGAAGGCGCCATCGGTTCCAGTCCCGTGCGCAACAGGGAATTCACTGCGGTCGTCGATTGGGCGGGGCGCGGCGGTTTGGGCAGTCGTTTGCTACAAAGACATAACATTGTTGGTATCGTCTTCGGCGGTGAATGGGATGACCCCGACCTGCGCGACTCGAAAGAGATCGATTCCTACTTCCTGGAGCATTTTGGCAAAAAAACCATCCAGACCGATCTGGCGGTCACGGAAAAATATCGCTATGTGCCGGAATTCGAGACTGGCGGAACATTCGGCGTCAACATGCGCGATCTGAATGAGCGTATCCTGAGTTTCAATTACACGTCCATCTACCAGCCGGTCGAGTCGCGGCTGAAGCAGCACGAGAATTTCATCCTCAACCATTATCTCAAACAATTCAACGAAGAGACCATCAAAACCAAGAAGTTCCAGCATTGCGGCGAGCCGTGTCCAGTGGTCTGTAAGAAAATGCATGGTCAGTACAAAAAGGATTACGAGCCGTATCACGCGCTCGGCCCGCAGGTGGGTGTCTTCGATCAGCGCGCGGCGGAACTGCTCAATGACTTTGTGGACGCGATGGGATTCGACTCCATTCAATCGGGCGGAACCGTTGCCTGGATCATGGAACTGGTCCACGATGGACTGATCGATCCGACCGAGTTTGGGCTGCCTCCGTTAAATGAGATGCGCTTCGGCTGGGCAGATGATCCGTCAAGGTTTGACGTGGTCGCCGACAGCATGAAAAATGCCCAATATGCGATGAAGGTTGTCCAGGCGATCCTGTTCGAGCCGAAAGCGGAGGTCTTCCGCAAGAGCATCCGCGTCGCGGCGAAGGAAATCGACAAGAAACACGGCATCCGCAGTATCGACCGGGCGGTATTCATCGGTCACGGGGATGAAGGCTGCATGGTGCCAAATCAATATTGGGTTCCGGGCATGCTGAGTCCCATGCCAATGATAGGCAAGTATTTTGTCCATTATGGAGTGGAATTTATGACCCCGGAAAAATTGGGACGCAAGAACGTCGAACGCATGACTTATGAACTGTTCAGCGAGAACAGCGGCATCTGCCGCTTCCACCGCAAATGGTCCGAGACCATCACCGATGAAATCCTGCGTGCCCACTATGCCGGGTTCGATGTCGATTACAAGGAGCATCAATTCCGATTAGCGCGGGAGATTTATGAACGAGAAGCGCCGAAGATCGTGTTCTGGGAAAGCAGGCGCGTCATGGACATGGTGATGGGTTATCTCGTCCAGTGGGAGAGCGATGGGTTGAGCAGCCCTGAATTGATGGAATGGCTGGGACGTTTCCGTGCCGACAGGACAACAGCGCTCAGAGAGTATTGGAATGCCGTGCGTAACGGGATCAATTCTGCATTCAAGGACGGAGCCGGGGCAATCCCCGATGTGCTCACGCCGGGACAACAGAAAAGGTTGCAGTAAAAAAACAATCCCCGGCTATCTTCGGTGTCCCGAGAAGATGGGACGTGGTCCAGTCCTGCCGGGTGCAATTGGAGATTCCTTCCTAATGGTGAAGGTTATTCGTTCAATCCCGTTCCGTGGTTTGCGTTCATGGAACGGGCTGGCAGTTTTTTTGATGAGCATGCAAGAAACGCAAACTGGAGAGGAGCGGCTGTTATGAACAATGTCCGACCACACTTAACCATGTTGACCGCAGAGCAAATCCACGAGATTCACAAGTACGCTTTGCAGGTATTGGAAAAGACTGGTGTGCGCGTGGATTCAGTCTCCGCGTTGAAAATGCTCGAGAAACGAGTCGGCAGTTCAAACGTCGATGGGAGAACCGTGCGGATTCCCGCAGAGATAGTCGAATGGGCAATCAAAGTCGCTCCGCGACAGATTCAGTTGTACGATCGGAGAGGCAATCCGCAATTCACCATTGGCGGCGAAGGGGACCGCACGCGCTTTGGCATCGGTGTCACGGCGTTGTATTACCAAGAACCGGAGACCGACACACCCGTGCTGTTCCAGCGCAAACATATGCAGGACATGGTGCGGGTCGGGAACAAACTTCCGCATTACGACATGGTTTCGACCGTGGGCATTGTGCGTGACGTGCCTGAACATCTGACCGATCTCTACGGCAGCCTGGAACATTTTGCCAATGGGATCAAGTCCATGGTGTTGTTGTGTTCGGACGAGAAAAAATTCGACGACGTCCTGCAGATGTTGGAAACGCTTCACGGCGCGGACCTCGGCGGGAAACCGTTCATCATGCCGTATTTCAATCCGGTTTCGCCTCTCGTAATGAACGAAGGCACTGTGGACAAGATGATGACCGCCATCGATCGCGGCCTACCGGTCATCGTGTCAAATTACAGCATGTCCGGCGCGACCACGCCCATCACTCCTGCCGGAACGGTTGCCGTACTGCTGGCGGAACTGCTCGCGGGTCTAGTGATCGGGCAGTTGTATAAACCCGGCACGCCGATGTTGCTCGGTATGCTGCCAGTCTATTTCGATATGAAGACGTTGATGAATTTCTACGATCCGCAAAGTATTCTGGTCAGTCTGGCGTGCGCGGAAATGATGGCACATTACGGCATCCCGCACTGCGGCACGTCTGGTAGCGGCACCGGCTGGGGCATGGACCTGCTCGCTGCGGAGACCTACTGGATGAACACGCTGATGATGACACTGACAAAGGGCGGTATTGCTCCGTTCGTGGGCGATACGCTCGGCTCGAAAGCCATTTCGCCGCAGACGTTCGTGTATTGCCATGAGGTTATCGACCAGGCATTGCGCTTTGCCAATGGTTTTCAATTGGATGACATACACGTCGGGTTGGAAGAAATTCACAAGGTAGGTGCAGGCAAAAGTTACGTCTCCGCGCCGACCACGCTCAAAAAGTATAAGACCGGTTACTACGTTAACCCCATTTTCCCGCGCTGGAGCATGGAAAAGTGGATGGAGGCCGGTCAGCCGCACGCGCAGGATAAACTGAGAGAGTACACAATCGCACTGTTAAGAAACCTCCCCGCTCCTGAAGATCACGAGGAGTTGATACGAAAAGGCGAGGAATTCATCAAGCGGCAGGCTACATAGCGATGTGCGAAAAGGGAATCGTATCTTGAGCGATGGCGCAGTGTTTGAAATGAGAAGGTGATATCATCGGTAATCGATTTGGAGACAAATTACAACACTGTCGCGAATAAGCCGATTCAAACTCACCTCATTTGGCGGCGTATGACAACTGACGCTTATCAAATTCGCTTGTGCCTTTCGTGCGGGCTCCGGTATCCACTTGACTTTAAGCAGTATTCAAAAAACCGTTGCCCTGCCTGCCGATCCAATACCCAATTGCTTGCTGAACATACGCTTCAAGCGGAGAGCTGGCTGCCAGCCGCGATTCCATCATTTCACTTCGAGGTCATTCTCGATAACATCCGCTCAGCCGAAACTGTCGGGCTGATCTTTTGTGCCGCCCGGGAATTCGGAGGAAAACATCTTTATTTGTGCGGGCTCACCCCCACCCCAAGGCTTGAAGCGGTGCGAGGGGTCTCAAAGGAGTCCGAAAAATTCATCAGCTGGACATACCACAAGGATTCGGTTCTTACCTTGCGTGCGTTGAAGGAACAAGGCTGCAAAGCGTTTGCCCTTGGACATGCAACGGGCGCCATCTCAATCAAGGAGATTGCACTGGCGCGGAGGCGAAGGGCAAGCGATACGAAAAAGAAACCGATCAATGAAAAGGCTTCAATGCCGCCATTGAAGCATCGCTGGATAGGAGCCGGGGAAAAGATCGTCTTTGTCGTGGGTAATGGCAAAACAGGCGTGGACCCGGATTTGATCCATTTGTGCGATGACGTTGTCTTTATCCCTACGCTCGGTGAGAAGGATTCCCTCCATGAAGCCTTGGCATTCACAGTTGCCATTAGTCAGATAGCACTGTAATTTTAGGCATTGCATAAGCTGAAATGCCTGCCTTTGTGCCTATGCGCAGAGCCTACCAAATCCAGGGGCTGACGATGATAAGGGGAGTTCATGTTTTTTATACCGGATTGAGTCCCGGCTGGGGATGAACCGTGATCATCAAATCCACATGCAACCGCTAAGAAATCAAATGTAACATCGAGGATGTGTCGCTTGCATAAAATGTCAGATGGTATAATGCCGTTGCTCTCGATATCAATCAAAGGGAACTTCATGAAACTCCACGAATATCAATCCAAAACAATTTTTGCAAAGTATGGAATTCCCATCCCCAAGGGACGGGTGGCGGCTACCGCAGACGAAGCGAAACAGATCGCAGAAGAACTCGGCGGCCGCGCTGTCATTAAAGCGCAGGTGTTGGTGGGCGGACGCGGCAAAGCCGGCGGCGTGAAAGTCGCAAAAAATTCAGACGAAGCGGCGGAATATGCTGACCAGATCCTGTCGATGACCATCAAGGGACTGCGTGTCCGCAAAGTGCTGGTGGATGAAGCCGCGGCAATCGCACATGAGATCTACTTCTCCATCACGAACGACCGCGCCGCGAGAAAACCGGTGATGATCGCTTCCGCAGCAGGCGGCGTGGACATCGAAGAAGTCGCCGCGACTACGCCGGAAAAGATCATCAAGGTGCACATCGATCCCCTGCTTGGATTGCGCGACTATCAGGCACGTGACATTGCCGCGTCCATCGACCTGCCCCGTGAGTTGTGGCGGGACTTCAGCAAGATTGCGACTTCCCTGTGGAATGTCTACCGTGAAAACGATGCCGAGCTGGCAGAGATCAATCCGCTTGTCGTTACCAAAGACAACAAACTGGTGGCGCTCGATGGCAAGATGCTGATCGACGACAATTCCCTGTTCCGACACCCAGACCTGGCAGAGATTCGCGACATCGATGAGGAGGCCCCTGCTGAAACGGACGCGCGTCGCCACGGACTCTCGTTCATCAAACTGGATGGCAGCATCGGTTGCATGGTGAATGGCGCCGGTCTGGCAATGACCAGCATGGATATCGTCAAGCTGTTCGGCGGCGAACCTGCCAACTTCCTGGATATTGGCGGCGGCGCCAAAGCGGACAAGGTCGCGGCGGCAATGCGCATCATCCTCTCCGACCCGAATGTAAAGGCTATCCTTTTCAACATCTTCGGCGGCATCACCCGCTGCGATGAAGTGGCGAAGGGAATTCTGGCCGCGATGGATGAAGTCAAACCGAAGGTGCCGATGGTCGTCCGACTCGTGGGAACGAATGCGGAGGAGGGACGCAAACTGCTCGAGAACGCGAACATGATCACAGCAGAGACTCTGGCTGATGCGGCAAAGAAGGCTGTCGCGGCGGCAAAATAAAAATCCAGACCTGACGGGTCTTCGAAAATCTGTCAGGTCTCATGAGGAAACATGAGCATATTGATCAACAAAAATACCCGCCTTCTGGTGCAAGGCATTACCGGCAATGATGGTCTCTTCCACACCACTCAGATGGTCGCCTATGGCACCAACGTTGTCGCAGGCGTGACGCCCGGCAAAGGCGGCGAATGGGTTCTGGATGGAAAAGTTCCGGTGTTCGACTCGGTCAAATTAGCGGTGGACGCCACCGGCGCGAACGCGACCGTGATCTTTGTCCCGGCACGCTTCGCCCCCGACGCGATGTTCGAAGCTGCGGATGCAGGTATCCCGCTGATCGTCTGCATCACCGAAGGCGTGCCCGTGCAGGATATGATGCGTGTCCGCAATTATCTTGACCATAAAAAGGTTCGCCTGGTCGGTCCAAACTGCCCCGGCTTATTGACCCCCGGTGAATCCAAGGTCGGCATCATCCCCGGCAACATCGCCATCCCCGGTAATATCGGCGTGGTCTCCCGTTCCGGCACGTTGACCTACGAAGTGTTGTACGCCCTGATGCTTGAAGGTATGGGTGCATCCACTTGTGTAGGCATCGGCGGCGACCCCATCAATGGCACGAACTTCATTGATTGTCTCGACATGTTCGAGCATGATCCGCACACCGAGAAGGTCGTGTTGATCGGCGAAATCGGCGGCACCGATGAGGACAAAGCCGCGGAATTCATCGCCACCAAGATGACCAAGCCGGTCGTCTCGTTCATTGCCGGGCAGACCGCCCCTCCCGGAAAGCGCATGGGGCATGCTGGCGCCATCATCGAAGGTTCCGCCGGGACCGCCGCAGACAAGATCAAGGCGCTTCAAGCCGCAGGCGTCAAAGTCGCCAAACACCCGGAAGAAATTCCGTCGCTGTTGAAATAAATAGTGTGTGATTGCCAGGGTCGGAAACTTGACAAAACAACGACACCACTAATAAGCTAAACGTATAGAGCCGTCCTTTCGGACGGCTCTACGGTTATAATCGCTCCAATTCACTAGCGCAGATTATTTCTTGTGCGAGTCAATATAGCTGACCGCGTCGCCCACCGTGACAATCTTCTGGGCATCCTCGTCTGAAATTTCGGCGCCGAATTTGTCTTCAAAAGCCATGATCAGTTCGACGAGGTCGAGAGAATCCGCCTCCAACTCCTCACGGAAACGGGCTTCGGGTGTGATCTTCGCCTCATCGGCACCGAGCAAGTCCTTGATAATCGCCTTCACTTCATTATATGTGTCAGACATGACAACCTCCTCATGGATTTTCCCATAACGGGACAATGTCGTGGCAATTGTACTCTCGAAAAGCCAGATTTACAATCACAGGAACACTACCCCATGCCAAAAGTTGCGCCCATCGACCAGCGAAAAGCCGACCATATCAAGATCAATTTGGAGCAGGATGTCCGCTCCGCCCTCACAACAGGACTGGAGAACTACCACTTCACACACGAAGCCCTCCCCGAACTGGACCTTAACCGCATCGACACAAGCCTGAGCCTGTTCGGCAGACGATTATCCGCGCCCATCCTAATCAGTTCCATGACTGGCGGGACGGAGGAAGCCGGTCAGATCAACCAGCGACTCGCCGAAGCCGCGCAGGAAGTCGGCGTCGCCATGGGAGTCGGCAGCCAGCGCGCCGCGCTCGAACACCCCGAGCAAATCCCCACTTTTTCAATCACACGCAAAGTCGCGCCCGATATTTTATTGTTCACCAACCTTGGAGCCGTGCAACTCAACTACGGCTACACCATCAACCACTGCCGGCGCGCCGTGGATATGATCCAGGCGGATGCTCTCATCCTTCATCTGAATCCCTTGCAGGAAGCCGTTCAGGACGCCGGTGACACAAACTTTGCCGGTCTTGCCAGAAAGATCGAAGAAGTCTGCAAGCGGATCGAAGTGCCTGTCATCGCCAAGGAAGTGGGCTGGGGTATCTCCGAAAAGACCGCCAGACTGCTCGCCAATTGTGGAGTCTCCGCCATTGACGTGGCAGGCGCAGGCGGGACATCCTGGTCTCAAGTGGAAATGCACCGCGCCCCCGACGAATTCACCCGTCAACTCGCCGCGACCTTTGTCGGCTGGGGTATCCCCACTGCGGACTCGATCCTCAATGTCAAGAAAGTCGTCCCCGAAATGACCGTTTTTGCCAGCGGCGGCATCAAAGACGGGCTCGACATTGCCAAATGCATCGCTCTCGGGGCAACGCTGGGAGGCATGGCAGGGCAGTTCCTCAAAGCCGCGGCAATTTCGACAGAGAAAGCGGTTGAGATGATGAAGCTGACCAAGCGACAGATTGAGGTGACGATGTTCGCTTGCGGCGTTGAAAAGCTGGAAGATTTGAAAGTTGGAAAGTTAGTTAATCGATAATGGTATGTCATGCTGAGCAAAGCGAAGCATCCCTACCACAGCGTGAGAGCAGCCTGTTTTGACTACCATTAGAAATTACAAAATCGACATCCCAAACAACGTCACATTGAATCCCAACAAATACCCCGCCGCGACCAATAAGGTATTCCACACATACGCCCCGCTGAATGCCGCACCCAGGTATAAACCGAAATTCATACGTGTCATCCCCGCCGGCACGCTGATCAGTGTCCGCACGCCGGGTAGGACGCGCCCAAATATCACCAATCTCACACCCCAACGCGTGAACAATGTCTCGGCGCGCTCAAAATGACGCATATCCACGCGCAGCCAGCGCGAGAAACGTTCCACGAGGGCGCGTCCACCGATCCGCGCCAGCCAGTAAGTGACGATCTCACTCACTACCGAACTGACCGCGATCAACAATCCGGTCATTAACACGAACAGGATGGGCTTGCCCATCACAAACGCCCGCAACCCCTCCCACACAATTTCCAACTGATCAAACAACATTACCTCAACTTGCTGCTTCATTCGGATAACACACCTGAATTGCATCTGCAAACCCAAGCAGATTTGGCTGAAATAGTTTAGCATTGTAGCTGTGGTAAATTAGACAGGGATTAGAGCCTGTTATGAACTACGATTTGCGTAGATTCTTATCGCTGTTTTCGAGCAAAATAGTTCGTTTGTTGCAAGTTTTACAGGCTTTCATAGTCACTTTGGGCGAATTTTTGAACAGAATTCAAGCATTTTACCAAAGTGCATAACAGGCTCTAGGGAAGCAGAAAACCCGGCGTAATTCGCTTGACGCCGGGCCTTGCCACGATCTTAAGCACCTAATGCCTCAAAATTTGAGACAAAAATAATTTCGTCCGGTCACTTTGGGGATTGTTGAAGATTTGTTCCGGCGTACCTTGCTCCACAATCTCGCCTTTGTCAAAAAAGACCATACGGTCCGCCACGGCGCGGGCGAAACCCATTTCGTGCGTCACTGCCAGAATGGTCATACCGGACTTCGCCAATTCGATCATCACGTCCAGCACTTCCTTGATCATCTCCGGGTCGAGAGCGGATGTCGGTTCGTCGAACAGCATGATCTTGGGCTGCATTGCCAGCGAACGGGCAATGGCGACGCGTTGCTGCTGCCCACCCGAGAGTTGACCGGGGTACTTGTGCGCCTGTTCCGGGATACCCACGCGTTCCAACAGCTGCATGGCGATCTCCTCCGCCTTTTCTTTTTTCCACTTCCGCACCTGAATCGGCGCCAGCACGATATTCTGCATCACCGTCAGATGCGGGAACAGGTTGAACTGCTGAAAGACCATCCCCGTCTCACTGCGGATCTGCTCGATGTTGCGCACGTCATGACTCAGTTCGATGCCATCCACAATGATTGTGCCGCGCTGATGCTCCTCGAGGCGGTTCAATGTGCGGATGAACGTTGATTTCCCCGACCCTGATGGACCGAAGATGACAATTACCTCCCGCCGTTTCACTTCCATGTTAATGCCCTTCAAAGCATGGAAGTTCCCATACCACTTATGCACATCCTGCACTTTGATGATTGGTTCGTCTGCCATGATACAAATCCTCTACAATCTATCGTTTTCCTACACCGAGACGCTCTTCCAATTGCTGGCTCAGATACGACATGCCATAACTCAACACCCAGAAGATCAGGGAGATGAAAGCATACACTTCACGCTGCAACCCGAGAAACTCCGGCTGCGCCAACACGGTCTTGGCAATGCCTACCAGATCAAGCAAGCCGACGATTGCCACAAGCGATGTATCCTTGAACACTGCGATAAATTGCCCCACCAATATCGGGATAATCAAGCGCAACGCCTGTGGCAGGATGACAAATGTCATGGTCTGAAAGCCGTTCAAGCCCAACGCATGCGCGGCTTCAAACTGGCCGCGCGGAATTGCCTGCAAGCCGCCGCGCACGTTCTCCGCCAGGTACGCCGCGCTGAAGAGCGTAATCCCCACCATCGCACGGACGACGCGGTCCACGGTCCAACCGGTGGGCAGGAAAAGCGGAAGCATCAACTGCGCCATGAACAGGATTGTGATCAACGGCACACCGCGCACGATCTCGATGTAGCCCACACTGAACCAGCGGATAATCGGCAATTCCGAACGCCGCCCTAACGCCAGCAACACACCAATGGGAAACGAGAACAGAATTCCCACCACCGTCAGCAGGAATGTGAGCAACAACCCACCCCACAGGTTCGTGCGGACAATCGGCATGAACCCGGATTCGGATTCAGAGAGTCCATGCGTAAGCAGGATGATGACCGGCAGGGAGATCACCCAGCCCGCGATAACGCTTCGCTTCAGGACATCGGGTCTGGCGCGCCCGAATCCCCAGCCAACCAGCCCCGCGATACACAGCAGGATCAGCCATTGCCGCGGGCTGTCACCGAACGGAAACAACGCAAGCAAAGCCGGAATCAATAACAGGACCACAGCGAACCTGGAGCGACGCGCCCAAATCCCAATCGAATTTCCCGAAAGAAAGACCAGGAATCCCAGCCAAACCCACAGCCTGTCGGAGTGTTCAAGAGGGTACTGCCCGATCATCAGCAAACGCATATTGGTGGAAACAACCTCCCACTCTGCGACGGTGAACACCCATGTCAAAAAGCCTCTGACTGCCCAATATGCGATCAGCGCCCCCAGGATGGTGAGCAACGCATCGTACCATGAGCCGAACAGGTTCCTGCGCATCCAGCGCAGGATATTGGAGCGTTCGCTCACGGGCGGCAGGACGGTATTCAAGTTACTCATCTTAACGCTCCACCAGTTTGATACGCTGGTTGTACCAGTTCATCAACAAGGAAGTAAACAAACTAATGGCAAGATATGTCACCATCACCAGCGAGATCATCTCTACAGCACGCCCTGTCTGGTTTTGGATTGTATTGGAGACGTAGAAAACATCCGGGTAGCCGACTGCGATTGCCAGCGAGGAGTTCTTGACCAGGTTCAGGTATTGACTCGTCAACGGCGGGATGATGACCCGCAGCGCCTGCGGGAATACCACCAGGCGCAGGGTCTGGAATGCGTTCAAGCCGAGCGCCCGCGACGCCTCCACCTGCCCTTTAGAAACGGACTGGATGCCCGCCCGTACGACCTCACCGATAAACGCGGCAGTATAGAGGACAAGCCCGGAGGTCAGCGCCATGAATTCCGGGCTGAGGATTTTCCCCCCTGATAAATTCAAGCCTTTGACAAGCGGCAGGTCGAGTGTGAGCGGTTTTTCAGGCAGAATGATCCAACCGAGTAATCCGACAAGGATAAAGGTCAGAATGCTCCACAGTAACGTTAACGGAGCTCGGCCGGTACGCTGACCATAGGCGCGCAGGGCGAAGAATACGATTACAGCCAGAATCAAGCCGAAGATCAGGATCAGGCGAAAGGTTGGAAAGGAGGCGGTAGGTATCCCCCACGGAATCCCCACACCGCGGTTCGTTAAAATGATGTCTCCAGGCCAGATAATCGCTTCCTTCACCCTGGGAAGTTTGAGAAAAACACCCAGATACCAGAAGATCAGGAAGACCAGCAGGGAAAGGTTGCGGATGAGTTCGAGATAAAACGCCGCGAGGCGGTTGATAATGAAATTGGTGGAAAGGCGCGCTACGCCCAGAATCACCCCCAGAATGGTCGCAAAGACGATTCCAACTACCCCCACCGATAAGGTATTAGCCAGCCCCACTAAAAATGCCTGCCAGTACGTGGAGTTGCGGTCGTATGGAAAGGCTGTTTCCGCAATATCAAAGCCGGAAACTCCGTTAAAAAATGAATAGCTCAGTGTAATGCCCTGCTTTGCCAGTCCCGCTTTCATGTTCTGGTAGATGAGCGCGCCGACAAACAGTACAAACAGGACAAATACAATCTGCCCGAGAAACCTAAGAATACGCTCGTCCCGCCAGAATGGGATGGTCGTCTTTTGTTGTTCGTCGCGTGACATGAACAACCTCCATATGAAGATCGAGGGCGGGGAGATATTCCCCACCCTCGATGAGTTTCATAGTAGTCTAGCGGAACGGCGGCGCGTAGAGTAAGCCGCCTTCGGTGTACAGGCTGTTCAAGCCGCGGGGGATATAGGTCGGTGTGTCAGGACCGAGGTTGCGGTTGTACACTTCCTCATAGTTACCGACCAATTTGATGATATTGTAGGCAAAGTCGTTGGTGAGTCCGAGTTTCAAGCCAAGATCGCCTTCGAGTCCAAGCAGACGCCGGACTTCGGGCGCGGTGGCATTGGCTTTCACATCGTCCACATTGGCAGAGGTGATGTCAAACTCTTCACCGGCAAACATGGCGAAGACCGTCCATTGGGCGATATCGAACCACTGATCGTCGCCATGACGAACCATCGGGCCAAGCGGCTCTTTCGACATGGTCACATCCATGATGACGTGCGCCGACGGATCGGGCAGGACAGAGCGGCGTGAAACCAACCCAGACTTATCCGTGGTAACGGCATCACAGCGACCTTCCGCATACGCGGCGAAGGTGGCATCGGCATCCTCAAACACAGCCGGAGTGTAGGAAACACCCAGCGAAGCCATGACATCGGAAAGGTTGAGTTCGGTGGTGGTCCCCGTCTGGACACAAATAGTGCCGCCTTCCAAGTCTTCCAGTGTGGTCAGCCCGCTGTCGGCGGGAACCATCATGCCCTGGCCATCATAGAAAGTGGTGTGAACGAAATTGCCGCCCAGTTCGGTATCACGCACAAGCGACCAGGTGGTGTTGCGGCTGAGAATGTCGATCTCGCCAGATTGCAGGGCGGTGAAGCGCTCGGCAGCGGTCACCGGGCGGAACTCCACCTTAGATGCGTCGCCGAAGATCGCAGCGGCTAGCGCGCGGCAGTAATCCACATCAATGCCTGCAAAGTTGCCATCGGCATCCACGTATCCGAAGCCGGGCACTTGCGAGTTGACGCCACAAATCAGATTACCCCGCGCTTTGACGGTCTCAAGGGTCACACCATATCCGGCAGGCGCGACCACGGCAGGCGCCGCGGGCGACCCCGCGACCGGAACTTCCACAGTAACGACGACTGTCTCCTTGACGGTGACGGTCTCGCCTGATGGCGCCGGTGCCGCGCCTCCACACGCAGCAAGGGCAAGGACGAAGGCCGTAAACAACGTCAGAACCACAAATATCTTACGCATTTCTCCTCCTTTGAAAAATGTGTCAATTGGAATTACAGAGCGACGATTCAGATTTCTTAATGCGGAATGACTGGTTCCACCTCCTTTCTGGTTGTAGATGTTTTTAATTCATTTTTTGAAATTAAGCAAGGAAAATGAACGAATTGAAATAAACTCGGGAATGAATTTCTATCGCTGGAATCATTGATATCAAAAATCAAATGTATAATTCATGCCATTCACTTAACCCAACCAGAGGCAGGCATGGATATCAAGTCAATCCTCCAGCGCGTCCCACAGTTTGCTTCGAAAGACGAATTTACCATCACGGAATTAACTGGGGGCATCACCAACCGAAACTTCAAGATCACAGTTAACGAAGAGGCTTTCGTGCTGCGCATGGGAGGAAACGAGACGGCGTATCTTGGCATCGACCGTCAGGTGGAATACGACTGCTCCCGCCTCGCTGCGCAGGTCGGGGTTGCCCCAGACCCCATCGCGTTTCTCGCCCCTGAGGGGTACATCGTGGCGCGTTTCGTTTCTGGCAAAAGCATCCCAGTCGAAGAGATAGGCACGGAAATGAACATTGCCCGCGTGGTTGAATCCATGAAAGCTTACCACGCACTGGATTTTTTCCCCGGTTCCTTTTCCCCCTTTCGCGTGGCAGAGAAATACACCGAAACTGCACGCAGGTTTAGCGTCAAACTCCCCGAAAAAATAGACTGGTATCTTGAAAAGTCACGAGAGATCGAATCGGCCATGTACAGACGTGAACCGCTCACCTTCCGTCCCTGTCACAATGACCTGCTCAACGGCAACTTCATCGACGACGGCACGCGCATCCGCATTTTGGATTGGGAATATGCGGGCATGGGTGACGTTTTCTTTGATCTCGGCAATTTCGCCATCCAACACGAATTCAACGACGACCAAGATGAACTGCTGGTAAAAGCCTACTTTGGACATCCCACCGACTCTCGACGAGCCCGCCAAAAATTGATGAAGATCATGTCCGATCTGCGCGAGGCGATGTGGGCGCAGGTGCAAATCGGCGTCTCGAAACTGGACTTCGATTATGCCGGTTATGGTCAGAAATATTTTGATCGGTTTGAAGACAGCATTAATCAAACATGCTACAAAGATTGGTTAAGCGCGGTATAAGTCCACAATTCTCACAATAAAGGAAATGTTCAACCATGAATTTCCCCACACACGCACAGGCAGTCATCATCGGCGGAGGGGTCGGCGGGGCAAGCATTGCCTACCACCTAACTCAAATGGGATGGAAAGATGTCGTCGTCATCGAACGGCATGAACTCACCAGCGGCTCGACCTTCCACTCGGCGGGACTGGTTGGACAACTCCGCACCTCCTCCAGTCTCACCAAGATGATGCGGTACAGTACCGACCTGTATCGCAGGCTCAAAAACGAAACCGGCGTTGACCCTGGCTGGGACGAAGTGGGAAGCTTGCGCATTGCTTCTTCCGAGGAGCGCATGGAGGAGCTCAAGCGCGTGGTAGGGTATTCCAAGGCATTCGGGATGCCGCTCGATATGCTCACTCCGAAAGAGTGTCAGAATCTGTTCCCGTTGATGTCGCTGGAAAATGTGAAAGGCGGGGTATTCCTATCCACCGACGGGCAGATCGACCCTACAGGTTTGACAAACGCACTTGCGTCGGGAGCCAAGAGTCGCGGCGCGAAATTCCTAATGAACACGCGGGTGACGGGAATCACTGTCAGTAATAATGAAGTCAAGGAAGTGGTGACAGACAAAGGCGCGGTCAAGACCGATGTAATCGTCAACGCGGCGGGCTTGTGGGGCAATGACATTGCCAATATGGTCGGGCTCGCGCTTCCCATCATCCCGATGGCGCATTTGTACCTCATTACCAAACCAGTCAAGGATCAGCCGCAATCCATGCCCACAATGCGCGACCCGGATCATCTCGTATATTTTCGCGGCACCGGGAGCGGCATGATCGCCGGCGGTTATGAACACGAACCCAAACCGTGGGGCTTGAACGGAGTCCCACAGGATTGGAATTTCAAACTGCTCGAACCGGATTGGGACAGGTTTACTCCGTTGATGGAAAATATCATCAAGCGTGTGCCTTCCATGGAGACGGCAGAGATCGTGCAATTGCTCAATGGGCCGGAGGGCTTCACGCCCGATTCAGAATACCTGCTCGGTCCCACCTCCGTGCGCGGTTTTTGGGTGGCGTGCGCGTTCTGCGCGCATGGAATCGCCGGAGCGGGCGGCATTGGCAAAGTGATGGCAGAGTGGATCATCGACGGTCATCCTGAATGGGACATGTGGAAGCTCGATGTGCGCCGTTTTGGGAATCAATACGGCAGTCAAGCATTCACGCTTGCGCGCACGGTCGAGACGTACGGCAAGTACTACAGCATCCACATGCCATACGAGGAGCGCGAGTCCGCGCGGCCGCTACGGCTCTCCCCTGCCTATCATCGCTTGCAGGACCTCGGCGCGGTCTTCGGCGAAAAAGGCGGATGGGAACGACCGAACTGGTTCATGCCAAACGAGAAGGACCCCCGCGCCGCCTCTGTACCGGACCTCCAAGGCTGGGCGCGTGACAATTGGTCGCCAGCCATCGCGGCGGAACATCGTGCCACGCGCGAAGCCGCCGGACTCTTCGACGAAACATCCTTCTCGAAGATCGAAGTACTCGGACCGAGGGCTTGTGACTTTTTGCAGAGATTATGCGACAACGACATCGACAAACCGATTGGCACGGTTGTCTATACCCAAATGCTCAATGCGCGCGGCGGCATCGAATGTGATTTCACAGTGACGCGCCTTGCGCCAGACCGGTTCATGATCGTCACAGGCACCGCCTTCGGTACACACGACATGACGCACCTGCGCCGCTACATGCCGCTGGATGGAACGGTTTACATCAATGACATGACCTCTGCGCGCACATGTTTCGGTCTGTGGGGACCAAAGGCGCGCGAGATTTTGCAGAAAGTCACACCGGACGACGTGTCCAATGCCGCATTCCCATACATGACCGCGAAGCAAATCACGATTGGGAATATTCCAACTCTGGCGGTACGCGTCACATACGTTGGCGAGCTTGGCTGGGAGTTTTATGCGCCCTCCGAATACGGCGAGCAGTTATGGGATACGCTTTGGGAAGCGGGTAAACCCTTCGGCATGGTCGCGGCGGGATACAAAGCCATCGAGTCGCTTCGCCTGGAAAAGGGCTACCGCTACTGGAGCGCGGATATTACACCCGACTACACCCCCTATGAAGCAGGACTTGGCTTTGCCGTTGCGCTAAACAAGCCTGTCGATTTCATGGGCAAAGAGAAGCTGCAAAAGCAAAAAGCAGAGGGCATCAAAGTAAAGCTTTGCTGCGTTACCTTGGACGATCCGAATACGATTGTCTTTGGCAGTGAGCCGATCCGCCATGAAGGTACAGTAGTGGGATGGGTCACTTCGGGCGGATTTGGGTACACGGTCAACAAGTCCATCGCATACACGTATCTGCCCATCGAGTTGGCAAAGCCGGGAACACGCGTCAGCGTGGAATGCTTCGGGGTGGAGATTCAGGCTGAGGTCCAGAAAGAGCCGTTGTATGATCCAAAAGGAGAAAAGATCAAGGCGTAGTAAAACCATCCTGCAACAACAAGGCGGCAGGCGTTCCACGGTTACAGTAAAATTGGAGCATGAATACCAACATCAAAGCCATTGTGTTCGATTACGGGAATGTTCTGGTGGAATGGAATCCCCGCTACGTGTATGAACGATTTTTTCCGAACGACCCAGAAGCGATGGAATGTTTCTTTCGCGAAGTGGACTTTATGGAGTGGAACGCACAGCAGGATAAAGGCCGCTCGTTCGCAGAAGGCGTCGCCGAGTTATCAAAAGAATTTCCACAGCATGCCCATCTTATTCAGGCATATCATGACCATTGGAAAGACTCCATCAGCGAAGCCCATTGGGGAACCGTCGAGATCATGAAGCGTCTCAAACAGGCGGGGTATCCGTTATACGGTTTGAGCAATTGGTCTGCGGAGACCTTTCCGCATATTCGCGAACAGTATGATTTTTTCGACCTGTTCGACGACATGGTCATTTCCGGCAAGGTTGGGCATGTCAAACCGCAGCCGGAAATCTTTCACATCCTGCTGGAAAAGATCGGCAGACCGGCGCAGGAATGTCTGTTCATCGACGACTCGCCTGCAAATATTCAACAGGCACAAAACATTGGCTTTGCCACCATTCGGTTCGAGTCGTCCGAGCAATTGGCGAAGGCGCTGCAGGATATGAAGATACTTTGAGTCAGGTAAAATTTCATTCATGGATATCAAACCGTTTCTCTCTGACATCGAGCTGGAACTCCAACGACAGGTTGCGCGCCTCGACAAGCCGCATACCCGCCTCTTCTACGAGATGCTCACCTATCACATGGGCTGGACCGGCGAAGGCGCCGGACCAGAAGCCACAGGCAAACGCATCCGCCCGCTGATGGTGTTGTTGACCGCTTCCGCGTGCGGGACGGATTGGCGCCCCGCCCTGCCCGCCGCCGCCGCAGTGGAATTGGTCCACAACTTCTCCCTCGTTCATGACGATATTCAGGATAATTCTCCCAAGCGCCGCGGACGCGATACCGTTTGGGTCAAGTGGGGGGCGCCGATGGCGATTAATGTCGGGGATGCGTTGTTCGTCATGTCGAATCAGGCAATCATTGACTTAAAGAAGACGTACCCGGCGGAGACGGTTATGAAGGCGGCGGAGATTTTGCACAACACCTGCCTTGATCTGACAAGCGGTCAATTTTTGGATATGTCGTATGAAGAGAGGACTGATCTCAAAGTGGAAGATTATTGGCCCATGATTTCGGGTAAAACCGCCGCGCTGCTTTCGGCATGTTGTCGGATTGGCGCGGTGTTGGGCGGCGCGGACGAAGAGAAAGAAGAAGTCTACCGTTCGTACGGCCATTATCTTGGGCTGGCTTTTCAGGTGCAAGATGATATCCTCGGCATCTGGGGGGATGAGAAGGTGACGGGCAAGTCGGCGGCCAGCGACCTGGTGGAGGGAAAAAATTCCCTGCCGGTGTTGATCGGGCTGGGAAAAAAACGCAAGTTTGCTGAACGGTGGGCGAAAGGATCGATTCAAGCGGAAGAAGTGGACGAGATAGCGCGCCTTCTCGCCAGTGAAGGCGGGTACGGGGAGGCAAAAGAGGTCTCCATTCAAATGACGGACATGGCAATCAACAGCCTGAGAGAAGCAGACCCACAGGGGGAGGCAGGTGAAGCCTTGTTTGAGTTGACGAACAAGCTCCTGAACCGGGATCAGTGACCGGCTGGGAATGATGCGCTGTTGTTCATGATTCATTCGATTGCTTGACAGCCATATAACGGGTCGCTATAATGCCAGCTACACGCGGGTGTAGTTCAGTGGTAGAACGCATGCTTCCCAAGCATGATATCGTGGGTTCGAGTCCCATCACCCGCTCACAATGTCGAGGAGAGACTCCCTCGACATTTTTGTCGGTTATTTTGTAAGGTAGCTGTTATGCGTTCCCCTAAAAGTCATACTGTAGAATTGGGTCGGAGGTCCAGCGGCAATGACGCCATCTGATAACAAGGGTACGATCTTGTATGTAGAAGATAATCCCGATAATCGAATGTTAGTGCGCCGTATATTGCTTTCCGAGGAGTATGGACTGCTGGAGGCAAACAATGCGTTCGAGGCGCTTGAGGTGCTGAAGACGAACAAGCCCGATCTGATCCTGATGGACATTAACATGCCTGATATGGATGGGTATACCCTCACCGCCAGGATCAAAACAATGCCCGGCTTTGAACGGATTCCCATCCTCGCGTTGACGGCCAATGTAATGCGCGGTGACCGTGAAAAGACCCTCGAAGCCGGATGCGACGGCTACATACAGAAACCGCTCGATATTGACCAACTAATCAAGGAAATTGAACGCTTCCTTGCGAGGAGAAAAAATGTCTGATAACGTCATGGATACCCAACCGATCAAGAAGCCGACCATTCCCAAGGATGCGACTGTTCTTGTTGTCGAGGACAATGTCGCGAATTTTGTATTGATCGCCCGCATGTTGGGCTATCTGGGTATTCATTGCGAGTGGAAAACATCAGGGTATGAGGTGGTCGAATATGCGGACACCCTGCAACGCCTTGACCTGATCCTGATGGACATCCGACTCCCATATGAAGACGGATACGGCGCATTGAAAAAAATTCGCGCCTCAGACAAGCTGAAGTCAATCCCGATCGTGGCGGTCACCGCGGAAGCCAGTACAGATCAAATGAACAAGGCGAGAGAATCGGGTTTCGACGGCTTTCTGGGGAAACCACTCGATCCCGATAAGTTCCCCGACCAGATTCGCCGTATTCTCAGCGGCGAACCTGTTTGGGAGTTCAGTTAACCTTTATCGAAGTATCAGGGAAAATGGGCACATTACCAGTGAACGGATCGCCTTTTTTTGTGACAGTTTTTTTTACTGCGAATGGAAATCGCCTGCAACTTGTCCAATTCTCGGACCCACAGAGCCGGGATGGGCAGACGACCATTCCTCGCGGAGTCGAGCTGGCCCTGCAAGAGATGGAGACGTATCTTAAAGATGGAAATGTGCGGGTCGATCTGAGGGACTCGTCGACCATTCCCCCGCCTTTGATGGCATATCCAAAACAACTGGGATGTGAGGCGGCCGCGTATGTACCAATCTTGCACGAAGGACAACTGCGCGGTCTCGTGTTAATAGGCGCCAGAGATGGACAGGACCTGAATGACGATGTGGTCAATGCATTTGCGCGCACAATCCGGTTAACGACATCCTCTCTGGCGAAAACGAATTCCCCCAACCAGCCGCTCGATGACCGCCAGGCATTGGAGAGCAGGGCCTTAACCGTCCTTGCCGCCAATGCGGCGACTTTGCAGGATCTGAAGGCCTTTTATGCGTCGATCCATGAGCAGGTGCGAACGGTAGTGGGAGAGCATGGCTTCGTCATCGCCTTATACGACCAGAAAACAAATTCGATCAACATCCCATATCTCTTCGAAGACGGTAAATTCTCCTCCATCGACACCTTTCCACTGGGTGAGGGGTTGACGTCAATCTTGATCCGCACACGCGAGCCGCTGATGTTGGTGGAAGACACCGAAAAACGGGCGGCCGCGATGGGTGCGAAAGTCGCAGGAAAAGCGGCCAAATCCTGGATGGGTGTCCCCATGATCGCACACGGTGAGGCAATTGGAGCGATCATTGTCCAGGATCTTGAGAACGAGCATAGTTTTACCAATGACGACTTGCGGTTTCTCACCTCGGTCGCCAACCAGATCTCCGGGACAATCTACAACGTGCGATTGATCGACGAAAGCCGCAAGACCGCCCTCCAGTTCGAGACAGCCGCGGAGATCTCCCGCGACATCAGCAGTTCCCTCAACCTGGATGAACTCTTGAAGAAGGGTGTGGATCTGATTCGGTCACGGTTCAACTTCTACCATGCGGCAGTCTTCCTCAAGGACCTGCCAGGGGAATTCGTGGTCATTCGTGAAGCGACAGGCGAGGCAGGGGCACAAATGAAGCGCGCGGGTCACAAACTCGGTGTCGGCTCAAAATCCATCGTCGGTTTCGTCGCCGGGAATGGCGAGACATTGGTCGTCAATGATACAACCCGCGATGCCACGTACTATCCCAATCCATTGTTGCCGGAGACACGCGCGGAGGCCGCCCTTCCATTGAAACTTGCCGACCGCATCGTAGGTGTTTTGGACGTGCAGAGCAAGGAGCCTTACGCCTTCTCAGATGACAACCTCCGCACACTTCAGATTCTGGCTGACCAGTTGGCGATAGCAGTTGTCAACACCGAATTGTTTGCCGAGACACAGGAACATCTCGCCCAGCACCGCCTCCTGCACCACATCACGACGACGGCCGCATCTGGCACTACACTTAATGAAGCCCTGCAATCCGCAGTGAATGGATTACAGGTCACGCTTGGTGGGGATCGTGTCTCGATTCTGCTCGCAGACCGTGAAAAGAAGATACTTGAGGTTAAAGCCGCAGTAGGCTATGCCGATACCGTGTTCGATCTTGTGATTCCCATTGGAAGTGGGATCACAGGCTGGTCTGCCGCCCATCGCAGAACCTTGCGGGTGGGGAATGTCCTGCAGGATACCCGTTACATTGAAGGAAGCCCCAATACGCGTTCCGAAATGGCGATCCCCCTCATCTATCGAAGCGAACTGCTTGGTGTACTGAACGTGGAAAGCGAACAAGTGGCCGCATACGCGGAAAACGACGAGGAACTGCTCGGCACACTGGGCGGAAGTCTCGCCGCGATCATTGCCAACGCAAGACTCCTTGAACAAATCCGTGCGCAGGCCGAGCGTGAACGTTTCCTGTTCGAAATATCCGACAAGATCCGCCGCACGACCGATATGCAGACGATTATTGCCACGACCGCCAGCGAATTGACGCGCGCGGTCGGCGCCAATAGCGCGCGAATCAAACTTGGCATAATTCCGACAAATGGCAAAAAGTAGAAGGATGCCAATGAAAAACCGTTTCTCGCTTGAACAATTGATGCATCGCCTGGGTGGATGGTATATTCTTCTCGCCGTTGCGGTCGCACAGTTCATCGCCGTGCTCGGCGCCTTGCCGGGGCTTTTATCCATTCGCACAAACATATCGTTTAGTGAAGACCAGATCGGTCCGGTTACCCTGGCAATCCTGCTCTCGATCCTCGCCACACAAATCATCAACCTGACAATCACATGGCGGATCACCTCAACGGCAAAAAAACGGCTGGACTTGATTCTAGCCGGCAGCAATAGCACAAATGACGAACTGAATGCCTGGAAGGAGATTACAAGCCTCACTTGGCGATATGGTGTTTTTTCCTTTATCGTCTCCTTTTTGGTTCAGGTTGTTCCGGCATACCTGATCGCGTTATCCGAATCAGAAGCGGTCATATCTCCGTTCCAGCCAACCGCATTGACATCTCCTGCTCCATACTATATCCTCATAGGGGGGATCGTCTCAATACTGGGATCGACCATCCTCGCTACTTTGCTGATCGAGCGCTTCACACTGCCTGTGAGGCTTGCCCTGCTTCCGAAAAACTTTGAGAATCAACTGAAAGGCCGCGCCGGTGCCCTGCTGATTGGAAAGTTCCAATCCGTGATCCTGGCGCTCATCTTAATCGGCATCTTGTTGGTCGCTCCTATTGGATATCAACAGACCGTCCGCATCCTGTATGCCGAGGTAAGTTCCTTTGAAGTATTCAGCACATTGAGAATTCAGTCGATCCTCTTCAGCTTGCTGGCGCTCGGCCTGGGGGTTGGATTTTCTTATTTTGTTTTTCGCGCCGTCTCCGACCCGATTAATGACCTAATAAAGACCTTTGATAAGATCGAGCAGGGTGACCTATCCCAACGCGTCCCGGTAAGCGCCACAGATGAACTGGGCATTGTGACCATGCAATTCAATCGAATGGTTGCACGCCTGGAGGCGCTGCAAAACACCCTCGAACAACAGGTTGCCGAACGCACAAAACAATTAACAGCCTCGAATGAGGTCGCCAGAGTGGCCTCATCCAGCCTCGATCCCAACGAATTACTTTCCAAGGTAATCAATCTCTTCACTGACCAGTTCGGCTATTATTACGCAGCAATCTATCTTCTGGACCCAAGCGAAAAATGGGCTGAACTGCGGGAGGCAACAGGCGAGGCGGGGTATGTTTTGAAACAAAATCATCACCGCCTCGAGATTTCTGGAAAAAGCATGGTCGGCATGGCGATTCGCGAAAAATCCCCGCGCATCGCTCAAATTGCATCCGAAGAAAAGCAACGCTACGAAAACCCGCTTCTTCCCTATACCCGCTCTGAAATCGCGCTTCCTCTTATGGTTGGCGACCGCGTCCTCGGGGCGTTGAATGTTCAATCCATGAAAGAAGCGGATTTTGGCCCACACGTGATCGAAACCATGCAGAATATGGCAAGTCAGCTTGCCATCGCGCTTGAAAATGCGCGCCTATTCCAGGAGGCGCAACAGAACCTTCGAGAGATGCGCACCATCCAACAACAATATCTGCTCGATGCCTGGAATGAGTTCTCGATGCAAAGCAACGAACTCGAGTATGAGGTCGGAGACCAGACCCCCAATTCAAAAAAGATGGACATCCCAATCTCGCTTCGTGACCAGATCCTGGGACAGATCACGCTTGAGAAAAACGAAGAATGGAGTCCCGAACAGGAGAGCCTCGTCAACGCCGTGGCGACACAAGCTGCCATCGCCCTGGAAAATGCAAGGCTGGTTCGTGAAAGCCGTCAGATCGCCATACGGGAACGGATGCTGGCTGAGATTAACTCAAAAATATGGTCATCCGCAACAATCGAAGGAGTTCTCCAGACAGTGGTGAAAGAACTGGGAAAACGATTTGACGCATCCCGCGCCGCAATCGAACTCAATATCGAAGAAGAGAATTAAGCAAATCTTGCATCCATACCTATGATTTCATGAGAGTATTCCGTAGCAAAGATTGAGACGTATTTTATGAAACAAGCTGGAATTCAGTTCAAGAACGAAGCACAAAAATATACGCTGATAGGCGTACTCTTTGGGTTTCTCTTTCCCATAACAGCGACCGCCATCCGGCTGAATGAAACTAACTTGCCATTCACCCTTGGCAGTATTCTTGCCTTGCATTCCAGCGATTCGCTTCTTTGGATCATTGACAGCGCCCCGCTCTTCCTGGGCCTGGCAGCTTCACTTGCAGGAAAAAGACAAGACGGACTGAAATCATTGAATCAACAATTAATGCAAAGGGAAGATGACTTAAAGAAGGAACGCGCCAGCCTCGAAGATCATGTGGAGGAAAGAACCCTCCAACTGTCTAAAAAGACCGAACAGCTTCGCAGTGCGTCGTTTATTGCCCGTCAGACAGCCGAGATTCAAGACTTGGGATCGATTTTGAATCTCGTTGTAAAGTTGATCACAGATCAATTTGGCTTTTATCACACAGGGATTTTTCTCATCAACGAATCAGGGAACGAAGCGGTCTTACAGGCGGCATCCTCCGAAGGCGGCAAACAAATGGTTGAAAAAGGACATTCTCTGATCGTGGGAACTCAGGGAATCGTTGGATTCGTCGCCGCACAGAAAAAATCCCGCATCGCCCTGGACGTTGGGGCTGATGCCGTTTTCTTTAATAATCCCTATCTCCCGATGACACGCTCAGAAGTGGCGATTCCCCTTCTGATTCGAAACAAGGTGCTAGGTGTGCTGGATATTCAATCTGACAAGCCTCAAGCGTTCACCCCGGAGGACATCGATGTCCTGGAGACCCTTGCAGACCAGGTGGCGATCGCAATCGAGAATGCCCGCCTGCTGGATGAATCACAGGCGGCGTTAATGCAACTCGAAGCGTTGACCGCCCTCCGCACGCGGGAGGCGTGGGAACAAAAACTCCAGGAAAAAGGACATGCGTACACATATACGCCGCTGGGGTTGAGAGCTGAAAAATCCCTCCCAAACGACGCAAAAGGAGTCGTTGTGCCCATTCAGTTACGTGGACAAAAGATCGGTTCAATATCCATCGAACGCAAGGGCAATGAAAGCTGGAGCAAACTGGATGAGGAGTTAATCGCCGAGGTGGCAACACAAGTGGGATTGGCAGTGGACAACATCCGACTGCTGGAAGAGGCGACCCAGCGAGCCAGGCAGGAACAAACGGTCGGCGAATTGGCAAGCCGGTTCAGCCAGGCGCTCGATGTCGACTCATTGTTACAGACGGCCGCCAGAGAACTTGGACAACTGCCTGATGTTTCTGAGGTATCTGTTTTCATTAATCAGCCGGAAAATGAACAACTTCAACCATCGCGTTTGAAACGCAGGACAGGCTGAAATGACGCGTATGACCGAATCCTTAAATGATGGTGCCGCCATGAATGAACGGCTCGCAGACCTGCTGACAAAAGGCGGGCGTCATACTCCTCGCTTTCTTTTTGTCTCGGGAATCGGGATTGTTGCCATTTCCATCCTCACCTGGTTTGGAATCCTCGATGGCCCTGCCCTCTTGCTTTTTTCATTGGGCGCTGTCCTGGTATTGTTGGCATCGGTACAGGGACTTGTCGTTCGTCCGCTTGCGCAACAAAAAAAGGGTATTCTGGCATATGTGCTTTCCTCGATCTTTGTCCTGATTGCGTCCGTTGTTTTTGTGTTTCTATGGCAGGGCATCGCGCCGCTTGCGTTTCTAATCTCGGTTGCGATTCCCCTTAACGCCATCCGCACAGCGGCAGCGCGCAAATACATTCCCTGGTTTGTCATCCTTGCCGTGTTGATCGGAGCAGGTGTCATAGCCGCGGAGTATATTGCCGCGGCGGTTATGAGACTCGAAAGGGTGCAGTTTAATTCCTCCGCGTCCATTGCCGGGCTGGCTTTCCTCCTGGCAACCGGATTTTTGTTATTCACGGTCACGATCATCACCCAAAACCGGAATTTTCGCAGTCTGCAGGGGCTTCTTCTTGCATCATTCGTTGTCATTGTGACCATTCCAACCGTAATGGCCACCATCCTTTCCGGGGTTGGCGCCTATGCAAACAGTCAAACCCAGACCTTCAACACACTTAAAGCCATTGCAGGGCTCAAAGAAAATCAGATCACATTGCTAATCGATGAGATTAGGAACGACGCGGATAAGATTCAAAGCAATGCGGATTTCAAACAAAATCTGCTGGCAGTCATCAACCCGAAGGATGGCGTGCCCGGGCAAAGTTCTCAAAACCTTAGCCGCGCTCGTTCATTCTTGATCGCTCTGCAAAAAGAAGGGGATGCATACACCGAAATCATGGTGCTGGATAACCAAGGGAATGTGGTCGTATCCACCGATGCCCAAAATGAAGGCAGGAATTACGAGACCCAGCTTTTCTATCGCCAGGGTACCGTTAAATTCTTCACAGGGTTTGCAACCATTCCGGATTTCGGAGAGCAAAATCTCATTGTAGCAACGCCGCTGTTCGACAACAATGGGCAGATCATCCGTGGTGTGATCGCCCTGCGGTTGGACGCCAATGCCGTCAAGAGGATCATGGAAAGCACACCGGGATTTGTGGAAGCGGAAACTTATCTGGTGGATAAGAACTTCGCCCCCGTCACCAATACCCGCACACGAACGCAGAGCGTGCGATCACAGGCTGCCCTGAGCGCAATCATCGACAACATTGATGGGCAGGGCACATACGAGAATTACGCAAATGAAAGCGTATTGGGATATTACAAATGGTATGAGCCGATGCAAATGGCGGTTATAGCGGAGGTGCCGGTCAATATCGTTGTTGCCAGTTCTGTAAAATCATTGGCGGGCAGTTCCCTGCTTGCCCTGTTCGTTATCATCGTTGCCATCTGGGCAGTCGCTATCTCTGCAAAATCGATCTCTGACCCAATCAGGGACCTTGTTCAGATTACAGAGAGTTTTACAGCGGGGAAATATTCATCCCGTGCAATGGTCAACCGCAAGGATGAAATTGGCGCGTTGGCGGGATCTTTCAATCAAATGGCAGAGCAGCTTCAGGACATCATCGGCAAACTCGAGCAACGCGTCTCAGACAGGACAAAAGAACTCGAAAACCAGACCCTGCGCGTGCGTGTGGCAGCGGAAATTGCACGTGACGCGGCCTCCGCGCCCGATCTGCATAAATTATTGGATAGTTCAGCAGAGTTGATCTTTGAAAGATTCGGCTTCTACCACACAGGCATCTACCTGATCGACAAGTCAAAAGAATATGCAGTGCTGACCGCGTCCCCGACCGAGGCGGGCAAGGAAATGATCGCCAATGGTTACAAAATTCGCGTGGGAGATGTAAATATTGTGGGACGCGTTGCTGCAAGCATGGAACCGCGGATCATTCTTGACATGGATTCAAAAAATCAGCTCATGAACAATCCCCTGCTCTCTCTGACGCGCGCAGAGATGGCACTGCCGCTGAAGGCAGGTAATAGGATGATCGGCGTTCTCGACGTGCAAAGCGACAAACCACAGGCATTCAGCCAGGATGATATCGCTGCCATGCAGGTAATGGCAGATCAACTGGCCATCGCCATCGAGCGCGCCCGCCTACTGGAGGAGGTCGAGCAAAACCTGAAGGAACTGGAAACAGCATACGGACAATACACGCGCGAAGGCTGGCAAGGACTCGGAAGTAGGGGAATCCTTATCAACCGCGGCTACCGCTTTAACAATATCCGTATTGAGCCAATCAAGGAAATGCCTGCAATGGGCAACTGGCAGGACAAGGATTCAGCAAAAAACTCCGGCAATACTATCGCCATACCCATAAAATTACGCGGGCAGCAAATCGGTATGATCAGCGCCAAACTCAAGGAGGGGCACAACAGCAGGACGATATCCACGTTGCAGGCGGCTACAGAGCGCCTCGCTGCCGCGCTGGAAAGTGCGCGTCTGTACGAGGAAGCCCGCACACGCGCAGATCGGGAACAATCCATTTCAAAAGTTGCCACTGCCATCAGCTCATCCACCGATTACGACGAAATTCTTCGCACCACTGTCAGGGAAGTCGGCAGCGCATTAAGTGATACAGAGGTATCCATACAGATCCTCGAAAACATCGATGAACAGAAGATAGGCAGTTGATCAGGTACTAATATGCTTGACACCTTCAGAAAACTCCTAGAACCGCCCGTAATCGATGGAGATGAAGAACAAACCCGTGTTGCCGGGTTGCTCAATCCCATTCTTCTAATCATCATTGCTGCCACTATTGCCTTTTTACCGGCAATGATATTGACGACTGAAGCCAAAAACAGACTGCCTTTACTCATTTTGGTGATTCCTTTCATTACCGTCAATACCGCCGCCTACATCATTATGCGACGTGGGCGTGTCCTCCTAGCTTCATATCTATTCCTGATCATCGCTGGCGTTGGGATATATGGGTCGTACGCCCTCAGCGCGCCTCAAAGCATAGCCGCAACGTTGAGCATAACAATCATGATCGCCTTCACCGCACTGTTGCTCGACGCCAAGGCGGTCATTCGTCTGCTCATTATGACCATCATTGTCACCCTATTGGTCACTATTGCTCAGGCAAGAGGATGGCTCACCCCCATTTTCGTTGTCGATGAAAATCCATTCTCGGCCTGGGTAACAAACTCATTCATATTCTTCCTCACTGGCATTGCGCTTGTGCTTTCGACCGTCAGCCTGCGGCGCGCCCTGGAAAAATCAAAATCAACGCAAAGGAATCTTGAAAACAGCAACCGGGAATTAAACGACCTGAGAAAAGAGCTTGAGCAACGGGTTCTGGAGCGAACGACAGATATTGAAAGACGCGCCGCACAGTTGCAGGCAGTCGCAAGCGTCACGCGGACGATTGCCTCTGTCCAAGACCTGGATACTCTCCTGCCTGATGTAACCAGTCTGGTCAGCAAACACTTCGGGTTTTATCACGTGGGTATTTTTCTGGTAGATGCAGAAAATGAATGGGCAGTCTTGCGCGCCGCTAACAGCGAAGGCGGAGCAAGGATGATGGATCGCCATCATCAACTTCGCCTCGACACGAATAGTATTGTTGGGTTCTCCATTACCCGCGGCGAACCTCGCATCGCACTGGACGTCGGGTCTGATTCCGTTTATTTCAACAACCCCGACCTCCCGGACACCCGTTCCGAAATGGCGCTTCCCCTCCGCGTTGGCGAACGCGTCATCGGCGCCCTTGACGTGCAAAGCAAGGTGCCAAATGCTTTCACGCCGGACGACATTAGCGTTATCACTACCCTGGCAGACCTGGTCGCCATCGCGATCGAGAATGCCCGCCTTTTTGGCGAATCCCAGAAGGCACTGCGCGAATCCCAGATGACATTCGACAGGTTTGTAAAGCATGAATGGAGCAGTTTCGTCAGGCAGGTCAGGCATAGTGGCTATACCTTTGACGGAAAACAGGTCACACCGCTAAGCGAACCAAAACGCGAATCAGTTCAAAAACCCATCAACACCGGGCGGCTGCTCCGTGAAAAAGCATCGCCCACCGTTGCAGTTCCCATCAGGCTGCGTGGACAAACGATCGGCATATTGGGTGTTCGCAATAAAAAGGGAAGCCGCGAATGGACGCAGGACGAACTTGCCCTGCTTGAAGCAGCTGCTGAACGCGCCGCGCTTGCCCTCGAAAATGCCCGCTTGGTTGAAAGCGCCCAGCGCCGCGCCTCACGCGAACGCGCCATTGGAGAGATATCTTCGCGCATCGGCACCTTCAGCGATATGGATTCGATTCTTCAGACTGCCGTGGAAGAATTGGGACGCAAGATTAGTGGAGCGACTGAAGTGACCATTGAAATCGGCAATGAGAACCAACAGGATACTGCTTAGGCATTTTATATAAAGGTATGAATATGCTGAAACGAGCAATTACATTTTTAAAACCGCCCGTCTTCCCCGAAGATGACGAGAAGACTCGAAAGGCATCCTATGCGCATTGGATTTCGTTGGCCTTTACCGGCGCAGTGCTTCTTTTTGAATTTATTCTCCGTAACACAAGAGCCACGGAAAACCTTGGTGTAGTAGATGCCGCTTTATTTGGCATTGCACTCGTAGGAGTACTATGCTGGTGGCTTGTGCATAAAGGGTACGTTTCACTTACATCCACTTTGCTTGTCATTATTATCTGGATGGCGTCCAATGGGATCGCCACAGGATACGGAATACGAGACGCCTCATTCATACTCAATTTTGCCACTATTACCATGGCAGCGTTGCTGCTGGGATGGGTGGCATCCACAATAGTTGGCATTTTGAGCATTATCTCGGCGTTTGGCATCGCCTATGCTGAAACCGCCGGCTTGTTCACCCCCAGGGAATACCCTGTCACAAGTTTCGTACAAGACATTTCTGTAGTGTTGCTGCTGGCAACAGTCTTTGTTGGCATACTGATCTCCGGCTTGGAAAAGGCGATAAAACGTTCGCGCGCCAGTGTACGGGAATTGGAAATTGCCAACATTGAACTCAACCGTGCTCAAACCGACCTTCATGCGCGCACAGCAGAATTAGTGGCAACGAACGAAGAATTGCAAAAACGGTCTGAACGCTTGCGCGCTATCGCAGAAGTGGCCCGCACGGCAACTTCGGTGCAGAGTTTCGATAGACTCCTTCCTTTGATCACGAGCATCATCAGCAAACAAATCGGTTACTATCATGTCGGCATTTTTTTGGTCGATGAACAAAGGCAGTACGCCATACTCCGCTCGGCAAACACCGATGGCGGGTTGAGAATGCTGGCGCGCGGACATCGCCTGAAAGTTGGCGAACAAGGCATTGTAGGATTCGTCACCCAGACCGGGACTGCCCGCATCGCGCTGGACGTTGGTCAGGATGCCGTCTTCTTCAACAACCCGGATCTCCCCGACACACGGTCTGAACTTGCCCTGCCGCTCAAAGTCGGCAATTCGATCATCGGCGCGCTTGATCTTCAATCCACTGAGGCAAATGCCTTCGCTACAGAGGATGTGGCACTATTGACAATTCTCGCCGACCAGGTTGCCGTTGCGATCCAGAACGCGCTTTCATACGAACAGGCGCGACGGGCGTTGCGCGAAGCAGAGATCGCTTCACGGCAAGCATCCGGTCAGGCATGGAGGGAGTACGTGGAAACCCTCCAGACAAAGGGCTTTCGATATGACGGAATCAAGGCTGAAGCTTTGAAAGAGCCGCCTGGATCTACCGATGAAAAGAATGACCTGTTGATCCCGGTTCAAGTGCGAGGTCAAACGATCGGGCGTCTGAGATTAAAAACATCCGATTCGGCACATCAATGGACGGAGGATGAATTGGCGATCATTGAAGCAACAGCGGAACGTGTGGCGTTGGCTCTCGATGGCGCCCGTCTGCTCGAAGATGCCCAGAAACGTGCCGCCCGTGAGACCTTCTTGTCAGAAATAGGCACGAAACTCGGCGCATCGTTCCAGTTGGATTCGATCCTGCGGGATACCGTGGAGGAACTCGGGCAAAACCTGAAAGGTTCGACGGTTTCATTTCAGCTTGTGAATCCTTCCACTCCGTACATGGAGTTAAGCGATGAAGAAAGATAATTCCCAGTCCGGGCAAAGCCTGATCTACACACTGACTATGGCTTTCCTTGCCTTGAGTCTGGTGACGCTCCTGGCAAATGGCGGCATTCTGTTGTATTCAAATATCAAGAGACAGCAGGAAATTATTATTTCGCAACAACAACTCATCGCCCAGCAGGCCAGCGAGGAGGTTGGTGGATTCTTTGAGGAAAAATTCAGAGCACTGGAAGCGACCACCAGAATCATCGAATTACCCAAAGGCTCTTCAGAGCAGAGAAAACTTATCCTTCAAAGCCTTCTTGCCACCCAGCCATCGTTTCGACAAATGGTCCTGCTCGATGAGAGGGGCGAACAAGCGGCATTGGCTTCGCGGGTCTCGCTGGAAATATCGGAGCAGTTCAAAAAACAACTTCAGGAGGCGACTGCCAATCAGACTGGGCAAAGCCAACGATATAGTAGCCCGCTCTACTTCGACGAGTTTACCAACGAACCTGTGATGGTTTTAGCGATCCCTGTGAACATTTGGGATTTCAAAGGGATTCTGGCGGCGGAAGTCAACCTGGAATTTATGTGGACATTGGTGGATCAGCTCAAAGTGGGCAGAACAGGCTACGTCTATCTGGTCGACAATGAAGGCAAATTGATTGCTGCGAAGGATGTCGCCCGTGTATTATCGGGAGCCAATGTCAAACACATCAACAAAGTAAATGAATTCGTTACAGACCCGTCAGCTCCCGCTGATGCCACGCCGGACGTTGTATCGTATACCGGACTGCTGGGGACTAGAGTGGTTGGGTCATACATCCCGCTTGGTGCACCGCAATGGGCAGTTTTTACTGAACAGCCATACAATGAAGCATACGCGCCTGTCATTCAAACAGTGATATCTTCATTGATAACCATCCTGGTCATGAGCATCCTTGCCGGGCTGGCAGGCGTTGTTTTAGCCCGCAGACTGGCAATACCCCTGGTCAACCTGACAGGAACAGCGACCCGCATCGCCAGCGGTGAAACCCATCTTCAGGCGGTCGGAGGCGGCGCAAAAGAGATCACGAGTCTCGCATCGGCTTTCAATATCATGACTTCCCAATTGCGCGGTTTTATCGGCAACTTGGAAGCTCGAGTGGCAGAGCGCACCAAGGAATTGGAGTCCGCCAATGCGCAAATATCCCGCCGCGCATCGCAACTGCAGGCGATTACCGAATTGTCGGAAGCGATTGCCCGGCTACAGGATTTGAATGAGCTATTTCCCACTGCGACGAAACTAATCAGCGAGCGGTTTGGCTTTTACCATGTCGGCATATTCCTGATCGACAGCGGAAAGGAATATGCAATTCTACAGGCTGCCAACAGCGAAGGCGGGCAAAAAATGCTTGCGCGAAGACACCAGCTCAGGCTGGGAACCGGTATCGTGGGTTTTGCGGCACAAATGGGACAGCCCCGCATCGCCCTGGATGTTGGAGAGGACGCTGTTTTCTTCGACAATCCCGACCTCCCACACACCCGTTCCGAGGTTGCGCTTCCCATGAAGTCGCGAAATGAGACGATCGGTGTGCTGGACGTGCAAAGCACAGAAGCAGGCGCGTTCACCACCGAGGACTTGCAGGTGTTGACTGCCCTCGCCAACCAGGTATCCATCGCCCTGGAAAATGCCCGCCTTCTAACAGAAACCCGCGCGGCGCTCACCCAGGTGCAGGAAGTGTATAACGAATTTACACGAACCGAGTGGAGTAAGGCTGTTTCACATGCAGAACAACCAGGATTTCGATACCAGACCGGTCGGATCGAGATCATGCAATCTCCGTTGCAAGCCCCTGAGGTGCTTACCGCCATGCAAAACGGTGAAGTGGCTGCCGCCCAGGCAGACGAAGTGTCGAAGAGGCGCCCGGCTGTGGCAGTTCCCGTCAAACTGCGCGGAGAAGTGATCGGCATACTTCATATCGAATCCAATGACCCATCCCGGACATGGAAAAATGATGAGATAAGTCTTGTGGAAGCGGTCGCAGAGCGCGCCGCCTTTGCCATGGAAAATGCACGTCTGTTTCAGGATGCCCGTCGCCGCGCGGCCAAGGAAAGCCTGATCTCTGAAGCATCTGCGCGCATCAGCGGTGCCTTAAACATGGAGAACATCCTTCACACGACCGCGGAAGAGTTGGAGCGAGTGTTGGGCGGTTCCGAAGTATTGATCCAGTTCTTGAGCGAGGAAAAAGAGTGAACACGAATCAGCCCTCTCCGACTCTGAGAACGAAACATCGATTCATTACCACCGATAGGATGGCCATCAACATCCTCATCACCACAGCCGCCGCTTTGATCCTGATCGCCATTGCTGTCGGAGTGGTAGGCGAATATCCGTTGGCATCCTGGATCCTTTTCATCGCGGCATTAATCGACATTGGCGGCATTCTGCTTGCAACCAGAGGCATTACATTGCCAGGTAGAATTATCGTTCCCGCGTTATTGGTGATCGTAATCGGATTTATTGCATACAACCGCGGTGGACTCAACCATATATCGATAACAGCTTTCCCGGTTGTCATCATATTGGCAGGGTTGCTGCTTGGAGGGAATGGCTCCTTCATCTTCGCGGTTATCGCGTCCCTGGAAGCCGTTTATATTGGCTATGCAGACATTAATAAGCTGATTCCTTTTGCTGAATTCAGCAGAACCACTTACGATGATATTGCCATCGCGGTGACTCTTTTCATAATGACGGCCGTCATATTGCGAGTCATCATAAATCGTCTGACGGAAAGTGTGCGGGAAGCCGAGGAGTACGGTAAAGCGCAGGAAATCGCCAACATCGAGCTGAGAAATTTGCAGGGTGAACTCGAAAAGCGCGTCGAGCAGCGTACGGCAGAGTTGGACACGTTGAACAGGCGCAATGAAAAACGCGCCCGGCAATTCGAAGCAATCGCCCAGGTGGCGCGTTCGATCAGTTCTGCACAACGGCTCGACATTCTGCTGCCACAGGTCACAGATGTGATCAGTCGCGAATTCGGGTTTTATCATGTCGGCGTCTTCCTCCTGGATAACCGGAAGGAATATGCCGTGTTGAGCGCCGCCAATAGTCCGGGTGGGCAGAGGATGTTGGAACGAAACCACCGGCTGAAAGTCGGCGAGACTGGCATCGTGGGGTTTGCCGCCGGAACTGGAAAGGCTCGCATCGCGCTCGATACCGGCGTTGACGCCACATTCTTCAACAACCCGGACCTCCCTGAGACCCGCTCCGAAATCGCTCTGCCTCTTCGCATCGGCGAGAACGTCATCGGTGTCATTGATGTTCAAAGCAAACAGCCCAATGCCTTCGATGAAGAAGATGTCAACACGCTGAGCACCCTTGCAGACCAGGTGAGCATCGCCATCCAGAACGCGAAACAGTACGAAGAGACGAACAGAGCATTTGCAGAATCCGAGGTGCTGACGCGTCAATTCGTTCAAGGAGGCTGGCGGCAGTTTACAAAGAGCCAGAAACTTTTCGGAATCCGGCATACAGGCACAAAAGCTACTTTGCTTTACGGGAAAAACAAGAACGGCAAAAATGAAGGTGATGTACCCTCGGATCGGGAGCAGGCACGGGGGAAGACGCGAGGCGCATCTCTATCCCTGCCTGTCAAATTACGCGGCGAGGTAATCGGTTCAGTGGATGTACGCTCGGCGGCCAATCGTCAATTCGATCAGGACGAGTTGGATATCGTCACAGCCATCATCGAACGAGCCGCCATTGCCATGGAAAACGCTCGCTTGCTTGCCGAAAGCCAGAAACGCGCCGCCAAGGAGCGCACGATTGGCGAGATTTCTGCAAAGATCAGCGCACAGAGCGATATCGAAGAACTGATCAAAACAGCCGCACGGGAGTTGAATCGTACCCTGCCCGGCACGGAGATCGCCATTCAACTGAAGAGCGAGAAGGAGGCGGAATGATTAACGGTTTCCATGATTCATCTCCGCTTGCCGGGAGCATAACGGGAGAAGAACCTCGATGATCGGTCAATTCAAGAATTGGTTCAAGCGTCCCTTGGGCTCACTCCCTTTGCGGAGTCGGCTGGTGATTGGAAGTCTCGCGATCGTTTTTCTTGCCATCGCGATCATGGGGCTTTATCTTTACTACCAAGCCAGGGTAACAAGCAATCGGCTTACCAGTCAACTGGACAGAAGCATCCTTGCGCAGGCAGAAAACACATTGGATTCGACCGCCGACAGACATGCCTCCACGCTCACGAACTTCTTTCGGTCGTTAAACACAAGCATCCTTTCCCTTCAGGAAACCAGCCAGAGCCTGCTGTCCAACCAGGTTACCTTCGGTGGCGGCGCTTATTGGGATGCTGTCAACATGCTGTTCAGAAACGAAAACGGGAGTTGGGACAATTCAAATTCGGAGCCGGGGTCTGTATTCATCCCGGCTGCTGTCGAACTGACGGGCGCGATCACATCCGAATTGAACACGATGAAGCAAATCGACTTCATTGCTCCATCCATCCTTGCCACCAACTCCGATACGATAGCTGTCTATTTCGGCGCCACTTCGGGTTATACCCTCTACTATCCAAACGTGGACCTTTCCGCCATCGTTCCCGTTGACTTCGATGTCACCGGCAGACCCTGGTACGTGGAAGCCGCGCCGGAACAGAATCCCAACAAGGAGGCGGTCTGGTCGGAGCCATATCTGGACGCCGCCTTGAACGGAATCGTCATCACGAACAGCGTGCCCGTGTATGATGAGCTGGGCAAATTCCGCGGAGTTGCAGCACAGGATATTCAACTTACGCGAATGACGGAAATCGTCGATGAGATCCAAATCGGGGAGAACGGTTATGCCTTCCTGGTAGACAGGGATAACCGCCTGATCGCCATGCCGGAGGAAGCATATCAGGATCTGGGGTTGGATTCGCAATCTGTTCCTCTGGGCGATGTCCTTTCAGAGGAAAACCTGGGCAGATCGGAACCCGAGCTGCTCGGCGTACTCGAAAAACTCATCCCCGGCGAAAATGGTCGCACCCGGTTCGACATCGCCGGTGCTGAAAGATTTTTCATCTACCGCACCATTCCTGGAGTCGATTTCAAGCTTTTGATCGTTGTGCCGGTCCAGGAAATGCTGGCAACCTCATTGGATGCCAAACAACAGATCGAGCGAGAGACGAACAACACGATAGCGGTTAGTATCATCATCGTGCTGGGGATTTTCATCCTTACAGCAGCGATTACCATCAACTTCAGCAACACGCTTACAGCTCCGATTCTGGCAGTGACCAGGGTGGCAGAGGAACTTGCCAGAGGGAATCTGGATGCAAGAGCGGATATTTCCGAGCAAAATGAGATCGGTACACTTGCCAGCACGCAAAATTCAATGGCCGCAAAACTCAAAGAGTCAATTGGGTCACTCGAATCCCGCGTAGCTGAACGCACCGCAGAGTTGGAAATCGCAAATCAACGCAACGAGCGCCGCGCCAAGCAGTTCGAAGCAATCGCGCTTGTGGCGCATGCTGCCGCGTCCATTCAGGATGAAGACACCCTTCTCTCGCGCCTGCCACAGGTGATCAGCAGCCAATTCGGTTTCTATCACACGGGCATTTTTCTTGTCGACGACAACCGCGAATACGCCGTTCTCCGCGCCGCAAATAGTGAAGGCGGAAAGCGAATGCTCGAACGTGGACACAAACTCAGGATCGGTCAGGTGGGAATCGTCGGTTATGTCACTGCGACGGGAAATCCGCGTATCGCTCTGGACGTTGGGGCTGATGCGGTCTTCTTCGACAATCCCGACCTCCCGGACACCCGTTCCGAACTGGCACTCCCCATCCGCGTCGGCGACGAGGTGATCGGCGCCCTGGATGTGCAAAGCACAGAAGCGGGCGCGTTCCAGCAGGAGGATGCCGATGTACTTGCGACCCTGGCAAATCAGATTGCCATCGCCATTCAAAACGCGCGTTCCTTTGAAACGAACCAGAAACTGCTAAACGAGGCGCAAAAGGCATCTGCCTCCTACTTGAAAGAATCCTGGAAGCTTTTGCAGTCGGAACAGGAACAAATCGGTTTTATTGTATCGAACGATACATTAAAACCATTGACCAAAGCTGTCACCTCTCCGCAAATCGAAAAGGCGCTTGCCGCCAGGGAGACCATCGCGGAAAGCGGGAAGACCGCCACTCTTGCAGTCCCGATTCATCTGCGCGAGGAAGTGATCGGCGTAATGAACATCCATGCCCCCCAGGAACATGAATGGGATCCCGATGAGGTGGATATCGTCGAGGCGGTGGCAGAACGTCTTTCTCTGGCACTCGAGTCCGCCCTGCTTCTACAAACGACCCGTCGCCGCGCAGAGATCGAGCGCCTGACCGCTGATATTTCCAGCAGGATCAGCTCTACCACGCAGTTCGAATCCATTCTGCGTACCGCAGCGGAGGAACTCAGCCGGGTACTTGGAGGTTCGGATGTGCTGGTACAGATCCAGCCGGAGGCCTTGGAGTCCATTGCCGACACACCCATGGAACCAGAGCCTGACCTGCAATCAGCGAACCCTCTGCCAAGGATGGAGAGCCAATGATCAGACGATTTAACTCCATGACTGAGGGCATGTCGCCTCAGACTAAAAACGCATTTCGTATTCACCTGATTGGCCTGCCTGCCACCATTTTGACCGCCTCCATTTACCTCATCACGGCGTTTCAATACGGGTCGTGGCAGTTATATGCCTGGAGCGCAGATATCTGGGTCCTTGCACTGGCAGTTCTGGCTGGGATCTTCCTGATACGCCAGGGACGCGTCGCAAATGCGGTTTGGCTCCTGCTTATTACGCTTCAAATTACTTTCCTCGTCGCAGTGGCATTGATCGACGATACCGGGCTCACGATTGGGATCAGCATTACCATCCTGGTCGCCATTATCGCCGGGCAAACCCTGTCGTCCCGGCAGGCTGTATGGGCAATCATCCTTGGCACGATCAGCGGCATTATTGCCGTTCTCATCGAACTGTTTTCGCTGTTTCAACGCCATCCCCAACCGCCGTTGATCCGTCTTTATCTGCCCGGGATATTGATCGCCGTCACTTTACTCTTTGGATATGTGACGATCCAGCAATTCCGGCATTACCTCCTTCGCACAAAATTGATCATTATCTTCATCGCGATCGCGTTGGGTTCCATTGGAGCGGTGGCGTTCCTTTCAAGCGCCACGTTACAAGCCAGCCTGACCGACGGGATCGGAGCACAACTCAGTACACTTGCCAATTCCAAAGCCTCGGAAATCGGACAGGCATTGGATCGCGACGTCGACATTTTGAAAACCCTATCATACAACCAGTTGGTACAGGATCTCTCAGCTGCTTCAAACGAACAGGGACCGCTTGCCAAACTGGAAATCGATCAGCTTGACATCAAATGGCAGAAAGCGAGCGCGTCGAATAACACCGCCGACCCGCTGGTCAGCGCAGTGATCGCCAACAGACTGGGGGATGAATTCCGGCAATTTCAGGAAGATTTTCCCCAACATATCGAGGTCTTCCTGACCAACCAACAGGGAATTAATGTAGCGGCGACAAATATTACTTCTGACTATTACCAGGCAGATGAGGAATGGTGGCAGGTCGCCTACCAGAAAGGGCTTTATATCGGGCAGCCTGAATATGATGAAAGCATTGACTCCATCGCCATCATCATTGCCGCGCGTGTAAACGTCCCCGAAACCGAAAGCCCCATCGGCGTCCTGCGCACCACCATCACCCTTGCAGCGCTGACCGATTCGCTGGCTTCCGGGCTTTTCGGGCAAACCGGTCATACCGACATCTACCTGCCCAATGGACAAGAGATTCAACTGGAAGTTGGTGAAGATGGGACCTACAGAACTGAATTGGTGGACGCAGAACTTGATATTGACAAATTAACCCAGTCGAATCAGAAATACCAGGAGATCGCCCATAACAATATACCGACGCTGGCAAGCCAGGCATTGGTTACCACCGTTCCCGGCGATGTAGACGAAGATGCAACGGCGATTTCGAATCTGAATTGGCGGGTGGTCGTGCTGCAGGATCAATCGGAAGCCTTTCAGGCAGTCGAACTTCAGACCCGTAACTTGATTCTTCTTGCGATTGCCATATCCATCGCGGTAACATTCGCCGCCATTAGCATGGCTCAGGTCATCTCAGCGCCAATCTCCCGTTTGAACTCCGTTGCAAACAAAATTGCATCGGGCGAATTATCCGTGCAAGCACAGATCGAATCAGGCGATGAGATAGGTACCCTGGCAGCCAGTTTCAACAAGATGACCGCGCAGATCAACGAATTGATTGGCACGCTGGAGGATCGCGTCGCAGAAAGGACTGCAGACCTCGAGAAGTCCCGTCTGCTGAGCGAAAAACGCGCTCAGGAACTCCAATCCATCAGCGAAATCTCCCGGACGATCTCGACGGAGCAAAGGATGGAAATCCTGCTTCCACTGGTTACGCGTCTGGTCAGCGAGAGATTCGATTTTTATCACGTCGGCATATTCTTCGTGGATAACAGCCGACAGTTCGCGGTGTTGCAGGCGGCAAACAGTGAAGGTGGAAAACGGATGATCGAACGCGGTCACCGGCTGGAAATGGGCGTCGGCATTGTGGGAAATGTTGCCGCCGCCGGAAAACCCCGCATCGCTCTGGATGTTGGGTCTGATGCCGTTTTTTTCAACAATCCAGATCTTCCTGAAACACGTTCCGAAATGGCTCTGCCTCTTAACGTCCGCGGACAGACAATCGGCGTGCTGGATGTGCAAAGCACCAGATCGGGCGCCTTCACTGAATCAGACGCAAGCACCCTCGGCATCCTTGCAGACCAGGTTGCCATCGCTCTCGACAACGCCCGTCTATTTGGTCAGGCTCAAGAGTCGCTGAACGAATTGCAGAAACTCTATCGACAATACCAGTCGCAGGAGTGGTCCGAGTTTATTCGTCAGGCAACACAGATCGGTTACTACCAGACCATGACTGGCGGCACCCCGCTGACAGTGCCGGTGATGACCGACGAGATCAAGAAAGCACTGGGCAGAGGCGAAGTGGTCGTTCTGGACGGTTCGAACGAAAAATCCCAGCCCGTCATTGCAGTCCCAGTGAAACTTCGCGGACAGACGCTTGGCGTATTGAACATAAATGCTCCGAAACGAGATCGGAAATGGAGTCAAGATGAGATCAATCTTGTCCAAGCCATTTCGGATCGGCTTGCGCTGGCGCTCGATAACGCCCGCTTGCTACAAGAATCACAGCGCCGCGCCGCCAAAGAACAAAAGATTGGCGAAGTAACCGCCAAGATCGGCGCGTCCATCAACATGCGGAATGTCCTGCAAACCGCCGTGGAGGAACTTGGACGAGCCCTTCCTGGATCGGAAGTTGTAATCCAATTCCAGGCGTCCCAGGAGAATTAGCCCATGGAGAATACAGAAAAACTCCGCACAAAATTCGGCTGGCAATCGTTAAGCCTGCGCGCCAAACTGGTTCTGGGTTTTACCTTCCTGTCTGCCGCGGTTGCCGGTTTGACCGCACGCGGAATCTATACCAACATTTCGAGCGAGATAGCCGCCGAACTGCGGAACGAGATCCTTGAGCAATCCATTCTGGTTGTGATCGTGGCAATCGGGTTGGGCGCCTTCTTTGGAGCCGTGACGGGTAATGCGCTTACAGAGCCGATTATCCGTCTTACGAAGGGCGCCTCAGCGTTCGCCTCTGGGCAGTTGGATCAGAATATCGAAGTTACCACCCAGGACGAGATTGGTGATCTGACGAAGACATTCAACAACATGGCCGGCGAGTTGAAAAGCCTGATTAACAGCCTGGAACAACGTGTGGCTGACCGCACAAAAGATCTGGAAAACCGATCTCGAGAACTGGAAATTGCCAATAAACGGATTCAGAGCCGCGCATCACAGTTCGAAGCGCTTGCACAGGTGACCCAGACCATCACGTCGATCCGTGATCTGCAGGAGCTCCTCCCTATCGTGGCAAGGGTCATTAGCGAAAAATTCGGCTTCTATCACGTGGGTATCTTCCTGTTGGATGAAGTGGGCCAATATGCCATTCTCAGCGCGGCGAACAGCGAAGGCGGCAAACGCATGCTGGAGCGAAAACACCGCCTGCGCGTGGGTGAGGAAGGCATCGTGGGATATGCAACATACACGGGCAAACCGCGCATTGCCATGGATGTGGGCGCGGACGCGGTCTTCTTCAACAACCCCGACCTGCCGGATACGCACTCCGAAATGGCGTTGCCCCTGATAAGCAAGAACATCATTGTAGGCGCGCTGGATGTGCAAAGCACGGAAGTCGGGGCCTTCAGTGACGAAGATGTCCAAATGTTAAGCCTCTTGGCGGATCAGGTCAGCCTCGCCATCGAGAATGCACGATTGTTCGAGGAGACCCGCAGGGCGCTGGGTGAAGCAGAGGCAGTCAGCCGTCAGATCACACGCGACGCCTTCAATCGCCTTGCAGTGGAGCAGACCCTGGTCGGCTACCAATACAATGTCACCGGGGCAAAGCCGCTTACGACGCCGGTTGATTTGACGGGAACAGGCGGAGGAAAGCCCAGACAAAAACAGACGGAAACAAATCAGGTCGTAGTCCCGATCGAGTTGCGCGGCGAGATTATTGGAACCTTGGCGGTGCAAGCTCCATCCGCAAATACATTCAAGAAGGATCAGATCGACCTCATCAAAGCAGTGGCAGAACGTGTTGCGCTGTCTGCCGAGAATGCGCGGTTGTTCGAGGAGACTGCACGCCGCGCCGAACGAGAAAGAATGGTGTCCGACATTACAGGCAAGATCAGGAGTGTGAACGATCCGGAAGAGATGATCAAGACCGCGTTGGAAGAATTGCGCGCCGCGCTGGGAGCCAGCCGTGTGGAAATCATCCCACAGGTCGTCAAAGGTAGAGAGCAGTCTTAATGAAGATTGTGAGGAAGCATGGCATACAAGATTGCAGTTTCGAATGAAAAAGGCGGGGTGGCGAAGACCACTTCGACATTATCACTGGGCGCGGCACTGGCTGAGTTAAGTCACCGTGTCCTTTTGATCGACCTCGACCCGCAGGCAAATCTGAGCCTTGCTTTGGGATTCGAAACAGGCGCGGTGGAGGTGACCTCCGCCAACGTGCTTATTGAAAACGCGCCGATCCGAAACGCCATTCGCAAGACCGATGTGAAAAATCTAGACCTGGTCCCATCCAATGCTCGCATCGAGAGCGCCGAACAATATCTACCCATGCGAAGCCATTATCTGACCACGCTTCAGAACGCGCTGGAGGCTGGTTCGCTTCCTTACGATTACATTCTGCTAGATTGCCCACCCGCGCTGGGAGCCATCACCCTCAACGCGCTTTCCGCAGCGGATTTGTTGATCATCCCCACGCAGGCTGAATATTTTTCCGCGTATGCACTGCGGAACATGATGGGCTCCATCCGCCGCATTCGGCAGGAAAGTAATCCTGACCTTGCTTACCGGATTCTCGTCACCCTGCTGGATAGGCGAAATCGCACTCATCGTAACATCTTTGAGCAATTACAAGCCACCTTTGGGCAGGGTGTGTTTACCACTGTGATCGAGATCGACACCAAACTTCGAGAGAGTCCCATTGCCGGTCTGCCGATCACGCATTACAAACCGAACAGCCGCGGCTCGCAACAATACCGTGTTCTCGCCCAGGAGTTAATCGAATATGCCAAAGAAGAAGCCAATCGCCAAGCGGCTTGACAAATTATTTGAGGGCATCCAGCCGGAGGAATCTCCTGCCGAGGCGAAAAAAGGCACGCGCCGGCACCCCCCAGAGGAAAAGCCGTCTTCGTCTGCATTGCTCCGACCGGAGCCACAGGCGACGCGCCCGGTGGAAATGGTGACGCGCGTCTCTAAGGCGGAGCCCATGTCGCTGGCGTTCCAGATGGGACAGAATGCCTGGGCAACCCTGCGGGTGGTGGATGAAACCGAAGATCGCAAATGGTCGCCGGATGAGCAATTGCTTGTGAAGCAGGTTGCTGATCAATTATCCATCGCGCTCGAAAATGCACGGCTGTTCAAGGAGACCCAGCGTCGCGCCCAGGAAATGACCGCCCTTGCAGAGGTCGGGCGCGAAATCTCCGCCACGCTGCGTCTGGAGGCCGTACTCGAAAGGATTGCGGAATACGCCAAGGAATTATTGCAGGCAGAGACCAGCGCAGTGTATCTCCCCAATCCGCAATCCTCAACCTGGCAGGCAATTTCGGTAGTTGGGCTGGATTCGGAGGAAATCAAGGCGGATCCCATCCTGACAGGACGGGGGATTCTCGGCAATATCGTTGTTGCCAAAACCGGGCGGATCGTCAACGACGCGTCGAATAATCGCGATGCCGTGACCGTAACTGGGACAAGGAGCACAGACTACGAGCATATCATGGGGATGCCGATCCTCTCACTGGATCGCGTCACCGGCCTCATGGCGGTCTGGCGCACGGGCGAAGGGAAGGACTTCACATCGACGGAGCTGGACTTTCTCGGCAGTCTGGCGCAACAAGCCGCCATCGCGATCGAGAATGCCCGTCTATTCCAGGAGACTCAAAAATCCGAGTCGGAACTGCGAGCATTGTTTGCGTCGATGAACGATGTCATCATCGTCTACGACAAAAACGGACGATATGTCCGTATCGCCCCGACAAACCCCTCGCTCCTGGTCCGCCCGCCGGATGAAATGGTGGGTAAATATCTTCACGAGATTCTTCCTCGTGAATTGAGCGATCAATTCATGAACGCCATCCACGAGGCGTTGACCAGCGACAAGACAATAAAGATTGAGTATCCGTTGCAGATCGCCGGGAATGACCTGTGGTTCGATGCAAATGTCTCAAAATTAAATGAAGAGCAGGTATTCTGGGTCGCGCGTGATATCACAGACCGCAAGATCAACGAACTTACCCAGATCGCCATCACGCACATTTCCGAAGGCGCGCTTTCCTCGAAAACGATGGATGAACTGTTTCAATCCATCCACGAGGCAGTCAAACCGCTTTTACCTGCCGACAATTTTTACATTGCCCAGTATGATTCTGGCGCCAACTTGATCACATTCCCATACCATGTGGATGAGGTGGATGACGACTGGTCTCCGCGAAAACTTGGGCGAGGTCTGACAAGTTACGTCATTCGAACAGGAAAAGCCCTGAGGACGACGCCGGAAATCTTCTCGGAATTGGAAGCGTCCGGTGAGATCGCCAACGATGGTATCCGTAGCGTAGATTGGCTGGGTGTCCCGCTCAGGACCAAGCAGGCAGTCACCGGCGTGATCGCCATCCAGACCTATAACCGGTCGATTCGCATCACTGAACAGCACAAGGAAACGCTCACGATCATCGCTTCCCAGGCGGCATCCGCCATTGAGCGATTCCTTGCAGAGCGCGAGATCCAAAAATTCAAACTGGGTATCGACCGGTCAGACAATGCCGTCTTCATTACCGACCTGGACGGAGTGATCCAGTATGCGAATCCGGCATTTGAAAAAGTGTACGGCTTCAAACCGGAGGAAGCGATCGGCAAGACGCCTCGCATCCTCAAATCTGGTGTGATACCCGACGGACAATACAAGCATTTTTGGACGACCTTGATATCCGGCGGAACAGTGTCAGGCGAAATTATCAACAAGACCAAGGACGGGCGCTTGATTCCCATTGCGGGAACGAACAGCCCCATCCTTGACGAAACCGGAAAGATCATCGGCTTTCTCGCCGTTCATCAGGACATTACAGAGCGAAAACAATCGGAACAGGCGTTACAACGGAGAAATACCTATCTCGCCGCATCATCGGAGATCGGGCGTCTCGTTACATCGACTCTCGATTTGAACACGATCTTCACACAGACCGTCAACCTGATCAGCGAACGGTTCGGCTTCTACTTCGCCGCCATCTACAACATCGAAGAGACCGGTTTCAACGCCCGCCTGCAGGAAGCGACGGGCGAGGCTGGCAAAAAACTGAAGGCACAAAGACATTCTGTCCTTGTCGGTTCGCCTTCGGTCGTAGGAAAGGTGGCGGAAAGCGGCAAATCCATGCTTGTGAATAACGTAGAGGAGGAGCCACTGTTCCAGCCCAATCCCCTCCTGCCGGATACCCGGGCTGAGGTTGCCTTCCCGCTGCGGATTGGATCCCGCATCGTGGGCGTGATCGACATTCAATCCACCCAAGCAAATGCCTTTACCCAGGACGATATATCGGTGTTGCAATCCCTGGCAGACCAAGTGGCGGTTGCCATTGATAATGCCCGTTCCTACGAACTTTCGCAACAATTGATCAAAGACCTGCGCGAAGTGGATCAGTTGAAAAGCCAGTTCCTCGCAAACATGAGCCATGAATTGCGCACACCGCTCAACTCAATCATTGGCTTCTCGCGTGTCATCATCAAAGGCATTGACGGTCCCGTCACCGAAATGCAACAACAGGACCTGACAGCCATTTACAACTCCGGTCAACACCTGCTTGGTCTAATCAACGACATCCTCGACCTTGCCCGCATCGAAGCCGGGAAGATGGAACTCAACTTCGAAGAGGTACACCTCTCCGAAATGGTGAATAGCGTGATGTCCACTGCCAAAGGGCTGGTGAAGGAAAAGCCAATCCAATTGGTGGCACGTGTTCCGTCCGATATGCCCACTGTACGTGGAGATACCATGCGCGTCCGGCAAGTGTTGATCAATTTGCTCTCCAACGCATCCAAATTCACCGATGAGGGATCGATCACCGTCGAAACGAGTGTACAAAAGGGTCCCACAGGAAAGATGGAGGCACTCATCAGCGTAATCGACACAGGTCCGGGCATCTCCGCCGAAGGTCAGGAAAAACTGTTCAAAGCCTTCTCCCAAGTGGATGGTTCTGCCACGCGCAAGACCGGCGGTTCGGGCTTGGGATTATCCATCTGTGCAAACCTCGTTTCATTGCACAACGGACGCATCGGTGTTCACAGCGAGGAAGGCAAGGGATCCACATTTTGGTTCACCCTGCCGCTGTACAATCAGCCCACCCAGGAGATCCCCAAAGGCAAGAAGGTCATCCTGGCCGTCGACGACGATCCACAGGTCATCAGTCTGTACGAGCGGTATCTGAACCCACAGGGATATTTTGTCGTCCCATTGACCGATCCATCGAAGGCAAAGGAACGGATCCTGGAACTCAAGCCTTTCGCCGTGACCCTCGACATCATGATGCCCAATCTCGATGGATGGACGGTTCTTTCCAATCTCAAATCTGACCCCGCTACGCGGAATGTCCCCGTCGTCATCTGCTCCATCATGGAACAGGCGGACAAGGGTTTCAGCCTCGGCGCGGCGGATTATCTGGTCAAACCGATTCTCGAGGATGACCTCGTCCACGCGCTCGACCGGTTGAACAGAAATGGCGACATCCGTGAAGTATTGGTCATCGACGACGATCCCAACGATCTGCGCCTGATCGAAAAGATCCTCAATGAGGACGGCCGCTATAAGCCCATCCTTGCCGAAGGCGGAAGGAAAGGCTGGGAACTAATCAACCACAAGATACCAAGCGCCATCATTCTCGATATTTTCATGCCGGAAATGGACGGCTTCAGCCTCCTCGAAAAGATGCGGGAAAACCCCATCCTCCGGGATATCCCCGTCCTCGTGGTGAGTGGAGGCGGTCTGACGAACGAACAACACCAACAACTGGAAGAGTTCGGCAAACGCCTGATCACAAAAGGTTCGCTCAAAGAGACCGAGCTCATCGCAAACATCGAAAATGCATTGAACCGGATAAACCCATAGTCCATGTCATGATAATCAACGCAGAGGAACCTTTGATATGACTTTTGTAATCAGATGCCTGGATTGCGGTCACGCCGCGCCATTCAATCCAAGCTCCATGCATTGCCCGCAGTGCAACAGCCAATGGCGCGAAGCAGAATATGATATGGCGGAGGTGGCAAAAACCTTTCCAGCAGAAATCAAGGAACGCCCATTCGATTTATGGCGTTATCAGGAACTTCTTCCGATTCGCAACCCCAACCCGACCCTGCGATTGGGCGAAGGCGGGACGCCTCTCATCCAGGCTGTCAACCTTGGTATGATGTTGGGGCTGCCCAACCTGTACATCAAGGACGAGCGACAAGGACCCACCTCCTCATTCAAGGACAGACAGGCGGCTGTCACGATTGCCGCGCTCAAGGAGGGCGGCGTCACAGAGATGGTTGCCGCATCCACAGGAAATGTCGCCATCGCGCTGTCCGCGTACGCAGCCCGGGCGGGGATCAAACTCTGGGCTTTCGTCACCAGCCTCGTTCCAGGGGTGAAGATGCGGGAGATTGCCCTGTACGGAAGTCAGGTGGTGAAGATCACAGGCTCATACGATCAGGCAAAGCAGATCGCGGCCGAGTTCGCTCGTCAGCGCGGCCTGTATCAGGATATGGGCGCACGTACCGTTACCGCAGTGGAGGCGATGAAGACTCTTGCCTATGAGATCGCGGAACAACTCACCATGGCACAAGGACCCGCCGCGGGTGCAACAAAAGACTCTCCCAAATGGCGCACCCCTGACTGGTACATTCAAGCCATCAGCGGTGGTATGGGACCGCTGGGTGTATATAAAGGATTCAAGGAATTAAGGCAGCTTGGACTGATCGACCGCATTCCTGCCATGGCTCCCATACAGGCAGATGGTTGTGCACCGATGGTCCTCAGCTGGAAGAAGGGGTTGGAAAAAGCCGAACCGGTTCTTTCGCCAAAAACCCGAATCGAAACGCTCGCCACTGGCGACCCCGGTAGAACTTACGTGATGCTTCGCAAGCAGGTGAATGAAACAAACGGCGTCTTCGAAAGCGTCAGCGATGAAGACGCGTTCCGCGCCATGCATGTGCTGGCAAAGATGGAGGGAATATCCGCAGAGCCTGCCTCAGGCGTGGCATTTGCCGGGTTGTTCAAACTCGTGCGCGCAGGGATCATCAAACCGACGGACACTGTCGTGGTGAATTGTACCGGGCACACCATGCCAGCCGAGCAATTCCTGTTCGGCGAAGGCTGGACGCGCGATGTGGACCTGCGCACCAAACAGGAACAGGCGCCAACGCCGCAGGAGGGGCTCCTCTCCGCGCTGAACAATGTGACCCCCAACCGCTTCCCGCGCGTGACCGTGGTCGACGACACAGCTGAGGCGCGTCGCCTTATCCGGCGCATTCTCCAATCTCAGGGTGATTTCGAGATCTCCGAAGCAACGAACGGACGGGAAGCTATCGAACTCGTGACAAAGGAACGTCCCGATCTGGTAATCCTCGACCTGATGATGCCCGAAGTGGATGGCTTCGCAGTGCTGGATGCCCTGCGAAGCAACCCGGAAACAGCTAACATTCCAGTGATCGTCGCAACCGCCAAGGAACTGACCGTGGACGAAAAAGGGCGATTGCAAGGGCAAATTCAATCGCTGATGATGAAAGGCGATTTCCTGAATGACGAATTCCTCGAGGAAGTACGTTCGCTTATTCGATAAAGGCGAACGGTGTTTTCCGAGAAGGAGCGCGGTTGTCCTGTACCCGAAATGCGGCAGGAGACTTTTCCTTCTGTCACTGGGTTCTCTCCTGTTATGAGACCGAGGCACCGACCAGGTAAATCAAGTCATGCGTAAAGGCCAAATCACCGGGATCAATGCCGCGCTCATTTCCGCCTTCTTTTTGGGGCTCGCGCCCGTATTCGGGAAAGCTGCCATGGGAGGAGCGGATAAGTTTTCACCCTTTGCAGTAGTGGCATTACGGACAGGCATGGCGGCGTTGTTGTTGCTTCTACTTATGGCAATCTTCAAGCGGCAATTCCTCTATATCTATCCCGCCGGTTTGTTGGGTTGCATGCTCGCCGGAGGCATTAACGGGATTGGCTCCCTGTTCTATTACGTCGGATTAAGTAAACTCAACGCAAGCATCGCCCAAATGCTTTATGCACTATATCCGTTCTTTGTCGCCATCTGGCTCAGACTCGACCACCAATCCACCTCGCGGCTTACGATTACGCGCATGATTATCGCTTGCATCTCTGCCATACTGCTCACGTGGGCAGGTGCGGGAAAAATCGATCTTGCCGGCGTGGCATTCATGTTGATCGCCGCGGCGCTCTATGCGTTCCACATCCCCATCAACCAGCGGGTGCTGTATGATGTACCCGCCCCTACAGTGACAATGTACACATTGCTTTCCATGAGCGCAATCGTAATCCCAGCCTACTTCATCTTTGACCGAAGCCTCCCCATGGGAGACGAAGCGCCGTGGCTCCCGGTTTTTGCATTGACTGCGGTAACCTTCTTCTCCCGGCTGATGCTCTTCCTTGGCGTCAAGCACATTGGGGGCATGCAGACCGCTCTGCTTGGCTTGGGAGAACTACTCGTTGCAATCACTTTCAGCCACTTGCTGTTGGGGGAAAGATTGAGTCCCATGCAGTGGATTGGCATGGGCGGTCTTGGACTCAGCCTCCTGCTGGTCTGGTTTGAAAAACCCCCTTCGCATCCGATTCACACACAGGGATTGTTGAGTTGGCTGCAACCGCCCGATTTTCCTGCCGATTTTTACAAGCACTGAAGACCCCACCTCGCACCAGTGGGGTCGTGTTTTTGATCAAGCCCACCGGAATGGGGTCATTTTTCCTGCTCTGCCTCATATAAGTACCCCGTCCCCCTTACACTGACAATACACTTTGCAAGCGCCGGGAAGACTTCAAGTTTATGGCGCAATCGGCTGACAAGAGGGCGCAGGATCTCGGGGGCTTCACGCTGGGAGGTGTCGTATCCCTGCACCAACAGGACCAGCTCCCGGTGGGAATAGACGCGTCCCGGATTTTCGATAAGCACACGCAACAGGCGTCCCTCTGCCGGAGTCAAGTGGATCATCTGATCCTTCTTGCGGATTTGTCGGCGCGACAAGTCAACGTGAGTCCCATCCTTCAACGAGAATTCCGGAGCGCCATCGTCGGTATCTGCGTTTTGGATGCCACCGCGTGCTTTCAAACGAGACTCGCGACGCAGCAATCCCTTCTTCACACTGTTGATTACACTGACAGGTGACGCGGGTTTGAGCAGATAATCATGGATGCGAAGACGCAAAGCCTGAATCGCGGATTCGGTGGTGCCGAACGCCGTAAGCAGGATCACTTCCGTTTCGGGCGAAATTTGGTTTACCACCTGCACGACCTCCAACCCATCCATGCCCGGCATGCGCAAATCCACGATCATCAATTCGACGGGATGGGTACGGACATATTCAATCGCTGCCTGTCCATTGGGCGCCGAAGCGACGGAAAAACCTTCCAGGCGCAAGATATCCGTCAGAGACTGCCGGGCAACGGGTTCATCATCAACGACAAGGATATGTGACTTCATTGTTTGTCTCCCATCGGTAAAAATAGTCGAAAACATGCTCCGGGTTCATCCCCATCGATCAGGTCGAGGGTACCGCCATGCGCGGTGACGATATTGTAACTCACCGTCAACCCCAATCCTGTGCCGCCTTCCTTCGTGCTGTAGAAAGGCTCAAAGATGTTATTCCGTCGATCCTCAGGAATGCCGGGGCCGGTATCCTGAAAGACCATCTCAATGCCGTGCTCCAATGCGCGCGCCTTGATCTTGATCTCCCCACCGCCGGGCATGGCATCGAGCGCGTTCAGGATCAGGTTGAAAAAGATTTGCTGCACCTGACTGCTTACCGCAAAGACCGCCGGCAGGGATGGAGGCAGGTCCGTGACAACCTGAATATGTCGCTGGCTTAGCTGTTGCGATGTCAGGCTAAGCACGTGCTGCAACAGCTCGAGGATATCGACCTGCTCCACCTTTACGGCGCCCGGGCGGTAAAAATCGAGCATGCGCTGCATGGTTTTCATCAGGCGGTCAAGTTCGTTCCGTGCAAGGTCGAAATACTCCTGTCGTTTTTCTCGGGACAGATCCTCCCGCCCGGCAAGGTGCAGGCAGTTCTGTACAGACTGTAACGGGTTATTCACCTCGTGAGCGATTGAAGCCGTGAGCCGCCCCGCCGCCGCCATCTTTTCGGCGCGCAACAATGCCTGTTGGGAGTCCTCCACGCGGCGGATGTAATCGCGCAGGTCCGCGTACAACCTGGCATTCTCCATTGCCACAACCGCCTGCCGCGCCAGTACGAAAAACATCTCCAGGTCGGCGCCGCGGAAGGGACGCTCCGCCGCTGTGGCATCGCGCGCCGCAAACAGGACGCTGTGCAGGTTAGCGCGCGCCACCGGGATCAGAATCGCTGTGCCAAGCCCGAGCGCGGAAAGAAGCGCCTGCGCATCCTTCTCCCCGGGACCTGTCGCGTTGATCACAATCGGATCTCCATCTGCATCAACTCGGCTGATCAGTTGTGCGGCAAAATTGGCATCTTCCACCTGGAGGACTTTACCGCGCTGTGCTATGACGGACACCTTCCCCTGCTCCACCTGGTAATAAGCCACGTTCGAGCATTTGAGGTGTTCGCGAATCGCGGTGATAATCAGATCAAGGAGTTTTGTCCTGTCTGTCTCCGTAAACAGGGTCTCGGTCACATTGAAAAGCGGGCGCAAGGCCTGCACCCGGGCCGTATCGCGCTTCCGCTGATTGTCGGCAATCGCCTGTTTCACCGCCTGAAGTAGTTCGTCGCTGCGTTCGAAGGGTTTGAGGATCAAGCCATCCACACCCTGCCTGAGCGCCCGAATGGCTGTCTCCACCGTGCCAAAACCGGTCATCACCAGCACGGCAACATCCGGCTGAACCATCTGCGCGCGTGCGATGACATCGAAGCCATCCACTTCGGGCATGCGGATGTCAACCAGCAACATATCCACGCGCTTCTGTTGCAAATGCAAAATCGCGGCGCGCGGGTCGGTCAGTGCAGTGACGCTGTACCCTGCACGACTCAAGATGCGCTCGCACAACATGGCAATCCCGGGCTCATCATCCACCACCAGAACTGAGATCGATTCCATGACGATTCTTCCGCTCTAGAGAGGCAACCATACCCTGAAGATCGAACCTTCCCCCGGCTGGCTTTCGACATCGATCTGCCCGCCGTGGCCGGTGACGATCCCGTAGGTGACTGACAGTCCCAAACCGGTGCCTCCTTGATCTCCTTTCGTTGTAAAAAAAGGTTCAAAGATACGGGACTGGTCCAATTGCGAAATCCCAACACCCGTATCGCGGACCGTTACTTCCACGCCGTTTCGTCCGTCCCGCACGGCAGTCGATGACGATATTTCCAATTCGCCCCCGCCGGGCATGGCTTGCAGCGCGTTGTGAACAAGATTGAGGAGCACCTGTTTCATCTGGTTCGCGTCCATCCGCACCCACGGCAGGCTTTCCTCCAAATCGAGAATCAACTCCACGCCGTTCGTGTGGATGAGATGCCGACTCAATGCGACGACATCCTCGATCACCTCATTCATGGAGGCGTTTGCCCGCGTACTTTCGCTCTGCCGCGCAAAATCGAGCAGACGACGGACCACATCGCGCGCCCGGGCCGATTCGCGCACAACCAGCTCAAGATCTTTACGAGTGGCGCTCGTCTCAGGAATTTCCTCCATGGCCAACTCGGCAAACCCCATCACAGACGTCAGCGGGTTGTTCAACTCATGGGCGATTCCTGCCGCCATTTCTCCAACCGCCGCGAGTTTTGCGGCTTGCACGAGACGGTTCTCTGCAGAACGTTGTGCCTCCATCCGTTCATTTAACTCGACCTGCATGGAACGGAGTTGATCGATGGTTACCTGCAGCCGCTGGTATTGATCCGCGCTGGTGATGACGCTGGCAAGGATGCCCGCCAGCGACTCGAGCGCGATGAAATCATTGTGTGTGAACGCGTTGCGGGAGCTGCTCTCGACGTCAAGGATGCCAAGAATTTTCGCCCCATCGCGGATCGCGACACACATCTCCGAGCCTGCCTGCCAGCCTTTGATGGAACGATAGCGGGTATCAAGCAGGACATCGTTGACCACTACGCTCTCGCCTGTTTCAAAAACATACCCGGTGATCCCATCGATGACGGGGACCTCGAAGGATTTCATGGCGCGCTTGACCACGTTCGGGCTAGCGCCGCCGAAACCGCCAATGGTCAATTTGCCCTGTTCATCCGCAAGGAAGACAGCCGCCAATTCATAAGCGAAATACCGTGCAAGCAACTCGGCAGTGATCTCCGCCACTTCGCGGGGGTCGGTAAGGCCGATTACCTGCTGAACCACTTCATGGATCAATCCCAGGTTCCGGGCGCGACCCTCCGCCTCCTCGCGCAGGCGTGTGTAATCGGCAAGGCTCGCGAGATGACTGGCGACAACGACGATCAGGCTTTCGTCATACAAATTGAACGCGTTCCTCTGCATACTCTCCACGCACAGGATGCCAATAATCTGCCCGCGAAAACGCAAAGGAACGTACAAACCGGACTGTACGCCATCGTAGAGCGGGACGGAATCGCTCCCCTCAAAATCGACCAGCCGCATCTTCTGATTGTTTCGCAACAGAGGGGCGATACGGTGTTCGTCCGCGCTTCGCACGGTCGATGTCATATTCCCGTCGCTGCTTCGATATTCGTTCAACAGACGGTTGTCGGAAGACAACAAATACAATACGATCAGCTCCGTACCGAAGGCACGCGAAAGCAGGGCAAACATGCGGCGGGCGATCTGGTCGAGGTTGCGCCCCGAGGAGACCGTCAATGCGAAATCGTTCAGCACGGCAAGTCGTTTCAGATGACCGGCCAATTCGTCGAAAGTGATGATGGTTTCGATGGATGGCGCCACCTGTGTGGCAAGGTCGATCAACCGGTTCCATTCATCCCCTTTGAATTCGCTCGCGCGCCACAATGCCAGCGCGCCGATCAAACGTTGACCGATGATAAGCGGAATACATGTCCACACCCGTGTGTTCGACCTCAAACCTTTATGGGGGATTTCGGACCAAAGTGGGTCGTTTCGAGTGACGACCATCGATGTCAGATTGCGATTCATCCGCCGAAACAGGGTATGCGCCTCGATAGACAGGACAAGGTCGACGCACAAGGGCGCATTCCATTGGGCACGCACTTCGAGCGAGTCGCCGCGTCGAATCGCGATCCAGCCCCCTTGTACAGAAACGAGGCGGGCAAATGAGGTGAGTGCCCGGTCCAATGCGCGCGGCAGGTCGTACGGATTCTCCGAATCCAGATCGGGGACAAGCAAGGACGCCGCAACGGAGGAGGAGGCGTGCGCGTCAGCCGCCGTCTCATCCGACCGCATCCCGGAAACGACCAGCCGCCACAACCTCTGCGCTTCGTTCGACAATTGATCCGCCCCCGCCAGCACCACCCGGGAGGCTCCCGCCAATGGAAAAGCAAACAACCGGCCGACATCTAATTGACTGGACGATGGAAGCGAAACGGAACGTCCCTGTCCGCCGCTCAAGGCGCCGCACAACCACGAATCGACTTCCGCTTTGGCAAGGAATTTTACCAGGCTGGGCTGAATCTTTTTACCAAGACGATAGTTCGAAAGCACGCGCCATTTGCCCGCCTCCCGCTCGACCAACGCCGACCACACCACGTTGGTCAACTGACTGGCTTCCTTGAGTTGAGTCTCGATCGAAATGCGATTCGACATTGCGATAATTATACAGCAGGTCACAGCATAGCATAAAATCCCTGCGCCGCAATGGTAGAATCAATTCATGACCGACCTCATCGTTATCGGCGGCGGGCTGGCTGGAAGTGAAGCCGCCTGGCAAGCCGCCCAACATGGACTTGACGTCCGCCTCTTCGAAATGCGACCTGCCCAGCAGACAGGAGCACACCAGACTCAGGAACTGGCAGAACTGGTGTGCTCAAACTCTCTCGGCTCGAATCTACCCGACCGCGCCTCCGGCGTGCTCAAGAACGAAACGCGCCTGCTCGGCTCGATGCTGCTAGAATGCGCCGAGAAAGCCGCCCTGCCCGCAGGTGGAGCATTGGCGGTTGACCGTGAACTCTTTGCACGGCTCGTCACAGAGCGGATCGAAAGCCATCCGAACATCGAGATCATCCGTGAGGAAGTGAAGGAAATCCCTTCTTCCCCCGCCATCATCGCCAGCGGACCGTTGACGTCTCCTTCGCTTTCGAAATCCATCGCGGCGCTGAGCGGCGAGGAGCATCTTTTTTTCTTCGATGCGATTGCGCCGGTCATCCATGCCGAGTCGATCAACATGGAAATCGCCTTTCGCGCCTCGCGGTACGGCTCCGGCGAACAGGAGGAAGGCGATTACATCAACTGCCCATTTACGAAGGATGAGTACTATGCCTTCGTGGATGCGCTGCTCCATGCGGAACGAATCGAACTGCGTTCCTTCGAGGACGCCATCAAAAGCGGAGTGAAAGCCGGTCACTTCTTCGAAGGCTGCCTGCCCATCGAAACCATCGCCGAGCGCGGGTTGGACTCGCTGGCGTTCGGTCCCATGCGCCCGGTCGGGCTGCGCGATCCGCGCACGGGGAGACGTCCATATGCGGTGGTGCAACTGCGGCAGGATAATCTTGCGGGCAGCCTCTACAATCTCGTTGGGTTTCAGACCAACCTCAAATTCCCCGAACAGAAGCGTGTCCTACGGATGATCCCCGGACTGGAGAATGCCGAATTCATGCGCTATGGTCAGATGCATCGAAATACCTTCATCGCTTCCCCCAAACTCCTGCGCCCCACGCTGCAACATATCGCACGCGACAACTTGTTCTTCGCCGGTCAGATCACAGGCGTGGAAGGCTATATGGGCAATATTGCCACCGGCTTGCTGGCGGGCATAAATGCCGCACGACTGCATCACGGCGAAGGGCCTCTCACGCTCCCGCAAACCACCATGCTCGGCGCGCTCTGCCACTACGTCACACACGCCGACCTCAAGGATTTCCAGCCAATGAAGGCAAATTTCGGGATTCTCCCGCCGCTTGCATCCGCCTCCAAAATCGGAAAGCGCGAGCGCGGCAAAGCCTACGCAGAACGTTCGCTGGCGGATCTGGAATCCGCCCTGGGGTTTCTCCACTCTTATGAAAAATAGATCCATTGCCATCTATCTTTCCATCATTGGATTGCTGTTCATCAGCATGGTCGGATGGTACTTGTATGCGTTTCGCTCCCAGCCGGAAGAGGCTCCGCTAGCCTTCGACGGTCAACGCGCCTATGCGGACGTGGAGACGCAGGTTGCCTTCGGTCCGCGTTTCCCCGGTACGGAAGGGCACGACCGGATCCGCGGTTGGATCGCAGACCAACTCGCCGCCGCGGGCTGGCAGGTCGAAACCCAGGCGTCCGAAGCGATGGGGCACACGATATACAATCTCATCGGCAGGAATAGCGAAGAGCCTCCGCAGATCATCATCGGCGCTCATTACGATTCGCGTATGTTCGCTGACAATGACCCCGATCCTGCAAACCGTACCCGGCCTGTTCCTGCCGCCAATGATGGGGCATCAGGGGTTGCTGTCCTGCTTGAACTGGCGCGCAGTCTGCCGGACGATGCCGTTCCGGTATGGCTGGTCTTCTTCGATGCGGAAGATAATGGTCGTATCGAAGGCTGGGAGTGGATCCTTGGCTCGCGTGAGTTTGTCAGGAACAACCCTGCCGTTCAGCCCGATGCTGTGATTATCGTCGACATGATTGGCGATGCGGACCTGAACATCTACAAGGAGCGCAACTCCAATGCCGAGTTGACCGAAGAAATCTGGATAGTCGCCAGGGAACTTGGGTATGAAGACACCTTCATCCCCGAATATAAATATTCGATGATCGACGACCATACGCCCTTCCTGGAGGCTGGCATCCCCGCCGTGGACATCATCGACTTTGACTATCCTCACTGGCACACGCTCGCAGACACCCCCGACAAGGTCTCGGCGGAAAGTTTGCAAATCGTGGGAGAGACCATCCGCACATGGATCATCCAGCAAAGCGGGCAACCCTGATAAAATAACGCCAGTGCCTAGGAAAACCGCTACTCCTCCCATTCAAAAAATACTCGCCAAGGTGCGCCCGGTCTGGATCGAACGCGTAGGGCGGGAGCTGGCGCGAGGGATGGAAGTACGGGCAGACTTCGAAGAACAGCTTGCCCGTCTCTTTGATTTGCTCGAACAATCCGTCACCACAGGCGACCCGGCATGGATGGACTCGATCCTGCTCGACTGGGCTAAGTCGTCCACCGAGACCAATCTTGAAGAAGGTTTGTATCATGTTTCGTTCCTAATCAACCGCATGATCGCACTGACCATCCAGGTGGCGCGTGAGACGCTGCCCAAGCAGCAGGCGCTGGACTTGCTGGCGGCAGTCATCCCGATCTATACCTACGGGCTGGGTGTGGTGGCACGTTACGAAATGGAGACACGAGTTGCCCACATTTCCAACGAAATGGAAAAAGTGCAAAAGCAGATGGAACGGGTGGATAAGAGCAAGTCTGCGTTTATCTCGGTGGCAGCGCACGAACTCAAGACCCCCATCACGCTGATCGAAGGCTATTCTTCCATGATGGAAGACCTGATACAGGCAGGCAAGGGCGCAGACCTGAACAGCCTGCTGAAAGGCATGACCACCGGCATCGACCGCCTGCGCGCCATCGTGGACGATATGATCGATGTCTCGATGATCGACAATGACCTGCTGAAGTTGAACTTTCAACCTATGCAGATCAGCCAGATGGTCGAAGCGTTGTACCTGGAGGTCGAGCATACTGTGCAGGTCCGCCGGCTGACTGTGGAACGAAAAGATTTTGAAGGGAACAAACAATGGATCTACGTCGATCCGGCACGGATGCAACAGGCGTTACGGAACGTACTGAATAATGCGATAAAATACACGCCTGACGGTGGAACCATTACCATCGACGGCAGATCACTGCCCGGTTTTATCGAAGTGACCGTTAGAGACACGGGCATCGGCATTTCGCAGGAAAACCAGTCTCTGATCTTCGAGAAGTTCGGGCAGCTTGGGCGCGTGGAACTGCATTCGAGCGGCAAGACCAAATTTAAAGGCGGCGGACCGGGGCTGGGACTCTCCATTTCGCGCGGCATCCTGGAGGCGCATGGTGGTTCGATCTGGGTGGAGTCGCCCGGTTATGACGAAAAGGAATGCCCGGGTTCCACATTCCACATCCTCATCCCCGCCCGCACAGAGTCGCCGGACCCGAAGATGGCAAAGCTGTTCGATACCCTTGGAAAACAAAAATCCCCATAACATGTCATCCCGAGCGGTAGCGACGGACCTCCAACAAGAGGGAGAGACCCTTCGCTCCGTTCGGGAGTGAGACGCGATCAAATTACATGCCTAAAAAAACTCCTCAGCCCACCACTCCCCCGCGCGAACGGGCGTTTCTCGTCGGCGTGGACCTGTTCCAGCAGAAAACGCATCTCTCGCTCGAAGACTCGCTCAATGAGTTGACGCTGCTCGCCGACACAGCCGGTCTGGACGTGGTTGGCGAGTTGACACAGAAACTCGACAAACCGCATGTCAAAACATACATCGGTCCCGGCAAAGTGGACGAGTTGAAGATGCTTGTCGAAGAGACGATCTCGCAGGTCGTCATTTTCGACGACGAACTTTCGCCGCGTCATCAGCGCGAACTGCAGCTGGCGCTCGGCAGGAATGTCCGCGTACTCGACCGCACCGCCCTGATCCTCGACATCTTCGCCCAGCATGCCCATACGAAAGAAGGAATGCTGCAAGTGGAACTGGCGCAATATGAGTATTACCTGCCGCGCCTCACCGGTCAATGGACACACCTCGAACGACAGGCAGGCGGAGGCGGCGGACGCGCCGGCTCGACAGGCGGCGTGGGCTTGCGCGGTCCTGGTGAGACACAATTGGAAGTCGACAAACGAGCCATCCGCAAGCGCATTTCGCATCTCAAAAAGGAACTCGAAAAGGTCAGCGCGCACCGGAACCGTTACCGCGCCCAACGCAAACGGTCACGCATTCCCACCGTGGCGCTCGTCGGGTACACCAACGCGGGCAAGTCCACGCTTTTGAATCGGCTGGCAAAGTCGGAGGTGTATGTGGCGGATCAGCTATTTGCCACGCTCGATCCCACCACCCGCCGCGTGGAACTGCCCGGCGGCTATCAGGCGCTGATTACCGACACGGTCGGGTTCATCCAAAAACTGCCAACCACTCTGATCGAAGCCTTCCACGCCACGCTCGAAGAGATCGTCGAAGCTGACCTGCTGTTGCATGTGGTGGACATTTCGCACCCCAACGCGCTCAATCAGTTCAACGCCGTACAGGAGACACTCGACGAACTCGGCGCGCACCATATCCCGGTGGTGACCGCGTTGAACAAAATGGACCGTCTGCGCGATCCCGAATCCGCCAGAGATGCCGTGAGCCGCTTTTCGAAAGCGGTCACCATCTCCGCATTGGACGGAAGCGGGATGAAGGACCTGCTGAGACTCATCCAGGAAGAATTGTATGAAACGTACACACCCGTCCTGGTTCGGCTTCCATATCAGCAGGGAGCGCTCATCTCGTTATTTCACGAAGCGGGGCAGGTCGAACGCATCGAACATGGTCGCGGCGGCGTGCTCATGCAGGGACGCATCCCCGGTCGTCTGCTGGCGCAGTTCAATAATTGGCAGGTTTCTGCGAACACCCCGGAACCCGAAGAAGAAGAGGAAGAGATATGAAATGGCTTTCGAAACTGGTCGACAAGGCGTCTGAATTCTTTGCCCATCGTAAAGGGTTGCTGCCAATGCTTGGCATTCTGCTTGTGATCGTCAACTTCCTTCTCCCCTTTTTCATGGGACCCAATTTCGTCACGGCGAGCAATCTGTTTTTACATCTCGGCGTCATCGTGGCGGTTATCGGCTTCATGCTTGCCTGGGCATTGTAGCCATGGGTCCTTGCGGGAGCCGAAGGGTCGAAGCAATCTCCGCAACAACGTGACATACCGGATCGCAAGTAGATTGCTTCGTCACGCCGGCATCTTCCCTGCAATGACGTGATCGTCCAGCCATTCGACTTTCCCAACCTCCGCGTCCTCTCCCAGGAACACCGGCAGCATGGTCTTGAGCGCGTCAGGATCACCCGAAGTAAAGAAACGGACTTCACCGCGCGCCGATGATTGACTCTTACCTCCTCCCGCTTCCAACAACCGCTGGACCTGTCGCGCCACCGAGGGAGCCGGGTCGATCACCCGAACCTTTTCGCCCACGATCTGCTGAATGAGCGGGATCACAAACGGATAGTGAGTACAGCCCAATACCACGGTATCGATGTTCTGTTCCAGCATGGGTAATAACGCATCCTCCAGAATTTTGCGCGTCTCACCGCCGGTTAAATTGCCGCGTTCGATCTCCTGCACGAGACCGTTGCAGGTGTTCTGGAACAATTCCACCCCATTTGCGAAACGCTCGACCACCGAGGCATACAGCGCGCCCTGAAAGGTCGCGGGGGTGGCCAACACGCCCACTTTGCCCGTCTGCGTATGCTCTGCCGCCGGTTTGACCGCCGGCTCCATGCCCACAAACTGGATGTGAGGGAATCGCCCGCGCAGATATTTCAACGCCGCAGCGGAGGCAGTATTGCAGGCAACGACAATGATCTTGGCATCGCGCTCCAAAAGAAAGTCGGTGATGGCTTCCGAAAAATTGCGGATCTGCTCCATCGGACGCGGACCGTATGGGATGTGCCCCTGGTCGCCGAAGTAGATGACGTGTTCTTCAGGCATTTGCTCCCGGATGGCGCGCAGAACGGAAATTCCGCCCACACCCGAGTCGAAGATGCCAATGGGAAAAGTTGGGTTGATGGACATGGCAGGAAGTATACTTGGAATCGATTCGCCTTGATGGGGCGGCATTAAAAGAGCGGACGCCTTCCGGCGTCCGCTCCTGTTTGAGGAGAACGTTCAATTCCCGCACGGACTGACATTGCGCCAGTTGAGCACGGTATCGTTCACTTCCTGTGTTCCGTTCGCGCCGTAGTTGAGCGTAAGCTGGCGGTTGCTGATCTCATCGCAGCTGCCGCCCTTCTCCACATAGTCCCACGAGCCGAGCGTATACTTGTACTCGATCTGTGTCGACTCGAAGCCGGTCACGGTAATCGTCCAGTGCGTGGCGTCAATCTGCGTCATCACCACGCCGCCGGGATTCCATTCCGGCAACCCGCCGTCGAGGCGGTTGAGCGACCCGGCAATATACACATCGAAACCGGTCGCATCGGTCGAGGCAGGCACTGTAACAGTGAACACGACCGTCACCTTACGCTGCTGCGCCTGCGCAGAGACCTCCTCCGAGTTGCCGGAGCGGTTGAAGGACTGATCGAGCGCCCGCACCACATAGTAATACGTGGCGCCCTCCACCACAGCCGTATCGGTGAAGGAATTTGCCGTGAGGCGGACAAGCATCTCATACGGACCGCCCGCCGTATCGCCGCGCAATACTTCGTAACCGTAGAGTGTCGGATCTCCGACGATGGCATTCCACGTCAGGGAGACACCGGCAGGCGAGGCGGAAAGCACCTCCAAGCCGGTTGGTGCGTCCGGCGCGGTGGTGTCGGCGCTGGCATTGACGGTCAGTTTACCGGGGTTGGCAGGAAGCGCATTCGCTGAGATTGGTCCGTTCAGGTCGGCGTACAACCATTCCGCGCCGTTTGTCGTCGAGTAGCGGTAGACATAATCGAACGTACCAACGGTTTCAGGCAGGAGGCTGGCAACGAATTCATCGTTGTTCCCGGCATCCACATTGAAGGATGCGTCCACCCAGGTCCACGCGGCGTTGCTGTTCGGGTTACTCCCCGCCGGGCCAAAACCCAACTGGGCGCGCAGGTTCGGGGCGGCTCCGCCCTGATTGGTGACGCCATCGATCCAGACCTGACCGTAAACGCTATCGGTACGGTTCACCGCGCTGATCGTATGATTCAAAGCCGGGGGCCATTGCAGGTTCGCCCAGCCAATGGAAAGACGCGGCAGGGCGCTGACTTCATTCGAGTATGCGCTTTCATTCCCGCGGGCGTCCAGTGAAGTGACCACATAGTAATAGGTACGGGCATTCTGCACGCCGCCATCGGTATACTCCGTGCCGGAGATGGGGCTACTGTTGAGCCGTTCCCAACCGCCGCCGCTCAGCGGACTGCGATAGAGGTTGTACCCGGCGGAACCGGGGACGGCATCCCAGGCAAGGCTGACCGTGGCGTCACCCTCATCGGTCACGCGCAGAGCCGCAGGGGCCGCGGTCGGCTTCAGGTCCACATTTCCGCTGATCAGAACCACTGCGCTGAGCGGTCCCACTGTGCCTGTGATACTGCCGCCTGTCACCGTCACCTGGTTCGGGCTGGCGACGCCGACCCCATAGGCTTTCTTCAACAGTACGCCATCCGGGAGATAACCATCCACTGAGATTGTGAACGGCTGGGAAACACCGCCGCGGTTGACGAGTACGATGGCGGCGCGGGATTCAGTCTTGCGTCCATACGCCACCAGGTTCGCGGCGTCGTCCGCCAGCAGGATGCGGAAGTCGCCATTCACCAGCACAGGCTGCGAGTGGCGCAGTTTATTCAGCGCCGCATAGTGGAAGTACATGTATTGATCCGGCTTGGCACCCAGAGTATCGTACCACGGGAAGGTACGGCGGTCATCCGGGTCGTCGTCGCCGGTGACGCCCACTTCATCACCGTAGAAAACGGTCGGCGCGCCGGGCACAGTGTATTGAATCAGAGAGGCAATCCGCTGGCGTTTCTTGCCCTCGGCAACATTCGCCGCATCCAGTTCCTTTTCGGCGGCGGTCTCCGTCTCAGCCGGAGTCAGCGTCCAGCGCAGACGTTCGGTATCGTGACTGTCGAGCAGGTTCATCAGGGAGTAGTACGCAGCGTCGGGGTAATCCTCGCGGATCGATTCCATACGGGCGGCAAACTCGGACGGCAGGATGATGCGACCGCTATCGGCAAAGCCCTTCGAGTCGAAGTTTTGCGGCGCAAGTAGGCCGAGCACAGCATCACGCAGGCGGTAGTTCATGGTGGTATCAGCGCGGTCACCGCGCAACATGCGCAGAAGCGTGCTGTCCTTTTGCCAGGTTTCACTGATGATGACGGCATCAGGCTTCGTATCCTTCACTTCCTCACGGAAGGTCTCCCAATAGCCGGCCGGGAAGGAGGAGTCGCCCATCACATCCATGCGCCAGCCGCCCGCACCCCTCTTCAGCCAGTAGTTCGTCACACTGTTCGTACCAGTCAGGAAGTATTCCTGCACTTCGGGCAGGGACTTGTTGATGACCGGGATGGAATCGAACCCGAACCAGCCGTCATAGGTGGCGGAATTCTCTTCGCCGGTGCTACCCACGCAGGAGCCCGTCCCGGCGGGGACATCGCGGAAATAGAACCAGTTTCGATAGGGGGAAGAGAGCGACTCACACGCTCCCACGGTGGAGTAGTGGTGGTAGCGGTCGAAGATCGGACTGTCGGAGGAAAGATGATTGAAGACTCCGTCCAGAATGATTCTCATGCCGCGTTCGTTGGCGTGCTTGACCAGTTCATTCCAGTCGGTCTGCGTGCCGAAATAGGGATCGATCTTGTAATAGTTTTGGGTGTCGTAGCCGTGATTGGAACCCGAATCAAAGATCGGGTTGAAATAGAGCGTGTTGACGCCCAACCCCTTGAGGTAATCGAGATACTGGTCGATGCCCCGCAGGTCGCCGCCGAAGTAGTCACGCCCGCGCGGCTGTTCCTTGTTGGGACTCCAATCGGGAGGCGTATCGTCGAACCGCCACGGGCAGTTGGTGTTGCCGTCCGAATAATTGCGGCAGAAGCCTTCGGGCAGGACGTCCCAATTCAGTTTGAGCACGGGGTCATCGTAGCGCACATCGCCGGTCTTCGGGTCATTGAATTTCGTTCCGTTGCGGAAGCGGTCGGGGAAGATCTGATAGATATGCGCGTTCTGTGCCCAGGCAGGAACCGTGAACGCCGGGTCGTAGACCATCAACGCGAAACTGTTATCCACGACCGTATCGGAGGTGCTGCCCAACCCGCCGTCGAGCGCGGGGGTATTGTCGGCGTAGTAATTGACATCGTTCTTGTCGGTGATGATGAAGCGATACCACAGGTTGTTCGGCGCGTCTTCCCGGACGACAGCCTGCCAGAAGTCACAGGAGAATTGTTCGAGCCCGGCTTGATAGCACGAGACATCCGACGCGGCAAGGCTCATCGGGACGATGCGCTGGGCGCTGGCGTTGATGTCGTAGAGGCGCAGGGACACGCCGGTTACATCGTTATGGAAGGTACGGAAGCGGAGAAGTACATCCGTCCCGGCAGGCACCGCCCCGCCGGGCGTGCGATAGAGCAGGTCGCGCGAGTCATGCCGCAATCCATCCCAGGCAATATTGCCATCGGGTGCAAAGCCGGCCAGAATGGTGAGCACGTGCGTGGCGGCATTGTATTCGAAGATGACTTTGGCGTAATCGAACGGCACAACGAACGGGATGTTGGCGCCACCGGGTGCACCGCCCTGCCCATAATTCACATCCCAGCTTTCGTTGAGCGCCACTTTGCCTTCATAGTTCCCGGCAGGCAGGGCGGTGGTCTCGAAGGTGTACATACCGTCGCCATCGATATCCTGCAACCAGGAACGCAGGCAAGAGGGGTCCCAATCGCCGGAACAGCCCAGCTCGGACTGGAAATTGCCCGGCGCCACGGCAATGACCGAATTCCTGTTGTCGGTGATCCAGTGGCTCTTCGGATCGAAATAGAACTTGACGGAACTGCCGTCGGCATTGAGCGGAATGTTTGCCCCGCCCTGCACCGCTCCCGCGCCATAATTGACATCCCAACTTTCGTCGAGCGCCACCTTGTATTCATAATTTCCGGCAGGCACGTTGAACGTTCCCTGCCAGACATCATCATTGGGATCGAAGACGAGATGGGTCGCATCGCAAGCCGGATCCCAATCGCCATTGCAGCCCAATTCATCCTGCAGATTTCCCACCAGTGTGACAATGGGTTCAGCAGGCGGCGCTTCGACCTGGACGGCCAATATGTGCGTCGCGGCATCATACGAAAAGATTACTTCGAGATTGTCGGCATGGAGCGAGAAGGGGATATTGTTTCCGCCGGGCGCGCCGTTCTGACCGTAGTTCTCATCCCAGCTTTCATTGATGGCAACCTTGGTCTCATAGTCTCCGGCAGGCAAAGCAGTGGTTGTGAAGGTGTAGATGCCGTTCCCATCGGGATCCTGCAGCCACGAACGCAGGCAGGAGGGGTCCCAATCGCCGGGACAACCCAACTCGGACTGGAAACTGCCCGGCGCCACGGCAATCACAGAATTTTGATTGCTGGTGATCCAATGCGTTTTGTGGTCATAGTAGAACTTGACGGCGGTATCTCCCGCGAGGGTGAACGGAATATTATCACCGCCGGGTGCGGCATTCCTTCCATAGTTCTCAGCCCAACTGTCATTCAACGCAGCTTTGTATTCCCAGTTCCCTGCTGGGATTGTCCATGTGCCCTGCCAGACGCCATCCGAGGCGTCATAGGTCAGGTGTGTGGCGGCACAGGCAGGATCCCAATCTCCGGCGCACCCCGCCTCAGATTGAAGCGACCCCGCAATGGTGACATTGACAGGGTCGGGGGTATGATCAGCAATTGCCGGAAGCGGGGATAACAATTGAGCGAGCACAGTCAGGACGCTTACCCCCGTAAATAACAAACGACGTACGTCAATCCTTCTGATATTCATGATCATTTCTCCTCAATGGATGAAGCATCGAATGGATTCGCGACCGTTCTTTCTTCCATTGTACTCACAGAAACGAGTATGTCAAGTAAATTAATTAAGTGGGTTTGTTACAAGGGAATTTCGAGGCAATTTTGCCATTCTTTTGAAAGTGACTTGACAAATCATTTGCGGAAAGAAGGCAAACAAGGTGAATAACAATAAACGACAAGATAGATCGCCGCAGTTTCCATCATGAATACACAACCGTCCCCTTTCCACATTGACAATTACGGTCTGATTTATTCGTTCCAAAAAGCACTTGTATTACGCGGACGATTTCTGTACACTGAAAAGTGATGGTCTTCATGTTTTGGAGTAGGGATGCTCATACCACACTGGCATTCACCTATTTACAATTATCGCGACGATGTTGGCAAGGAAATCATCATCGACGTAACGACATCCGTTTCCCCCGGATTGCCTGCAAACCATGTATTTGTTGACCGGGTTATCCCGTATCTGGAAAAACACGATGTTTATAGGGTTCTGGATTTTGGTGCAGGGTCTTTGCGGCATACAATTCCTTTACTGAAAAGAGGATTTGTTGTAGGGGCTGTCGATTACAAAAGAGGGTTCGAACGACCAGTTTGTAAAAAAGCCCTCGAGAAACTACGTGATAATAAAAATTTTTGCGCTCTCGAATGGCCGAATGAATACTACGGCAACCGTGAAATATTCAGGAAGAAATTCGATGCTGCACTCCTCATTTACGTGCTGCAAACCATCCCAGAGCCTTCAGAAAGGCGGGATGTATTGCGGTTCATATCGCGAAAATTGAAAATGAATAAATACCTGTTTTATTGTTCGCGGGTAAATCAACTGAACGATATCGATAAACAACACAGAATTTCAGATGGGTACTATAAGTACCCAAAGCGGGAGCATCATTCCTTTTACCGGGAATTTGCCACTGGTGAGACCCATGAGTATATGCATAAACATAAGTTTGAAAGGGTCCGGTCTTTCAGTGAACGAGGAACAGATCAGATGTATCTGTATATCAAATACGGATTGTTCATATGACCAAGCAAAAGGCAGAACAAGATTCTCCGTACACAGACGCACACACAATTGCGCTGGATCTCTTGAAACAACTGATCACCTTGTCTTCAGGCGTTCTTGCGTTGAGCGCCGCATTTATCGAAAGCCTCTATCCCGAAACAACGATCCAAATTCTTACCTTGATTGCATCCTGGCTCTGCTTTGCAGGTTCCATCTATTCGGGTTTACAAGCCATGTCAGCCATTGTCCAGAGCAGACTTACTCCCGGCTACGATTGGAGCAAAGGTATTGGCAGAGTTTATGCAGGGGCAAGTAAATATCTATTTATTTCAGGAATTGTGGTTTTCGCGGTTTTTGCCCTGATTTCCTTCCTTGCCCAATAATAGCAGTTTCCTCTTGTTCTTATCACTCTTGAACTTGATTTCGGGATAGAAAATTAAAACGTGGATCAACGCTGGTTAGTGATGATTCAGAATGACAAAACTACGTCTTCTGTATTCATCGGCGTTCACTACGAGAGCATCCTGATCCCAAATTGACGTTATCCTGCGGAAAACTCCACCCTTGAGACGGAAAAGGCGGATGTTCACTACACGAAGTTTACCCTCTCCTACAGCACTGGTCAGGCTGCAGTGGGAAACACTTCTAAATGTGTTTTCAAACACTTCTAAATGTGTTCCCGAACACATCGAAATGTGTTTTACAAGACTTCTAAATGTATTTCCCCTGCCCTACTGCTTCCCCCCACGGACGGAGGCAGACTGAAACAAAAGAAGAGACTGCCCGTTTTCGGGCAATCTCTTTGCAATTGAGGAGGGTAAACGCGGGTCAACTCTTGCTGAACTGGATGGTATCCAGGACACGTTTGAATTCCATGCCGGGAATGAAGCGCGGCAGGACCGTGCTGATCTGGTCCGCGCGCACTTCGTCGGCGCTCTCCACCCCCTCAGAGGAAGTTTTCAGCCAGAAACTGCCAAAATCGCCCAATTCGACAATGTTACCCTTTGCCAGTTCCTTGGGGATGATGGCAAGGAACGACTCGACCGCGGCAATGAAATCCGTCTCGGTGAGGGTGGAACGATCGGCGGCGACTGTGGCAAGTTCTCTCAGGGTGAGCCGCCCGCTAGACCGGATGGAGGGATAGAATTTCTTCGGCGCCTCTGGGTTGGACGGGTTGCCCCGTTCGATGATATTGAATTTAACGGACATGAGTTTCTCCTTGGTGAAGTAATTGATTTTTCCAATGGATAGCGCTCTCCACTGGAATTTCACCGCCAGCATACCCCCGATGGGCATCCCGGTATAGTAGGGTTTCCCCTCCATTTTCGGCACATTACAAGACTGTAAAGCGGGGCGCTTTTGCAACGAAATTTCCACCTGTTGACGCGTTTCACAACCATGCCTATACAGGGATGGAGTAGAATAGACAAAAGCTATTCGAATGCAGAGAAAATGTATTTCATGGATCAAAAAATGCCACTTTTCGATACCTTTTCCGCTATTTCGACCTTGGAGGAATTGCGGCGTTTGAATAGGAGCGATTGAGGTTCAAGCCTCCTTCCCGGCTGAATAATCCGGCTGAGATGAAGATGCCGCTTGTATCCCGGTGAACTGTTCTTCTCCTTGTGAAATCTGTGTGCCTGGCACGCTCAAATTCGGAAACAGGGGATTGATTTCAGGGATTGGACGCCGTCTATGGAGTTTTTTGTTTCACTGATGCACTCGAGGGTCAATTGAGGTGGGCGCATGACGACGCCGAATTCGGCTGTATGCTACAATTCGAAAATCACACCTGGTTAATAAGGATAAGCATCATGCCGCGTAAAGCAGCAACAAAGCCACAGAAGGCCACCTCTGCACGTACTGAAAAAGAACAAAGAAGCACGCGGGGTAACGGCGCGACGCTGGGAATCGAAGCGCAACTCTGGCAAGCCGCGGACAAGATGCGCGGACACCTCGACGCGGCGGAATACAAGAACGTCGTGCTGGGGTTGATTTTCCTGAAATACATCTCCGACGCGTTCGAGCAATTGCACAGCCAGTTGGTCGCCAGGCAAAGCGAAGGCGCGGACCCCGAAGACCGCGATGAGTACACCGCCGAGCGCGTCTTTTGGGTGCCGAAGGAAGCCCGCTGGGAGCGCTTGAAAGCCAACGCCAAACAGCCGACCATCGGCAATTTGATTGACGACGCCATGGCCGCCATCGAGCGCGACAACCCCTCGCTGCGCGGCGTGCTGCCGGGCAATTACGGACGCGCCACGCTCGATAAACAGCGCCTGGGCGGGCTGGTGGACCTGATCAGCGGCATCAACTTCGTGGACGAGGAGAGCCGCAAACAGGACGTGCTGGGGCGCGTGTACGAATACTTCCTTTCGCAGTTCGCCAGCGCGGAGGGCAAGAAGGGCGGCGAGTTCTACACGCCGCGCTCGGTGGTGAGAGTCCTGGTCGAAATGCTGAGCCCGTACAAAGGTCGGGTGTTCGACCCGTGCTGCGGCTCGGGCGGGATGTTCGTGCAGAGCGAGAAGTTCGTCGAGGCGCACGGCGGCAGAATCGGCGACATCAGCATCTACGGGCAGGAATCCAACCCCAACACGTGGAAACTCGCCAAGATGAACCTCGCCATTCGCGGCATCGAAGGCGACCTGAAAGAGCCTGCCGATTCGTTCCTGCGCGACCTGCACCCCGACCTGAAAGCCGATTTCATCCTCGCCAACCCGCCCTTCAACATGAGCGATTGGGGCGGCGAGAACCTGCGCGAGGACAAGCGCTGGAAGTACGGCGTTCCGCCCGTGAGCAACGCCAACTTCGCCTGGGTGCAGCATTTCATTTACCATCTTTCACCAAAGGGCAGGGCGGGGTTCGTGCTGGCGAACGGGAGCATGTCCAGCAACACCTCGGGCGAGGGCGAGATTCGCAAAGCCATCATCGAGGACGATTTGGTGGATTGCATGGTGGCGCTGCCGGGGCAGTTGTTTTACAGCACGCAAATTCCCGTGTGTTTGTGGTTTTTGGCGCGGGATAAAGCCCCTCACCCCCCTCTGTCCCCCCATTTTCAGGGAAAATGGGGGGATGAAAGGGGGGTGGGAGGGCAAGTGAGGGACCGGCGCGGCGAGGTGTTGTTCATTGACGCCCGCAAACTCGGCTATATGGTGGACCGCGTGCACCGCGACCTTTCGGAGGAGGACATTGCCCTGCTTGCCAATACGTATCATGCGTGGCGCGGCCTCCCTCTCCCCTCGGGAGAGGGACGGGAGGGTGAGGGGTACCGCGACATCCCGGGCTTTTGCAAATCGGTCACCCTTGAGGAAATCCGCGCCCAAGGGTATGTGCTGACGCCGGGGCGCTACGTGGGCGCGGCGGAAGCCGAAGAGGACGACGAACCCTTCGAGCAGAAGATGGCGCGATTGACAAAGGAACTGGAAGCGCAGTTTGAGGAGGGCGCGAGGCTGGAAGAGCAGATACGAGAGAATTTGAAGAAATTAGCCTATGTCGGATAACTGGGAAGTAGTTGTTTTAGAAAATTTTGCCATCATTGAAATGGGGCAATCTCCCTCGGGTGAGACTTGCAACCAAGATGGAGTTGGCATTCCATTGCTAAATGGTCCAACTGAATTTGGTAGTTACCATCCTAAACCTGTTCAGTTTACAACCGACCCTAGAAAATTCGCCTTCCCAAACGACATTCTTTTCTGTGTTCGGGGCTCAACCACTGGTCGAATGAATTGGGCAGATCAAAAATATGCAATTGGTCGTGGCATAGCCGCTATTCGACATCGTTTTGGTTCAGAGTATCGTTACTTTCTAAAAGCAATCATTGATTTTCGCTTACCAGAGTTACTTGCGAGCGCAACAGGCTCAACATTTCCAAATGTATCGCGTGAACAACTAGCAAATCTTCAATGTGAGATTCCTCCCCTCCCCGAACAACGCGCGATAGCAGGGATACTCGGCGCGCTGGACGATAAAATCGAACTCAACCGCCGCATGAACCGCACGCTGGAGTCCATGGCGCGGGCGGTGTTTCGTCACTGGTTTGTGGAGAGTGAGGAGGTTGCAAGTTGGAAGGTTGGAAAGTTGGGGGATATTTGCGAGTTTGCTTATGGCAAAGGTTTGAAAGAGGACGAAAGACAAGCAGGTTCAATTCCTGTTTATGGTTCAAATGGTCAAATTGGTTGGCACAATGAATATCTCGTCAAAGGTCCAGGAATTGTTGTGGGCAGAAAAGGAAATCCTGGTATTGTTACTTGGGTACAAAACGATTTCTTCCCAATCGACACGACTTTTTACGTCGTGCCAAAAGCAAAAGAGGTAAGCTTTTACTGGCTTTACTACGCCTTGCTTTCGCTCAACTTGCCCGATCTGGGCGCAGATTCAGCGGTTCCGGGCTTGAATAGAAACATCGCTTACATGTCAGATGTACCCTACCCGCCAAATGAATTGATGCAGAAGTTTGAATCTTTTGCCAAACTGCTATTTGACAAGATGGATGTGAACGAAAAAGAATCCCGCACGCTGGCGGCGTTACGGGATGCGCTGCTGCCGAAGTTGATGAGGGGGGAGGTGAGGGTTCGCCCGCCCCAACCCGTCGCCCCAACGAATAACCAAAACAAATAAACCATGAAATTCGACCCGCAAAAACATCACCGCCGTTCCATCCGATTAAAAGGATACGATTACACCCAGGCGGGCGCGTATTTCGTCACGATGGTCACCTACCAGCGCGAACCATTATTCGGCGAAATTGTGGACGGCGAAATGCGGTTATCGCCTATGGGTCAAATCGCCGAAGAACATTGGCGCGCCATCCCCGACCATTTCCCCCATGTCGAATTGGGCGCATATGTGATCATGCCCAATCATGTGCATGGGATAATCATCATCACCGATGGTGGTGGGGGCACGCCATGGCGTGCCCCCACCACACATGCCCCTACGGACAACATTGAAAAATTCGGCAAACCTGTTTCGGGTTCATTGGCAACGATTATTCGTCAATATAAATCATCCGTCACCCGCCGTATCCAAAATGAATTGTACGGGCTCGATACATCGAGCCCCGCCATCTGGCAACGCAATTATTACGAACACATCATCCGCAGCGAGGCGGAATATCATCGCATCCATCGTTACATCGAATCCAACGTTGACAATTGGATTAAAGACAACGAAAATCCTGTGAAATCAAAATGACCCATTTCACCGAATCCACTATCGAGCAAGCCGCCCTCGACTGGCTGCGAGACCTGGGCTACACCTACGCCTTCGGTCCCGACCTCGCGCCCGACGGTCCCGCGCCCGAACGCGGCGACTACGCCGAACCGCTCCTGCTCGGACGCCTGCGCGACGCCCTCGCCCGCCTCAACCCTGACCTTCCGCCGGCCGCGCGCGAAGAAGCCTTTCGCCAACTGACGCGGCTCGGCTCCCCCTCTCTCCTGCTGAATAATCACGCCTTCCATCGCATGTTAATCGAAGGCGTCACGGTGGATTTCAAAGGGGAAGACGGACGCACGGTCAGCAGACCTGTGCACCTGATGGATTTCGAGAACCCCGAAGCCAACGACTGGCTGGTCGTCAACCAATACACGGTGGAGGCTTCTTACCAAAACGCCAGAGTCAACCGCCGCCCCGATGTCGTCATCTTCGTCAACGGACTGCCGCTCGCGGTCATCGAACTTAAAAACGCCGCCGACGACGCGCAGCGTGCCACCATCTGGTCGGCGTTCAATCAACTGCAAACCTACAAAGAACAAATTCCCGCCCTGTTTTACACCAACGAACTGCTGGTCATTTCGGACGGACTGAACGCGCGCCTCGGCTCGCTCACGGCAAACAAGGAATGGTTCCTGCCCTGGAAAACCATCGAAGGCGAGACGACCGCCCCCTCGTCCGTGACCCAGCTCGAAGTCCTGCTGCGCGGCGTGTTCGAGAAGCGCCGCTTCCTCGACCTCATCCGTTATTTCATCGTCTTCGAGCAGGACCGCGGCGCGCCCACCGTCAAGAAAATCGCGGGTTACCACCAGTTCCACGCCGTCAACATGGCGGTGGAGGAAACCATCCGCGCCGCGCGTGCCGTAGCCGTAGGGGCAAGTCACCGACTTGCCCAATTGGGTGAATTGAAAGGCGTCTACCGCGCCCAGCCCCTGAAAGACGGCGAAAAGGGCGACCGCCGTATCGGCGTCGTCTGGCACACGCAGGGCGCGGGCAAAAGCCTGACGATGGCGTTCTACGCCGGGCGCATCATCCTGCATCCCGCCATGCAAAACCCGACCGTGGTCGTCCTCACCGACCGCAACGACCTGGACGACCAACTCTTCGGCACGTTCTCGCGCTGTTCCGAACTCCTGCGGCAGGTCCCCGAGCAAGCCGAAAGCCGCGAAGACCTGCGCGCCAAATTGCGCGGCCGCGCCGCGGGCGGCGTCATTTTCACCACCATTCAAAAATTTCTGCCGCCTGTAGGGGCGAGTCATGACTCGCCCTTGCTTTCCGACCGCCACAACATCATCGTGATTGCGGACGAAGCGCACCGCAGTCAATACGACTTCATTGACGGCTACGCCCGCCACATGCGCGACGCCCTGCCGAACGCCTCCTTTATCGGATTTACGGGGACTCCCATCGAACTGAGCGACAAGAACACCCGCGCTGTCTTCGGCGATTACATCAGCATCTACGACCTCCAGCAGGCGGTGGAGGACGGCGCGACGGTCAAGATTTACTACGAAGGACGGCTCGCCAAACTGGAATTGGACGAGAAGGAACGCCCGCACATTGACAAGGAATTCGAGGAAGTCACTGAGGGCGAGGAAATCGAGAAGAAAGAAAAACTGAAGAGCAAGTGGGCGGCGCTGGAGGCGGTCGTCGGCGCGGAGAAGCGCGTCCATCTCATCGCCAAAGATTTCGTCAATCACTGGGAACGGCGGCTGGAAGCGATGGATGGCAAAGCCATGATTGTGTGCATGTCCCGCCGCATCTGCGTTGACCTGTACAACGCCATTATCGCCCTGCGCCCCGACTGGCATTCCGACGATGACAAACAGGGCGTCATCAAAATCGTGATGACGGGCAGCGCCTCCGACCCGCTGGATTGGCAGCCGCACATCCGCAACAAGGCGCGCCGCGAAGAACTCGCCCAACGCTTCAAAGACCCCGCCGACCCGTTCAAAGTGGTCATCGTGCGCGACATGTGGCTGACGGGTTTTGACGTCCCGCCATTGCACACCATGTACATTGACAAACCCATGCAGGGGCATGGTCTCATGCAAGCCATCGCCAGAGTCAATCGGGTGTATCCCAACAAAAAGGGCGGATTGATTGTTGATTACCTTGGTTTGGCTTACCATCTACAGAAAGCGTTGGCGACCTACACCGAAGCAGGACATCCTGCCGAGATACCAGACCAAGAACAAGCGGTGAACGAATTGCTCAAACGCTATGAGATATGTAAAGGATTGTTCTTTGGTTTTGACTGGTCGAAATATTTTACGGGAACCGCCACAGAGCAGGCGAGTGTTCTGCCCGCGGCGTTGCAACATATTCTTCAACAAGAGGATGGCAAAAGGCGGTATTTGGAAGCCGTAAGAGGGTTATCGCTCACCTTCGCGCTTGCTGTGCCAAACGAGCGGGCTCTTGCAATTCGAGACGATATCGCCTTCTTTCAGGATGTGCGCGCCGCATTTACAAAATACACAGTCAGCGAAGGCGGCAGATCGGATGAAGACTATGAAGAAGCCATCCGCCAGATTCTCTCCCGCGCCGTTGCGACCGACGAGGTCATTGATATCTTTGCCACGGCTGGTTTGAAGAAGCCTGAAATTTCCATTCTCTCCGAGGCTTTCCTCGCCGAAGTGAGAGGCTTGCCGCAGAAGAACCTCGCCATCGAACTCTTGCGGAAACTGCTGAACGATGAAATCAAAAGCCGCCTGCGGAAGAACCTCGTGCAGTCTCGCTCCTTTGCCGAGATGCTCGAACGCACCATCCGCGCCTACCAGAACCGCACGCTCGAATCCGCGGAGGTCATCGCCGAGTTGATCAAACTGGCCGAAGACCTGCGCGAAGCCGGGAAACGCGGCGAGAAACTCAACCTGACCGAAGAGGAAATCGCCTTCTACGACGCCCTCGAAGTGAACGACAGCGCCGTCAAAGTGTTGGGAGACGAAACGCTTAAAGGCATTGCCCGCGAACTGGTCGAGACGGTGAGAAAGAACGTTACCATTGACTGGACGGTAAAGGAGTCGGTGCGCGCCAAGTTGCGCGTGATGGTGAAGCGCATCCTGCGCAAGCACGGCTATCCGCCCGATAAGCAGGAAAAGGCAACACAAACGGTGCTTGAACAAGCCGCGTTGATTGCGAGGGATTGGGCGGGGTAAGGGCTACAACAGGAAGACCAACCTAACCTGATATGTTCGGGCGGGCTTTCCTTCCACCTGGACCAGCAGGACTGGTTCATACATCGACCCCAAAAATGTGAGATAATTCGTCCGAATATTCGATACAAACCATCAACTCTGGAGAGACGTTGCAAGAGCACGAAACGCCTGTGGTGAAAGCAAGCGATTACCTGCCGTTGCTGTGGGTCGTCCTGGCGGCTGTCATGGGCATCAGCCTGATATGTGGCGCTGCGGCGGTGGGCGTCAACGACATCAACCGGGCGGCTCCTGTTGGCACAGAGCCGGTCGGTTTCGTGGAATATGTCGTTTCCAACATGAACACAATGATCGTCGAGACTGCCCAGGCGTTCTCCGAGATCATCTCGGTCTCTTCCGCCACTTCCCCCGCCGTTCCTCCAGCGACAATCACGGTGTTGCTCCCGGTCACAGGAACGGAGATCGTCACGCCCACCATCCCGTCCATTCCCACCTTCTTCAATCTCATCCCCACCAACCCGCCGCCCACACGGCTCCCCACTCTCACCCCCACTCTCACCCCCACGTTCACGCCAAGTTTCACTCCGAGCTTCACTCCGACCAGAACACCCACTCAGACTCCTTCCAACACACCCACAAATACTCATACAGCAACTTTCACGCCGACTGATACACCGACACCCACCCCAACCAAGACGCCGACTCCCACCGACACCGATACACCCATCCCAACCGATACAGACACACCGCTTCCCGATACGCCGACAGACGAACCCACCCCCACACCGATTCCACCGACCTCCACGCCGTTCGACACCGCAACCATTCCGGTAAGCGAACCGTGAAGTTCGGGCATTTGTCACCGATTTAATAGGGCAGGAATGGTGGAAACATGAGATAATGCCAACAGTTATACAGCCGGGGATCCAAGGGTGGCTGATTATAGGCGCGCTGTCCACGATAGAGGTATTGAAGAGAAAGGAGAACCGCGCGTGAAATCGAACGGTTATCAGGGCGTTACAATTGTCCTGGTCATCCTGGGCGCCTGTGGAATCGCGTTCTTTCTGCCATACATCATCATCCAGACAACATCGCCTGCTATGGTCGATCCCGATTTCATCATCCCGAATACCGGTCTCAACACGCCAACCCCCACCCGCACCGACCGCGTGCTGACGGTGCAAGCCTTCGCGCAAATGTTCTTCACACCCACCAGCACCCCGGTACCCTCAGAAACGAGCAATTCTCCCACCCTCACCCCAACTCTCAGCATCGGCGTCACGATTACAATCAGTCCCACGCGGACGATCACTCTCACGGCAATTCTCACTTCGCCAATCACGTCCACAACAACGGTCACGCCGCGTTTCCCGAATACCGCCACAGCCACATTCACGTTGACGCCCAGCCGCACCCCAACCTGGACGCCTTCCTTCACTTCCACATACACGCCGAGTCCCACGAATACGGCGACGTTCACCCCTAGCCGGACACTGACTCCGACCTCCACGCGGACCTTCACAGCCGAACCGACCGATACGGACATCCCGCCGACATCCACGTTCACGCCGATACCTCCCACAGAGACCGACACCCTCGAACCGCCGCCCACCGATACCCCTCGACCGTCTCCGACCGACACACCCGAGCCGCCGCCAACTGACACCCCTGAACATCCGCAAGCTGGTTGGGTACGCTGAAAGGAACATCAGGCCCTGCTCAATTCAAATTCTCAAAATCCGAACATCGGGTTAGAATTGAAGCATGAACAAACAACAAGGCTACCTGCTCGTCGTCGAAGATGTTCCCGACATTCTGGTACTCCTGAACGAAACCCTCAAATTCAAAGGCTACCGTGTGATTACCGCCCACAACGGACTGGAGGCGCTGGACATCATCCAGCAGGAACGCCCGGCGCTGATCATCACCGACATCCTGATGCCCAAAATGGACGGCTTCAGCCTGGTGCATCGCTTGCGTCTCAACCCTGAAACCCGCGACATCCCCGTCATCTTCCTTTCGGCAACCTATGTCGCGCCGGAGGATAAAGCCTTCGCCCTCACCATCGGGGTCACGCGCTTCATCGAAAAGCCGGTTGATCTTGAATCCTTTTTCCCGGTGATCGATGAACTGCTGGCACAAAAAGAACGAACCATTCCCATCCTGCTGGATGAGATCAGCTTCTATGAGGGATACCGCAAGCGGCTGGAAACAAAATTGAAACACAAGAACACGCAAATCGCCCGCGACGAGAATTTGCTGAAGACACTCTCCGGCAGCGAACGAGCCTCATTCGAAGCCTCTCTGCGGCAATCGACGGCGGAACGAGAGGAAATCCAGCACCTGCTCGAAGAGATCCGCGAACGCCTGGAGAATCTCAAAGCAGGATAATCCAACCCGCAAAAGAGTGATAGAAAAACCGCTGTACTTACAATTTCCCATCGACCCGGACTGCCCTGTCGTTTTGCCAGGGCAGTTTTTGTGTATGTTGACTGATAAACCGCGCCCTTTTCATGACATTTGTCCATCAATGTATGAATTATCTTGACTTCTTACTAAAAACCTTATATACTCTAATTAATCAGATTAATTATAATTATTATGGTAATTAGAGACCGCCTTTCTCCCAATATTTCTGAGTTTTTGCGCTACTTGGCTGCCCACCCGGAGGCAGAGAACAGCCTGCCGCCCCTTTCCGAACTCAGCCGCGAATTGGGTGTTGGTGTGGCGGCGCTACGGGAACAGCTGGAAGTGGCGCGGGCGCTGGGGTTGGTGGAAGTCAGGCCAAGGACGGGAATGAGGCGCAAGCCCTATAATTTTGCCCCAGCTGTCATGCAAAGCCTCGAGTATGCCATCGCTCTACACAAAGACCACTTCCTCCAATTCGCTGATCTGCGCCAACATATCGAAACCGCCTACTGGCGGGAAGCGGTAAAACTGCTTACCCCTGAAGATAAGAAAGCGCTGTGCGATCTTTTGGAGCGCGCCTGGGAAAAATTACGCGGCTCTCCCATTGAAATCCCCCACCCTGAACATCGTGAATTACATCTGACCATCTATCGACGGCTGAATAACCCGTTTGTGACGGGTTTGTTGCAATCGTACTGGGACGCCTACGAAGCCGTCGGGTTGAACTTCTTCACAGATTACCAATACCTGACCGAGGTGTGGACATATCATCAAAAGATGGTCGATGCCATTTGTGCCGATGACGTGGAGAGCGGTTTCAAAGCCCTCGCCGAGCATACGGATCTGATCCACCAATTAATCTCTTCGTCGCAATCATGACGAAAACATTTTGAGGAGTTCCATGAACAAGATAGTGAACGATTTTTCGATCACAGTTGGCACCAAGAACGGCTCCGGCAGTTCCACCGCCAACAACACCATCCTGAGGGCGATCTTCAAGATGGGTATCCCGGTTTCGGGTAAGAACCTCTTCCCTTCCAATATCCAAGGACTTCCCACCTGGTATACGATTCGCGCCAACAAGGACGGTTTCGTCGCCCGGCGCGAAATCAGCGAGATCGTGGTGGCGATGAACCCCGATTCGTTCGCGCGGGACCTGGCGTCTGTTCCCGTTGGCGGAGCCTTTTACTACGCTGACGATATTAAACAACCCATCACCCGTGCAGATATTGCCGTCTATCCCATGCCGGTGAAGGAACTGGTCAAGAAGGACCCGAACGTTCCCACCGATTACCGCGATCTGGTCGGAAATATGGTCTATGTAGGCGTACTGGCGCAAATGATCGGCATCGACCTCGAAAAGATCGAAGCAGCGTTGGTCTTCCACTTCAAAGGCAAGCAGAAACCCATCGATATGAACCTCAATGCTGTAAAGGCAGGCGCAGAATGGGCGAAGGCAAACCTGGAAAAGAAAGACCCCTACTATCTGGAGCCGATGAACAAGACTGAAGGCATGATCATGGCAGACGGTAATACTGCCGCTGCCATAGGTTCGATCTTTGGCGGCGTGCAATTCGTTGCCTGGTACCCGATCACTCCTGCATCCTCCCTGGCAGAAGCCCTGAACGACTACCTGCCCATGCTCCGCAAACGCGAAGATGGCAAGCATACCTACGCTGTCGTGCAGGCAGAGGACGAACTCGCCGCACTGGGTATGTCGGTCGGTGCGGGCTGGAGCGGTCTGCGCTCGATGACATCCACTTCCGGTCCGGGTTTGAGTTTGATGACGGAATTTGCCGGGCTGGCGTATTACGCGGAGGTGCCGGTTGTCGTGTGGGACGTTCAGCGCATCGGTCCGAGCACCGGTCTACCCACCCGCACCTCTCAAGGTGACCTGACTTTTGCCGCCTTCATCGGCCACGGCGATTCACATTCGGTCATTCTTCTGCCCGGCGATGTGTATGAATGTTTCGAGTTCGGCTGGAAGGCATTTGATGTGGCTGAACGCATTCAGACTCCCGTGTTTGTGCTTTCCGACCTCGATATGGGCATGAACCAGTGGATGAGCAAGCCCTTCCAGTACCCCGACACGCCCATGGATCGAGGCAAGATATTGTGGGATAAGGATATCGAAGAACTCAAAGGCAATTGGGGACGCTATCTCGACAAGGATGGCGACGGCATCCCCTACCGCACCGTGCCCGGCAATAGACATCCAATGAGTGCGTATTTCACACGCGGCACCGGCCACGACGAATACGCCAAATACACTGAAGATTCCAACGCGTGGCTGCGTAACATGGACCGCCTGAAAAAGAAACATGAGACAGCGCGTCAATATGTGCCGGCGCCGGTGCTCCACATCACCAAAGGCGCGACGATTGGCATCATCAGTTTCGGCTCGACCGAAGCCGCGGTTCTGGAAGCGATGCACCAGCTCGACAGAGATCACGGCATCAAGGCAGATTTCCTGCGCGTGCGGGCAATCCCCTTCACCAGGGAGGTGACCGAGTTCGTCAACAAATACGATCAGGTCTTCACCGTCGAGATGAATCGTGACGGACAGATGAACCAACTCCTGACCATCGAATATCCGCAGATTGCGGCGAAGTTCAAGTCCGTGGCATTTGGCGACGGCATGCCTGCCTCCGCCAAATGGGTTCGCGAAGGGATTCTGGCGCAATATGTCGCTCCCGCCAAATTAAACGGCAGGAATGGCAAGGCGGCGGTCAAAGTCAAATCAACGGCGACCAGGGGAAAGGTTCGGAAAGCGGCGGCGAAATCCACCGCAAAGACGGTAAAGAAGGTCGCGTCCAAATCTGCAAAGAGCAGGTCTTCTGCGAAGAAGACATCCGCGACAAAGAAAAAGTAAGAGAGAAAGGAGTATTTAGAAATGGCTACAGCACTCCCCATGGCTGGCACACCTGCCAATGTGAATCTTGCCGGTCTTACCAAGAATGATTATCGCGGAAATCCGACCACGCTCTGTCAGGGCTGCGGACATAATTCGATTTCGAACCAGATCATCAGTGCAATGTACGAAATGAGCATCCTGCCTGAGAATGTGCTCAAATTCAGCGGCATTGGTTGTTCCAGCAAAAGCCCCACCTACTTCATGAATCGTTCGTTCGGCTTCAACAGCCTGCATGGACGCATGCCGTCTATCGCCACTGGCGCGCTTTTCGGCGACCACACGCTCAAGGGCATTGGCGTCTCGGGCGATGGCGATACTGCCAGCATTGGCATGGGGCAATTCAAGCACGTCATGCGCCGCAACGTGAATATGGTCTACATTGTCGAGAACAACGGTGTATATGGCCTCACCAAGGGACAGTTCTCCGCCACTGCCGAAAAGGGTCTCACGCTCAAGAAACAGGGTGTCAATCCGTACATGCCGGTCGACATCTGCATGGAGGCGCTGGCCTCCAACGCGACTTTCGTGGCGCGCTCGTTTGCAGGCAACCCCAAGCAAGTGAAGGAATTGCTCAAAGCCGCGATGGCGCACAATGGAATCGCCGTGCTCGATATTATCAGCCCGTGCGTGACCTTCAATAATCAGGAAAACGCCTATCACTCCTACGCGTGGGGCAAAGATCACGAAGAGCCTCTGCACGACATCACTTATATCGCGCCGCGCAGCGAGATCATTCTCGAAGAGGAGATGAAGGAAGGTGAAGTGCGTGAAGTGAGCATGCATGATGGGTCGGTCATCATTCTCAAGAATCTGGAAAAGGATTACGACCCAACCAATCGTTTCGAAGCCATGCGCATCCTGCAGGAGGCACAGGCAAACAACTGGCTCGCTACTGGATTAATTTACATCGAGGCCGGGAAGCCTTCGCTGGTGGAGACCTACAATCTCACCGACACACCGCTCAACCGCCTCAGTGAAGCGGACTTGAGACCTGCTCCCGCCATGATCGACAAAGTCAACGCCTTGATGTTCTAACCCTCACCTTGGCTCCCCCCGCCCCTCTCCCAGAAGGAGAGGGGCGTTCATTCTCATGATCGAAATCACGCCATTCATTCAAATTGCCGAAAACGAATTGAATTTCGAGTATATCCGTGCGTCTGGACCGGGCGGGCAGAATGTGAACAAGGTGGCTACGGCGGTGCAGTTGCGTTTTGATGTGAATGGCTCGTCCCTGCCAGAAGATGTCAAAATGCGGCTGGCGCGCCTTGCCGGCAAACGTATGACGAACGATGGCATCCTAGTCATCGAATCAAAGCAGCATCGCACCCAGGAACGGAACCGCGAGGATGCCGTTCAAAGACTGGTCGAACTGGTACGCAAGGCTGTCATTAAGCCGAAGAAAAGAACAAAGACAAAACCGACTGCCGCATCCAAGGAAAGCAGGTTGAGATCGAAAAAGGTGAGAAGCGAGATCAAACGCTTGCGCAGGTCAGTGGAGTGAGTTGATATAATCGGGGGAAGTATGAACAAACATTCAATCATTGGTTTGTCGGCTGGACTCATTGCCGCCTCCATCTGGGGCGGCATGTATGTTGTCAGCAAAGTGGTATTGGAGGTCATCCCGCCATTTACACTGCTCACCCTGCGGCTTGCCCTGGGAGTCCTGGTGCTCGGTGTTATTGTTGCGCTGCGCGGAAAAATGGATTTTTCGCGTGAACAGTTTCGCATCAGTTTCCTCGTCGGGTTTGTAGGGTACGGCATCTCGCTGGGTTTTCAATTCGTTGGGACGAAACTATCCACAGCCTCGAATGGAGCGCTCGTCACCTCCGCCACGCCAGCATTTGTCCTGCTCTTTGCCCCCTTTCTCTTGGGCGAAAAAACGACCGTCCGCCGTGTCGCTGCATTGGTCATCTCTTCGCTAGGTGTACTGGCAGTCATCGACCCGCGAACCGCTGAGTTTTCTCCATCCCTGTTTTGGGGCAACACAAGCCTGATCGCCGCAGCATTGACCTGGGCGTTGTATTCCGTGCTTGTGAGAAAAGTCTCCCAAACCGCCGACTTGTTGAAATCCAGCGCAGTTATGCTGATGGGCGGACTCCCCACAAGCGTTTTGTTTGGTCTTTTTGAACTGCGCTCGCAAGGCATGGGAACGGTTACACCTGGTGTCATAGGCGGCGTTCTCTTCATTGGCGTTGTTTCCACCGCCATTGCCATGTTTCTGTGGAATTATGCCTTTGCCGAACTGCCTGCGGCGGTCGCTTCGTTGACCTTCTTTGCCCAGCCGGTGGTAGGTACGCTGCTGGGATGGTTCTTTCTTGCAGAAAAAATTACCCCTCTGTTTCTGACAGGCGGCATGTTGATCGGAATCGGAATCTTAATTTCAGCGAAGGAAACATAACAATAGCCTCTTCATGATGAGCCATGAAAGAGAAGGTGCCTTAATTCTCACCGACCGTATGAAGTAATGCCATATTCGGCGGGCGAACGGCTCCCACCGGGTATCCACAGACCAGCACCACCTGATCGCCCACTTGGACAACATCCGAGTGCGTCAGTGCCAGGTCTACATGGTCGATCATTTCCTCGAGGGAATTGGAGAAGGGCACAAGCTGCGGGCGTACACCCCACAAAAAGGCAAGGCGGCGATACGTCTCCGCACTGGGGGTAAAAGCCATGATCGGGACACGCGGTCGTATTTTGGACATTAGCCAGGCAGTCTGGCCTTGTGTGGTAAAACATGCCACCGCCATCACATTCTTGTCGTTTGCCAGCGCCTGAGCGGCGCGAGCCATCGAGGCGGCATCGCTATGTTCAAAGCCTCCCACGGATTGTTCCGCCCCCCATTCCAGGAAATGAGACTCGGCTTCGCGCACGATGCGATCCATCATCGCGACGGCCTCCACCGGATATTTTCCCGAAGCAGATTCGGCGGATAGCATCACCGCATCCGTACCATCGAAGACGGCATTGGCAACATCCGACGCCTCCGCCCGTGTGGGCAATGGGTTCGTAATCATCGATTCGAGCATCTGGGTTGCTGTGATGACCAATTTGGCACGCGCATTTGCCGTGCGGATGATGTGCTTCTGCAAGGCTGGCACGCGCTCCGGGGGAAGTTCCACGCCGAGATCGCCGCGTGCAACCATTACACCATCAACGTTATCCAGGATTTCCTCAAGGTGATCGAGCGCCTCCGGTTTTTCCAGTTTGGCGATCAATAGCGGAAGGCGTTTGCCAGTCGAGAATCGTTCCATCGCATAGCGGACCTTCTTGACGTCATCCACCGAACGGACAAAGGAAATGGCAACTGCGTCCACGCCTTGTGAAATACCGAAGGCGAGATCCGCTTCGTCTTTCTCTGTGAACCCTGCAATGCGCAGGCGGACTCCGGGGAGATTGATCCCTTTATGGGAGGACAACGGTCCCCCGACGAGGACTTTTGCCGTCAGCGTGCTGCGGTCTTTGACGGAAACAACTTCCAGGGTTAGACGTCCATCATCGAGCAGAAGCCGGTCCGAGGTCCGCACGGAATCGAAGAGTTGACGAAAATCCACTGGGATGTGCTTACCGCCATTTTCCGGTGGTGTTGTTCCGGTCACGTACAGAACAACTATCTCCCCCTCTGAAAGTTGAATGGGTTCCACTAATTCTCCCACACGGATCTTTGGTCCTTGCAGGTCTTGTAAAATTCCGATGGGAATATTGAGCTTTTCTGAAACTTTCCTGATGATGGCGATTCGCTGGGCATGTTGTTCATGGGTGCCATGAGAGAAATTCATGCGCGCTATATTCATTCCCGCCAGAACAAGTTTTTCGAGCGTTTGCTCGTCCTGGCTGGCTGGACCGATGGTTGCCACGATTTTTACTTTGCGTGTCGTCATGATATTGCCTCAATAAAATTATACCCAGCGCGGTCACAATTGCGCTCTTCGAGATGGAAAGGCGCAATTTGTGACCGTGGGCATAAGTGCTCACCGCAGGGTAAAAACACCGGCCACCTGCGATGAGTTGCTTGAAATTTGCATTCAAGCAATTAACGATGGGCTAAATGTAGTGCAGTTCGCGCGCCTGTTTTTCGAGATCGGCGCGGAAATCGGGGTGTGCGATATTGATCAATTGCAGGGCTCGCTGGCGGATGGATTTGCCGTACAGATCCGCAACACCATATTCAGTGACTACATAATGGACATGGTTGCGACTGGTGACCACACCTGCTCCCGGTTTCAGCATGGCAGCGATACGCGTGACGAGCGTGCCATCGCGCAGGGTGGTAGTACTCGGCAGGGCAATGATGGGAACACCATCTTTGGCGCGGGATGCGCCGTAGATGAAATCGAGTTGACCGCCTACGCCGCTGTAGAGTTTGGGTCCGATGCTGTCTGCGCAGACCTGACCGGTAAGGTCTACCTCGATGGCGGAATTAATGGCGACCATGCGCTCATTCTGTGCAATCACAAATGGATCGTTGACATATTCCGTGCGGTGCATCTCGATCAACGGATTATCGTCCGACCATTCGTACAATTTCTTCGTTCCCAGCATGAAACCAGCGATGATCTTTCCAGGATGCAACGTCTTGCGGGCATTGGTCAACACACCCGCGTTGACCAGTTCTATCACGCCGTCCGAAAATAATTCACTATGGACGCCAAGGTCCTTTTTGTGGTGCAGGTACTTCAATACCGCATCGGGGATGGCGCCAATACCCAATTGCATCGTCGCTCCGTCGGGAATCAATTCCGCGGCAAAGCCCGCGATCTTCTCCACCACATCCTGATTCCCTTCTTCCGTCATCGCCATTTCAGGAATTGGGTAATTGACAGGGATGATGTGATTCAACCGGCTGACGTGGATAAACGAGTCGCCCAGCGTGCGCGGCATTTGCTGGTTGACCTCGGCGATGATGATCTTTGCCGATTCCGCCGCCGACTTGGTCAAACCGACCTCCACACCCAGGCTGCAGAAGCCATGCTCATCAGGCGGTGAAACGTGGATAATGGCCACATCTACCGGCAGGATCCCGCGTTTGAACAGCAGGGGAAATTCGGAAAGCAGCACGGGCGTAAAATCAGCGCGCCCCTCGTGTACCGCCTTGCGTACATTGTGGCTGATGAAGAGCGTATTCACCCGCAAATGCCCATCCATTTCAGGCTTCACATAATCTGCAGGGCCTATCGTCAACGCCTGGCAGATCTCCACATTCTTGATGTTTGGCGCGTATTCCACAAGGGCGGCAAGCGCCTTTTGAGGCACCGAAACATTTCCGGTAAGGAAGATGCGGTTACCCGATTTGACGCTGCGCACCGCCTCTTCTGCAGTGGTAATGCGGGATTGGTATATGCTATTCCAGTCCATCGTTACCTCCATCCGCAAGCAGCGTCAGATGAACGAGTTTGCCTTCATGTGTATTGACCGCCCGCTCAAGGGCAGGATCCGCAGCAATGGCCTGCTCCACACCGCGGTTGGCGATCTCGATTAAGTATGGCATGGCGCAATTTACAAAGGCATGCGTCGATGTGCGGGCAACAATACCTGGCATGTTTGGAACACAATAATGCAAAACGCCTTCATCGACATAAGTGGGGTACTCATGCGTAGTCGGGCGGGAGGTCTCAGAGATGCCTCCCTGATCGATGCTTACATCCATCAACACAGAACGCTGTTTCATGGCTCGAACCATCTCACGCGTCAACAAAATCGGGGAACGCTGCGCCGGGACCAGCACGGCCCCGATCACGACATCGGCATAGGCTGTTGCCCTTTCGATATTTCTCCGGGTCGAGATCATTGTGACAATACCCGGGTAAAGTTCGGAGATTCTTTGCAGGGCGTTGATGTCCTTGTCAATTACCGTAACATGCGCACCCAACCCGAGTGATGTCTTCGTTGCATAGGTCCCAACAACCCCCGCGCCAATGATGACCACTTCCGCCGGCGGCACACCGGGCACACCGCCCATCAGAATACCCTTGCCTCCCCAGTTATTTTGGAGCAGGCGCGCGGCAATCGTGCCAGCCATGCTCCCCCCCACCTGGCTGAACGGGCGCAGGACCGGCAACGAACCATCTGCCAATTGGATCTGCTCATATGCAATCGAAGTGATTTTCTTCTGAAGAAGCACCTCCACCTTGTCCTGCCGGGAGGAGGCAAGGTGCAACAAACCGGCAAGCGTCGTGCCGGGTCTCAACCAGTCCAACTCCTCCTTGAGCGGGCGGGCAACCTTCAAAAGCAAGTCGGAACGTCCAAAGACCTCATCGGATGCATACGCAATCCGCGCCCCCGATTTTTCATATTCCTGGTCGCTGAAACCCGCGCCCACCCCCGCGTCATGTTCGACGTACACCTGATGCCCGTTCTGGGAGAGAATCTCCACCCCGGCCGGGGAAAGACCCACGCGATATTCGAACGGGCGTCTCTCTTTTGGAATTCCTATGTTCATACAGAACCTCCATAGTGATAGACCCTAAGGAGTTTTCGAATCCTTAGGGTCCACTGTTATTTCATATTTAACACGTCTCGAATGAGGGGCAATGCCCAATCGACGGTTTCCTTGTCGATTACCAGCGGGGGCGCAAAACGAATGACGTTATCATGCGTCTCCTTTGCGAGAATGCCCTTTTCCTGCAGCGCCACACAAAATCGACGCGCTCCGCCAGCTTCCGGCTTCAATTCAACGCCGATCAACAATCCCTTGCCGCGCACCTCCTTCACATGCGGACTGGGAATTTCAGACAACTGCTCGATAAAGTATTCGCCCAACTTCCAAGAACGTTCTGCCAGTTTTTCATCCCGGATCACCTTCAACGCCGCGCGTGCCACCGCCGCTGCCAGCGGATTCCCGCCGAACGTGGATCCGTGCTCCCCCGGCTTGAAGAGTCCGAGTACCGCCCTATCGGCAAGCACTGCAGAGACGGGGTAGAAACCTCCCGAAAGCGCCTTGCCGACAATGGTTACATCCGGGCGGACGTCCTCGTGTTGGCACGCGAACAGTTTCCCGGTCCGCGCCAGACCCGTTTGGATTTCATCCGCGATGAAAAGCACATTGTTCTTCTTGCAAATCTCAGCCACTTTTTTCAAATATCCTGCAGGCGGAATGATGACCCCTCCTTCACCCTGGATCGGTTCCAACATCACAGCGGCAGTGTTGGATGTAATGGCTTTTTCGATGGCGTCCGCGTCACCGTACGGAACGTTGATAAATCCCGGTGTAAACGGACCAAAATCATCACGGTAGGAAGGTTCGGTAGAGAATGACACAATGGTCACCGTGCGTCCGTGGAAGTTACCCGCTGCGGTGATGATCTCCGCCTGGTGTCGCGGCACACCTTTGACGGTATATGCCCACTTGCGGGCCAGCTTCACGGCGGTCTCCACAGCCTCCGCGCCGCTGTTCATCGGCAGGGACATCTCGTAGCCGGTCATCTCGGAGAGTTCTTTGTAGAGAAGCGGCAATTGGTCGTTGCGGAACGCGCGTGAAGTCAGTGTGACTTTTTTGGCCTGTTCGAGCAGGGCGTTCAAAATCTGCGGGTGGACATGTCCCTGGTTAACCGCGGAATAGGCGGAGAGACAATCAAGATATTTCTTGCCATCCACGTCATAGACCCACACACCCTCCGCTTTCTCAATGACCACATCCAGCGGATGGTAATTATGGGCGCCGTATTGTTCTTCTAAAGCAATGTAATCTTTGGTATTCATAAATTCTCTCACATTTTTTCATCCACAAAGGGTCATGAAGGTACACGAAGGAAAAGCTTTTAAACCTTTGTGCTCTTCGTGCCCTTTGTGTTTAATAGGTTACGCAACCCCGAAAAGCCGCGCCAGGATCGCCTTCTGGGCATGGAGGCGGTTATGCGCCTGCGGGAAGATGACCGAATGCGGGCCGTCCGCCACATCATCGGTTAACTCGTGGTTGCGGTGCGCAGGCAGGCAGTGCATCACGATCACATCCTTGTCCGCTTCGCTGACCAGTCCGGCATTGACTTGATATGGCGGGAAGACCTTTTCACGCTTGGCAGTCTCTTCTTCCTGCCCCATGCTGGTCCAGGTATCGGTATAGATGACATGTGCGCCTTTGACGGCTTCGTGCGGGTCGCGGACGAAATTCAATTTGCTGCCGGTTTCTTTGGCAATGTTCTGGGCAATCTCGACCGCTTTAGGATTGATGTCATAGCCTTCGGGGTTGCCGATTGTGAAGTTCCAGCCCAATTTAGCGGAGACATGCATAAGGGAGACCGCCACGTTGTTTCCATCCCCCACAAACGTGACGTTGAGTCCCTTCGCTTTGCCGAATTTCTCCTGAATAGTGAGCGCATCCGCCATGCCCTGGCAGGGATGGTTGTAATCGCTCAAGCCATTGACCACAGGGATGGACGACCACTTCGCCAGTTCCAGCACATGCTCGTGGTCGAACACACGCGCCATGAGCGCCTGCACGTAGCCCGAGAGTACGCGGGAGATATCCGCAATGGATTCGCGTTTGCCAAGACCGATCTCGTTCGGCGAGAGGTAGAGCGCGTCGCCGCCGCAATGACGCATCGCCATATCGAATGAGACACGTGTGCGCAGGCTGGGTTTTTGGAAAATCATGCCCAATACCTTGCCCTTAAAGAGCGGCGGGTTGCCTTTTTTGAAATATTCCTCTTTCAATTTAATGGCTAGGTCGAGCAGATCCTGCACTTCCCCCGAGGAAAGATCAGATATTGCGAGAAAATGGTTCATGCAAACTCCTTTGTGATGGTAGGGACGCGGATTCCCGCTGAGATTTCGGAAAAACGACCACATTTGGATCCATGTGGGCCGCCCCTGCTTTTTTAAAGGATATGATCCAATAACAGCGGAATTATATCTTGATTGATAAAAAATGCCCCGTTCCAAACATCACTGCTTCGGAGTGACACGGTTCACTGCCGGCGAGGTCGGAGACGCCGGTTACAAAATGAAATCTGGAACCTCCGCCAAGCAGGCGGTGTATCTGTCTAAAGGAGTCACACCATGAATCGACACATTTTGTTGCCCGTGTTCTTCGTCATTTCCTTCGCTCTGATTGCATGTTCAAGCAAGTCGGCAAAAGATTCCTGTCCGCTGACAGAGCCCGTCTGGCTCAAACCGCCTGCCGATTCCGCCGTTCTAAATGAACCAGTCTTCGAATATTATCTTGTAAACGAAGACCGGTCGATCTGGGCATCAGCATGGTGGGCGGAAAGCAATCAATATTCGCTACACGCAGGAGATGAAGGAAATAAGATCGGCTGGTTTCGGCCAGCGGGTGCGGAATTAATGATTACCGGTCAGCGGCTGGATGGAGATGCTCCACCTCTTGAAGCAGAGGTGCCTTGCTGTTACCCGACGCGCTTTCAGGTTTCTGGAGTGTACTTCCCCACTGAGGGCTGCTGGGAGATTCGTGCCAGGGCAGAGGATAAGGAAATTTCTTTTGTTGTGTGGGTCGAGCCGTAAATAATGTCCCGAAGGCTCTAAAACCTTCGGGACATTGCTATTCTCAGTTTGGGTTCTTCACCTTTTTCCAATACCGCAGCAACCCATCGGCGCTCATTCCGGGCGGATTTGCCAGCTCGTAAACTTTGACCGTGTCCGCATCCAAGCCAATGCGCTCACCTTCCTTTATCATCCAATCGGTGAAGCTTTGGCGCAATTCCTCACCACAAAAAGTTAAAGCAGGTACAAGCATCGGTTTCAGTCCCTTCGCGAAGCACCCCCGTGGGGGGGTTGGAGGGATTGTTTATTTCTAGCCCGCCGAACAGTGCATCAAGCTGATCAAGAAGCGCGTTGGGCTTCAGTCCCTTTTGATCCCGCTAAAACGGGATGATAAGGGATTGTTTATTTCTAGCCTGGGCGCCTTCAAGCCCATGATCGTGCCGGTCGTCGTGCGTTTCAGTCCCTTCGCGAAGCACCCCCGTGGGGGTTTGGAGGGATTGTTTATTTCTAGCGCGGAACTGGACAGATGGACAAAGCGGTCAGAAAATCAAACAGTTTCAGTCCCTTCGCGAAGCACCCCCGTGGGGGTTTGGAGGGATTGTTTATTTCTAGCTATGACGCTCAAGCGACCCAAATCGCGGAGCTCAATGCCAAGCTGAGTTTCAGTCCCTTTTGGAGGGATTGTTTATTTCTAGCCTCTGGCAAGGCTCGCTGGGCTGGGGCAACACCATCCGCAACAAGTTTCAGTCCCTTTTGGAGGGATTGTTTATTTCTAGCATGGTCAGTATGGCACGCTAATCAACATCCTCACGGCAGACATCTTTCAGTCCCTTTTGGAGGGATTGTTTATTTCTAGCTATGACGCTCAAGCGACCCAAATCGCGGAGCTCAATGCCAAGCTGAGTTTCAGTCCCTTTTGGAGGGATTGTTTATTTCTAGCCTCTGGCAAGGCTCGCTGGGCTGGGGCAACACCATCCGCAACAAGTTTCAGTCCCTTTTGGAGGGATTGTTTATTTCTAGCATGGTCAGTATGGCACGCTAATCAACATCCTCACGGCAGACATCTTTCAGTCCCTTTTGGAGGGATTGTTTATTTCTAGCCAGCGCGTAGTTAGCGGAACTTTTGTCGAGTTCGGAGTTTCAGTCCCTTTTGGAGGGATTGTTTATTTCTAGCTGTCTCATCGTTTGCTTGCTACTTTGCTCGTTGTTTGTTTCAGTCCCTTTTGGAGGGATTGTTTATTTCTAGCAAGTGGACCTGGGGTCTGGTTTTCCTGGTGCCTACCGTCTTTGTTTCAGTCCCTTTTGGAGGGATTGTTTATTTCTAGCAAAATACGGCTCTTCTCGGCGATTTCCAGCTATATTGTTTCAGTCCCTTTTGGAGGGATTGTTTATTTCTAGCAGCCCTTATCTTCATTGCAATCTCACTGGTCATCCATCTGGGATGTAAAGGTTTCAGTCCCTTTTGGAGGGATTGTTTATTTCTAGCACCGCAACCGTGCCGGACATCATCATGGCGAACTCTGGGTTTCAGTCCCTTTTGGAGGGATTGTTTATTTCTAGCTCGTGCTGAATCAGCAACCTGTTGCCACGGTCGACAGTTTCAGTCCCTTTTGGAGGGATTGTTTATTTCTAGCTCAGAACGACGATGACGATCAGAACGACGATGACAAGTTTCAGTCCCTTTTGGAGGGATTGTTTATTTCTAGCTCCCGGAAATCACCAACACCCCGGAAATCACCAATACCGTTTCAGTCCCTTTTGGAGGGATTGTTTATTTCTAGCCCATGAAAGCAACTCTAAGTTTCTTAAAAGGGAGGTTGTTTCAGTCCCTTTTGGAGGGATTGTTTATTTCTAGCCCAACCCGGTCAGATCGTCTGGCTGCAAGGCTACTGTTTCAGTCCCTTTTGGAGGGATTGTTTATTTCTAGCCTGTTCGCCGCTATCTTCCTGATAGCCGCCTTCAGTTCAGTTTCAGTCCCTTTTGGAGGGATTGTTTATTTCTAGCGAACAATGGGCGCTGGAATGTCCATTTCTGCATCGTCTCGGGTTTCAGTCCCTTTTGGAGGGATTGTTTATTTCTAGCTCGAATGAGGTACAGCTACAGTAGAACCTCGACTCACCGTTTCAGTCCCTTTTGGAGGGATTGTTTATTTCTAGCGGGTATCCGCTTTTCGGATATCGTGACAGACGGTCGCCCGGGGTTTCAGTCCCTTTTGGAGGGATTGTTTATTTCTAGCCAATATGATGACGCTGTTACTCGTCGGCGCGGGCGTGGCTCGTTTCAGTCCCTTTTGGAGGGATTGTTTATTTCTAGCTTCATTGATGACCGGATGACCGTGCAGTTCCTGAAAGGGTTTCAGTCCCTTTTGGAGGGATTGTTTATTTCTAGCCCTTCTGGGTGCTTCCTTGTTTCTGTCTGCCTGCGGTAGTAGTTTCAGTCCCTTTTGGAGGGATTGTTTATTTCTAGCTCTACTCGTCATTCGCCTATATGAACGATGCGCTCGGGTTTCAGTCCCTTTTGGAGGGATTGTTTATTTCTAGCATTCGGGTTTGCAAAGGCTGCCACGACTTCGGCATCCCGTGATGGGTTTCAGTCCCTTTTGGAGGGATTGTTTATTTCTAGCTTGGAAGAACTTAAGACCAAGCCCAACTCAAAAGAAGCCAAGGTTTCAGTCCCTTTTGGAGGGATTGTTTATTTCTAGCTTGCCTATCAAGGCAATGTCATACCAAGAGAGGTATCTTACACATACAGTTTCAGTCCCTTTTGGAGGGATTGTTTATTTCTAGCGGAAGATGTTCGGGTTTTGCGTCGTGTCGGAGGCCCTGGTTTCAGTCCCTTTTGGAGGGATTGTTTATTTCTAGCTGTTTTGCTCGCTTACCCGCATCTCGCCAAGATGATCCCGGTTTCAGTCCCTTTTGGAGGGATTGTTTATTTCTAGCGTGTGTGTAATGTTAACAGATTTCGGTAAGTCAATGCTGGTGTTTCAGTCCCTTTTGGAGGGATTGTTTATTTCTAGCAAGTTCTTGATCGGTTATATGTGTCCGGTTCTGTGCGGGACATTGAGTTTCAGTCCCTTTTGGAGGGATTGTTTATTTCTAGCCCTGAACCTTCGCTGGTTCGAGTGGGTCAACACGATCCTCGGTTTCAGTCCCTTTTGGAGGGATTGTTTATTTCTAGCAAGCCATCAACTTTGGTGACGTCGAAACGCCGAAAAAGTTTCAGTCCCTTTTGGAGGGATTGTTTATTTCTAGCACTGTCAGGAAGGTGTGTATCTGCGCCAAGGAAATGCTCGTTTCAGTCCCTTTTGGAGGGATTGTTTATTTCTAGCTCTTCCCATAGTTTCATTTTTGTTCCCGGTTTTGAAGAAACTTCAACTTCTGATCAAGTTCCTTCAAAAAAACGCTCATTTTGCCTCCTTTTTTCATTTCCGAGCATCGCATAGTCCGGTTCCATAGGCTTGGATGCTCGGTTTTCCATCGTCAGGGGTGGCTGGAGGGGCTTCCACCAGCCTGCCAAGCCACAGGTTGCCGGTCTTCCAAGCCGGTTTCCGAGAGCCTCCCGGAGCGCCCCCACCCCCCTGGATGCTCGGTTTTTTACTACACGACCATCGTCTGCGGCGGCTCCGATTTGGTCACCTCCTCGGGGCGGGAGGATTCGATCCTATCCACGCAATCGGCGCAAAGCGAATAGTACCGCACATTATCCTTGCGCCGGCGGATGATGCGCCCGGCAGCCTTTTTCAACTTGAGAAGGTTTGCCTCATCGAGATGACATTCGAAGGCGGAATATTGCACGGGTGTGCCATAATCGAGCAGCAGGTTGTGCAGTTTGGTGCGGCGCCTGTCGTTCGAAATATCGTACACGATGAGGATGAATTGTGTCTTCATTATACACCTGCCGATGCCATGTCATTTCGTCAAAAACGGCTCGTACACGTCGATCTTTCCTTCGATCAGGCGGCGCAACTGCCAGGCTTGCGCCTCAAAACATTTCTGGTACGTGATGGCACGCCCAGCCTGCGGGTGGATCACCGCCGTCTGCAGCCGGGCGTTATAGGCGCGCAGGAACCTTTTCAGGGCATGCTGTTTCATATAAAAACCGCCTTCCTCCTGTGGGAATTTTGCGGGTTGCGCCTCGCCCATCGGAGCCGGGGCAAACTCATCGGGCGTCAGGATGCGTTTATTGATCACGGTCAACACCACCGAATCCACGATCAATGCGCGGAATTCCTCCACCAGATCGAGCGCCAGGGCGGGGCGTCCATACACATCGGCGTGAAAAAAGCCGTCGTAGGGGTCCAGCCCAGCCACTTCCAGCGCGGTCATGATGTTTTGGGTCAGCAGGCTGTAGCCGAAACTGAGCAGGGCATTGGCAGGGTCGCCGGGCGGACGGCGCGAACGCTTCTCGAACTCCCACCCCGCCCGCAGGGCAGACCGGAAGATGCGGAAGTAGGCTTTTGCCCCTGTGCCTTCCTGCCCGCGCAGCCCGTCCATGTCGGTTTCCCGTTCCGCCCCCTGAATGGCGCGGCTGATGCGCTCGATATCCTCCGGCGGGATGTTGGGATGGGCACGGCAGATGCGGCGGGCAAAGGCGCGCTGGTTCTTCAGCTTGCCGAGTGCAATGGCGCGGGCGACCTCGAGACAGAATGCCGGGTCTGCCGCACGCCGGTACTGCTCCCGCCGGAGGAAGATATTCCCCTCTGCGGGCGGCACCAGCCTGCCGAGCAGCCTGCCCGAACGGCTGATGATCGAAAAACTCACCCCCGCCGCGAGCAGTGAAAGCATGGCTTGTGTGGTGACCCCCACGCTCCCCACGATGACCACATCGGTCACGTGCACCAGCGGCGCGCTGAACAGCGCCTCCCCGTCTGCATTCACCACGAGGATGCGGTGATACTCCTTCTCGATGCGCGCACCGGGTTCGGTAATATAGAGTGTGGGCATATCATAGTCCTATGTCATTGCGAGCCGTTCATTGGCGACACAATCTCCTCGCGCCAGTGTCATTGCGAGTGGCGCTTACAGCGCCACGACGCAATCTCCTGTTATGAGGGGGTTGCTTCCCGAAGGTCGCAACGACATTACGCATACCCCTCCGGCACATAATCGTAGAACAGTTCCGGGTCGAATGCTCCCTTCACCTCGATCTTCTTATCCTCCGCCTCGAAACCATAGGTATCGCGGTAGAAATGCACGCCCAGGAAATCGAAGCCGTTATTGAAGTGGGTAATGGCGGTCTTGTTCGGCTCGAGCGCCAGGTGCAGTTTCTTCAGGATGAACGCCGTCCGGTTACGGGCTTTCTCTGCCTGAGCCTCCGTTTCACAAAAGACGCAAAAATCATCGGCGTAGCGCACCGGGGCATAGCCAGCCTCGCTCAGGCGCACATCCAATTGGTGGAGCAGGATGTTGCACAACAGCGGCGAGATCACCCCGCCGAGAGAAATGCCCACCCCCGGGGATGTTTCGCCCTGTGCCATCCATTGCTTGAGCAAGCCCGAAACCACAGGATCATTCACCTTTTGTTGAAAATAGCGCAGGATCAAATGGTGTTTCAAACTGGGGAAGCAATTGTCGATATCGGCATCCAGCACCCAGTCCCTGCCTGCATCGCGATGGGCAAGGATGGCTGGCACGGCGTCCCGCACACCGCGCCCGGGGCGGTACCCATAGCTGCATTCCATGAAACCACGGTCGAACACATCGTCCACTACACGCAGAACAGCGCGTTGCAACACCCGGTCTGTCACCGTGAGAATGGAGATGGTCCTCATCGTCCCGTCTTTTTTGGGGATTTCGAACTGGCGCAATTTGCGGGCGCAGTAGGTATTGGCGCGCACCTGCTCCGCCAGCGCAGCAAGCCTCTCCTCCCAATTCTTCCCCCAGCGCTCGATGCTCACGCGGTCGATGCCCGCCGCGCCCTTTTTCCGTTCCACTTCCTCCCAGGCGGCGCGCAGGTTATCCCTGCTCAGAATCCCTTCGATCCATTTCATGGGTGCGCCTCGTCTGCCCCAACCCAAACGAAGTCTTTGCCCCTGTGCCGCAGAAAAAGGCAAAGTCGGTCAGCAGGTTGCACAACCTCAGCCAGAACTCATCCTCTGCCAGAACGCGGAACCGGCAACTTCCCTCAAAGCCGATCCATGTGGCTTTCTCATAATGCACGGCGCGGGTCTCCAGTTTGTAGCGGCTCAACACCAGCCGGGCTTCCTCCAACCGGTGCACCTCGCGCGGCAGGCTTGCCGAAGAGCAGGCGTTCCAGCGCTTCAACCACGATCCCAGCACATTTTCCGGCAGGGGTAAAGGGACATGCACCTTGCCCGCATGGAAGGTGGTCGGCGAGGTGAATTCCACATCCAGCGCCTCCGCAGGGTGTGGGTCAGCCTTGAAATACTTTTCCACCAGGGATGGATAGGCTGTTTGCCGTGCCCAGGGATGTTCCTCCGCCGCCACCGCCACTTTTTGCACCTGGAAACCGGTGCGGATGAGCGTAAACTTCCTGCTCCTTATTGCAGGGAACACCGAATCAAGCAACAGGCGCGTTTCTTTCTCCCGCAGGCTGGTCACGCGGAACCAGGCGCTCTGCCCTGCCTGGATCAACCGGAACCCGCGTTGTGCCTGGAACGACCCTTTCAAGTCCGAGATAGTGTACGGGCGCAGTTCATCGCCATCGTGCAAATGGTCCGAGTGCCCGGAATCCGCATCGCCGACCCAGTTCAAGAACTCGGCGCGCAAAGCCGGTCCCAGGTCGGCGGGCAGGCTTCCGTTCTCAAGAGCTTTCAGGTGGATGACGGCAGAGAGGAGCATGATGATCCTATGTCATTGCGAGCCGAAGGCGAAGCAATCCACTTGCGACAGGAGAAATACGGCAATAATTGAGAGTAGGGAATAAGGACCAACATTATTTACGGCGCGATGAAAGTCTCAGTGGTCAAAGCCAAATCGAGGTGATATTTTCCATCCCGAAATGCATAGATCTTGACAGGTACCCAGTTGTCAAACATCGCACCGAGCGCCATGGCAAATGTAACCGGACCCTGATAGTAAATATTGACCTCGGTCACACCTATATTACTCATTCTGCCTTTGATATCTTTTAATTCACGGATGAGTCCAGGATATTCAGTAGCTTTGATAAATCCCTCATGTGCCATGGAAATGACATCCATCTGAATACCGTCATCCTTCAATTGCTGGCGGACGGCTCCATCATTGCTCGTTCCCAGTCCAATGGCAAGAGCAACTGGTCGGTTTGTAGGCGTGGACGCCAAAGCTTTCAGACGATCCGCCAACTGTCTGCCTTTGATAAAAAAGTAGATACCACCCACTGCAAAAGGAATAAACGAAATGATCTGCATGATATTTGCGATCAGACTGAGAGTTTCCATACTTAACTACTCCTTTTTGTTGTTACACGATAAAACTCAAGCTTTGCACCTGAAGGCAGTTGAGTTTCCCCTGCCGCCAGGCGTGGTCCGCGATATTGAGCTACAAATAGAATGTCACCTTGCGTCAATGTGACCGACTCTCGGTTCACATACACAACGCGTCCTAAGACTCTGGCGACGAGAGCAGCCATATCTTCATGCCCAATGATGCTGATTGCATCGGCAGGGATCTCGGCAGGGAGGATGGGACGAATATCAATTTGCAATCCATCTGCCCCAATATCGAACATATTGAGCGATAAAGCGTTGCCAAGATAGGTGGTCATGGCATATCCATTGGTTTAACCTCATGCCAATATCCATACCCTGCGCTGGTCTTTGCTCCTGCGCCAAAGGTTTGCAAACCGCCTATCAAACATTCCTTTGCCAGTTTGTGAGCATTTTCGCTTATTTTCCCACGCCAGCCAACGGCGAAATAAAATTCCTGGTTCGGGGCGACAGTGAGAAAATAAGAAGGAATGGGGCTTTGCCAATTGGTGGGCGGGGTTTTTCCGCTGGTATCCTGATAATAATCAGGATAGTGCGGATTGATGATATCGAGTTTCAATTCAGGGGCATGGGCAGGGATGGCATCAAAGAAGATCGCGTTCCCGATTCCAGATGCACCTTTCTCCTCACCAGATGTGGAGGCAAACCCAAACAATTGCTGAAATATTGGGTTGCCCTCGGTCAGTTTCAAAGCTTGCATGGCATACGCCCGCGCGATACCCTTTACGCTGCTCCCCGGCAGGATGGGGAAGCCATACCGATGAAACGTAAAGCCTGTTTCCAGCGGACCTTTGTGTCCAAGCCCGGTCACAAAGCGCCAGTCGGTTTTCATTTTGATTATCTCGCCCGCATTGGTTTTTTGGGCAATCTCCGTCCAGCGGGCAATCCATGCCTTCAATAAGAGTTCGTCAACTTTATGGGGAATGTTTGTACCATCCCTGTCTTTGAAAAAGACAATCTCTTGCAGGGCAATCTTCTTTATATCTTTCTCTGCATTCCTACTCCAATCCTGCTGAACAAAGCGGTCGAAGATCAAACCGATGTTTTTCGGTTGCGTCGTTTTTCTAAGACTTTCCCAAGCCTGCGCACTTGTATGTGGAATTGGAATTCTCATCAATCACCTCGCTCGTGAAGTTCGCCTTCAAGATGCCCTTCCGCAAACCGTTTCAACCATAGCAAATACGCGCTGGCTTCTGCGGTGGCGCGGCGATATTGTTCCGTGGTGGCGGTCGAGATCAGCCATTCGAGCAGTCCGTTCTTCGGGAACTCAATGCCTTCCTTATTCAATCGCCTCGCAATCCAATCGGATACATGAGAATAAAGGACAGAGTATTGCCTTTGAGGTTTCTTGCTGTTGGCTTTTGCCAGCCAAAAAGCCAGCGTCTGTCCGAGACCGTTGATTTGAATATCCGCCGCGCTTCCCGCCGCAAGCGGCTTATATTTTTTCTCGAAATCCTTGCCTTTCACGCCTTCGATGGCGGTCCAGGCATCGGCGGCGCGCTCCTGTTCAAGAGATTGCTGTCGGCTGGTCATGATGCACCCTCCTTTTTGTCTTCTTTCATACCTGCCCACCAACGTGCCGAAACCCAGCCCTGTCCGGTGGTTTCATCCCCGCCAAGCTGAAGGTGCCTCAAATCAAGGCCGGTAATTTGCCCAAGCATTTCAGCGGCAACTTCCGTACCAGGTTTGTCGTCTTCCTTATAACGTGCCCCGCTTGCCATGACCGGTGCGTAAAGCAGTGTATCCATTGGCAGGGATTCCTCCGTCCATAATGCGCCGCCTGATACCGTTTTCGTGTTTGGGTCAAGTCGAATATGGGTTTGCACCTCGGTCGCGTACTTGCAGAAATCCCGGAAAGCATCCTCATGCAGGATGCATAGCTTCCTTGGCAAGGCGTCAAGCCAATACGAATAATTTTCCGGCAGTGCATACTTTGCCAGCCACGCGCCGATCTTATTGACCAGATCGTTTGGTTGCGGAGTAAAACTAAACTCCTCCAACACGACACTTGAGCCCGCCTTCAGATCGGTTGTGGGTTTGCCATCCACCCCGGGTTTGCAGACCCATGCATCATCTTTGCCAACCTCCAATCCGTGCAGATCAGGAAAATCGCCAAGCGCATGCCCACCCAATTCTGCGCTTCGGCGGAAGTTCGATAAGGCGTGTATACTCGTTGTCCACGCAAACACTCCCGCCAATGATCGTACGGGGAACAACAGCAGGCGCGCATCGCCGGGCGCAATTGAACCAGCGTAACTCTCACCCGATTCTCCTGCCTTGCCAAACAAACGAGTGACCGCCTCATCATCGTCCTGGAGTTTATGATGAGTTCGATACGCGTCGCGCAGGCGTCCCTTCAACCCGGTGGATTGCACCATTGGGTAGCCTGTGACGCGTTCGCGCTGGAGCGGTAAATCCACTGCGCCCAGCCCGCGTCCGCTCCCGGCGTGCAGGGGAGTATCAACATAAAGGAACAGAATACGTTTTTCGGTAAACATGTTATTTCTCCTTCCACTCTTTGATGATGACTTGTCCGAAACCGATCTTTGCAATGTCATCGTGGTTATTGAACGATTCAGTGATTGCGTTCTGAACCAACCCATCTTTCAACTTCGCCGCGCCATGGCTCGAGAAGTAATATACACTTCCGGCTGGCACAAAGCGATAAGCCGCCTTTTGTTGATTGTTGGCAAGATCATATCCGCCAATCGTTTCATATCCTTTCAATGCAACTGCCTCCAGTAGAACATCGCCTTCAAAGAAGGTTCCCCATTTTTCCGGTCGCCAGCCCTGAGAAAAGTACGCCGGGGATGCAAAGTAAACCTTGAACAACCTGGGAAGTGGTTTCTCCGGAACAAGCCAGTCCGATCCGTTCACACTTTGATAACGCCCGCCGCGTCCTTCGCCTGCCATGCGCAAGAGACCTTGATCATCCGCCCAATCATATCCCTCGAACTCGACGTACAAGCCAACGTCCGGGCAGGGACGGATAAACTCCGCCTGGTAAAGTTGCCCTTCTTTTGTAACCCGCGCCCTGTCCGCTTCGATCTCAATCCCCAATCTGCTCTCGCGTTCGAACAACTCATCATCTCTGACAGGTTTGACCGCATTCCCGTTCAGGCAGTCTTGAAGAGCGTCAAAGGTGAGCCAGTTCCCGTAATCGCGTTTGCCAGGCTCAATACCATTGGCAAAACATAATCGAGGGAGCGTCGCTTTTTCATGGCTGGTGATCACGCCGTCACCGCAAATTCTTGGCGCAGTGGATTTCACTTCATCGTCTGAACATGGAGTAGCGTCGGCTGGAACAGGAAAGTAAGTTGATAGTTTTCCATCTTTATATTTTGCAACGAACGGTCCGCGCAAACGCAACCCTTTATACTCGGTTGCAGTTCCTACCGCTTCCATCACCTTGTCCTTCTTAGTTAATGGAATATCCTGCAGGATCAATTGATGCGAACGAATGATCCCCTGCATCACGTTGGGGTAGGGTGGAAAGAGGCTTCGGGCGCGATGATCACTGCCCGCATCGAAAGGCTTGCCGTCGCGGAACAGCCACACGTCCTCGGGTTCGATGAAAATCCGCATGCTCATTCTCCGCCTCCTTGTGCGATGAAACGAGCCAGGATCAACCAGTTCGATAATTCCTCTGCAGATTGACCTGGAAGGGCTGTTGTCCAATTGTTCAATTGCCCACTCAACTTCAATGGGTCGGGACCGGTCTTATCGTCGCGATGACGGGTGATCAGGCGCTTAAGCTCAGCCTGCCACATTTCGCCGCCCACAGGGACGGCATAGGCTGATTGTTTTGTATCGTAGGCAAAGCGCGAGGAGAGTTCGTCTGCCTTGAACATCTTAACCAGCGCATCGAAATTCTCTCTCACTCCATCCCATGCACTGCGGACTTTGAGAGTCTCGCCGCTGCGTTTTAGGGCATGTATACAAACGGCATTCTTACCATCCACCTTCTTTGCCTCTTTTTCCGCCTCGCGTGCCGCGCCCAGCGCCGCATCCAATGAAGATTGATGATGCGAAATGGCAATTCCAGCCGAAGCGTTATTCCCAGTTAGCTTCTTGAACTCATTCGTCAATTTCTGTGCAAGGGGGAGGGCATAAACAAGTGGAAGCAGGCATAGAACATCATCGCCTCCGTTATAGATGAGGAATTCACGGGTAATGATGGAAGGCGCTCGATCTGAAAATTTGCCGATGGCAACACTAAAGTCTTTGTGGGCAGTTTTTGGATCGTCCAGTTTGAGCAGATCGTCAATATGCTTTCCCATGTTATCCCCATCCATTACCAGGATGGCATAATATTTTGGTGGTTCGCCAATTTTCTCTTTGGGGTTCTCCAAAAGCGGTGCAAAATAGATCTCTCCCAACTTCTTGCGGCACAGGTCGAGTTTGCCTTTGTCCGCTTCCACGCCATAATCATCTTTCAACTTTTTCGTTGTCAGTGTTTCCATGTAAAGAAGGTCGCCGTCAAAGGGCCAATCCGGATCCGATTCTTCTCGCGGCTCAAAGATTTTATTGCCTTCTGAAAACTGCCCCCGAAGCTCGTCTCGATATTTCCCGAGTGCGATGGGCGCGTTTGCTTTCACCCGAAGGAGATAATCTGCCGCCGCTATACTGCTCGTGGAAAGGAACGGCTCATTGTCCGAAAACCGCTTGACCGCGCCGATAGCATCCAGCATCTCTTTGCCAAAGGGGTGCACTTTGCTGGCAAAGATTTTGGTGATTTTAGGATCGGTTTCGTGCGCCCAGTATTTTCTGGCGTCGGGATAATCCCTGGTGTGCAGAGCGGCGCGTTTCCCGCTCAGGCTATCCTTGCGTCCATCTTCTGCCTTGCCAGCATCAAATAGGCGGCTTCGTTTGACCGCATCCAATGTGTCGCGCACCGTTGTATAAGCGGCCTTGTAATCATTATCTTTGATCGGAGCAGTGGCCCAATAGACTTGCCAGAAGGGTTTGGTTTGCCGTTCCCAAATTTCATCCCACGTGTCGTCAGTTTGCATGTTGAATTTTTCGATGGATTTGCGGGCATCGTCAACATATCTATTCCATACTGCTTCCATCGCAGCATTGACTTTTGTGATAATCGAACTTATCTGGTCTTCCGGAATACAGGCGACCAGCACATTGGGCGCGTCATTGTGAAGATCGGCAGGATAAACGAGATTTCTCTCTCCTATAGCCTTGCCCGCCGCTTCTGCCAGCCGTGAAAGAATACGGCTTCCCATAAATAAGTCCTGCGCCCGCCGCGCCTCAGCGATGAAGGACTGAATGGGGGAGAAAGTGAAGATAAGCAGAGAGTCACTCATAGATCACCTCCGCTTTCAGATCATTTTTTATCCAATTCTCAATCAAGGAATAATCAGGTGGAGGCTTGATTGGGGGGGGATTTGAGCGACTTGTCTTTAGATGCAATTTTTCACCTGCGGGTAAAAAGGCGGACTTGAATAGTGTGGCAACGCCGACGTAATCCCCATTGATCGCCTTTGAAACTTTTAACCATAAGGGCGACGCCCTTCTGTCCAGGTCCTTCCCTTGAATCGTGCCGGTCTTTCCATTGGCATACTTGAATGTTAGCGGTAATCCAAAAACTGAGCGTTGTACTGTGTCAATATCCTCACCATCGATCCAATGAATAACATTTTGTTTATCCGGTTTGGAGTAGGTGCGGGCATCGCACAATTTTTCACCGATTTCTTTAACTGCTTCTTCCCATGTTCTCCATTGTCGTTCCCCCTTTATAAGCCAGACTGAACATGCGCCTGATGCTAAAACATCATAGGCGGGTAAACCTCTGGTGGTGGACGATTCCCCAAGGATGATCCTCAATCCATCGGATAATTCCCGTCTGGCGAGTTTTCCTGAAGTAAGTGAGAAATTTAGATCATTCACTTGGAACGGCTCAGCCACGGACAGACTTCCGCCTGTGCGACGTGACCGTGAGCCAACTCCTCCCAGGTGAATCAGTAACCACAAAGCTCTTATTGCCATATCAAATGTAGCTTTGCCTGTTCCAGGTCTGCTGGTAAGGATTAGGTCAAAACTTGTTGCAGGAGGGAAGTATTGATGTGTTTTTTTCATTGACCAATAGAGGTAGTCTCTGCCGGTCGGTCGTATTACCGGCTTTCCATTTATCACATCTCGTCTAGGCTTATCGCCAAAGTAGATACCAATGGTGGGTTTCCTATCATACGAAATTCTCACCCCAACCGCTGACGCGCCGCTTTCATCATTGACACCGCCAAAGACTTCCGCCTCACGTTGCTGTATGTCTTTTATCCCATCTGGATTGTCTGATACGCCTGTTCCCAACGCCGCCCTCAACCAATATCGCATTGCCCCCCGAAATGCAGGCGGACGAAGCTCAGGCTCGCCGCGCGGCTCTGCCCCTCCTAAAAACAAGGGTGTAACTGTTTCCAATTTGACCGTGATTTTTGCCATGTATCGCTCCTTTTCAATAACCGACTAGGAGACCCATTTGGATAATAAGGAAATTCCCACCCATTTACATATGTTTAAAAATTATATGGCTTTCAGGTTTGAAAGGCAATACCCAGATGTCATACCTTGCAGGTGCATATCCGCCCACGCTGCCATTCGAGCCTTTATCTGCCATACCCCTCAAAGGAATACCTTTGTAACCGCAAATGATGCGCATCATTTCCTCGACTCATGCGCATTATTTGCCTGACTCATGCGCATCATTTGCCCGATTCGTGCGCATGAATCCTGCAAACCAACCGCATCATTTAATGGCAAAAGACCGCCGGAGACCGGCGGTCTTTTGTGTTTTGCAGGGTGCATGAGTCGCTTGGGCGGTTAGTTCAGGGACTCCTTTTGGAATTCGATGGTATCCAGCATCTGTTTGAAGCGCCTGCCCGGCGTGAAGATGACCCGCGTATCGGTGATGTGACGGGCGGTCAATTCATCGGGCTGGTCTGCGCCCTCACTCGAAACAGTGACGCGAAAGGTGCCAAAATCGCCCAGTTCCACGATCTTGCCGTCTGCCAGTTTTTCTGGGACGACGTGCAGGAAGGCTGACAGCACAGCCAGGGTATCCGGCTCGCTGACGGTGGACATGCTGTTGATACTTTTGGCTACGGTCTGGATATCGGCGCGTCCGTCGCTCTTGACGATGGCGTAATATTTGGGAGCCGCTTCGAGATTGCGCGGGTCCTTTTTGGGAGAGGGTGAAAATTTTACAGGCATTTTATATGCATCCTTCACTATTGAGATATGGTTGGAAAAATGTGACCGGATATCTCCAGCCAATCAACTCCTGCAGGAAGTACAACAGCTTTCCATCTGTTGCCCGCCGATAATACACAATAACACAAGGGATTCTGTTTACAAATATTTAAGACCCGCCTTCACAACAGAGAATGATGACAAATGTCCCGGCTTGTGGAATAAATGCGGTGATGAACTGCGCGAGACGGGATGACATCTCACACTACGTTAACCATGTCGTTCTGAGCCTAAAAGGTGAAGAATCTCCTCACCCAAAATCGTCCCGAAGGTTTTGGAAACCTTGGGACGATTTACTTTTACCCCGCGTTTTTCACCTTTTTCCAATACCGCAACAACCCATCGGCGCTCATTCCGGGCGGATTTGCCAGCTCGTAGACTTTGACCGTGTCCGCATCCAAGCCAATGCGCTCACCTTCCTTCATCATCCAATCGGTGAAGCTTTGGCGCAATTCCTCCACGGCCGGGGCGGCAGGCATCACTTCTTCAAGCCAGCGCGAGGCAGAGTCAAGCCCCTTTTCGACCTCACGCAGGTGCCATTCGATATCATCGAAGATGCCGAAGTGCGTCGGCGCAATGCGGGCGGCTTTCTGTCCACGAATATGGGTGATGCTCTCGTGCCAGCGTTCAATGTGCAATTCTGGCGGCGGCATGGGGACGCGCAGATATTGATAACCCGGAATGCGGACTCCACCTACATCACCGGAAAAAATGACATCCTCGAACAAATACGAAAAATGATGCTCGGCGTGACCGGGCGTATTGAGCGGAATAAATTCCAAATTACCAATGACGATTGCCTCCGCATCATTCGGGATCACAAGCCGATTCCCAGGCACAGGCAGGAACTCCCCCCAGAGCATCTGCATCTTATCCCCATAAATGCGCGTGGCGCTGGCGATGAGTTTTTCCGGGTTCAACATGTGCGGAGCGCCAATGGGGTGAACATAGATTTTTGCACCTTGCCGCGCAAGCCAGCCGGCAGCGCCGGCGTGGTCGAGGTGAATATGCGTAAGCAGGACGTGGGTTACGTCGCGGGGAGATAAGCCTTCCTTGGCAAGACCAGCCTCGAGTGCGGAAAGAGTCGAGCCTGGTCCACTTTCAATGAGGACAACCGCATCCCCGCTTCGAATCAAGTAGGACGCGATCGCGTGCAGACGTCTCTGAAAATTCAAGTCAAGTGTGACAATACGGGTGCTCGCCATACATGTTCCTGTGAAAAAGTGTTGAAAGTGAATGAGGAAAGGGTCTCGGTGAGGTCGGAATCGCAATAAACTCGGCAGACCGGTACATTGCGCGCCGCAAGGGACTGGGCAAGTTCTTCGTTGCTTGTACGCCCCCCAAAAGATTGCGCCATCAGCAACACGACCACGGGACGCAAATTCCTGCGTTGAAGACTATCGACACCGAGCAATAACTCAGGCCAGACCATCGGCGTGACGAGGATGGCGCTGGAGCCGCGTGGCAACTGCCCCATCTGTGCCGTGACCAGACTCGGCAGGGTGTAGGTACTCTCCGCCTGCACGAAGGCAAGCGCCTCAAGAATCTTCACTTCCTGCCGATTGCTTCTTTCAGCGGGAATGATGGTGTATTCGCGTTCCGAGGCGGTGACCAATCCCACCGAGCGGCGCTGCGCCAGAAAATAGTGCGCCAGAGAGGCGGTAATGCTGATCGAATATTCAAGCGTGGACGGAGGCAGTTTTATTTTCTGCCTGCGGAGCAGGAGAAGATCGTCAACGGGAGGCGCGTCATGCGTCTCCGTCAATTTTGAGACATGCACCCCCAGGTGCATATCCAAAAACAACCATACCTCTGCCTGTGGGTCTTGCTCGAACTCTTTGACCATGAGGCGCTCGCGGCGGATACTCGTTGGCCAGTGAATGCGTTTCATTGGGTCACCGGGAACATATTCACGCACACCTGCCGCGTGAGGCGTGATGTCGATGGATTTGCGCTGAATCGCCTTGCCGCCGGGCAACATGCCGGGCGGGGAAAGGAATTGATTGATTGGAAATTGCAGCGGAAGGACGACCAATTTTTTCGATGCCGGGTAGACTCGCGTAACGCGAAAGATACCAAATGGATCACCGGAGGTGATTCGCGTGGGGCCCAAGGAATATCCTCCGCGGCTGGTGAGCCAGGTCCGGGCGGTGTAGAGACGTTTCTGCTTTGCCAGGATCATTGTCAACACGCGCGAACCGGTCGTTCGCGGGATTGTGGACTCGTTGGCAACCTCCAGCCAAAGTTTGGGAATAAGGCTCGTATTCTGTATCTCAAAATTCTCGTCGAAGATATCCCCCACACTGCCGCGTTGAACGCGCGAAGTACGTTCCACCTTAATGCCGCGCAGGGCAAAAAACGACATCAGCCACGCGACAAAAAGCAGGAGGGCGCCGACATAGAGCAGGCGGACATAAAAGATCGCGCCATCGACCGCCGCGCCAACCGCCCCCACGGCAAAAACCAACAAGACAAAAATACGTCCCTGCGTCACTTTGCCTTCACTTTCGCCTTTTCCTTCGCTTCCGCCTGATAGTCTCCGCCAGGTGCGGGCGTGTTGTACAAAATTTCCTGCACAATGCGGTCTGCACTCAACTCACGCAGGCGCGCCGCAGGCGAAACAATGATGCGATGTCCAAGTACCGGGACAGCCAATGCCTTGATATCGTCCGGCAGGACATGATCCCTGCCGTGCAGAGCGGCGCGCGCCTGCCCGGCCCGAAACAAAGACAAACTTCCACGCGGGCTGGCCCCCAAATACACGTCACTGCTCTGACGCGTACGCCCGACGAGGTCGATGATATATTTCTGGATGATGGGCGACACATAAACTTTACGGATGGCTTCAATGACATTCAACAAGTCTTTGACCTTGACCACGGACTCGAGCGATTCAATCGGGTGTCGAAGCTGTTGCTGACCAAGAACTTTCATCTCTTCTGACGCGTTCGGGTATCCCATGCGCACGCGCAGGAGGAAACGATCCAATTGTGCTTCGGGGAGCGGGAATGTTCCCTCATACTCGATGGGATTCTGGGTGGCAAGCACCATGAATGGTTCCTGGAGCGGATGCGTTTCACCATCCACTGTAACCTGCCTCTCCTCCATCGCCTCAAGCAAAGCAGCTTGCGTTTTGGGCGTGGCGCGATTGACCTCATCTGCCAGGATGATCTGTCCCATGATTGGTCCGGGGCGAAACTCAAATTTTCGTTTCTGCTGATTAAAAATGGAAACACCCGTCACATCGCTGGGGAGCATATCAGGCGTAAACTGGATACGGTTGAAGGTACAATCTAGCGATTTGGCAAGGCTGCGCGCCAGCATGGTCTTGCCCACACCAGGCACATCCTCAATCAATACATGCCCCTGACATAAAAGACCAATGACCACCAACTCCACAGAGGCGCTTTTCCCAACGATCACTTTCTCAAGGTTCGTGATGATCTTCTCTCCAAACTGTTTCAGGTCGGTCATATGATGTCCCTTTCCGGCGGTTTTATACTGATTTGCGGTTTTGATTGTACGAGCAAACCATTTGACGGGCAAGTGCATCGTATCCCTCCGGGGAGGGGTATATTCCCGTTGTTTCGAGCCTCTTTGGGTATCATTCTTAAAGAGCATCGAATTAAACCAAAAGTTATTTCAACGGTGCCGCTTCTCCAACTCTGCAACGACATGCGTCGGAGTCAATCCACGCGCGGCAAGCAGAACCAGCGTGTGATAGGTCAAATCCGCAATTTCTTCGATCAACCGCTGGTCTTCCTGCGCCAACGCCGCCACGACAACTTCTGTCCCTTCCTCACCCACCTTCTGCGCGATCTTCGGCAAGCCTTCATTGAACAGACTCGTCGTGTACGACTTCTCGTTGGGATTATTCTTCCGATCTTCGATCACATCAAACAACCATTGAATGCCCATAAGTTCTCCTGTTTACAAGTTGAAAAGTCAGAAAGTTGGAACGCCTGCCCTGAGTGTGTCGAAGGGTTCAAACCTGCAACTTTCCAACCTCTTAACCGATTCCCCGATAAAAACACGTCCGCTCGCCCGTATGGCATGCCGGACCTGCAGGCTCGACCAGCACCAACAGCGTATCCGCATCACAATCCAAGCGGATCTCCACTACACGTTGTGTATTTCCTGAAGTTTTCCCTTTATTCCAAAGTTCGTTACGACTACGAGACCAGAACCAAGTCTCACCAGTTTGCATGGTTAACGAAAATGCATCTGAATTCATATATGCCATCATCAGAACTTCTTTTGTTTCTACATCTTGCACAATCACAGGGATAAGTCCATTGTCGTCAAATCTAAGTCCAGTTATTAGTCCTTGCATATCTTCTCCTATCACAATCTTACAGGTATTCCCTGATCCTTCAGTTCCCGCTTCAATTCTGGAATCCTCAACTTCCCATCATGAAACAGCGACGCCGCTAATGCCGCATCTGCCATACCCTTCATGAGCACATTCGCAAAGTGACTTGGCATCCCCGCTCCGCCTGAAGCAATGACAGGCACAGACACCATATTCGAGATGATGCTTGTCAGTTCCAAGTCATAACCTGCGAGTGTGCCATCAGCGTCCATGCTGGTAAGCAAGATTTCGCCCGCCCCCAACTCCACACCGCGTACTGCCCACTCGACCGCGTCCATGCCTGTGGGAGTACGTCCACCTGCCACGTACACCTCCCAACTTGAGCCGTTTCTGCGTGCATCAATCGCCAGCACAATGCACTGCGCCCCAAAACGACTCGCGCCCTCGGAAAGCAACTCAGGTCTCTTCACCGCCGCCGAGTTGACACTGACCTTGTCCGCGCCAGCCAGCAGCAGATTCCGCATGTCGTCTACTTCGCGGATTCCGCCGCCAACTGTCAGCGGCATGAAGACAGTCTCTGCCACGCGGCTCACCAACTCCAAGGTGGTCTTGCGTCCTTCGTGAGTGGCGGAGATATCGAGAAAGACCAACTCGTCCGCGCCTTGTTCATCGTATAGACGTGCCTGCTCCACAGGGTCGCCCGCATCGCGCAGGTTCACAAAGTTCACGCCCTTCACCACACGCCCATCTTTGATATCCAAACAAGGGATGATTCGTTTTGCTAACATAAAACTCCTATCGTTTGAAAGTTGGCAAGTTGAAAAGTTTTCAAGTTAAGAGCATAACCTTCCAACTTTTGAACCTTCAAACCTGTAACGCCTTTCCTAAATCAACCGTCCCATCATACAACGCCCGCCCGATGATACAACCCGCCAGCCTCGCATCCTTTGCCGCTTTTACATCATCGATCGTATGCACGCCGCCTGAAGCGATCACATCAAGTCCGCTCTTCTCGGATAACTCTCGTGTCGCAGGGATGTTCAACCCGCTGCCCAAACCGTCGCGGCTGACATCAGTAAAGATAACGGTAGCAAGCCCAAAGTCCCGCATTTGAAGCGCGAGATCAAGCGCAGGCACGCCGCTGTTATCCTTCCAACCGCGAGTCCGGACGAGACCATCCCGCGCATCGATACCAACTGCAATACGCTCCGCGCCAAAACGACTCAACGCATCGCGCACGATGTCAGGTTGTTCAATCGCAATCGTCCCTAAAATCACGCGGCTCACACCCAACGACAACGCCGCCTCAATCGACTCCAGCGAACGCATCCCGCCGCCGAACTGCACGCGCACACCAAGTTTCAAAATCGGCTCAAGCGCATCACGATTCGCACTGTCGCTTTCACCGAACGCGCCATCGAGATTCACCACATGCAACCAAGCCGCGCCAGCGTCGATCCAACGCTTCGCCGTCTCGGCGGGGTCGTCGCTATAGGAAGTCATTCGCGCGGGGTCGCCCTCTTTCAAGCGCACCACTTTGCCGCCGCGCAGATCGATCGCGGGATAGATCGTAAACATCACGCCTCCACAAAATTTTTCAAAATGCGCAGCCCCACCGCCTGACTTTTCTCAGGATGAAACTGCACGCCAAACACATTCTCGCGCCGTACCGCGCACGCATAGCGAATGCCGTAATCCACTTCCGCGATCACATCCGATGGATCGCCCGCCTGACAATAATACGAGTGATTGAAATAGACATACGCCCCATCTTGGATTTGATCGAAGAGCGCCGCCTCTTTCTTGACCTGAACCTGATTCCACCCCGTGTGCGGAATCTTCACCGACAGCGTATCTGCAAACTTCACCACCGTGCCGCGCAGCAGACCCAAGCCTTCGTGCTCGCCCATCTCTTCGCCAATCTCGAACAAGGCTTGCATCCCAACGCAAATTCCCAGCATCGGCACGCCTCGCGAAACGACTTGCTTCACGGCGTCGTCGAGTCCTTTGGCTTTCATGCCATCCATAAAATCACCGAACGCGCCCACGCCAGGTAGCACAACCTTCTTTGTTGCTAAAACTTTCTGCGGGTCATCAGTTCGTTCCACACTCGCACCAACATTCTCCAGCGCCTTCTGCACCGAACGGAGGTTGCCTGTGCCCGCATCAATCAATATGATTTCGTTCATACGTTCTCCATTTCAACAATGACCGCAGACCGCGGACGATAGACCGTTTGCTTTCAGTCGGCGGTCGGTCGTCTGCGGTCAAATCAAAGTGTCCCCTTCGTAGACGGTATCGCCCCGCCCCGCCGCGCATCAAACTGCGTAGACGCATCCAACGCGCGCGCCCAGGCTTTGAACAACGCTTCGGCTTGATGATGGTCATCGCGCCCGTATAAGACTCGTGCATGGAGATTACAGCGTGCCTGCACCGCAAACGACTCAAAGAAATGCGGAAACAACGTCGCAGGGATGTTGCCAACATACGGCGTGTGCCATTCGACCTGCACGACTGCATACGGACGCCCCGACAAGTCCATTGCCACATGCGCGAGGGTCTCATCCATCGGCGCGAAACTATCACCCATGCGGGCAATTCCCTTGCGGTCGCCTAACGCCTTATCAAAGGCTTGCCCCAACGCCAGCGCCACATCCTCCACCGTGTGATGGACATCAATATGCAGATCACCTTGCGCTTTGACGTTCAGGTCAAAGAGTCCGTGAACGGCGAGGTGGGTCAGCATGTGGTCGAGGAATCCCACGCCCGTGGAAATCTCATGCTTGCCTGTGCCATCCAGATTCAATTTAATTTCGATCTGTGTTTCGTTTGTTTTTCTTGAAACTTCACCAAGTCTCATAACATCTCCTTTGTTTACAAGTTAGCAGGTTTACAGGTTTGAACCCTTCGACACGCTCAGGACAGGCGTTCCAACTTGTAAACTTTCCAACTTTCCTGCCTTTACAACTTTTTCAACGCGCTTATCAAAACATCTGTATCACTCGGTCTTCCCACACTAATACGAATATGATCTCTCAACCCAGGCTTGTTGAAGTAGCGGATAAAAACACCAAACTCCTGCGCCAATCTGGCTTTCAACTCGGCGGCGTCACGTCCGTCCACTTGGCAGAGGATGAAGTTCGATTGCGTAGGATACGGCTTGAGGTACGGAATCTCCGTCAGCGCGGAGAGGAGGCGGGTTCGTTCATCCTTGAGTTTTTCGAGCAATACTTTCAACTCATTCACATTGGCAAGTGACGCTTGCGCGGCAACACTCGCGGCGACGTTGACATTGTACGGCTGTTTGGACTTCCACAAGGTGGGCATGAGCCACTTGGGGAACGCACCGTAGCCAATGCGTAGCCCTGCCAGCCCCGCCCATTTGCTAAACGTGCGCAACACGATAAGATTCTCCCGTTGCGGCACTTCGCGGATTCGGCTGAGGCTTGCGCCGAGATTCTCACCCGCAAATTCAATGTAGGCTTCATCAAGCACCACCAATAGCGGAAGGGTGAGCAATTCATCCATCACATCCGATGGGATCAACGAACCGTCGGGGTTGTTGGGCGAAGCGATGAAAAGCATTTTCGGCTTGTGTTCATCAACTGCTTTTCGTATGCCGTCCATGTTCAAAGAGAAGTCCGCATTGCGCGGCACTTCGATACAACACGCGGCATTCAACTCCGCGTCGAAGGGATACATGCCGAAGGTCGGCGGGCAGGAGAGAATGCACTCGTTCGGCTCAAGGAAGACGCGCATGAGCAGGTCGAGCAGTTCATCCGCGCCAGAGCCAGCAAGCAGATAGTCTTCGTCCACGCCTGTGAACTGTGCCAGCGACTGGCGCAAGGCACGCGACTCAGGGTCGGGGTAGATGTGCGGAAAGTCCATCTCGGCGAGCGCCTTGCGGACAGCGGGCAGAATGCCATAGGGATTTTCGTTCGCGTCGAGTTTGACGATCTGCGACGGCTCACGCCCGATACGAGCGGAGAGAACTTCGAAGGGTTCGATGGGGGTGTAAGGAGGAAGGGATTCGAGGTGGGTTCGGATTTGCATAATGATTCCTTTGGGATGTCATCCTGAGCGATAGCGAAGGATCTCTACGCCAATTACCAGAGACTCTTCGGTCACTGCCGCTCCCTCAGAGTGACATATCACTCCGCAACAAAGCGGCATTCGCGTGTGCGTCCAAGCCTTCAGACTGTGCAAGAGTTGCAGCGACAGGACCAACAGCTTGTGCGGTCTTGTCATCCAACGCGACGAGGCTGACGATCTTCACAAAGTCCCACACGTTGAGTGGGGAAGCAAAGCGGGCGGATCCGCCTGTAGGCATGACGTGGCTGGGGCCTGCGAGATAGTCGCCGAGCACTTCAAAGGAATGTTCGCCCATAAAGACGCCGCCCGCGTTATTGACTTTCTCTGCCCAGCGCCACGGTTCCGTGACGGATAATGCCAAGTGTTCGGGCGCGTACTCGTTGGCGAGGTCAACGGCTTCGGCGAGGTCGCGGGTGAGGACGGCGCCGCCGCGATTTTCTAATGAAGCGACGATGATATCTGCGCGGCTGCGTTGTTCGATCTGATTCGCAACTTCGGCTTGAACTTTTTGAATGAGGGTTTGCGATGGAGTGAGAAGAATGGCAGAGGCAAGCAAATCATGTTCGGCTTGGGCGAGTAAGTCCGCCGCGACCCAACTGGGATTTGCCGAGTCGTCTGCGATGACGACTGTTTCAGTGGGACCCGCCAGCCCGTCAATGCCGACCACGCCGTAGACTTGTCGCTTTGCTAATGTGACGAAGAGATTGCCGGGTCCAAAAATTTTGTCAACAGGGCGGATGGTTTCGGTGCCATACGCGAGCGCAGCAATGGCTTGTGCGCCGCCAATGGCATAGACTTCGTCCACGCCTGCGACGGCGCAGGCAGCAAGAATAATTGGATTGATGGGCGTTTCGGCATTTGCAAAGTCACGGTTGGGCGGCGTAATGATGACGATCTCTTTCACACCTGCCACCTTTGCAGGGATGGCACTCATCAACACTGTTGATGGCAATGGAGCCGTGCCGCCTGGGACGTACAAGCCGACGCGTTGAATCGGGCGGATGATCTGCCCGACGGTGCCGCCGAGTTCGTTGGTGAACCATGAGGTCAGCGGTTGTTTTTTGTGAAAGGCTTCGACGCGGGCGGCGGCTTTTTCGAGCGCGTCACGTTGCACAGGCGAGATCGAATCAAGCGCGGACTGAATCAAAGCCGTCGAAACGGGAGCAGGTTTGAAATTAAGAGAATCGAGGCGTTGTGTCCAATCTTGAAGGGAGGAGTCGCCGCGAGTCCGCACGTCTTTCAAGATGCGCGTCACGGCTTGTTCGGCGGTCAGGCGTTCGCCAAACAATTTTTCGATATTGTCCATCACACGCGTGCTGACGGGAAATTCATCGGGTGGGGTGCGTTTGAGAATGGTTTGGCGTGCGGTTTGCGGGTCGTATTGTTTCATGGTCAATTCCTTTTCTAAACACAAAGGGCACGAAGTACACAAAGGTTTTAAGGCTTCTCCTTAGTGCCCTTTGTGTCCTTCGTGTTTAATATTTTTTCAGCGTCGCGAGCATGGCGGTATAGCGCGGCGGTTCTTCTTCAAAGATGTAAGTGACGGGCGAGACGACAATGCCACTACCGCCAACGCTGCGAAGTTCGCTGATGGCTTGCGGAAGGTGATCGCGACGCACGACGACGGTGACAGAGTGCCAGTCTTGATTCGATTCGCGCGTGATGATGGGGCTGATGGTGGGACCTTGCAGACCGCCAACAGATGTTTCATTGAAGAGTTTGGACGCAATCGCTTCGGGACTCCGCCCGCGCATGTTCGCAATGACCAGAAGATTTTCCTTCGCCCGCATGTGCGCCTCGATGTACTCGAGCAAGCGACGCGCCATTTCCAGCGCCTGTGGATTCGTTTGCAAGGCTTTGCGATTTGCGATGAGCGCGGCTTGTGAAGCTTGGATGACACCATCGCGTAGCGCTCGCAAGCGATTGTCTTGCAGGGTTTGACCCGATGAAACCAGATCAGAGATGATGTCGGCATAGCCGATGGTAGGCGCGGTTTCGAGCGTGCCTTCGGCGGTGATGAGCGTGTGGGGAATGTTCTGTGCCTTGAGAAAGCGTTCAGTGAGGACGGGGAATTTGGTCGCCACTCGCAGCGGACGGTTGAGACTCGCCACATATTTTTTCAGCGAGGAAATGTCGGTGACGTCCGCCCATGCTTCGGGGACGGCTAGCATGAGCGCACAACCACCATAACCGAGTTCGTCATGCAGGACAATAATCTCGCCGTTGTCGCCGCGATTTTCTTCGATCACGTCGATGCCGGTAATGCCAAAGTCCACGCTGCCCTGGCGGACACTGACCACAATGTCACCTGGGCGTTGAAAGAGGACGGTCAACTCAGGTAGGGCGGACATCTTCGCCTGATACTGGCGCGGATTAAGTTTCTGCACGGAGAGTCCGCACTCGGCAAGGAAGTCGAGCGTGTCGTCCATGAGGCGTCCTTTGGAGGGGAGGGAGAGACGGAGGGTGGGTTGGGTCATAGAGTTTCCTTACTAATTCTGTATTTAGTAGTTACCCCTTCCGCCTGCTTCGCAGGCACCTCCCCCAAATTCCAAAATTGGAATTTGGGGGAGGCCAGGTGGGGGTAAACAAAAAAGCCCCGACGCAGGGTCGGGGCTTGATGAGGTGAAGTATGGGTATCTGCTATCCGTTCACAGGTACGCGCACATAAACCTCCCGACCATGCGGGGGGTGAATGTGATGATGGTGGTGCTTGAGCGCGTACCTGCTGTTCATATTGAGCGGCAGTATATCAAGTTCATCTATTTTTGACAAGCCTGTAATTTCTCGCCGAACAGACTTGTGTTAAAATACCTGCATAGTTTGTAAAGCAGATTGCCCCCGTAGCTCAATGGACAGAGTAACAGACTTCGAATCTGGTGGTTGCGCGTTCGAGCCGCGCCGGGGGCGCCTCGTATGCCCGATACACAGCCCGACCTGCAACTGATCCGAATCTTGACCGAACGGCTGGAACGTATCTCCGCCGATTCGGTCTGGGCGCATAGAGCCAGTGGTGTAAGAGGCAACCTTCTCCATATGTTGGATCAGTTTCAAAATGGGGAATCGCCCGATCAAAGCTCCATCACCAGTATGGTTTCCATCGCTTTCAACATTTTGTCACATGCCGCGAAACGCGGTTAGGTTAACGGGCATTTCACAAAACGGCTGTTAACTGTCATACCGGCTAGGATCTTTAGAGGTTTCATTTGCAAAACACTAAAACCAACCATAAAAAGTATCACATGACTGACCTCTACCCTCACCCCCACCCGGATCGTGATGTACACCACCGAATATTGCCCTGATTGCACACGGGCATGCAAGTTCTTCGAAATCAACAATATCCCTCATTTGCGTGTAGGGTTGGAAGGCAACGCTGAAGCGATTGAGTTCGTCATGCGAGTCAACCACGGCTGCCGAAGTGTTCCCACCATCATTTTCCCCGACGGCTCGATTCTTGTCGAATCCAACATGGAAGAGCTCAAAGCCAAATTTTCAAATTTATGACAAAAACAGCAGATATTATCATTTGCGGCGCGGGCATCACAGGAGTTGCCGCCGCGCATTCTCTTAGCAAGGCTGGCATCCAAAACATTCTGCTTGTAGATGAACGCCCTCCCCTTTCTTTCACCAGCGACCGTTCGACCGAATGCTACCGTAACTGGTGGCCCGACCCGGAAATGCTTGCGCTCATCAATCACTCAATCGATTTGATGGAGGAGCTAGCGGAAGAATCGGGGAATGTCTTCCACATGAATCGGCGCGGCTACCTATACGTGACTGCCGATGAAAGCAAAGTCACGGGACTGAAATCCGCTTCACGCCGAACATCGGAGCTGGGCGCGGGTCCATTGCGCGTTCACTCGTCTGACAACTCTTCCTACCAACCTGCCCGTCCTGAGGGGTTTCACGATTCCCCAGAAGGCGCGGATTTGCTCCTCGGCAACGAACTCATCCGCAAATACTTTCCCTATCTCACAGATAGGGCGGTTGCCGCACTTCACGCACGACGCGCGGGGTGGCTGAGCGCGCAACAGTTAGGCATGTATCTGCTCGAAACAGGACGCAGGCGCGGGGCCCGATTTGAGTCCGCGCGGGTGACAGGTGTGGATGTGGCGAATGAACGGGTAAACAGCGTCCAGTTGAGTTCGGGGGAACGCGTCGATTCCCCCATCTTTATCAATGCTGCCGGACCATTCCTCAAAAATGTGGGAAAGTTACTCGGCGTGGATCTGCCTGTCCATACCGAGTTGCATCTCAAAGCCGCCATCAAGGATCCGTTGGGCGTTGTCGGCCGGGAAGCACCATTGCTGATCTGGAATGACACGCAGAGACTGCCATGGGCGGAGGACGAACGTGAAGCGCTGGCTGAAGACGACGAGACGCGCTGGCTGACAGAGATCTTCCCCGCCGGCGCACACACACGGCCTGAAGGCGCGGGTGACGACATTTTGATGCTGTGGGAATACCAGACCAAGGTGATGGAACCGGTTGACCCACCACCGCTGGATGAGCAGTACCCCGAGATCGCTCTGCGTGGACTTGCCGCCATGCTACCGCGCATGGAGGGATATTTCGCAAAAATGCCGCGTCCACAACTTGATGGCGGATATTACACCAAGACACGCGAGAACCGGCCGCTGGTGGGGCCGATGGGTGTGGAGGGCGCGTATGTGATCGGCGCGGTATCGGGCTATGGAATCATGTCCGCATGCGGCGTTGCCGATTTGTTGACAGCGTACGTTATCCATGCAAAGTTACCCTCCTATGCCGAAGATTTTGCCCTATCAAGGTACAGTGATCCAGCATATCAAAGGAAATTGGAAAGCTGGGGAGATAGCGGGCAGTTGTAAGTCTTCAGATCGAAGGGTCACACCAAGACTTTTAGGGTCTATGCTCAAGTTTGTAAGCGGGATACAATGAAAATGAGGAGAAAAAATGAAAATCATTATTCCTGCTCTCTTGATCATTCTATTATTATCTTCCTGCAATGGCTGGATCGTCCAACCGCTGCCCCAGCCCACGCCATTCCTGCCGTTTACGCCAACCCCATTCATCTACACACAAACGCCGGTTATCATCGGTGTGACAAGCGCCTCCTCCACCCCCGCCGTGCTCACATCCACACCAGCGCCGACAAATACATCCTTTCCCACCAACACGAACCAGCCATCCTTCACAGCCTCCATTCCCCCGTCCATCACGCCGACCACACCAGCAACGGCTACAGACAATCCCAATGGCAAGCCTTCCATTTCTGTCAAAGTATTGGGGTGCAACACCAGCATCGATATTACGCACGGCATGGGCGAGGTGACGAACGCCTACGTAACATTGATCAATACGGGCAATGTCCAACTTACCAACCTGAAGGTGACGCTCAACGCATTAGATGAAGGGCGCGTCCACCCCGACAAAACCGTGGAACTGACCTCCCTCCCTATCGGATATCAGGTGACCATCAAACTGACCGTAGACAGCACCTACAAAAAGGAGACCCCTATTCAGGTGGAAACGACCAGCGACCAGGGAAAGTTCCCCCTCGAGGGACTCGCCTCCTGCACCGACATTGGCATCTTTGTTCCAAAACCGGATGGTCTCAACACTCCTGTGCCAGCCACACCATGACTCTTCGCCCTGCAATAGAAAGGTATAATTAATTATCATGGCAAATGAAAACCTAAACACACTCCGCAACAAGATCGCCATCCTCATCGACGGCGATAATGCCCAGTCCTCCCTGCTCCCCCAAATGCTCGTGGAAGCCGGCAGGCACGGGCAAGTTACCGTCCGCCGCATTTACGGCGATTGGACCACCAACAGTATGAACTCATGGAAGGAGACGCTAAACTATCACGCCTTCCAGCCAATCCAGCAATTTCGCTACACAGTCGGAAAAAACGCCACCGACAGCGCCATGATCATCGACGCCATGGACATCTTGCATTCCGGTGTGGTGGACGGTTTCTGCCTTGTCTCCTCTGACAGTGATTACACCCGATTGGCTACCCGCATCCGGGAAACCGGTATCTTCGTGATGGGCATTGGCGAGAAAAAAACCCCTAAAGCTTTCGTTAACGCCTGCGATGTCTTCGTCTACACTGAAAACCTGGTTGCTGAGAAAAAGGCAACACAACAAAAACAGGCTCATGCGAAAAAGACCGCCAAATCCAAGGACGGCAAGGAAGACAAGGAAGAACTCGATCCAATGCCAATTCTTAGTCAAGCCTTCGAAATGGCGGTGGGACAAGATGGTTGGGCGCGTCTCGATGGTATGGGAAATGCCCTCTACCAACTAGACCCCAGCTTTGACCCGCGTACCTACGGTCACAAGCAACTCTCGCGGATGATTGCAAAATTAAAAGATCGTTTTGATATGCGAACCCTGGAGAAGGATGGGGCAAACATATTGTATGTGAGGATGAAAGAATAATCCCTTATAAAAACATCCTGGCATTTGCCCAATTACAGAATTCCAAAGTCATTGAAAAACGAAACCCACCCGGGAGAAAAAATATGAAAACGTCCACCATCATTTGGAACACAATTAAAAGTAATTGGGATACCATCTTGATCATGGTTATCGTCGGCATGATCGCCTTGTTGGGTTTTCTGCAAAAAGTTGATCAGCAGGTCATATCGACAGCAATACTGAGCATCTTGTTTCTACTCGCTTTCAATCTGTTGATCAGCCGGGAAACCTACAAGCGCCTCCAAAAAACCACTGAAGGCATATTGTCCAAACTGGAAAGACCATCCGCTGATGACGTTATTTTCGAATACAAAGATTGGATCGATGAAATTGACACCGCCCTGGAAACCGCAAAAGAGGTCTGGCTATTATCCCGTACTTGTGCGACCTTTTGGGAAGATCACATCCAGCAAATGAAAAATATTCTAGACAGAAAAGGCTCCATCCGATTAATGCTGGTCGATCCGAGCGATGGAGCATTACGGATGATCGCCAATAGCGCAAGGTTCATGCGGGCGCGCGACTTGGGCAATGGTCAATTTTCGAAAGTGACCTTATACGATACTCCCAATCGCCTGGAGAAATTGCGCGAACGGGTTAATGAATTTATTGAATATATTTCCGATTATAGACTTCAAATTGCAAAAGGTAAACTAAACTTGCGCGTCATTGATTTTTTACCGCCACAAACTCTGGTGATTGTTAATGGGAATAGCAAGAATGGGGTGATGTTTGTTGAGCTTGGCGCATTCCAATCAAGCAAACGGAATCGACCGACATTTTTCCTGCAGAAAGACAAAAATTCGACGTTATTTTCATTTTACATGAATGAGTTCGAAGCAATGTGGGAGGACGCAAAACCGGGTGAAGTTGTTGTCACGCGCTCATAAGCATAAAAACCGGCATGAAATTCGCCGTGGAACAGCAATAATGGGGAAAATTGCAGGGAGAATTTAGTATGCGCAACGAAAAAGAAATATTAGACCTGATTCTGGATTTTGCCAGAAAAGATTCAAATATCCGCGCGGTGGTGATGAACGGCTCACGGGCAAATCCCAATGCGTCAAAGGATATATTTCAAGACTTCGACGTCGCCTGTCTTGTCAAGGATGTGAAACCCTACATAAAAAACAGGGGTATCCCGTCGCAATTTGGCGAGATACTGATTCTGCAGGAGCCGGAAGATATGCAGGAACCGTCTCCCGGCAACGGTGAAACGTACGCATATCTGATGCAATTCAAGGACGGGAGTCGCATTGACCTAAGCTTTCATTCACCCGAAATATACAAATCGGTGGTTGCTGATAGTCTAACCGTCGTTCTGCTCGACAAAGATGGACTCTTGAGACATGTCCCACTATCCAGCGATAAAGATTACCTGCCCAAGCTGCCGACCGACAAACAATTTCAGGATTGCTGTAACGAGTTCTGGTGGGTCAGCCCCTATGTAGCAAAAGGACTATGGCGCGGCGAACTCACCTATGCCAGGCACATGATGGACATGGTGATCAGGGAAGAACAGTTAATGAAAATGCTCACATGGTATTTCGGGGCCAAGACGGGTTTCAAAAAATCGCCGGGAAAATTGGGAAAATACATCAAGGCTGATATCGAAGCGGAGATTTGGACGGAACTCGAAAATGTCTATTGTGATGCAGACTTCGAGAACATTTGGAGATCTCTTTTCACCGCCGGTAGTCTGTTTCGGAGACTCGCCAAGGCGGTTGCAGTGCACTTTGGATATCAATATCCACAAAGGGATGACGATAATGTAAGCGAATTTTTGAACCGCATCAAAGAATTGCCCAGAGATGCAAAAGAGATTTAGCTTCCCTCACATTTTTACACCTTGACCAGACTTTTATACACATCCACGATCTGGGTGGCAATCTTGTCCCATGCATAATTTCTGGCATACGCTGCGGCCTGGATACCCATTTTCGAATGCAACTCCCCGTCATTCAACAGCCAAGACAACTTCTCACATAAAGTTTCCGGCTCCTCCGCAGGGATGGTGAACCCCGTCTCGCCATCGCGCACCAGATACGCCAGTCCGCCCACTTCTGAAGCGATCACCGGTGTACCGCATGCCATCGCCTCAAGTGCCACCATGCCAAAGGACTCGTAATGAGACGGCATCACCAGCACGTCTGCGGCAGAATAATAATACGGCAAAGTATCCTGGCCGCGTTTACCCAGAAATACGACTGTCTTTCCCAAACCAAGGTCATCGCACATTTTTTGCAAACGCGCCATCTCCACCGTCATCTGCTCAGGGCTGGCAGAGGGGTCCCCACCGATGATCGCCAGATGCACCGGTCGATTCGTATCCCTCAATTGCAGACAACACATGGCATTGATAAGCGTATCCACGCCCTTAAGCGGTTCGATACGACCCACGAATAGGATCATCCTGTCTTCCGGCTTTAACCCCACAAATGATTTCGCCTCGTCAGCCGGGATCGGATAAAAGTGACTCACATCCACGCCCGGCGGAACGATGACCATTTTATTGGGATCAGCCCTGTACAGAAATCGCAACTGGGTCAACTCTGCAAGGGTGGCGACAATAATCCGGTCGGCGCGACGGATAACCTGTCTCTCACCATCGATTCGATATTCGCCTTCGCGTTCCGCCTCCGTCCGCGCGATGCGATTCTTCATCTCGCCGAGAGTGTGGAACATGTTCACAATCGGAATCCTGCCCCAAGCTTCGGAGAGAGAGGCGGCGGCAATGCCGCTCATCCAGTAATGGCTGTGGATGATGTCGTAGCGCATCCCCTTTTCGCAGGCAAATGCTTTGACGCCCTCCACGAACTGCGGGATGTACTCGGACATTTCACGCTTCCCAAGCGGAGTCTCCGGTCCGGCGGGGACATGGACAACGCGGTTGCCGTATCCCAGTTCATGCAGAACATGCGGGACGTGATCATCTTGCGAGCGCGTGAAAACATCCACATGGATGCCCATGCGTCCCAATTGACGCGTTAATTCGCGGACATAGACATTCATTCCGCCGGTATCCTTGCCGCCCAGCGTTGCCAGCGGGCAGGTGTGATAAGAAAGCATGGCAATTCGATACATAATGTTTTTCGCCATCCTAGACGCAGCGTACCGCTAAAAACTTGCGTGAAATATTGTAATCCTGTATAATCCCCGCCGCCGTAGGGCAAAATTAATGTTGCCCTACATGCCACCGTAGCACAGCTGGCAGTGCAGACGATTCGTAATCGTCAGGTCATGGGTTCAAATCCCATCGGTGGCTCAAGTTGGTTGAACGTTGCAGGTTGGAAGGTTTGAAGGCTTTCCAACCTGCAATTTCTTAACTGAATTACTCAATCCCATCAAAAATATGATCGAGCGCGTCTTCGCTCACATCGAAGACGTGGTTGGTTTCGGGCAGGGGTTCTTTCGTCATCCATTCGGGGATGCGGTCGTCTTTGGCAGTGAACCCCGCGCGGCGGTTGAATTCGCGCTCCATTTTGATGGTCTGCTTGCCGAGTTCCTGCAGGATGTTATCGGGCAGGTCGTCCCAGCCGTAACGCGCCGCGAGCAGACGCTTCACCACGAAGTCGGGCGTGGCGGCGTAACCGAAGCCCGCGAAGATGCACGCGCCGAGGGTGTCGTAGCCCGCCATGTTGAACTGCGCGTTGCGCGAGACTTCAATTTGCACATTCGGGTCGAGATGGTTGATTTGCGCGCGGATGGTGAGACCTGCGGTATGGTCGGCGCCCTGCGGCGTGGTCGCATAGGTCACGCCCGTGCCTTTGATGGAGCGCGGCTCGTAGGCGGACATCGCCTGTCCCTTCACGGCGGGGACACGCTCAATGTTGTACTTCTTCCCTGTGGCAACCGCGCCATCGCCGAGGACGCGTCCCAGTTCCGTGCCGCGGCGAATTTCATCAATCAATTTCATTGCATCGGCTTCACTCCCCCATTTCATCAGTCCTGCCTCTGCCGCGACGCCGAGCGCCGCGCCGATTTCAATCGAGTCGAGCCCCAAATCATTCACCTGCCAGTTCAGCCGCCCGATGCTGTCGAGCGAGTTGATGTCGAGGTTCGACCCCATCAAGCCGATGGTCTCGTATTCGAGCGGCGAGACGATGACCTTGCCGTCCTCCCCTCCAAAGACGTTCGAGCATTTGATCGTGCATCCCGCCATGCAGGCATGCGAAGGGTCGGATGGTTTGCCGCGCGTCAGCGTGAACTCGCGCAATTTTTCACCGCTGATTTCCTCAACATCCGCGAAGGTACCGCGTGAAAAATTCTTCGCAGGCAATGCTGCGAAATTCTGTGTCATTTGCGCCATGGCAGCGGTGCCATAATCGCGATACGTGATTGATTGTGGATGTTCCATCACCGCCTTGGTGTAATCCTTCTGCGCGGATTTGAACGCTTCGGGATTCGCGATGGGCGGCTTCTGCCCACCGGCGTTATCGAACACGATGGCTTTGATGCGCTTCGAGCCCATGACCGCGCCGAGTCCGCCGCGCGAGGCAATGCGCGACGGGATTTTGTCCTTGTCGAGATTCTGAATGCCCGCGGCTTTCATCTTCATCTCGCCGCCGGGACCGATGAGCGCGATGGCAACCTTATCGCCGTAGCGTTCAAGCAACTTCTCCGCCGAAGCGTACACGCCCAAGCCCGCGAGGCTTTGCCCTGAGAAATTCGAAGGGTCGTCCGCCTTTTCCCATTTCGCGCCGTTGAGCGAGAGATGCAACACCCACAACGAATCATCTGCGGGCATGTCTTCGATGATGAGCGCATGGATGCCCATGGTCGCCATGTGGAGTCCCGTGCGCCCACCCGCGTTGGCTTCCTTGATTCCGCCCGTGAGCGGAGATTTGCCGCCGATAGAGATGCGGTCGGTGGACGAGAGCATGTGACCGACGAGCAGACCAGGCGCGAAGATGAGTTTGTTGCCCGCGCCGAGGGGATCGGTTTTTGCATCCACTTCGTCGAGCAGAATGCGGGCGATGAGTCCGCGCCCGCCGAGTCGCTGCCAGGAGGCGGGGATGGGTTCGCGCTTGAGTTCGCGCGTACGGGTGTTGATGCGCCAGATTTGCATGGGTGGCTCCTAATTTTTACAGGTTTACAAGTTGGAAAGTTTACAGGTTAGAAAGTTTACACGCAGCATGTTTTCAACTTTCAAACATCTCAACCTGCCAACCTTCCAACCTTCTAACTCTCGAACAGACTTACTACCGCTTCTCGAAATACCTTCGTATGATACTCCACATCTGCTTCGGTGGTGTCGGCGGAGATGAGCGCCATGTTGTGGAAGGGTGTCATGAGGATGCCGCGGTTGAGGGCGAAGAGATGCATGTAGCGGTCGAGTTCGGGGTCCACGGCGGCGTGCGCCTCCCCTCCGTTGCGCGGCGGCGTGGGACGGAACCAGTATTCAGAGCGGTTGCCGAGACGTTTGACGATCCACGGCAGGTTGAATTCCTTGATGACGCCCTCCACGCCTGCGGTGAATTTCTCCTGCAGGGCGATGGCTTTTTTGTAAAAGTCCTCGGTCAGGACGTTTTGAAGCGTGGCTTTCATCGCGGCGATGGAGAGGGCGTTGCCCGCCAGAGTCCCGCCGATGCCGCCCACGTCGGCGTCGTTGACGTTCAGTTTGGCGGCGAAGGCGCGGCTCACTTCTTCGGTGAAGCCATAGACCGCGGCGGGGACGCCTCCAGCGAGGGGCTTGCCGAGGGTCAGGAAATCAGGCTGAAGTCCGAATGAGGCGGTGTATCCGCCAGGACCCGCGCAGATAGTGTGAGTCTCGTCAATGATGAGATAAGTCCCGTACTTGCGCGTCAATTCCCGCAACGCATCATGATAGCCAGGTTCGGGATGGATGATGCCGATGTTGGTCATGGCGGGTTCGGCGAGGACGGCAGCGACATCGCGGGCGGAGAGGGCGGTTTCGAGCGCGGCAACGTCGTTGAACTCGATGACCTTGCTGGTGAGGCGCGGGTCAATTTGCGGACCCATGTTGTTGGGGCGCGGAATGGGCGTGCCTTCCTCGTCGAGCGAGATGAAGGTCTCGTCCACCGAGCCGTGATAACAATAGTTGAAGACGAGGATTTTGGGGCGTCCCGTGATGAGGCGCGCCATGCGCAGCGCGAATCGGTTCGCGTCGGTGGCGGTGAGGGCAAACTGCCAGTAGGGCAGACCGAAACGGCGCTGGAGTTCTTCGCCAACCCAGATGACATCCTCATACGGCAGCATGAGCGTGATGCCTTTTTGAATCTGCTCGTTGATGGCGGCAACGGTCGCGTCGGGGCTGTGACCTGTCATCGCGCCCGTGTCGCCGAGGCAGAAATCAATGTAGGAGTTGCCGTCCACGTCGGTGAAGCGCGCGCCTTTCGCCTCTTTGACGAAGACGGGGAACGAGCCCGCCCAGCGAATCATCCACAGCATCGGCACGCCGCCGTGCAGCGACTTGCGCGCCCGCTGGTAGAGTTCGTAGGATTTGGGATGGGTTTTGTGGAAGAGTTGTTCTTCTTGCTGGAGGAGGTGGGTGAGGTGGGTGCGATTGAGGGTGGGGGTCATGGGGTAACAGGTTAGAAGGTTGGAAAGTGGGAAAGTTGGAAAGTTGACAAGTTTAACCTGCAAACCTGTTAACTTTCCAACCTGTCAACAAGAATAGGTTAACCAATCGTTTCTTTGAGCGAGTCGCTGAAAATCTGCAAGCCGTCGCTGATCTGCCCGCTTGTCACATTCAGCGGCGGGATCCAGCGCACGGTGTTGTCGTAGGTGCCGCATGAGAGCAGGAGCAAGCCTTTCTCTTCCGCTTTGTGGATAACTTCCTTGACCAGCGGCTTGGCTTTCGCCTGGCTTCCATCAATCACGAATTCCGTGCCGATCATCAGCCCCAGCCCGCGCACGTCGCCAATTTGTGAATATTCCTCCTGCAATTTACGAAGCCCCGTCATCAGTTGGATTCCGCGTTCGGCGGCGTTTTCGAGCATCTTCTCCTCTCGCATCGCGCGGATGGTGGCGACTCCCGCCGCACAGGCGATGGCGTTTCCGCCATACGTCCCGCCGATGGAGCCGACATCAAGTTTCTTCATGATTTCGGTGCGGGTGAACACGCCCGAGAGCGGCATCCCTGAAGCGATTCCTTTCGCCACCGTCATGATGTCTGGCACGACGCCGAAATGCTCGAAGGCAAACCACTTCCCCGTGCGCCCAAAGCCCGATTGGACCTCGTCGAGGACCAGCAGGATACCATGCTTGTCACAAATCTCGCGCAGACCTTTCATGAACGAGGCGGGCGGAACGATGTAGCCGCCTTCGCCCAAAACGGTTTCGAGGATGATGGCGGCGGTTTCCTTCGGCGCTGTCTGCGAGGCGAGCAGATGTTCCAACTGTCCCAGCGCGTATTGGCTGGCTTCCTCTTCGGTCATCTTGAGTTGGAAGGCATACGGGAACGGCGCGACGTACACGCCCGCCATGAGCGGCGCAAAGCCCGCGCGGTAAATCGTCTTGGACGTGGTCAGCGCCATTGTGGCATGAGTGCGTCCGTGGAACGAGCCGCTGAAGACGATGACGTTCTGTCTGCCCGTCGCCACTTTCGCAATCTTGACCGCGTTCTCCAACGCCTCCGCGCCTGAGTTGGCGAAGAAGAAACTGTCAATCGAAGGCGGGAGGATCTTGCGCAGTTCTTCGATGAGTTGAAGCATCGGCTTGTGGATGACGATGTTCGCCTGCGCGTGGATGAAGTTCCCCGCCTGCTCGCGGATCGCTTCGACGACTTTTGGATGGCAATGACCCGTGTTCGTCACGCCGATGCCGCAGGTGAAATCAAGCAGTTTGCGTCCGTCGTCGGTGTAGATGTAGGAGCCTTCGGCGCGGTCGGCGACGAAGTTGAAGATGCGGCTCCACGCGGGAGTCATGTGGGGGAAGTTTTCAGTGTAGAGGGTGTTTTCTGGCATGATGATTGAAAAGGGTAATTGGTAAATGGTAATTACCATTTACCAATTACGAAAGATATTCCGCCGCCCACTCGACGCCGTGCTTCTTCAATGTCTCGGCGGTCGGCACGCCGTCGGCGGTCCAACCTGCCATTTTGTAATAGGCGTCTATGGCGGAATCAATTTCTTCGTGAGTCAGTGCGAAGCCCGCAGTGGGACCCGTTCCCTGCAACTGCTTGAAGAACTTCTTCGGCAGTTTGTCGTCCTTGCGTCCGAATCCTTCGCGGGCGTTGAACACGCGGAAGAGGTTCAAACGCCGCGCGCCGACTTCCATCAACTCATCTACGGTCATGCCCCATCCGGTGACGGCATTGATCATTTCGACCGTCTCAGCGGGACCGTACAGCGTCCACGCGGGACCGAAGACAAACTGACAGAGTTCAAGAGAATCCAACATCGAGTAAAAGACTTCGGTCAAGTAGGCGAAGCGGACTTTTTCCTCCGTCAGGCTGTAACCGGGTTGTGGCGTCCCAAGACCGAGCAGTTTGAGTCGGTTAAGATTGAGGTCGGCAACGCCTTCTTCATAGTAGGGGTCATGCTCGGACGATTGATGATCCGCGCCAAACGGATTGACCGCGTAGATGAGACCCAGCGAACGCTTTGCCTGCGGCATGTGCGCGGGCGCTTCCGCCCCCTTGACCGTAATGAGGCACTCGTCCGCGCCGTTGCCCCATTTCTTCGCGGCGCGCTCCGAACCCATGCCGAGAGTCTTGCCGAAATCGCCTTCGCCTTTCAGCAACATCTCGAGTGCCTTCAGCATGGCGTCGGCGTTCCCAAATTTCATTCCAAGCCCGCCGGTCTGATCCTTTGTAATGACGCCTTTTTCAAAACACTCCATTGCAAAGGCAATCGTCGCACCGGCGGCGATGGTATCCACACCGTATTCGTTGCACATCTGGTTGGCGAGGTTGATCGCCGCCAGGTCGTTGATTCCGCAATACGAGCCGAAAGTGCTGAGCGTTTCGTATTCCGCGCCGCCATATTTCGGATCGACCCGATACGCGCCTTCCTTGATTTCGACAACCCGTTTGCAGCGCACCACACAGGCATAACAGGTATCGCGGTCTTTCAACACCGTTTCTTTCATGCGCGCACCGCTGATGTCTTCACAATGCTCGAATTGACCTTCGTTATAATTCCGGGTGGGAAGCGATCCAATGGTATTCTGGAACATGACCACGGTCGCCGTCCCCTCCTCGGCGAGACCCGGCATATCGGGATTATCAGGAAGAATCTTCGGTCCTGTTTTGTTCAAATCCGCGAGCGCTTTCGAGTTCGCCAGAGCCGGTTTTTTCTTGCCGCGAACGACAACCGCCTTGAGATTCTTCGATGCCATCACCAAACCCATGCCCGTGCGCCCGTTGTTGCGGTTCGACATCGAGACCAGCGACGAGAATAGCACGCCTTTTTCGGCAGCGGGTCCATGCTGCAAGATTTCTATCTTGTCGTCGCCAAGTTCCTTCTTCAAAATCTCATCAACTTCCCCTGTCTTCTTTCCCATCAAGTGTGCCGCGTCGCGCAATTCAAACGCGCCGTCTTTGATCCACAGATAAACGGGCTTCGCCGATTTTCCTTTCACCACAATCCCGTCAATCCCGGCAAATTTCATTTCGGCAGGGAAGAAACCCCCGCCTTGCGAATCGCCAATGCCGCCGCTGATCGGCGATTTGGCATTTGCATTGATTCGACTCTGCCCTGAGATCGCCGCGCCCGTCGTTACGCCGGTAAACAGCGTCAATACATTTTCAGGTCCGAGCGGGTCAGCGCCCTTCGGCATCTCGCGTAGGATGTAGTGCATCCCCATTGCGCTCCCACCCAAATATTTTCGGTAAAAAACCTCGTCCGGCTCTTCGACCGTCAACGCGCCTTTCGTCAAATCTACGTGCAGAATCTTGCCGTTATATCCGTTTGGCATGGCGACCACCTCCGTGATTCGAATTTCCTCAATTATACAAGTGCGCCTGACTTAAAACAACCGAAACTTGCCGAAACAGACATCAGGGATGCACACCCTTGAAGGATTTCGCATCCCTGAGTTTCGCTTCCTTCCGAACCGGCGCTCGATTCCGTTTCCAGGACGTTCCCTGCCCCGCTCACATCCCAGCAATATGGTTAATCATCCCCGGCAGGGAGCGGTGCATCCGGCAAATCGTTCAAGCTACCCCAGCCGAGCGCATTCTTCATGTTAACCACTTTGCCGTAAATATCCTTCAACGGCTTCGGCGGATCAATCCTACCCGTCGCCAGCGAAGCAACGATAAACGACACCACAGAGATCAGGAAAGCAGGCGTCGAGGCAATATAGACCGCATCCCAGGTCGCGCAATAGGTATCGCCTTCACAGATAGCAAAGGTGCCAAATTCAGGGGCATTGTAATAGAACACAGACAGTGCCACCCATGAGATTGCACCTGTGAAGAAGGAGGTCAGTGCGCCAATGTGGTTGGCTTTCTTCCAATACATGCCGATCACATAGGGCGCCACCATTCCCACCAGGATACAGGTGTTGGCAAGCACCGCCAGTTCATAGATTGTCTCCGCCCACAAAGCAATAGACAGGCTTAGGATGCCGCTCACGACCAAGGCAAGACGGGTCAGCAGCAACTGAGATTTATCCGAGAGGTCGGGCTTGAATACCTTGACAATATTCTCAGTGAACATCGTCGCCCCCGCCAGCATGGACGAATCAGAGGTGCTCATCAATGCCGACGCCAGGGCCGCAACAAACAGCGCTGTCAAAAACGGCGGCAGATATTCCATCGCCATCAGGATCAGCACAAATTGCGAAGTATCCGCCTCCAGTTCGGGACCAATCGTCGGTACGGCATGAGCCGCCATTCCAATGAACGGCGACAACACACCGAAGGTGATGTAGAGGAAAGCCGCAATGTAGGTGGATTTGACCGCCACGTTCTCATTCTTTGCGGCGCATGTGCGCTGGAGGTAATCCTGTGCAGGGATCGAGCCAAACCCGATCGCCATCCACGCCGCGGCATAATAGAACCAACCCATGTGACCGCCATAGCCGAGATAACCTTCCGCTTCGGTCGGCGCCATCGCGAACGGATAATCGGTGTATTGGGCTCCTGCCATGCTGATGAAACTATCCAAGCCGCCGACTGCCCAGAGGATGCCGCCGAAGATGACCAGCAGTCCGCCCATGGTCAGGAACATCTGCATGAAATCAAGGGCCGTATCTGCCCATAAGCCGCCAGCCATGGTATAGATGGTAACCACACCGGCAACGAGCACCATGCCCACCGAAAGATCCCAACCGAGCAGGGCTTGCAGGATGGCGCCTCCTGCTACGATCTGCGCCGCGGTCCAGCCGAAGTAGCCGATGATCTGCGCGATCGAGCCGACTACCGACATGGCGGTGCCATAACGCTGTTGGAAGAAATCCATGATGGTCACATACTGCGCGCGCCGCGCCACACGGACGATTAACAACGCTGACAGGAACAGACACATCGTCGCGCCAAATGGGTCGAAGATGACGCCCTGCAAGCCGTATTTGTAGGCTTCGGAACTGGACCCCATCAACGTCTCTGCCGCGAACCAGGTTGCCATGATGGATGGTGCAGCCATCCAGATCGGCAAACGACGTCCTGCCAGTACGTAGTCATTGGTGGTTTCAACCCTTTTGGATGCCCAATAACCGATGCCCAGGCGAATCAGCAAAATGACAATAATCCCCCCGATAATCAGACCAGAATACTCATATCCGTCCATTTGTGCCCTCCGAAAAAAATTAGCGGACAATCACTCTTCTGATTGTCCGCTTTGATTTCTCTATACAGTCTCTTTGGTCATTTCCTTGATACCGTAGGGAAAACCATACTCCGCCATTTTTTCCATGAACGGCTCGGAGACGAAGGCTTCCGGTCCAAGCACCCCGACTCCCTCCCATTGACCGTGGTGGAGCAGGTCCATCGCAATGACTGCGCTAAATGCCGTCTGTGCGACGACTGCTTGGCATCCCCAGGTCTTCATACAGTCTTTGTTATCCGCAACCTGATAAAGGTAAACCTCACGCGGCTTCCCGTCCTTGATACCTTTGACCCACAGCCCGGCGCAGGTCTTCCCCGACATTTTGTCGCCAAGGTGGGCAGGGTCCGGCAGGCAGGCGGCGACTACATCACGCGGTGCAACCATCACGCCTTTGACGTTGATCTTTTCCTTGTTATCGAGACCTAGCATGTGCAGGGTCTTCAACACGCCGATGAACTGGTCACCCAGCCCATATTTGAAGGTGGCGCGTTTGGTCTTGATCCAGCGCGGCATGAGCAGGACTTCCTCATGCTCCACATTGACCACCTCGATTTTGCCGATGCCCTCAGGGAATTCGAACACTTCAGGCTCGGAAAATGGCTCGGTCGTGAACCAGCCCTTATCCTTTTCCCAAATCACAGGCGGGTTCAAACACTCTTCAATGGTGGTCCAGATCGAGAAGTTGGGCGCAAATTCGTAGCCTTTGATCTCCAGGTTAGCGCCGTCGCGCACGCCCACCTCTTCGATCTCGTCGAAGAGATGATCCTGGGCATAACGTGCAAACACATCTACCATACCGGGCTCCACACCGATGCCGACCAACGCGAGCAGTTTCTTCTTCTGCCAATCCCTTGCCTTTTTGAATTGATAGTCACCCAGTTTGACTCCGCACTTGTTGAACGGGTCGGTCCTGTGCGGCTTGGAGAGGGTCATCGCCATATCCATGTAGGTCACACCGACCTGATAGGCGGCATCGAAGATCTGCTCATTGAACACGGGGTCCACTGCATTCATGATCAGATCCACCTTGTATTTCTTCGCCAGCCGGGCAATATCCGTTTTTTTGCTGGCATCAATGAATTCGACCGGGAAACGTTTGTTTTGACGCAGTTTCTTTTGAACCTCCTTGGCCCGTTTCACGTTGTAATCCGCAAGGACCATCTGCTCCAACCAAGGTCGCGGCTTGGCAATCGCCGCGATCGCTTCTCCCACTCCGCCAACTCCCACCAGTAGTACTTTCATAATCCTTTCTCCATTTGGTTTTATAACCCGCGGCATGCGAGTTAGGGTAACAAGCCATGAGCGTAGATTTCCTCCTCCAAACGGGGCCAACCTCAAATCCGGCAGGAGGCGGAAATTCCATTAAAAATAAATCTCTTTGACGATCTTTAAGTGCATGAAAGATTCCGTCTCGCGCACACCTTCCACTCGCGATAGTTTTTCGGTCAAAAAGGTCAGCAGTTCGGCGTGATCCCGGCAGAAAACCTCTGCAAGAATGTCATATCGCCCGCTGACGATGACGATATAAACCACCTCGTCAAACGCAGCGATCTTTTCCGCCACCTGTACCATTTTGTCGCCGTCCACACGAATGCCGATCATCGCCATGGTATTCAGCCCCATGCGCAAGGGATTGGTGATGGCAACCACCTTGAGAAAACCCTGCTCCACCAGCCGGTTATAGCGCTGGCGGATCATGCCGGGAGAGACGTTGAGTTGTTCGGCAATTTGCGCAAACGCCGCCCGTCCATCTTTGCCGAGGGCGTCAATGATCTTCAGGTCAATTTCATCAAGGTTTTCAAAGCGGAGATCGCCGATTATGCTTTCCATAAGCCTATTTTATGATGATTTTGCACTAAAGTCAATATTTATGTGACGATTTTGTATAAAATTGACACAATTTCGTCTCATTCAAAGCCAGAGGCTATCCCGCTTTGGGTGACTTGAACCACCCCCGATGATTTCTCCGTTTTAAACAAAAAAGTCCGACCACTTTCGTGATCGGACTTTGACAAGTGAACTAATTGCCGCCTTTGACTTCCACCCAAATATCGTCGTAGAGCGGAGTCGCTTCACCTACATCCTGGATGCCATGCCCGTTGGCAATGGCTTCAGCAGGTGGGTTGGTAATCGGAGAATCGGCATAGGCATTGTATACATCTGCATGGTTCGCCTTGGCGAATTCCAACGCCGCCTTGTTGGGATTGATGTAGGTATAATCGATCAGGGTCAGCCAAAACACGTCAGCTTGCATGGTGTAGTTTAACCAAGCGTAAACAGCATCCACATGGGCCGCATCCTTCAACATGACCCAGTTATCCTGCCAGAGGATCGCGCCTTCCTCCGGATAGATGTATTGGATGGCAGGGTTTTCCTGCTGGGCTGCAAGGGCTTCAAAGGTCCAAGTCACACCAAGATCTACATCGCCGGCAATAAGAGCTGTTTTTGGGCTATCGCTATCGAAAACCTTGACATTTGGGATCAGTTCGGCAAGTTTGGCTTTGGCTTCTGCAAGCTGGGCGGGATCGGTGGTGTTAACATCATAGCCCAAGGTGAGAAGTGTCAAGCCAATGACCACACGCGAGTCGTCGAGGAAGACCATGCGACCCGCATATTCCGGATTCCACAGATCTGCCCACTTGGTCGGTACATTCTCGACAGTATCGGTATTGACCACGATGGCATCGGTCCCAGCCAGGTATGGAACGCTGTACTTGTTACCGGGGTCGAACTCCTGATCCATCCAGCCCTCATCGAAGTTCTTCATATTGGGCATTTTGGTGTGATCCAGCTCCTGCAACAGACCCTGACGGATCATCAATGGGACGATGTAATCTGTCGGCTGGGCAAGATCGTACGCGGTTCCCCCCGCCGAGAGCTTGGCGTACATTTCTTCGTTACTGGAATATTCGTCACGGTTCAACTTGATGCCGTAGACCAGTTCGAAACAATCGAGCATATCCTGCGGGAAGTATTCCGTCCACACAAAGATATTCAATTCCTTCGATGTCACTTCCACCCGCGGATTGGGCTCCGGGCATTCAAACCCCGTGGACGTGACCTTCGGTCCATTTGCGGCCGGCTCGGTCGCCGCGGGTTCCGCCCCACCCCCACCACAGGCGGCAAGGGTCATACTGGCGATGGCGAATATCGCCAGTATCTTCATAGTACTGGACTTGCTCATTTCTTCCTCCTTTAAGATTTAGAAGATTGATTATATTGGCGTCGCGGATGATCACCATTCGCGTACTACCCATTGTGAGATTAGTGCTGTTTTTGTTCGCGGCTTTGAAGCATCTGCAATAATAATACTGCAATAAACACTGTTAAGACCCAAACTGTTGACAAAGCATTCACTTGCGGCGTGATAATCTTCCTCAATAAACCATAGACGTAAATCGGCAGGGTCGTCGAGCCGGGACCATTCGTGAAGAAGGTGATTACAAAGTCATCGAGCGAGAGTGTGAATGCCAGCAGCCCGCCGGAGAGGATACCCGGCAGAATCATCGGGAATGTGACACGGCGGAAGGTGGTCCACTCATTGGCGCCCAGGTCCATGGCGGCTTCTTCGTAAGACTTGTCGAATCCCTGCAGGCGTGCCTGCACCACCAAGGTGACGAAGGGAACGCTAAAGGCAATATGACTCACAATGACGGTACCCAGCCCAAGGCTTAGACGCGAGTCGCCCGTCAATCCCAGCGCTCCATTCAAAAGCCCGAAAAGTTGACTGAAAAGGGTAAGAATGCCAATTCCCATCACAATTTCAGGGATGACGATGGGAATATACAATGAAAGCTGTGAGAACGGTTTTAATTTGAATTCATATCGTTGAAGAGCAAGCGCCGCCATTGTGCCAATGATGACCGAGACGAATGTGGACGCGAAAGCGATGGTCAAGGTATTGCCCGCCGCTTCGATCACGTCATCGTTCTTCGATAACTCACAGAACCAATGGAACGCGCCACAAGGAGCCGCTTGTACAAGGCTACCCTTCATTTCCACCCGCTCGCTTACACGCGGGATAAATCCTTCAAAGGTTACGTTGGTGCGTGATGCGTTGAAGGAATACAGGATCAGCACAACGATCGGCGCATACAGGAAGATATACACCAGCACGGTCGCGATCTGGATAACGGGATGTCGGCGATATGGGTTCATGCCACCACAATCTCCTCTCCGAATCCAAATTTGCGCGTGTAGAAATATGTGACGATCAATGTCATAATCATCAGGATCAACGACGCGGCACTGCCGAAGGTCGGATCGCGCGCATCTAAAAACTGCCGCTGGATCAGATTCCCTACGAGAATGACCTGCCGCCCACCGAGAATATCGGACACAATGAACGTACCCATTACCGGGATAAAGACCAGGATCGTTCCAGCCACCACGCCCGGCATCGAAAGCGGGAGCGTGACCCGCAGAAAGGTTTTGATCGCATTCGCGCCCAGATCTGCAGCGGCTTCATACAGGGAACCGTCGATCTTTTCAAGCGATGTAAAGATCGGCAGGATCATGAACGGTAAAAATTCATAGACCATTCCCACCAGAACCGCACCCGGCGTGTAAAGCATTTCCAACGGCTGGAAATCCAACCCAAATAACCCCGCCACCCAACCAAGGATGATATTAATGGCGCCCTCCTTACGCAGGAGCATCATCCACGCATATACACGGATGACGAAATTCGTCCATAACGGAATCAACACCAGAAAGAGAAAGGTATTGCGTCTTTTGGGTTGTGCCCGTGCAATGAAATATGCCAACGGATACGCAAGCACGATCACCAAGATCGTTGTGTTGAACGCCAAAGAAACGGAACGCCACAGGATTTGTAAATACAACGGATTAAAACAGGAAGCCTGTCCATTTTCACAATCAGTGCTGTAGCCCAACAGACGGATGTAATTATCCAGGCTAAACGTGTAGATTACATCTCCATCCGGGCTGCGCTTACCAAAGGAAACCACCAAAGTCAACAACAGTGGAATAATTAATAGAGCCAACATCCACAACATGGTCGGGGTGGCAAGCAACGTTCCCTGCGCCGATTTGTTCTCACGCAATCGCTGTAACATTTCGACACCTCAACCTTTCTTCAAGACCAGAACATTATCGGGCCACATCACAAGGATGACTTCCTGTCCAATGCTATAGAATGATCCCGGATCGAGCCGCGAGATGCGGTTTTGCTCGAATACTTTGATTTGCTTGCCCATCAGGTCCACAAACACGTGCGTGTCCGTACCAATATACACCGTATTCGTCACCCTGCCCGTAAAGGAATTTACATCCAATACCTTGTCGGAAATGTGCACTTTCTCCGGGCGGATCGAAACGGTGACCTCCTCGCCATTGACCAATCCATCAGAAACCGGGATACCGGTCAACTCCGCGTTCAGTTGCGGGACGAAGACCACCGCTTCCTCCTTCGATAACGACTTGATCGTGCCTTCGAGGAAATTAGATTCCCCGATGAAATCCGCCACGAAACGGTTGGCAGGGCGTTCGTAGATCTCCACCGGCGTGCCCATTTGTTGCACCTTGCCTTTGCTCATCACTGCAATGCGATCGGACATGGTCATGGCTTCTTCCTGATCATGGGTCACATAAACAAACGTAATACCAAGCTGCTGTTGCAGCGCTTTAAGCTCAAGTTGCATTTCCTTGCGAAGTTTCAAATCAAGGGCGCCAAGCGGTTCATCGAGGAGCAGCACATCCGGCACCTTGACCAATGCCCGCGCCACCGCCACGCGTTGCTGTTGCCCGCCAGAGAGTTGCTTGGGCTTGCGGCGCTCCATGCCAGTCAACTGCACCATTTCCAGCGCGCGTTTGACGCGCTTTTCGATTTCGTTCTTGTCGGCGCCCTCCATCTCCAGCCCAAAAGCGATGTTCTGGAAAACGGTCATATGCTGGAAGAGAGCATAACTCTGAAATACAGTATTGACCTTGCGTTGGAAGGGCGGCGTATGCCCCATCGGCTTGCCCTCGATGTACACCTCCCCCTCTGTGGGCCACTCGAAGCCGGCGATCATGCGCAGGGAGGTGGTCTTCCCGCAGCCCGAGGAACCCAGCATCGAGAAGAACTCGCCGTTCTTGATTTGCATGGTGACGTGGTCAACAGCATTCAGTTCGTTCCCCTCTGGCGTAATGAATTTTTTCACAACATCGCGCAATTCGACTGCAAACTCAGATGCCATCTATCTTCTCCTTTGGACGAGATGAGGTTATTTTATACAAGTTTCCCGACATTGCAAGGAGGCAGAGCCGGGCAATGTCTTGTCTGCCGCTATTTCAAGATGGCAAGCCCAAACAAATTCATCCCAGGGTACTGCGCCGCATGCTACAGCGTTTTTGCAACAACACCTACAGCATCATTCAACCGGTTCAAACCTTCGTCAATTTCTTCCTGTGTAATGATGAGCGGCGGCTCGATGCGGATGGTCTGCGAACTGGTGAGCGTGCCAGCCACCAGCACGCCGCGCTTGAACAACTCCGCCGCTACCTTGTAGCCGAGCGCCGGCGAGCGGAAATGCTGACCGATGAGCAAGCCCTTGCCGGTCACCTTCTTGTAGATTTGCGGGAACTCCTCCGCCAGTTCGCTCACCTTTTCGATGAGGTAACTGCCTTTCGCCGCCGCGCCCTCCCAAAGTCTGTCGCGAAGCGTGACGCGGATGGCGGCGATGGCGGCAGAGCAGGCTAACGCGCCTCCGCCGGTCGTCGTCGTGTGCATGAACGGATTCGGGTACATCATCGGCTGGAAGATTTCCTCGGTGGTGGTCACCGCGCTGATGGGCATCACGCCGCCGCCGAGCGATTTGGCGGTGGCAATGATGTCGGGGACGACATCCCAATGGTTCACGCCCCACAGTTTCCCCGTCCGCCCCAGACCCGTCTGCACTTCGTCCGCAATCAGTAACACGCCGTGTTTCTTCGTCGCGGCGCGGATGCGGGACCAGAAATCATCCGGCGGGACAATCGCGCCCGCTTCGCCCTGAATCGGCTCGAAGATGACCGCCGCCACGCCGATGCCGACCTTCTCGCAGATGTCGAGCTGCCGTTCTACCGCCTCCGCATCTCCGTAGGGAACGTGATAGACCTGCCCGCCATAGAGCGCGCCCATGCGTTCGCGGTAATCGGCTTTGCCCATCATCGAGAGCGAACCCATCGTCTTGCCGTGAAAACCCTTGACCGAGACGATGAACGCCGATTTGCCCGTGTAGAGTTTGGCGATTTTGATGGCAGCTTCGATGGCTTCGGTGCCGCTGGCGGCGAACCACGAATACTTCAAATCGCCCGGCGTGATTTCCGCCATGAGTTTGGCAAGCACGCCGCGCAATGGGTCAATCAACTCCTGCGAGGGCATGGGACTGCGCTTTGCCTGCGCGATGACTGCCTCGACCACTTCGGGATGCGTCCAGCCGAGGTCCATCATGCCATAGCCGCCCAGCCAGTCAATGTACTTGCGTCCCAACACGTCGGTGAAGACCGAGCCTTTGCCCGACCATTCCACCGACGCCCAGTCGCCCGCCTCGGTCACCGATTTGCGGTATTCCAGCCAGCCGCGGTTGAAATGCTCGGCAAAGTTATGCTTGGATTCGTTGATGATCCATTTGGCTTGCGCTTCATCGGGGAAACGTTCCTGTTTGATGATGTCGAGCCAGGTGTTTGCGTAAGAGAGTGCGTTGTCGTAGTTCATAAATCCTCATGGGAAAATGGCAGCGATGAGTAAATGGTAATTGGTAATTATCATTTACCAATTACCAAATTAAAACTTCCTCGTCCACTCGCGTGGCCAGCGCTCCACCACCACTTTTTTCTGCGTGAAGAACTCCACCGCGTCCATGCTCTGCCCGTGCATGTCGCCGAAGAAACTATCCTTCCAGCCGCTGAAGGGGAAGAACGCCATCGGCGCGGCGACCCCGATGTTGATGCCGATATTGCCCGCATCCACCTCGTACTTGAACTTGCGCGCCGCCGCGCCGGACGATGTGAACAGGCTGGCTTGATTGCCGTAGGAATGACTGTTCGCCAGCGCAATCGCTTCTTCAATGGTGTTGACGTGCATCAGCCCCAGCACGGGACCGAAGACCTCCGTCTTCCAAAGCTCGCTTCCGGGCTGAACGTCGGCGATGACCGTCGGGCGGACGAACGAGCCTTTTTCGTAGCCTTTGATGACCGTCCCACGCCCGTCCACGCAGACCTTCGCGCCTCCCTCGGACCCGATGCCGATCAACTGCTCGATGCGCGCTTTGCTTGCCTGATTGATGACCGGCCCCATCTGGACGCCCGCGTCCATGCCGTAACCGACCACGCGCGAGGAGGCGGCATCGCAAATCAACTCGGTGAAAGTGTTGCGCGCCTCGCCCACCGTCACAGCGAGGGAAACCGCCAGACAGCGCTGACCCGCACACCCGAAGGCGGAATCGGCGATGATTTTGGTCGCCATGTCCATATCCGCATCGGGCAGGACGATGACGGGATTCTTCGCCCCACCCTGCGCCTGGACGCGTTTGCCGTGTGCCGCCGCAGTGGCGTAGATGTATTTGGCGACCGCCGTCGAGCCGACGAAGGTAATCGCGCGGATGGTGGGATGCTCGAGGATGCCGTCCACCGCCTCCTTCGCGCCGTTGACCAGGTTAATCACGCCCTTCGGGAAGCCAACCTGCTCGATGAGTTTGAAAATGTACTGCATGGTCATCGGCACTTTTTCCGAAGGCTTGACGATGTAGGTGTTGCCCGCCGCGACCGCATACGGCAGGAACCAGAACGGAATCATGCCGGGGAAGTTGAACGGCGCAATCGTGGCGCACACCCCCAGCGGCTGGCGGATCATCAACTCGTCAATGCCCGAGGCAATGTCTTCCACGAACTCGCCCTTTCCCAGATGCGGCATTCCACAGGCGACCTCCACATTTTCGATGGCGCGTACCATCTCTGCGCGGGATTCTTCGAAGGTCTTGCCGCACTCATCGGTGATGGTGCGGGCGATTTCGTCTATGTTCGTCTTGAGCAGGTCGCGCAGTTTGAAGAGATACTGCACACGGTCCTGCACGGGAACCCGCCGCCAGGTTTTGAACGCTTCGTTCGCCGCCTTCGCCGCCGCGTCCACGTCGGCTTTTGCGCTGAGGGGCGTCCTGGCAATGACCTGACCCGTCGCGGGGTTGATCACGTCAAAGTATTCGGTGACGCCGGGTTTGACCCATTCGCCGTTGATGTAGTTCAAAATTTCCATGAGTTACTCCAAAATCGTTTGCAAGTTTGCACGTTTTCAAGTTTGCACGTTTGAACGTTCCAACTTTCAAACATGCTAACTCGCTTGCGTATCCATCAACTCCGCCAGCCCCTCATCAATCCAATTCAACCCCTCGTCCAACTGCTCCTCCGTAATCACCAGCGGCGGGACGACAAACAGAACGTTCTTGAAATTGAACACATATACGCCGTTGGCAATCAGGAAATTCTTGAGCGGGGTCAAATCCATCGGCTCCTTGGTCTGACGGTTCTTCACCAGTTCGAGTGCCGAGAATAATCCAATATAGCGCACATCGCCCACTGAGGGATGTTTCGCCTTCAACTCCTCGAGGCGTTTGCCAAGATGTTTCCCCACCTTCTTCGCGTTCTCGAAGATTTTCTCCTCCTCATACACTTCAATCGTTGCCAGCGCCGCCGCGCACGCCAGCGCGTGACCGTTGTACGTCAGCCCCGCGTACAACACCTTGTCGTCGAAGAACTTCGCAATCTTCTCGCGAACGATGACCGCGCCGAGCGGGACGTATCCGCTGGTGATGCCTTTCGCCGTGGTGATGATGTCGGGGACGGTGTTCCAGTTGTCCACCGCAAACCATTCGCCCGTCCGCCCCCATCCGCTCATGACTTCATCGGAGATGAGCAGGATGCCGTACTTGTCGCAAATCTCCCTCATGCGGGGCCAGTAGTCATCGGGCGGGATGATGAGTCCGTTCGTGCCGGTCACGCCTTCGAGGATGATGGCGGCGATCTGGTCGGGACCTTCGTGCTGGATCACCTCCTCCACATGGCTGATGCACTCGCGGTGACAGGTCTCCCGCGTCCAGCCGAAGGGACAGCGGTAGCAATACGGATCAAGAAAGTGGACCACGCCTGGGATGGCAGGTTCGGCGGGCAGGCGGCGGTAATCGCCGGTGAGGGCAATTGCGCCGTGCGTCGCGCCGTGATACGAGCGGTAACGCGCCAGAATTTTGTGCCGCCCCTTGTAGAAGCGCGCGATCTTGATGGCGTTCTCGTTCGCCTCCGCGCCGCCGAGAGCGAAGAAGGTCTTCTTCAAATCGCCGGGCGTGATTTCCGCCAGTTTCTTGCCGAGCAAGCCGCGCGGTTCGGTCGCCGCGCTCGGGCTGACGAAGGTCAACTTCGCCGCCTGCTCCTGAATCGCCTTGACGATTTTCGGATGCTGATGTCCCGCGTTCTGGTTCACGAGTTGTGAGGCAAAATCGAGGTAGCGCTTGCCGTCGGCATCCCAGAAATACACCCCCTCAGCACGGACAATCGGGATGGGATTCACCTGTCCCTGATTGGACCAGGAGAAGAAGGTGTATTCCCTGTTGAGGGAAATGATTTCTTGGGAAGTTAATTTGCTACTCATGGTGTCTCCATGTCGTTTACACGTTAGAAAGTTAGCAGATTTGAACCTTCAAACCTGCCAACGGCTTACTTCTTCACTTCCTTCACAATCTCCGCATACACATTCAACGTCTCGTCAATATCTGCGTCGGAGTGTTCGTAACACAGGAACCACGGCTCGCGGGCATCGTGGTCGGGCATCACGCCGCGCTCAATGGCTTTCTCGACGAGGCGAAGATACAGATCGTGGTCGCTCTTCGCCCAATCGCGCTGACAGGTCACTGCTTCCACGCCAAGCGAGAACGAGAACATGGCGGGATACCCCGTCATTGCCACAGGGATGCCGTTTTCCTCGAAGATGTCTTTCAAGCCGTTCATCAGGCGCTGTCCGCGCTGGGCGATGGTTTTCAAAATGGGTTTGGACTTCAAAAGGCTCAACGTGGCATACGCACCGGCGACGCCGGGCTTGTTGTTCGTGTACGTCCCGCCCTGCGCCACGCCCTGGCCGATGATGGACATAATCTCGCGCTTCCCGCCAAATGCCGCAATCGGGTAGCCGTTGCCCAGGGCTTTGGCGTATGTCGCCAGGTCCGGTTTGATGCCGTAGTATTCCTGTGCGCCGCCGTTGGCAATGCGGAAACCCGTCTTCACCTCATCGAGGATGAACACACAGCCGTATTCTTCCGTCTTCCTGCGGATGAGTTCGAGAAAACCCTCCTGCGGATTGATGGCGGCGCAGTTGCCCTGACACGGCTCGGTGATGACCGCCGCAATCTGCTCGCCATAGGAACGCATCACCCGCTCGAACCCCTCGAAATCGTTGAAGGGCAGTGTGATGATGAACTCGCGCATCGTCTTCGGAATGCCGGAGGATGCAGGAACCGGAATGGGGCTCCGCCGATTCCCATACGCCTCCACCGGCGCATACGTGGACCACAGGGTATGGTCGTGGAAACCGTGATAATTGCCCTCGAATTTCAGGATGATGTCGCGCCCCGTATACGCCCGCGCCACGCGAATGGCGTGCATCGTCGCTTCGGTGCCTGAACAGGCGAGGCGCACCATTTCGACAGCGGGAGCCATCTCCGTAATCATTTCCGCCACCGCCACTTCGAGTTCGCCCGTCATCGCGAAGAGAATCCCCCTTTGAATTTCTTCGATGACCTTCCGGTCAACCTCATCATAAGAATGACCGAGGATGATCGGGCCGAACGCCATGCGGTAATCAATATATCTTTTCCCGTCCACGTCCCACAGGTATGCCCCTTTTGCCTTTTCCACATAAGGCGTGACGCCCTCCCCCCAAAACCGAAAATTGGAATTGACACCGAGCGGCATCACCCCCATGGCGCGTTTTTGCAATGACTGTGTTTTCAAGCCAAACATGAATTTTCCTCCGGATAGAATTTGTTTTACGTCGGCGATTCGGCTTCGGCAACTTCCTTGACGACCCTTTCCGGAATCCGCCATTGATAAACATCCTTGAGAATAAGCGGCACAATGGAAGTGGTTGTCTTACGAACACCTGGGATCTTTCTTACAACCTCCGTGACAAACTGATAGATTTCGTTTGTATCCTTGGCAACAATCTGAACGCTGACATCCGACTCCCCGATGCCGCAGGCAACGTAACTCACATTATCAAATTCTGCCATCCGCTTTGCAACCTCGATAATACGATCCGATTCAACCTCCATCCATACGTCCGCTATTGTGACCAAGCCAAAGGCCTGGGGCTTGGCAACCGCGCTGATTCGGATTACGCCTTCGTTGACCATCCGATCAATGCGATATCGAACAGCGCGCTCTGATATATCACCGAGCCGGCGGGACACTTCGGATGCTGACATTCGCCCATCATCAAGAAGCAGATTTACAATTTTTATGTCGATTTTGTCGAAATTATACATAGTCTTCGCCATTTTCTTCCGAAAGCTACAAATTATTCGATAATATACACCAGTTGTGCAATTTGGTCAAATTGAAAAGGTTCAAACAGGCATATCTATATATCATTTTTATAAACACAAATTACTTACTCAAATTTGACCCTGCTATTATTCATCACCAAATGGTATTAACCGGCGACCTCGCTTCTCTTTGTAAAAACAACAGGCACGTTATAGAGTTCACAACCAGACAAACCCAGGTTGTGAGCCATATTTCACATTGACGCATATTTGTCATACAGGTATAATAATTTGCTGGCATTATCCCAAGATATAGGAGCAAAATTATGGCTACACCTGAATTCGCGCCTGTCGAGGCGCTCGCACCAAAAACAAAATTAAGTGGAAAGATATTGAAGACAACCCTCGCAGGCGCTCTGGTTGATGTCGGACAAAGCATACCCGGTGTCATACATATCTCTCAACTCAGTAAGGACTCCGTTAACAAGGTCGAAGATGTAGTAAAGGAAGGACAGACTGTCGAAGTGTGGGTCCGCCGTGTAAAAAAGGACCGGATTGAACTCACGATGATCCAACCCCTCGCCCTTGAATGGAAAGAGATCGAGCCTGATATGATCGTCAAGGGTAAGGTTGTTCGACTTGAAACGTACGGTGCATTCGTTGACATTGGTGCGGAGCGTCCGGGTATGGTGCACGTCAGTGAATTGGCTCATGGCTATGTAAAGACCCCCAACGAAGTCGTCAAAGAAGGTGATGAAGTGGAGGCGAAGGTCCTTGATGTTAATCGCAAGAAGAAGCAGATTAAGCTGAGCATCAAAGCCTTGGAACCGGAGATTGAGGAATTCAAGCCGGCGAAGAAGGAAAACAAAAAAGGCGGAAAGCACAGTCCAAAGAAGGAGTCCGCCGACATCGAAGCACGGGAAGAAACAAAGGAGCCCGAACTGACCGCCATGCAAATTGCCTGGCAGGAAGCGCTTAATAGAGCCAATGCCGAAAAGACCTTCAAGGTGAAACGCGCGAAGTCTGGAGTGTCACAGGAACAGGAAGACCTATTGAACCGCACACTCGAGAAACGCCTTCCTACCGGTGGATAGGCATTCGGTAACAGTAATCATAAAAAACAGCCAGTTCACACTGGCTGTTTTTTATTGCTTTCTCCCAGTTCCTTTAAAAATTTTTCTTTATTGGCGGATCTGGCTGTTTTACCACTAGAAGTTTTCAATATCCATTTGGGACCTACGACTTTCACATGGCGCAGAGTAATCGCAGAATTTTTAGTCACATGCTGTCTGATCGCTTCAGCGATGTGTTTACATTTCTCCTCATCGTCGGTATCCGCCTCAGCAATGATTACCACCTCTTCGGTGCCCTGAGATTCGTCGAAAATTCCGAACGCAACGGAACGGCCAGCATGGACGCCTTTTACCTCATAACTTAACGATTCCAGGTCCTGTGGATAAATGTTCTTGCCACCAACAATGATCATATCTTTTTTACGACCCGAGATGAACACTTCCCCGTTCGATATGTATCCGTAATCGCCAGTCAAATACCAATCATCGTGAAATGCCTTTTTACTCAAATCAGGGCGGTTGTAGTATCCTGTCAACATGCAATCGCTTTGAAGCGCCACCTCACCAACCACCCTCTCAGGCACTTCCTTCCCCGATTCGTCAAGAATCTTAATTCTCGTGTTGGAAATGGGACGGCCCGATGACATCATCTTCATCGCCGGGCGACCATCTTGCGGAGCCTTTGCCACGCGCTCAACCATAAATGCTTCACGATCAATCTCCTCGACAACCGGCTCGCTGCCCAATCGGCTTTGGGTCACCCCAAAAACATTCTCTGCCATCGCGTACGATGTTTGAAGCGCTTCAAACTTTAAACCATATGATTTGAATTTCTCGTGAAATGCCTGATGACTCTCCCAACGGACAGGCTCGGAGCAATTTATAACCGCGCGCCAGGAAGATAAATCCACGCTTTCGATATGGCGGTCTCGAATTTTTTGAGCACAAAAGTTATAGGCAAAATTGGGCAACCAGGTCAACGTACCGTGATATTTCGAAACGGAGTGCATCAACCGATACGGAGCACGCACCCAATCGAATGGCGACATCAACACCAGCGGCACGCCGGAAAGTATGGGCATAAGGAAGCCGGCAATCAATCCCATATCATGATACAGCGGCAGCCATGAAACAATCACATCGCTCGTATTCAGAGACAGGGATTTGCTATAGGCATCCAGTTGATTGAAGACAGCCTGATGTGAAAGAGCCACCCCTTTTTGCAGACCTGTTGTACCCGAGGAATGTTGCAAAAGTACAATATCTTCAGGTGAACGATGAAACCCGGCATGGGAGTCAAAATCGAAAAATGATTGCTCATCAACTTGACCCGAGAGAATAACCTTGCGGACGGAGGAGTCGGGATTGACGGACAATTGCACATCTCTGGCAAATTCAGGGTATGTGATGATTGCCGCAGGCTTTGTCACAGCTACCAGAGCAGACAGATCGGCGCGATAACGCTCAGGGGAAAGTTTCTCCGTCAGAAACGGCATGATGGACGGGATCGCTCCATGCAGAACAGCCCCCCAAAACGCATACACCAGATCTTCCCCATGCTGGAGAATGAGGATAGCCACCTCCCCAGGTTGGATTCCTTCGCGTGCGAGGAGCCGGGCATAGGCGTTCGCGCCGCGTAGGAGCCGGGCATAGGTGACTGGCAGGTCGTCACGGGTGGAAAACTGCAAGATAACGGCGACCCGGTCCGGGGTCTGGGAATGAAGCGTCTTGAGTCGCTCGGGAAAAATCGTCATTGCTTCCGGGATTCAATTAGGGATGCAAGCTGGTCCAAATTATCGAAGGTATTAACATTTAATTCCGTATCTTCGATGCGGACACCAAAGGTGTCTTCGATGAACAGAGCAACGTCCATCAAACTGAAGGAATCGATCAACCCGCTCGATAACAGGGGTTCGCCGGAGGTGATGACGCGCTGTGGTTGTTTTAGGATCTTGTCAGCGATGAACTTGGCTAGTTGGGCTATAGTTTCAGACATTTTTCTCCATCACTTTGTGGAGCGCAGATATGCTTCCATGAACTCATCGAGCTCGCCGTCCAGCACAGACTGGGTGTTGCCCGTTTCGTAGTCGGTCCGATGATCTTTGACCATCTGATACGGATGCAACACGTAGGAACGGATCTGGCTCCCCCACTCCGCCTTCGTGTACTCGCCACGCAGGACTGCCCGCTCTTCCTCTTTCTCAGCCTGTTTCAGTTCCAGCAGGCGGGCGCGTAGGATTCGCATGGCAAACTCACGATTCTGCGTCTGCGACCTTTCATTTTGACAGGTAACGACGATGCCGGTCGGGATATGGGTGAGCCGGACCGCAGTGGCATTTTTCTGCACATTCTGCCCGCCCGCGCCGGAAGAGCGGAAAACATCCATTTTAATGTCGGCGGGGTCAATATCGATTTCAGTCTGGTCCATCGCAACCTGCGGCAGGACCTCCACCAAAGCGAAGGAAGTATGCCGGCGGTGCGCAGCGTCGAACGGGGACAGCCGGACAAGGCGATGCACGCCTTTTTCAGAGCGCAAATAGCCGAAGGCATACTCACCGTCCACGGCGATCGTTACGCTTTTGATGCCCGCTTCTTCGCCGTCGGTCGAATCGAGGATTTCCGTCTGGTAGCCTTTGGATTCCGCCCAGCGCAGGTACATCCGCTCGAGCATCGCCGCCCAATCTTGAGAGTCGGTGCCGCCCGCTCCTGCATGAATGGCAAGGATGGCAGAATCGCGGTCGTACTTGCCAGAGAGCATGGCAGTGAACGAGCGCTTCTCCAATTCTTGTTCGATGGCTGAGACCTCCATCTCCAGTTCGGGGCGCAAACTCTCGTCATCCAGTTGAGCAAGTTCAAGAGCGTCATGCAGGCGGCGCGAAAAATTACGCCACGACTCCACTTCGGCCTTCACGGCATTATATTGTTTCATCACCTGTTGCGCCTGTGAGGGGTTACCCCAAAAATTGGGCGCTTCGATCTCTTTTTCGAATTGGGAAAGTTTCAGCTCCTTCGCGGCGAAGTCAAAGACGCACCAGTAATTGCTGGGTCAGGTCCTGTGCAGACTGCAAACGATTGACAAGGTCTTGCATGAAAACTCCTTTTGCAACGCCAAAACTGTCTCGCGTTACACTATTTTCCTAAAATTCCATCCACGAAAGCATCGGGATCGAAGGGTATAAGGTCTTCCGGCTTTTCGCCAAGACCGGCGTACAGGATGGGCAATCCCAGTTCACGACGGATCGCGAAAGCCATGCCGCCGCGCGCGGAAGAGTCCAATTTGGAAAGGATCACACCGGTCACGCCCACAGCGGATTTGAAAGCCTTCGCCTGTTGTAAGGCATTTTGCCCGGTGGTCGCATCCAACACCAGCCAGGTGGCGTGCGGAGCGCCGGGGAGCGCTTTTCCGATCACGCGATGGACCTTCTTCAATTCTTCCATTAAATTGAAGCGCGTATGCAAACGTCCAGCGGTATCGACGATGACCACGTCCACTTTGCGGGCAAGACCGGACTGCACCGCGCTGAACGCCACCGCCCCGGGATCGGATTCCGACGCCCCCGAAACGACATCCACCCCTAGACGATCACCCCACACCTGAAGCTGGTCCATCGCTGCAGCGCGGAACGTATCCGCCGCGCCGAACAGCAGGGACTTGCCATCAGCCTGAAATCGCCGGGCAAGTTTGGCAATCGTCGTTGTCTTACCCGAACCATTCACCCCGACCACCATGATGACGGACGGCTTCTCCGTCCACACGAGGATAGGAGGTCCATCGAGCCGGGCGCGGAGTTCCGCCCGAAGCGCCGCGGAAAGTTCCTCGGAACGAGTCAGCCCCTCTGTTCGCACGAGGCGGTGAAGAGAGTCCAAAATGTCGGCAGTGGTCTCGATTCCCAAGTCCGCCTGGATCAGAAGAGATTCAAGGTCATCCCAGGTTGTCTGGGTGATTTCAGTGGCTCCAAAGAGGGTTGCAAGCCGCCCAAAAGCGGTCTTGCTCGATTTTGCAAGCCCGCTTCTCCATTTCGCAAAGAGTTCTGCCATAGATGGGCGATTATAACATGGGGTATTATGTGATATACTCGCCCTCCGGTCGGCAAAAAGAGCAACTTTTTTCATCGGCAACAAAAATTCACTCTCGTATAAAAACACAAAAGGTATATCCATGTCCATCAATGAGCCTATCCACGTAACCGACGATGCGTTTGAGAAAACCGTCCTACAGTCGCCCATTCCCGTCATCGTTGACTTCTGGGCCCCCTGGTGCAACCCGTGCAAGATGGTGGCGCCAACTCTTGATAAACTTGCAAAAGAATATGAAGGCAAAATCCTGATCGCCAAGGTAAACACTGACGAAAATCCTGAATGGATGATGAAATACGGCATTCAGGGCATCCCAACCATGTTGTTCATTTCGAATGGAAAGATCGTACATCGCCAGGTGGGCGCCCTGCCGGAACGAATGCTCCGGGATGTCGTCAGCCAGTTCATGGAGGTTGTCAGCCAGTCCTAAACCGCCCAGGCAGCATGAAGAGATGCAGGGCAAAAGCGGCTTAAATTTGCCGTTTTATCCATCAATTCAAGTTGTTCGGGGACCAGCCCTAAAGGAGGGCACGATGAAAAAGATCGTTCTCGTTTTACTTGCCGCGCTTTTGGTCGGAGCATGTGGATTTCTTCCCACCCCCTTGGACCCGACACCAGCGGCGGAACAGGCAACAACGCAGCCTCCTCCCACCGAGACGCCAACGGCTCTGCCTACAGATACGGTTGTTCCCGCCACCGAGACTTTCACCCCAACCGTTGAGCTGCCTCCCCTAAACCCGACGATCACACCCCCCTCCTTCGACGCTTCGACCGTTCCCCCATCCACCGCTACCGGTGAGACGGTCATCCCAACCCTGACGGCAACCCCAACTGCGCTCCCGCCCGGCGGCGCTACACTCACCCCCACTCTGGGAGTGCTTACTTATGGAACACTTCCGCCTGCTGTACCGTTTAACAAAGTAACATTTGCCAACCGGTCGAAGGCGCAAGCGTATATTTCCCTGCAACAACAGGACGAAAATGGCGCCATTCTGGAGTATCCCGTCAAAACCCGGTTCACAGTTCTTGTTCCCATCGGCAGGTATGTCTATGTTGCCTGGGTGGGAGGCAAGAAAATGACCGGCAGTTTCAATTTGAACGCAAACTCCCAAGTCATCATCGTCCTGTATAAAGATAAGGTCGTTGTAAATTATAACTAAGCGAAAGTACCATCAATAGGAGTTAGATCGATCAATGAACAAGAGAATACTCATCATTGGGCTGACAATTGCCCTGCTTCTCAGCGCCTGTGGGGCAAATGAACCGGCGGTTCCCACGGTCAGTTCCGAGGACATACGCAATACGGCGGAAGCGGCCGCATTCACCATGGTCGCCCAGACACAGGCGGCAATTCCCACCAATACCCCCACCGAAACACCGACTCAAACCCCATTGCCGACCGATACGCCGGTTCTGTTACCCACTTTGGAAGCAACGGTCGCCCTACCCACGCCGACGACTGCCTCGAGCGCAAGCGGAGATCCTTGCGACAACAGGATTCTTTCCTGGTCACCCAAGGGAAAGCCAACAGTCATCAGAATCGTAAACACCGTCAAAGCGGCGATCACGGTATCCGTCTATCTCAATGAAACTGCATCGCACAATGAATGCGGCTGGCGGACTTACCAGATCGGTGCGCGCGACAGCGTTCAAATCACAGACCTAGTACAGGGTTGTTACAATTTCTGGGCATTCAATAACGACTCCAAAAACCTCGTGAACGCGAGCACTTACTTGTGCATCAACAATCCGGATAAATGGACGTTCGAGGTTAGTAAGACCGCCATTAAGAACACGACACCGTAAAGCAGGTTTGACTCAAAAAGGTGAGCCGATTGTGCTCACCTTTTTGATTTAACTGGAACAAGTCCGGCAGGAGTGTCGTCCTTTTCAAAAGGAGATGAAATGAAACACACACTGATCTTCCTGCTGATCATTCTGATCCTTGCATCTGGCTGCGCGTCCCCATCCCCCCGACCCATCGAACTACCGCCCGATACAGCGGTTACAAGTCCACCTGAGGGAACCATGCCATCTACAACCCCGGAAATACCGCGCTTCTCACCCCAAAATGGTGACATTGATTTCACTCGCAGTGACGCCCGCTTGGAAAAAACTGAACTAATCATTCGCGAAAGTTACCCGCCTCAGATTTCCCTCGGCATGAGTGGAGACCTGCCCACCCCCTGTCATCAGCTGAGAGTAGCGATCAACGAGCCAGACTCTGAAAAGAGGATTATGGTGGACGTTTACTTCGTGGTTGACCCCAAGAAATCATGCATCCAAGTCTTAAAACCGTTCCAGGAATATGTTGACCTTGGCACATTTCCAAGTGGACATTATTCCGTATGGGTCAACGGCGAACAGGTGGGCGAGTTCGATTCGTAGTCAGCCCATTACGGGTCGCGCCGGGAAACCGCCGCGACCCGTGCGGCGGTCAACTTGATCAGATCCGAGACGGGCAGGCGGATGTTCAACCCACGCTGTCCGCCTGAGATATGGATTTCGTTGTAGTTCTGCGCGGACGAATCCAACACAACTTGAAAACCCTTGTTAACCAACGCAAGCGGAGAAATCCCACCGGACTGCAAGCCGGTCAATTGCTCGGCTTCCCGTTCTGTCGGCAGGTGGACTTTTTTCTCGCCCAATGCGGCGGCTAGCAGTTTCAAGTCCACGCTGGAGGGACCGGGCACCATAACCAGCAACGGCTTTCTGGGCTTCTCGCGGGTCACGACAATGGTTTTGAAAACGGAATCAGGTTCCACACCAAGAAATCGAGCCGTCTCCAGCGCTCCGAGTTTTTCAGTTGGAGTATCGAAAGCTGTGTAGGGAATTTTGCGGGAGTCCAACAATCGAGTGACATTATTTACAGCGGGCATAGCAGTTTCCGTAACCTGGCATGAACTAATTTTACCTCCAAGGCTGTCTCAGCAGATATATCACAGAAACATGACAAGAACTGCCGCATAAAAAGATATTTTTATACGTAGTAAAATTACAGGCATGAAAGACTCGGTTATTGCCATTCCGCTCGAAAAACTAATGGAGCAACTCCCCGATAATTACACACTTGCCGACCGCGAGTTGATCCAGCGCGCGTACCGCGTGGCAGAAGAGGCGCATCGCGAACAGAAACGTCATTCGGGCGAGCCATACATCAATCATTGTCTCACCGTTGCAAGCATTCTTGCGGATTTGCGGGTCCCTCCTGAAGTGGTCGCGGCCGGGTTGCTTCATGACACGGTCGAGGATACTTCCATCACACTCAACGACATTCGCAGGGATTTTGGAGATACGATTGCCGTCCTCGTGGATGGGGTCACAAAATTGACTAACCTGCCGCGCGTCTCGCGAGCCCAGCACATCCAGTCGCCCGATCAGAAAGAAGGGAATGAACCGCCTGAACCGGAACCATCCACCACCCTCGGGCGTAAACAGGACCTCAAATCGGAAACCTTACGAAAAACTTTCCTTGCGATGGGCGATGATGTGCGCGTGGTGCTCATCAAACTGGCCGACCGCCTGCATAACATGCGTACGCTTGGACATATGCCTGAATCCAAACGAAAGCGGATTGCCAAGGAAACTCTCGATATTTTTGCCCCACTGGCAAACCGGTTGGGCATCTGGCAGATCAAGTGGGAGTTGGAAGATTTGGGTTTCCGTTACCTTGAGCCGGAGAAATACAAGGAAATTGCCGAACAAATCCAGGAAAAGCGATCTGACCGCGAAGAGCAGATTGAGACCATCAAGGCCACCCTGGAAAAGCTGCTTGCGAACAATAACATCAAAGCGGAAATCAGCGGGCGTCCCAAGCACATTTATTCCATTTACAAAAAGATGACACAGAAGGGAAAACCGTTCGACCTTGTCCGGGATGTACGGGCAGTGCGTCTCATTGTCCCCGACGTGCCATCCTGTTACGCCGCTCTGGGCGTGATCCACACCCACTGGCGACCCATTCCCGGCGAGTTCGACGATTACATTGCCGCCCCCAAGGACAATTTCTACCAGTCCCTGCACACCGCCGTGATCTACGACGACAAACGCCCGCTGGAGGTGCAGATCCGTACACAGGAAATGCACCAAAACGCGGAGTATGGGATCGCTTCTCATTGGCGGTACAAAGAGGGAGGAAAAAGTTCGGATAAGAGTTTCGAACAACGCATCAACTGGCTCCGCAAGATGATGGAATGGCGCTCGGATGTGAACGACGCGCAGGAATTTGTCGAAGGGATGAAGACAGATGTCTTTCAGGACCGCGTGTATGTCTTCACGCCGCGCGGCGACATCATCGACCTGTCCGCCGGCTCCACACCCATCGACTTTGCGTATCACGTCCACACGGACATTGGACACCGCTGCCGGGGCGCACGTATTAACGGGAAACTTGTCCCGTTGTATCAGGAACTGAAGACCGGCGACCAGGTCGAAATCCTGACGGCGAAGCGGGGCGGTCCCAGCCGGGACTGGTTGAATCCAAACTTGGGATTGGTCAAAACACAGCGCGCCCGCACCAAGATCAAAGCCTGGTTCAAGAAACAGGAAGACGAACAGAACCTTGCTCAGGGACGCGCCGCGCTCGAACGCGAATTACAACGGCTTGGCATCACAGAAACCAACTACGAAAAAATGGCGCGCGAACTGGGTTTCAAAGTCCCGGATGAAATGTTCATCGCGCTGGGGTGCGGCGACCTGTCGGTCAACAAGATCATCAAGGACATTTCGGAAACTCCGCAAGCTGCCGATATTCTTGAAATCACCGCCCCGACCCACGACCAAAAATCGAGCACCGATGCTGTGACCGTGGTGGGACTGAAGGGCTTGCTCTCCACGATGGCAAAGTGCTGCAACCCCATGCCCGGCGACCAAATCGTTGGCTACATCACGCGCGGGCGCGGTGCAACCATCCATCGGCAGGATTGTCCAAACATCCTGCACCGCAAAGACAAGGAACGATTTCTGCAGGTGGGCTGGGGAAAAGCCGAACGGACTTTCGCCGTGCCAGTCACGATCAAGGCGTATGACCGGCAGGGCTTGATGGGCGATATTTCAAACCTGCTCACGAATGAAGGGGTAAACATCGCCGACGTGGCTGTAAACGTCAAACAGGCACATGCCGACTTGAAACTTGTTGTAGAAGTGCGTGACCTTGCCCAACTCAGCCGCGTTCTGACACGTATTGAAAGCCTGCCAAATGTGCTGGAGGCGCAACGCACCAAACCGGGGTAAGGCAATTCTAATTTCCGATTCAAGTGAGGTAATATGGCTTTATTAAGTGTGGATCAGGCTCGGGAACGCATACTTTCTCAACTTCATCCCGTTACGACCGAGACGGTAAACCTGGCTGAATGTTCAAATCGCGTTTTGGCGCAGGACATCATCGCGTTGGATGACCTTCCGCTTTTCGACAACTCCTCGATGGACGGATTCGCCGTCCGCGCGGAGGATGTGACAGACGCGTCGACCGCTTCGCCGCGAAGCCTGAGCGTGGTCGCCGATATTCCAGCCGGGCATGCCCCGACCATTTCTCTTGCGCCCGGACAAGCCGCGCGTATTATGACGGGAGCACAAATTCCGTCAGGAGCCGATGCAGTCGTCCCGGTGGAAGACACCAATTTCGAGAACCGCGATGCCGGTTCCACCGTCCCCGATCAGGTCCAGATCTTCAAAGCCGCCAAGATAGGGAATAACATCCGTCCGCGCGGCATGGATATTCGCTCTGGCAATACTGTTCTCGAAAAGGGGCGCCGCCTCAAACCGCAGGACCTTGGTTTGCTGGCCATGCTGGGCATTTCCTCGGTGATTGTCTATCAAAGACCCAGAATTGCCATGCTGTCCTCCGGCGATGAACTGATTGCCGTGGATGCCCCACTTGAACCCGGCAAGATCAGAGACTCAAACTCATACACCATTGCGGCGTTGATTGAATCCACCGGTGCGGAGCCGGTCCGCCTGGGAGTGGCAAGGGATGATCGCGAGTCTGTCAAAAAATTGCTCGATGAAGCGGAAGCGCAAAAGGTGGATTTGATTCTCTCCTCCGCAGGCGTCAGCGTAGGCGCGTTCGACTTCATCAAGGAAGTGATCGAATCGAACGGCAAAATGGATTTCTGGCGCGTGAACATGCGCCCCGGAAAACCGCTGGCCTTCGGGCAGTATCGGAACATCCCGTTCATCGGCTTGCCGGGGAATCCGGTTTCGGCATTCGTGGGGTTTGAGGTATTTGTGCGCGCAGCCATCGGGAAGTTGAGCGGCTTACAAAACGGAATCCGGCAGACGGTTCGGGCGCGATGCGAGGAAGAGATCGACTCCGACGGGCGCGAGAGCTACCTCCGCGCTCACGTCCATGAGGAAAATGGCGTTTTCACCGCCCGGTTGACAGGTCATCAGGGCTCAGGTAACCTGCACTCCCTGGTACAAGCAAACGCTTTACTTATTATCCCCGCTGGTGTAAAATGCGTGCCTGCTGGTCAGGAAGTAAACGCCTGGTTGTTATGAGGATACATGAATAAGCGGCTCTCACAACTTGCAATCGGATTGACAATCCTCGGTTTGCTGGTCTCGATTTACATGACAATCTACAAACTGACGGACAACGAAAAAATGTGCATCGGTTCCGGGGGCTGTTCCGTGGTGAATGCCAGCCGCTATTCGGAGATCAATGGCATCCCGGTGGCTGTATTGGGGGTGGTTGGATACTCGGCGATCCTGGCTGTGCTTTTCCTTGAAAAAAAGGTCGGTTTCTTCAAAGAAAATGGCTCGATGATTTTCTTTGGGCTTTCGCTCACCGGTTTTCTTTTCACGTTGTACCTGATCTACGTTGAAGTTGCGCTGTTGCAGGAATATTGTCCGTTTTGTATAACATCGCAGGCGGCAATGACCGTAATCTTTATTCTCTCGGTCATCCGCCTGGTCCAACAACCCCAACTCCAGGAGGAATGAATGCCCCGCATCAAGTGTCATTACATGGATTGTGTATTCCTAGACGAAGGCTTATGCAGTGCCGCTGCAGTGGAAATCGACCCAGACACCGGTTGCGCCACCTATTCCCCCACCGATGAAGCCGCCGCAGAAGACGAGTGGGAGGCGGAAGAAGAAGGGGAGGAATGGGACGAAGAGGATTTGGAAGAGGAAGACGACGAATTATGGGATGAAGAGGAAGACGAATTCTAGCGCTTCATCCCGCACCCAAAGTTGACCCCGATACCGTAGGGACACAGCATGCTGTGTCCCTACACGTTTAAAGCATACAACAACACCCCCGCCGCCACCGCCAGATTCAACGAACTGACGCGCCCTTTCATGGGCAGAGAGACAGTTACATCGCAGGCGCTGGTTTGCTCGGAGGAAAGTCCTTTTTGTTCGTTTCCCAGCACCAGTGCCCAAGGGAGTTGCGGGACAAGGGTATGATAATCTACATCGCCATGTGCGGATGTGCCAATGAGTTGGCATTTCCTGGCGCGTGCCCATTGAATGAATTCATCGAACGAAGTCTGGATAATCGGCTTCCAAAACAGGGTGCCCATGCTGGAGCGAATCACGGTGGGATGATACACATCCACACCGCCATCGAGCAGAAACAGGACATCGGCGCCGGCGGCATCCATGGTGCGGAGGATCGTGCCGACGTTCCCCGGGTCCTGCGGAGAGACAAGGGCAACGGATTTTGACGGGGGCGGGAGGCTGGAGAACTGGAACCGTCTCTGTCGCATGACCGCCAGGATACCCTGCGGGTTTTCCTTGTCAGCCAGAGATTCCATCACTTGTGCAGAAACAGGCTGAGTCTTCGCCCCGAGGCGGACGACCAGGTCGCGGGCATAACGGCTCGACAACAAGTCGGGTGCATAGAGAATGGACTCCGCCTCCCATTTCGCTTCGAGGGCTTCTCCTACATGATGGATCCCCTCCACAAGGAATAAACCACTTTCGTCCCGTGCCTTCTTATGTTTCAGAGAACGCACCTGTTTGACAAGCGGATTGCTCAACCCGGTGATCAGGTTTTTCTCCATACCTGAATTGTAATTGGAAAAAGCCTTCAACCGATATTCAGATATGCTTTGGATTATTCCCCGGCCACAACAATGATCTTTCCGTACATGCCAGCCGCGAAGTGACCCTCTGTACCGCAAACCAACTGGTACTCTCCCGGTTCAGTAGGCGCCGTGAAAGTCTCGGTTTTAGACTGACCAGGATCGACCTCGACCTCCCAATAGATATTTTCTTCGTCTTCGTCGCCAAAGGTATCGCCGATCGTCTGCCCATACTTCATGATAACAAATTCATGCACGACTGCGCCATTGTTGGTGGCATTAACGGTTATTTCCTGACCTGCAGGTATGGTAAACTCTGTAGGATTGAACGCAAAATCTGTGAACAAGACATTGATGGTGGTGGAGGATCCCCCGTTGCCGCACGCCGCCAACGTCAGGATCAACCCAAGCAGAAGAACAAAAGACACTTTTTTCATATCGACCTCCTGAATAAATATATTTTCGAATAAAATTCTATCAGACACCCCATCTTAAATCAAATTCTATCCAGGTGGTTCCTCCGAGAACCCATCTGTAGGAGCATTCATGACCGCGCTTACCCGTGTATTGACCGATCGCTACTGGACCTACACCCTGTGGCTGGCGCTATTCACTATTTTTTACAACCTCGCCGAGGGATTGATCTCGGTCTTCTTCGGTTTTTCCGACGAGGCATTGACCCTCTTCGGCTTTGGCGTAGACTCGTTCATCGAGGTCATGTCCGGCATTGGCATCCTGGCAATGGTGTTGCGCATCCGCCAGAACCCCGAAACATCCCGCACCCAATTCGAGCGGACCGCGCTCCGCGTCACTGGCATGGCGTTTTACCTGCTTGTTGCCGGCCTGGCTGGAACCGCCATCTATAACATCGTTGTGGGTCACAAGCCCGAAACAACCCTGCCTGGACTCATCATCTCGGTTGTTTCCATCGCCGTCATGTGGGCGCTTGTCAGCGGAAAACGAAGGCTGGGACGCGCGCTCAACTCCCAGCCGATCCTTTCCGATGCGAACTGTACAATGGTCTGCGTTTACATGTCGGTCGTGCTACTGGCGTCCAGTCTTGTCTACGAATTGACTGGTTTTGGTTTTATCGATTCCATCGGCGCGCTGGGACTAATCTGGTTTTCGTACAGAGAAGGCAAGGAAGCTTTTGAGAAGGCGGCGGGGATGGAATGTGATTGTGATGAAGATTATTGCGAGGATTAATCGCTCACAAAACCCATGATATAATCTGCCCGTCCGTGATTAGTAGGAGCGAAGTGAATGACTGATAACCTGTAGTCCAAATGTATTTTTAGGGCACCAACCCGCGTGGCTACTTGTTTGATTCCAGCCGAGGGCTTGCCCTCGGTTTTTGTTTTTAATTGCCCATGTCATCCTGAGCAAAGCGAAGAATCTCGCCCACCTGCGTAGAGACCCTTCACCACCGCTCAGGGTGACACACAACACTACAGGCTCTTATGCTTACCGCACATCACATCTACAAATCCTACGGCATCCAGCCCATCCTACAAGACATCTCCTTCAGTGTCAGCAACAACGAGCGCATCGGTCTCATTGGACCGAACGGCTGCGGCAAGACCACGCTTATGCGCATCCTGGCGGGCATCGAACAGCCCGATTCGGGGACTGTCGCTTCGACGCGTCCCAACTTACGAATAGGCTACCTCGCCCAAGGCATGGACTTCGCCCTCGGTCAGACGCTTCGCTCCGCGCTCGGACTTATCACCGTTTCCCAAACGGACATCGAGACTGAGATCGCATCCCTCGCTCAAGCCATATCCACCAACCCAAGCGACTCACGCCTCCAAGCCAAATATGACACCGCCCTCCACCAACTGTCAATTACCAACTACCACTTACCAACCATCCTCGCCCCCCTCGGTCTCGCAGACCTCCCCCTCGACACCCCGGTCTCCCACCTCTCCGGCGGTCAAAAGACCCGTCTCATGCTCGTGCGCGTCCTGCTGGAGGAGCCGCCCCTGCTCCTGCTCGACGAGCCCACCAACCACCTCGACATCGAAATGCTCGAATGGCTCGAGAACTGGCTCAACCGCTTCCAAGGCGCGGCATTGATCGTTTCGCATGACCGGGCGTTTCTCGACAACACGGTCACATCCATCCTGGATCTTAATCCCGTGACACATTCCATACGTTCGTACGCGGGCAATTATTCCGGTTATCTGGATCAATATCTCAAGGAACAGGATAAACAGCTTGCCGCCTATCGCGACCAGCAAGCTGAGATCAAACGCATGAAACAGGATATCGCCCGCACCAAGGAACAGGCGCGCCGCGTGGAGATCACAACCACTCCCCGCACACCGGGCGTCCGACGAATTGCCAAGAAGGTCGCAAAGAAAGCCTTATCCCGTGAAAAGAAACTGAATCGCTATCTTGCCTCCGACGAATACGTAGAAAAGCCCAAGCCTTCGTGGCAGATGAAACTGGAGTTCGAAACGGAAAACACTCACAGTAAAAGTATTTTGTCTGCCAGCGACTTGTCTGTTGGCTACACGCTAGAGCGACCCTTGCTCACAGGGCTGGAACTCTCCATTCGCGCCGGACAACGCATTGTGCTGACCGGTCCGAACGGGTGCGGCAAGACAACCTTAATCCGCACCATCGCCGGAAGACTGAATCCACTGGCTGGCAGGCTCAGGCTTGGAACGACCGTCAAAGTCGGCTACATGACCCAGGAACAGGAATTGCTGAATCCAGATTTCAATGCGCTGCAAACGATTCAGAGCGTTGCTCCATTCAACGAGACCGAAGCCCGGAATTTCCTGCATTACTTCCTGTTCAAAGGCGACGATGCCTTACGCCCATCAGCGAGTCTGTCGTTCGGCGAACGCGCCCGCCTGCAACTGGGGCTGCTCGTCGCGCAAGGCTGCACCTTCCTTCTACTGGACGAACCCATCAACCATCTCGACATCCCGTCAAGGGCGCGCTTCGAGGAGGCGCTTGCCAATTTCAGAGGGACCATCCTCGCCGTTGTCCATGACCGCTATTTCATCGAACGTTTTGCCTCTGCCGTGTGGAATGTCAGAGACGGGAACATCGAGGTCAGATAAAAATGAATCCAAACCCCACTCCCTACCCCGAAGTGAACAAACTCCTGCTTCGGCTTCTCGCCAGCACAAAAGCCATCCTGACTATGTGCCGGGTGTTGCACACACTCGAACACGGTACAATCGTTTCCAAGCCGGTCGCGGCACGATGGGCACAGGCAAAACTCGGCGGCAAATGGACTGACATCATCCACCTTGCCCTGCTTGCCCCAAGCCCACGCCCCAGGAATTTGACCTGCCCGCGCCTGCCATTGAACTTATCCAATACGTCAAGGACAACATACCTGCATGAACGCAAACCGTTACAAGATTATCACCCCGAACGACCTGCCCAATTATCGCAACCAGGCTGGCGACATCGCCGAAGCATCCTGCACCTCGTTGCGCCAGTACGACCGAACCAAAAGAGCAAATATCCGCTCACGAGCATTGACGATTACATCACGTGGACAAACGAGGAAGGCTTGCCCTTCGACGCCTAGCTGAGAGTCTATGCCCGGGCAGGTGCGCTGATTCTCAAACCCTGCCACCAAGCCATGACCATCCGCGGCACCCGTGCGGAATGGGAGGAATGGACCGGCTTGAAATTTCCACAAAGCGGACCCTACCACATCCCCGGTGCGCTCAACCCGATGAATATGGACGTGGAAAAGGACGAAGGCATTTACATCGAGCCTAATGTGTGGATGGCGCACCCGCTCCGCTGATTTATAATACCCATATGAAAATCTCCAGCGGACTGGCACTATTTCTCACTTTTTTCCTCTTCGCCTGCCAGCCAACCACTCCCCTCACCGTCTTGATCATCGACGATGGGATGCCCGTCGCTCTTCAAACGGAGGAGCGTGTCCCAGCGGCGATACTGACCCAAGCGGGAATCACGCTACAACCCAATGACCGTGTTCTCTCCAGCGGACTTTCTGTTGCGCCTGACCAGCCTATTGAAACAGATCCCATTGTTCTTCAGATTCGCCGTGCAGTGAATGTGACCATCGTTTCGCCAGATGGGCAAAAACAGGTGCAAACCTCCGCGTTCACGATAGGAGAAGCTTTGCAGGAAGCAGGCATCCAACTCCGCTCCAGTGACAAGGTCGACCCACCCGCCAATACTCCCATCTCCAGCCTGTTAACCATTAACTATCATCCATCTGTCCCCCTCACCATCGCAACCGACGGAAAGACCACCCAAATCCGATCCTCCGCGCGGACGGTTGGCGAGGCGCTGGCTGAGGCTGGGATTCCGCTCAATGGGCTCGATTACAGCCTCCCGGCTGAGAAAGAACCGCTCCCGCCCGATGGGCAGATCAAGGTTGTGCGGGTCAGCGAGTCGGTCATTTTGGCACAGAAACCCATCCCTTTCGAGAGCGAGTTGATCGCCTCTGCGGAGGTCCCACTCGACCAGACGCAGATCCTCGACCCCGGCTCCAGCGGACTGAGCGTCCAGCGCATCCGCATCCGCTATGAAGACGGCGTGGAAGTCTCGCGCGTGACCGAGAATGAAACGGTGGTACGCCCTCCGGAGAAACGGGTGCTTGCCTATGGCACCAAGATCGAAATCAAGACCGCCACCGTGGATGGCGTACAGATCGAATATTGGCGAGCAGTGCAAATGTATGCTACGTCCTATTCGCCATGCAATTCAGGTGTGGCAAACTGCGGCTCTACCACCGCCAGCGGCAAACAGCTGAAAAAGGGCATGGTCGGGTTGCGACTCAACTGGTACCTCGCCATGCAAGGGCAGCCGGTATACATCCCCGGCTACGGGCGCGCCACCGTGGAAGATGTCTGCGGTGGATGCGTGGGCAAGCCGTGGATCGACCTTGGGTATAGCGACGCCGATTACGTGGGCTGGTCTTCATGGGTCACAGTGTATTTTCTGACCCCCGTGCCGACGAACATTTTGTACATCCTCGAATGACCTCATGAGAAAATTCCAGAAAGCCGCCATTTCATTCTTCATCGTGGTCGCGGTCTCCATTGCCGGGCTTGTCGTTTGGATTGGGCCGCGCTGGCAGACGCCGCTCGGACCTCCGCTTCAGATCTATCCAACCGTCACCCCATTTGGACTCCCTGCCACATGGACGCCGGATGCCAACGCGACAGCCACGCGCCTCGCGTCGTCGACGCTGGATCCCGTTTCGCAAGCCTCTCCTCTCCCGACCATCACTCCCAATGTCGGCTTGTGTGGTGCGCCGCCTGTAATGAACATTCTCGTCGTCGGGAGTGATCAGCGCGGCGAGAGCTACAGCTATGGGCTTGCCGATGTGATCCGCCTTGTGCGCGTGGACTTCGTGAATCCGCGGGTCACCGTGCTCGAAATTCCGCGCGACCTGTGGGTGGAGATTCCCGACATCGCCGATAACCTGAACGGTCAGGATCACGAAAAACTCAACCAGGCATATCTCTACGGCAATCGAGGCTTTGGATACACCAACGACCCCGCCCAAGGACCCGGTCTGCTTTCGCGCACGCTCACTCTCAACTTTGGCACGCAGATCGATCACTACGCGGCGGTCAACATGAAGACCTTCGTCAAGATCGTGAACGCGGTCGGCGGCATCGACGTCTACCTGCCCAAAGCCGTGGATGGTCGCACCGCGGAAGACCGAAGCCAGCGCCTGGTCTTTCCTGAAGGCGAACACCACCTCGATGGAGACCGCGCTCTCACCCTGGCACGCATCCGCATCTCAGGTGTCTTCAATCGCGAGGAAAACCAGGACCGCGTCATCTGCGCCCTGCGCGACAAACTCGCCAGTCCATCCGTCGTGACAAAAATCCCCGACCTGATCAAATCCTTCCGCGACTCGGTGCAAACCGACCTCAGCCCCGCACAACTCGGACAACTGGCATGCATCAGCACGCAGATCGATCCGGAAAACATCCGCTTTGCTACATTTCCTCAGGAACTCTTTGCACAGACCCGCATTTACGATCCGGTCTTCAAGGCAAGGGTCTTTGTCTGGGATGTTGATTACGACGTTCTGCGCGACTATATCGAGCAATTTCATGCCGGCACTTGGCCTCCCATCTCCGGTACGCCCGAGAACGACAAAGAAGAGGTCCCATTTTGCCCATGAACGAAATTCCGCCTCTTAACGTCGCAAATTTATTGAAGCGACATGGCTTACGCGCCGATAAAAGCCTCGGGCAGAATTTTTTGCAAGACCCCATCGCCCTGGAAAAGATCGCCTCCGCCGCAGAGCTCCAGCCGACAGACTCCGTGCTGGAAATCGGTCCCGGGCTGGGAAGTTTGACGCGCTATCTGGCAGTCGCCGCCGGGGAAGTTGTAGCGGTCGAACTGGATGGGAACCTGTTCCCGCTATTGAAGGCTGTTCTCGCCCCGTACACCAATATCCGTTTAATCCACGGCGACATTCTCGAGTTCAAACCATCGGAGTTGGTCAATCGGCCCGGCTATCTGGTTGTCGCGAACATTCCCTACTACATCACATCCGCCATCATCCGCCATCTGCTGGAAAACAAACCCCAGCCGCGCCGTATTGTGCTGACCATCCAAAAAGAGGTTGCGGACCGAATCTGCGCCGCGCCCGGTGGCATGAGTCTGCTGGCTTTGAGCGTGCAAGTCTACGGCACACCGCGCATTGCGGCGCGCATCCCGGCGGGTGCGTTCTTCCCCGCTCCCAAAGTAGATTCGGCTGTCCTCTGTCTCGATGTCCACCCGGAACCGCAGGTAAAACGCGAACTGCTTGAAACATTTTTTGAAGTGATCAAAGCCGGTTTCAGCCAGAAAAGAAAGACGCTCCGCAATTCGCTTTCCTCCGGCTTGCGCATCCCCCCTGCCAACGCGGCAAACTTGCTCACCCAGGCAGGCATCGATCCGCAGCGCCGCGCAGAGACGTTGAGCATCCCTGAATGGGAAAGGCTCTGCGAGAAAATAAAAACGGACAGTCACCATTGAGGTGACTGTCCGTTTATTCATCGCTTCTAATTTGGTGCGGGTGGCTTTTCTTCCGCAGGTCCCGGTAATGAAGCCACACATCCCAGATGCGCATCGCCGCCTCCAGCTGGATTTTCAGCGACATCTTCGATTTTCCCCAGCGCCGGTCGGCAAAATAAATGGGGACTTCGGTAATATCATACTCCATTAAAAAGGCGACATACGCCATTTCCACCAGAAAGATGTAGCCATTCGAGCGGATGCGATCCAGCGGCATTCCTTGCAGGGCTTCGCGCCGCCACATGCGGAAGCCGGTCGTCACGTCGCGCAACGGGAAGCCAAGGATCGTCCGCGCATAGTAGTTCCCGAACGCGGAAAGTCCTTTGCGCCAGAGAGGCCAGCGCTCGTCGAGGGAGCCTCCCTTTATATAACGGGAGCCAATCACCACGTCGCAGGATTCGATGCGCCGCGCCATCTCCTTGATCACGTGAGGGTCGTGGGAAAAGTCTGCATCCATTTGAACAACCGCCTCCGCTCCCAGTTCGAAGGCTTTTTGGAATCCCTCGATGTAGGCGGAACGCAGTCCCAATTTTCCGGCACGGCGCAACACGGCAACGCGTCCGGGATGTTCTTTTGCCAGGCTCTCCGCGATATCGCCCGTGCCGTCCGGGCTGTTGTCGTCGACGACCAGAACAGAGAGGTTCAGCGGAAGCGAAAATAAAACGGAGACCAGTCTGGGCAGGTTCTCCGCTTCATTATAGGTTGGGATGACAACGGTGATACGCACTATGGTTTGCTCAAGAGTTCCTTCTTCAGTTGGTCAACACTGGAGTAACGTCCATACACAGAAGGAATTTCAGAGATTCGAATACCAAGACGGTCGGGGCGTTTGGACGCCTGTTCCCGGTCTTTGATGGGATAGAAATAATCAAGCGATTGCTCAAGACGAGACCGGATCCGCTCCTGAAATGGAGGCAGGTTTGCGGGCGCCAGCACTACCACAAAATCGGTCGGGCTGATGTGTCCGAGGAAATCATCGGGGGAACTGGTCTCTTTCATAGTATTATGCACCATCAAACTGATAGCGCGCAATACATCATCGGATGCGACGAACCCGTAGGCTTCACGGAAAGAATCAAGGTGGCTGATGGAAATGTGGAGCAGGGCCCAACCGCTTTTGTGAATTACATCCGAGAGTTTTTCATCCACCAACGCGCCCTCGGGCAATCCACTAACCGGGTTGGTTAACGACCCCTGGCTGACACGCTTCAGGGCATTGCGTACGCGCAGGCGCAGTTCCTGCACATCGAAGGGCTTGGTAATGTAATCGTCCGCGCCGACTTCGAAGCCCTGCAGGCGGTCGACACGTTCTCGCTTCTCGGTCAGGAAAATGATGGGGATCTCGTTTGTGCGGCGGTCGCTTCGCACGCGACGGGCGACTTCGTACCCGTCGATATCCGGCAGGCGGATATCCAGAATCATGAGGTCGGGCAGAACGGTCTGCGCCGCCCGTACACCATCTTCGCCCCAGTTAACGGTAAATACCTCATAGCCTTGAACACGGAAATAAGCGTTCAACATTTCGGCTACATCGAGGTCGTCTTCGACGATTAGAATCTTGGATTTGGCGTCTGCCACGTCAACCCCGCCGGTTCAGGAAATGGGTTCTTTTTGAATGACGAATTCACAGACTGCATCGCCCATGGCGACGCATTTCGATTCATTCACACGGAATTCATTCCCGCCGGACACCCACTTGAGCGATTCCTGTAATAACCCCGTGGCAATATAACACACGGGCTTGTCTGCATTCGTGCGTCCCCAGCACACAGGACACTTGTGGATGGTCCAGATAAATTCGGAGTCTTTTTCCTCGACGGTGCTGTATTGGTCGCTCAATTGGGAGAAGATCTTGGCGAACGCCGGTAAACCAATACGCAACTTAGATTGAAGCGGGAGCACGACAAAAGCCAGGTCTGCAGCGCCAGCCAGAGCGCCAAAGTTCTTCAACGCGTCAGAGAAGGTGGCACGCCCGGCACGTAGAGCCAGGCCGCGCCCCCCGCGGGGACCGTACATTTCCTCCAGAGCAGTGCCAATGGCTGAAAGTTCGGCAAAATCGAAGCCTTTATCCAAATTATCGGGTGGATAATTTTCAATATAGTGATTCAAGCCTGCAAGGTTGAGAATGGCATTAAGTCCGTTTTTACCCATCACCTCCTCAAGGGATTTGATGGTAATGAGACCAAATTTATTAGGGTAATATAAACCGGCTTTTTGAACAGGGGTCATAATGTCTCCGCTTAAATCAGTTTCGCCAGGTCTTCGGTGGCGCGTCTCATATCGAGAAAGATCAAACCCAATTTTGCCTGTTCACGCGCCAGCGCGGTAAGCACAGCCTCTTCCCCTACCGACATGAGGACAACGTATCCTTTTTCCCCTTTAATGTAAACTTGCTCGAGAGATCCGCGTCCCAGTTCGGTGGCGATCCTTTCACCCAGCGACAACATGGCGGCGGACATCGCAGAAACACGATCCTCTTCCACCCCTTGTGGCAGGGCGGATGCAATGCTCAAACCATCAACACTCACAACCGCGGAGGCTTCAATATCGGGCGACGAAGCCTGCAACTCGCGCAGACGATCTACCATTTGTTGCGTACGAGACTTGGACAAGACAACCCTCCTGCACAGAGATGGTCTCCAGCCTGATTTTCAGACTGGTGGATTTCGATAAAGAATTGCGGATAATTTAGCATAGTGGAGGGAAAGTGTCAAGCCGAGCATGCAAAAAAGGCTTTGTTCTCTTACAGAAATGTAAATATTAACATGTTAAAATCGTCTGCAAAACCATGCTAATGCCAAATAAAATCTTTCAACTTGTTCTTGGGGCGATTATACTTCTCAGCTTGATCCATCCTTCCGATGCTTCGGCCCAAGGTCCGGGTCCTGAGATCGAACCGGATAATGGTGCCGTTGTGTGCATGCCGGATGTGTACCTAGCGACACCTGATGATTGCATGCCCTCGGGTCCCTCAACGTTTTTGACCGAGATGGCGAAACTGGGGTTGACCTTTCCGCCGCGGCTGTTACCCGCTTTCAAGCCTGATCCATCCCTGACAAAATTGCCTTATTATTATTTTCATCTGGAGGAGGATGTGGTCCCAATGGTCAGCGGACCAGGCGGCTCGAACACGGGGCAATCTTTTTTGCCTGGATTTGTCTATGTATCCTACGTCGACCGTGTGGATACCGGAAAAGGGATTTATTATATGCTTCAAAACGGCGGCTGGATTCCCGGAAAAGGAGCGCGGGTCTCTGAAATTTCCGCCTTTCAAGGGTTGCAATTTTTTTCCACACCGCAGAATGCATTTGGCTGGCCTTTTGAATACATTCCCGTAAAGAAGGCACCCGGCTACAACACCGCAGAGACTGGGACCTATCTGAATCCGTTTATTGACATTATCCAGATATATGACACAAAGAATGTAGATGGTGCCGATTGGAATATGATCGGTCCCAACCAATGGGTTGAAGCGCGCAAAGTGGCGGTGGTATTTCCAAAACCGATCCCTCCTGAAGGCGTGACCGGCAATCGCTGGATCGATGTCAATCTGGCGGAGCAAACGCTCGCGGTCTACGACAATTACGAATTGGTCTTTGCCACAGTCATCGCCAGTGGGTTGGAGCCGTTCTGGACAAAACCCGGGCTTTTTCAGATTTATCTGAAAAAGGAAACTGAGACAATGCGGAATAGCGACCCGACCGATTTCTATTACCTTGACAATGTTCCATGGACGATGTACTTCGACAAGGCGCGGGCCCTGCACGGAGCATATTGGCGTACGCGATTCGGTTACCCTCAATCACATGGATGTGTCAATCTCTCGGTCGGCGATTCACACTGGCTTTTCAACTGGGCACACGAAGGCGACTTCGTCTATGTTCATGACCCATCAGGACAGACACCAACAGATCCAGCACTATATCATGACTGGGCATATTGACACCATATACCTCGCATGGTAAACTACTGCCCGCTTGTTAGGAAGGACTGGTCCCGTGGTGTAGCGGCCTAACATGCGGCCCTGTCAAGGCCGAGATCGCGGGTTCGAATCCCGTCGGGACCGCCAGGAACAACACGAAAGAACCGATCCAAAAGGTCGGTTTTTTTGTTGTTTTATGCCAATTTCTGCTTAAAATCTGGCAGTTTCTTGGTTACGCTCTGCGGGTTTTTTATACGACATCTTTTGATCGGACCCGCGGTCTAGCAGAACACCAGCAAGTCGGCAAGATATTTATACAAAGGTTGGTCTTCTCAATAGAAGGAAATCTGCATCCGCTTGTTAGGCGTAGTGACGCCCGCCACGTCCGCTTTGATATTGACCACGTTCACAAGCGGACACCCCGCCATGCGAGCTTTGTGGGGCGCGGCTCTTTTTCTGGTGCGTGGATTGGAAGTGGTGGGCGGTGGCAGTTCTCGGTCAGCTTGTTCTCTGTTTGCCAACTCAAGGATCACCCCGAGCCATTGATCTCCGTCAACACGTTCGTCGCCAACGCAGTGTTTCTTCTGATCGCAACATTGGGCAAAGAGATCGGCTGGAGAGGCGTTGCACTGCCAGCCTTGCAGTAAGAGAACAGCGCGTTCAAATGAGCTACCCCATCCGCTTGCGGCAGGGTAGTTGTTCATAATCCCGTATTCCGATGGAAGGCAAGTTTCCCCAATTGCCCGAAACCTCCATCTGCCAGACCGTTGTTTCCATATGCCGGGAACTTTTGTCCCGAGTCTCTGAGTTGTTTAAGTGTTTGCGCCAGTCCGAGTGTGCCGTATTCACGCGTGCGAATCGTGTGATCGAGATCGATCATCTCTGTCAGAAAGGTTTGGTTGGTGCCCGCCTGTTGCAGGATGCGCCCATCCGGGTCGATGATCGTGGACCGTCCACCACCCCATGTACCCACGCCATTCACACTGACAAAATAGCACTGGTTGAACAACGCGTTCGCACGCGCCATTACCAATTCCAATTCACGATCCGATGTCGGCGTTAGTGTTGGCTGAATGATGACCTCAGCCCCCATCCACGCCAGCGTACGCGCCACTTCCGGGAACCACATGTCGTAGCAAATGCACAAACCGAACCGCCCCACATCGGGAATATCAAAGACACAAAACTCATCCCCTGCCGCAGTCCCGGCTTCATAGGGAAGCCACGGAAACATCTTGCGATACTTCGCGACAATGTCACCATCAGGCGAGATCACAACCGATGTGTTATACATCTTACCGTTTTCGACCTCCCACATCGAACCGGGGATCAACCATTGTTTCGTCTTGTGAGCCAGGTCGCACAGGCGCTCCGTTTGAGGTCCGGGCACGGGACCGCAATTCTTCTTCCACCAATCCACATCCACAGGCGTTTTGAACTGCACAAGCCCCGGCACAACCAGTTCGTGATATACGACCATGTTGACCCACGGCATTTGTTTGCGGATGTTTAGCGCGATATCCGACATCTTCTCGAACGTCGCGTCCATATCCCAGGCTTCCACCGACATTTGCACTGCGGCGATTCCAAATAAACGAGTCATAAAGTAATCTCCAAGTTTTGGATTCCATCGACGTACTGATGGGGACTCCGATTTGCTTCACTCAACAAAATGACATGCAACCTGTCGGGCGCTTCTTACCTGACGTAAAACTGGTTCAACTTCCTGACACTTTTTCCGCCCTGCGGCGATTGGGCAGCGCGTGTGGAAGCGGCATCCCGAAGGCGGATTCACCGGACTAGGCACATTCCCTTCGAGTATTTTCAATTCGCGTTTGTTATCCACAATCGGCATGGGGATGGCACCGAACAGCGCCTGTGTGTACGGATGCAAGGGTTCTTCGAATACACCCTGCGCGTCACCCACTTCCACCAACTTACCCAAATACATGATCCCAATGCGGTCGCTAATATGTTGAACCACATTCAAATCATGTGAAATGAAAAGATAGGTCAAGCCGAATGATCTCTTGAGATCATCCAGCAGGTTGATAATCTGCGCCTGCACCGACACATCCAGAGCGGATGTGGGCTCGTCCAACACGATCAGTTTTGGATTCAAAGCCAATGCCCGCGCCACCGCCACACGTTGGCACTGCCCGCCCGACATTTCATGCGGGAAACGATCAAGATGTTGTCCGCCAAGCCCAACCTGTTCGAGTAATTCGACCACCCGTGGACGAATCTCATGCTTGGGCAAAACACCATGTGTGGTCAACGGCTCGGCAATGATCTGCTCCACCCTCAATCGCGGACTCAACGACGAAAGCGGGTTTTGGAACACGATCTGCATCTCGCGGCGGACAGGTTTCATCCTGCCTTTTTCGATCGCGGTGATGTCCTTTCCATCGAACATCACCTTGCCGGAGGTTGGTTCAATGAGCCGCAGGATCATCCGCCCCAGGGTGGTTTTCCCGCATCCAGATTCGCCGACCAGACCAAAAGTCTCGCCAGATACGATGGACAGGTCCACCCCATCCACTGCGTAGACGTGCTTGACATCGCCCGAGAGCCATCCGCCCGGCAATCGGAAATGTTTTTTGAGGGAGTGAACTTCAACGAGGTTGGTCATTGATTTACCAGAAAACAGGCACTTTGATGACCATCGCTTACATCAAAAAGTGAAGACACTTCTTGTGTGCAACGTTTGAACACAAACTCGCACCGGTCTGCAAATGGACACCCGATCAGCGTACCGGGATTGGAAGGCACTGTGCCAGGAATCGCCGCCATTCTTTTGCCGCGCGAACCAGGCTTGGGAATAGCACCCATCAAACCGCGTGTGTAGGGATGTTGCGGATTGTTGAAGATGTCATGAGCGGTGCCAATCTCTGCAACACGTCCTGCGTACAAAACAGCCAGCCGGTCGCACGTCTGTGCGACAACGCCGAGATTGTGAGTAATGAGAATGACAGAAATATCGAATTGTTGTTGCAGGTCCCGCAGTAACCTGAGTATCTGCGCCTGAATAGTGACATCCAACGCGGTGGTCGGCTCATCCGCGATCAACAATTTCGGGCGGCACGACAAAGCCATCGCGATCATAACGCGCTGTTGCTGTCCGCCGGAAAGTTGGTGGGGATATGAACTCATGATGCGTTTGACATCAGGCAAGCCAACGGCTTCCAATGTCTCGCTGGCACGTCCCTCCGCCTGTTTTTTATTCAGGTCTGTATGTTGGCGAATGACACGCATCATCTGGGAGCCAACCGTAAAAACAGGATTGAGGGAGGAAGACGGGTCTTGAAAGATCATCGCAACCTTGCCGCCGCGCACCTTTTCCATCTCAGATGTCGTCAGATCGAGCAGGTTCGTTCCATCGAAGTTGATCGTTCCATTCGTGATCCTGGCGGAACGCGGCAGGAGACGCAGAACCGAAAGCCCGGTCACTGTTTTCCCGCAACCCGTCTCGCCGACGACGCCAAACACTTCGCCGCGCTGGACATCGAAGGTGATCCCATTTAAAGCTTTGAGCACGCCGCGGGATGTTTTGAATTCGAGATTCAAATCGGCCACAGCGAGGAGATTGCCGCCTCCCGCCCACGATGCCACCATCATTTGTATTGCCTCGGGTCAAAGATGTCGCGCAAGGTATCACCAAGCAAATTAAACGCCAGCACTACAATAAAAATCGCAAGCCCGGCAAACGTCGCCACCCACCACTGGTTTAGGATCAATTCACGCCCCTCGCTCACCATCAAACCCCAATCGGGTGAAGGTGGTTGTGTGCCAAGCCCAAGAAATGCAAGCCCGCCCATCGCAAGGATGACCGTCCCGAGATCAACTGTTGCCTGAATAAGGATCGGGGAGATCGTGTTCGGCAGGATATGACGGAAGATGATGACCGCGTCGCTCACCCCGACAGCCTGGGCGGCTTCGACGAAATATCTTTCCCTCAAACTGACAGCAACTCCGCGCGCGATACGGGTGTACCAGGGCCACCACGAGACCACGAGCGCGATGGCGGCTTTATCCAGTCCACGTCCCAAAGCGGACGTGATTGCCATCGCCAGCAGTAACGATGGAAATGCCAGAAACAGGTCCGTGATACGCATGATGACCTCATCGATCCAGCCGCCTTTATAACCGGCCAGCGCTCCGAGTGGAGTCCCAATCAGGATCGCAAAAAAGACGACGCCCATCGGGACGATCAACGCGGGTCTTGCGCCGATAATGATGCGGCTAAGCAGGTCACGCCCAAGCTTGTCGGTGCCAAGCAGGTGTTCAGAGGAGGGAGTCAGCAGGGAGTTGTCTGCGTTCGTCTTGCCCGCACCCTCCAATGGATAAGGTGCGATCTGGTATGCAAAGATGGCAATGACTACGAACAGAACAATAATGATCGTGCTGATCAGCGAAAGCGGATCCCGCACAATGACCGAAAACACGTGACGGAATGTCCGTGTGCCTTCACTTTCAGCAGGTAGGGAGACAGGAACGCTTGCCATGGTTAATGCAAACTCACACGCGGGTCAACCCATGCCTGGACAACATCAACGATGAGGTTGATCAGGACATAGCCTCCCGCACCCAGAAGAGTCATGCCCATGATGGCAGGGTAATCAAGATTCAAAAGAGAGCGTGTCGTGAACAATCCTAGCCCAGGCCAGTTGAAGATGATCTCAACGAAGAACGTCCCTGTCAGGGCGAAAGCAAAGGTCAGTCCAATGACCGTCAGTGTGGGACTGATGGCGTTCTTCAAGGCGTAGAGATAGGTGATGACCATGTCCTTGATGCCATAGGCGCGCGCGGTGCGGATGTAATCCTGCTCGAGCACTTCGAGCATGGTGGCACGGGTCATCCTGGCAATGAGACCGATGGGATATGCGGCGAGGGTTAGCGCAGGAAGGACGAGGTGTAGAAAAGCATCCTTGAAAGCGACCCAGTTTCGAGTTAAGAAAGAATCGAGCAGGAGGAATCCAGTGATGTCAGTTACAGGACTGATGAATCGCATGTCACTATCCAGCCTGCCTGCAAGCGGAAGAAAATCCAGATTACGAAAGAAAAGGATTTGAAGGAGAAGTCCAAGGAAAAAGGCAGGCATCGAAACGCCGACGATGGAAAGCAGGCGGATAAAAAGATCTGGAAGTCTGCCGCTCCAACGTGCGCTGAGCACGCCAAATGGAATGCCGATGAGCGCGGCAAGGAACATGCCTGCAAGAAGCAGTTCCATCGTGGCAGGCAGGCGGTCGGCGAGTTCCTGCGTGATCGGGCGTTTGGTGGAAATGGAATTACCCAGATCACCGTGGAATAATTCACCCATGTAGATCACATACTGCACCGGGAGAGGCTTATCGAGGCCCAGCTTGATGCGCACACGTTCGATCTCCTCGGGCCGCGCTTTGGGACCGATGTACAGCGCGGCGGCATCGACCGGCACCACCCTTGCGATGAAGAAGGTGATGACTGAGACACCCAATAGAACAAATATGGATGTGACGAGGCGGCGAAGGATGAATTCAATGTGTCGCATGATGCTTGTCCGCTCCTGCGGGGGCTAAGCCCCCGCAGGAGCGGAAAGGAGAAGCTTATTCAGCCGGGCTCAACTCATAGAAGAAGTACTGCACGAACGGGTAGTTCAAATTGTAGCTGAATCCCTGAACTCTGTTCGGGATGATGAAGACTGCCTTGGTATCGAAGAAGAAGACACCGGGCGCCTCATCCACGAGCAGTTTCATGGCTTCGACGTACTTTGCCTGCGATGCGGCAGGGTCGGTGACGGTGAGACCGATAGCTTCGTCGAGCGTGGCGTTGTAGGTTGGGTTGTTCCAGTAGGAGAGGTTGAAGAACGGTTTCTCAGTATAGTAGAACAACGACCACAGGTTGTCGGAACCGGCATCAGAATAAGTAGGCCAGTAGAGCACGATGAACATATCCTGTGCGTTGGCGGGATCAGATTTTGCCTCCTCCCATTGCTGACTGAAGCCGATGGCTTCCACGGTGGCATCCACACCGATCTGCGCAAAGGAGTCTTTGATCAACGGCACGAATGCGGCTTCGGTGTCGTTCTCCGCCGCGTAGGTGATCCGCATGGAGAAGCCGCCGCCTTCAAAGCCTGCTTCAGTTAATAGAGCCTTGGCCTTTTCGATATCATAAGTGTACTGGGGAACATCAGGTGACCAGGGCCATACACCCGCAGGCACAGGACCACGGCTCTGCGTGCCAAGTCCCTTGGCGCCAATCTTGATGATATCTTCATAGGGGATGGCATACGAAAGTGCCTGACGGACCTTCACGTTATCCAATGGCGGCCGCAGGGTATTGAAGTAACCCACGTAATTGAAGAAGGAAGGCTCTTCGTAGTAGGTGTAATCGGGATTGTTCTGGAACGATGCATAGTTCTCGACCGGCACACGCGTGACCAGATCCACATCGCCCGCTTCGAGCATCTGCTGTTGTGTCAGCGCCTCAGGGACGATCTGTACGAGCACGGTATCGTAGTTGCTGTCTGTGAATCCGCCCCAATATTCGGGGAACTGCTGGAAGACGATCTCCTGGTCGGGAACATAAGACTCAACAAAATATGGACCCGTGCCATAGCTCTTGCCGTCCGCCCAGAAGTTTTCATCGGCGGCACCCGCTTCTAGCGCTTTGGGGCTCACGATCCAGGCGGCGTAGAGGGAGGATGCGATCAAGTCCATCGGAGCGGAGGCGCTTAGGTTGAATTTGACCGTCAGGTCGTCCACGGCTTCGACGCTGTCCACCATCCACCAGATGAACGATGCGCCACCGCGTTCCCTCGCCGCATCAATGGACTTCACCACCGCATCGGCGTTCATTGCTTCGCCGTCGTGGAACTTCACACCTTCGCGCAGTTTGAACGTCCATACTTTGCCGCCCTCGCTGGATTCCCAGCTTGTAGCAAGCAACGGCGTGTATTGTTCGGCGGAACCCGGCGGATTGATGCGCAGGAGCTGCTCATATGAATTCGCCATGTAGGCGGCTTCGGTCGAGAACGAAGCGATGGGGTCCCAGGTGGTAATGTTGGCGGTGTTGGCGATCTTCAAAACCTTCGGCGCTGGCGGAGGCGCTTCTGTCGGCTCAGGCTCGGCGGGAGCCTCGGTCGCGGGCTGTTCCGCAGGAGACTCAGCGGCTGGCGCCTCGGTGGCGGCAGGTCCACACGCACTCAAGACCACGGAAAGCGCAACAAACAAAGACACGAACAATGTAAAGCGTTTCATAGTTACTCCTCTCAAGACATTTGGGTAGTCTTAATGGTAGCACGAGCCATTTGCAAAAAGTTTGCAGAAATCCACGCCGTAACCGATATAATAGCATTTGATGAAGCCGTCAATTCTTTTGCGAACGAAATTTCTCGTTCCGCGCCCCCGCCCCGACCTGCTCCCCCGCCCCCGCCTTCTGGACTGGCTCGAATCAAATTCAGACAAACGACTGATCCTGCTCTCCGCCCCGGCTGGATACGGCAAAACGACCCTGCTCGCGGACTTTATCAACGCTTCAAACCGCCCCTTTGCCTGGTACACCCTCGACGCGCAGGACTCCGACCCGACCGTTTTCCTGACCTACCTGATCGAATCATTGCGCAGTATGAAGCGCGCTCCAGAGACATTGACGCGTGCAGTCGGTCAAACAGCACAATCCCTGTTGGATAGCGCCGAAACGACCATTTCCCCTCAACGCGTGCTGACCGTGCTTATCAATGAACTCGCCGAACAGATCGAGATTCCCTGGCTGATCGTCCTCGAGGATTATCACTATGTTACCAGTCCGGTTGTCCATCAACTCATGGATTTTCTGCTCGAGAATGCACCCGATGGATTGCGAATCGTCCTCTCCACGCGCTCGGATCCGCCCATCGCGCTTGCTCGCCTACGCGCACGCGGACAATTGGCTGAATTGCGGACATCCTCCTTGCGCTTCCGCGAGGACGAAGTTTCCAAATGGATGAGCGCTAACTTCCTCAAACTTTCCAATGATAACCTGAACTTATTAAGTGAAAAGACCGAAGGCTGGATCGCGGCGTTACAAATTGTCCGTTCTTCGTTGAGTGGACGTGATGCCGAAGGTGTCAACGCCATGCTTTCAGGGTTGAGCGGTTCACAGCAGTTCGTGTTCGATTATCTCGCCGACGAAGTCTTCAAACGCCTTCCCGAAGATGTACAGGAATTCTTATTGCGCACATCCATCCTCCAGCAAATGGACGCTTCCGCATGCAATGCAGTGGCAGGTGTGCAAAATGCACAGTCCATTTTGGATGGACTGGAGAAGCAGAATCTCTTTGTCACCAGCCTGGATTCGCAAAAGAAATGGTATCGCTATCACTATCTCTTCCGTGAATTCCTGCTCAGCCGCCTGCAACGCGTCGAAACGGAATCAATTGTCGGATTCACCCTGAGCCGTGTCGAAGGGTTGGAAAGAATCGCAGGCGTGCATTACGAATCGCGGGGCGAGTTGGAGGTCGCGTTCTCACATTATGTCAACGCGCATGATCACGAATCCGCCGCGCGTGTCGTATCCATCTTTGCATCTGATTATGTCGAACGCGGACGCGTCGAAGTCCTGCACCGTTACTTGAGCACGCTGCCTTCGGACCTGTTGAAGGCAAATCCTGAATTATTGCTCGCACATGGCAATGCATTGTTACGGTTGGGGCAGTCAGGGGCGGCGGTTTCGGCATACGAAGATGCACGCTTATCATTTGCATCACAAAACGATTCAAGCGGAGTCTGCCGCGCACTGACGCGCCTCGCCGAAGTCAACCGCGCGCAGGGACATTACCGCCAAGCCGAGACACTATCCACCGAAGCATTGTCCTTCGCCGATGTGGATCACGCTGCACGTGCCGAAGCTCTAATGGCACTGGCAAAAAGCGTCGGCTTTCTCACAGGCATGGACAGAGGCCGTGAACTTGCAGAACAGGCAGTGGAGGAAGCGCGCCTTGCCAAAGATAAGATCAGCGCATTATCACGCGCAAACTTTTTACAATCACTGGGACAGATCTGCTGGTGGCATGGTGACCCACAGGCAACCGTCCGTTATTGTCAGGAAGCCCTGCAGATCGCGCCTGAGGAATTTTCTCCGATTGCAGCACAGGCGTATATTTCACTTGTCACTCCCTATTTATACTGGCGTGAACTCGATAAGGCTTTGCAATATGCCGAGCGTGGCTTGCAGATTGCTCAAACGCTTCATCTGAAAGAGTTGCTGCCCAGCGCGTATACAGCACTGGGAAACGTTCTCACGCGCATGGGCGAAACCGCGCGCGCCGAAGCATCGTTACGTCAGGGTATGGAGATCGGTCAACAGTTGGGGTTGGCATCCTACGAACAACTTATGGCAACGGGTTTTCTTGCCTATAATCTTTGCGGGCAGGGACGTGTGGAAGAGGCCCGTCAACTGGCAGAGGGCGTGTTATGGTCTTACACGGGCAATCCCGACACCTATGAAGCATACGTCTGTCGAAGCGTGCTGGCGGATGTCGCATTGGAAAACGGTCAACTCGAGAAAGCCGAATCACTGTTCGCACAATTGATCGAAACGGGCGAACGCCGGCAATTCCGTATTCCGTTGGCGATGGTGTATTTCGGCCTGGCATATATCCATCTTGAAACCAAACGGGACGAAAGCGGACTGGATTACGCACGCAAAGCCCTTCAACTTATCCAGGCATCACGCGCCTTCCAGCTTTTTCTAGACCAAGGCACACGCTCCAAGATTGTGACCGAAGCCCTGGTCCGCGCTGGAGAGAAGAGTCCCTTCCTTGAGCGAGTCCTGGAAAACCTGCCCGGGAAACCAACCGCTCAAGTTTCCATACAAAATGGGTACTCCATTCAAGTGCAATGCTTTGGGAATTTTCGCGTCCTCTTGAGCGGAAAGGAAGTATCACAGGAGCGCTGGGTTTCAGCAAAGGCGCGAGATTTACTCGCATATTTCGTCACCATGCGCGGAGAGAAGATCCCCGCCGATAAAGTGTTCGACGCGATCTGGGGTGAAAAGGAACGCACAAGCCGCACCGCATTTCATACGGCGTTATCACGCCTGCGAAACGCATTGAGAGTAAGAGAGGATAGTCCGCGGTTAATTCTTGCAGAGGTTGGGGAATACCGTTTAGATCCCGCTCGCTTCACGATCGATGTGGATGAATTCGATTCAGCGCTGGCAAAAGCGCGTGTTGCACCTAACGCAAAGAATCGTGCAGAGTGGTATGAGCGCGCCGTATCTCTGTATCGTGGTGAATATCTGCAAAACCTGTATTACGACTGGGTCTTTCCCGAACGCCGCAGGTTGATGCAATCCTATCTCAACGCGTTGCAGGAACTGGCTTCCTACTATCTCTCCGTACAGTCACCAAAACAGGCAATTGAATACATCGAAAAAGCCATTCCATTGGATCAACTTAACGAAGACCTATATTGTCAGGGGATGCGCGCCTACTCCGCGTTGAATGATCGCACCAACCTCTCGCGTCTCTTCACAAGATTGAAATTGATCCTGCAAAACGAACTGAATACCCACCCCCTGCCTGAGACAATGCGACTGTACAACAAAATGATGAAAAAATAACGCAATATTAACTCGCGACGGCACTGCAACGTCTCGGCCAAATGCACAGATTGCATCTCCACTCCCAGCCAGGTCCATGATCGCAATCGTAGCTTCAGGAAACGATGATGGGCTCTTGCTGAAAGAATCGTCTGACTCATCTGTTTGACATTTCGCAAGTGGCACAATACAACCGCTTCTACATCGAAAATCACCTACCCAACCAGTTACGCTCCGCGGGTTCGAATCCCGTCGGGACCGCCAATAGCAACGCGAAAGAACCGATCCAAAAGGTCGGTTTTTTTGTTGTTTCATGCTGATTTTCACCATAAAATGGCGCGGCTAATCGTTCTGATCGAACGCTGGGATGTAGTGTAACAGTTACAGGATAACAACAAAAGGGGTTGGACATCTTGATTGAAATGTATCTGCAGCAGGCAATACCTCATCCTCATAATGCAGAATGTTATGGCAGGGTCCCCTATCAAGTAATGAATGCAGATACCAGTAGGTGATTTAGACTGTATGAGAACTTGCCAAATTATTGGATGTTAGTCTTATAATGCCTATATGTCCGCTCCGATTTTGGCGACAAAACTATACATCCCCCCACCCGGTTCCAACATCGTCCCTCGCCCGCGGCTGATTGAGCGACTAAATAAGGGGTTGGCGATAGGGCGCAAACTAACCCTCATCTCTGCTTCTGCTGGCTTTGGTAAAACCACGCTAGCCAGTGAATGGATTAATGGTTGTAGCAGTCCAGTCGCGTGGATTTCACTGGATGAAGGGGACAACGATCCGGTTCGTTTCATCTCATACCTGATAGCGGCATTACAAACCGTCAAAGCGGGAGTTGGAGAAGGAGTGCTGACAACGCTCCAAGCTTCGCGCCCTCAGCAACTACAAATCGAAATGGTTTTGACGTTTTTGCTGAACGAAATTTCTTCCATCCCCGAATCGTTTCTCCTGATCCTTGACGACTACCATGTAATCGACTCCAAACCCGTGGACGAAGCCCTCACCTTTCTAGTTGAGCGACTGCCGCCGCAGATGCATTTGGTCATCGCCACGCGCGAAGACCCGTCCCTGCCGTTGGCGCGTCTGCGCGCCCGAGGCCAACTGACCGAACTGCGCGCCGCCGATTTACAGTTCACCCCCGCTGAAGCGACCGAGTTCCTCAACCGCGTGATGGGATTGAACCTCTCCGCGGCCGATATCGCCGCGCTGGAATCCCGCACCGAAGGCTGGATTGCCGGCTTGCAATTAGCGGCGCTCTCGATGCAGGGACATCAAGACACGACCAGTTTTATCAAATCCTTCACGGGCAGTCATCGTTTTGTGCTGGACTATTTGATCGAAGAGGTTTTACAACGGCAGTCAGAAAAAATTCAGACCTTCCTGTTGCGCACCTCCATTCTTGATCGCATGTGCGGTTCGCTGTGTGACGCCGTTCTGGGAAAGGATGAAAGCGGATGGATGAAGGATGAAAAGAAAATAAATTCTGAAACTTCATCCTTCATCCTTCACTCCTCATCCTTGATATTGGAACAACTCGAACGCGCCAACCTGTTCATTGTCCCGTTGGATAATGAACGGCATTGGTATCGCTATCATCACTTGTTCGGCGATCTGTTGCGCCAGCGTCTCGGCCAACCGCGTGAACTTCCCGAATACCATCTGCGCGCCAGCGCGTGGTATGAGGCGAACGCCGACCTTGCCGCAGCCTTCCAACACGCTCTCGCGGCTGGCGATTTTGAACGGGCGGCTCGCCTGGCTGAAGCGGCCTGGCAGGGCATGGAACGTAATTTCCACACCCTTGCCTGGATTGGCTGGGTGAAGAAACTGCCCAATGAGACGATTTGTTCCCGTCCGTGGTTGTGCGTCCAAATTGGGTGGGCATATTCGGATGTGGGGGAAACGGAGTCCAGCGAAACGTATTTGCAACATGCCGAGCGGGCGGTGGCAGGCATGGAGACGCAGGAGGCGTTCAAGTCCATCCCGGCGAATATTGCCCTCATCCGCGCAGGCAATGCCCAAATCGAGGGCGATCTGGCTGAAACGGTGCGGTATGCCGAGCGATCCATTCAACTCGCGCCTGAGGACGATCTCTTGATCCGCGCACAAGCTGCCATCACGCTGGGGTTTACCCATTGGGCAACGGGCAATGTGGAAGCCTCGCTGCAAGCCATGCGTACCTGGGTGGATGACATGCAAAAATTGGGCAATCAAATGTATGCGATTGCCAGCGCCTTTGTGGTGGCGGATATGCAAGTGACTCTGGGCCGCTTGGGCGAAGCCGAAAAGACTCTTCGAGAAACCATCCAAAAGGCGAAGGCGTATGGCCAGGAAGCGGAAGTGGTTACCGCTCATCAACATTTGGGATTGGCGATGCTCGCTTACGAACGGGGCGACGATGCCGCGTTCGCACAATCTTTGCAGGTTGCCGCGGATTTGGGTCAGCGGACGACTCTGGTGGATTGGCTCCATCGTTGGAATCTCGCCCAAGCCCGCCTCAAAGAATCGGACGGGGAATTTGATTCTGCGCTCCAATGTTTGGACGACGCCCAAAGCGGTTACGTCAAAAACCCGATCCCCATCCTGCAACCGATCGCGGCGCACAAGGCGCGCGTCCATCTCAAACAAGGCCGCCTGGACAAGGCTCAGGCTTGGGCGCGGGAACGCGGCCTCTCGGTCAAGGATGAGGCGAATTATCTCGGCGAGTACGAACATCTCACCCTGGCGCGTGTGCGTCTGGCTGAGGGCTCCTTTGCTGGAGTCCATGAAATGCTCGATTGCCTGCTGGCATTGGCTGAATCGCAAAAACGGATAGGGAGCGTGATCGAAACCCTGTTGACGCAGGCGCTCGTTCATCAAGCGCAGGGCGACCAACCCAAGGCGCTTGCCGCGCTGGAACGCGCGCTAACGTTGACTGAACCTGAGGGCTACATCCGCATTTTCGTAGATGAAGGCGAACCGATGCGTTCGTTGCTTTCTGATTTTCGCTCGACGATTGCAAACCGCGCTCATCCGTTGTTCGGATATGTGAATCGCATTTTGGATTTTTTCCCGCAGCAGAAGGAAAACAGGCTTCAACCTAAAATCGTAAATCAGAAATCCAAAATGACCGAGCCTTTGAGCGAACGCGAACTGGAAGTGCTCAAGCTGCTCAGAAGCGAATTGAGTGGACCCGAAATCGCCGGACAACTGATCGTGTCGCTCAACACGTTGCGCACCCACACCAAAAATATTTTCAACAAACTGGGAGTCAACAACCGACGGGCAGCCATCCGCCGCGCCGAAGAGCTCGATCTGTTTTAGCCGCCTGAAACTCCTCCAGCCCAACTCCAGCCTTACCCGCTGGAGTTTTTGTTTTCCGCACAATCACCGCCTCAATCACATCATGTGGTGATGACATCTCACCACACCCAACAGTATCTTACGGGCAGGTTTACAGAGAGAAAACGATGATTGACAAGCCGCCCGCAAATGTTCAATTTTATGAGATCCGCCTCAAGGGACATCTGGACGTCCAATGGGTGACGTGGTTCGACGGTTTGACCATCACGCTGGAAAACGGCGATACGCTTCTTTCTGGACCTGTGGCGGATCAAGCGGCGTTGCACGGATTGCTCAAAAAAGTACGCGATCTGGGAATGCCATTGGTCTCGGTCTATCAAGTTCAGTTCGATGAAACCCATCAAGTTCATTCAAAACAAGGAGAAACAAATATGAATTCCATCAAAAAGATAGATACAAAAGTTCTGCTCTCGACCTTGTGGATTGTGGTCATGCTTAACATGCTGAAAGCGGACATCCTTTCGCTGTTCATCCCTGGCGCGGCGGAAGAAGTGGCAAGAACCTCCGCCAGCGCAGGCGCGTCCATTCCGCAATTGATGTTGATCGGCGCGGTCATGGGGCAGCTTGGTATTGCCATGATCGTCTTGTCCCGCGTCTTGAGGAATCAATCGCTGGGCAAACATCGTCGTGAGCATTGTCAATATCGCCTACATCTGGGGCGGTATGGCGTCGTATCCCCACTATATTTTCATCGCCACGGTCGAGACGCTCTGCTTGCTGCTGATCGTCTGGTTTGCGTGGACCTGGCGTAACGTCGAATCTTGATCTTTTCAATATAAAAGGAGCAAAACATGAAGACCTTGCAGAAATCCGGCGGTATCGCCGCCCTATATATGGCAATCAGCCATCTGATCGGCATCATCATCTTCATCGCCGTGTTGGACTACATCAATATCACCGACCCGATGCAAAAACTCGCCGTGAACGTCGAAAAACAGCCGGTCATCTTCTCGACCAACCTGCTCATGTACGTGTTCTTTGGCTTTGCGCTGCTCGTCCTCTCGCTGGCGTTGTACGACCGCATGAAGTCTGGCGCGCCGGCGCTCATGCAAGCGGCAACTGCGATCGGAATTATTTGGGCTGGTTCGCTCATTGCCAGCGGCATGGCCGCCAACGCGGGACTCACAACCATTGCCGCGCTCTACGCCAAAGACCCGGCCCAAGCCGCATTGACCTTTCAGGCGATTGAGTCCATCACGAACGGACTGGGCAACGCCAATGGCGAAATCCTCGGCGGATCATGGACATTGTTGGTCAGTCTGGCCGCGCTACGGACAGGCGGATTGTCCAAGGGGCTGAGCATCCTAGGCTTGTTCGTCGGCACGGTGGGCATCGTCACGCTTATCCCAACGCTGAACGCCCTGACCGGCATCTTTGGCCTGGGTCAGATCGTGTGGTTCGTCTGGTTGGGGGTTATGTTGCTTGGCAGTCGCCAAGCCACGGCAGCATAACATCAAGACAGGTCACAAAGGAAATCCCAAATGAACACTTATAGAAAGACCGCCATCACCGTGGGCGCCTTATTCATCGTTTGCACTGTTGCCAGTATCCTTGGACCCTCGCTGGTCATTTCGATAAATTCCCCAAACTATCTCAATTACCTGGCTGATAACCCAGTCCAGATCATCACGGCGGCTCTACTGGAATTTATCTGGGCTGCTACGGGTGCTGGCATTGCCATCGGGTTGTATCCACTTTTGAAAAAGCACAACGAGGCCCTAGCGCTCGGATCCGTCAGTTTTCGGGTCGTTGAAGGCGTATTTGTCCTCATCGGTACACTCAGCCTGCTATCGCTATTGACATTGAGTCAGGAATTCATTGCAACAGGAACTTCTGGGGCCGCCTCATCTCAAACTTTGGGCACATTACTGTTGGCATTGCGCGACTGGCAACTCCATGTAATATCAGGGCTTGCCTTTTCTCTGGGCGCGCTGATGTATTATGTTATTCTGTATAGAGCAAACCTCATCCCGCGCTGGTTATCAGGCTGGGGCGCTCTTGGCGCCATTCTGTCATTGACAGCAACCGTGCTAGCCTCGTTCGCGCGTGATTTTGGGATGGAGTCGGTCCATACTTATTTAAGCATCCCCATTGGGCTGAACGAACTGGTCTTCGCTGCATGGCTGATCGTGAAGGGCTTTAACCAGGATATGGTCAAGAAATTGGAGATTATTCAGCGAATAGCTATTTATGGGTAATCATCGACTACAATGAAAAGCGGCGGTAAATTTACAAAGTGGTGTAGAGTCAGGCTAGCTTGTGAAGCGAAAACCTACCACTGTAAATGTAAACCCAGAGCTGATTCCTGGTCTGTAACAGTGATTATCTTGGATAGCACAAGGACCGCTATCTTCCACGCTTAAAATGACCCTGTAAACTGCGATACATCAACTCCTTTTTCCTCAGCGCCTGAATCGCCGCCACCGCCGCAGTCGCCGCGGAAAGTGTAGTGAGCAAAGGCACATTCATCTCAATCGCCGCTGCGCGAATGCATGCGCCATCCGAATGGGCATGAGTTCCCAACGGAGTATTGAGAATCAACTGCACCTTTCCGCTGTGGATCAAATCTTCGATGACAGTCGAACCTTCGTCGATCTTGTGGACTACCTCCACAGGTAAACCGACCCTGCGGAAAAAGTCTGCGGTGCCAGGGGTGGCATATAACGTAAAGCCCATGCGAAACAAATCCCGCGCTACTTTCAGTGCCGCACTTTTATCATAGTCATTCACGCTGATCAGCACCGCCCCGCTTTGCGGAAGTCCCATCCCCGCCGCGATCTGCGATTTGGCAAAGGCATGACCAAAGCGCGAGGCATGTCCCATCACTTCACCCGTCGAGCGCATTTCAGGTCCGAGCAATGAGTTCGAGCCGGGCAGTTTCTTGAAGGGCAACACCGCTTCCTTGACGAAGAATCCGTCCACGCGCGGTTCTTCGGTCACACCCAATTCGGACAACGTCTTCCCTGCCATCACTTGCGCGGCAACATATGCGAGGTTCAATCCCGTCGCTTTGCTGGCATACGGCACGGTGCGCGAAGCACGTGGATTCACTTCCAACACGCACACCACTTCATCTTTCAGCGCAAACTGCACATTCATAAGTCCGCGAACACCGAGGGCAAACCCAAGTTGCTCGGTGTATTCGCGCATGATTCCCAGATGATATTCGCTGACCTTGTACGGCGGCAGCACACACGCCGCATCGCCGGAATGCACACCCGCTTCTTCGATGTGCTGCATGATCGCGCCAATCACCACGCACCTGCCATCAGACAACGCATCGACATCGATCTCGAAGGCGTCTTCCATGAACTTATCAATCAATATGGGATGACCAGGAGCCGCTTCAATCGCCCCTTGAATGAATCCTGCCAAATGAGCCTCAGACTCCACTAAAGCCATGGCTCGCCCGCCCAATACAAAGGATGGACGTATCAGTACTGGATACCCAATTTGTTGAGCGACTTCTTGCGACTCTTTCAACGACCGGGCGATTCCGTTTTCCGGCTGGGGAATATCCAATTCTTTGAGCAGTTTTGCAAACTTTTCGCGGTCTTCCGAGAGTTGAATAGCGTGGGGTGATGTGCCTAAAATTTTTACGCCCGCCGCTTCCAACCCTGCCGCCAAATTAAGCGGCGTCTGCCCGCCGAACTGAACGATCACACCGACGGGCTGTTCTTTATCAATAACATTCAACACATGTTCAAGCGTCAGCGGCTCGAAGTACAAACGGTCAGCCGTGTCGTAATCCGTGGAGACGGTCTCTGGGTTGCAGTTGTACATGATGGTCTCGAATCCCATCTCAGACAAAGCAAATGCCGCCTGACAACAACAATAATCAAACTCGATTCCCTGCCCAATGCGATTCGGTCCGCCGCCGAGGATGAGGATCTTTTGCTTATCGGTTGGGCGGGACTCATCATCTATTTCATACGTGGAGTAGAGATAGGGCGTCTGCGACTCGAATTCTGCGGCGCAGGTATCCACGCGTTGGAAGGTGGGGAGAATATTGAGGGATTTGCGTAGTTCTCGAATATTGGTAATTGGTGATTGGTAATTGGTGAGTAGACGAGCAATGTGAGAGTCTGCAAATCCCATTTGTTTGGCAGCACGAAGCACAGGTTTGAGTTCGGCTTCGGTCTTGCAATCTCTAATTACCAATTCCCAATTACTAATCTCTTTCATTTGCGCTAGAAACCACAGGTCAAATCCCGTCGCATTGGCGATTTCATCCAACGACATTCCCTGTCGAATGGCTCGATACACGCGGAACAATCGATCTGCGGTGGGAACTTTCAGCGAAGATAATGTTTCGGGGTCAGCGGGCAACTCTCGGCTGGGACCGGAACCGTCGAGGGCGTCCACTCCAATTTCGAGGGATTGAATCGCCTTGTTCAGAGACTCGGGGAACGTCCGCCCCAGCGCCATCACTTCGCCCACCGATTTCATTTGAGGTCCGAGGGTGGGGTCTACGCCGGGGAATTTCTCGAACGCCCAGCGTGGAATTTTTGTGACGACATAATCGAGCGACGGTTCGAATGCGGCTTTGGTTTGCCCCGTGATGTCGTTGGTGATTTCGTCGAGGGTGTAACCCACCGCAACCAGCGCAGCAAGCTTGGCGATGGGAAAGCCCGTGGCTTTGGACGCCAATGCAGACGAACGACTCACACGCGGATTCATTTCGATGACGACAACGCGACCCGTTTTTGGATCCACGCCGAATTGCACGTTCGAGCCGCCTGTTTCAACCTCGACGGCTGTCAGCACACGATGCGCAAGGTCGCGCAGGATTTGATACTCGCGGTCGGTGAGCGTTTGCGCTGGCGCGACGGTGATGCTGTCGCCCGTATGGACGCCCATGGGGTCCAGGTTTTCGATGGAGCAGACCACGACGAAGTTATCGGCTTTATCGCGCATCACTTCGAGTTCGTATTCTTTCCAACCCAACACAGACTCTTCCAACCATGCCTGCCCAATTGGCGATTCAGAGATTGCTTTACGCACGGCTTCGGGGAGTTCGTCCGGTTTGTAAACCCAGCCCGCGCCCGTGCCGCCCATCGCAAATGAAGCGCGGACAAGAACGGGATAGCCCGTTTGCTTGACGAGCTCTTCGGCTTCTGCCAGTGAATACGCCGCCCCGCCACGCGGAACGGAGATTCCGTTCTTCTGCATCGCCTCACGGAACAACAATCGATCTTCGGCGGCTTTGATGGCGCTGAGTTTTGCGCCGATGAGTTGCACACCGTATTTTTCGAGCACACCATTTTCACTGAGAGCCAGTGCAAGGTTGAGTCCCGTCTGCCCACCAACGGTGGGTAGCATAGCATCGGGTCTCTCTTGTGCGATGATGGCTTCGAGCGCTTCGGGTGTGAGCGGTTCGACATAGGTTGCATCCGCGATTTCGGGATCGGTCATGATGGTGGCTGGATTTGAATTGACCAGCACCACACGGTAGCCTTCGGCTTTCAACGCCTTCACGGCTTGCGTGCCGGAGTAATCAAACTCTGCAGCCTGACCGATAACGATTGCACCTGAACCTGGAATAAGAATTGTATGAATATCTGTGCGCTTCATGTTATTTATCCCCGATCATCTTGAAGAACTCACCAAAAATATCGTGCGCATCATGCGGACCCGGCGCGGACTCGGGATGAAACTGCACGCTGAAGACCGGTTTGTTCTTCATCCGAATTCCTTCCAGTGAGTCATCGTTCAAACTCTTGTAAGTAATCTCCACTTCATCTTTATTCAAATCCCCTTCGGTGACGCAGTAATTGTGATTTTGCGCGGTGATGAGAACCTCTCCGCTGGGCAAATGCTGAACGGGGTGATTCCCGCTGTGATGTCCGAACTTGAGACGATGCGTATCCGCTCCGAGTGCGCGACCGATGAGTTGATGTCCCAAACAGATGCCAAACATCGGCACGTTGCTATCAATCAATTTCTCCACGGCTTCAACGGCATAGGGCAACCCCGCCGGGTCGCCGGGACCATTCGAGAGAAAGATGCCATCCGGTTTCAGCGCCAGCGTTTCTTCCGCAGAAGTATCCGCAGGGACAACGGTCACATTTGCGCCGTACGATGAAAGATGACGAAGGATATTTTTCTTAATCCCAAAATCGTAAGCGACAATTCGATATTCGATATTCGACTTTCGATGTTCGAGTTTCGAATTATCTTTTTTCTCGACCCATTTACTTCCCGCATCCCCAACCCAGCGATAACTCTCCTCACACGTCACTTCCTTCACCATGTCCCGTCCGTCGAGCCCGCTCCACTCGCGTACCATTTTCAACAACGTTTCAGCAGAAGTACCCTTCGTAGAAAGTGCGGCTTTTTGCGTGCCGCCGTCGCGCAGTTTGCGAGTCAACCAGCGTGTGGCCACGCCGCTGATGCCGGGCACGCCATACTGTGCGAGCCAGTCAGATAAAGAAAGCGCCGAACGCCAGTTCGACACTACGGGACTCAACGCACGGATAACAGCGGCTGAAACCTGCGGTTGCGTCGATTCATCGTCTTCCAGGTTGATACCCACATTGCCGATATGCGACACGGTGAACAACACACCCTGTCCGCGGTAGGAAGGGTCGGTGAGAATTTCCTGATAGCCGGTCATACTGGTGTTGAAGACCAGTTCAAAGACCGCATCAGTCTCCGCGCCAAACGCGTGACCTTCAAGCACAGTTCCATCTTCCAATACAAGTGTTGCAATCATACAAGTTCCTTTCAAAGAAATAAACCATTCATAAAAACAGCCCTCCGAAAGGGGAGGGCTGTTTTAGATTCACATCATGCCGACAAGCATTGCACCTGCATCAAATCGAAAACGACCGACCTTTCAGGAAAAGTCAGTATGAAACAACGGGTACGGCGCAAGCCAGCTTGTCTAAACATATTGGGCGGTATTCTACCATCCATGCGAAATCTGTCAATGAATTTCAGTCGCGATTATTCAACAGGTTGTCAGTCAATTGAACAGCCAACCCGATATAGGTTTCAGGCGATAAAGCTTTCAATTTTTCGCGTGTTGGTTCATCCACATCAATTGAGTTACACCAATTCTTGTAATCGGTCTCGGTGAGGACTCGTCCGCGAGTTTGTTCTTTGAGCGATTCGTAGGCGTCTGATTTTCCAGCGGCACGCAGGATGGTTTGTGCGCCTTCGGAGACAACTTCCCAATGGGCATTCAACTCGGCTGTGAGCTTTTCCTCATCGGGAGCAATACGCTTCAGACCGCGCTGGAAGTTGGTCCATGCCAACAGGCTGTGACCCAACGCCGTGCCAAACGTGCGGCGGACGGTGGAATCGGAGAGGTCGCGTTGCAGGCGTGAGACGGTCAACTTTTGGGCGTAATGCGCGAAGAGCGAATTCGCCACGCCGAGATTGCCTTCGGCGTTTTCAAAGTCAATCGGGTTGACCTTCTGCGGCATGGTGGACGAACCGACTTCGCTTGCGACGACGGCTTGTTTGAGATAGCCGTCGCTGATGTAGCGCCAGATGTCTTGGGCAAAGTCAATGAGAATGGAATTGGTCAAGCGGATGAGGTCGAAGTAGCGTATCCAGTTATCGTAGGGGAGGATTTGGATGGTGAGCAGATTCGGCTCAAGTCCAAAACTGGAGACAAATTCTTTGCTGAATGAAATCCAATCCACATTGGGCGCGGCGGCTTGCAGGGCATTGAAGTTGCCAACGGCGCCTGTCAACTTGGCTTCAAATTTATGTGCGGCAATTTCGTCTCGTGTCTTTTTGAGGCGGGCGATGTAAACGGCAAATTCTTTTCCCAAAGTTGTCGGTACGGCGAACTGTCCATGCGTGCGGGCGAGCATGGGCACGGATTTATAGCGAAGAGCTAGTTCGGAGAGATGAAGGATTAGAGAATTGAGAGTAGGGAGAATTACTTTGTCTCGTGACTCATTCAACGATATAGCTTGACCAATGCTGTTTGTATCTTCGGAGGTCAATCCGAAGTGAATCCATGGGATGGTATCTTGTAACGATGTATCTTGTAACTTGTTTTGGATGAAATACTCAATGGCTTTGACGTCGTGGCGGGTTTTGCGTTCGTATTCGAGGATCAGTTCCGCGTCGGCATCTGAGAAATTTATAAGAATTGATTTAAGGTGCGCGGACTCAGAATCGCTCAAAGGGCGCACCAAGCCTGTTTTGGAAAGAGCAGGCAAAAAGTTAAGTTCGACGCGCACTCTGTCGCGTAGAAAAGCAAACTCAGAGAAGTGATCCCGCAGAGGCGATGTGGTCTCGGCGTAGCGTCCATCCAAAGGAGAGAGAAGGTGAAGGGTCATGTGTTATCGCTGGCTCAACTGATAGTTTGGAGCTTCTTTGGTAATAATAACATCATGCGGGTGGCTTTCGATGAGACCCGCGTTGGTGATGCGCGTGAGGCGGGTTTTGGTACGCAGGTCTTCGAGCGAGGCGGCGCCTGCATAGCCCATGCCCGAGCGCAAACCGCCGACGAGTTGATAGACATATTCGCCAAGCGCGCCTTTATACGGCACGCGACCTTCGATGCCTTCAGGCACGAGTTTGCCGCTTCCGCTTTGACCTGTGGCATAGCGATCGACGCCGTAACCTTTCATCGCGCCGAGACTGCCCATGCCGCGATATTCCTTGAAGCGGCGACCTTCATACATCATCACTTCGCCAGGCGCTTCTTCCAGTCCCGCGAGCAGACTGCCAAGCATGACGGCATTGCCGCCTGCGACAATGGCTTTGACGATGTCGCCGCTGAACTTGATGCCGCCATCGGCGATGATGGAGACGCCGTGTTTTTGTGCAGCGCGTGAACATTCGAAGATGGCGGAGACTTGTGGCATGCCTGCGCCCGACACGATGCGGGTAGTGCAGATGGAACCCGCACCGACTCCGACTTTGATTGCATCTGCTCCTGCTTCGACAAGCGCATCCACGCCTTCGGCTGTGACCACGTTACCCGCGAAGACGGGCAGGTCTTTCCATGCGCCTTTGATGCGGCGAATGGCTTCGAGCACGCCTTTGGAATGTCCATGCGCGGTGTCAATGGTGACTGCGTCCACGCCTGCTTTGAGCATGAGGTCAACGCGGGTTTCGACATCCTTGCCCACACCGACGGCTGCGCCAACGAGGAGGCGACCTTTGGAGTCGGTGGCGGCATTGGGATATTCGCGGGCTTTTTGTATGTCTTTGACGGTGAGCAAGCCTTTGAGGATGCCATGTTCATCGACAAGTGGAAGTTTTTCGATGCGATACTTTTGCAAAATGTCTTGAGCGTCTTTGGCAGAGATACCCACTTTGGCGGTGACGAGTTTTTCTCCGCCCGTCATGAACTGACTGACAGGCAGGTTGTAATCAGAAGAGTCCACAAAGCGGATATCACGATTGGTGAGGATGCCGACGAGTTTGCCTTTGTCATCGGTGATGGGCACGCCGCTGATGTGATAGGTGGACATGATTTCTTCGGCTTTGCTGAGCGGCGCATCGGGCTGGAGGCTGATGGGTTCAACGATCATGCCTGACTGCGAGCGCTTGACCTTTTCCACTTCGGCGGCTTGTTTCTCGGGCGGCATGTTGCGGTGGATGATGCCCATGCCGCCTTCTCGTGCCAGCGCAATTGCCAGCCGCGCTTCGGTGACGGTATCCATGGCGGCGGAGAGGATGGGGATGTTGAGGTGAATCGTCGGCGTGAGTTGGACGCGCACGTCGGTTTCGTTGGGCAGTACTTCGGTATAGCCAGGGACGATGAGGACGTCGTCGAAGGTAAGGGAGTCAAAGCGGTCAAAAAGTTCTTCGTTCATTATGGTTTCCTTTCGGGGGAGCGGATTTTGGAAGCGGATAGCGGATGGACTCAACGGATTGTCTGCGGCAATACGGATAAGCGGATTTACGCTTCCATTTGTTGTTTTAAGTATGCATAAATGGCTGTATCGTAATGTGCTGTGGAGGCAAAGCCTTTGATGGCGAGTTTGGCGCGGGTTTGAGCGGATATGCCGCCCGCGCGGATTTCAGCGAGAGCGGATGGGTAATCGGCGGGGTCGCAGACAAGAGTAACACGTTCGTGATTCTTCGCTGCGGCGCGGATGAGGGTGACACCGCCGATGTCGATGTTTTCGATGGCGTCGGCGTAGGTGACGTTTGGCTTAGCAATGGTCTCTTCAAATGGATAGAGATTTACGGCGACAAGGTTAATGTAGTCCCAGCCGAGGTTGAGGAGTTGCTGGTGGTCTTCGTTTGTGGGGCGGGCGAGGAGTCCGCCGTGGATGGCGGGGTGGAGAGTCTTGACCCGTCCGCCGAGGATTTCGGGCGACTTGGTGTAGTCCGCGACTTCGGTGACGGGAATGTTATTTTGGCGAAGCAGGTTCGAGGTCCCGCCAGAGGCGAGCAGAGTCCAGCCGAGGGAGGTCAGTCCCTGGGCGAATTCGATGAGTCCAGTTTTGTTGTGGACGGAGAGGATTGCAGTAGGCATCAGTTAAGTTTCCTTTTGGGTAACGGATTAGTGAAGCGGATAATCGGATGGTAAAACGGATTTCTCGAGCAAGGTCTTTATAGTTTTTACGAGGAGCGTATGTTCTGTTTGGTGGAGACGGGTTTCGAGTGATTCCAGAGTATCTTCCTTGTGGATTGGAACAATTTCCGTTGCCAGCACGGGACCGTTGTCCACGCCTTCGTCGGGGACGAGGTGAACCATAACGCCTGTGTAACGGATTTCGCCGCGTTGATATGCTTCGTAGGCGCGTTCGATGGCGTGTGTGCCAGGGAAGGTATTGGGCAGGGCGGGATGGAGGTTGATGACTTTGTTCGGGAAAGACGAAAGAAAGGCAGAGGAAAGAATGCGCATCCAGCCAGCGAGGATGATGTAGTCGGGTTGTTTGGTAGTCACATAATTGGCTAGGCGTTTGTCATATTCTTGACGAGTCTCGGTTGTGAGTTTGGCAAAGTGAATGGCTTCGACTCCTGCATTTTTGGCGCGGACGAGTCCATAGGCGTCCGCTTTGTTGGTGATAACACAGACAACGGATGCAGGGAGTTCGCCTGACTTGCAGGCGTCAAGGATGGCTTGGAGATTGGAACCATTGCCAGAGATGAGGACGACGAGACGAGAAATCATCAGTATCCAGTGAACAGTAGCCAGTTTAGTGATGGAATAGGCGTAGACCTGAGAAGACCATGGTCATGCCGTATTCGTCGCAAGCGGCAATGACATCTTCGTCGCGGTTGGAGCCGCCAGGTTGCAGGACGTATTTCACTCCGCTCTTGGCAGCGCGGTCGATCGAGTCGCGGAAAGGGAAGAAGGCGTCGGAGCCGAGCGTGACATCGGTGAGACCGTCAAGCCATACACGGCGTTCTTCGGAAGTTAGTTGCTTCGGGATTTCAGTGAAGACATTTACCCAATTCTTTTTCTCTTCATCGGTGACATCGGGTTGCAGGAACTGGTCAATGGCGTTGTCGCGGTCGGGGCGTTTAACATCGGATTTGAATGGAAGCGCGAGCACGGACGGATGCTGGCGCAGACGCCACAAGTCTGCTTTGGAGCCAGCGAGACGAGCACAATGCACCCGCGATTGCTGCCCCGCGCCAACGCCGATAGTCTGTCCATCGGTTACATAGCACACGGAATTGGATTGCGTGAACTTGAGCGTGATCCATGCGATGAACATATCGCGCACCGCCGATTCGGGCAGGTCTTTTTTCTTGGTCACGATGTTGGCAAAGTCGTCACGAGTCGCAATGCGGTCATTGCGGCGCTGTTCCATGCTCACGCCAAAGACTTGGCGCGTCTCGGTCAACTGCGGTTCGTAGGCAGGGTCAATTTGCACAACCGCATATTTGCTTTGTTTCTTTTTCTTCAAAATTTCCAGCGCTTCGGGTTCATATGCAGGCGCTATCACGCCGTCGGATACTTCGCGCGAGATCAGTTTTGCAGTCGGTACATCTACTGTATCTGATAACGCAATGAAATCGCCGAACGATGACATCCTGTCCACGCCGCGGGCGCGGGTGTAGGCGGTGGCGAGCGGCGAGAGTTCCATGTCATCCACGAAGTAGATTTTCTTGAGGATGTCGGTCAACGGGACGGCGACGGCGGCACCTGACGGGCTGACATGTTTGAACGAAGCCGCCGCAGGCTGACCGATGACCTGCTTCAACTCCCGAACCAGTTGCCAGGCGTTGAGCGCGTCCAGCAGGTTGATGTAGCCTGGCAAACCGTTCAGAACGGATAGGGGCAGGTCGCTGCCGTCTTGCATGTAGATGCGGGCAGGGGATTGATTGGGGTTTGTTCCGTAGCGGAGGGTGAGAGATTTCATGATGTATTCCTTGTGCAGCGGATTATTGAAACGGATGGCAGATGTTTAAGCTAGGATGACTTTTCGTTCACCTTTGGTTAGTTCGCCGATGATGAAGATGGGTTCTGGGATGGATGCTTGCAGTTCGTAGGCAAAAGATTTATCTACGATGACGATCATGCCGATGCCCATGTTGAAGACGCGGTACATTTCTTCAGTGGATATGTTGCCTGTTTCTTGAATCAACTTCCACAGCGGCGGGATTTGCCATGAGTTCAAGTGGATGACTGCGTTCAGATTTTCTGGCAGTATGCGCGGAATGTTTTCGATGAATCCGCCGCCTGTGATATGAGCCAGGGCTTTGATATGCGGCAAAAACGAATATAGATCATTGAAGTAAGAACGATGCGGCGCGAGTAATGCGTCAGCTAGTGAGCAGTTGAGTTCGGGGTGAATGGATTCCAAGTCTGCGCCTTCAAAGACTTTGCGGATGAGCGAGTAGCCGTTGGTGTGCGGTCCGCTGGAGGGTAGACCAAGGATCAGGTCGCCAGTGAGCAGGTTTGGGCGGGGAAGGAGGCGGGAGCGTTCCAATACGCCGACGATCGTGCCAGCCACGTCAAATTCTCCGTCACGATACACGTCGGGCATTTCCGCCGTCTCGCCGCCGAGCAACGCGATGCCCGACTCTTTGCAGGCTTCGGCTATGCCCGTCACCACATCCGCGGTTTGTTCGGGATTCAATTTTGAGGTGGCGAAGTAATCCATGAAAAAAAGCGGACGCGCGCCTTGCACAAGAATATCGTTGATGCAGTGATTGACGATGTCATGACCGATGCCGCGATAACGACCGACGGACGCGGCGAGTTTGACCTTGGTGCCAACACCGTCGGTGGAGGCGACAAGCACAGGGCTGTCCATTTGCTTGAGGGCGGAGACATCGAAGAGACCGCCGAACGAACCAATGCCCGCGAGCACGGATTGGTTGTAGGTGGAGCGGACGGATTCTTTCATAAGTTCAACGGCGCGGTTGCCTGCGTCAATGTCCACACCTGCTGAGGCATAATCGGATTGTTGAAGCGGATAGCGGATTGAATCGGATTTAGCTTCTTCTTTTTCTTTTGAATATTTCTCTGCCCGCTTAATAGACGCCCGCACTGCCGCGCCGCTGGGAGATGGAATACTAACAACGGTCGTTGACTTTACAACGCTGAAACGGATTGAGGGAATGGGAACGGAAGGTTTATTGCCTTTTCCACGCGGCTCTGGTAAGGGCGGCAAAGTCATCCCAGGGATGACATGAATGGAGCGATATAAAAACTTTTGCCAATCTTGAACATCTTTGGATGGAAAAATACGTTTGAACTCAAGAGATTTTCGTCCGAAGTTATACAACAATCCAACAGGCGTTCCTGTGGCAGTAAGATATGTCATTACCTGCCCAGCTTCATCGACAGATAAATGATGAGAGAAAGCCTTGCACTCCACCACCAGAGACTCTTCAACCCATAAATCGAGAATCAAATAGCCAATTTTCTTATCTTCTATCCGTACATCCACCCGTTTTTCGATTTCAGCCGCCAATCCGCTTGCAAGGCATAAATCTCTTAACCGACGTTGATAAAACTTCTCTGCATGACCTGGCTTTAATTCATTATGAACCTGCATTGCCAGTCCATTGACTTTATAAGTCAGGTCGTCATGCTCGGTCTTTATGAAATCCGATTTTTGATTACCCATTCATCGCTCCTTATGGCAAAAAATCCGCTATTCGTTTCAGTAATCTGATTTTATTTTAATGCCTTGCGAGCAATGTCATTTCTGTATTGTTTTCCCGCGAAATCAACTTTTTCGATATTGGCATATACAACTCTGATTGCCTCATCAATCGTGTCTGCCCACGCCGTCAGACCGAACACACGCCCGCCCGATGTGACAAGATGTCCATTTTCCATTTTCGTGCCTGCATGAAAACAAACCATATCATCAGGAAGTTTCTCGATGGTTACGACTTTGCCGCTTTCAACTTTTTCTGGGTAGCCTTTGCTTGCCAGCACCACACAGACTGCCGCGTTGTTTTTCCATTGAATATTGATGTTGGCTAAATTTCCATCTGCACAGGCTGCGGTGATTTCAATCAAGTCCGTTTCCAAAAGCGGAAGCACCACCTGCGTTTCAGGGTCGCCAAAACGACAATTGAACTCCAATGTGCGGATGCCATTCGGCGTGAGCATCAAGCCCGCATACAACACACCCACGAATGAATTGCCTTCGCTTTTCATTCCGTTCACGGCGGGTTTCAAAACTTTTTCAATCGCTTCGTCCATCATCTCAGATGTAAATATCGGCGCAGGCGCATATGCACCCATGCCGCCCGTGTTCAATCCTTTATCGCCATCCAGCAAACGTTTGTGGTCTTGCGCAGGTAACATTGGCACAACAGATGTTCCATCCGTGAACGCCATAAGCGAGACTTCCTGTCCCGTCATTCGTTCTTCGATGACTACTTCCGCGCCCGCTTCGCCAAAGGCTTTCTTCAACAAAATGTCTTCAAGCGTTGATTTTGCTTCTTCATCCGTTTCAGGTAAGATCACACCCTTGCCTGCCGCCAGTCCCGATGCCTTGATAACGATTGGATAATCAACGGATTGCAAATAATGAACGGCTTCATCGTAATCAGAAAAAGTCGCGTACTTTGCGGTGGGGATGTTGTGCCGCGCCATGAAATCCTTGGCAAAAGACTTCGACGCCTCAATCTGCGCCGCGGCTTGACTCGGTCCGAAGCAGTGGATTCCTTCCGCTGAAAGCGAATCCACCAACCCTGCCGCCAATGGCGCTTCGGGTCCGACGATGACCAAGTCAATCTGTTTGTCCTTGCAAAACGAAGCGACTGACGCGTGGTCATCCACAGATATTTCACTGACATTCTCTGCCAATTCCGCTGTCCCTGGGTTGCCAGGCAACGCATATAACTTTGTCAAATTCGGCGACTGGCTGACCTTCCATACAATTGCATGTTCCCGCCCGCCCGAACCAATGACCAAAACATTCATAATTTCATCCGTTTCCTTATCCGTATATCCGTTTCAATAATCCGTTGTCTATTTAGTCCCTCTTTCAAAACCCGTCTTTACAGACATCAAATCCACAGGGATGGGATACTGCCCCGTAAAACACGCCTGACAAAATCCATCCTTGCGCCGAACCGCTTTCATCATGCCTTCAACAGACAAATAATACAAACTATCTGCGCCGACGTGTTCGCGGATTTCCTCCACCGTCCGATTGTGGGCGATCAAATCTTCATGCCTGCCCATGTCCACGCCCATGAAACATGGATGCGCGATCGGCGGGCAGGTGATTGCCACATGTACTTCCTTCGCGCCTGCATTTTTCAATAACTTGATCAGCGGACCCGTCGTATTGCCACGTACGATACTGTCATCGATCATCACCACACGTTTATCGCGGACATTCTCATTAATCACATTGAACTTCAACGCCACGCCGCGCTTGCGCAGTGAATCCGTTGGTTCAATAAACGTCCGCCCAACATATCTGTTCTTGATAAAGCCATCATTGTACGGAATCCCTGTCACCCGCGAAAACCCAATCGCCGCAGGGACAGACGAATCAGGCACAGGAATCACCACATCCGCAAATCCTTTTCCCATTCGCTTATCTGCTTCGCCATCCGCTATCCGTTTCTGTAATCCGCTTTCCACTTCGCGCGCCAACTCCTCCCCCAACCTCTGCCGCACATGATGGACATTGATCCCGTCCCAAGTCTGATCGGGTCTTGCAAAATAAATATGCTCGAACACACACATGGCTGAAGGCTGTTCTGGTTTAATGGCTTGCATCACCTTCAACGCATTGTTCGATAACGAAACCACTTCGCCAGGCTTCACGTCGCGGATGGCTTCGCAGCCCAACGTCTGCAACGCACCCATCTCCGAAGCCACGACATGTCCGCCGCTCGGCAGCATCCCAATACACAGCGGACGAAACCCCCACGGGTCGCGCACCGCGTACACACAATCGTGTGTCAAGATCACCAACGAATACGCACCAATCCATTTCTTCATCGCGGTCTTGATGCGCTCTTCCCACGTCACGCCGCCGTTGCGCGCCAACATCATCGTCATCACTTCGGTATCCGACGACGATGAAAACCCGACGCCTTGTTCCATCAATTCCTGTCGCAACTCTGCCGAGTTGACCAAGTTGCCGTTATGCGCCAACGCCAGCGGACCATGAATGGTCTCGATCATGAACGGCTGTGCATTTCGTAACGATGATGACCCTGTGGTTGAATAGCGCGTATGTCCAATGGCGTAGTGTCCCTTCAACTCTGCCGTCGTGTTTGGCGTAAACACCTGCGACACCAAACCAATGCCCTTGTGCATTGTCATCACATGCCCGTCGGCAACTGCCATGCCCGCCGCTTCCTGTCCGCGATGCTGCAAGGCGTACAAGCCAAAGAACGTCATTCGCGCCACATCTTCATTTGGCGCAAAAATTCCGATCACGCCACATTCTTCCTTCGGCGACTCACTAAAATTCAGCATACACTTTCCTTATCTCATCCAATTTTTTATTCAACGTCGTAACGTCTTTTTCAACCAAAGTAATATGCCCCAGCTTGCGCTTTGGTCTCGGAGCCTTATCGTACAAATGCAAATGCGCTCCCTCAATTTTCAAGATGGATGTCTCGTCTGGAAGCGTTCCCACCAAATTGACCATGGCGCACACTCCAAGCGGACTCGTGCTCCCAAGCGGCGCATCACACACCGCCCGAACCTGATTCTCGAACTGAGACGTGATCGCCCCTTCGATTGTCCAGTGCCCGCTGTTGTGAACGCGCGGCGCCATTTCATTTGCCAGCAATTGACCGTCCTTCTCAAAAAATTCAATCGTCAGCACACCGACATAATCCAACGCAGACAAAATCCGTTGGGCATATTCCTCTGCCTGCTTTTGCAACTCCGCCGTGATATTTCCGATCACCAGCGACAACCGCAAGATCCCATCACGATGACGATTCTCGATCAACGGATAAAACTTCGTACCGCCAGATTTACCCCGAACGGCAATAATGGATAGTTCACGATCAAATGCAACGAACTCTTCCAAGATAAACGAATCCGCTTTATCTGCTATCGGTTTCAATAATCCGCTTTCTAACTCTGCCTGTGAGTGCGCCACCACCTGCCCCTTCCCGTCATACCCCATGCGGCGTGTCTTCAACACAGCAGGGAATCCGATTCCATCCGCTATCCGATTCGATAATCCGCTTTCAAACTTCGGCGCAGGTATCCCCAACTCTTGAAAAAAGGATTTTTCAACGAAACGGTCTTGTGCTTTTTCCAATGCCATTGGCGGCGGATACACAGGAACAAACTTTTCCAAGTAACGCGCCGCCTCCACAGGGACGTTCTCAAACTCGTATGTCACTACATCTAATCCATTAGCAAACTGCTCGAGAGCGGATGTGTCAGAGTAGTCCAATGCCAGATGGTCAGCGAGCAAGCCTGCGGGTGAGTCGGAGGCGGGGTCTAGGAAGCGGAAGCGATGTCCGAGCGGGTATCCAGCCAGGGCGAGCATGCGTCCCAGTTGTCCTGCTCCCAAAATGCCAATGTTCATCATCCGTTATCTTCTCGCGGGTCGGGGTTATCCAAAACGGATTGGGTCTGCGCGGCGCGATAGGCGAGCAGGGCGTCGAGATGTTCACTGTGTTTGTTGACAACGATGGACGCCGCGAGCAGTGCCGCATTGACCGCGCCCGCGCGCCCGATAGCCAGTGTGCCAACGGGAATGCCCGCGGGCATTTGCACGATGGAGAGGAGGGAATCCATGCCGTTGAGCGCCTTCGATTGGACGGGCACACCCAGCACGGGCAGATGCGTCTTGGCGGCGGTCATTCCAGGCAGATGCGCCGCGCCGCCCGCGCCAGCAATGATGACTTCAATGCCGCGCTCGTGAGCGGACTCGGCGAATTGAAACAGCAGGTCAGGTGTGCGATGCGCCGAAACGATTTTGACTTCGTAGGGAATGTTTAATTGGTCGAGCGTTTTGGTCGCATGTTCCATCGTCTCCCAATCAGACTTGGAACCCATGATGATGGCAATGAGCGGATGGGTCATAGCAACTCTTTCAGATTGTTGAGCAGGCGTTCTTCAATGGGATATACGCCCGCCTCAAAGGTTTTGCCTGTGAGCATTTCATAAATGGTGATGTAACGTTCACTCGCCGCTGCCCATAGTTCATTCGGCATGGATGGGATGTCACCATCGCCGCGATAGCCTTTTTCAGCGTATGCAATGCGGACGAATTCTTTGTCGAAGTTTTCGGGTTCTTCGCCTGCATTGAAATTTTCTTGGTAGGAATCCGCTTTCCAATAACGGGATGAATCGGGTGTGTGGACTTCGTCAATGAGCATCACACTGCCGTCGGGCGCAATGCCAAATTCGTATTTGGTGTCCACGAGAATCAAGCCTGCTTTTTGGGCAACTTCCTGTCCGCGTTTGAAGATGGCAAGCGCGGCGGCTTGAACTTGATTCCAAGTCTTTTCGTCGAGCAAGCCGTTTTCGGTGACTTCGGCACAGGTGAGGCGTTCATCATGCCCCGTTTCGCCGCCTTTGGTGGTGGGGGTGATGATCGGCTCTGGTAAGGCTTGATTCTTTTTCAAGCCATCAGGGAAGTCATAGCCGTAAATAGTCCGCTCGCCGATGGAGTAGCGATACCACAACGCCGTGGACGTGACGCCCGTAATATATCCGCGCACGATGACTTCGATGGGCAGTGGCTGAACGGTGGTGACGACTGAAGCATTCGGGTCGGGGGTTGAGATGAGATGATTGGCAATGATGTCTTTAGTCTGCTCGAACCACCAAGCGGAGAGTTGATTGAGGACTTGCCCTTTGTATGGGACTTTCGCGAGAATACGGTCAAAAGCAGAGAGCCTGTCCGTGGTGACGATGAGTCGTTTATCGTCAGGTAGGTCATACCACTCGCGGACTTTGCCTGTCTGTTTGTTGGGAAGCGGAAGGTTTGTTTTACCTAATGCCTGCGGTAGTAATTTGAGGAGCTCTTCTTTTGCGATCATAATTTCCTTATAGGTCAAAGGTCAAAAGTCTAAAGTCATTGACCTTCGACCTTTGACTTTAGACTTGCGAAGCATATCTCACGCCATTTTTAAACAGCGCCAATCCGCTGTTGCCTTTCACGCCGCGCGTCCATTGTGGATGTTGGTGCGGATAAATGTGATTCTCAGGGTGGGGCATGAGTCCGAGTACATTGCCTTGCGGGTTGCAAATGCCAGCGATGTCGAGCATGGAGCCGTTTGGGTTGGCAGGGTACTCTCCGTTGGCGGGCGAGCCGTCGGGGTGGACGTAGGTGAGGGCGATTTGGTCGGGTGATAGGTAATTGGTAATTGGTTGTTGGTTGTTGATTTGGAAGTTTCCTTCACCATGTGCAACGGGGCATTCGATAATAGTCTTTAAATCTTTTGTCCAAATACAATGTTGAGATACAGGTTTTAGAGTTACCCAACGGCATTCAAAGTGACCTTGTTGGTTGAAGGTCAATGTCGCGCCCTCACCCCTAGCCCCTCTCCCGCCAGGAGAGGGGGATTCGCCTGGCAGAATCCCCGACTTGACCAGCGCCTGAAACCCATTACAAATTCCAATAACGGGTTTGCCTGATTCGACAAAAGCGGAAATCTCTTCATTGAAATAGGAGTTCAAATCGAGGGCAAGGAGTTTGCCTGCACCGAGCGAGTCTGCGTAAGAAAATCCACCCGCGACGACGAGCATTTGATAATCGGCGAAGCGTTTTTTGCCAGCGCGCAAGTCATTGAGTGGAACGGGATGTGGGTCTGCGCCAGCGAGAGTTAAGGCTTCGGCAACGTCGTAATCGCGGTTGGTGCCGTGGGCTTGGATGATAAGGGTTTGAGGTTTCATGAGTTAGAGAGTAGATATTCGATAATCGATATTAGATGGGTGTGTTGAAGGCAATGGTTAGGTCTTCAACGGTAATGGTTGTTTCGTTGAGTTTGAGAATGGGGTCAGCGATGACTTGCCCGAGTCTTTTGAGTGGCAAATCTTTGAAAGTCTCTTCGAAGCGGGCGGTGTTTGCAGGAGAAACTTCAACGAGTAAACAGCCTGTCGTCTCGCCAAACAGGTCGCGGGTAGTGAGAGGCGGGGTTATATCCAGCCCCAAACGCCCGCCAATGCACATCTCGGCGGCGGCGACAGCCAATCCGCCTTCGGAGAGATCGTGTGCAGAGCGGATAAGACCTGCATTGATCGCGTTATGCAAAGCCTTATAAACTTGCGGTGTGATTTCTGAAACTTGCGGAATGGATTCGTCTATCGTTGTGTCAAAGTGCGAACCGCCAAACACAGGTGCAAAATTGCCGACGAGATAAATTGCATTGCCCGTTTCTTTCAAATCCATCGTGACGGCTTTGGTGATGTCGTCCATGATGCCGAGCGCAGAGATGAGCAGCGTGGGCGGGATGGCGTGACGTTGACCATCAGTGCCGAGATATTCGTTGTTGAGCGAGTCTTTGCCGCTGATAAAAGGAGTGCGGAACAAGAGCGCCGCATCATGACAGCCGCGGGCTGCTTCAACGAGTGAGCCTAAGGTTTCGGGACGCTTTGGGTCGCCCCAGCAGAAGTTATCAAGAATGGCGATGCGCTCTGGGTCAGCGCCAACGGCGACGGCGTTGCGAATGGCTTCATCAATGACAGCGAATGCCATGTGGTAGGCATTGCGTTTGCCGTATTCGGGATTGATGCCGTTCGAGAGGACGATGCCTTTCATGCCTTTCGTGCCAAACGGTTTGAGAACCGTCGCGTCGGAAGGAGCGTCTGCTTCGATGCCCGTGAGCGGCTTGACGACGGTTCCGCCTTGAATTTCATGGTCGTAGATGCGGATGACGGAGGATTTGCTGGCGATGTTAGGGTGGGAGAGGAGGGAGAGAAGATAAGTAGAGATTAGATGATTAGAGATTGGTTCAGTAGTAATTTGGGCTGAGTCACTACTATTCTCTACTCTCTGTTCTCTAATCTCTGCTTTCAACTGTCTTTGCGGAATACCCTCATGCAAAAAATCATTATCCATGTCCACGACGGGATAGTCGTTGTAACGGACAATGAGTCGATGCTCGCCTGTGATTTCGCCGATGTCGGTGAGTTCGGTGTCGAAGGTGTCGCAGAGTTCTTGCAGGGCGGGGATGTTTTCAGGGGCAACGGCAAGCACCATGCGTTCCTGTGCTTCGGAGAGCCAGATCTCCCATGGAGCAAGACCAGGGTATTTGAGTTTAACTTTTTTCAGTTCAACGTTGCAACCAATGTTGGATGCCATCTCACCAACTGCGGAAGATAAGCCGCCCGCGCCGCAATCGGTGATATCGTTGTACAAGCGCAGATCGCGGGCACGGGTGATGACGTCGATGAGTCCTTTTTCGACGATGGGATCGCCGATCTGAACGGATGCGCCAGCGACTTCGCCTGTCTGCGCATCCATGGTCATGGAGGAGAAGGTCGCGCCGCGCAAGCCGTCACGTCCTGTGCGCCCGCCGAGGACAACGACTCGGTCACCGACTTGGGGATTTTTGCGGTGCAGTCCCTTCGGGGCGATGCCAACGCATCCGCAAAAGACGAGGGGATTGGCGGCGTAGCCTTCATCAAACAGAATTGCGCCGTTGACGGTGGGGATGCCAATCTTGTTTCCGTAATCCTGCACGCCTGCAACGACTCCGCTCATGATGCGTTTGGGGTGGAGTACGCCTTCAGGCAGTTCATCGAATGAGACGTTTTGTTTGCCAAAGCAAAGCACGTCCGTGTTGGCGATGGGTTTGGCGGAGACGCCGAGGATGTCGCGGATGACGCCGCCGACGCCCGTATTCGCGCCGCCGAAGGGTTCGATGGCAGAGGGGTGGTTGTGCGTTTCGGCTTTGAAGGAGATTTCGAATTCTTCGTCGAAGTCGATGATGCCTGCGTTGTCGACAAAAGCGGAGATGACCCAGGGGGCGTTGATCTTGTCGGTGGCGGATTTCAAATATGTTTTGATTAGCGAGTCTATGGTTTGCGGGTAATTGGTACTTGGGGATTGGTAATTACCAATTACCCAATTACTAATCTCAATCTTTGCCTTGAATGTCTTGTGAACACAATGTTCGCTCCACGTCTGCGCGATGGTTTCAAATTCGACGTCGGTCAGGTCGCGGTTTTCTTTTTGGCAGTAGGCGCGGATGGCTTGCATCTCGGCGAGGTCAAGCGCGGCGCGGCGGTCTTTGGAGAGGGCGAGGAGTTCGTCGTCGCTCAAGTTGCGGATGGTGATGGTTTCGACTTGTCCGCTGGATTCGGCTTCTTCAGGGAAGGAGGGTTCGATGCTGCCGATCTTCCAGTGTTGAATGACGGGGTTGGCAAGTAGAGTAGCGGATATGGAAGCGGATAAGCGGATGGAATCGGATTGGGAAACGGATGGGTCGAAGTAGAGAATGAATTGTTGACCCGTGGCGGCGCGGCGGACTCCGTTGATTCCCAACTCATGTGCGGCGCGGACAATTTCGGCGGCGACGGGGTCGGTCACGCCGGGGCGAAGGGAAACTTCGAGAATAACAGAATCAGGCTCGGGCGGAGTCGGAGGCGCAGATATTTCCTCCCATGCAATGGTTTGGGTAACCGGGTCGCTTAAAAGTTTGAGAGCCAACTGCTGCAATTCTTCCTGCGACAGTTGGCCCTCGACAAAGTAGAGGTTCCGCACCTGAATACTCTTCAGGTGCAGAAATCCAAGCGCGTGAGCATCTTTCAAGAGCCCGTCACCTCGTGGGTCATCGGTTTTATTGTGAACAAGAAATTTATAAATCGGCATATGAACCTGTTGTGGATGGGCGACATTTTACCCCTATGGATTTGTCTAGTCAAACGATTTGTCTTACAGCTTCACAGGAACCTGCGCCAAAACATAATCGACCATTTTTTGCGGGATGTTGACACCGGTTGTTGTGATACTGTTACGAAATTCCATTGTGTGATTGATCTCGTTGACTGTGAGTCCATTTTCAGTCTCAAAAAGATCAAGCGCAAGCAATCCCTCTCCCACAGCGTATGCGGCACGATGACATAATTCCGCTATCTCATCAGTAACAGGACAATTCGTAGCAATGCCGCCGCGCGCGGTGTTTGTGATCCAGTTTTCGGACGACCGATAGATGGCACAGATCGCTTCATTACCAACAACAAAGGCGCGAATGTCGCGTCCGGGTTTGTTGATATATTCCTGGATATAGAAGATTTGATGATTAACTCCCAATGTGGCTTTGTGCTCGATCAATGCCTCTGCCATTTCGCGGTTTTCGATTTTCGCCAGCAGACGTCCCCACGAGCCGACGACAGGTTTCAGCACACAGGGATAGCCCATCGCCTCGATCGCCCGAAGAGCAGACTCCTCATCAAAAGCCATCAGCACTCTGGGAGTTGGGATTCCGTTCTTCGCCAGGATCTGGCTCGTGATGTATTTGTCGCCACATCGTTCCGCGACGACAGATGAATTTACAACAGGAATTCCATGCGCCTCAAAGATGCGCGAAATATAAAGCCCGCGCGAATAGGAGATAGAGCGTTCGAAAAGAACATCGATCTGTTCCGGAAGTTGGTTGATATCGAAGAATGTATCGCCATCGTTGACGCGGATAATATCCACATCAGGTTGTTTTTCCAATTCCTCCAGCAGATATTTTTCCTCTGCACGCAGGCGGGTATATAAAAAGCCGACACGTATCATTGTTACTCCTTATATTACGTCATTGCGAGAAGCGTCATTTGTGACAAAACAATCCTTCAACACAGGAAGTTACTCCGACCTTCGATCTCACAACGACACACTTGAAAATCAGAGTCTTCGAATAACACTTTCCATCACCTGCCTCGTTGTCAGGTTCCCGCCCAAATCCGGCGTGGATTCTCCATCCGCGATACAGGCATTCACCGCGTCGCGCAATCGTTCCGCGAATTCATTTTCGTTCAGATACTCAAGCATCATCGCCGCGGCGAGGAATGTAGCAATAGGGTTCACTTTGCCTTTGCCAACCAAAGTTGGCGCGCTGCCATGTACCGGTTCAAATACTGCAGTATTCACACCAATATTTCCTGATGCCGCGACGCCCAGTCCGCCGGCAAACATACAGGCTTCATCACTCAGAATATCGCCGAAAAGATTCGTTGTGACAATCACCTCAAACTGCTCCGGCGCGCGGACAAGTTCCATGGCACAGGTATCCACAAGCATTTCATGCATCATAATGTCGGGATATTCTTTTGCAACATCCAAAGCAACTTCACGAAACAAACCACAAGTCTGCCGCAGAACATTGGCTTTATGGATCACATGTACAGACTTGCGATTTGTTTGCCGCGCCAGGTCAAAAGCTTTACGAATGATTCGCTCTGCCCCATGGCGCGTGATCACCCGTTCAGTGATTGCACGATTGCCATCTTCTTCCAGTCGCTCAATGCCTGAGTACAGCCCTTCCGTATTCTCACGGACAATGATGAGGTCGATGTTCGATCGCGAGGATGTATGAGGGATAGATCGGATCGGTCTCAGGTTCGCGTATAATTCAAGAGACTGGCGCATCCGCACAACGGGGGAGAAATAATCCGGGACATTGGGCGGTGTGGTCACAGCGCCAAACAAGGCAGCGGAAGAGCAGCGTATTTCATTCAACGTTGAATCAGGTAATGGGGTATCGAAACATTGATAGGCGCCGAAGCCAATATCCGCACGGACGAATTCAAAATTCAAAGGCAAAGCACGCAAGACTTGTTCAGCGCAGTTAATGACTTCCGGCCCGATACCATCACCGGGAAGCAAGCAGATGCGATAACTCATGCAAGTACTTCCTGAATGTCGTGCATTTTAAGGAAATTGACAATGCCGCCTGCGTCTGCGATCTTTAATACAAAATCAGGTAATGGGTTGGCTTGATAGCGGCGGCCATTCGTGCGGTTGATGATCTCACCCGTCGATAAATTCACTTCAACATCATCGCCTTCAGAAATGCCCACTGCTGCTTCAGGGCATTCCAAGATCGGCAGACCGATGTTGACAGCATTGCGAAAGAAAATACGCGCGAACGAGGCGGCAATAACGCATTTTGCCAGCGAACCTTTGATGGCAATCGGCGCATGTTCACGAGACGAACCACAGCCAAAGTTTTGTCCACCTACGATTACATCACCGGGCTGTGCATTCTTCACATATTCCGGTTTGACTTCACAAAACACGTTCTTCGCCAATTCCAAAGGATCGATCGTAATGTTGTAACGACCGGGAATGATCTCATCGGTGTTCATATTTTCTCCAAACGTCCAGGCTTTTGACATAATATTTTCCTTAATTTTGCAATTTTGTTGCGACCAAAGCGAACCAATCTTCAGATTATTGGAAATTGCTTCGGTGGAAAAGCGCCGCATCGCAACGATGTATTACAAGCATCCGCGCGGGTCCGTGATTCGCCCCGTCAATGCTGTTGCCGCAGCCGTTGCCGGGCTTGCCAGATAAATCTCCGAAAGCGGACTACCCATACGCCCAACAAAGTTACGGTTCATAGTAGTCAATGCGCGTTCGCCCGGTGCCAGGATGCCACCGTGACGCCCGATGCACGCGCCACAGCCGGCGCCCGTGACAATACACCCTGCATCTATGAGGATTTCAATCAAGCCGTTCTTGAGAGCTTTCTTATAAATACGAGCACTGGCAGGAGTAACGATGACACGCGTCAGAGGGTTGACCTTCCTTCCTTTGAGAATATTCGCCACGATTTCCAGGTCCTCATAACGTGCGTTGGTGCAGGTGCCAATATACACTTCATGCACTTCCAGCCCTTCGACGGCCATCAGCGGCTTGACATTGTCCACATCGGGATGACAGGCAACCTGCGGGGCTAGGAGCGAGACATCAATCTCAAGAACGCGCTCATAGCGCGGGTTGGCTGGCACAATCCGCTCAAACGGACCCTTGGCAGGCGTCTCATTTTCGAGATAAGCAATAGTCACATCATCGGCAGCGATCAAGCCACACTTCGCCCCGATCTCTGTGGACATATTCGGGAAGATGATGCGTTCATGCATCGGCAGGTTATCGATGTATTCGCCGCCGAATTCCACTGAACGATAGGTACCACCATCCATGCCGAGCAAACCAGCAATGTGGATCATGACATCCTTAGCGTAGACGCCTGGTTGTGTGTGTCCGCTCAGTTCCACGCGGATCGTTTCGGGAACTTTGAACCAGCACTTTCCCGTGACCCATGCCACACCAATCTCGGTCGAACCGAGTCCCGTGCCGAAGGCTCCCATGGCACCGTAGGTATTCGAGTGCGAATCTGCGCCGATAATGATCGAGCCGGGCGTGACGAATCCCTCTTCGAGCATCACCTGATGGCAGACTCCCTGCTGAAACAGGTGTGGCAGTTGCTGTTCCTTCACAAAATCAAGGATCTTGCGATGGTTCTCTGCCGCCAATATATTCGGGGCGGGGTATGCATGGTCAAGATGTAGAACAATCTTATTCTTGTCCAGGATCGGTTTGCCAATTTCGCGGAACGCCTTGATCGCAAGCGGTGTAGTATTGTCGTGGCTCATGATGTAGTCCACATCCAACAACACAATTTCACCTGCCTGTACAGTCCCGCCAGCCCGGCGTGAAAAGATTTCTTCGATCAGTGTGCCCATAATTTCTCCGTTGATTTGTATACAGTGGTCGAGCAGCCGTGAGTACTTGCCGTGAAAGGTATATCAGGACCACAACATTTCAAGTTAGTCATTGCCCACATCCAATAATTGATCTCGATATGCCTCAAAAAGCATGAGACCACTTCTTGATGAGCGATCATTTATTACTCCCGCTATATTTCTTCAGCACCATGCGTGTCTCCGTCCGCTTGACACCTTGCACAGTACGGATTTCTTCGATTAGGTTGTTTAACGCAGCAACATTCTCCACATTCACAAAGGCACTGATATCATGGTCGCCAGTCACTTCATAGACACTGGACACATTCGAAAAACCGCGCAATCGCCGCACCACCGCAGATGTATATACATGCGACTCGACCTCCAGCATGACCAGCGCACTGATGTCGTGCGGGATAACATCGATCTTCCTTCCCGTAACCTGCTCGGCGATCTCCAGAATATCGGCATCGAAGAGCTGTTTACGTTGGTCGCCTGTATTCTTGATGCGCGTGACGATCATTTCCAATTCTGCCGCGCTAACTTCAATTCCGTACTCCTCCAAGCGGGCGGCAACAGCGGTCTTGCCGGTATATTTATCGATTACGATCTTGCGTTCCCGCCCCAGAACAGATGGGTCGAATGGTTCATACGTGCGCGGGTCTTTGAGAATGCCGTTGGTATGGACTCCGCTTTTGTGACTGAAGGCGTTCTGTCCGGTGATTGGTTTGTTGGGAGCCAGGAAGAAGCCTGTTACTTTTTCCAGATAACTTGAAAGTTCCATCAAAGGCTGGATTTTATATTTTTCGGTTCTTTCCAGGTTATGAAAAGCAAGGATTGTCTCCGCCAAGTCGGGGATTCCCGTGCGCTCCCCCATTCCATTCACGGTAGTGTGAATACAGTCTGCTCCTGCGCGGATACCTGCCATGGCGTTCGCCAGCGCCAGACCGTAATCATCGTGACAATGCAGGTCGATTTTGCAGGGCAAAAGATTCTTTCGCAGCTTTTGCACGCGCTCAAACATGGTGTGTGGTTGCATAATTCCGAGCGTGTCAGCAAAACTGATGCGGTCCGCGCCGGCTTTGATGGCAACGTTGCACACCTCCACGAGAAAGTCAAAATCTGTGCGAGTGGCATCCTCAGGCGTGTAACGGACATTCAAGCCTAGACTCTTTGCATAACATACATGCTCTTGAATAATGGCAAGTGCTTCCTTTTCAGATTTGCGTAGTTTTGAGTCGAGATGGATTTTGGATGTCGCGTAAAAAATTGCCACGCGATCTACACCGCAGGCTTTGGCGCGGTCAATGCTCAGGCGTGTGGCGGTCGAATGGGCAACAATCTCCGCCCGAAGGTCGAGAGAGGCGATACGTTCGATGGCACGGGCAACATTCGGTGAAACGGATGGGTCTCCCGCTTCGATCATATCCACGCCGACGCGGTCCAGCATTTTGGCGATTTCCATCTTTTCATCCACGGTAAAGTTGACATAAGGGGTCTGTTCACCTTCGCGCAAAGTTGTATCTAAAATCTCAAGCATGAGTGCTCCTTGCAGGGCGGTATTAATATCGCCCTGCAGCAAAACAAAAAGCGCCATCCGTTGTCGGATGGCGCTTTGACGGCATAACAGATAAATACGCAGAAAGAACTACACTAAAGCATTATCCTTTTTCTGTTCAACCGGAACAAGCCCAATCCCGACAACCGAAGTTGCAGAAATGGGCTTGCGCTTTGACTTGGCTTCCATCAGGATACTTGCTTTATCGCGAAACATATTGGGCGGAATTCTACCCGCGATGTGAAATATGTCAATAGTTTTGGAATACCCGTTTGGGTAAAAAGTCTTCAATAATGATTACCCATGCGGGTAGTAGTATTTTCTTTTTCAATTTGTATGATTTAAAGAATTTATCAACTCGTCAAATTTAGATGCTGATGATTTTTCTTCAAATGTACATGGTGAAAATCGTTGGGATCACATTACAAGAGGTGTATCATGTCAAATAAACACGGATCGTCCAAAACGGAGGATGACCAGCGCGCACAGTCTGGTGCTTTCAATTGGCTGACCGCCGCAGATACAAAGTCATGGCTGGAGGAGCACGACGCCTGTGCGCTGGTCGCTGCCATTCGTAAGAATGGGGAAGCCACACATGGCAATCTCAAACGGGCCCTCGCCGCCCTTAGCATCATGGGACACCGCAGCGGTGAGGTCAACGGGGAAGGCGATGGCGTTGGCGTATTGACGGACATCCCGCGCCTGTTGTGGTCGCAAGCGCTGGAGCAAGAGGGGAAACCTGGCTGGCTCGCGGAAGATCGGCGCTTTTTTGTGGGGCACTTGATGATCCCCAACATCAATCGAGATTTTAATACAGAAGCGACAGTCATCAAGCTGTTGCAGGAGAGTGGCGCCGATCTATTGCTGGAACGCCCCATCCCCACCCGCCCACAAGCATTGGGCAAGATGGCGCGTTTGCAGGCTCCACGCCTCTGGCAAGTCGCGGGCATGATGCGACAGGGCCCCCTGGAGAATGTCGAGCGCACACTGTTCGATCTGTTGCTCAAAATCGAAAAAGAGACCCATATCAGCGTGGCGTCGCTTTCCAGCAATGTAGTTGTGTATAAAGTCCGCGGCTCAATCGAAACGTTGTATCAGTTCTATCCCGAATTGCGGAACCCCGATTTCACGACAACAATCACCATCGGTCATGCGCGCTATTCGACCAATACTGCCACCAGTTTCGAACGCGTGCAACCGTTCAACTTACTTGGTCACAATGGTGAGATCAACACCATCGCCCGCCTGCGTGAACAGGCACAAATGCTCGGCGTGAATCTTGTTGATGGCGGCAGTGACTCACAGGATTTGGATCGGCTGCTTGCCACATTAATCCACCGCTACCACTTCACACTAATAGAGGCGATGGAGATCGTCTTTCCACCCATTCTCAGTGAAGTGGAAAAACTTTCTCCTGAACTGCAAACCGTTTACAAATATTACCGTCAGGCGTTCGGTCCGTTCGCGCAGGGACCGGCGGGCATCATTTCACGTCAAGGCGATGAATGCGTCTTCAGCGTGGATGCGCTCGGTCTGCGCCCGCTCTGGTTTGGCGACACCGAAAAGGAATATTTCTTTTCGTCGGAAAAAGGTGTCTATCATCTTGACACGATGCACGTTGACCCTGTACCGCTCTCGCCGGGTGAAAAGATGCGCATCCGTGTACGGCGCGGCCAGGCAGTGGAAGTGCTGGACTATCCCGCCATCCAGCAGCGAATCCTCACCCTGACGCTGCGCCGCTTCGGTTCTTTGGAGACGCTGAACAAACGCCTCGCCCAATCCACGTCTGCAGCTGTTCCTAACCATTCAGTATCAGCCGCCCCTCATCCTTCTTCCGCGATCAATCTCGATAATCGTATGTCCGCCTTTGGCTGGGGACGCGAAGATCGCGAGTGGATTCAGGAACTCGCCAAAAATGGCAGCGACCCGATCAGCTCACTTGGCTACGATGGTCCACTGGCGCCGCTCTCGAAGGAACGGCAGAACATTGCTGATTATTTCAAGGAAGCGGTCGCGGTGGTGACCAATCCCGCCATCGACCGCGAGCGTGAGGTCGAACATTTTTCGACACAGATGATTCTCGGCGCGCGCCCGCCATTGATCCCTGGCGAAATGGAGCAGGAGGTCACGCTTACCTTCGATACGCCGATATTGCTGGACGATACAAAAGAAATGTACACTCACATTTCGGACAAATCCGGTTTCACGACCCTCAATACTGTAATGCAGCAATATCCTGCTTCACAAATCACTAATATCCAAACAATAACTCTCGAAGGCGAGTCCACAACGCAGGCGCTCGAGCGCATCGCCCAAAGCGCAGTAGATGCCGTTCGCAACGGGAGCAGGTTGATCGTTCTGAATGATGCGGATGCATTCCTGGGAGAAAACGGCTGGGTGGACCCTGTCCTGGTCATTGGTGTGGTGGACCGCGCGCTGCGTCTATCGTTCATCGAAAATTCGCCAGCTGACTCCCCCACCCCCATTCCGTTGAGCGACAGCGGCAGGATCGATCTGGGACTCATGGCATCGAATCCGCAAGTCAATTTGCGACGGCAGGCGGGCATCGTTCTCCGCAGCGGCGCTATCCGCAACCTGCACGACTTGATCATGTGTATTGGCATGGGTGCAGATGCAGTTGTGCCATACTTGATTTTTGAAGAAATCCTAAAGACGGCAAATTTGACACTCGAAGAACAAAGTGCACGCATAAAAAACACTTTGAAGGCGTTGCGTACAGGAATCGAGAAATGCATCAGCACAATGGGTATTCATGAAGCGCGGGGGTATGGACGTCTGTTCGCCAGCATCGGTTTGAGTAACGCCATCGCACTTACCCTCGGAACACCCAATTATGCCGGTTCAGACCAGGGCGGGCTGACCTGGGAACATCTGGATACTGACATTACTGCGCGCAAAGCCAGTTATCACAGCACCGGGCGCAGCGACCTCTCACGCGTGAATCATTTTTATCCCAAGGTTTGGAAGATGGCAGGCAGGCTTGGCAAGGGAGAAGCGGATTGGCGCGCCTACGAAGAGCACGTCGAAAATACAGCGAAAGCCAATCCGGTGACGATCCGCAACATCCTTGATTTTCGGTACGACCCCAATTCAAGGGTTGACCCGAGTCAAGTGGATTTGGGGGTCACATCGCATCGTTTGCCATTCCTGATCTCATCCATGTCATTTGGGTCGCAAGGTGAGACGGCGTATCGCGCCTATGCCGAAGCCGCACTCCGTTTGAACATGCTCTCGCTTAACGGCGAAGGCGGCGAGATCCCCGACTTGCTCGGCAAATATCCGTTTAACCGCGGCGTTCAAATTGCTTCGGGACGTTTCGGCATTACAGCCGAGACCATCAATGCCACGAACTTGATCGAGATTAAGGTCGGTCAGGGCGCGAAACCCGGCGAAGGCGGACATCTCCCCGCCCGCAAGGTGACTCAAAAGATAGCCGCGGCTCGCCATGCCCGCCCCGGCGTGGACTTGATCTCGCCCTCTAACAATCACGACATTTATTCCATCGAGGATCTGGCGCAGTTCATCGAAGAATTGAAGACCATCAATCCAAAGGCGCGCGTTGCGGTCAAAGTGCCTGTCGTGCCGGGCATTGGCATCATTGCCGTCGGCATTGCCAAAGCGGATGCTGATATCATCTGCCTCACCGGCTATGACGGCGGAACAGGCGCGGCGCGCTCACACTCGCTGCGTTATGTCGGTCTGCCTGCGGAGATCGGCATTGTGGATGCGCATCGCGCTTTGACCGAGGCGGGGCTGCGCGAACGCGTCGAACTCTGGGCCGACGGCGGGGTCCGTTCCGCAGCGGACGCGGTCAAGTTGATGTGTTTGGGCGCGAATCGCGTCGGGTTGGGTACGCTGCCCATGGTGGCAATCGGCTGTACGATCTGCCGCGACTGTCAAAGTGGGACCTGTCATACCGGCATCACCACACAAATCGAAACGGCGGAAGATGCGCATGCCAAAGGCATCAAACATTTTGTGCCGCGCGATTTCGAACAGGCAGTGGGGGCATTGACCAATGTATTCAACGGACTAGGGGAAGCCATGCAAAACATCGTGGCAAGGTTAGGGTTTGAAAAAGCACAGGATATTGTCGGGCGCTCCGATCTGCTGCAACAAATTTCTCACTATGAACAGATCGATCTACGGGATATGCTCGTCACTGTGGAGGAATATCTCAACGCCAAGCCGATCCCTGTTGAAATCCCCTTGCACGAGATGACACTCATCGACCGTGGACCACTACACCGCCCGCGCAACCATCTCACCACGGTCATCTCCAATTTAGTGATGGAAAGTTTCACCAATTATCGACAGGATACGGTTCTCTTCGAGGATGACAAGGTTACTCCCGTGGACCGCGCCCTCGGTACGCATCTTACCGGCGCTCTCACTCGCTACCGCAAAAATTGGGACTGGCTGCCCGGTCATGGCGGCGTGGGCGGTCACCGTGAGACCTGGCTACCGCCGCTTGGCGAGGAGGATACGCGTTCCATTCCCGCTACTGCCCTGCGCTTCTTCAGTAGTTCCGTCCCCGGCAATGGGCTCGGCGCGTATAATGCCGACCCGATCCGCATCGTCGTCGAAGGCGGCGCGCAGGATGGCGTGGCAAAGGGCATCTCCGGTGGGCGGGTGGTCATTCTGAAGGGCTACAACCATGATGGTTTATTGATCGATGGCTCCGTGGGTAAGAGCCTAGCCTATGGAGGCACGCATGGGACGGTCATCGTGCAGGGCAACGCCGACTCGCGTGCCTGCATCCGCCTCTCCGGTGCAGATGTCATCATCGGCGGCGAGATCAAAAAACCGCTCAACGACAGTCTGGGCTTTATCGGGGCGCGCGCCAACGTCAAAGGATTCCTGTGCGAATATATGACCGCCGGACGCGTTGTCGTATTGGGAGACCCCGGCCCGTGGATGTGTGCGGGGATGACCGGCGGCGTCTTGTACCTACGCATCCAGCCGCACCTCAACTTCGATCAAGCAGCGATCCAGCGTCGGCTGGCAAAAGGAGCGAAGGTCGTCATCCAGGAAGTGAGAGAAAATGATCTGGCAAATCTGCGTGAACTATTGACAGTGTACGCGGAGGAACTTAAACAAAATCACCAGGTGGAAGAAGCTCAGAAAATCCTTGGCCTGTTGATCGACTGGAAGAACACATTCGTTCGGATAGTGCCGCAGGGACAACAGGAAGATCAACGATTCGCAACCGAGTAAACCACTAATGCAACGCGAGATTTATCTCGCCGACAATTTGGCTCTCCTCGCATAAAGGCGGCTGATGGGCGACAAACCCCGGTCGCCTTTATGTGTTTCCGTCATACTGCTCCATTTGGGTAGGAAAAGGCCGCTCAATCTGTGTACTTGATGGCAGTCGTCTACTCAATATTCTCCATTGGGGTAATAGTCGTCGTTTCCCGAATCCATACAATAAATTCCATGAAATTATCTTTTGCAGTTCGAGGAATGAGGTAACTGTGTTCTTTACATTATTTATCTTCATATTCGCGTACATCATGATCGCCAGTGAAAAATTCCCGCGCCATTGGGTCGCATTGATCGGCGGCGGATTGCTGATCTTATTTGGAATTCTGAGTCCGTTTGAGGCGTTTTTGTATATTAACTGGGAAACACTGGGCTTATTGGCTGGCATGTTCTTCCTCGTTTCCATTCTGCAAGAAGCAGGCTTCTTCTCGTGGCTGGCGATGAAGTCTTTGAAAAAATTCGACTATCACCCAGTTTCACTTTCCGCCATTTTGATCTTGTTCGCCGCGGTCATGGCAATGTTCATAGACAGCATCACCGTGATGTTGTTCCTCTCCGCGCTCACACTGCAACTCTGTCGATTACTGAAGCTCGACCCGGTCCCGTTGATCATCGCAGAAGTATGTGCTGCCAACACTGGCGGTGCAGCAACTCTGGTCGGTGATCCCCCAAACGTCATTCTTGGCACCACTCTTGGATTCAACTTTGCTGACTTTCTGACCCATACCGGACCCATCTCTGCCGTTGCATCACTCATGCTGCTTGGCATGTTCTACTTCACAAACCGTAAAGCCTTGATGAATGCCCACAGCTTGTTGACGGAGGAAACCATCAATAAGATCGAAACGCTGCACAATGAACCGCTCCATGCGCATCTGACTCAGGTGGGGCTGATCGGTTTTCTATCGGCTGTGATTCTGCTCGTGATCCACAACCCGCTTGCCGAGTGGACGGGTATTCACATCAACACGGCGATGTCCGCTTTGATCCCTGCCGGGTTCGCCTTGATCTCCCTGCGCAACGACGACCGCCGTAAGACTCTGCTCAAGGTAGATAGCGAAAGCATCCTGTTCTTCGCTGGTTTGTTCGTGTTGATCGGCGGGCTGGAAAAGATCAATGTCTTTGAATCAATGGCGGGCTTCCTGGCAAACATGGCAGCCTCCAATCACAATAGTCTGGTAATGACTCTGCACTGGGTGCCCGGTCTCGCCAGCGGAATTGTGGATAACGTACCGTTGGCGCTTGCTATGAGCTATGTGCTCAAAGACCTGGCGCAGATCCCTGGCATGCCCGCGCTGGGGCTGATGGTCTGGTCCCTGGCATTGGGAATTGACATTGGCGGCAACCTCACCCCCATCGGCGCCTCTGCAAACGTCGTGGCTTATTCATACATGGAACGCAACCACGGCTCCATCGGCTGGAGGCGCTGGCTGGGTGCGGCTGTCCCGCCTACATTGCTTATCATGATCTTCGCCTCGATTGCCGTGATGGCAAAAGCATACATCGGTTGGCATTAGGAAATCACCTGTTTTAGCAATACAGGTTTTCAAGAATAACTTTGGAAGAAGGAGAGACAAACATGAAATACTTACTCAAAAATCGCCTGCTCGTTTTGTTTTTGGCGGTCATCCTGACTCTGGCATTTGCTACGCCAGTACTTGCCGATGATGGAGGTCCCACCGCCGAAGAAGTCGGCGATCTTACATTAGGACTCAATATTCTATGGATGATCCTGGGCGGCTTCCTAGTATTCTTTATGCAAGCTGGTTTTGCCCTGGTGGAGACTGGCTTTACCCGTAACAAGAATGTGGCGCACACTATGATGATGAACATGATGGTATTCTGTATCGGCGCCATCGGCTACTGGCTGACCGGTTTTGCCTTCCAGTTCGGCGCGGTCAATGCTGCCTACCCGGAAGTTGTACGCGCAGGTGTTATCGCTGGTGAGTGGGCGCACTCCCCCATTACCCTCGGTGATTGGACCGGCTTGCTTGCTGAACCTCTGATTCGATTCGGGCAGCACGGTATTCTCGGTGGCAGCGGTTTCCTCTTGGGTGGATTGGGGGCGAATGCAGGTTTGCTCGCATTCTTCCTCTTCCAAATGGTCTTCATGGATACTGCCGCGACCATCCCCACCGGCTCAATGGCAGAACGCTTGAAGTTTATTGGCTTTGTACTCATGGGACTGTGGGTCAGCATGTTCATCTATCCGCTTATTGGAGGTTGGATCTGGGGCGGTGGTTGGTTGCAGAATCTGGGTCGTAGCATTGGCCTTGGCAATGGCGCAGTAGACTTCGCAGGTTCTGGCGTCGTCCACATGATTGGTGGTTCCATCGCACTGGCAGGCGCGATTGTGATCGGTCCGCGCATTGGGAAGTACAACAAGGACGGTTCCGCCAACACGATCCCCGGGCATAGCATTTCATTGGGTGTACTCGGAACGATCATTCTGTTCTTTGGTTGGTTTGGATTCAACCCCGGTTCCTCTCTTGGGTTTGTGGGTGGCTTCCGCAACCTAGCGGTCCTTGCAGCGATCAACACCCTCATGGCCGGTGCAGCAGGCGGTGTGGCTGCCATGACCTATGCCTGGCTGTTTGGTCTCACCCGAAAACCAGATCCCGGTCTGTCAGTCAACGGCATTCTTGCCGGTTTGGTCGCGATCACTGCTCCTTGTGCCTTTGTAGACTCATGGGCTGCCGTCGTCATTGGCTTGATCGCTGGCATTATCGTTTGTTGGGCAACTGCCTTGCTCGATAAATGGCATATCGATGATCCCGTTGGCGCCGTGCCCGTTCATTTTTTCAACGGATTGTGGGGTGTGTTGGCAGTTGGCATTTTTGCGAATGGCAATCCCGACACAGCCGCATGGAACGGTGTTGAATCCGCTGTGACCGGTCTGCTCTATGGCGGCACGACTCAAATCCTGGCGCAGGTTGCCGAAGTGACTAGCATCTTCGTCTTCGCCTTCGGACTATCGTTTGTATTCTTCAAGATCCTTGCAGCACTCAAACTCCTGCGCGTCTCACGCGAAGTGGAACTGCAAGGGCTGGATATCCCCGAAATGGGGGCACTTGGCTACCCCGTGGATTGGGAGCCGTCCGATCTTGAGAATGAAAAGCAGATTGCTCTTACAGCCGCTAACAAGGCATTTGGGGCTGCAGATTAATTGATTTCTTCCAGGTAGCTCGACTCCTTGATAGCGGACGGCTGGGAGGTTTCTCCCAGCCGTCCAAAGATTTAAGGGGTCAGCTTTCTTTCCCAAGCAGACGCGAATTGATTTCCTGCACGTCTGCAACATAACGAGACAGATCGTTTCGCAGGTGTTCCGCGCTTTCATAACGCAGGCGGCGAGCCAAAAAGAGGAATTCATCGCTCCCAAACGCAGGCATGGTAACGTCCTTGGAATTGCCGCGCACGACCCGCAGGGAATCGATCAGCCACCGCAGGAAAGTGTGCGCCTTGCGCAGGCGGATGTAATCATCCCTGGAAAGAATTCCGGCATCATGCAGTGCAGACATGGCTTTGCGCATGTTAGTCACGCGCAAAGAGGGAGTCCGGGCACCATGATTGATCTGCAATCCCTGGATTAAATACTCAATATCCACAATCCCGCCAGGGCTGAATTTGGCGTTGAAGGTGCCGCCGGTCACCAGATGCCGGACCTGCCGCTCACGCATAGCGCGCATGGCGGCCACGTCGAAGGGACCGCTTTCATAGGCATATACATCCCGCAACCTGCATAATTCATCAATCAGTTTTTCAGCGCCGGTGATCGGGCGCATCTTGACCAATGCCTGTCGCTCGTATGCCCATGCAGGACCGTCTGGCGCGTAATATTTTCTGAACGAGTCAAACGAAACTGCCATACTGCCCGCTTTGCCATATGGGCGTAACCGCAGGTCGATATGAAAGATACCCTCCTGCCGAGTGTGAATGGAATTGTCGATCGAACGCATCAACTGTTCAAAGTATTCCGCGGTGCTGATTGATTCCGGGCCGGTTGTCCGTCCATCGCCCGCGTAGACCAACATCAATTCGATATCGGACGCAAAACCCAGCTCCCGTCCGCCGCATTTGCCGAGTGCTAGAAGGGCCAGCCCGCACGGTTCGCCGCTGTTCAGGAACGGGCGTCCATGGATGGCGCGCAATTCCGACTCGCAACGCGCCAGCGCTGTGACCACTGTCACTTCGGCGAGATCAGTGAGTTCAAAGCCAAAATCATCGATCTCCTTCGTTAACCCGAGGATATGGCGCATATCAATGCGGAAGAGTTCGCGGTCTTTGAAGGCGTTCAAAGTGGCACGCCAATCGGCATATGTAACATCACCAACTTTAGTGTGCTCGAGCGCGTTTGCCAATTCCATCTCTAGCTGCGATCTGGATTTGGGCGTGGACAGTTCCTGCACTTCCTTTACAACCGGGAAAAGATTGGCGTACTGCATCCGCAGAAAATCCTCCCAAAGAAAATTGCTTACGCCAAGTAAACGCGCCAACGCATTGAGCACATCCGGTTTCTGGATGGAGGATACTTCATCGAACCAGTTGGGACGTTGAAAAAGCTGTATAAGAAACTCACGAAAATGCAGCAGCGCTACCGAGGGATTTGGCGAATGTGGTAATAGATGTGTAAAGTGCTTGATCAACAATACAGCTGTGCGCAGTTCGCGCTGCTTTTCAGCCGATATGATTTTGTCTCCATTTTCGTCGGTGACATGCAGGATGTCTTGCGCCCGCGATCCAACGGATTGTACGATCATACGGGCAATGTATATGCGTGTCAGAGCCAGTGCATTTGTGAATTCATACAGAAATCCGATGGTATCTGGCGTATCGATCCGCAGGATGGTGTAGCGCTCATCGGTTTCATTGTCGATCTCAATCTCGATTGGCATTAGCGGAGCGACTTTGCCAGGTACGGTCTGAAACATCTGCCCCACGCGGACGGCAAGTTCGCCGCGCGCTTCGCGTCGCTGTCCGTTGCGCATCATGCGCAGAAGGTGATGAAGGTCAGACGTATAGGAATCCCAGATCGAGGCTTCAGATGGAACAGGCAGGATCGATTTGACTGTAAACACGTCCACAATTTTGCGGCGAGTATCCGGTTCGGAGGCGGAGGAAGGCCTGCGGCGTGGAATCGGGCGCTGGTTGGGGTCGAAGCGGGAAAATGTTTGCTGGCGGGATTCGGCAGGAATATCCACGAAAGGTTCGTAGGTGAAGGCGTTGCCGTCGATGATATTAAATCCAAAAACAAAAAAGAGACCGCAGATGATCGAAAGTTCGCCGGGATAATCGTAACCCACCACAGTGACGCGCCATGTATCTTTGTCAATAAGCTGAACATTCACAATAGCCGGTTTCTGTTCGTTTATACCGCGCGCCAGATCGGCGTGGCGCTGAATCTCCTCGGGGGAAAACGAGTCCACATAGCCGGCGCTGAGGCGCGCAAGGTGTTGCATCACTTGTGGTTGAGGTTCCCTGGTCGGTTCGTTACCCACATATTTCAGGTAAATAGCGCGGATGGCTCTGCGATGTTCCTCGTAACGGTGAATGAGAGCGCTGGCATTTTTAAACCCCAGACGACCCGCAAGCAATGCCAGTGCGGCCGGATCGGATGGCATGGTATAGGATTGTTGGTAATGCATCACTTGAATGTAATGTTCAATCGTACGCAGCAATGTATATCCGTCAGCAAGGATGCGGACTTCCTCGGCTGTCAGTAAACGATGTCGCGCCAGGCGCGGTAATATTTGCAGCGTGGCGCGCCCGCGCAGGTCTGGGTATTGATTGCCGTATGCAAGTTGCAGGTACTGAACAACAAACTCTACATCGCGAATGGAGCCTTCACCCAGTTTCACCTCCCCCCACTCACGCCCCTTTTGCTGGAGGATTTGCTCGGTACGCTGTTTCATTGCGAAGACACTGGCACGGACCTCTTCTGGCTCGTGGGCAAAGATATACGGTTCAACTTGAGCAAGCAAAGTTTCAGCAAGGGGAATATCCCCTGCAACAGGGCGCGCTTTGAGTAACGCTTGTTTTTCCCATAAGCGTGCATGCTTTTCAATGTATTGTAGATAACCCTCTGATGTGGTGACAAGGAATCCATCCCGGCCCCAGGGGCGCAGACGCATATCGACGCGATAAAGGAATCCTTCCGCCGTGACCTTTCCAATATTGCCGATCAGGTGCTGACCCAATTTTAGCTTTTCGATAGGATCATTGGCAGAGATGAACAATAGGTCGATGTCGGAACTGTAATTAAGCTCCTCCGCCCCATGCTTACCCAGCGCAATGACGACGAAATCACGGGTGCTGATTCCGCTCCGTCGGCTTGCAAGATCAAGGCAGGCGCGCACCAATCCATCAGCCAGGTTGGAAAGTTGTTGTGTGACGGTTCTTAAATCGTACAAAGCAAGCAGGTCGCTGACTCCGATACGCAAAATTTCGCCGCGTTGATAAAGCCGAAGCGCATCGAGCACATCACCTTCGAGCGTTTCTCCGATCACTCTGCCCGCTTCCGCTTGGATTTGTTCAGCGCTCTTGCGCTGCGTCAACGACTTACGATGATACAGCAGGGCGACATTTTTCGGGTTGCGTAAAATAATCCCGGTGAGAAACTCACTTCCTGAAAAAATCGTAACCAGACTTTCCACAACACGTGGATTCTTCGCCAATGCAGGCAGTAACGACTCGTCGCCGCTCTCGAGCAGACGCTCAAGATATACCAAGGATCGTTCCGGGTCCGCGGCGGAGGCGAGAGCGGTCCGGAGGTGAGGCTCGATGGCACCAAAAGAACTTCCAAAGCGGGATGCAATGGCGGTCATGGAAAAATCCATAAAGACATTATACTTGCGGACACCTTAAATCCCATCTCCTTCACTTTATAGATAGGTGAAAATATGCTCCATTTGGGTAATAGACGGGTACTCCTCGCCAAAATACAATGACCCTCGATATTATTTCAATCAACAACTCAAAAAAACAAGGAGCAAGAAAATGGCAAAGACTGTTGCTGATGTACTCAAACTTGGCAAAGATGTGAAGATGGTGGACGTGCGCTTTATCGACTTGCCCGGCACCTGGCAGCATTTCACCATTCCCGTACGCCGCCTCGACGAAGAACTTTTCAAGGAAGGGTTGCCCTTTGATGGTTCCTCCATCCGCGGCTTTCAGGAAATTCATGAATCGGACATGCTTTTGATGCCCGATCCTGAATCTGCCTTTATTGATCCGGTCGCGGATATCCCAACGCTGGTACTCACCTGCGATGTCTACGACCCGATTACCCTCCAGCCCTACGAACGCGACCCGCGTTATGTTGCCAAGAAGGCAGAAGCCTACGTCAAGCAGACCGGCATCGCCGATACGGTTTTTTTTGGACCCGAAGCGGAATTCTTCATTTTCGACAACGTCCGTTATGGGAGCAGCACCAACGAAGCCTTCTATCACATCGACAGCGACGAAGGCTGGTGGAACAGCGGACGGAGCGACCGCCAGAACTTCGGCGGGCAGATCTCTCCCAAACGCGGCTACTTTCCCGTCCCGCCCACCGACACCTTGCAGAACGTCCGCAGTGAAATCGTAATGGCGCTGGAAGCTGCCGGCATTCCAATGGAAGTCCATCATCACGAGGTGGCCACAGCCGGTCAGACTGAGTTGGGCATGCGGTTCACTACCCTTACCCGCATGGCAGACCAGTTGTTGGTTTACAAATATGTCGCCAAGAATGTCGCCCGCAAGAATGGTAAGACCGTCACCTTCATGCCCAAGCCGCTGTTTGGCGACAATGGCTCCGGCATGCACGTTCACTCCTCCTTGTGGAAGGGCGACACCAATGTCTTCTACGATGCTTCCGGTTATGCCGGACTCTCGCAGACTGCCAAATATTACATCGGTGGCATTCTCAAGCACGCCCCGGCCCTGCTTGCCTTGACCTCACCGACCACCAATTCATTCCGCCGCTTGGTTCCGGGTTTTGAGGCGCCCGTCAATCTTGCATATTCGCAACGCAACCGCTCCGCCATCTGCCGCATCCCGGTGACCAAGAGCACCAAAGCAAAACGCGTAGAATTCCGCGCACCGGACGCATCGAGCAATCCGTATTTGTGTTTTTCCGCCGTATTGATGGCAGGACTCGATGGCATTCTAAACCGTATCGATCCTGGTGATCCGGTTGACAAGGACTTGTATGAATTGCCCGCCGAGGAAGCCAAACTCATCAAGCAGGTTCCTGCATCTCTCGGCGCAGTGCTTGACGCTCTCGAAGCCGATCATGAATTCCTGCTCAAGGGCGATGTCTTCACTACAGACTTGCTCGAAGCCTACATCAGCTACAAGCGTCAAGTCGAGCTTGACCCGGTCCGCCTGCGCCCCACACCGTACGAGTTTACGTTATATTTTGATTGCTAACGGACAATCCATTATATTGCAAGGGCTGATGGTGGAGCCGCCTTGAACGTTCATTACGAAAGGCATGCCGAGACATCAGCCCGAAGCAATCTCCATAATCAGACCGAGGGCATGCCCTCGGTCTGATGCTAAGAAATTATGACACTCTTTTTTTCCTCCTTTATCCTCGCCATTGCCTTTTGTGCCCCGCCCGGCGTGATCACTGCAGAGACAGTTCGGCGCGGCGCGGCACGCGGATTTCTTCCGGCACTGTACGTGCAATTCGGTTCGCTCGTCGGCGACACCACATGGGCAATCATCGCACTGACAGGGTTAGCATTCATTGTGCAAAACAATATCGCCAAGATTGTTCTCAGCCTGATTGGCATTGTGCTGATGCTTAAGCTCGCCTGGGACGCGCTCAAAGACGCACGCCTTGGCAAAGAGTTGACTACATCTTCCTCTGTCTCCGAACGCGGAGACTTCAACATCGGCGCACTCCTCTCACTCGGCAACCCCATGAACATCGTTTTTTGGACAGGGTTGGGGACGACGGTCTTCGCCTCCATCTCAGGGAGGCCTGAGCCGGCCCATTTTGCCATTTTCTTCGCCGGATTTTTATTCGGTGCAATCGTCTGGTGCTTCATCATGGCAGGGCTGGTTGCATGGGGACGCAAATTCCTTACACCCAACTTTTTCCGCGTGATCAATCTAGTCTGCGGCCTTGCACTGGGCTACTTTGCCTTGCAACTCGGCTGGAAATTGCTCCAAAATCTGGCATAACCGGAACTTGCATGGAACACCAACCAATGGGAAAATCATTCTCAACACATGGAATCCCGCTGTTCGAGATGACCGCCCAGCCCTTCCCCACCTCCCCTGAAGATACCGATCCACGTCTGCTGGAAGCGTTACGGATTCTGAACCAAATCAGCAACGCCATCAACCGAATCGGCTCAGATGATGCCACCCACGACGACCTAAGTTTGCAATTGATCGTGGAAAGCGCCATTCGTGTGGTGCCGGGCTCCTCGGCGGTGATCTACACCTACGACCAATCTACCGGGGAGTTCGAAAAAGAGTCGCGCGTCTCTGCCGAACCGGAGGGACGCAAACCCATCTCGGCTTTGAATCAGCCCGATGACGCGCCGCGCCCCAACGGCATGGGGATGCGAACGATCCAGCGTCGCCATAGAAGTTTTTCCTACGAAGAACCCGATATAGACGTTCACCCTTATCATGCCGCGCTGGGTGTCAAAGCAGTGGCGTGTTTCCCATTGATCGTGGCGGAACAGGCGGTTGGGCTTCTGTATATTTATTTACATGAAGAGCGCCAGTTCACCCGCCTCGAACAACTCATGCTCGACAATTTCGTCAATCAGGCGGCAATGGCAATCTATCATGCGCGGCGGCTTGCGGGCGTGCGGCGTGACCTGATCCGCAAGGAGGAGGAACTCAATCAGTTGCGCCGCGCCGGATTATTGATCTCCTCCCGCCTTCGGCTCGAAGAAACCCTGGATTCCATTTTGCAGCTGGCGCTGGAGATCACAAACGCACAATACGGCATCTTCCGCCTGCTCGACAAAAACGGAGAGTACCTCGTCACCCGTGCTGTGAGCGGGATGCATCTGGAACGCCCGCTCGTGGAAAAACTTCCATTGAATGGAAACAGCATCATGGCACATGTAGCGCGCACGCGCGAACCGTTGTGCATCTCTGACCTGCGGCTGGAGCCATGGTCGAAAATCTATTATCCTCTTGACTCGAATTTGGAGATGCGCTCCGAACTGGCAGTTCCGCTCATTAACGCCAGCGGCCGTCTGGAAGGGGTTTTGAACCTTGAAAGTCCGCAGATGGGGGCGTTTTCCGAAGACGATAATCATATGTTGCAATCGCTGGCAACGTACGCGGTGACCGCGATACAGGAAGTGCGCCTGCTGGATGCGTTACAGGAAGCCGCACAGTTGTTGATCTCTCAGCCGACCCAAAAAGTGCTGGATCGTCTCTGCGCGATGGCAAACGACCTGCTTAACACATCATCCAGCGCGATCTGGCTGACAAACGAAACGGCCGAGATGCGACTCGCCGCTTCGGATGGTCCGACACCAAACTTCCCGGAGGCAGTAAAACAAAACAACGCGCTTCTGATTCCATTGGGCGGAGAGGCTGGGGCGTTGGGAATGTTCGGGGTGTTCAACGCAGGCACGGGTGAAGGGCGAGCCGTCGTCAGATCCGAATGGGACAAGAAAGTATTGGCGTGCCTCGCCAATTATGCCGCGCTCGCCGTGCAGAACGAATCCCGCCAGCAAGCCCTGCGCACAACACAGGAACAACACTGGACAGCGGAGACATTTGCAGCGGTCGGCGATATTTCAGCGAACCTCCTGCACAACATGAACAACAAAGTTGGGGCAATACCGGTGCGGGTGCAGGCGATTCAGGATAAGTATCGTCAAATGCTCGAGGGCGACGCGTATCTGGCGAACACATTGGCGGAGATCGAACGCAGCGCCGCCGACGCCATGCAGATCGTCCAGGAAAATCTGTCCCACCTGCGACCCATCCGCATGGAGAAGGTAAATATCGCGTCGCGCGTGGCAGACGCCATTCGCGCCATACAGGTTCCGACCGGCGTACGCATCGAAACGAACGCGCTCGCCGATCTGCCCATGGTGATTGCCGGAGGTCAAAGCCTGACGTTTGTGTTCAGGAATCTGATCGAGAATGCAATCGCCGCTATGAATGGCAACGGTTCGATTTCCATCACTGGCGCCGCCGCGGCGGAATGGGTGGAAGTCTTGGTCACTGACAGCGGTCCCGGCATCCCGCCGGAATTGCACAATCAAATTTTTGAATTGAATTTTTCGCGCACAGGTACACAGCACGGCAAATTAGGTTTCGGATTGTGGTGGGTAAAGACCTTGATGACGCGGCTTGGGGGTTCCGTCACAGTGGAAAGCGACGGGCAGCACGGGACAACGTTCCACCTGCGCCTGCCGACGGTGGAGGGTTGATGGCACAGGTATTGCGGGCGCTCGTCGTTGAAGATGACCATTCGTGGCAGCAAATTGTCAGCGAGATCCTCTCTGATTGCGGGTTGGAGGTCGAACTCGCGACAAATCTCGATGAGGCAACCCGCGCGCTTAAATCCCGGACACATCGCATCGCGGTGATCGATCTTTCCCTCTCCCCCAACGATCACAATAACATTGACGGATTGCGCGCGCTGGATGCCGTTCGCAAACTCGACCCCAACTGCCGCGCCATCCTGCTCACCGGATTTGCGACCGTTGAACTGGCGGTCACCGCGCTGACGGATTACGGCGCATTTACCTTCCTGCGCAAGGAAAGCTTTCACCGCAGCCAATTCCGCGACATCATTTATCGAATTCTCGTCAGCCCGCCGGTTCAAGCCGCGCCGACGCCTGCTCCCGTTTCAACGACATCTGCCTCCCCGCAAAAAGGACAACTCGCCCCGGTCAAACTTCCCAGTGAAAAAGCCCTCGTGGTGGAAGATGATGCCGGCTGGCGAAGCATCCTCGAGGAATTGTTAAGCGACGCCGGCTTTCAAGTCCGCACTTGTGCAAGTTTTGGCGACGCGCTCGGCTACCTGCGCCGCGAAAAATTTTCGCTGGCCGTGATCGACCTGTCATTGCAGGGAACAGTCACTGCCTGGGATAAAGACGCGCACGACCCGAACCTCGAAGGTTATCAACTGCTTTCCGCTGCACGGGCAGGCGGCATCCCCACCATCGTCGTCAGCGGTATCACCGAGACGGACGAAATCCAGCGGGTATACTCAGAATATGCCATCTCTGCCTACATTGAAAAACAAGCCTTCGATCGTGCCGCCTTCCGCCGCGTGATCGAAGAAACGCGCAAATCGCATCAATCGCTCAGCGAACTCAGCGCGCTTACCGACCGTGAACGCGAAGTCCTGGATTTGTTGGCTCAGGGTCTCACAAACAAAGAAATCGCCGAACGGCTCGTCATCACCACCAACACCGTGAAACGGCACCTGAAATCCATCTTTGAAAAACTGGATGTCCACACCCGCTCTGCCGCAACTGCCAAAGCCGCTGGAGGACAATAGGGTCATATTCAAAAAGACCAAGCCGAATCGTCGCAACAAAAACAGCCCATGGAGGCTGTTTTTGTTTTTCGGCCGGCCGAGAAAACCGGGAAACAAAATCGGAATATAATCCGTTTCGCCATGCACACCATCCTTACACGACTTTTCAGGCATAACGAGATTCCCAAAGAATATCGGGCAAATTTCATCCACCTTTACCTTGATATCGGCTGGTTCGGCATACTAAGTGGCTCAGCCGTAAACTTTATCAACGTCTACGCCACCCGTCTCGGAGCCACAGGTTTCCAAATCGGATTACTGGGTGCGGTTTCCGCTGTTATCAGCCTGTTGGTTGCAATCCCCGCAGGACGTTGGATCGAAAAACGTAACACAGCTCGGGCGGTTTTTTGGTCATCGGTCCTTTATCGTCTCGGCTTTTTTCTGTGGATTCCCCTCCCGTGGCTGTTCAGCGACCAAGTCCAGATTTGGGCGCTGATCGTACTTACATTCCTCATGGCCATCCCATTGACGCCGCTGGCAGTGGGATTCAGCGCGCTCTTCGCGGAAGCCGTCCCAACAGATTGGCGCGCCCATGTGGCGGGAGTCCGAAACATCGTATTATCCATCGCTTTCATGGCATCCTCCCTGCTCTCCGGGTACATTCTTAAGCATATGTCATTCCCGGCAGGCTATCAGGTGGTCTTTGGGATCGGCGCGTTCGGCGCCGCGATGAGCAGCTTTCACCTCTTTTTTGTCCGACCCCTGCAAAAGGATACGCCTGCACTTCCGGCCCAGCCGGGGCATGGTCCCGCCAAACAGGCAACATCTCCCTTTCAAGTGCTCCGCCTCGATATTTGGAAGACCCGTTTTCGGAACGTCCTACTTGGACTCTTCGGATTCCACTTTGGGCAATATCTGGCAATCCCTATTTTTCCGATCTACAACGTACGCGTCCTCAAATTGACCGATGACCACATTGGAATCGGCACCGCGCTTTTCTACCTGACCGTCCTGCTCGGATCGACGCAACTCAGGAGAATGGTTCATCGAATGGGACACAAAAATCTGACCGGGTGGAGCGTGGCAAGCATGGCGGCATATCCATTGATCCTTTCCCTGTCGACGGAAGTATGGCAATACTATGCCGTTTCTCTGATTGGTGGTCTCAGCTTCGCCTTGGTCTCCGGCTCATATGCGAACTACATGCTCGAACACATCCCGGCCAATGACCGCCCTCCTCACCTGGCATGGTACAACATCATCCTGAACGCCGCTGTTCTGATTGGCTCCCTCGCCGGTCCCGTCATCGCCGATCAGATCGGGCTATCGCAAGCGTTGCTCGTAATCGCTGTGCTTCGTTTTCTCTCGGGTTTGTCCATTGTGAAGTGGGGGTAGCAGGAAATGCAATTGCTGATTGTGGTAATATCAATTCATGTCCGAAAACGTTAAAGTGATTGCCACCAACCGTAAAGCAAGTTTTGAGTATTTTCTTCTTGAGAAGTTCGAAGCTGGGCTTGCCCTGCAAGGGAGCGAAATCAAGTCCATCCGCGCCGGGCAGGTCAGTCTCCAGGAGGCTTTTGTCGACATCGAGGATGGGAAACAGGCATGGCTTGTCGAAGCACACATCGCACCCTACGAGCAAGCAAACCGTTTCAACCATGATCCCAAACGCAGGCGCCGCCTGCTTCTACACAAAAGGCAAATCCGCGAACTATGGAACAATGTCCGCATCAAAGGCATGACGATTGTGCCCACACGCATCTACCTCAAGGATGGCCGCGCCAAAGTCGAGATTGCCCTGGCAAAAGGCAAGAAGGCATACGATAAGCGCGCCACCATTGCCAAGCGAGACGAAGCAAGAAGCGCGGAACGCGAACAGCGAGTCAGGTAACCACGCAACTTCATGGCTACACGATAAAGGGATGAGATATGAACCCATCAACCATCGGCGGAATCAATAACCTTCCTGAAAACGAAAAACGAGCAATCTATGCCCGTTACATTCCCAAACCTTTGCTGGAACGATTCAATCTTCCTGATATTGACTCCCAACGCATCCAATCGCACCTCAAATTCAGGTTTGCGCCCGGCTCCAGCGACGTGGAAATGAGCCTGTTCCACGAGCCATCCTTCCCCGACCCGATCTTATACGCCCACCTCGCCGATACGCTCAACGGCCAGATCCATGTTTTGCTCTACATTTTGAACGACCCCGAAGCGCCGCGTTTCGATGTCGATAAAATGCCCGACGGCTCCCCCACTCGCTTCGGCACACTCAAAAGAAATCTGGCCGCGGAACAAGCCGCGATGGAGGCAGGACTGGCTCCGGGGCAGGTGCGGCGCGGTCTACGCTTGCTGCGTCAGGCAATGGACACATTCGAAGAATTCGTCGTCAGCCTCGGGCATGATATGTATTTCGTCGAGCCGCTGTATTATCACAACGCGGTTATCTTCGAGCGTTATGGATTCGCCTATCAGGTGGGGAAACGCCTGATGGACAGCATCCAGGCTGGGTTCCAGGAGGGAGGCGACCTGTATCCGCTGCTCGATGATTCGACACCGTTCCGGTCACCCCAAGCCGTAAACCGAATCCGTTTACGATCCTGGGCAATCCACGACGGGATTCTGGGTGAGCCGTTCACCAACGTGACGATGTACAAACGGGTGGGAAAGATGGCGGGTGTCAGCACGACGCCCGGATGCGAGTGGTAAGCCTTTATTTGTAAAACCCGAACTTCGGCAGTCTCATTGGTTCGACAAATCGGATTCGTTCGCTTGCTGGGCTGATCAGGCAGGTCCTTCCATTTCGATGTAGCAGAGGAATACGCCTCCTTTGCCTGCCAAAATGTTCGCGCATCCTCCAAGAATGGTATGCGTAATCCTCGAACTCATCCTGAAACAGTGAGAAAAGATGGTCATACGTTCCGATAAACTCTTCGCGATATTTTCGGGACACTTGATGCAGGTTACTGATTACCCAGCATTTCATCTCAAACTCCCACTCATACGCTAGCCCGATAAACCGATAGTTGGATGTCACATAAGGAAAGAACGGGAACTGCCGGCAACTGAAAGCGCGGAAATCGCGCTGGCACCGGTCCGGACCCAGGCAGGCAAGCAGGATCATATTCTTTGGTATATCTGCTTTAATGCGAATACGATCCTGTGTAGTCGTTTCATCACATTCGTTGCCGCGCCATTTATGCCACAAGTCGGTATTCGATTCGAGATAGTTCCACTCGCTTTTGTAGGCGGCAGGAACAGCATGACAGATGTCGCAACAGAACGGCTTGCCGCCCGGGTTGTGAGGTGCGCATTTTTTCCCGCAATCGAGCGTGGAGATTGGGGAATCAAATCCGGCATACAGCCCGCGAATATCGGCCGGGGCAAGATCGGTTATAGACTTTAGGCCTCGCATCAACCTTCAATATAACACAGCCGGCAAAAGAAGCCCGATTTAATCATCATGCTTTGTTCCACGTCCCAGATAGGCGGTATGTATTATCGCCCGCGCGTTTGCCGCTGATCACCATTCTCTTTGTGATCTGGGTAGGATTCGCAATAGTGATTGTGGCTGTGCCGCCGGCAGATACATTCGAGGCGGCTGCTCCGACAGCGCCAACAGATACGGTAACCGTCACCCTGATATTCGCTTCCGTTGACGAGTAGGTATGCCTGACATTGCACTTGCATCTTCTCGGTCTGGGGCATTGATTGATCGCATGTTCCCGTCGAATCGTAGGGTCGATATTAAAGGCGACGGCATAGTATTCTTTTCTTTCTTCCGCTGCCGCTCCATACTGCCCCCGGGTTTGGTCCAACACTCCAAACTGCAGGAGAAGTTCCGGGCCTACTTCCTCTTCGCTGGAATCCTCCTCTACAGGGATTTTTCCAACCACTCTTTCCGTAACAGCAAGTTGTTTAGCCATATCTCTCTTCAAGCCACGCTTGAGACTCAGGGTTTTGAGAAGGCTGTCAAAGGGGTTGGGAGGCGGCGGTTCGTAAATTGGACTAAACCGAACTTTCACATTCCTGGTAAATTCCTCGTATTCCATCAAATCATTGCATCGTATGTCCAAGCCGATTTGTTCGTTGGTGTCATCCAAGGGCGCCGTAGCAGTGGAAGTGTAAACTCCATTTGCGTCCGGAGCCGAGACCGGCGTCCACGTCGTTACAGGCTGGGGCGCTCTTTCCGGCTGCAACATATAGTCTACAGCGTGATCAAAATACTTCTTCTTTAAGAATTCACCATAAAGCCATAACAGAAATAGCACCAAAATCAAGACCGCCACGAGGATCAGGACTAACAGGAATGGATTAAAAGTGATTTCCATCGTTTTTTCCTTTCGACTATTACCGAGCACAACGAAAACCGACAGCCGAATCCGGCTGTTTGTCGACAGATACGCGAATGTTTGTTATTCGATACATAACCGAATCCCAAGCGCCTCCTCTCTGGATATAGGCAGTTTCCATTGGGGTGGTTGTCCACTCCCATACATTCCCCAATAAATCATACACACCTTCTGGTGTCCTTCCCAATGGATACGATCCAACCTGCTCGGTGCCCGTGGGCGCGTACCATTCATTGGAAGCGGAATCAAGCAGGAGGATCACATTAGCGTGGTTGACGGTTGGAAATTCATCCCCATCCCAAGGCCAGGGACGACCATCCCGACCGCGTGCTGCAAGCTCCCACTCGTACGTGTCTGGCAAACGGCGTCCAAGCCACGCACAATAGGTCTCTGCCTGTTCGAGCGTTACATGGACCACCGGATGCAGGTCAAACCGGCGTTGGTCATAGAATTCAGTATCTTTGGGCTCATCACAGACGTCGACTTCAACACAGACTCTGTAATGCACGTTCGTCACCTCCATGGTTTCGATGCTGAAAGAATCGACCTTCCTCTTTTCCAACGCCGGCTCATCCTCAAATCTGGTCGAGGAATCAGTGCCAAAGATGATCTCTCCGCCTTCCAGATGCGCCAACGGACTTTCTCTGATGACTTTCTGCCGCAAATACTCATAATATGCCCATCGTCCAGGTCCCAAAACGATGATAACAATAAAAAGAGCCGTGTAAGCCAGCACGGTCCCAATCTGGTGCAGCCTTTGGCGACGTTCGGCCCTGATACTTGCTGCGATGAAATCCTGCTCAAGAACGGTAAAGGTAAACTTGCCCGATAAGGCAACGACCTCCCTCAACCGCCAGCCTTTATAAAGCAAACTAACATCTTTTCTACCAGATGCCTCCCACTGACTGGACAAGTCCGCCAATTTTTCCCTCAATCGCAGATTATGGCGGTTATCTCGAATCCAGCGCTTTAATTCATCCCACTCACTCAACAAGGCATCGTGGATCAACTCAACCGTGTTTCCATCGGCGACGATCAACCGGCGATCTGCCAGATGCTTCATCACATGTTGTTGTGACTCGGAAGCACTCAACTCAGCAATCTGCCTGCGCCTTCGAGTGTCCGGCAATCCCTGCGACTCGTCGCCGAGATGCACCAAGGATGTCAATAAATCTTCGGCAACACGCCGGTGTGTTTCGGACAACTCACTGTAGGCATCATTCGCCCATCGCGCCAGGCTTCCCGTCACTCCGCCGATCTCCCGGTAAGCATCATGCGTCAGTCGACCCTCGCGGCGCTTAATCCACAACTGTGTCAGTGCAAACTCCAACAACGGCAGGGATGAACTGCGCACACTGCCGTCATGGGTCAAATCTTTGATGATCAATTCGCCAAGTCCCGGCTCGACCGCAGCACCGACCACACCGGCGGGACGCTCGATCATTGCCATCAATTCGTCCTGTGTCAGCACCCCAGGCACGTTCTCGACCCGCAGAAATTTCGACTCCGCCAATGGTGAAGCCGCGGAATGGAAGGCGCTATAGAAATCGTCCCGCATGGACAGGATGAGAATCAACTTCGGGTCTTCCAGAGCAAGCGCCAGTTCACGCGTGAAGCGTTCCCGGATATCGTCCGGGCAGAGTGTGAACAACTCCTCGAATTGATCGATGAATAACACCATGCGTTCCATCCCCGGGTGCGACTTCAAATATTCCTTGACGTCAATCGGATTCAATCCTGCGTTCTTCATCTGCATGAAGGGATCATCCGCCGGGCGCATCTTGACCTGTGCCCATTTCTGACTCTCCGGTAATTGACCCTTTTCCAACGCCGGAAGCAGACCCGCTCTCACAACTGATGATTTTCCACATCCCGAGGGGCCAAACACCGCCAGAAAACGGCATCCACCGCGTAAAACATTAATCAGTTTCTCGACGAGGGTATCGCGCCCAAAGAAAAATTGCGCAGTTTCTTCGGAAAAAGCATTCAATCCAAGGTAGGGAGAAATCTCCGACGGTTGTATTTCCGGGCAGACCTGCCACAGAGACTCCGATGGAATCGCAAAAGCTGTATCTCGTAACTTTCCACTTGCGTCAGTCTTGAATACACTGACCACCATCCCCACGACCACATTGCGCTTCTCGTCCCACACCGGAGCGCCGCTGTGACCCAGATTCAATTCTGAAGATCGGAGTTGCAAGAGAACCTGATCGTTTTCCGCGACTTTTCCCAAAATCTCACCACGCGCATGAATGCCCATAATATTGCCAATGACTGGGTAGCCAAAGGCTCGAAACGGACTCCCCGACAGGCTGTGCCTGGAGTCTCCCAAGGGTAATGGTATGATATTTTCCGGTGTACTTTCCAGGAGCAAGAAGGCAATATCGCCATGGTCGGGGTCGCGATAATATTCGGGCAAGACCCTGGCGCTTATCATTTTGTCTTGACCAACGAATTGCACTTGAACGGTTCCGTCCGAAGTCTGGATGACATGCGCGCATGTAACCACCAGCCTGTCGGAGACAAGAAAACCTGTCCCTTTGGTAGCGCCATCGGAGTGAAAACAACGAACAGTCCCAGACTCGAGCGGGTGGGGCATTTCTCCCTCAAAATTGGATTCGGTAAATACAGTGTACAACAAAACAGTAGTTTTTTTACAACTGGTTTTCGGCTAAAATACATCCTGACAAACGAATTACAGGAGGTTAATCCCATGCCGACATACTATGAATACAAATTGGATGACGGGTCAACTATTTTGGTCGAGTCAGAGGCAGTGACGACCGGGATTGTCAGGGCTTCTCGCGGCGGGGTGGATGTGGCACAGGCTGGGAAGACCTTCAAGGTTGCATTCGCCAGTATTGCAGGCTCGCTAAAAAGCATGTTCGCTGAACTCGAAGCCTTGCAGATCGATGAAGCAGAATTGAAATTTGGGCTGAAAGCGGTGGGAGAAGCCGGGGTCTTCGCTGTTGGAAAGGTGGGCGGCGAAACGAACTTCGAAGTCACACTGCGGTGGAAGAAGCCGGTGGAAAAGTCAAGGTCGAGGAAGTGAGTCCCTCAAAACTTACATTTTCACAAAAATTTGATGGTTGAAACAAAATGACTCCTTTGTGGAGTCGTTTTGTTTCAACTGAGACAAAGCAATTGGCTTTCCGCTGCGGGTTTCGCGGCGGAAAGTTCTAATGATTTCGGTACTGTACCCATTTTGATTAACTTTTAACAAAAATGCTCTGTTTTCAAAACAGAGCATTTTTCTTGCTGGGGGCAATGGATTCGAACCACTACTAACTGATCCAGAGTCAGTCGTCCTGCCATTAGACGAGCCCCCATCAACCAGCGGGCGCTATTGTATCATGGCAAGCGCGAGCAATCAAGTGCCCGTTATTTTCGTGCAGCGCGGCGGGTATTATCCTCGGTATCCATCAAGATCAGCACGCCCTTGGAAATTGCCTGCAACCCAAAAAAGTAAAAGAGACCGGGAATGGGCTGGGTGAGATACGGGGTGAAGAAATTGATGACGTTCAGAAAGGTCATACCTTTTTCAAAGAACATGCCGTTGTAATACTGTGCAAAGAACATCAAAACGGACGATATCCATGAGATAAGATAGATGACAAGTACAACCCATGAGAACCCGTCTGCCCAGCGGGATAGGCGCATGACCGAGTCCCGGTCAAAGTAAGTACCCAGAAAACCTGCTTGTTTTTGTTCTGATTCGCTCATAGTAACCTCCAGGTGAATTATATAATAATACCTTTGTTATAATAAAGAGATGACTCTCCCAGCCGGGAAAAAGTTCCCTAAAACGGCGACAGGCTGGGGAGAGTCCGAATCGAAGATTTCATCCAAGAGAAGAGATTGAGAATGAGTTCCGAAGAAACAAAACCCACTGACTACATCCGTGAAGCTGTCGCAGAAGACTTGAAGAATGGACGCTTCAACTACGTCCGCACGCGCCTGCCACCCGAGCCGAATGGTTATCTTCACATCGGACATGTCAAGGCATTCATGATCGATTACCTCATCGCTAAGGAAAACAATGGTGAGTTGATTTTGCGATTCGATGACACGAACCCAACGAAAGAGGAGACCGAGTTCGTGGATGCCATCATGGAGGACGCGCGCTGGCTCGGCATCGAATGGGCCAAGGTGACGTACGCGTCGGATTATTTCGATGAACTGTATGAATGGGCGAAGAAACTTGTCCTGATGGGCAAGGCGTACGTGGACGATCAGACTCCCGAGGAGGTAAGCGCCAACCGAGGGACGTTTACCGAGCCGGGAAAGAATTCCCCCTACCGCGACCGTTCTGTGGAAGAAAATTTGGATCTGCTCGAACGGATGAAAAACGGTGAATTCCCGGATGGTTCACGTGTGCTGCGCGCCAAGATCGACATGGCGCACCCCAACATCAACATGCGCGACCCGGTGATGTATCGCATCATCCATGAGCCGCCGCACCACCGCACCGGTACGAAGTGGAAGATTTATCCGATGTACGACTGGGCGCATGGACAGAACGACTCGATGGAAGGCATCACCCACTCGCTGTGCTCGCTTGAGTATCGTGACCACCGTCCGCTATATGAATGGTTCCCGGAACAGCTGGGGGTCTTCAAGCCGCGCCAGATCGAGTTCGCTCGTTTGAATTTGAACTATACTGTCATGAGCAAGCGAAAACTGCGCCGTCTCGTGGAAGAGGGGTACGTCAGCGGCTGGGACGATCCGCGCATGCCCACGTTGCGTGGAATGCGCCGCCGCGGCTATCCCGCCAAAGCTATCGTGGATTTTGTCGCACGCATGGGCTATTCGACAGTTGCCACTTCGAACTCCGGCGTGATTGCGGATGTTTCCATGCTGGAAGAGTCAGTGCGCGATGTGCTCAATAAAACGTCTCTGCGCCGCATGGGGGTGATGAAACCTCTGAAGGTTGTAATCGACAACTATCCGGATGACCTAGTCGAAGAGATGGATGCCATCAACAACCCGGAAGACCCCAATGCTGGTACACGCAAGGTCCCGTTCTCGAAGGTGGTGTACATCGAGCAGGATGATTTCCGTGAGTCGCCGCCGCCGAAATATTACCGCCTCTTTCCCGGCAACGAAGTGCGCTTACGCTACGCCTATTTCATCAAGTGCACACACGTTGTCAAGAACGATGCGGGGGAAATCGTGGAAGTTCATGTCACGTACGACCCATCCACACGCGGTGGAGATGCGCCCGATGGACGTAAGGTCAAATCCACAATCCATTGGGTATCGGCAAGACATGCCAAAGAAGTGGAAATTCGCATGTACGACCGGCTTTTTATAAAAGAGGACCCGGAGGAAGGCGAGGACGGTTTCATCGCAGCATTGAATCCAAATTCCCTGCGAATCCTGACGGGATACGTGGAGCCATCTCTTTCCTCCCCCGAAACCGGTTCACAGTACCAGTTCGAGCGCGTCGGCTACTTCTGCGTGGACCCTGACACTACGCCCAACAAACCGGTGTTCAATATGACGGTCAACTTGAAGGATACGTGGGCAAAAATCGAAAAGAAAGGCAAATAATCCCCTCCGTACAGCCGGAAGCCTTGTGTGCAAAAAATACGCAAGGCTTTTTTATTTTCCCAAGCAGAATTACAATACAAATATGGGCAACGACATGCTCTTGACCGGAAAGATCCTCAAACTCCACGGCTGGACACAGGGTAGGATCATCGGCATTGCCAAGGAGATTGGAATCCAGCTCGCCGCGCGTGGACTCGACCGCGAGACGATTCTTGCGCGCCTCGATGCGGTTCGCCAGAACCCTAGCCTGTTCCTTGCTGACGCGTTGATGGCAGACCTGGCGCGTGAATGCCTCCAACACAGGCAAACAGAGACACATCCATCGAGCGAGGAACTGCGAGAATCGCCGCTGCCCTACCCAATCTGGGGCAGGGAAAATATTGACGACGGCTCCATCGCGCAGATGGACAACGCCATGCGGCTTCCGGTCAGCGTGGCAGGAGCACTGATGCCCGATGCCCATGTCGGTTACGGATTGCCCATCGGCGGCGTGCTTGCCACCGAGGGCGCGGTCATTCCCTACGCCGTGGGGGTGGATATCGCCTGCCGGATGCGGCTCTCGATCTACGAGGTCCCGCCTCATTTATTGGAACAGAAAAAAGCCTTGTTCGAGAACTCGCTCTGGGAGCAGACCGCCTTTGGCATGGGAGCCGAGTGGAAGGGAAATCGGCGCGCCGATCATGCAGTCCTTGATGATCCAACATGGGAGGCGACAAAATTACTACACACCCTGAAAGATAACGCTGCGCGGCAGCTGGGGACCAGTGGCACAGGCAACCACTTTGTGGAATGGGGAGCCTTCCACCTGCACGAAACACTGCTGGGATTACCGCCGGGGGATTATCTCGCCCTTCTTTCCCACAGCGGCTCTCGCAGTGTGGGCTTCAAAATCGCCGACCGATACAGCAAGCTTGCCATGGAGTTACATCCCAACCTTGATAAAAGTATCCGGCATCTCGCCTGGTTATCCACTGACTCTGAGGCTGGGCAGGAATATTGGCTCTCGATGGAACTGGCTGGCAGGTTTGCCTCCGCAAATCATTTCATCATCCATCACCGCGTTTCGCAGGCTGTCGGTTTAAGGGAAGCCGCTGTCGTGGAGAACCATCACAACTTTGCCTGGCGTGAGAAACTGCCGGATGGAAGGGAAGTAATCGTCCATCGCAAGGGGGCAACACCCGCCAAGGCAGGCATTCTCGGTGTCATCCCAGGTTCCATGGGCGATGCAGGTTATGTTGTTCGCGGGAGAGGTGTGAGCGAGTCACTTGAATCCGCCTCACATGGCGCAGGCAGGCTGATGAGTCGGAAAGCCGCGTTGAACTCCATCAGCAAGTCGGCTCGGGATGAATATCTCAGGGAACGCGGCGTCACCTTGCTTGGCGGCGGGCTTGACGAGTCTCCACAGGCTTATAAGCCGATCGAGTCCATCATCGCCGCACAGCACAATTTGGTGGACATCCTTGGAAAGTTTACGCCGCGCATTGTGCGGATGGCAGATGAAGCAGGCGAATTTTAAACGCATTTTTCATCCATGGAGGTTTGTATGGCGGCTCGATCATCCAAAAGGTTTTACGATTTGCTGCTCGAATATTCACAAGCCGAAGACCCCGGCTTGCGGAAAGGTCTGGAAGCCACCCTTTGGGAAAACTATGGACAGGAGCAGACAGTGTTCGTGCTGGACATGTCGGGTTTTTCGCGGCTGACGCGTAAATACGGCATCATCCATTACCTCTCGATGGTGCGCCGCATGCAATTGACCACAGAGCCGATCGTTAAATCCTTCGATGGATACATGATCAAATATGAAGCGGACAACTGTTTCGCCGTCTTCCCCACTCCTCTGCAAGCCGTCCACGCGGCGATCGCCATGCAACATGCCTTCGACGCGGCAAACATCCTGACAGCCGACGACCTCGACATCCGCATCGCCTGCGGTATCGATTACGGAAAGATCCTCATTGTTGGCAGGGATGATTGCTTCGGTGATGCCGTCAATCGTGCCAGCAAAATGGGCGAGGATATTGCAGAAGCCGGTGAGATACTCGTCACAAAAGAGGCGATGCAGATGATCCCGAACGAGGCGGGGATCAAGGCTCGCGAAGTCAATCTTTCCGTTTCAGGTATTACCATCCCGGCGTTTGCAATCGAGTATAGGGCAACAACATAGATCAGGTAGGAAGGGTGAAAAATGGCAAAAGCTCCCCTGCAACAAATCGTATCGAAACTACTGGAGGCTGCCTACAAAAACCTGGGGAAGTCGTTCCTCGAATTCCAAAAATGGTTGTTCAGGTTGTTTGTTGTTGCCACTATCCTTGGGATGCCTTATGGCGCCCTAGTGGAGGACAAGACCCTTCCGGAATTATTGCAACAAGCCCTGCGAGCCACGGGGTGGTGGCTGGTGCTGGCGTTGGGATCTTCGTTTCTCTGGTGGCTATTTGTAAAATTATTCGATGTCGATCTTTGGATCTACTACTATCTCTGGATACCCATCATCGTGCCGCGATTCGGAAAAGTACTGTACAGCCGCGAATACCTGAACAAATTATTGCTCGTCCACGAATCGTATAAATACGAGAAAAAGGGGAAACGTCCATGCCCTGTTTTCATCCAACGGGCTCATCTGGAAAGAAAGTCCTTCTGGCCGCGCTGGGAATTTTCGATCATTGTCATGTTGAAGCCGGGGAAATTCGAGGTCAATGTGGCAAAGAGCAATACCCATGCCAACCAAAAAAGATGGGTGATGGTGGCAAATTTGGCGGACGAATCCTTCGGCATCTACAACAACGCCGGGAAGAAATTTCTCAAAGATAAATTCGGCGCCCGTCCAGCGCTCGGAACGATGGACCGGCTTTCAAAAAGGTTTTACGAAGTCCTCCATCCAGAAACGGAATTGGGCACGTCGCTCCGATGGGGCGAGGCGGGTGAAATCCTGCCTTTAAGATGGGCATCCGGGGGATTTTTACCGATCATCGAATTGAAGGGCAGACATTGGGCGCTTTTATTTTTCAGGGACATCAACCCGATCGGGTTGAATATTGCAAACGGTGCAAGCGAAACGAAATCCGAATATAAGGATTTGCACAAACTGATCGGCAGGGAATTTTCAGAGGAGACCGTTCTCCTGGTATCGGAACCGCGTTCCGGCGCGTCGGTGGCGCAACAAAGATTCACCGTCGAGGAATTTGGTCTGGACTCCGCCAGCGCAGTCAGCGAATATATCAACCCTGGATTCGTCGAGAAACATAATCAGCTCAGAAAAGAACATGACAATTTAAATATCGAACTGCTGAGAAACGAGGATGGACGACCGATCACACCCATCCGCACCCCCTTCAGAATAAGGGTGAAGTACCACGCCTCCGACCTGAGGGGAATCGACGACCGTTACATCAAAAATGTGCTGTTCACGATAAATCCGTTCGAATTTGGGGTTGAGGTCATCTGGCTGTGTAAATTCGAAATGAACGAAGGGGAATATATTCTGGACGGCGAGTTCAACCTGGGAAGAAACTACCTGATTCGCAGGCCGGTTGTCCTGCTCGCGATGGACTATCTAAAACAAGTATTCGAAACGGGTGGGTCATTGGGTGAAATAATACCAGACAGCGAAAGCAAATTGTTGCCGCCTATTCCTTACGATTCACTGATTGTTTTTAATCAAGATGTCGAACTACGCAAACAGAGGCTGAAATACCTCGACACATGGCTGGCTTCATCAAAATCGAACAGCAGCGCTCACACTGACGATATGATCGATGAGAGAGATCAACTGAAAAAGTGGCTGGCGGAGTACGAGGAAACCTTTACCGCCCCTCGAACAGGCAACGAACTCCATTTTCACGCGCTGCGGACCCTCTGCCCAGTAGCGTGGAAAAGCCTGGAACTTGTTTTCTCTCACAAAATAAACTACGAGATTTGACCGACTTACAAATTTCTCTTGTATGTGATCGGCGTGATCACAAGACGCGTCATTTCCCTGCCATCAGGATTTTAACCGCTTCCTGAAGCCTCTCCAGCACCTTTGCCCGTCCGATCACCTCCATGCTTTCGAAAAGCGGCGGGCTGACCTTCTGCCCGGTCACGGCAACGCGCAAGATTCCAAACACCTGTCCGGCGTTGTAACCCGACGACTCCACGTATGCCCGCATGGGCGGCTCGGCAACAGCATGGGTGATTTCGGGAAGTGAGGCGAGGATTTCGTATGCCTTGCGGGCAATTTCGGCAGACTGTCTTGCATCGAGTCCCTTGGCAATCAGGTCTTCGGGATTTGGTTCTACCTTCTCCTCAAAAAAGAAACGAGCAAACGTCAGACAATCGTCCAGAGTGACAAGCCGTTCGCGAATCAGCGGCGTCACCTTAAGCAGCGTATCCATCGGGACCTTGAGTCCTGCTCCCGTAAAATATGGTTTGATACGCGCCGACAAGTCCTCGTTCGTCAAGAGGCGGATGTGCGTTCCGTTGAAATGGTCCAGCTTCTGAAAGTTGATCGCAGCAGGTGACGGAGTCAGGTTGTCGATGTTGAAGCGTTGTACCATTTCATCGAGAGTCATCACATCGTCTTCCGCCACACCCCAGCCCATTAAAACAATCCAGTTCAACACGCCTTCCGGGGTATAACCCAAATTCTTCAAGTCTCCGATAAAGATGGAATGTCCGTCCTTAATGGCTTCTGCGGCTTCGCGCTTGCTCATTTTGCCCTTGCCGCTAGGCTTGAGGAACACGGAGAGATGCACCCAGGTCGGTTCTTCCCATCCGAATGCGCGGATGATGTTGACATGCAATGGGAACGTGGAAAGCCACTCAGAACCGCGGATAACGTGCGAGATTCCCATTAAATGATCGTCGATCATCGCCGCCATGTGATAGGTTGGGAGTCCATCGGACTTGAGCAGGATGAAATCGTCCAGCGCGTTATTTTCGATGGTGATCGGTCCGCGAATCAGATCAACACCTGTAGTGGAGCCTTCCTTTGGCATTTTGATCCGGATCACAAACTTCTCGCCTGCCTCGGTGCGTCGACGCGCTTCTTCCGGTTCGAGCAGACGGCAGGTGCCGTCATAGCGTGGATTTTCCTTGCGAGCGAGTTGTTCCTCGCGCACTTTGGCAAGTCGCTCCGCAGTGCAGAAACAGGGATAGGCTGCGCCTTTCTCCACCAATTCCCCGGCATACTTTCCATAGATCGCGCGGCGCTCGGTCTGGCGGTAGGGACCGTAGTCCCCGCCCTGTGTCGGACCTTCGTCCGGCATGATTCCCAGCCATTCCAGGCTGTTGATGATCTCTTCTTCGGCGCCAGGTACATACCGTTTCTGATCGGTATCTTCGATACGCAAAATAAATTTCCCGCCTGTCTTGCGGGCAAACAGGTAATTGTAAAGCGCAGTGCGGGCGCTACCAAGATGAAAACGACCGGTCGGCGAGGGCGCCATTCGGACACGTACAGGTTTGCTATTCAAGAAATTTCTCCCGATTGGTTCTAGAAATCAAGTTGTTTGAAGCGCATTGCAACACTTTCAACAAGCCCGATACCCAGCATCAGAGCAGTGAGACCGCTGCCACCGTAGCTGATGAATGGCAGCGGCAAACCCGACACTGGCACGATGTTCAAGTTAACGCCAATATTGACCATCCCCTGAAAAAAGATCAATGTAGCCACCCCATAGGCAATGTTCATCCCTGCCACATCACGCGCTTTTTGCGCGGCGCGCAAACACCTCCAAATGACCAACATGATAATGAAAATAACCGCCATTGAACCGACCAGTCCAAATTCTTCGGAGAGGGCGGAAAAGATAAAGTCGGTATGACGCACTTTGAGAAACCGCAACTGGGTTTGTGTGCCATGACCATACCCCTTGCCAAATAACCCGCCTGAGCCAATGGCAATTTTTGCCTGATCCACATTGTAGGTTTCGCCAAAGGTTTCCTCTTCGTTAGGCAGGATGAAATTCTCGATACGTTGTTGTTGGTATTCCTGCAAGAAGGGAATGCGGATGCCCAAAGCCGTCAAACCGAATACGCTTCCGACTAACAAAATGCCCACCCCGGCAATCAATGCGAGGTGTTTGATCTGAATCCCGTTCAACCAAAGCAGCGCGCCGAAAATGACCATCATCACGACCACGTTACTCAGATTGGGTTGAAGCAAGATCCACAGAGCCAGAGCCATAACCCACAAGAACCCCCCAAAAATCCATTTTAGGTCACGCGGCTCGTTCTGCGTTTTATCGAAATAGCGGGCGAGCAACAAAATAAGCGCAATCTTGGCAAATTCGGTCGGCTGGACAAAGAGCACGCCCACCTGAAACCAGCGAGCCGCACCAAAAACTGCCTGCGCGCTGAGGAAGAGGAAGAACAGCAGAATGAACATAACGATAAAAATGGGACGATACAGCGCCATCCAATAACGGTAGTCGATTGCCGCCACAATAAAGATAAGGACAATCCCCGCCAACGCAAAATATATCTGACGGTTGATGGAAGGCAGTAAATCTTCATTTCCGGCCACCGCCGAACGGATCATGGTGGTGCCAAAGGCAGTGGCAAGCACCACCGCGCCCAGCAGCCAGAAATCAAAATATCGCCATGAAATATCACGAAGCATTCGTTACTTGCGGACCTTGCTGGAACGCCTGCGCGATGCGCTCTTAATGGGAATATCCGCGACCAACCGCTGGGAGCGCCCATCATGTTCCACGCCAATCTGCATGGACTGCGCGTCGATCTCGACATGGCGCGAAATCGTAGCGATCAAATCATCTTTAAGGGAATCAAGTTCGGCAGGAGTCAGATCCGTACGGTCATGAATCAATACCAACTGCAGGCGCTCCTTGGCATTGTTCGCGCTGTTCTTTTTGCCAAACAAGTTCTGGAAAAAGCCCATGTTATTTCCTCCCCGCCAGCCGTTGGATGCGTTCCCATAGGCTCCCATGACTATCCAGGTCGAGGAAGGGAACAGTTTCACCCTTGAGGCGCCGCGCAATATTTCGGAACGCCTGCCCAGCCCGACTCTTGGGGTCGAATGCAACCGGCGCGCCGCGGTTCGAACCGATAATGACGTTCTCATCTTCAGGGACGATGCCAATCAGTTCGACAGCAAGCAAATCCAAGACATCGTCTGCGGAAAGCATGTCATGATTTTTCACCAGGACCGGATTCAAACGATTGATGATGAGCGCGGCTGGACCTTTTTCTTCGGCTTCGAGAATGCCAATGACACGATCCGCATCCCGCACGGCGCTGACCTCGGGGTTGGTAACTACTAAAACGCGGTCCGCGGCGGCGATGGCATTTCGGAATCCGCGTTCGATTCCGGCAGGCGAATCGATGAGCACGAAATCGTAATCGGTGCGCAAATCCTTGATGAGGCGGTTCATGTCACTTGGTGAAACGGCGTTTTTATCGCGCGTTTGTGCGGCGGGAATGAGATAAAGTTCCGGTAGTTTCTTGTCACGGATCATTGCCTGTTTCAAGCGGCATCGGCCTTCGATTACATCCACGATGTCATACACAATCCGGTTCTCCAGCCCAAGGATCACATCCAGATTACGAAGCCCGATGTCGCCGTCAATGCAGACCACTTTCGAGCCGCCCGAGGCGAGCGCCACGGCAAGGTTGGCAACAGCGGTGGTCTTTCCCACTCCACCTTTTCCTGATGTGATGGTAACAACTTGTGCGGTCATGTGCGTTTCCTATAAACGGGTTAGCCAGGCAGCCAAAACTCAGCCTGCAATTTCCCAACTTCATTGATCCGGGCGATCTCGGGCCTGGGATTCTCCTGAGGTTTTAGCATCGCCGAGACTTCTTCCGCGATCCGCAACTGCATCGGTGAAAGATCAAGCGCACAAATCACCGCTTTTCGGTTGCCTTTTGAGCCTGCATGCACCATGCCACGCAGCCGCCCCCAGATGATGACATTGCCTTCCGCCACGATCTCTGCACCAGGGTTGACATCACCCAAGACCACGACATGCCCCGCGAATTCAATTCGCGTCCCGGAGCGAAGCGTGCGGCTGAGAAAGAGCGCCGTATCCTCGCCGAGATCCTCCACTGCGAACTGACGGGATTCTTCAGGGCGCGGCTTTGAGATCCTTGTGGCAAGACCAAGCAACTGGGCGGTGTTTTCCGTCGTCGGCGATTCGCTGATTACCGCCCAAAGCGAAATGCCTCGCTCCGATAGTTGGTCGCGGAGTTCCACCAATTCGTTGACATGCAACACCTGACTCGCCACATCCAACGCCAACCGCGCACCCTGGAAAAAAGCAGGCTGCATATCCACCTGCAGAAGAAGGGCGCTACGCTGCTCCTCCCATGGAGCGTCATCGAGCGAAACAAGCAATCCATCTCGCAGACCCTTGATCTGTATCAGGGAATTTGTCTCATTCATGGAAAATCGCCGTGAGTTGGCAAATTATAGCATGAACTTTCCGGAGGCTTCAGCCGCCGCCTCCACTCTGGGCAATATCGATGGACTTTAATTCAAAATACGCCTGCAAAACGCGCGCCACGATGGGAGCGGCAACCGAGCCACCTTCGCCGCCGTTATAGGCAAAGGCCGCAACGATGATCTCAGGGTCATCGTAAGGCGCGTATGCCAGAGTCCAGGCATGGGTGGGCCAGGCACCAAATTGGCAACGATTGGCTTTGCGCGCCACATCATCACAATATTCGGCAGTACCTGTTTTGCCTGCCACTGCAATAGTGAAGGGATAGGTCTCTGTAAATATTTCGTGGAGTGTCCCTCGCGAGTCTGACACCGCAAGGCGTGTGCCCGTGCGCACCGCTTCCACTGTGGAGGGGTCCACAACCTTGTATGTGCCAGTCGGGTCGCAATACCCAACATCGCAGTTATAGATCTGGATTTTTGGTGTGACGGTAATATCCCATTTCAGATTCGGCGTGAAAGGCGAAATCTGATAACTTCCCGAGGGAGCATTCAGGAATCGTTCGTCAGGGTTGGACAGATTCACCCACATTTTTACGGTTTCACCCGAGTCAAGTTCAACATCCTGCACTTCATAGAGGCTGAAATCCTCCGGTTTGAACCAGACAGGAATCACACGCCCCTCCCCATCTTGAATTTCACGAATAATCGTGGGCTGCATCAACTTACCATGATTCGCGATTGTGGCGCCAGACATGAGGATTTGCAAAGGTGTACCAAGCACATATCCCTGTCCTACACTGGCGATATAGGTATCGCCAGTGGACCAGTTCTCGCCTGTATTGATACGCTTCCATTGCGGGGTTGGGATCAACCCGTCCTCCTCGCCGGGGAGTTGGATTCCAGACCGCTCGCCATATCCCAACGCGCGTGCATATTCCCCAAGCCGGAAGATACCCAATCCTTCCTCAATTTCATCTTCGAAACCACCGCCGAGTTTGTAAAAACATACATTGCTTGAATAGGCAATGCAATGAAAGAAATCCAGGGCGCCAAAACCCTCCTCGTTGATCACACCATTCCGTTCGTAAATCCAGTCGACGAATGGACGTTGGTTTAGCGCCGTACAGGGATCGTTGGGAGAAAACCTCTCGCACAGCGTTAATTTTCCAGGTGTGCTGATGATATCGTCCGGACCGACAACCCCCTCATTATAGGCACCCGTGGCAGTAGAGAGTTTGAAGACGGAACCGGGCGGAAATTCGGCGGAAATCGCGTTATTCACAAGGGGTCTGCGCGGGTCATTACTCAATTGATCATAATAGTAACCGGGGATAAAACGCGCCATGCGATTATTTTCATACGTGGGATAAGAAACCATTGCCAGAATTTCACCGGTCTTTGGATTCATCGCAATAACCACGCCACTCGAAATGTCGCGGGTTCTGTTGAAATAATTGTTCCAATAATCGATTTCCTCCACAAGAGATGTCTCAGCCGCCTTCTGCAAACGTGTATCGATTGTCAGAACCACATTGTTCCCAGCTTCCGGCTCAATTGGCGGCTCCAAATTACGGAGCACCTGCCCAGCCACATCCACCTGTACCACGCGCAAACCGTTCTTACCGAGCAAGACATCATCCATCGAGGTTTCGATCCCGGCATATCCGATCTTATCCCGATTGGTGACGAAACCGCGAGCTTCATAATCATCTTTTACCGCTTCATAGATCGGTCCTAGAAACCCGACAATATTCGCCGTCAGAGAACCTGTGGGATAGTCCCGAACTGGCTCAATCTCCACGTCCACGCCGGGCCAGTCCACGGCACGTTCGCGGACTACGCGTGCCAACTCCTCGCCAACATTGCATTTAATTCGCACCGGTGTGTACGGAGCAAGGGAGTCGCCCAATTCGACCATCTGTGCAATGCCGGGACCGGGCACGCAAGCGGTAAAGAGTTTGGCATATTCGACATCCCCTTCATTCACAGGAACATCGATCAACGCCGAAAGTTCGCGATAAATATTTTGAATATCCGCTTCATCGTCGGGCAAATTAGCTGGCGTAATCACAATATTATAGGATGCGAAGTTGCGCGCCAGGATATACCCATTCCTGTCGTAGATGATGCCGCGCGGCGCGGGATCGCTGATCTCCGTCTTGTAATTATCCACCGCTTGGTTAACCCAGGTTTCCCGTTCCAAAACCTGCAGGGAGACCAGGCGATAAGTCAGGACACTCATAACTGCGACCATGACGCCATACATTAAAAGGATACGCCATGTCGAGGTCTGGAATTTGCCAACTGTTTGTGAACTCATTCAACCTCCGGGGTTGGGTACACCCACCGCGCCAGGTCACGCATCACTGCATACGCGGGAATCGAAAGCAACATGTTCAGCAGGATACTTGGAAGTGTGATCAGACCAAGCACATCACCGACCGGCAGGGGAACACCCGTAAAACGCAGGATCAGCAGGGAAAACAGGCTCATACCCACTGTCCCAAGAAATGTGACGCTGAACATGGCAAGCAAGGGAGCCTGCCATACCCGCCGCTGAAAAAGCTGGGCGACAAAGACCACCATCAAATAACTCAAAATCGGCACAATCAAAGGAAGACCGGAAACGAAACCAACAAGCAAGCTGGCGGCAACTGCCCAATGCCAGGATGTGTCCACTTCCTCCTGCAATGCCCATGCCGCCAGTATCACGAGTGGCAAGTCAGCGACCCCTGAAAGCAGGGTAATACGGCTGATAATCGCCGATTGCAAAATGACAATCAAAATAATGACCGGGACTGCAACCAGGTTACGCATTTGGATCTACTGTGCCGGGATCAACGGGGAAATATCAACAGGGGTGAAATTCACAATCACCAATACAATCTGAAGGCGGTTGAAATCAACCACCGGCTGGACGGTCGCCTGCTGGAACAGATCGAAATCGCGCGAACGGACATTCACCACCTGCCCGATGATCAGGTCGGGCGGATAACCGCCTCCCAATCCAGAGGTGAGCACGAGGTCACCCTGCTCGACGGTGATATCTTGCGGAATCAGGTCCAGGGTGATGTCTCCGGTTACGGAGCCGACGAGGGATGCCTCCGTTTCCGCATTCTGGAGGCGGACATTGACTCTCGAGGCAGGATCAGTGATCAGCTGGACTCGAGCCGCATCCGCAATAACGGCATCCACGCGTCCGATGAGTCCCTGATCTGTGACCACGGGCATGCCGCGCAGGATCCCGTCATTTGAACCGCGATTGATGATCACATAATGCAGGAACGGGCTGGGGTCGCGTCCGATTACTGCGGCTGCGCGATACCGGTTTTCAGGGTTTGCCTGGGCAAAATCCACCAGCGCAGCCAGAATCTCCGTCTCGCCGACCTGCTGCTGCAATTGAATGACCTGGGCCTGTAATTCAGCCACCTCGGCTTCCAATTCGATGTTTCGTTGGCGCAGGGAGGCGACATCACGCGGCGCAGTGATAAAATCCTGCAACGCGACAAAACGTGAAGAGAACCAGGATTGCAGATTGATCAACGACCCAGTGAACACATTGGAGGCGCTGCTGAAATAACCGCCAAACGCAAGCGCCAGTATCCCCCCCACGATCAGAAAAATGATCGTTGTTTGAAGCGTTCGTGAAAAAAGATTCCTCATGTTAGGGTACGACCATCAATGCCACAGCGGGCAATCAAAAAATCACACACTGTGACGTGTACTACCGCGTTCCAGTCCGACCAGATACCGGCTTAGACCATCGAAATTCTCAAAGACCATGCCTGCTCCGCGCGCCACGCAGGTAAGCGGGTCTTCCGCCACCCACACACGCAGTTTCAACTCGTCGGTCAACCGATCCGCCAATCCCTGCAACAGACCGCCACCGCCCGCGAGACAAATACCAATATCCATCAAATCCGCAACAATTTCCGGCGGGATCTCGTCCAGCGCATCCCGGATGGTATCCACAATCACCTGTACGGAACCCGCCAGCGCTTCACGCATTTCCACCGAGGAAACCTCGATGCTTTCCGGCAGGCCCGTAACCAGATTTCTCCCGCGCACTTCCATCGTCTTTTCAGGATGCAACGGGTATGCGGAACCGATCTTCCATTTCACCTGCTCGGCAATGCCCTCGCCAATCAACAGGTTGTATTTGTTCCTCAAATACTGGACGATGTCTTGATCCATTTCATCGCCCGCTACACGCAGGGAACGGGAGGCTACCACACCGCTTGCAGACATGACTGCAACCTCGGTGGTACCGCCGCCGATGTCCACGACCATGCTTCCTTTTATATCTGCGATGGGAAGCCCGGCTCCCAACGCCGCCGCGATTGGTTCCTCGATCAAATACGCCTGCCGCGCCCCGGAGGCCATCACCGCATCGTAGACCGCACGCTTTTCCACTTCCGTCACGCCGGTCGGAATTCCCACCACAACGCGCGGACGCGGCAACGGTACCACGCTCTGCTCGTGAACACGACCGATAAAATATTCGAGCATGACCTGGGTGATATCGAACTCGGAGATCACCCCGTCGCGCAACGGGCGGACAACCGCCACGTTGCTGGGCGTACGCCCCATCATCTCCTTGGCTTCCAGTCCAATAGCCAGCGGTTGGCGCAGTCGTTTATCAATCGTCACCCAGGACGGTTCATTAATAACGATGCCCTTCCCGCGCACATTCACCAATGTGTTTGCGGTCCCCAGGTCGATTGCGATGTCCAGAGAGAAAAGTCCCAGCAACCAGTTGATCGGGTTAAACGCCAAAGCAGGCTCCTCAATGAGGGTTTCAAAGCGAATACTTGCCGAGATATTATACCTAACAATTCGTATCCCCGTGGGTCGCAAGGGGGTTAATACAAGCAAGATTCAGAGTGTTATAACCTAAATTTAAGGAGGAAGCATGTCCAAAGTTGCAGTAGTTACGGATAGCACGGCATATATTCCGAAGGAAATCAGGGAGCAACACTTTATCACGGTCGTTCCGCAGGTGGTTACCTGGGGGGAGGAAGTCTTTGAAGACGATATTACAATCACCCCTGAACAATTTTATACGCGGCTGAGAACCGCCAAGGTGATGCCAAAAACGTCACAGGTTTCGGTGGTTAACATGCACAAAGCCTTCAATTCCCTTCTGGAACAGGGATATGAGGTGCTGGGCATGTTCATCTCTTCCAAACTGTCCGGCACCTTCCAGTCGGCAGTGCTCGGCAGAGATGAACTCATCAGCGGAAAGGACAAAGTAACCCTCATCGATACTGAGACAACCGCCATGGCGATGGGCTTTCAAGTATTGGCGGTTGCCCGCGCCGCCAGGGATGGGGCATCCATCGAGGAATGCAAGGCGCTGGCAGAAAAAGCCCGTTCGCACACGGGTGTCTACCTGACTGTCGAAACGCTTGAGTTCCTGCACCGCGGGGGTCGCATCGGAGGCGCCCAACGGTTCCTCGGAACTGCGCTCAACTTGAAGCCCATCCTTGTGGTCGAAGGTGGGCGCGTCGAGCCGGTGGAACGCGTCCGCACGAGGGGTAAAGCGCTCGACCGTGTCGTCGAAATCGTTGCAGAAAAATGCGCCGGGAAATCCCCCATCCGCATCGCAACATTGCATGCCGACTCGCCGAATGATGCGAAATATCTGCTCGACAAAATTACGCCTCTGGTCAAACCAACAGAATCGATTTTCGCTGCGGTGAGTCCGGCTGTCGGTGCAAACGCCGGTCCGGGAACGGTCGGACTGGCTTTCATGGCAGGGATGTAAGGAGTCTCGATCCCCTCTCGCAACCGAGAGGGGATTTTTATTCGAGAGTATAATGCAGTCATGAATCATCCAGTCCCTCTTGTCATTGGCATCGCAGGCGGATCAGGCTCCGGAAAGACAACCGTAGCTCAGGAAATCCTCCAGCGCGTGGGACCGGATCGAATCGCATTTCTTCAGCATGATTCATATTACAAAGACCTCAGTGGACTGCCTCCCGCACAGCGCGCGGAAGTGAACTTCGATCACCCCAACTCGCTTGAGACAGACCTTCTAATCCAGCATATTGCGGCTCTTCGCGAAGGGAAGGCTGTCGAGGTCCCGATCTACGATTTCTCGACCCATAGCCGGACCGCCCAAACCTACACTGTCCAGCCGCGCCGTGTGATTCTCGTCGAAGGCATTCTCATCTTCACTGAACCCGCCCTGCGCGACATGTTCGACGTGAAAATCTTCGTAGATACCGACTCCGACATGCGTTTCATCCGTCGTCTCGAACGGGATCTCAAAGAACGCGGGCGGACGACCGAGTCAGTCATCAAACAATACCAACTCACCGTGCGCCCCATGCACATGGAATTTGTCGAACCGTCCAAACGCTACGCAGATGTCATCATCCCCGAAGGCGGATACAATGCTGCCGCGCTCGACATGGTCGTGGCACGCGTGGAATCGCTGTTGAAATAAAAACCAATCACCTAAGGAGAGAACAATGGAAAAACAATGGAGCACCCCGCCCGCAATGCAGATTGACCCTCAGAAGAAATACAAAGCCCGCATGGAAACCGACAAAGGCACCATGGTCATCGAGCTTTTCGCAGACAAGACCCCCAAAACCGTGAACAGTTTCGTCTTCCTTTCGAGGGAAGGCTTTTACGACGGTGTCATCTTCCATCGCGTAATCGCCAATTTCATGGCGCAGGGCGGCGACCCCACCGGCACCGGTATGGGCGGACCCGGTTACAAATTTGCCGACGAGTTTCATCCCAGCCTGAGGCATGACAAGCAGGGAATCCTGTCCATGGCAAATGCGGGACCCAACACCAACGGCTCGCAGTTCTTTATCACCCATCTGCCTACACCCCATCTCGACAACCGGCATAGCGTCTTTGGGCAGGTCGTCGAGGGACTCGATGTGCTGATGTCCATCCCGCCGCGCGACCCGAACAACCGCAATGCTCCCGCAGTGAAAATCATCCGTGTCACCATCGAAGAAAGCGAATAACAAAGTCTCGATAAAAAACCCCAAGAGCGCACCGGGGAAAACGAAGCCCTCCGTGCGCTCTTCACGCGTCAAAACCGCGACTCCAACAAAACGAAGTCTGACGAAGATTGCAGGGAAGGCTCGCAAAAAACAAAGCCGAATCTCCGGTTCAAACACGGAAATCGCCCTTTCGCCTCCCGTTCAAGTACCGGTTGCCGAACAGCCTGTTCAGGTTGTGAAGCAAACATCAGATGCAACGACCAATATCCTGCGAGTCGCTGCATTGCTCGTCGTGATCGGAATCACTGTCTTCATTTACTCCATTCGAGGGCGTGTGGAGGAATTCAAGGAATACGGATACGTTGGAGTGTTCCTGGTCGCATTGCTGGCAAATGCGACTGTCCTGCTCCCAGCGCCGGGTGTGGCGATCATTTATGCGATGGGATCGGTCTTCAATCCATTCCTTGTGGGTCTCTCCGCAGGGACCGGGGGGGCATTGGGCGAAATCTCCGGCTACCTGGCAGGGTTCAGCGGACAGGCGGTCATCGAGCGGGCGGATGTGTACGACCGCATCAAGCCCTGGGTGGATCAATACGGCGGCTGGGCAATCATGGTCTTATCGGCGATCCCCAACCCTTTTTTCGACGTGGCAGGGATCGCGGCGGGCATCGCAAAAATGAAACTGCGAACCTTTTTATTTTCCACGTGGGTCGGTCAGATCATCAAAATGACGCTGTTCGCGCTGGCAGGGCGGTATTCCATTGACTGGCTCACAAGGTTCTTTGGATAAGGAGAGCATCATGCCAAACTATGACAAAATCGATTCGTACCTGGAGAAAAATCTCGACCAGAGCATCGCCGAACTCTCCAGGCTGGTTGCCCAGCCGAGTGTTGGCGCGCAAAATCTGGGCATGAAAGAATGCGCTTCACTGGTCGGCAACATGCTTCGGGCGCGTGGATTCGACGTCCGCATCATGGAAACGAAAGGCGCCCCGGTCGTTTTCGGAGAGCGAAAGGGAAAGTCTGGCAAGACACTGCTCATCTACAACCACTACGATGTCCAGCCGCCTGAACCACTGGAATTGTGGGACTCTCCACCCTTCGAACCAAGCCTGCGCGAGGGCAAATTATACGGGCGCGGCGTGAGCGACGATAAAGGGCACATCGTTTCACGCCTGCACGCTATCGATGCAATCCTCGAAACGGAGGGCGAACTTCCCTGCACAATCAAGTTCATCATCGAGGGCGAAGAGGAGACGGCATCTGTTAATCTCTTTGAGTTTATCAAGCAGAATCGGGACCTGCTCAAGGCGGATGCTTGCATGTGGGAGTTCGGCGGCGTAGATCATCGCGAGGTACCGATGCAATACCTCGGTTTGCGCGGCATCTGCTACGTGGAGTTGAGCGTCGAGACCGCTTCCACCGATGTTCACTCTGGGTTGGGCGGCTCGATTTTCCCCAATGCGGCGTGGCGATTGGTCTGGGCGCTGAACACATTAAAAGGGGAGGATGAACGGATCCGAATCAAAGGTTTCTATGACGGAATCAGGCAGCCGTCGGCGCGCGACCGGGAGTTGATGGCGGCGCTCCCCGAAGTGGCGGAGGAGTACAAATCCCGCTACGGCGTCAGGCAGTTCATCAAGGGGCTGTCCGGCGGTGTGGATCTGCGCATCGAGGAAGTCTTCACTCCGACCTGCACCATTTGCGGGCTGACCTCCGGCTATCAGGGGCCCGGCTCGAAGACCGTCCTCCCGGCGCGTGCCTCCGCCAAGGTGGATTTCCGCCTCGTTCCCGACCAGGACCCTGATGACATCCGCCGGAAGTTGCGCTCTCATCTTGACGAGCATGGATTCTCCGATGTGCAGATCACAGACCTGGGCGGCGACCCACCCGCACGTACCGACCCGGACGACCCGTTCATTCAACTGGTGGCAAAGGTTGCAGAGGATGTGTATGAAATGCCGATGCAACTCGTTCCGCTGGTGGGCGGATCAGGACCCAGCCACCCGTTCGTGCATGACCTGGGACTGCCTGTCGCGACTGCGGGATTGGGCTACCCGGACACAAAGGCGCACGCGCCCAACGAGAACATTCGCATCGACCTGTACCTGAAACATGCGCGTCACATGGCACGCGTAATCAAGGAACTTGCCGGGTAAAGTGACCTAAATCACTCCAATTTCGTGACAGCATGGTGTTCAATCGAGCGTATAATTTAGCCATAAAGCTTATCACGATAAGCGGAGACGACTCTCCGCGCTACCCATGGAGGTAAACATGTTTGTCGGCGAAAGAATGTCTCGTCCCGTTATTTCAGTCACACCCGACGCCCCCATCAATGACGTGCTCGCCATGTTCAAAAAGGAGCACATCCGCCGCGCGCCGGTGATGAAGGATGGCAAGCTGGTCGGCATTGTCTCGGAAAAGGACCTGCTGAACGCGTCACCTTCCGATGTCACTACGTTGAGCGTGTGGGAGATGAATTACCTGATCAGCAAAGTGAAGGTAAAGAACGTAATGACCAAAAAGGTCATCACTGTGACGAAGGACACACCCATCGAAGAAGCCGCACGCATCATGGCGGATAAAAAGATCGGCGGCCTGCCCGTTGTTGACGGCGAAAAAGTGGTTGGCATGATCACGGAAACCGACCTGTTCAAGGTCTTCCTTGAGTTGATGGGCGCCCGCGATAAGGCGCTTCGCGTGACAGCCTCGGTCGATGACAAGCCCGGCGTGCTCGCCAAGGTCACCAAAGCGATTGCCGATGCCGGCGGGAATTTCGTCTCATTCGGGTTCTTCTCCGGCGAGGATGCCAGCACCAAGACGCTCACGTTCAAGGTGGAAGGTATCAAAAAGGAAGAAATCAAAAAGGTGCTGGGTAATGCCGTCAGGAAATTCTGGGACGTCCGATAAAATTGAAGAGAACAAAAAGGACCCGCCGGTGTAGGCGGGTCCTTTTTGTAACTCGACCAAACGGCAATCACTCAAAGGGTAAAGTCAGTTTACCGGCGGCTTTTCATCTCTCCACTTTTCAAGTCTTCCACTTCCTGTTTCGTCAGGTATCGCCATTGACGCGGCTTGAGATTCCCGAGTCGCAAGGCGCCGATTCGAACGCGCAGAATCCGCACGACAGGCAGTCCCAATTGCGCGCACGTCTCGCGAATCTGACGTTTGCGCCCCTCACCCATGATGACGCGCACCCACGCGCCTTTGCCCTGCGCCGTTTCGAAGCGGACTTCCACCGGCTGGGTTTTGTACCCATCTTCTAGGATGACACCTCTTTTCCACGCTTCGAGCTGCTCCCGATCCGGACGCCGCGCCAGCAGGACGCGGTATTCCTTCTCGTGCCCGAAGCGGGGATGGGTCAATTTGTTGGTCAAGTCGCCGTCATTCGTCATCAACACAAGACCCTCGCTCTCGAAATCGAGGCGCCCCACCGGGTGGAGGTGAACAGGTACCTCCACGAGGTCACGGACAGTCTGACGGTCGTCGCCGCGCTCGCGCTCGACAGTGGACAATACGTTACGCGGCTTGTACAAGGCGATGTAGGTTAACGTCTCTGCCGCGGCGATGGGCTTTCCGTCAAGGGTAATCTTGTCGATAACGGGGTCAGCTTTCTGTCCGAGGGAGGCGAGCTGTCCATTGACGCGCACGCGCCCGGCAGTGATGAAATCTTCGCAGGCGCGGCGGGAGCCGTACCCGGCTTGTGCAAGTATTTTTTGTAATCTCTCAGGCATGGCGTCTCTGATTTTACCCCATCCCCTGTATAATTCCCCCATCCAACCGATCACACAGAGGAGAGCGTCCATGTATCGAACCGATATGTATGAAGGCTTGCTGGCAGAGACCGTGAGTATGACCGGAGCAAACGGCGATGTGATCAACGCATATCTGGCGCGCCCGCTTGGCGCTGGTCCGTTCCCGGCGATGGTACTGGCGCATCACATGCCCGGCTGGGACCAGTGGTACCGTGAGACAGCGCTCAAGTTCGCCTACCACGGCTATATCACCATTTCGCCCAATCTGTATTTTCGCGCCGGGCATGGTACGCCGGAGGATGTGGCGGCGAAGGTACGCGCGGACGGCGGCATCCCAGACGACCAGGCGGTAGGCGATTTGGCGGGGGCAATGAGGTACGTGCGTGATGTGCCTTATTCCAACAAGAAAGTAGGGATTTTCGGGACCTGTTCCGGCGGACGACACGCCTATCTTGCCGCCTGCCGCGTCCCAGGTTTTGATGCCATTATAGATTGTTGGGGTGGGCGCGTGGTGATGACACCCGACCAGTTGACAAAGAATTTCCCTGTTCCCCCTATTGATTACACGAAAGACCTGTCCTGTCCCATCCTCGGATTGTTCGGCAATGATGACAGTAGCCCCACACCGGAACAAGTAAATCAGCACGAAGCGGAACTCAAGAGGCATGGCAAGACCTATGAATTCCATCGGTACAATGGCGCCGGGCATGGATTCTTCTATTACCATGCTCCCGCCTATCGTCAGGCGCAAGCCGTGGACGGCTGGCAGAAGGTCTTCGGGTTTTTGGAGAGATATTTGGCATAAAGACCCTCAGGGGTTTTGAGATGCCTGCATCAGACACAAACGCATGTAAGCGCCCCAGAACGAATTATGAATTGAAACTTATAAGTCCGATTGGAGAGTATAAATGTGTACCATGATTGTCGAAAAAGTAGCAGTGAATGGCAGCGGCAAAGGCGTGAACGGATGGTTTCAGTTGGAGCAAGCCAGTGTCTCGTATGACCATCCCTTCCATGCACCGTTCGAGCACGCCCTGAACATCGACTTCGTGAACGAATCGCAGGGATTGGGCTCACGCGTGGCAGTGGAATTGAGTGCGCAAGCCGCCCGCGACCTGGTGAGAACCATCCTTACCGTACTGGATCAGGCGGAACAGGGCGGGCACTTGGAAAGTCACAGGTAAAATCGCGGCAGTCATATTTCATAAGTGTTACCCTATCCCATGTTCCGATTCCATCCTGTGCTCCGTGTAACAACGGTGTCAATAGCGTTCCACGAAAGGAGTTTTTCATGAGTCCAGCCCGCATGGCAAAATTGGAGTCCGGCGTTCGCGTCGTGCTTGCGTTCAATGAGGCGCTCAACCGTCACGATGTCACGGGAATGATGCAATTAATGAGCGACGACTGCATCTTCGAGAATACCAATCCTGCCCCGGATGGCACCTTGTACAAAGGGAAGGAAACGGTCACCCGCTTCTGGCAGGATTTCTTCCGCGAGTCGCCGCATGCACATATCGAAATCGAAGAGATCTTCGGTTTGGGAAATCGTTGTGTCATGCGGTGGCGGTACGACTGGATGGAGACGTCGGGAAAGAAGGGGCATGTCCGGGGCGTCGATATTTACAAGATAAAGGAAGGGCTCATCTCCGAAAAGTTGTCCTACGTCAAAGGATGAAATCAACCATGCTGGAAATCACGACCCGAGCCAGGAAATCCATTCAAGCAAGCCGGTCTCCCCCGAAATACCGCTGGTGGTGACAGCATGGGGCGATTGTAGCGTCCGCCTGCAAGACCCGGATGAGGAACGCAGATCACTTTATTTCAGGTAAAGGAGAATGTTTAATGGGTATCTCTTCACTTTCGGCAATGATCGGAACAGTATTTGTCGTGATCGGTGTGGTGCTTTTTCTGTTGCGGAAATATCAAAGAGCCGCCATCGCAAGTTTAATCGTGGGTAGCTTTTTGATCGTCTTCCCAGTATCGGTGATCTATCTTTTTTTGATTAATTCACGCACCGCCCCACAGATCGTTCGCAGCGAAGTCCAACCCCAACTCGGATAATTTTTCACGCGAGGGTTTGCCGGTCTCCTGATCCCAGCCACGCGCTTCGTAATAGGTGAACAACATCCCCTCCAAATCAGGGACGAAACCCGCCGAGCCGCCATCGGGAAACGGCGCCAACAATGCTTTGGGTAGTTTGTCGTCCTGTGCAGTCAGCCCCATGCGGTTGTTGATGGCGCGTTTGAGATTCCACGAACGTTCGCCGAATTTCATCATGTCTGCGACTGTCCAATCCAGCCCACATGCGGCGTTGATAAGCGCGGCTTTCTCCTCCGCATCCACATTGGCAAAGAGGCACATCACGATAGCATTATCCACCGTGCGCCAATCCTGATGTCTGGCAACATTGGCGGATTTCTCAGCCTGCGCATGACGATCCATGAATTTGATACCAATGTCTTCGCGCGAATGCCCCCAATCGACAAAGAAATAGTCGGACTGGTTGTGGCACGCCCCGCGCGGACTGGTCGCGTACGAAAGCGCCATGCCCGAAACCCCGCGCGGATCGTGGTATGCGACCTCAAGGCCGTTCACCTGCACGGCATCCTCCTCCGCTCCGAAATGCGCGCCGAAGCGCTTTGAACCCAATGCCAACAAGTCGCCGATTCCCTCGCGCGAGCCAATCATCCGTACCAACTGTTCGATGGCATCCACGTCGCCCCACTTCAATTCGAGACCGCCGGTAACCTCTTTCGTAACAATCCCCTTTTCATACAAATGAAATGCCAAACCGATTGTGTTGCTGGCGCTGATCGTGTCCATGCCATAACGGTCGCACAGATCGCCCAAATCCACAATGGATTCGAGATTATCGTTCAACAGATTTGCACCAAAGCCGACCATCGTCTCATGTTCAGGGCCTTTGCGCTTCGCAACATCCTTGGGCGTTTTCACCACGCGTCCGCAAGCAATCACGCATCCCTGACAGGCGCTCCGCCCCACCAGGATCGTCTCGCTCATCTTCGCGCCGGAAACTTCATCCACAGCGGGGAATGATCCGCGGCTGTAATACTTTGCCGGCATTGCGCCGAGATATTCCGCATAGTTCGCCGCGCCCGCCGTTCCCACCTCACGCATCACTTTGGCCTCATTATCTTCCTTCAACTTGCGGTTTGCCTCTGAACGTAACGCTTTGTATCTTGGCAGATTGAAAATCGGAAGTTCCCTCTCTCCATGAACGGCAATCGCCTTGAGATTCTTTGAACCCATCACCGCGCCCATACCGGTGCGTCCCGCCATTCGTCCATGGTCGCACAGGATGGATGCAAATAAAACCTGCCTCTCGCCAGCCTGTCCGATCACGCAGACTCTCGCGGATTTTTCACCGACTTCCTCTTTGACCTTTTCCTGCGTATGATATGTGTTCATCCCCCACAAATGCGCCGCAGGGCGGACCTCAAGCCTGCTTCCGTTTAACCAAAGATAAACCGGCTCTGATGCGCGTCCTGTGACCCACAATCCATCGTAACCGGTCGAGCGCAGTTCGGGACCCCAGAATCCTCCGATGTTCGACTCCGCCCAGAGACCGGTGGCAGGTCCCTTTCCACAGACAACGAATCGCCCCGTTGTCGGACCGGACGTCCCGGTCATGGGGCCGGTCATGAAGAGCAAAGGCGCCTCAGGGGAAAGCGGGTCCAATTCGGAAGTCAACTCGTCATACAAAATTCGAGCGGCGAGGGACGCGCCGCCCAGAAAATCTCTTTCCCATTGCTTCGGGATTCGATATTCTTCCGCTTTGCGGGTGGTGAGGTCAATTTTGAGAATCGGTTGCATTTTCAAATCGAAATATTTCATGTCGAAGGTTGCAGGTTAGTCTTCAAGCCCGCCAACTTGCAACCGTGAACCGACTAAAGAATTTCTGTTGTTACTTCCTGCGCACAACGGACAAAGTCCAATACGGTTGGCACGTTGCGCATCATGTAACTCATGCTGCCCTTCACTTTAAGCTTTGTCGTCATCATCGCCGTCATCGGATTCATCTTGCCGGTCAGAATGGCGGTGATATTGTTATAGGTGGCGGAAAGGGTAAAGGCCGGGTTTGGGTAGGCATCCGCCCGGGGTTTGTACTCCACTTTTCGGCAGGTGCCATGCCACAGGTCCAGATAGAACGTGAGTTGTTCCTTGAGGTTTCCCTCCGGTTCAATGAAAAAGAACAGATCGCCCTCCCAGTTCCTGGCAATTTCGTTGTACCGTTCATCCGAATTCAATTTCGATTCCAGCTCCTTTAGCCATTCCTCGCTTGGAAAAATTGCCGACATGTGATCCTCCGTGATTTGCTGCGGTAATTTTACCATTCCAAAAATAATTACTCGAAATCTCTTGCAGAATTACACAAAATGGTCTATGCTTAAATGAATGGGATGAGCCAAACATCCCGCGGCGAATGCTGCCGACTAAATTCATTCTCTTGGAGGAGAACATGAAAAAACTGTACGTCCTGGCCAGCATCCTGATGTTGGCATCGCTCGTGTTAAGCGCCTGCGGGGGCGCCAAGGCAGACAATCTGCTTGACGACATCAAGGCACGTGGATATATTCTGGTCTCAACCGACCCGAACTACATGCCCCAGTCCGGTCTGAACACAGCCGGTACGCGTCCATCAGACACAAAATGCCCGGATGATACCTACAGCGCCGCTGAAATGCAGGGCTTCGATGTGGACGTTGCCATCGAGGTGGGCAAGCGGCTGGGCGTGGAGACCTGTTTCGCCACTCCCGATTGGGATGTGGTCACTGCTGGCGGCTGGGGAGGACGATGGGATATAAGCGTCGGCTCGATGACGGTTAAACCGCCCCGACCGGATATCTTCCACTTCACCACCCCCTACTACGCCCCGACCGGTGTCATTGGAGTGCCCGCTGATTCTGCTCTCACATCCGTTGAGGAGCTTGCCGGTCAGACAGTGTGTGTTGCCACCGCAACGACTTATCTCGACTGGGTCAATAATGCCCTCGATCTTAATCCAGCCGATATATATGTCCAAGCTCCCGCCGGGATAAAGATCGTTGAGTTGCCCACCGATCAAGAATGCCCGCAGGCTTTGGAAGCCGGTCGCACAGACTTCGTCGCTTATGTAACATCAAAGACGGTTGTGGATTCGAACATTGCCGCAGGCATGGCTGTCAAACAGCTTGGCGGTGACCTGTTCAGAGAGAAAAATGCAATCGCCATCGATAAGGCGTCCCCCATCGACCCGACCAGCCTTGTAGAGGCGGTCGATAACGCCGTCAAAGCAATGCATGGAGATGGAACCCTCAGCACGCTGTCTGTAAAATGGTTTGGCACGGACTTAACCCAGGGTTTAGTCGAATAATTCCAGACCGTGAATAATAAGGAGGCGATGCACTCGTCATCGCCTCCTTATGTTTTGACACACAATTGCACCGTCGAAACCCCATGTTCGCCATCAATATAATACAGCCCATTTAGCGATCCGAGTAGTACTACAAATGCAACCCCGTATCAGTTATGGAAGGTGCAAAAAATGAATCAGAATCAAAAATCTCAAGCTGAACTGTTGTATGAAGCCCAACAACGGAAAATCCGCCAATTTCGGACAAACGTAGCACTCACCTGGATCGTTCTTCTGGGCGTCCTTGTCTATCTTTTTAGTGGACCCATCAGACTCGACACAGATTTCATTCAAAGGAATTCATTATTTATCGCAACTGGTGTGATAGACACACTAAAAATCTCCTTCCTCTCGATCACGTTGGCGATATTTCTCGCACTATTGGCAGCGCTTGGCAGGTTGTCAACGTTTCCTCCGGTTTATGCCCTAAGCACATTTTATGTATCGCTCATTCGCGGTACTCCTCTTTATCTGCAAATCTTCTTCTTCTTCCTTGCCCTCCCACAACTGAACATTGTTCTTCCCGGTTTGGTTGCCGGGGTGTTTGCATTGGGATTGAACTACGGCGCCTACATGAGCGAGACCTTCAGGGCGGGGCTGGCATCTGTCGGTAGAGGGCAACGTGAAGCCGCCATCGCCCTCGGCATGACTCCAGGACAAACCATGCGCCGCATCATCCTGCCGCAGGCGCTCCGCTTTGCCATTCCGCCAATGGGCAATGATTTCATCTCCATGACAAAAGATTCGGCGCTCGTCTCTGCCACAGGCTTCGTACATGAGATCATGTGGCGCGCAACCCGTGTCGGACGGGCTGAGTTGAACAATCTGGAAGCATTAATCGTCGCGGCGGTTTTTTATTGGATGATGACCCTGATCCTTACATTCTTCCAAAGCCGTCTCGAATCCCGCCTTGCCAAGGGAGATCGTTAATATGGCACCTATTGTCAAAATTACAAATCTCGATAAATATTTTGGGCGATTGCACGTAATCAAGAACATTTCGCTCGAAATTCAACCGCGCCAGGTGGTTTGCCTGATCGGACGGAGCGGCTCCGGCAAAAGCACACTTCTCCGTTGCATTAATTTTCTTGAAGAACCATCCCATGGGACAATCGAAGTGGACGGCATCAAAGTGGAAGGCGGCGAAAAAGGAAGGGAACATCGTCAACAAGTCCACGATCTTCGCCTCAAGACCGGAATGGTCTTTCAAGAGTTCAATCTCTTCCCGCATATGAGTGTTCTGCAAAACGTCATCGAAGGTCCGGTCACCGTCAAAGGCATGGACAGGAACCAGGCAATTGCCTTAGCCGAAGAAAATCTCGACAGCGTCGGCATGCTCTTCAAAAAGGACGAATATCCCAACCGCCTCTCCGGCGGGCAGAAACAGCGCATTGCCATCGCCCGCGCATTGACCATGCAGCCCAAGGTTATGCTCTTCGACGAACCTACGTCCGCACTCGACCCCGAACTCATCGGCGAAGTATTGAACGTAATGAAAAAGGTCGCAAAAGACGGCATGACCATGCTTGTGGTCACCCACGAAATGGGCTTTGCCCGCGAAGTGGCGGACCGTGTCATCGTCATGGCAGATGGCGAACTCATCGAAGACGCAAAGCCGGAAGAGCTGTTCCGCAACCCCAAAGACCCGCGCACAAAAGCGTTGATCGACCGCTACCGCACGGGAGAGGGTTAATGACGATTGCGATCACAAGGGATATCAGCCCGCGCTTCAATGAATGCGAGCTGACACACATCGACCGCTCCCCCATTGACCTGGAAGTCGCCTGCGCACAACACCGCGGATATATCGAGGCGCTCAAAGAGTTGGGATGTGACATTCTGGAATTGCCTGCCGAGCCCAACCTGCCCGACTCGGTCTTCGTGGAGGACACGGCGGTCATCCTGCCGGAAGTGGCGCTTCTCACCCGACCCGGAGCCGATTCCCGAAAACCCGAAGTAGACTCCATTGCCCAGGCATTGGCTCCCTATCGCAAACTCGTGCGCGTCACCGCACCCGCCAATGTAGATGGCGGCGACGTGCTGGTGCTGGGCAAGGAAATCTTCGTGGGCATGTCCACACGCAGTAATCAGGCAGCAGTTAACCAAATGAACGAGCATCTCGGCAAGTACGGTTATCGCGTCATCGGCGTGGAGATGCACGATTGCCTGCACTTGAAGACCGCCGTCACCCGCGTGGACGAAAACAACCTTCTGATCAATCGCAAATGGGTGAACACCGAACACTTTGAAGGATATAACCTGATTGACGTCGACCCGGATGAACCATTTGCCGCCAATTGCCTCCCCGTCAACGGGAAAATCATATTTCCCGCCTCCTTCCCCAAAACGTACACGATACTTGAAAGCAAAGGCTTCAAATTAAGAGTTGTCCAAGTGGACGAACTGGCAAAGGCGGAAGGCGCTGTCACCTGTTGCAGTTTGATCCTTGCATAAACTACCTCCCCATCAGAGATGGCGGGTCTTTTTATAACGGTAACAAGTCTCAGTCCATCCCGAAGCGAATGACTTGCAAGGGATAACAGCGCGTCAAACTCTTCCTTTTATGCATCCGAGGCTAGCTAGTATGCTAAAGCAACTCCTTTCTCCACCTGTATTGGAAGATCAGGAACAGAACCACACAGCTTCCCAGTTATGGACGGTGGTGATGATCATGACAGTCATGTCTGTGTTGTACCTCGTGGTATGGCTGATCATTGCCCCCGACAAATCGATCCGCGTTTTGTTGGCCTTGCCGCTGTTTCCGGTATACGGAGTCGTGCTTCATCTGATCCGAAATGGAAGGGTGGGGCTTGCCAGCAGCCTATTAGTTGGGGGGATTTGGATCACCTTGATCGTTGCGGCGACAGCCAGTGGAGGTGTTCTCGCGCCGGGATATGGGGGATTGGTGATTGCCGTGCTCGCCGCGGGCATTTTCATGGGACAGAACTGGGCGTTGGTTGTTGCATCCCTAAGCGTGGTCGCTGGCGCTGTGCTGGTCTATCTGGACAGGCTGGGACTCATGGCTGCCGCCAGCAGATATACCGACGCCATCACCATGTGGATCGCCCAGTCCGTATTCTTTTTTATCGCGTCCATTTTGTTGCAAATGGCGGTCCACAGGATTTCTGGTGCGCTTCAAAGAGCCGAACAGGAAATCGATGAACGACGAAAAACAGAAGGACGGTTACGAGAAGCCGAAAAACGGTACCGCGACCTGGTGGAACATGTGCCAGCCGTCATTTATACAGCCGAAGCGGGCGCCGAAGGCAAGTGGTACTACATCAGCCCTCGGATCGAATCACTGACTGGATTCACGCCTGATGAATGGATGTCAGACCAGCTTCTCTGGTATTCGCGCATCCATCCCGATGATCGCGAAGCGGCGATCGAGAACGAGAAACTGGCAGTTCTGGAAAAACGCCAATATCAGACAGAATATCGGTTCATGCGAAAGGATGGTTCCATAATCTGGATCAGGGACGAGAGTCTGAACATCCCTGAGGACACCGATAGAGACCAGAACATCGTGCAAGGAATACTGCTCGATATTACAGCGCGAAAACAAGTCGAGGAAAAACTCCAGTCCAACGAAAGTTTGTTAACCGCCATTATCGAAAATATTCCTTTCGACTTTTGGGCGAATGACCTTGATGATCGGTACATCCTCCAAAATTCGGTTTCACGAAAACTTGCCGGGTTGTTGATCGGAAAAACGGTTGACGACCTCAATGTGCCCGCGGAATTACGTGAAATATACAAAGAGAAACACCTGCGCGCCCTGCGCGGCGAAACGATACGCGAGGAAGTCGAATACCAACGGGACGGGGAGAAAGCCTATGCCCTAAACATCCACGCGCCCATCTGGAACAACGGAAACATCAATGGGCTGATCGGAATGACCATTGACATGACAGAACAAAGGAAGGCGCAGGAGGCGTTGAAAGATGCGGAACTGCTCTACCGTACCATCGTGGAAGAAACCTCCGTTGTGCTTTATCGCGATGCGGCAGAGGAGGGTGGACCATCCATTTTCATCAGCCCACAGATCGAAAACATGATCGGTTATTCTGTTGAAGAATGGTCCCAGAGCCCAACGCTCTGGCAATCATTGGTTCACCCGGATGATCTTAAATATGTACTGAATGCCATTCACACTGTCATCACAATGCAAGAAAATAACATCAGTGAATACAGGTTCAAGTCCAAGAAAGGAGACTGGATCTGGGTGCGGGATGAAGCGGTCCCTGTGAAAGATGAGAACGGCAAACTGCTGTACGTGCAGGGTGTGTACCTGAATATTACCAAACAGAAACAAGTGGAGGAGCAGCGTGAAGCGTTAATCCGGGAACTAGAGTCAAAAAACTCGGAACTTGAACGTTTCACATATACGGTCTCGCATGATTTGAAGGCGCCGCTGGTCACCATGAGCGGCTTTCTTGGCTACCTTGAGGAGGACGCATTACGTGGAAACATGGAAAGACTACGCCACGACATAAACCGCATCATGGAAGCTAATTTGAAAATGCAGAGATTGTTGAACGAATTGTTGGAACTTTCGCGCGTGGGGCGGTTGATGAATGTGCCCGAGGTTGTCCCGTTTGGGCAGATCGTCCAGGAAGCGCTCTCCCGCGTGGAAGGCAGGGTCTCAGCAAAACACATACAGGTTCTTGTGGGAGAGGATCTTCCTGCTGTGTATGGCGACCGCATCCGCCTCACTGAGGTCGTGCAAAACCTGCTGGACAACGCCGCAAAATTCATGGGCACACAAACGGAACCCAGGATTGAAGTCGGCGTCGAGACGGTGCGCGGCGAAACAGTCTTTTTCATCCGCGACAATGGTATTGGCATCGATCCCAAATATCACAAAAAGGTCTTTGATCTTTTCGACAAACTGAACCCCAGCATGGAAGGAACGGGCGTCGGACTTGCGCTCGTCAAACGGATCATAGAGGTACATGGCGGTAAAATCTGGATCGAATCGGAACCGGGACAGGGAACCACCTTCCATTTCACCCTGCCTGACGGGCCCAATTGAAAACAAAAACCCCGTAACCGGGGTATGACTTGTGCGCTGGAGAGGACTTGAACCTCCACGCCTTGCGGCACATGGCCCTCAACCATGCCTGTCTGCCAATTCCAGCACCAGCGCCTAAGCACGGCGTATTATAATCGCCTTCATACTATTGTCAAGCAAGGAGAATACATGACCCGAATCGTTGTGGATGCAATGGGAAGCGACAACTATCCGACCCCGGATGTGGAAGGCGCGGTGATGGCGGCGCGCGACTATGGGGTGGAGGTAATCTTGGTGGGCGACGAATCAAAGATCAAGCCGGTGCTTGATTCCGTTAACGGAGCGAATCTGCCCATCCGCATCGTTCACGCGCCCGAAATGCTGACGATGCACGACAAGGGCGAGGATCTGGTCATGAAAGCCCGCCACAAGGACGCGCAGAACTCCATGGCAAAGGGACTCGACCTCGTCAAGAACGGCGAAGCGGATGCCTTCGTCACAGCGGGCAATACCGGCGCGGCAATGGTGACTTCACTCTTCCGCCTCGGTCGCATCCGCGGCGTGGACCGCCCTGCGCTGGCGCCGCCCTTTCCCACGGCAAAAGGATTTGTCATCATCCTCGATATTGGCGCCAACCCCGATTGCAAACCGGAAAACCTCCAGCAGTTTGGCATTATGGGCAGTGTGTATGCCGAGCGTGTACGTGGTGTGAAGAATCCGCGCGTGGGCTTGATTTCGAACGGCGAAGAGGCAGGCAAGGGAAGCGAATTGGTTAAAGGAGCATTCCCTTTGCTTGAAACGGCAGGCTTGAACTTCGTCGGCAACGTGGAAGGCAAGGAAGTCTTCGGCGGCAACGTGGATGTGGCAGTGACCGATGGGTTTACCGGCAACGTACTATTGAAATCCACAGAAGCAGTCGCCAAACTGATCGTCGAAAAGATCCGCGAGTCCATCAAGGGCGGGAATCTGCCGACCAAGATTGGCGGTGCGCTGGTGAGGCCGGCGCTGGGTGCAATCAAGAAAATGCTCGACCCATCAGAGGAAGGTGCAGCTCCGTTACTTGGTGTAAACGGATTGGTCTTTATCGGCCACGGCCGCTCGGATGCTTTGGCGATCAAGAATGCAGTTCGCGTGGCCAAGGAGGCGGCGGAGTCGAAAGTGCTCGATGCTATGAAATCCGCAATTGAGGAAAGTTTGAAAAAGTAGCAATAACTTACCTGCCACACAGGATCATTAAATGAAAATTATCAAAAACGAAAAACTCATCAAACGCAATGGACAAATTGGCAACTGGTTGAGCCTTGGAGCGTTGGTCGTGCTTGGCATCGGCATGTACATTTCGATCCAAAGAACCGACCTGTTCATCTATGCACTGATCGCATTGCTTGTCGGGTTCACCATGACTCAAATTGGTATGTACATGGGAAACCGCTATGGACGCAGTCCGCGCCCGGACGAAAAACTGGATGCCGGACTCAAAGGATTGCAGAACGAATTTGTCATCTACCACTACAACACTCCTGCATCCCACTTGCTAGTGGGACCGGCTGGGGTCTGGTTGCTGTTTCCCTATCATCAGCGCGGTCGGGTGACGTTTAAGAAGAATCGCTGGCAAATGAGCGGCGGCGGATTTTTTCAGTGGTATATGCGCATTTTCGGGCAGGAGGGAATCGGTCGACCGGATATTGAGATAGACAACGAGGTCCGCGCGCTTCGAAAATTTTTTTCCAAACAAATGGACGACTCTACGATCCCTGATATCAATGCCATGATGGTCTTCACCAGCGACAACGTGGAGATTGAACCCGCTGACACACCCATCCCGGCGATGAGACTGAAACAGATCAAGGATTTCTTCCGACAAAAAGCGAAGGAAAAACCCATCAGCCAGGAACAATTGGCGGCGATCAAAGCCGCGCTTCCTGAATAACGCGTAGGGGCGACCGGGTGGGTCGCCCCTACAACATTTATGATACACTTGTTCTACTATGCAATCCATTGTATCCATCGACATCGAGACCACCGGACTCAACGAAGACCGCGACACCGTCATCGAGATTGGGGCCGTCAAGTTCAAGGGTCACCGCGTAGAAGATGAGTGGTCCACGCTCATCAATCCCGGCAGGCACATCCCCGAATTCATCTCCGGGCTGACGGGCATCACCGACGCGGAGGTGCGCAATGCACCGCGCCTGCGCGACATTGCCCACGAATTGGAAGCCTTTGTTGGTAACGCGCCAGTGGTCGGACATAATGTTCGTTTCGACCTGGGATTTTTGCAAAAACAGGCGGGTATCCTGCCGTATAACGACATCATCGACACCTATGAACTGGCCGCTGTCTTGATGCCGACCGCCAGCCGCTACAACCTTGGCGCCCTGGGTAAGCAACTCGGCATTCTGCTGCCTGCCACTCATCGCGCCCTCGATGATGCCAGGGTCACAATGGTAGCGTTCAATAAATTATTCGAGACGGCACGCGAACTGCCGCTTGATCTGGTTGCGGAGATTGTCCGCTTGAGCGAGCCGCTCGAATGGGACGCAGGTTGGATCTTCCAGGAAGTGTTGCGGATACGCGCCAAAGAGGGCATTCAAGCGAAGAAAACCAAAAAGAAGGAAGCATTGCATTTCGATGATTCCAGGTTCCCGCCGCTCGACAACCCGGAAAATCCATCGCCACTCAATGCCGATGAAGTCGCGTCCATCCTTGAATATGGGGGGCCGTTCTCACAGTATTTCGAATCATTTGAGCAGAGACCCGAACAAATTGGCATGATCCGGGCGGTAACGAACGCTCTTTCACACGGCAGCCACTTGATGGTCGAAGCCGGGACCGGTGTTGGAAAAAGTTTTGCATACCTTGTACCCGCCGCATTGTTTGCCACACAGAACAACACGCGCGTTGTTGTCTCAACCAATACCATCAATCTGCAAGACCAGCTCATTCAACGCGACCTGCCGAATTTGAGTCAGGCGCTCAACCTTGATTTTCGCTTTGCCGTTTTGAAGGGACGCTCCAATTATCTGTGCCCGCGGCGGTTGGAAAACCTGCGTCACTTCGGTCCACGCAACGCAGACGAGATGCGGGTGCTGGCAAAGGTCATGGTATGGCAGCTCGATAATGCGAGCGGCGATCGTAGCGAGATCAATCTCACAGGGCCGATTGAGCGCGAGGTGTGGACACGAATATCGGCTGAGGATGATGCGTGCACGACGGAAACGTGCATCAAACGTACCGGCGGCGCATGTCCCTTTCATCGCGCAAAGACAGCATCCCAATCCGCGCATGTGTTGGTTGTCAATCATGCCCTCCTCTTGTCGGATGTAGCGACTGGAAGCAAAGTTTTACCTGAATATTCACGCCTGATTATCGACGAAGGACATCACCTCGAAGCCGCCACGACCAATGCACTTTCGTTTAAGTTGAGCCAGTTTGACATGGATCGCATGATGAAAGAAATCGGCGGATCAAACGCGGGTGTGCTGGGGCGCATTCTCGGCGAGACGAATGAAACGATTCGCCCCTCGGACCTTGGGCTGCTTCAGCAAAAGGTCAGCCGCGCCACTGATATGGCGTTCCGCATCGAACAGCTCAACCGTGAATTCTTCAATGTGTTGGGCGAGTTTGCGCGACTGCAGCGTGAAGGACAACCGCCAACTACTTATGCGTGGCAGGCGCGTGTGCTCCCCGCCACGCGAACCCTCCCCGGTTGGGATGAAGTTGAAATGGCATGGGATTCCACCGATGAGACATTGAAACTGCTGCTCAACGAGCTCTCCGAGATTTACAAAGCCGCCGCGGACCTGTATGCAGATGGTCACGAAAATCTCGAAGACGTGATCGGTGACCTGGGCAATGTGGCGCGCCGCCTGACCGAAGCCGAAGCGAATATTACAGGCATGATCAGCAAACCGGTCAATGGCATGGTATATTGGATCGAAGTCCAGCCAAACGGGAATCGACTCTCTCTGAATGCCGCGCCCCTGAGTGTGGCTGAACTGGTGGAAAAATATCTGTGGCACGAAAAACGCTCGGTCATCCTCACTTCCGCCACGTTGACCGCTCATGGTGAGTTCCAATATCTGCGCAATACGCTAGGCGCTGACGAAGCAGAAGAGATGCAGCTCGGTTCGCCGTACGACTATGAAAGCGCCGCATTACTCTACATCGCCAACGACATCCCGGAACCAAACGTCAACGGCTATCAGCAACTGCTTGACCGCACTATCATCAACACCGCCAAAGCCACAGGCGGACGGATGCTTGTGTTGTTCACATCCTATGCTGCGCTGAAGAAAACCTCGCAAGCTATCACAGGTCCGCTGGCGCGCGATGAAATCTACGTCTACGAACAGGGGGACGGCGCCTCGCCAAACGCGCTGCTTGAATCGTTTAAAGCCACCGACCGCGCTGTCCTGCTGGGAACCAAGTCCTTTTGGGAGGGCGTGGATGTGCCTGGCGATTCGCTCTCCGTTGTAGTCATCACCAAGCTGCCCTTCGATGTGCCCACTGATCCGCTCATCGCGGCGCGCTCTGAAATGTATGAAGACTCCTTCAACCAATACTACCTGCCGGAAGCCATCCTTAAATTCCGCCAAGGATTTGGCCGCCTCATTCGCACCGCATCGGACCGGGGCATCGTCGCCATTCTGGATCGGCGTGTGCTGACCAAGCAGTATGGCAGGCTATTCTTGGAGTCTCTGCCACAATGCACCGCACGCCAGGGACCGGCGGCGAATCTTCCCCGTGAGGCTGGGAAGTGGCTGGGTTTATAATCCTAACCGGACAATTTTCCAGACCACCCGTCCCGAAAGCCTCTTTTGGGACGACGTTAAATTCCTATAACCGACTATAATAGCCGTTATCCGAAAGGAGGCCCGTTATGAGTCACAGTGGCAAGCGCGACAAGGAACAAAAAGAGCAGAGAAAAAAACCAAAGCACGATCTCCTGGAAAAGCGCAAACTGAAAAAGGAAAAGAAACAAAAGGTTAATCCTTTTACATCGCATTAATACCCTGAGATCGTAACAGCACTCATAATTGCCGGGGAGAGGGGTAATGATTGTATTGTCGACGCAGGGAGATGTTTCGAGCAAAGCATCACAAAGGCAGGCCCGCCCATGTTCAGACTTACCCTTGCCATCCTCTTTCAGATCGTCATCTTTGGCATCTATTTTTATATCGATGCCCGCCAAACCACCGCACCGGATTGGGCAAGCGTTGTCCGGTTTGGCCTCCATCCGCTGGCGCTGCTCTATTTTGCGTTTTCCGTCTTCCCCATTTGGTGGAGTTACCGCATCTTGTATGAATTCTACGAACAACGATTCTGGGCAGCTGCCATGCTGCAAGGATTCGTCATTCAGGCGACGTACGTGCTGGCCAGTTACCTGGGTTCAAGACAGATCCCCACCCTGCGGGAAGGTGTCGCCATTGGTCTCGTGTTCCTTAGCGTGATCGTGGCAGGCAAACGATAAACAAACCGCGTCATCCTCAAACGGAAAACCAACCAGCGAAAGCCACAACACAGGCTTCCAATGTTGCTTTAAAATAGCGGCGTGCCCAATACATATTTCATCCTATTCGAACTTATTATCTACATTCAGTTTGTACTTTGTATCCGCCACGCATGGAAGAACGGCGCGACAAATATATTACGCTTGTTCGCAGGCATTCTCTTCGGCGTTGCACTGGAGCTTGCCACGATCCGCCAACTGAATGCATATGAATATGGAAGGTTTCTCGTCATGGTGCTCGACGTTCCTCTGTGCATCGGCATGGCATGGGGATGCATCCTCTACAGTGTGATGGAATTTTCCAACGCCAGCAGCCTGCCCTACTTCGCGCGTCCCGTACTGGATGGTCTGCTTGCCCTAAATCTCGATCTTGCGCTCGACGCGGTTGCCATCCGTCTTGGGTTCTGGAATTGGGGGCAGGGATTGGTGTTTCAATATTTCGGCGTTCCATACGCGAACTTTTGGGCATGGTTCTGGGTCATCTTTTCTTTCTCGCTCGGATATCGCCTCTTTGCGCGACGCAAAGATTGGGTTGGCGTGTGGACTTCTCCCGTCCTCGCACTGGTCATGGGAATGGCAGGTGTGCTCGGAACAAATGCACTCATCACATTCAGGATCCCCTTTACATATCATGGCTTGACTGTTGCAATTTTACTGGTGATTGCCGTCGGCTCCATAATTGCCTGGCGCCCCAGGTTCCATCTCACGCCGGTTCCATCGCTGGTATTCTGGGTCCCCTTCCTGACACATACTTACATTTTGATTGCAGGTTTGATCTCCGGCGCCATCCTCGACCCGCCATTTTTGTTGTCTGTAGGATTAATCATGCTGGCAGTTTCGTTTTATCTTCACCGACCCGCCGTTCGTAAGCTGTTCGATAACTGATTCACGACCAACAGCCATGAGCATCCGTGCAGGTATCTGCAATGAAATACTCTCATGAATAAAAAGGCCAACCACGATATCGCGTTGCTTTTTTCGACACGCATCATCCGCTTGTTTTGCTACGGATTTTTGTCTGTTGTGCTGGCGCTTTATCTGGCGGAGATTGGTCTCACCGAAGGGCAGATCGGGTTACTGTTCACCTCCACGCTCGCCGGTGACGCAGCCATCTCCCTGTGGCTGACAACCTCCGCAGACCGGTTCGGCAGGAAACGAACCCTGCTCTTCGGTGCGCTCCTAATGATGGGGGCAGGACTCGCCTTCGTCTTGACGCGAAACGTTCCCTTTCTTATGATCGCGGCGATTATCGGTGTCATCAGTCCGAGCGGGAATGAGATTGGTCCGTTTCTGTCGGTCGAGCAAGCCGGGTTGACCCAACTCGTCCCGGATAAAAAGCGGACACAGGTCTTCGCCTGGTACAACCTGGTCGGCTCATTCGCCACCGCGACCGGCGCGTTATCCGGCGGCTGGCTCTCACAAACTTTACAAAATAACGGCTGGACGGTGCTTGAATCATATCGCACTGTTCTGACCGGGTATGCCGCAGGGGGACTTCTTCTGATTTTGCTGTTTCTCAACCTGACAAAAGCCATTGAAGTCATAAAAAATTCAGAGACGAAAAAGAGTGTGCTGGGTCTGCATCGTTCGCAAAAGGTCGTCATCAAGTTAAGTGCGCTGTTTGCATTGGACGCGTTTGCAGGTGGTTTGATTGTACAAAGCATGATCGCCTATTGGTTCCACGTCCGCTTCGGTGTGGATGCGGGCATTCTCGGCAGTATCTTTTTCGGTGCAAACATCCTGGCAGGCGTTTCCGCCCTGCTTGCCGTGCGCATCGCCGCGAAGATCGGGCTCGTCAACACAATGGTCTTCACCCACATACCCTCGAACATCTTGCTGATGCTTGTGCCCCTGATGCCAACTCTGACTCTCGCCATTGGACTTCTTCTCCTGCGCTTCAGCATCTCACAGATGGACGTACCTACGCGTCAATCGTACACGATGGCCGTCGTCGCGCCCGATGAACGCTCAGCCGCCTCAGGCGTGACCGCCATCGCGCGTTCCATTGGCGCGTCCATTTCTCCGCTGTTAACGGGATTCATGTTCGGCATACCCGCGTTAATAAGCGCCCCTCTCTTTTTATCGGGCGGGTTAAAAATCATCTATGATCTATTGTTGTTTCGTGAATTCCGCACGGTAAAACCACCCGAAGAAAAAGTGCAACTCACACCGAATAATCGCCCATTTCCATGAATGCCGCCACGACCTGCGGGTCAAAATGCCGTCCTGAATCGGCTTGAATACGGCCAAGCACTTCCTCTCGCGGCAGCCCCTTGCGATACGGGCGGTCAGAGGTCAACGCATCCCATACATCGACCACCGGGAAAATCCGTGCTGCAAACGGAATCTCTTCGCCTTTCAAGCCGCGCGGGTAACCGCTGCCATCCCATTTCTCATGATGGCAATATGGAATGTCGATGGCGGGGTGAAGGAAATCGATCGGGATGAGCATCTCGTAGGCATAGACCGGGTGCTTTTTCATCAGGTTCCTCTCCTCATCCGTCAGGGGTCCCTGTTTGAGGAGGATACCGTCGGGAATGCCCATCTTCCCAATATCGTGCAGGAGGGCGCCGCGCGTGATGTGCAGCAACTGATCCCCCTCTACACCCATCGTACGCGCCAGCCGCTCGGTCAGGATCGTCACACGCTGGGTATGTCCCTCTGTCTCCTTGTCGCGCAAGTCAAGTGCACGCACCCAGCCTTCAAGCGTTGCCTGATACGCTTCCTCCAGCTCCTCATTGGCATCCTGTAAATTTTTGAACAACCGCGCATTATCGATCGCCACCGCTGCCTGGTTTGCAAACGCCGAGATCAACGCCAGATCATCCTCCTGAAAAATACCCGCATGCGCCCTGTTATCCACGCAGATAACACCGATAAGGCTATTCTTGATCTTCAATGGCGCGCACAGGATCGAACGGAGCTGATACGCCGCCACGCTTATCTGCGCGTTGAAACGCGGGTCATTCTGTGCGTTCGTTGTCAAAACAGCTTCCCCCGACTCGACCACCTTGCGCACAATCGTTTTGCTGTACGCGAAACCCTCTTCATCGAGATTGATATGATCGATCCCGCGCGCAATCTGCACCGACAATTCCCCGCTAGACTCGCGCAACATCAGGAACCCTCGCTCCGCGCGCATCAGAGCGATGAGCGTGTCCATCACTTCCTCCAGCACCCGCTTCGGACCCAGGGAGGAGTTGATCACGTTTCCGATGCCCATCAGCGCCCCCAGTTGACTCTGCCTGACTTTCAAATGATCATTGACTCCCTGCTCCAGCCTCCGCAAGGATTGGGCGGCGCGTGAGAGATCCTCGATTGCGTTCATTGCCGTTGGATTTCCTGACCGGGCAATGGATTGGATTACATTCATCAACAGGGCAGTGGTGTCCTGGAATTGTTGTTGAAGCAATTGCACATTGGGCACGTTCTTTACCATGAGGCACTCCCTTCCACCAAATACATCTCCTGCAATTCACTCTAAAGCATCATCCGCAATGATCGTCTCCCGTATTTTACTCCCATATTCATGACAGGTATAATCATTGCGTCGAAAAGAATACCCTGCCGAGAGAACGCTTGACACAAGATTGCCAAAGGAGAATCCATGACATTAGAAAACTACCTAGCAGAGGCAGGCGCACTTGCCGGGTTGACAGGGATCCTGGCAGGTTTTGCTATGTCAGCAGTAATCCAATTGCTTACTTCGGACAACAAAAGCAGGCTGACCACGGCAGCGATCATCGTCTTCGCCGCGGCATCTGTGATGTTCCTGTTCCCGCTCATCGTATCCGTCCTTGCCTTTGCCGCCGCAACCGAATTGAATGCCATCCCGCCTCTGGATAACCTGAGCCTGCTTGCCATGCTGATCATGTTCGCCGCAATTTATGTATTTATTGCTGGGATTGCACTTGCGGGCTGGATACAATCGAAGATCGCGGGGATCATTACCACCGTCTTTGCCGTGGTCACCATGTGTCTGGTAAGTTACGCTATTGATGCGGTCCTCAGCCTTTTTTCGTAGGATAGTCCAGGAATCAAAAAGACGCCATCGAGTGGCGTCTTTTTGATTCCAAACGCCTACCTGATCTTGAACATCTGGGTCAATTTCATCGCCAGGTTCAGATCGCCGGCGAGTTTGAGTTTTCCCTGCATGAAGGCTTGCATCCCGTCCAGTTCGCCGGTGAAGATTTTAACGTAATCGCTGGAGTCGGCGGTGAGGGTCATCTTGGGAGAGGGATGCGCCCCCTTTTCGACGGTGACCTTGCCGTCTTTGATGACGGCGTACCATTCACCCGCTTCCGCGCCGGTGAACTTGAACTGAATGACCGCGTCGAGTCCAGCCGCCTTTTCGGGGATGAACGCGCCGGGCATTTTTTCCATGAGTTGTGCTACTGTGAGTGGCATGTTAGTCTCCTTATTAGTCTGATAGTCGTTAGTCTGATAGTCACTGGTCGAAGGTCAAAGGTCAAAGGTCAACAAACTTTCGACTTTGGACTTTCGACTTTTGACTCAGTTTTGCAAATTCTCGAACACCGCCGCTGCGCCCATGCCGCCGCCGATGCACATGGTGACCATGCCGTACTTCGACTTGCGGCGACCCATTTCGTAGATGAGTTGGGTGGTCAGTTTGGCGCCCGTGCAGCCGAGCGGATGCCCGAGGGCAATCGCGCCGCCGTTGACGTTGACCTTGCTCTCGTCCAATTCGAGCGAGCGGATGACCGCCAGCGACTGCGCCGCGAAGGCTTCGTTCAATTCGATCAGGTCAATGTCGTTCAGGGTCAAGCCCGCCTTCTTGAGCGCCTTCGGGATGGCGGCAACGGGACCGATGCCCATGATTTCAGGCGGGACGCCCGCCACCGCAAACGAGACGAACCTCGCCAGCGGCTTGAGTCCCAACTGCGCGGCTTTCTCTTCGGACATGACCATCACTGCCGCCGCACCGTCGGACATTTGAGAAGCGTTGCCCGCCGTGACCGTACCGCCCTCTTTGAACGCGGGCTTGAGTTTGGCAAGCGCTTCCATGCTCGTATCGGCGCGCGGACCTTCATCCCGCTTCACCGTAAACGAGCGCTTCTGCACCTTCCCGTCCACGTATTCGGTCACTTCCACGTCAATCGGCACGAGCTCGGGGTCGAACAGTCCGCTCTCGACAGCCTTTGCCGCTTTCTGGTTGCTCTTGAGGGCGAACTCGTCCTGCGCCTCGCGGCTGATGTTGTATTTGACGGCGACGTTCTCGGCGGTGAGTCCCATGTTGGTGTAGTAGTGCGGAAGTTCCATCGCAAAGTGCGGATTGGGGGAGAACTTGTAGCCCATCATCGGCACCATGGACATGGATTCCACGCCGCCGCCGATGCCCACTTCGATGTCGCCCGCTTTGATCATGTACGCCACGTGCGCGATGGACTGCACGCCCGACGAGCAGTAACGGTTAATGGTTTCGGCAGGGACGGAATCGGGCAGTCCCGCGCGCAGGGCGATCATGCGGGCAATGTTCATGCCCTGCTCGCCCTCGGGGAAGGCGCAGCCGAAGACCACGTCCTCGATTTCGGCGGGGTCGAGATTCGGCGTCCGCTTGAGCAAGGCTTGGATCACAGTGGCAGACATCTCGTCGGGACGAACCGTGGCAAGTCCTCCCTTTTTGGCTTTGCCGACGGGAGTTCTTACGGCAGATACGATAACAGCGTCTTTCATAGTTTACTCCTCTCACCTGTATACCTGTCTACCTGTGTACTTGTGGACGGTACACACGTAAACAGTACACAAGTACACATCAATTCCTCAACGGCTTCCCCGTTTGCAGAAGCGCCCACATGCGCGCCTGGGTCTTCTCCTCGCCGCACAGCGACAGGAAGGCTTCGCGCTCGAGGTCGAGGATGTATTGCTCGCTCACCCATTGCGGCTTGCTCAACTCGCCGCCCGCCATGACGTAGGCGAGTTTGGTGGCGATGTGCGCGTCGTACTCGGTGATGTACTTGCCTTCCTTGAATGACCACGCGCCGATTTTCATTGCGCCGTACATGTCGCGCCCTGGGGCGTAGATGAGTTCGGGCGCGGGCGGGCGATACCCCGACGCCGCCATGTGCAGCACTTCCTTCTTGGCTTCGGTGAGCAGATGGTCACGGTTGAGGACGATGCGGTCGGCTGGACCGAGGATCGCCATGTCGCGCGCTTCGTAGGCAGACGTGGCGACCTTCGCCTGACCAATCTGCAAAAACGCACGCTGGATGAACGGGAACGGTTCGGCGTTTTCGGTCTTCATGGCGGGGTTGATGATGCGGCGCATCATTTCCTTCGTGCCGCCGCCCGCAGGGATAACGCCCGCGCCGAGTTCGACCAAGCCGATGTACGTTTCCGCCGCAGCGACCACGCGCGAGGCGTGCATGGTCACTTCACAGCCGCCGCCGAGCGCCAGTCCCGCAGGCGCAACCACGACAGGTTTCGGGAAGTAGCGCATCCGCATGTTCAGGTTTTGCAGTTTACGCACCGCCGCGTCGAGCGTGTCCCACATGCCTTGCTGCGCGGCGACCACCACCATGAACAGGTTCGCGCCCGCGCTGAAGTTCTCGGCTTCGTTACCAATTACCAATCCCTCGAAATCGCGTTCCACCCGGTCGAGCGCTTCAATCGTAATGTTGAAGATGTCGTCATCGAGCGCGTTCATCTTGGTGTGGAATTCCACCAGCGCCACGCCGTCGCCGATGTCGTACAGCGTTGCGCCCGCGTTCTCGCTGATGACTTTCTTCGTGCCTTTCAAATCGCTGAGGACGACCATGCCCTCAGGATGCTTGATCTTCACGTACTTCTTCTTCGCCACGTCATACACGCCGACCTTGTTCGCGCCCTTGTACTGATAGAACGTCTCGAAGCCGTTCTTCAGCATTTCGTCCACCCATTTGGCGGCGGGGTAGCCGGCGGCTTTCATTTTCTTGACCGTCTCACGCACGCCGAGCATGTCCCACGTCTCGAACGGACCCGCCTCGTGCATGAACCCCCAGCGGACGGCGTCGTCAATCGGCTTCATCGTATCCGCCACTTCGGGGATGATGGATGAGGCATACTGGAAGCCCTGATACGTCAACGCCTTGACGAGATTCGCCGCCTTGTCATCCGCTTCAAGCAGGACCTTGAGCCTGTCACCCAGACCCTCGACATCCTTCGCCGCCTTGACCGAGTCGAAGCGCGGCTTGGTCGGCGGGACATGCTCCAGCGTGTTCAAGTCCAGCGACCAGAATTCCTTGCTCCCATCCTCCTTGCGGACTTCCTTGTAGAAACCGATCTTGGTCTTGTTGCCCAGCCACTTGCGCTCGATGAGGGTCGAGATCAACTTATTGGGCGCTTCGGCTTTGAGGTACTGCTGACCGAGTTTATCGTGCGGAATCAACGGCGCGAGGTTGCGCCCGACGTGATCCCACACGTCAATGCCCACCAGGTCAATCAGGCGGAAGGTCGCTGTTTTGGGGCGCCCAATCAACGGTCCTGTGATGGAATCCACCTCGTCCACGGTGTAGCCGTTTTTCAGGATGAAGTCCAGCGCGAACGCGCCCGTCCCAAAGGCGACGCGGTTGCCGATGAAGTTGGGCGTGTCCTTGCACAGCACGATACCCTTGCCCAGCCGATGTTCGCCGAAGTAACTGATGAACTCGACGACTTCCTTCGAGGTGTCCTTCGTTGGGATGATTTCCAGCAATTTCAAGTAGCGCGGCGGGTTGAAGAAGTGTGTGCCAAGGAAGTGTTTCTTGAATTCCTTCGAGCGTCCCTCCGCAATGGACGTGACGGGGATGCCCGACGTGTTCGTACTGACGATGGCGTTCGGTTTGCGAACCTCGTCAATGCGCGCCATCAAGTCCTGCTTGATTTTGAGGTTCTCGACGATGGCTTCGCAAATCCAGTCCGCTTCGGCGACCGCACCAAAGTCATCTTCGAGGTTGCCGAGCGTGACGAATGTCTTCAGTTCGGGCGACATCAAGTTGGCGGGCTTGGCTTTCAGGCACGCCTCCCACCCCGCGTTGACAATTTTGTCCCGAGCCGCTTTGTCGCCCTCCGGCGCGTCCTTCGGGACGATGTCCAGCAGCGTCACAGGCACACCGGCGTTCGCCAGATGCGCCGCAATCGCCGCCCCCATCGTCCCCGCGCCTATGACCACGGCTTTGTGAATGTGGTATGTCATGGTGTCTCTCCTTTTGGGAGTAGACAAGTACACATGTATACACGTATACACGTATACCTGTGTACTTGTGTACCTCTCTACTTTTTTACCGCAATTCCGCTCCGCTATAACCCAGTATCTGCCTCGCTACCACGAGACGGTTGATCTGACCCGTGCCTTCGTAGATGTCGGTGATCTTCGCGTCGCGGAACCACTTCTCGGCAAGGAACTCGCGGCTGTAGCCCAGCGGACCCAAAATCTCGACCACTTTCTGCGTGATCTTCGTCCCCACATCGCCTGCCTTGACTTTGCTCATCGAAGACTCGAGCGCGTTGGGGTGTTTGTTATCCGCCATCCACACTGCCTTGATGACCATCAGCCACGCCGACTTGAGCATGATGTCCATGTCAATCACATCGCGCTCGATGGCTGTCAATTTCTGGCGCGGCAGACCGTAGCGAATTTGGATTCCGTTCTCGGCGAGTTTTTCCTTCAGGAATTCGAGAGCGGCTCGCGCCACGCCCAAGCCTGAGGCTGCCACGAGGGGTCTTGTCGCATCGAAGGTCGCCATTGCACCCTTGAAGCCCGTCGTGGTCTTCTCGACCGTCGGGCTGCCGAGGATGTGATCGAACGGTACGCGCACATCCACCAGCGAAATCGCCGCCGTATCGCTGACGCGGATGCCGAGTTTGTGCTCCAACTTGGTCACCCGCACACCAGGCGTGCCTGCCTCGACGACGAAGGCGCGCATTCCCGCCCGCCCCGCGCTCGGGTCAATGCTCGCCCAGACGACGATGAAGCCCTTGCCGAGTTTTTCGTAGGGGGTCAGGGACTTGTCGCCTGCGGTGACGAAAATCTTCTCGCCGTTGAGCACCCACTCATTGGTCTTTTCGTCCAGCACGGCGCGCGCCCGAATGGAGGCGGTATCTGAACCTGCGCCCGCCTCGGTCATGCACATGGCGGCAAAAGTGGGTTTCTCGCCCGCAAAGCGCGCCAGGAACTTCGCCCGCTGTTCGGGAGTCCCTGCCGCCTGCACCGCCGCTGCGCCCAACCCGCCGCCTGGCGTGCAGAGATAAAAGCCCACGTCGCCCCAGGCAAGCGCCTCGATCTGCGCCGCCAGCGATTGATAGGCAATCGGCGGTCGTTTTTCTTTCTGTTCTTCACCCTCGTGACCGTTGCCCTTTTCTTTCGGCGCGAGCGAGCCCGCTCCCATCGCCTTCATGGCAGTGTGCATGAACTCGATGTAATCCCAGGGAATTTCATGCTCGTGTTCGTCGTAGTAACGCGACTTCGAGCGCATCATCTCTTCAGCGACGGTTTTCAACACAAATTGTGTTTGCACAATGGGTTTTGGGGGGTCAAATTCGATAGGCATGGTTTACTCCTTCAATTACCACACTACCAATTACTATTTACTATTTGCGTAATTGACAATTGGTAACTGGTAATTGGTAATTGGTAATTAAATGATTGCTAATCCCGTAAACGTGGCAAAGCCTCTACCGTTCCGCATCCACATCTCGACGGGGTGTTCGCGGATGTAGCCGTGTCCGCCAAGGATCTGCACGGCGCGGTCGGTGACCATCATCGCCATATCGGCGGCGCCCATATAGGCGAGGTATGCCTCGGTGAAAGCATTGTCCTTGCCGGCGTCGAGTTTCCAGGCGGCTTCCCAGGTGAGCAGGCGGCTGGCTTCGATCTCGGTCCGCATTTCGGCGAGCATGAAGGCGATGGCTTGCTTCTGCGCGATCTTCACGCCGAACGCCTCGCGCTCCTTGGCGTAGTTTTTGCTGTACTCGAAGGCGGCATTCGCCACGCCGACCGCGGCTGAGGCGGCGGCAAGGCGCATCGAAGCGAGAACAGGCTCAAAGTCCATGCCCGAGGCGCCGCCCAAACGGTTCGACGCGGGGACCTTGACGTTATCCAACTTGACTCGGTACATCGGCAGTGCGTTGAGGCTCATCAGTTTTTCGCGCTCGTCACCGATGGTCAGCCCTGCCGCACCTTTCGGGACGATAAAGCCCTGCGTCTTGCCTTCGAGGCTGGCATAAACGATCATCGCTTCAGCCTCTTTCGCAAAGGGGACGAATGCCTTCTCGCCGTTGAGAACATATTCATCGCCTGCGAGGGTCGCAGTGGTTCTGAGCGCAAGCGGGTCAAAGTCGAAAGCATACTCGATGAGTGCGGCAGTATACGGCGCCCAGTCACCCTCGATGACTTTTGGCAGATATGCCTGCTTCTGTTCTTCGGTCCCCGCCAGCAGAATGGGCGTGGCGAACAGTGACGGCGTCATCACTGCCAGCGTGCCTGCCAGGTCACCGAACGCCATCTCTTCGACGGCAAGCACACCCGTGACTGCACTGCGTTCGCCGAAGCCGCCGTATGCTTCGGGGATGGAGGCTTGCAGCAAGCCAAGTTCCCATCCCTTGCTGATGAGTTTCTTCGGCAAATCATGGTTCTCTTCGGCGTCATGCGCGGCGGCGCGCAGATCGTTGCCCGCATACTTCCCCACCGCTTCAATCAACATTTGTTGTTCTTCAGTTAGTTCAAATGAATACATACTTTTGCTCCTTGGGGAAAATCTCAGAATCAGGGATTTCACGCAAACGGCGATAACGAACCGGGGATCCTTGTTCCAGTTCGTCGGTATTCACAATTTCGACCATGCCGTACTCGTAGAGATATTCCACATACGCGCCCGTTTTTTCGATGACCAGTAACTGGTTATATCCGCTCATTTCGCCGTACACAGCGCTGCATACTTCAGCAATCGTCAGCGGCTCGGCAAGGACTTGCAGAGCGCGGCTCATGCGGCGGATGAGATTTTGCCGCGTGGCTTCGATGCGCTCCGCCAAGTTGGTAAAGGCGTCGTTGTGACCGTTCAGGAACCAACGCGCGCCTTCCGACCATCTCTCGAGCCGCGCCAGCGAGGCGAGATAATGATCCACGCCGCCATAGGGATTGATGGACTCGGGCGCGAGGTGCGGCGTGACCCCTTCCACAACCATGTCGCCGCAAAAGACGACATCGTCCACCCGCATCGCCACGTGACCCGGACAATGCCCCGGCAAATGAATCAGTTCCAATGCCCCCACCTGCATCCCCTGCGCTTCGTAGGTGAAGTCCACGGGAACGGATTGATAGAGGGCTTTGGTAAAGCGGTAAATGCCGAGGAGCGAATCCGCTTCGTCGCCGGCTAGTCCGCTTTCGGCGAGGAAAGAGGCGAGGCGGCGGGAGATGAGGGCAAGCCGCGCATCGTGGTGCGCCACGACCTGCAGGTCCAGTTCGTGACATCCAATTTGTGCGTTCGTGAGGGGTTTGAGTTTGGCGAGACCGCCGTAGTGGTCAATGTGGGCGTGTGTGAGGAGAATGTGGGTAAGGTCGGCCGGCTGCAACCCCGCTTGTTTCAAGCCGTTTAACAGGTCTTCATGGGAGACGTCGGTGCCGGAGCCGGTGTCAATGAGAACGTTTTGACCCTTCGCGGAAACGACATAGACATACGCCCAAAACTTCGGAAATGCCTGGATGGGCAGGCGGTGAATTTTTACCCCGCTGGAGGTTTCGAATACGGCATAGTCGGCTGGGGTCATTTCAGTAGTCCGTTCAAGAGCAGGCTGGCATAGTCGTCGGCAATTTGCTGGATGGTCTTTTCGCCGTCGCTGCGATACCAGGTAATCGTCCAGTTCAACAAGCCAAGGATGGCGCGCGCCGTGAGGGGAACATCGTCACAACGAAAGGTGCCCTCCTCCACCCCTTGCGCAAGGACATTACGCCATAACAGCTCGAACTTGTCGCGGTTGGGGACGTGGCGGGCATGCTGACGCCGCTCGAGGGCACGGTGTTCAAACAAAAGCACTGCGGCAAGGTCAATATTGTCTGCAAGAATTTGAAGATATTCACGCACCATCAGACGAAGTTTTCGATCAGCAGAGATCGTCTGGGCAGAGATAGAGGAAATTCGTTCAAGAAGAAGTTGCAGTGCCTGATCGAGAAGTTCAAAGAGAATCTCCTGCTTGGAGGAAACATGATGATACAGGCTCGCCTTCTGTAAATTTACCGCCTCAGCAATATCAGCCATGGATGCGCCATGGAACCCCTTCTGGCGAAAAACCTGTGCAGCGGCTTCAAGGATGTCTTCTCTGGTCATGGACAACATTCCCTACCGAACGGTCGGTTGTGATGGTATAATACCGGACACAAGCCTGCATGTCAAGGTTGGAAACAACGGTGAAGGTTACATCGCAGAAAAGACCATCCTCTGAGAAATGTTATTACGGATGCAACAGGTTTTGAATGAAATTGCAATAAAAATGCTATAATAAAAATATGGCTACGCCACTTTCCACCCCCGAACCTGCCCCTCAACCCACCCCTGACGAACTTGCCGCACAGCGCGAGCAGGAACAGCAGATGAAACGCACAATGACCGGCGTGATCATCGGCGCAGTGATCCTGCTGGCATTGCTGGGCACGGCAATCTATTTCCTGCTCCAGCCCGCCACCCCCACTGACAAGATACGCGACATCTTCATCATCGTGGTGGCGCTCGAGTCGCTGGTCATTGGCGTGGCATTGATCGTGCTGATCGTTCAACTCGCCAGCCTCACGAATCTCCTGCAAAATGAAGTCCGCCCGATTCTTAAAGCCACCAACGACACCGTCAACAACCTGCGCGGTACGGCGGAATTTCTGGGCGAGAACGTAGTCGAGCCGGTCATCAAGCTCAATGGCTACCTCGCCGGTCTGTATCGTATGTTAGAATTAATGGGCATCAAGAAGAAATAAGCAACGCGGTGCCAGGCAGGTCGAAAATGCCTGTCACCTCCAGCCGTACAAATATCCACTATCCCCAAGGAGGCTACTATGTCTGATCGTGATGAATTCGGCGCCTTTCTCGTAGGCTTTATCGTCGGCGGGCTGACCGGAGCGGTTGTCGCTCTGTTGTTCGCCCCCCAATCCGGCGAAGAGACCCGCGCGTTGATCAAGGATAAATCCATTGAACTACGCGACAAGGCATCCCACACAGCCGAAGAAGCGCTCGCCCGCGCCGAGCAAGTCGCCCAGGAAGCCCGCGCCCGCGCCGATGAACTCGCCCGCCAGTTGAAGGAGCGCGGCGCTGAAGTCTACACCAAAGCCAGCGAACGCGGCCACGCCATTGTCGAAGATGTGCGTGAACGCGGCAAGAGTGCAGTTGAATCCCTTCGCAAGGGCAAGAAGAGCGAAGGCGAAGCCCCTGCAGCATAACAGCCCTGCGAACACGACAAGGGTTTGGCTCACAGGTCAAACCCTTGTTTCATTTATGAGAAACCTGCTGCGCGTGTTCTTCCGGCTGCTCTACCATCCATTCGCCTTCGCATACGACGTCATCGCGGCAACTGTTTCGTTCGGCAGATGGAAAGACTGGATTATAGAAGTGGTCCCATTCATCGTAGGGACTCGCGTGCTCGAGGTCGGTCATGGACCCGGTCACTTGCAGCGAATCCTCCTCAGCCGCGGCTTGACCGCCGTTGGAATAGACGAGTCCTCACAGATGGGATGTCTTGCCAGACGCCAAATCGGTGAAGAGCGTTTTCGTTCAGCAAAGAAAGCCCGCTCGCAAGCGTCTGAAACCCAACAACTTGCTTATACGCATGGTAATATTGTTCGTGGATTGGCGCAGGGACTCCCCTTCTCCAACTCCACGTTCGACACCGTGGTATCCACCTTCCCTGCGGAGTATATCTTCGACCCTGCCACACTGACCGAGGCACATCGTGTGCTCACAGAGACAGGCAGATTCGTTATTTTGCCCGGAGCAATCATCACTGGACGCGGACTCTGGGACCGGCTCATGGCGTGGCTGTTTCGAATCACCGGGCAAACTCCGCCAAACCTTTCCGAGATCATCCATGAACGCACGAAGGAACCATTCGCCAAAGCCGGGTTCCAGGTGGAAGTCCATGAACTGGATGTACGATCAAGCATTGTATTTGTCATGGTAGCAACAAAGTTATAATCTGTCATTGCGAGGCCTGTGCAGCATTGAAGCAATTTCCGCTTGCATAGGGATCTACTTCAACAGGCGATTCCGTATCATGGAAAATTGTTTCAGGCTTCGTCTTTGCAATGACAACAGAAAAAGGATTATCGATGCTCAAAAAACTACGTGAACCCGTCAACAGTCTTACTCATTGGGCTGGAGCCGCCCTGGCGCTGATCGGCTTGATCGCTCTGCTCATCGTCGGGTGGAGCACGCCCGCCAAGGTCATCTCGTTGAGCATTTACGGTGTCAGTTTGATTGCCATGTTTTCCGCCAGCGCTACCTATCACATGGTGCGGGTCAAAGACAGGGCGCTGGAGATATTCCGCAAGATCGATCACTCCGCCATTTACCTGCTCATCGCCGGGACTTACACCCCGTTTTGCGTTAATGCCTTCGAAGGCTTTTGGAAGTGGGGTATGTTGAGCATCATCTGGTCGCTGGCGATCATCGGCATCGTTGTTAAAGTCTTCTACATCCGTGCACCGCGCTGGTTGAACGCGGGCATTTATCTTGTCATGGGCTGGCTGTGCATCGCCGCCATTGGACAGATGCTTGCCGCGCTACCGGCATGGGTCATAGGCTGGCTGATCGCAGGCGGCGTGATCTATACCCTCGGCGCTGTCGTTTACATCACGAAGATCTTCAACTTCAAACCGGGCATCTTCGGCTTTCATGAGATGTGGCACATCTTTGTCATACTGGCCGCCGGAGCCCATTTCGTGGCAGTGCTGGGAGTGGCGCTGTAGAAACCACCTCAAGCACGACATAAGAATAGCCACCGTTTTTAAGGTAGCTGTCTATTTTAATATTCGAAACAGATTACTGTAATCATCCGTCCACAACGCAAGAGTTGTCGAATACCTGCTCAGATCGACGGCGCGCTCCTGAATAGCACGCGTCGATAACAACGCCGGATTACGGGCAAGCAGAATCCAATGGGAGGCATAGCCGCCGCGCGTATCGCCGCCATACTCAACGCGCACCATATCCAAACCATATTCCTTTGCCAGTTGCCAGAACACCGGTTGCAGATCAAGGTGCAAGTTCGTGATATGTGCGGCAATAATCCCATCCGGTGCAAGATGATCAAGATACAGGGCAAAAGCTTCCTTCGTCACCAGATGGACGGGGATCGAGTCACTACTGAAAGTATCCAATACCAACACATCGAAATTCTGCCTCACGCCGCGGGCAAGTTCCTGTTCCAGCGAAATTCGCGCGTCGCCAGGCACCATCGTCACCTCTGCCTGGCTGTCTGCCACGAACGAGAAGTAACCTCCCAACCCTTCCGCCAGATCGATCACCGCCGGGTTAATCTCATACAGCCGGTACACGTCCCCAATCTGACCATATGCCGCCAGAGTCCCCACACCCACGCCGAGCATGCCCACGCGCAATCCCTGCCCATATCGTGGATGATTCAGGATGGCTACTCCCGCGCCGCTGTCATGGACATAATAGGTCGTCGGCTGGCCACGCAAGTCGGGGGCGATAAATTGCAGCCCATGCACGGTGATGCCGTGCGACATCAAATAGGCAGGCTGTGGCGGCTCTCCTACCGCGTCCACGCGCACCCGGATCACGCCATAGAAATTCCGCCGGGAGAATAACGAACCAGAAAAGAACGTACCGATCAACGCCAACATGACAGTGACGAGAACAAAGGTCAGAAAGATGAAACGGGCACGCGCCGTACTGTCCCTGCGGGCTGCGCTCGATGTCGGTGCGAGATGGCGCTTTTCTGTCGAAACAATCCTCTCATTATTGGGAGATTGCTTCGGGACTTCGACGCCTTCGCGTCTTGACTCTCGCAAGGACATCAAAATAGCAATCGTCATCGCCAACCCTACAAAAAACTCCCAATAACCAGTGAAGATGACCGGCGCAATCAAGCTGACGAAGATTCCCCCAACGGCGCCGCCCACCGACACCATCAGGTAGAACATAGTCAAATGCCCGGCAGGTGGGCGCAGACGGTACAGTTCTCCATGACATAACATACAGGCACTGAACAGCAACAGGCAATAGGCAAGGATCTGCCAGTACACATGTAGCGAGGTGGCATTGAGCATCACAAACAAGGTCAATGCGGTGAAAAGCACGAATAATGCCGAATAAAACCTGCGATTGTACCCGCGCTCTCCGGAGAAAGTCAGGATGAACGAGAGCAGATACAGCGTGAGCGGCAAAATCCACAAGAAGGGAATGATCGCCACCTCCTGCGAAATCTGATTGGTGACCGATAACAGGAACAAGGATGCTGTTGCACTGAGGACAATCCATAACGAGAGCAGGGAGAAGGACGGGCGCGCTGTCGATGAAACGGATTCAGTGACCGGCGTGGGGTGAGCCGGTGAACGTCCGCTTCTCACGCCGACCCAGCCTGCCACAGCCCCGAACAGCAAAAAGCCTGCCGCCCAAGCCCATCCCTGCCAGCGCAACGAGAGAGTCGGTTCGATGAAGACCGGATACGCCAACAACCCAAGCAATGACCCGACGTTCGAGAGCGCATACAACCTCGCATAGGAGCGCTGCGGGTGAACGCGGCTGAACCATGCCTGCATCAACGGACCATTCGAAGCGAGGATGAAATATGGCAAACCAACCGAGGCGAGGAGCAGTTTGAAAATATCCAGGATCGGCGTGCTTACGTCCACAGGTTTCCAACTGGCGGCGGGTGTAATGGGCGATGTCCACAGGAAGGAGAGGAAAACAAGCAGGAGCGCGGCGGAACTGATCAGGGCGATGTGAACGACCGGCTGTCTCTTTTGGGAGACGTGACCAATCAGCCAATACGCATACGCGTATCCGCCCGTGAGCAGCACCTGGAAAAACAACATAACCGTGGACCAGACTGCCGGAGTCCCGCCGAACCATGGCAGGATGAACTTGCCGATCATCGGCTGAACTTGAAAGATGAGAAAAGCTGAAAGGAAGATGCTGATGGCAAAGAGGGACATAGTGAACTCATGACTATTGTAAGACAGTGCTTACCCGTCGATACCATCTCAACAGTTCTAGCAGAATGGCTTCTCGCAATGACATGATAGAGCAATTGTACAACACTGCTCGATTCCATGTACAATACCCATGAACATCGCAAATCTCACAAGGAGGCAATCACTGTGAACAACATTCAAGGCATCCTTCTTTTTCCCATGCGTGACGCGGAGGCGCGCAAACAATTTCTGATTGCCTGTCTGGTCATGCTGGCAGCATTTATCATCCCCGTGCTTCCGACATTTCTCCTGATGGGATACACAGCGAAGGTCATGCGCCAGATTATCGATGAACGAAAAAATCCGTCCATGCCCGCATGGCAGGACATTGACTGGTCAGAGACCTTTGTGGACGGCGTCAAGTTATACGGCGCCCAGTTTGTGCTGATGCTTCCACTCCTTCTCCTCGTGGTCTGCGGCATGGCATCGATTTTCGGCGGCTTGATGTCCATGTTTCTGCTGGCAGAAGAGGGTACGCGCCCACTCGGTTCCATCGGGATAATCCTTTTGTTCGCCGGGGCCATGTTCTTCGTGCTGTTTTCTCTGCTTTCCCTGCCCTATTCGATCATCTTGAGCGCGGTTGCCCCACATGTGGCAGCAAAACGCTCCTTTTCGGCTGGTTTTGATTTCAAGGAGTGGTGGCAGGTCTTCCAAAAAGCGCTGGGACAGTTCCTGCTTGCCTATGCGCTTTCTTTCGTAATATCGTTTGCATTTGTCCTTGTAATGCAAATCGCCTTGATGACCCTCATCCTGATATGCATCGTCCCTTTCGTGATGATCCCTTATTCAGCCTATCTGATGCTGGTGACTAACGCCTTGTACGCTCAGGCATACAGCGCCGGTCGCGACGCCCTGCAGGCGGAATCAGCCGCATGAACATATCCCCGGCGAGAATGATCCAATGATCAAAAAACGCATCCCCATGTTGGGGATGCGTTCATTAGTATTACTTGCGTGAAGATTGATCTTAAGGCAATTCGTTCACCCGATCTGTTCCCGGCGGGTCGATCGGACCTTCAGAACTTAGATAGCGATTGAGCTCATCAAGGTCGATGCCACCGCCGATACGCAGGGCAGGGTCAACCTGCCGGAAGGTGGTGAAATTATCGCCCCCATCCGCAAGGAAGTTGTTGACCGTCACATAATAGGTTGCCGCCGGGTCAAGCGGAACGCCGTTCAGCATGATATTCGTGACAGAGATGGAAGTACATGAATTGACGGGTGCGGTAGTGGGATTGTTGTCATGATCCACCAAACCGAATGTCTTCGAAAGGTCGTAGGTGAACCCATTCGACACACCCAAATGCAAGAACGGACGGCTGGAGCCAGCTGGCTGGCACTGCTCCCGAAGCACGGCTTCGACCTGGGCGCCAGTCATCGGGATAGTCATCAGGATATTGCTGAATGGCTGGAACGTGAACGCCTCGGCATATGTTACAATGCCGTCCACCGCCTCGGTGCCCGATTTGGCGTAGACCAGATCGGAACGGATACCACCGGGATTCATAAATGCGATCTGCGCACCATTGACCTGAGTCGCCCACAGTTGAGCGTCAGCGATCATGTTCCCGGCATTGGATTCCGAGCCTCGATCCTCCGATGAACCGATGAACGCGCGTCGGATATCACCCGTGATCATGCCGACCTCGCGTCTGCCAATCGGGTCGGCAAGTACTTTCCACTTGTTGATGATGCCGGTAATCACCGCATCAGGCGTGAGCTGCGCGCGGATGACGGCATGGTTGACCGCCGTGCTGAGGTCACGGCGCACATCGTTGGTACGCCTGTCGAGAACAAGGTTGAGCTCCGACACCACGCGACCAAACGAGTAGGCACTTGTGACAATGCGGGGATTCCCGGCGGGGTCTGTGAGCAAACAATTGTAAGGCAGGTGGGTGTGACCTGTAATCACTGCGTCAATGGCGGGATCGAGTTCACTGGCAATCTGGACAATAGGTCCGCTGATACCGACACAGGCATTGACAGCTCCCGGAGGAGGCGTCTGGGACCCACCCTCGTGCAACAGTACGATGATGGCATCCACACCCTGCCCCTGCAAAACTGGAACAAGCGCGTTCGCAGTCTCCACCTCGTCAAGGAAGGACCAGCCGTTGATACCAGCCTGAGCGACAAGCGTGTCGGTGCTTTCAAGGGTCATCCCGATGAACGCCACATTCACGCCGTCGATTTCCTTGATCCAGTATGGCGGCAGTGCAGTTTCGCCCGTTGTATCGTTCACAACATTAGCGGCAAGCCACTGAAAATCGGCGCCCGGATACGGTTCTGACGGGAAATAACAGCCATCCACAGGGTGACAACCGCCATTCTGCATGCGGAGCAATTCGATGACGCCCTCATCGAATTCATGGTTGCCGACGCTTGATACATCAAGTCCCATGGCATTCAATGTCTCGACCGACGGCTCGTCATGGAAGAGACCGGAGAGGAAAGGCGAACCGCCGATCAGGTCACCCGCCGCAACCGTGAGGCTGTTTTCATGTCCGGCACGCAGTTGACTAAGTTTTGCGGAGAGATACTCCCCACCGCCCGCCGGGTCGCTTCCTACATTACCAGGGCCCGGATTTGAATTCGATTCGAGATAGCCGTGATAGTCATTGAATGCCAGCAACTGGAGTTGGACAAGTTGATATGGGGGGTCGAGAAGCGTACCGCCGCCAAAGTCATCCAACATGGCGCCCCTTGCGCCGATAAACCATAACCCTACATATCCTCCCTTGTCATAATATTTCCAGGAAGTGATATCCCGCGCCCCCAACAGGGTATCATTCTGGTAGACCTCGACAAAACCATTCGCAAGCGCCCGCGCCCTGAAGATATCGCCGTCGATAAATGTAGCAGGGATGTCCTCGCCATGCTTCACCCATCTCTTGGGCCATTCCCATGTCCATACCTGTACAACGCGTTTCCTGGCATTATACTGAACTTCGATTACACCATTCCCCCAAGTCCTGTTGCTCTGCGATTTGAGCAAAAGGTCTTGCTCGGTGGCATTCGCATTCACTTTGGCAAATTTGACAAAAACTTCCTGATCAGGGCCAAAGGCATCCTTCCAATACACATCAGAATTTGCGCCATTGCTACGAACGACCAACTGGTTGGCAGAGATACGGTACAAAATTCTATTACCAGACCAATTTCCACCAAAGGCTCCGTCGGGGCGGTTGAAATCATCCAGCAGGCTCACCCCCGCCGGGTAGGTTGCCTGGGCCGATATTTGCGCAGGCAACAAAAGTGAAATAATCAACAGAATCGAAAATAAACGAAGCGGGAATACCATACGGCTTACCCAGCCTCGTTTATGCGAGAAAACATTCATAACATCTCTCCTCTATTAGTTATGAGCGTGAAAATAGACTCAACCACAGCACGGGCAAATGCCTGGCGATCTCTCCACTACGAGTCTTACATATTTCGCCCATCACCACCACCTTTCTCAAAAAGACAAACTAAAGGGTCGTCTACACAAACATATATGTCGATGACAGTGATTCAATATCAAGTTTATTCTAATCATCCGATTTGCAATAGTCAACACTCATGGGTATGGCCTTTGCTATTAAAATGTTACAGTATCTTTATCGAAGGATTAACAATGTACCCGCTTGAAATTGCCACTCCCAATCTGCTTGCCAGCTGCCTAATTTGGTCCCACCCGCTCGCCTCGATTCCGACTCTGATCCTGCTTGCCGATTCGAAAGCGATTCCCATGATGATCCAAGTCTGGCCCCGTCTGAACCGTCCTCATCTGATATAGGCGTCCTATTTGGCAGACGCGTGACCCTCATCGTACATGATCTTTGAAACTATCTGCACAATGATCCGGTAGCCTTGTTCGATACCCCCGCCTCATACCCGGAAATCAGATTAAGGAATAAAACCATGAAGTTGAACAGACGAAAAGCATCCAGTGTATTTCTCATCCTCGGCATGGCGTTTCTCGTCATTGGTCTGGCAACAGACAACACCGCCTTTACATGGGTTGCAATTGTTTTTGTGCTACTCTCGCTCATGTTGGGTGGCCGCTGGCTGAGGCTGAGAAGAAAATAACTCATATCAGATAATTTCACTAACTGGTTCCAATATCCATCGCGTTCGAAGCGGTGCAAGCTATAATCAACCCGGGAGGGAAGATGACTACAGAGAGAAATCTACAAGCACAATTCTCTGATATCGACCTGTTGACCGGATGTTTCAATCTGGTAAGTTTTGCAAAGAGGGTCGAAGCTGAATTTGGTCGCGTGGACCTGACACCCCTCACCATCATTGGTATCGATGTCCATCAACTCAGAATGGTCAACAGGACCAGAGGCTACGATCACGGCGATCAACTCTTGCGCTGGCTGGGGATCGCCCTCCGCGATGAGATGGGGAACAATATCTATCGTATTTCCGGGGATGCATTTGTCATCATTCTGACAGGAAAAACGACCCAGGAGAATGACACCAGGGCGAGAAATTTATTCGAGCGGTTAAACCACCAAGCCAGACAACTGGACTTATCCACACCTGTCGTCCGCATGGCAGTGATCCATTTCACAGATCCTGGACTTTTGAACACCGCACTGGTCTGGAAAAACCTCAATGAGTATATGGAAATGGTGGATGCCCAGCAACCGTTCAGTATTTTCGCGGAAAAGCATCTGGAACGAAGGGAAGGCGAGTCTATACACGCCATCGAACTGATGGCGGAACGAATCCTTTCACTTGGATACATGTTAAACGTCACATTCAGACTGGCTTACACAGACCCGGTCGGGCATCTGCCCAACGCCATAGCCACCCGACGAAAACTTGAACTGACGCTTGCTGAATCCAGTCCAACCCACAAACAGTTCAGCCTGCTCATGATCGATGGAGATAACCTGAAACAATACAATACGGTCAGTTATGCAGATGGGGATACGCTTGTTGCTCAACTCAGCGCGGTTTTGATGAATGTAATCCGCCCAGGTGATTTCGTTGGACGCTGGCGGTTCGGCGACGAATTTGTTATTATTCTTCCGGATACAGACATCGTCACTGCGGTAAAGATCGGTGATCGGGCGCGCGCCGCGGTTCAGGATGCATCGGAAGGCTGGCTATACCCGACGACGATCTCGATCGGGATCGTACATTATCCGATTCATGGCATCACCATCGACCAGCTTATGGACAAGGCAGAAGCCGCCTTGAAATCCGCAAAAGAGGCGGGGAAGAATCGAACCGTTGTCTCATCGCCATCAGATTGATGCGAAACTGTGTCAAATCAAACTACCCGCCGTTATTCACAGCGGGTAGTTTTCAATCATCATTTCCCCTCTCGAATGGTCATCCTATTTGACCTTGAAGATCACGGTCTTGCTGGCAACGTTGCCTGCCGCATCTAGTGCGGTAACGATAAAGGTATGTTCACCCGGCGTCAATGCCTTCAGGCTGACAATCTGATGGTTCGTTACCGGTATGCCATCGAGGGTCGCCGTAACCTCCGCTAACCCTGTAATAGCATCATGGACGGCAAAGTTTACGACAAGGAATCCGGGGCGGCTGTATGTCCTTGCCTGTGGCGACAGAATGGCAATCACAGGAGGTGCCGAATCCGGAAGATGGGCGATCACCCATTTCGCATCTGCGATCAGCATGTCAGCGGCGTTTTGATCAATGTGCTTTCCTCTTTGACCGCTCACTTCAAGAATAAACGCTTTTAGCAACATACTTGTCATCTCAGGTCTGTCGAAGCGATCTGCAAGTCGCAACTTTTGGATCAGGCTGAAGTAAACACCCTTGTTGTTGATTCTGCCTTCCTGATACAGGCGGGTGACGATAGACATCATACTGTCCAGCGTGGTGGTGATATTGAATGTCACCGCTTGAACCGATTCATTACCAGCCTTGTCAACGGCATGGACTGTCAAAGTGTGTTCGCCAAGAGTAAATGTAAACAGGTCGAGCAGTTGCCCGTCGAACACTTCAACGCCGTCCAGATCGCCCCAGACTTTCTTTACCCCGGCAAGACCATCATCCATCGCGCCGAAATCGAGGACCATGGTATCTGAATGCAGGTAGGTTGTCGCGCCCGGCATATTGATTGTGATTACCGGAGCAGCTGTGTCAGTAATGAAGTTGAGTCTACCTTCGATAGCCGGTGAAACAATACCCATGGCGGTTATATAATCGATAACCGCATCCCGAACGTAATACTGGGTATCGTTCGTGATCTGGTTGAGGGGCCATAGACTGACGCCGCCGTCATTGAAATTGCATGAACCTGCCGCCAGGTAATTGACCGTGGATACTTTGTAGAATTTGGTTGCATCGGCGAAGTCCACGTCCACACCATTGATGGTCAGCGCCACAACATTATTCCCGTTAGGTAGAGCCGGACTAAGGTCATTGTAGGTAATTTTGCCGGCTGAGTTGATATCGATCATGCAGGTGGTGTAGTATGAATAACCGCCATACCCGGAAACATACTTGTAGTAATAGTAGTTTCGGTAGGCGCGTTCCAATACGGTCTTCAACTGTGGACCGTTCATATTCATGACCACAAGCGAGTTCTCGTAGGGCATGAGCGAGAACATATCCGAGACCTTCAATGTGACAGGGCTTTCAGGCGTTGCAGTATCAGCCACCTTGCGGTTCGTCATCGCTCCTGAGAGATGGAAATCCACTGTGATACCGTTCTTTGCCAATTCAAACACAGAAGCATCCGCTTGAAGATTCGCAGCATTGGTCTCCTGTGTAAAAGCAGACAGGGCATCGATGGGTATCGTGGTCTGACCAACAACCTTGTTATTGTATTCTGCAAAAGCCACATTGTACGGCTCCACAATGGCTTTGATGTCGGGATCTTCAGCCGTGCTTGATGTAACAGTCAAATACTGTCCGGCGCGGGTAACGACTTCATACCCACCACCTGGCTTGGCGCGCATACCGATAATGACTTCACCCAAAGTGTTGTTGTAACGATAGGCATGATTAATGATGACCGGTGAGTCTCCCGGTCCGCTCATGATGGTGGGCAGGTACTTGTAATTGCCGAATCCTGTCGCGGGGTTGGTATGGCTGTGCCCTCCAATGATCACATCCAGACCCGAGACTTCCGAAGCCATCACCGTATCGACATTGTTATCCACTTCAACACTGGCGGGATTAACCGTAAACCCGATATGTGTCAACGCAATGACCAAATCATTATTCGGACGCAATTCGTCCGAAAGTTCCTGCGCCTTCTCAATCGGGTTGGTGAAGGTCAGACCGGGGATATTGCTGGGCAATTCATAGTTGGGTACACGATGATTGCCAATCCCAAGGATCGCGACTTTGATATTCTCCGGACCAACGGCCTTTTCGACATAAGGATCCACCAACGGATCAAGCCCATACTGTCCATCATCTTCGACATTTGCCTGCAAGGTCGGAAAGTTTGCCTGGGCGATCACACTGGTGAAAATATCCTTGCCAAAATTGAACTCGTGATTTCCCAGTGTCCATGCGTCGTAGTTCATGGCATTCATGACAGCCATCATGGGATGCGTGGTCAAGGATGGGTCAAGAATCGTTCCATCCGCGGCATACCCGAGCGGCGCAGATTTGAAATAATACATCATCGCGTCGCCCTGGATTTGGTCACCCGCATTGAGCAAAATAGTGCGATCCGGGTTGTACGCACGCTCCTGCTTGATCAGGGTCGCCAACTGGGTATAACCGACATATGTTCCCTTTGAAAGGTTGCCGTGCGAGTCGTTATGATGCAGGATTGTGATCGGGATAATGCTTCCACCGGAATCATTCCCATCACGGGTGATTCTTCCGTCTAGCACACCGTTATACGGGTTTGCTTGAGTATAATTCGCGCTGACCCAGCGGTTCACACCATCGAGCATATCACCCCAGTAGGTGATATTCTTCATGTACTTGAAAGCGTAGAAATTATCCTGTCCAGCGGGGGCAAGAAATTCATTCGTCGCGACACGGTAGGTCTTGTTGAGGTCCAGAGGTTCACAGACTCCACTAGCCTTGTTGATAACACAAGGATCGAATGCCCCCCACGCCCAAGTGCGGAAATTTGTCGAACTGGTCCAGACCCGATAGTTATAGAAGGAATAGCGAATCCCAGCAGGCTGGATCGCGCCTTTGCTCAGCGAGGCGCTCTGGTTCAGCAATTCCATGATCTGGGCGCCGGTCATATCCCCCACCGCCGTGGCATTCCCGAATGGCAGGACACTGAACATCATCCCATAGGTCAGTTTGCAGGGATACGTCGCACAGACAATGTCGGCACGCAGACCGCCCGGGTTGTTGAACACCATATCGACATCGTTTTCATCTGTGCCATCAGTATTGAGGTCGTTATAGATCGCATCGTTGACAAAATAGCCCATCAACGAATCGCCTTCGTAATTTCGCGTAATGGGCACATCCGTCCACCCGATTTCCTGATTGATCAATTCTTGATAAGTGGGATCGTTGGCATAGGATGCAATCAGCGCTTCGATGTCCGGGTCGGGCGCTCCGCTGGATGTGGGAACCAGCTTGGACCAACTGACCGTGACGTCCCCGGTCGGAGTGACAGTAATATCCGCACGACCGACCTGTCGCCCATTGTAACGAGCCTGTACAACAGTGGTCTTTCCGCCGATGACCGGAGCCGGAAGCGGAACATCCGTATGGCTGTGTCCGCCGATGATTAAGTTGGCAGGTTTGCCAGCGTCGATCAACTTCTTTGCCAGCGTTTGATCTCCATAGATCGGGATGCCATACCCGTATCCGCCGTCTGCAAAGCCAAGATGGCTCAGAACGACGATCACATCGGAATTGGCTTTCATCTCATCATAGTAGTGCAAGATGGAGGAAGCAGGATCTTTGAAACACAATCCCTCCGTTGCCGAAGCAATTGTAATGATCGGCGTCTCGGTGGTTGTCACACCGATGACACCCACAGTAACGGTATCCGGCGCGGTACCGACCGTCTTGATCACATAAGGCTGGGCAAAAGCGGGAACAGTCCACCCGGCAGTGGAACAATTCCCCGTATCGTTCACCACGATATTGGCTGTGACATAAGGGTAGATTGCCTCCCCAATCCTCTCCTCAAGAATATCCTTACCCCAGTCAAATTCATGGTTTCCGAACGTAGCCGCATCATATCCCATGGCATTGAAAACAGCGATTGTGGGCTTGCCCTTCTGGATGTTGGAAAGCAAACTACCCTGCATTTCATCCCCGGCATCGAGCAAAAGGACATTATCCTCACCAACGGCTGCGCGCACGTCATTGATGACCTTTGCAACACGCGCCATACCGGGATTACTGGTACTCCCTCCCGAGTTTTGCTCGAGATTTCCGTGGAAGTCGTTCGTATGCAAGATCGTAAAGGTGACGGTATTCGCAGGCAGCGTCGCCGGTGACGGAGCCGCCGAAACCGACATAACCAGAGAAAACAACAGAGCGGCGACGACAAGAATCGTTGCCGTCCGATGAAACTTAATACGCAACATGGAAACCCTCCGGGTGAAAGAGAAGCACTATCGTTTCTCTCACTATAGACATTCGCTACGGAATGCCCTGTTTTGGAATTTCTGGTATCTGGATATGATGCAACAGCACGGGCAGATGCGCCGCAGCAGATTTGGGTGATCAACCATCAGTTTAGTATGCCCAGCACCTCCTCCCCAATGAATACAGGCCACGGCTAAAGCCCTCCACCATATATGGATCACCAATATATTGTGTAACTTTTCACACATAATTATCTTATACTTTTATCAGGGACAAGTCAAGATTGTGTATCTTGAGAAAGCAACCAAATGAATGAAAATAATCTTCTTTACGCGTTGGATTACGGGAACGCTTCTTCCTAAGCCGACACCTGTCCCTGTTACCGAGAGGTGGCCACATCCGAAAATAGAATCATGTGCCGGATGAGATGGAAGCGATACATCCATCCAATGATATGGACAATAAATAAAAATGGACGAGACAATTGCCTCGTCCATCATGAAACATAGTGGAAGATTTGAAACAGCCTACCTCGCACCGGAACGCATTCTGTATTTCATCAGGGCAACCTTGAAAATGCGGTCGAAGAAAAGTTTATACCCACCAGGGTCATACAGGATCATATAATCCGCCGGGCCGTATTCCTTGGGTTGAAGCATGATGGCAGGATTCGGATTGATCTCCAAGATAAATAACTCACCCTTATCATTCATACGAATGTCGCAACGTCCATATGTCTCGCCATCCATCGCTTTGTACATGCGGATGGCAATATCATGCAGGCGCTTAACCAACCCGGGATCGGTCACTTCCTTGAAATCAAAGGGAACGGTGTAATCCCATTTGATATCAGTATGCCAGAACTCTTCACCGGGAGGGAAGATCAATTCGGCCGGTGGGTACGCGATGGGATGATCGAGATCATCGGGATTGTCCACGACCAGTACGTTAAACTCCTTACCCTCGATGAATTCTTCCATACGCGCCGCTCCAAACTCTGCACAGATCCGCTCCACTTGGGCACGTAACTGTTCCGATATTGTCACCTTCGATTCTTTGAACATGCCCGTACTACCATAGCTCTTTGGGTGCTTTACCATGATCGGATACCGCAGGTTCCTCACCAACCGTTCCGCTTCCTCCACCGATTTGACCTGATACCCTTTGGCAAACCCCACGCCGTGCGCCTCCGCTGCGGCTTGCATTTCCTCACGACTTGGGTCGAAGAAACGCGAAGGCGCCCCGGTAAACGGCAGGTTCAGGTCTTCAAGCGCCTTCACCACATCGATACCCTGATAACTATACTCCTCCGTGCCATCCAGTTCGTAACCTTCGCACAGGTTGAAATAAAGGTCGAACTCTTTGCGTGCATCCAGTGCTCGCAATACGTCAACGACCGGATCGGTCATGGTCACAACCTCAAAGTCAAAGCCTTCTAAAAAAGGAGAGGGGTCAAAATCTTCGGTCACTTCGTCGGTCAAAACGCAGATTCGCATTCATCACCTCATGATTTTTTATTTTGAAGCAAAATTCTTTCTCGCTGTCGCACAATGGCAGAGTGGAAAATCCGGTCAAAAAAACCGGCGTGTCCATCAGGGTCGTATTCCATCATAACATCAGCGGGCCCCAGATCCTCCGGCTTGAACAGGATGCCATTGTTTGGGTTGATCTCGATCATATACAACTGTCCGTCCAAGCCCATACGGATATCACAGCGAGCATATCCAACACCATTCATGGCAATATACAAATCGCGGAGCATCTTTCGCAGGCATTCTGCCAATCTTTTGTCATCGACGGGTTTCAAGTACACCCATTCCTTCCATTTTACGCGCGAGTGCAAAAAATCCTCTCCTGGCGGGAAAATCAATTCTCCAGGTGGGTACACAAATGGATCAGATAGGTTTTCAGGGTTGTCCACAATAAACACTGTGAATTCAGGACCATCGATAAATTCCTCGACCCTGGCGCTTCCAAAACGGTTGCATATCCTTTTCACCTGCTCCCGCAACTTCTGCGGAGTGTCGACGCGTGAATTACGAGTCATGGCAGTACTGGCATAACTATTCGGATGTTTCACCATCAATGGATATTTCAGATCACCGTTCAAGACTCCCAACTCGTCGACATCTGCCACATTGAAACCACGGACAAATCTCACTCCGGCAGACTCGGCAACAAATTGCATCTCTTCACGAGTCGGGTTGTAAAAGCGGCTATCAGCGCCTGTAAATGGGAGGTTCAATTCCTCCAAAGCGCGTACAACATCCATCCCTGAATATCTTTTCTCGTATTCATCAAAGCCATCGCACAAGTTGAAGTACACGTCAAATCTTTTTTTCTGATCTAGCACGCGTAAAAAATCGATGATGGGGGCGTGAGGAACGAACATCTCCCATGAATAATCGATTAAATAGTTTGAAGGGTCAAACTCCTTCAATTCCATATCTGCCAGAATACAAATACGCATAAGGAACTCGATACAATGATATTCATTTCTTATTATGACACAATCTTGTATGCTGACAATAGTTTTGAATATTAAAACTTCTTCAGAAACGCAAACGACACACAGAAATGACCCTTGACATGGTCAATTTTCCCTGCTAGAATAATTTAGGCATAACTAAATTTTATTTTCAGCAAGGCAATATTAATTTGAAACCGCTTACACAAAAAACTCTCACCATCTCCATTCAAGATTACCTGAAACACATCTATGAACTGACCGAGAATGGCGAAAATGCCAGCACAAACGCGCTTGCCAGAAAGCTTCGGATCAGTGCGCCGTCGGTCACAGGCATGGTGCAAAAAATGGCATCGGCAAAACCGGCATTGGTGGAATATCAAAAACACCAGGGCGTAACATTGACCAAAGAGGGTCGCCGCGCTGCACTGGAGGTGATCCGCCATCATCGCCTGCTTGAAGCGTGGCTGGTACAGACTCTTGGTTACTCATGGGATGAAGTGCACGAGGAAGCAGAACGACTGGAGCACGTCATCTCGGAGGACTTCGAGAGGCGTATCGCTGCCGCCATGGGACATCCACTGCGTGACCCGCATGGAGAGTTAATCCCCACGGCAGACTTGAAAATGCCCATTGAAGATTCCACACCCCTTTCGGCTTTGCGCCCCACTCAAACCGGGACCATCCAATGCGTGAAAGCCGCAGACACAGGATTGCTCCGTTATCTCGAAAGCTTAGGGCTTGTTCCCGGCGCGCAGATCGAAGTTAAAGAATATTCGCCTTTTGACCACAACTTGACCGTCAAAGTTGGTCGAAAAACAACCGTCCTGGGAATGAATATTACAAGCAAAATTTATATCGAAGAAAGTTAACAACCGACGCTTTGTCAGGGGCCAAGCCCCTGACAAAGCAGGGATATTGAAATGGAAACCGAATCTATCTTTAGAGTTTTATTACCGCTTTTGATCATCGCCTTCGCCTTGCATCGAGGATATTACGTCAAGAACCACAGCAAATCAGAAGATGCCACTCTGAAAAAGCGCGAAGAGGGACTTGCCTCAAAGCTTGCTGGCCTACTGGGCATGGTCGGCTTTGTTTCGATCATCTTGTTCGCCGTCAACCCAAATTGGCTCGCTGTTGCAAGTCTCTCTCTCCCCCTATGGGCACGCTGGGCTGGCGTGGGAATGGCATTGATTGGCTTCACCCTGCTGCAATGGGCGCAAGTCACGCTCGGGAAAAGCTGGAGCGACCAGCCCCGCATGATGAAGGAGCAAACCCTCATCACCAGCGGACCGTACCGCACGATCCGCCATCCCATTTACACCGCTTTTCTCCTCATTCTGGGCTCAACCCTTTTTATTTCCTCCAACTGGCTGATCGGGCTGAGTTGGGCAGGGATGACATTGCTGGAAGTTGCATCCCGCATCAGATTCGAAGAATCATTGATGATCGAATACTTCGGCGATCAATATCGCGAGTACATGAAACGAACGGGGCGCCTGCTCCCACGGATTAACATAGTAACGACTTCAGTCGTTAAACCAGGAGGCGATTAGAGTCGCTACCACCTGAGAAAATATTAGAGGTAAACAAATGAACGAAAACATTTTCCGTATTCTTGCCGCTGTGATCTTATTCACCGGTGTAGGCATCTCCTCATACTACCGCATCAAAGCAGATCGGGAATCCGGCGAAAGACTTTCCCGCAAAGCCGATGGCAATGCGATGATGACAGTCATTCGCCTTGGCGGGCTCGTCCTCTGGTTAAGCCCGGTTGTGTATCTCATCAACCCGGCATGGATGACTTGGGCCAAGATTAGTCTGCCCGAAGCGATCCGCTGGCTCGGGGTCGGCGTTGGCATTCTATGCGTTGCAGGAATTTACTGGCTCTTCAGCAGTATCGGCACCGGCATCACCCCAGTCAGCACCACTCGCAGGGAACATAGACTATCCACCAGCGGGCCGTATCGCTGGATACGACATCCACTGTACACAATTGGTTCGTCTTTCTACATTTCCTTCGGAATGATATCAGACAACTGGTTCATCAGTTTGATGGGTGTATTGGCATTCATCACAATGGCAATTCGTACACCGAAAGAGGAAGCCAATCTCGTCGAGAAATTCGGTGACGAATATCGCCAGTATATGAAGCGAACTGGCAGATTCCTGCCGAAATTATTTGAGCGCGATGGAGAAAAGGCATGATCCTCGAACTCTTTTTCAAGATCGCGTTCTTCGTCATCTTCTTCAGCTTTGCCTACGTAATGACGGCCTACTCAAAAAAAGCCAGGGCGGGTAGAGAAGATAAAGCCACACGCATCAAGATGCACAGCGAGAATGAAGTGCCTCTCTTGCTTAGAGTCCGTCAATTTTTGGGGCTTCCCTTCTATTTGGGCATTCTTGCATGGACATTCGCGCCTCAGTGGATGGAATGGTCTGCCCTTGTCTTGCCGGTCTGGGCGCGCTGGGCAGGGCTTGTCCTCGGTTTGATCGCCGTCCTGCTCAATGTGATCAGCCACATGACCTTGAGGCGACAACTCGGCGCAGACTTCGATCCATCACTGCGCCTGCTCAAAGTACCTTTCCTAGTACAAGATGGACCGTATACATCAATCCGTCATCCCATCTATCTGGCGTTCCTTTTCATGCAGGTCTCGGTCCTGTTTCTGACCGCCAACTGGCTGATTGGCTTATGTGGAATCGCTATTATTCTTGCCGTCATCGCCATCCGCGTGCCGGAGGAAGAAAGATTACTTATCGAGCAATTCGGTGATGAGTACCGTGAATATATGAAACGTACGGGCAGATTTCTGCCGAAGGTATTTTAGAGGAAGCAAATGAAGAAACAGATCTATATAGCTCTCATCACCGTATTTATAGTCTCCGCATACGCCATCTTCCGTATTGGCTCCACAGGCGCTGCGCCAGCCACGGAAGTCAGTTATTCAAGAGAGGTTTACCCCATTCTTGAAAGCCGCTGTGCCGCCTGTCATATGGGTGAATTCGTCAGTGAAGGCTTGGACATGAACACCTACGAATCCCTGCTGGAAGGCTCCCAAAATGGACCAGTCATCATTCCCGGGGATGTTGGTAACAGCCTGCTTGTGAAGATGGTTACTGAAGGCAAAATGCCCAAGCGCGGGCCAAAACTCACACCGGCGCAGATTCAGATCCTCTCAGATTGGATCAATGCCGGCGCGCCGAACAACTAGATAACGATATACACTGTTCCGAAGGTTTTAACATAAAAAGACTGAATACCTGGAAAAAGCTTTCGGGATGTTTTGTGCAGAAAAAAATTTATAGTTACTTATCAACGGAGGCGGTATGAACAACAAAGTATCAAGAAGGGATTTTCTCAAGATCGGCGGGATTGCTGCCGCAGTAGGTACCAGCGGAGTGCTCGCCATGAATCAAACCGACCCGCATACGAGCCATAACCATCAAACGACCCCTCCCACCCACGCCATGCAGCAGGGCGATCATGGCGACCTACCCGGCACCGTCGGTGAGGTGAACCATGAAGCGAATGGATTCAACCCCACCGACCTTTTGACCGACTTCGATTATGGTCAAGTCTCCACACTGCCCAATGGGCAGACATTGCGTGAATACGAAATCGTTGCCATCAACAAGAACATCGAAGTGGTACCCGGCATCGAATTCCCGGCGTGGACGTATAACGGGCGCATCCCCGGTCCTACAATTCGAGCCGTCGAAGGCGACCGAGTTCGCATCAAGTTCACCAATGGGAGCAACCATCCCCACTCGATGCATTTCCACGGCATCCACTCCGGCAAGATGGACGGAGTTCCCGGCACGGGACCCGGCGGACTCGTCGAACCGGGAGACAGTTTCACGTACGAGTTTGACGCGGAGCCGTTCGGGCTGCACCTTTATCATTGCCACGTCTTCCCGCTGGCACGTCACATCGCCAAGGGACTCTACGGCGCATTCATCATCGATCCGAAAGAGGGTCGTCCCGCTGTGGACAAAGAAATGGTAATGGTCATGCACGGCATCGATATTGACTTCGATGACGGCAACGATTTTTACGCCGTCAATGGCATCCCGTTCCATTACCAGAATCATCCCATCCCGCTCAAGGTCGGTGAGACCGTTCGCATTTATCTCGTCAACATTTTGGAGTTCGACCTGCTCAACTCCTTCCACCTGCACGCGAACTTCTTCCACTATTACCCCACCGGCACAAGCCTGACCCCGCTCGAGTTTACCGACACAATCATCCAGGGTCAGGCACAGCGTGGCATTCTGGAATTCAGCTACAAACATCCCGGCATGTATATGTTCCACGCACATGTGACGGAGTTTGCCGAACTCGGTTGGAACGGTATGTTCCAGGTAACGGCGTAGAGGTGATGCCATGACTCAAACAACTCCTCAACCGACGAAAAGCCGCTTCACGTTTCAAACCCTGATCCTGCTCCTGATCCCGGTCATTCTCCTTGCTGGAGTGATCACACTCTTCCTCACCACCGGCGGTGGACTCGAACTGGAATCCGCTGCGCCCGTAGAAACGCTGGATGTTGAACGCTACACGCTCGAACCAAACGAGATCACACTCCACGTGCGCAATACTGGGCCGGAACAACTCACCATTGCGAATGTCATCATCAATGATGCGGTCATGCCATTCACCGTCAGCCCCAGCGTGGATGTACCGCGACTAGGGCGCGCAGATATTCACGTCAATTATGCCTGGTCGCATGGCGAAGCGTATGGCATTCGTGTCTTTACTAGTAACGCAGTGCCATTCGATGTCGAAATACCGGTTGCCTTCGAAACGCCTCAGCCTGATGCCAAGACCTTTTGGAGCTTCACACTGATCGGCTTATATGTGGGCGTCATCCCTGTGCTGCTGGGAATCTTCTGGTTTCCCTCCCTGCGCCAACTGGGACGCCGCACCATGACCTTCCTCATGGCAGCCACCATCGGCTTGTTGATCTTCCTTGGGCTGGATACGCTCGCTGAAGCGCTGGAATTTGCCAATGAAGTGCCTTCCGCATTTCAGGGCATCGGTCTAATCGGCATCGGCGGTGTCACCACTTTCCTGATCCTCGAAACCATCTCCAGGCAGCAAGCTGGTGCTACGGGAGACGAGTCACAGCGCAGACTGGCGGTTGCGTTCATCATCGCGGTCGGAATCGGCTTTCACAACCTCGGTGAGGGTCTCGCCATCGGCGCGGCATATAATGTAGGCGAGATCGCGCTGGGCACGTTCCTCGTGGTCGGCTTCATCATCCAGAACATCACTGAGGGCTTAGGCATCATCGCTCCCGTATTGCGCGACAAGCCCGGCATCGGCAGACTTGCGGTCATGGGACTCATCGGCGGCGCGCCTGCCATCCTTGGCGCGTGGATTGGCGGTTATGCACCTTCGCCCTTCCTGGCAGTTCTTTTCCTCGCTATCGGCGCAGGCGCGATCTTCCAGGTCATCTATGAGATCGCGAAGCTTGTTCAAAAAGATCTCGAGCGTGAGGGCAGTGTCCTATCTGGGGCGGTCGTCAGCGGTGTACTCTCTGGCATGTTGTTGTTGTGGGTCACCGGGTTGCTCATCAAATAATGGCCTAAAACGTCCCGAAGGTCTCCCCTCATTGGGAATGTCCTTCACTACAACCTTCGGGATAATCTTTCTCAAATTTCTGGAGGGAACATGTCTCTTTGGGGTTGGTTGTTGGTACTACTCGTTGTGGGGATTTTCATTCCACGCTATGGCTTCCTGGCGCTCTACCGGGATTGGCGAAGCGCGCGCGAACGCGAGCAAGTGGAAGATGCTCTCAAGCACCTCCTTGACCGCGAACAAAGCGGACGCCATGCTTCACCCGAATCCCTTGCCGGGACCCTGGATCTGCCGCGCGTAAAAGTGACGCATCTCATCGCCGATATGGAATCGCAAGGACTGCTTGAGACGCGAGGCGCGCAACTTCATCTCACTGCGGAGGGCGAACGTTGGGCAATACATGTCGTCCGCGCGCACCGCCTTTGGGAGCGTTATCTCGTCGACGAGGCGCGCATGCCCTTGAACCAGGTACACAGTGAAGCACAGCGGCGTGAACACTTCTTCACCGATGCACAGCTCGATCATCTGGATGCCGCGCTCGGACATCCCACCGTTGATCCGCACGGCGACCCCATCCCTACGCGCGAAGGGAAAATGGCATCAGTGAAGAGTCTGCCAATTACCGCCTGGCACTCTGAGGGTCCGGTGCGAATCGTGCACATCGAAGACGAACCCGCTATCGCATATGAACAAATCCTTGCCGCCGGTCTCCGCCTGGGGCAAGTCATCCGAATCATCGAGAGGACCCCTCAACGCCTTGTGTTGAGCGACGGTGAAACGGAATACCGCCTGGCGCCGACGGTTGCCGCGAACGTGAGTATTACGCCGTTACCCGAAAGCGAAATCGCACGGGCAAACGCAGTTCCGCTTGCCACATTGACACAAGACCAGCGCGGTGAGATCGTCTCGCTCGACGATGCCGTACAAGGATTTACCCGCCGGAGATTCTTGGATCTGGGTCTCACCCCCGGCACGGTGATCTACCCCGAACTTGGAAATTTCTTCGGCGACCCGCGCGCTTATCGTGTGCGCGGCACCTTGATCGCGTTGCGCAAAGACCAGGCGGCGCAGATCTGGGTAAAGCCGGTTTAAAGTTAAAGGTTGAATGCCGAAAATCAAATGGTATTTATTCAATCGAGGTTCAACGCTGAGGAAAACACTATGACAACAAAAAAACTTGCGACTCCCACCGAGAATTGTGAAACCTGCCCCGCCTTTTACAATCTGGAACAAATGGGGTTTAAGATCGGCACCTTTGACCGCGTTGTCGCCCTGGCAGGCAACCCAAATACCGGAAAATCCACGGTCTTCAATGCGCTGACCGGTCTCAAGCAACACACCGGCAATTGGCCCGGCAAGACCGTGACCCGCGCCGAAGGTGGCTACCAATTTAATGGCGTGCGTTACAAACTTGTGGACCTGCCAGGTACATACTCGCTCCTCTCCGCTTCGCAGGATGAAGAAGTGGCACGCGATTTCATTTTGTTCGGGCAGCCCGATTGCACCATCGTTGTCACCGATGCAACTGCGCTGGAACGTAATTTGAATCTGGTGATGCAGGTTATGGAGATTACCGACAAGGTCGTGGTCGCGATTAATCTGATGGATGAAGCCAAACGCAAAGGGATCGAAGTGGATGCACGCTCCTTAAGTCGCGATCTGGGAGTCCCGGCTGTGCCAATCACTGCGCGTACCGGTGAAGGCATCCACACCCTGATCGCCACTGTCGCGGACTTGATTAACGGCGACATCATCACCAAGCCCCTGCGAGTGGAGGGTACGCCGGAATTCCAAAAGGCTGTTCACGAACTCGTGCCGATGATCGAACAGGTGGCGCCAGGCATTCCCAACGCGCGCTGGCTGGCAATTCGTCTGCTGGATGGCGACGCCAGGGTGCAACAAGCGCTCGTCACCGGCGAACTGACACAACGCATGCAACGACAGAAGCAAGCCGATGTGCAATTCAGCCGCAAAATGTCGGTTGAAGGAAGACAATAAAATTTCGCTGGTCGGGTATACCGAAAACACGTGACTACTGCTCGCAATTACTCGACATCACCATCACACACAAGAGAATTTTATGACAGAACAAACTCTAAAACCAAACGATATTTTGACAAAAGCTGAAGCCTTGCGCGGGACACTCTCGACCAGTTTTCGCGACGAGATTGTCAAATCACTCTACAACGAAGCCGAAAACATTGCCAGGCGCGCGGTGAAAACAGCGCAGGATAAAAAATACGACTTCGACCAAAAAATAGACCGGCTTATTACATCGCCCATTGTTGGGCTGCCGATTATGCTCATTTTGTTGGGTGTCGTCATCTGGTTAACCGTTTCCGGCGCAAATGTGGCTTCGGAAGTCATCGCCGATCTCTTATTCGGCATTGGAGATTGGGGTCGAGCGCTATTCAATCAAATCGGCATACCTTGGTGGATCACCGGTTTTATCTGGGACGGTGTTTACCTCAGTCTCGCGTGGGTCGTCAGTGTGATGCTTCCGCCCATGGCAATCTTTTTCCCGGCATTTACCTTCCTTGAAGACCTCGGCTACCTGCCGCGCGTGGCGTTCAATCTCGACTGGTTGTTCAAGAAAGCCGGCGCGCACGGTAAACAATCCCTGACGATGGCGATGGGATTTGGATGCAACGCTGCGGGCGTGGTGGCGACGCGGGTTATCGACTCGCCACGCGAACGGCTGATCGCCATCCTGACCAACAACTTCGTCCCTTGTAATGGACGCTTCCCAACCTTGATCATGCTTGCCACCGTTTTCGTGGCAGCATCCTTCCCCCCAGCCTTGACTTCGTTCATCGCCGCTGGGACAGTCGTCGGCGTAGTCCTGATCGGGATTGCATTCACCTTCCTGATGTCGTGGCTTTTGTCCCGAACGTTGTTGAAAGGCGAAGCCTCTGCATTCACGCTGGAACTGCCTCCCTACCGCCGACCGAACATCGCTCGCATCCTGTACACATCCATCATTGATCGAACCATCTTCGTGCTGTGGCGCGCCATGCAGACCGCCGCTCCCGCCGGGGCGATCATCTGGATCCTGGCGAACATCACTGTCGGCGATTCGAACCTGGCCCGCCTGATCGCGGACTGGCTAAATCCGTTTGGGCTGTTGCTCGGGCTGGACGGTGTCATTCTGCTGGCATATATCATTGCCATCCCGGCAAATGAGATCGTGGTACCAACCATGATGATGGTTTACATGGGTGCGGGCATGATGATCGACGGTCCTGGCACGAGCGCTGGCATCTACAGTCTGCTTGTGGATGGCAACGGCTGGACGATTCTGACAGCGGTTAATTTGATGCTGTTCGCCCTATTGCACAATCCCTGCGCGACGACTATCATCACCATCTACAAGGAAACCAAGAGCCTGAAGTGGGCAACGGTCAGTGTGGTCATCACCTTGGGTACTGCCTTCCTTGTCACGTTCCTGACAGCCAGCATCGCACGGTTGATGGGATGGGTGTAGACACAATTTCGTTGCGAGACAACAGGGCGAAGCAATCCTCCGTTTTAACGGTATCAGCCTTCTTGTTAATCGTGAATTGCTCCCCTGCACTTGCGCCAGGTGCAAGGTCGTCGCCAGAGAGCGGTTCCTCGCAACGGCTTGCTTTGTAACAAATGTTCCTTGCATGACGTCTTGATAGCTATCGAACACTCACTCGCCAAGGAGCATCATCATGTACACACCAAAGGAACTGCTGTGGAGGGATGAAATGACAACCGGCGTCGTGGAACTCGACGCCCAACATAAATACCTGATCGATTTTTTCAACGATCTTGGATACAGCATCAAAAGGAAATTTGACCCGGTTGATATCAGCAAGGTGTTGAAGGTGATGAAATATTACGCCGAATGGCACTTCCACCAGGAGGAAGAGTGCATGTTGCGGTACCATTGTCCCGTTGCGGAGAAAAATATCAAAGCGCACGCGGTTTTCATGGATAAATTCATCGAATACCAAAGGGAATACGAACAGTCCGGCGGGTCCGTTGACTTGGCTGTCAGGATACACAAGGAACTCTCCGACTGGATTATGAACCACATCATGGTTGTGGACACGGAATTGTCCTTGTACGCACAATAGGCTTTTCCTTCGCACAAGCGCTGCCGCTATTTCCGTAATTCATACTCCACAATCAAATTTGGGCGAAGATCGTTGGGAGCATTGCCACTATAAAACTCGAGCGTATCGGCGAATTTATTATCATCATCGCCGAGTCGAAAACGCAGGCGAAATTGCGTCACGCCCAGCAGATCGACCGTTGTTGGGTCGAGTTCGGCGGTATACCATCCGCCCCTCGCTGTGCTGTCGAAAATCCCGGCATTGACACAACCATTGTCATATTGAAAATCCGGAGCTTGCACCACAAGCGCCACGCCAAACGGACGACCGCAGAAATCCACCAGCAGGTCGCCGTGCCTGGAAAACAAATTTTTATCGAGGATGGCTGCTGTTTTGATCCTCAACTTGACGGACGTCACTACCGCATCATCGGGCAGACCGGATGTGTTGAACGACAGAATGACACGGTACTGACGCCCCGCCGCGTCGTCTCCAACCCGGAGGATTGGTCCCGTTTTATCGAGCGAACAGCCGCTCTCGCTTAATTCCGTACATTCCAGAACCCAGCCATCGTACAGACCGGAGGAAGTGAAGGGGCGGACTCCCATCAGGTTCCACGCTAACAGCTTCGGGCTTTGGGTCGGAACGGAAAATTCCCCAGAACGGCTCCACAGAGTTGTGATTCTTCGATGGCTGGTCAAATCCCTCGAAATATACAAACCGGACGTTTGTTTTTGCCAGCTCACGGTAGTATTCATCGTGATTCGTCTCGGACAATCCGAACGCGCCACGAGTGGGCAAGCCGACCTCCTTGAAGAGGACGAAGCGACCGGATTCTTCGGTGAACTTCCTATATTTCTCCACCTCCCATTGCACGGCTTTTTCTGCGTACTTGGTGGCGCGCCAATAGGGATGCGCGTTCGGGAAGATCCAGTCGCCGACAAGGTAAAGTTGCGGATGGTCGTCAAAGTCATCGGTCTGTTCAGAGGTGGTGGCAGGTCTGCCTGTGCTGGCGCGCAGGTCGGCAATGGCAGAGCAAAGTTCAGGGAGGGTGTATCGATCTTTGGAGCGGTAAAGACCTTCGTTGCCGACGGTGTAGCCAAGGGTGACCGGCAGGCTGGCGGCATACTTTGCGTTGTCAAGTTCGCTTTCGTTGTTCGGGTTCCAGATACCCATAATGACACCTTTGAACCCCAATTCTTGCGCAATGAACGGGAACTCTTTGCCCATCACGCCGATGGAACTGTATGTGACCAACCCTGTGAACCCGGCTTTTTTCAACGTGAGCAGGTCGTTTCGGATGGTCTCCGGTGAAGGCTGGTAGTACCCCGGCTGTGTGCCGGGGTTTGGCGAACTATACGTCACCCACTGAATGCGATTGATTTTGGCAATCCATTTCGTATCCACTGGGACACTGCAATCCGCGAGGGCGGGATCGAAAGCCTCAATCTCCTGCGGCTGGCTGATGGAATTAGTGTAGAGCGGGGAGAAAAGGAGGACGAGTCCCGCGCTGAAGAGGATAGACCAAAGGATTCGTTTTCGAAACTTCATTCCTGTTTCCAAACGCCGAAAAGCCGGTTATCCCTCTGCCGCTTCGACAAATTTCCTGAACAGATTTCGCGTCCACTCCTGGTCGGTCAGCCATTCGGGGTGCCATTGCACGGCAAGTCCAAAGGGATGGTCGGGCAGTTCTACGGCTTCGACCAGTCCATCGGGAGCATGACCGGCAACGCGCAGCGGAGGAGCGATATCCTTGAGCCCCTGGTGGTGCAGGCTGTTAACCTTGATAATGGGTTCGCCAAAAATCCCGGCGATGTGCGTTCCTTCTTCGAGCTTCACTTCGTGAACAAGCACGGTCCGGCGGTTGCCGGGGTAATCGTGGTCGAGCGCACCTGGCAGTTGGTCGGCGAGGTGTGTGTACAGCGTCCCGCCAAGGGCGACGTTGACCAGCTGGCATCCGCGGCAAATGCCGAGGAAGGGTTTGCCGTCCGATGCAGCGGACTGGATCATCTTCCATTCAATGGAATCACGCGCCGGGTCCACGCCATCGATGCGGGGATGCGGTTCGCCGGAAAAAAGCTCGTGGGAGATGTCCCCGCCGCCAGAGAGGAGGATGCCATCCAGCCGGGAGTAAAGCGCATCCCATCCATCTTCGGCGAGCATGGATGGGATGAGGACGGGCACGCCTCCTGCCTGCCTGACCGCGTTGATATAAGACTGCATGAGAAAAACGGTCGGGTGACCGTGGATATTGGTGGATTGGTTGGTGGTGATCCCGATAAGCGGCTTCATACCCCCAATTGTAAAACAAAAACCCTGAAGGTTTGAAAACCTTCAGGGCGTGGATTGTAACGATTAATCGAATTTCTGCTTGAGGCGGGCGGATTTGCCCGTGCGGTTGCGCATGAAGTAGAGTTGTGCGCGGCGGACCTGTCCGTGGCGTTCGACAACGACTTTGTCGACGCGCGGGGAGCGGAGCAGGAAGGTACGCTCGACGCCAATGCCGTTCGAAGCCATGCGGCGGACGGTGAGGGATGCATCGTTGCCACCCTTGCGCAAGCGGATGATCGTGCCCTTGAACTCCTGAACGCGCTCGCGGTCGCCTTCCTTGATTTTGACGTGCACGCTGACGGTATCACCGGGGGCGAGTTGGGGAATTTTCTCGTTCTGTTTGGCTTCGAGAGCCTTGATAATATCTGCCATTGTCTTTCTTCCTTACGTTTAGGTGTATTCGTTTTTTGAGCGACGGCGGATTATAGCACGCATTTTCGGGATAGACAAGCGGATTTTTGCCTCGCAGGGTTCAATCTTCTCTTTGCGCCTTTGCGAGTAATAATTACGAGAATTTCCGAATCGCCAGGACGGAGTTGTGCCCGCCGAAGCCGAAGGCATTTGTGAGCGCCAGGTTGACCTTTTTCTCGCGCGCTTTGTTGGGAATGTAATCCAGGTCGCATTCGGGGTCGGGTGTTTCATAATTGATGGTCGGCGGCAGGATGCCCTCGCGCACCGCCTGCACACAGAAGATCACCTCCAGCGCGCCTGTCGCGCCGATCATGTGCCCGGTCATCGACTTGGTGGAGGAGATCGGGATCTTGTATGCCAGTTCGCCGAACGCAGTCTTGATGCCGCGCGTCTCCGATTGATCGTTCAAATGAGTGCCCGTTCCATGGGCGTTGATGTACCCCACATCCTCCGGGTTGGCTTTTGCGGATTCAAGCGCCATGCGCATCGCTGCCGCGCCGCCCGCGCCCTGCTCGTGTGGCGCGGTTACGTGGAACGCATCCGCGGTGGCGCCGTACCCAGCTAATTCGGCAAGGATGGTCGCGCCGCGCCGCCTCGCATCGGATTCCCGCTCAAGCACGATGATTGCCGCGCCCTCGCCCATCACCAACCCGTCGCGGTTCTTGTCGAAGGGTTGGGGCGTCTTCGAATAATGATCGTTCCGCCGCGACATCGCCCCCACGCGGTCAAATGCCGCCACCCCCACTGGGCAGACCGTCATCTCCGTCGCGCCGGTCACCGCAGCATCGATCATCCCTGCCTTCAGCATCATAAGGGCGGTCCCGATACCATCCGAGCCGGAGGCGCAAGCGGATGCCACCGAAAAACAGGGACCTTTGATCTGGTGATCGATCGCGATCATCCCTGCCGCGCCGTTCGCCATCAACATCGGGATCAGGAAGGGGCTGACACGACGCGGTCCTTCCGTGTGGTTGATGATGACAGCCTCCTGCAATGATTCAATCCCGCCGATTGCCGACGAAACCAACACACCGATCCGCCCGGTATTGGCTTCGGTGATCTCCAGCCCCGACTGCGCAAGCGCTTCTTTTGCCGCGGCGGTAGCCAATTGCTCGACCCGGTCGCGGCGCCGGGCTTCCTTTGCATCCATGTAATTGACAGGGTCAAAATTCTTCACTTCCGCCGCGATATGCACATTCAATGGAGACGAATCGAACAGCGTAATCGGACCCACCCCCGATACACCATTGACCGCGTTCGTCCAGGATTCCGTCACCGTCAGACCAAGCGGGTTGACCGTGCCCATGCCCGTAATCACAATTCTATCCATCATGCCTCACAAAAAATGATTTTGAGTTTCGCAATACTAAAAACCCCGGATTCAGGGAAGCGTCACGCCTCCGGCCAGCCGGTTCCTGCCCCCGTTTAGACGCCTTCTCTTTGCTGAAAGTCTATCTACTCCCCTGGCTTCGGGATGTAATCCCCCTCCACCCAAAATTGACCGTCTGGACTGACCTCCCGCTTCCAGATGGGAACAATCTCCTTCAGGCGGTCGATGCCATACCTCGCCGCTTCGAAGACACCGGTATCGCGATGCGCGGCGGTGCAGGCAATCAACACCGTCGGCGTCTTCGGGTACAGTTTACCAATGCGCTGGACGATGGCGATTCCTTCGATGCTCTCCCATTTTGCGCGGATCTCATCCGCGACCTGTTTCATCTTTTCCTCCGCCATCGGGATGTACGCTTCGTATTCAAGATAATCCGTGTCATGCGCGTCGCCACGCCTGGTTTCGCCGCGCACCATGCCGGTGAAAATCGCCGCAGCACCGGTGGATGGGAGCGTGACCTGCGAGAGCAGGGCATTCAAGTCAATCTCATCCTCGGTAATGGAAAAAATCGTTGGAAGAATTGAAGGTTGCATTGAAAGTTAACCTCCACTCACTGGCGGAAACATCCCAATTTCCGCGTTTGGCGGGATAACCGCTTCATCGAACGCGTATTCCCGATTGACCGTCACCAGCACACTCAGCATGGACTCCTTGAGGGCGGGTATGTCATTCGCGAGTTTCTCTTTCAAGCCCTGCACGGTCATATCCTCCGGGATATCCATTTCCAGGGTTCGCGTCCCGGCACGTTCACGGATGGTGGCAAAAAACAATAATTTGACGTGATTCATATTCCTCATATCCAGACATTGTTCGGCGCTGTCTTTTCATCAAGGACATCGCCCGTATTGACCGTACCCGCTGGTTCGACCAGCAAGATATGGCATTCCTCTTCGGCGACCGGTTTGTGCTCCACACCTTTGGGCACCACATACATTTCGCCTTCACGCAAGGTTACTGCTCCATCGCGGAAATGGATTTCCAGTCTTCCCTGGACGACAAGAAACACCTCGTCCGCCTCCGGATGGCTGTGCCAGACAAATTCTCCCTGAACTTTGGCAACCTTGATATGGTAATCGTTCATCTGCGCGATGATCTTGGGAGACCAATGGGCGGAGAACTTGTAAAATTTCTCTCGCAGGTTGATCGGTTGGTAAGTCACGTCAGCCCCCCTCGTTCACAACATCCCCGCTCTGCCCGCCATGCTTTTCGATCAGGCGAATATTCTGTATCCGCATGGTCTTCTCGGCGGCTTTCGCCATATCGTAGACCGTCAGTGCCGCAACAGAGACAGCGGTCAACGCCTCCATTTCGACGCCGGTCTTGCCGACGGTCTTCGCCGTGGCGGTGATAACTACACCGGGGAGCGAGTCGTCGAAGGTCAGGTCAACATCCACCTGGGTAAGCGGCAGCGGGTGACATAACGGGATCAGGTCCGAGGTCCGTTTGGAGGCGGTGATGCCCGCGATCTGCGCAACGGTCAGCACGTCACCTTTCTTGATCTGCCCGGCACGGATCAATTCCAGCGTTCCTTTTGACATGTGAACTTCGCCGCGAGCAATGGCAATCCGTTCGGTATCGGGCTTGTGGCTCACATCCACCATTTTGGCGCGACCTTGTTCATCAAGATGAGTCAATTTATTCGACATGACCGCATTATACCGTGTATAATTTAATCCTTATGGAAAACCTGCTGGGTCGCCAGTTGAATTACACAATTCATACTCCGGTCTATGAGGGACCGCTTGACCTGCTGCTCAATCTGATCGAGCGGGCCGAATTGGATATTACCACTGTGTCGCTGGCTTCAGTGACCGACCAATATCTGACGCATATCAACAGCCTCGAGCAGATCAACGCGGACGAGATCTCGGCGTTCCTGGTCATCGCGGCGAAGCTATTGCAAATCAAATCTGAGGCGCTCCTGCCGCGCCCGCCTGCGCGTGAACCCGGTGAAGAGGATGTGGGACAGGCGCTCGTCGACCAGTTGAAATTGTACAAACGCTTCAAGGAAATTGGCGGCTGGCTCCATGACCGGCAGGACCGCAACCTGCGAACATTTCTCCGCATCGCGCCGCCGCCGAAGGTCGAGCCCAAACTCGATTTGTCGAACCTGACCCTCGAAAAACTGGTCGCCGCGGCGGAAGAGGCGTTCCGCAGGGAAAAGGAAAAGAAACCACTGAGCGTGGTCATCGCCGCGCCGCGCGTAACCATTCGCGAGAAGATCGACCTGATCTCGGAAACTCTCCGTAAAGTACAACGTACGACTTTCCATGCGTTGCTTGATTCGGGCGCTTCACGCATCGAGATCGTTGTCACCTTTCTCGCACTGTTGGAACTGATTAAACGATACCGCGTCGCCGCCCATCAGGAAGGGCTGTTCAGCGAGATTGAATTCGAGCGGATGGAAGAATGGGGCGACGACGAGGAGATCGACCTGGAATTCGAGTGAACAATCAGGCTTTTTTGTCTGGTCGTTTTTGTTGGATAAGGGCTCCCGAAGCCAACAACGAAATCAACGCCCCCAAGTTATCAAAGATCACCACATCCCAAACAGACGGGTTACGCCCAGGCACGTATGCCTGGTGGATCTCATCGGTCACCGCGTACAACACCGTCAGAAGCCATGCCAGCCAGCGCCGGTCGCTTTTCCACTCGAGGGCATGCCAAAACGCGAGCGCAAGCAGACCGTAACCGACCATATGCCCGCCCTTTTTCACAAGATAATCCGCCCACCCGAAATCTGGCAAAACAAACGAGGGCTGCGCGGAAAAATAAAAGATGACGAGCATAACCGCCAAAGCGGGGATCCAACGAAGTACAATTCGCGTCAAATTGGACATGTACACCATTAAACCACAAATCAATGAAGTCTTTCTTAAGCGTGAAAACGACTGGCTTTATTTCACCAATCCGCAACGGCTGATTGTCGCTCATACTTTGAGTGAGGTCCTTCCCGCCCTGCGCGAGATCGAAGATCAGGTCGAGAAAAATGGCTGGCATGCGGCGGGATTCATCAGCTATGAAGCCGCGCCGGCGTTTGATCCCGCACACACTACAAAGCTAGTGACCGGATTCCCCTATCTCTGGTTCGGACTCTACCCTTCGCCCCGCCTCATATCCAAGCCGAAGCCTGATTCCGTTAAACCAACCCTGAACTGGCTCCCCCTCACGGATCGCGATACGTATAATGCCGCCATCGAGCAGATCAAAAGTCGCATTGCCGAAGGGCAGACATATCAGGTCAATTACACAATGCTCCTGCAAGCGGAGTTTCACACCGATCCATGGAATTTCTTTCTCCACATCACGCAGGGCCAAAGCGACCACGCCGCGTACGTCGACACCGGACGATATGTGATTGCATCCGCCTCACCCGAATTGTTTTTCCGCCTTGAAGGCGACACCATCATCGGCAGACCCATGAAAGGAACCGTCAGACGCGGGCGGACACCGCTCGAAGATCGGGAACAAGCCCAATGGTTAAGAAACTCGGAAAAGAATCGCGCCGAGAATGTCATGATTGTAGATATGATCCGCAACGACCTGGGACGAATCGCCAAAACAGGAAGCGTGAGCGTCCCCGAATTGTTCACCATTGAGAAATATCCCACCCTTTGGCAGATGACATCTACCATCACTGCGCAAACAGGCGCGTCACTGGGGCAGATATTCACCGCACTTTTCCCATGTGCGTCCATCACCGGTGCGCCAAAAGTCAGCACGACGAAGATCATCTCCGAATTGGAAATCTCACCGCGCAAAATTTACACTGGAAGTATCGGTTACATCGAACCCAATCGCAAAGCGACGTTCAATGTAGCCATTCGCACCGCGCTGATCAACCGCGAATCCCGGTCTGCGGAATACGGCGTCGGCGGCGGCGTCATTTGGGATTCGACCAGCATAGACGAATACGCTGAGGCCCTGCTCAAAGCTCGCGTGCTGACAGAAGAAACCCCGCGCTTTTCTCTGCTCGAAACTATGCTGTGGACCCCAGAAGAGGGCTTTTTCTTGCGCGAGAAACATATTGAGCGGCTGCTGGCTTCCGCAGATTATTTTGATTTTTTTGTTTCCAAGGAAAAGGTTGAAGAAAAACTTAATCGTACCGGAAGCAGTTTCAAATTTCCACAGCGGATACGTTTGCTTGCAGGACAGCAGGGAGACATTACCATTGAAAACAAACCATTTCAAGCTGAAGACAGACCATTGCGTATCTGCCTTGCAAATACACCCGTAAATTCAAATGATATTTTTCTCTTTCACAAAACAACCCATCGGTTTGTCTATGAAACCGCAAAGAAGTTTTATCCCGATTGCGATGATGTCCTTCTCTTCAATGAACGCGGTGAACTGACCGAATTCACCATCGGCAACCTTGTCGTCGAAATGGACGGAAACCTCTTCACGCCGCCTGTTTCCTGTGGTTTACTTCCCGGCACCTTCCGTTCGCACTTGCTGGAAACGGCTCAGGTGGAGGAAAGAACCGTCCAAGTGGGAGAGTTGCAGCGCTGTACCAAGGTCTTTTTGGTCAATTCTGTCAGAAAGTGGCAGAGGGTCGAAATCAGGTAAGCAAAACAAGGATACAATCATCCAATCCACATGAACAAACTCTCCACATCCACCTCCCCCTATCTGCTCCAGCACGCCCACAACCCCGTTGATTGGTATCCGTGGGGCGAAGAGGCCCTGACCAAAGCCCGTACGGAGAACAAGCCCATTTTCCTGAGCATCGGGTACGCGGCATGCCACTGGTGCCACGTTATGGAGCGCGAATCTTTCGAGGATCCCGAAACCGCATCCCTTATGAACAAGCATTTCATCAACATTAAGGTGGATCGGGAAGAACGACCTGATATTGATTCGATTTATATGCAAGCCACCGTCGCCATGACCGGCTCTGGCGGCTGGCCCATGTCTGTCTTTCTCACTCCCGACCTGCGTCCTTTTTTTGCCGGCACATACTTTCCGCCCATTCGCCGCTACAACATGCCGCCCTTCAAAGAAATCTTAAGCGGCATTGCCAAAGCATGGCAAGAAGATATTCAGGAAGTGATGCGAGTTGGAAATCAAGTACTCGAACATATTCGTCCGCCCATACACAAGCCCGAGAACAGAAATGAAATAACCAACGAAGCTCTCGAAGCAGCTATAAAGAACCTGCTTGATTCCTACGATTGGGGGTATGGAGGTTGGGGCGCTGCGCCGAAGTTTCCACAACCCATGACTATTGAATTTCTTTTACGCCAAGCAACCACCAATACGCCTCAACGCGAAAAAACAATCAAGGCTGTCACCCATGGATTGAGTGCAATGTCGCGTGGCGGAATGTATGATGTCGTTGGCGGTGGTTTTTCCCGTTATAGCGTCGATAATTTTTGGAGAACGCCTCACTTTGAAAAAATGACATATGATAACGCCCAATTAGCCCTGGTTTATCTACACGGGTATTTGGTCACTGGCAACCCCGACTATCGTAGGATTTGCGAGGAGACACTGGATTTTGTCCTGCGCGAATTGACTCATTCAGAAGGTGGATTTTTTAGTAGTCTGGATGCAGACTCAGAAGGCGAAGAAGGAAAATTCTACGTTTGGATACAAGGCGAACTTGAGGGAGCTCTCGGTTCAGACTTTGATTTTTTCAAGACCGCCTATGGCGTTACCCCATCAGGCAACTGGGAAGGTAAAACAATCCTGCAACGCGTTTTGGATGATTCCACACTCGCAGCCCGCTTCAAAATGGAGCCAGAAGAGATTCGCCAGAAATTGTCCAAATGTCACGCAAAACTTTTAGAAGCAAGAAATTCACGCATTCGCCCTGCCACCGATGATAAAGTGCTGGTGATGTGGAACTCCCTAATGCTCAAAGCATTCGCAGAGGCTGGTCGTTATCTGAACAGGCAGGATTATCTACAGGTTGCCATTCGAAACGCACGATTCTTGTTGAGTAATCTTTATGTAGATGATCGTCTGCACCGATCCTGGCGGGAGGGACAGGCAAAGCACAATGCCTATCTGGAGGATTATGCCGGTCTGATCTTGGCGCTTTTGGCGTTATATCAATCCGATCCGAATAAGGAATGGTATCTTTCGGCTTTAAAACTCGCAGACGAAATGGTCGAACACTTCGTTGATCCCAACGGCGGCTTCTTCGATACCCGCGATGATCATGAAGCCCTACTGGTGCGACCGAAAGATATTCAGGACAATGCCACCCCATCTGGGAATGCACTCGCCGCTACTGCCCTACTCGAGCTGGCAGCGTATGGAGACCGCCCGGCATGGCGAGACCTTGCCGAGGAGATGCTTTCATCAGTATATGGAGTCATGCTGCGTTATCCAACAGCCTTTGCACAATGGTTGTGCGCGGCTGACTTTGCCGTCGGCCCGACTTGTGAGGTGGCAATTATCGGCGGCTCACAGCGCCCCGAAACCAAAGAATTATTGAACACCCTCTGGAAAACATTCCGGGCCCGACAGGTAACAGCGATTTCCAATTACCCACCGGAGCCGGGTACACCAGCCTTGCTGAAGAATAGACCTTTATTGAATGATCTTCCAACAGCGTTTGTATGTCAAGGATTTGTTTGTTTACAGCCGGTCAATTCGCCAACTGAGATGGAGTCTCAACTGGCGGGAATATATGCCTCAAAGCCCGCTTCTTCGGGGCTATCCCCGTCAAATTGACCGATTATTCGGTTATTCGCGTTGCTTTGCCCCAAAGAAGTTCAGGATAATACCCCTCGGGGATTGCGCTGACTTGTGAGACCCTCTTGAAGCTGACCGTAGGAATGTCGGTCCAATGCCCCATTGCGTTCGCGCGCAAACTGTCAGCGGCGGATTTCGCTGTGGAGAATACGAAACAGGCCGCGGTGACGTACGCCTGTGCCGAGACCAGTCGGAGCGAAATGGGCGCAAGGGATTCGCGCGCAAATACCCTGCCGCAACAATTTCGAAATTGAAGGAGTTGTTGTAAAATTGAAGCATGGATCCAATTCTTGTCGAAAAGCTTATCAAACTTGGCATGGCTGTCTTGATTGGCGGCATCATCGGTGTTGAACGGGAGTTTCAGGACAAAGCCGCGGGCTTCCGCACAATCATCCTTATCACCGTTGGCTCTACGCTATTTACCATCTTCTCGTTGAACATGGACCCTGGCTTCACGCAGACACGTATTGCCGCAAATATTGTGACTGGCATCGGCTTTCTGGGCGCGGGGGCGATCATCCGCGAAGGCGGGCGCATCGCCGGTATGACAACCGCTGCGACGATTTGGCTTTCCGCCGCGCTCGGCATGGGCATCGGCGCGGGAGAACTGGTTTTTGTTTCCATCGCCACGCTTGTCGTCATTGTGGTTCTTCTGGTGTTCCCGCATTTCGAGGAACGGATCGATCGCATCCGTGAGGCGCGTATCTACAAGATCGCGGTTGGCATTGACAAGGCGGAAAAGGTCGCAGAAGTACAAAAGGCTTTCGAGGAGAATTCCATGCATATCCTCGACCACCATGAGACAAAATCGGGAGACACAATCACCGGAACATGGCGCGTTATCGGCCCCGTCAGGGGACATGATACAGTCATAAGAAAGATGCTCGAAGACAGGGACATTAAGGAAATGACATACTAGATTGTCCCCCAGGGAAAGGAAAAGGCTCTCAGATCTGAGAGCCTTTTTTTCTATTTCGGTTCGATATTGCCGTTTGAGTCTGTCGACTGATCATCCTGACGTTTATCGCCGCCCAAACCATCACGAAATGCCTTGATACTCTTGCCAACTTCCCCGGCAAGTTTCCCAATACGACCCGGGCCAAAGAGAAGCAATATAATCACAAGGATGATGATCCATTCAGCGCCACGTGGTAAACCAAGCATCTTACACTCCTTTGATGAATTTCACACTTATCGTACCACAATCAGGATTAATATACCATTATAATTATAGTTCGCGCCTATACAACAACCCTTCGATAAAACGGATGGTGCGACGTACCAACGAGCGCAATCGTCCAAAAAGGCGATACTGCTCGGGGCGGATGTGTCCTTTACTTGGAATGGGTCCCGTCCACTCAGCGGCCAGCGCCCCCCAAGTCAGTCCAGCCCCAAATCCAACCATCACAAGCTTGTCGCCTGCTTGAATTTGACCTTTTTCCACAGCCTCCACCATTGCAATAGGAATGGATGCAGTAGAGGTGTTTCCATAGCGGTCGATATTGACAACGAAACGCTCCATCGGCAATTTGAGACCACGCGCCGCCGCGTCGATGATGCGGATATTGGCTTGATGCGGAACGATCCAGCGGATCTGGTCCAAGGTCAGCCCCGCCGCGTCCACGGCTTCCTGCGTCGCTGAAGCCATGACGCGTGTGGCAAAACGGAAGACCTCCTTGCCATCCATTTGAATATAATGCTTCCCCTCATGGACAGTCGCTTCAGTCGCCGGAAAGCGGCTTCCTCCGCCCGGAAGCGACAACGAATCCCCCCCGGAACCATCCGAATGCATCACTGCAGAAAGGACGCCGCCGGGCTTGTCGCTTGCCTGCAAAACAAACGCTCCAGCGCCATCACCGAAAAGGATGCAGGTCGTCCGATCCTTCCAGTCGATGAAACGCGAGAGAGTCTCCGAACCAACCACCAGGGCAGTTTTGATCGAGCCGCTTCGAATCGCCTGAGCCGCCATGTTCATGGCAAAGATGAAACCGGTACAGGCGGCAAGCAGGTCAAATGCCCCTGCCTTGGTTGCGCCAAGTTGATCCTGAATCAAACAGGCTGTAGCCGGGAAGATATACTCCGGCGATGAAGTAGTACAGATAATGAGGTCCAGATCTGTCGGGCGGACATTTGCCACCTGCAACGCCTTGAAGGAAGCCTCCACACCCAGGGTGGAAGGAAATTCATTTTCGCGCGCTACCCGCCGCTCGCGAATCCCTGTCCGTTCACGGATCCAGGCGTCATTTGTATCCACGATCTTCGACAGATCGTCGTTTGTCAAGACTGCTTCAGGGACTGCCATCCCCCAGCCTGTGATGTGTGCATATGGCATAAGCAACTCCTCAATCACCACATTTGACGCGGTGAAGCCAGTTCCATCTATTCCTCAAAACGACTAATAACCAGCGTGGCATTGTGCCCGCCGAAGCCAAACGAATTGGACATGGCATGACGCAGGGAAGCCTTGCGCGCCTGATTAGGGACATAATCCAGGTCACATGACGGGTCCGGGGTTTGGTAATTTATGGTCGGAGGCAGAATCCCATCGCGGATTGCCAGGATGGTGAATATCGCCTCGACCGCGCCAGAAGCGCCCAGCAAATGCCCCGTCATGGATTTTGTCGATGAAACAGGAATCTTGTACGCTTGCTCCCCGAACACCGTTTTGATCGCAGCTGTTTCGCTCTTATCGTTCAATGGCGTGGATGTCCCGTGAGCATTGATGTATTCAATATCTCCGACTTCCAACCCGGCGTTTTGTAACGCCAGTCTCATCGAGATCGCCGCGCCCGCACCGTTCTCCGCCGGCGCAGAAATATGATACGCATCGTCGGTCGTACCGTAGCCGGTAATCTCAGCAAGGATAGTGGCCCCACGCTCCCGCGCATATTCGAGGGATTCCAAAATCAGGACACCAGCGCCTTCTCCCATCATAAAACCGTCACGGTCTTTATCGAATGGACGCGACGCCGTAAGGGGGTCATCGTTACGGGTGGACAGGGCGCCCATCACATTGAGCCCGGACATGGCAAGGGCAACGATACTGGCTTCCGATGCGCCCGCAATCATCACATCCGCCGAGCCGCGGCGGACAATTTCCACAGCTTCGCCGATTGCGTTATTTCCGGAGGCGCACGCAGTCGCAAGCGCCATGTTGGGTCCGCGGGCGCCAAAACGGATCGCCAGCATTCCAGCGGCGCTATCGGAGATCATCATGGGAATGAGAAACGGACTGACACGATCAACACCTCGTTCCCTCATCACCTCCGCCTGCTCCATGATCGTGCCAATGCCGCCAATGCCGGAACCGATCAAAACACCGACGCGATCCCGGTTGGATTCATCGATGGTCAACTCCGCCTGGGCGAGCGCCTCCAGTGCAGCAACCGCCGCAAATTGCGTGAAGCGATCCATTTTGCGCGCTTCACGCGCTCCAAATATCGATACCGCGTCGAACTCCTTGACCTCGGCTGCAAATCGTGTCTTATGTTTGGAAGCATCGAATGCTGTGATCAACCCCGCGCCTGATTTTCCGGATAATATGGCTTCCCATGTATCCTTCACACTGTTTCCCACAGGGCTGATGCACCCCATCCCTGTGACAACTACTCTTCTTCTCATAAAATCTCCTCGTTAAATCTGTACAAACAAACACCCGCCGGGCAGGCTCTAGGCTGTTATAACACACCCTGCCACGATTGGACGCGCTGCGCCTGTCAGAGTTAAAACTGTTTTAATGTCTTCCAAGCCTGCTGGACGTGCATCCGGTCATGGTCAGCGAGAAACCCCATTACCTCAAGGAAATTCGTCGGACCGAAAATGGCATGCCGGGCTCTGCGGGACCAGACCTCGGATGGCAAATTATTCAATTTTGCGAGACTCTCTGCTCGCGCCGCGAAAAATGCCCGTAGTGCAGACGGTCCATCCTCATTCAAATAATCGCGCTCGCTTGCCCAAACACCCGTGTCAGGTCGCGGGATAAAGGCATCCTCTCTTTCCAGCATCAAATTCAACTGCAATTGATGAATCTCCCGTTCGGTATCGCGTAGGTGGCAAGTGATCTCATTCATCGCCCAATCATCATGCCTTGGCTCATGCCGCCATTGCGCCGCGGTCAAGGATGAGGTGAGGCTGTGTAAAACCGCCGGAGTGGAAGCCATGATTGCTACTACCGCATCAGAGGACTTGTACGATGGCTCAAGCGTGGACAGGTCAACAGATTCAAGCCATGGGCGCAGATCAGCCAATTTACCGCGCCCCGCTTCAAATCCGGGACTGGAGGCGGATCCTCCGTCGACAAAATAGGTCTTCAACCCCAGCCGATGCGCGGGGAGCAGATCCCGGTTGGCGTCATTCCCCACCATGAGCACCGGTCCCTCGGGCCACCCCAACCTTCCCAAGACTTCGGCATAGTAAGCTGGATATGTTTTGGTGAAATGAAAATCTTCGAACGCGGAGGTCAATTCGACCTTTTCCGGGTCTATCCCAGCCCAGCGCATCCGGTGATACGTCGCCTTTCGCGGGAACAGCGGGTCGGTTGCAATCGCCACACGAAAACCCTGTGAGAGCGCCCAGTCGATCAATGGCGCGGCCTCCGGACGCTGGCGTGTCTTTCCGCCGATCTTCGGGAAAATAGTGTCGTAAAAATCTTCGATGGCTTCGATGATATCCTGCTTGGATACGCCAAGCATTGGATAAAAATCCGTTTCGAAGACTTCTTGCAAGGTGCGTGTGAAGTCGTTGTTTTCATACATTAATTTCGTCCCATGCACGAGCGCGCGGGACATCGCATCAGGCGATACTCGATCCAATAGATGCTTCGAAAGCGCCTGAAAATAGGCGGGGATGAACGACTCCATGTTCGTGTCGAGCAGGGTGTCGTCGAGATCAAACAGCAATGTAGGATGCATAGATCGATCAGCTTTCAACGGGATGGGATTTTCAGGGTTTTATTTCAAACTTGAACGGCAGGGCATGGCATTCCCCGCAACCCACTTGCGGTTCAAGAACATTCCTTTTTGACTTTTCACAATAGGCAGTGACTTGGACGCGTCGCTGAAAAACAGCCATGAGCGGCCTTCCTACCGTCGCGTTCAGTTTCAAAAATTCGCAGGCATTCGCGCGCGCGATGCCGGGCACCGGGCAGGTTCTGCACAAATCGGGAGTCCAGCGCTGACCCGCGGCTTTGAGCAGGCGGCATTCTTCCACATTCCGCCCGCGGAAATAGTCACCGTAGAAGTGGGGGCATTCGCTACCGGCAGGGGTTTTCATGCTTGCAATCCAGGGTTGTTTTCACATATAAACGATGAGCGAGCAGTTGGTTTAATTACCAAAGCCGCTCGCTCCACATTCACATCGGTTCAAAGAGAACTACACGCGGGTGACGTATGCGCCGGTCTCCGTGTTCACGCGGATGGTATCGCCGACTTTCACAAACTGCGGACACTGCACCTCCAGCCCGGTCTCGGTGATGACCTTTTTTGTCACACCGGTGGCAGTGTCGCCGCGGATGGCTGTTTCCGCTTCGACGACTTTCATATCCACCGAGCTGGGAATCTCGATATCGAGCGGCGCGCCCTTATAGAAAGTCAGTTTAACTTCCATGCCTTCCTTAAGATACAGGGCATCGTCGCCGAGCATTTCCTTCTTGATGGCAGGTTGCTCGAAGGTTTCATTATCCATGAAATGGTAGAAATCCCCATCGTTGTAAAGGTACGAAACGTTGTGAAAATCGAGACTGACATCCTGCACAGACTGACCGGAATTGAAGGTGCGCTCGATATTTGCGCCGGTCTGCAGGTTACGCGCCTTGATGCGGATGTTGGCGTTACCGCGCCCGGTCTTGTTGTGGCTGTAATCAAGCACCTTGTATAAGTTGCCATCCAACTCGAAGGTTACACCTTTGCGGAGTTCATTTACATCGATCATTCTTGCACTTTCCTTGTGTGAGATTGAAATATAGCGGCGGGATTATACCAGAGAGGTAATCAGTGTGTCGACTCGGAGCGGGGGTCCTCCCGCAGGAGCTGTACCGCATGCGGCAGGACAGGTAGCACCACCTGCAGGTTTTCCACCGCCCCTTTGGGGCTGCCCGGCAGGTTGATGATGAGGGTTTGTTTGCGGATTCCCGCCACCACCCTGGAGAGCATGGCATGAGGCGTGATCCTGAGACTGGCGGAACGCATCGCTTCCGCCAACCCGGGCGCTTCGCGTTCGATGACGGCGCGCGTTGCTTCGGGGGTGACGTCGCGTGGGGAGAAGCCGGTCCCGCCGGTGGTGAGGATCACGTCCAGTTCACCGCTGTCGGCCCATTCGGTCAGGACGGCGCGGATGGCGGATTCTTCGTCGGGGAGGATCGATTCTTTGGTCACAGACCAGCCCCCGGCTTGGACGAGACGCGTTAACGCGGGTCCCGAGGAATCCGCCCGCTCGCCGCGCGAGGAGCGGTCGGAGAGAGTCAATATCCCGAAGCGAATCGTCATAAAGGGTCTTTTCCAAACAAACGGGCATCTGTCATGTGCCGCCAATCCAGTTGCCGGTAATAGGTTTCGACTTTAGCCAGCAGGCGTGCACCAATGCCCATGGAACGATGGTCGGAGGAAGGAAATCACGATACGTTATTGCTTCAATACCCGGATCAGTTCGTCTGGCATGAACGGTTTCAGCAGGAAATGATCTGCACCGCGGCTCAGGCATTCTTCTTTGACATTCAACCCGGAAGTCATAACCACGTGTAAACCGGTCATCTCCGGGTTCCTGCGGATCGATTCCACGATATCCATGCCACTCTGCTGTCCAAGGTGCACGTCCATGAACAATACGTCGGGACGTTCGCGCAGGATGGCATCCGCAACATCGTCATCGCTGGTCAGGGCAACGACTTCGAAGCCTTCCATCTTGAGCAGGGTCTTTAGGAGGGAAACCATCGTATGGTCATCTTCGGCGAGAAGTACTTTTGCCATCGGCTTTTGCCTTCTTTTTCACGGATTTTTTCCCTGCGTGCGAGTGGTTGCCCGTTTCCAACGCGGCCTTTAAGACGTCATCCACGGTTTCAACATAAATGAATTTCATTGACTGCTTGATCTCATCCGGGACATCGTCCACGTCCTGTTCGTTGCGTTTGGGGAGAATGACCGTCCGCAGACCGTTGCGGTGTGCAGCGAGGACCTTTTCCTTGACGCCGCCAATCGGCAGAACCTGCCCGCGCAGCGTAATCTCGCCAGTCATGCCGAGGTGTGGTTTGACCTTTCGTCCCGAGACAAGGGAGACAATGGCGGTCGCCATGGTCACGCCCGCGGAGGGTCCGTCTTTGGGTTGCGCACCGGAGGGGATGTGCAGGTGAATGTCAGATTTGTTGAAATAATCCGAGTCCAACCCCAGCGCTTTCGCACGCGAACGGACGAAAGACAACGCAGCACGCGCAGACTCGTTCATCACGTTGCCAATCGAACCGGTGACCTGAAACCCCTTTCCGCCGGGCATGCCGGTCGCTTCGACAAACAGGACATCCCCGCCGTAGGGCGTCCATGCAAGCCCTGGGACGACGCCCGGCATGGAGGTTCGCTGATTCAATTCCTCCGTGCCGTGGAAGATCGGATGGTCGAGGTAATCTTCCAGTTTCTCGGGGGTGATTCTCGCCTTTTTGATTTTTCCCTCGGCAATACGCGTCCCGATCTTTCGGCAGACCGCGCCAATCTTCCGTTCCAAGTTGCGGACACCCGCCTCACGTGTATATTCACGGATGATCCTTTGCAGCGACTCGTCCGTGAATTTCACCTCATCGTCGCGCAGGCTGTTCTCGCGGATCTGGCGCGGGATGAGATAGCCTTTGGCAATGGCGATCTTTTCGTTCTCGGTGTAACCGGAAAGATAGATAATCTCCATGCGGTCACGCAACGGACCGGGGATCGTCTCAAGTGTATTGGCAGTCGTGATAAAGAAGACCTGCGAGAGGTCGAACGCGACCTCGAGATAGTTGTCGCGGAATTCACTGTTTTGTTCAGGGTCGAGCACTTCCAACAAGGCAGAAGCCGGATCGCCGTGAAAGTCGAGGGTCAATTTGTCGATCTCGTCCAGCATGAATACCGGATTCTTCGATTCGATCCGGCGCAACGACTGAAGGATGCGTCCGGGCATCGAACCGATATACGTGCGACGATGTCCGCGAATCTCCGCCTCGTCTCGCACACCGCCCAGCGAAGCGCGCACAAACTTACGCCCCATCGCGCGCGCGATGGATTGTCCGAGGGAGGTCTTTCCGACGCCGGGAGGCCCGACGAAGCACAGGATCACCCCCTCGCGCTCACGACGGATCTTATCCTCCGAGGGAGTCTTTGCCTCATCCTTGCGGTCGAGCCGCAACTTACGGATTGCCAGAAATTCGAGAATGCGCTCCTTGACATCTTCCAGTCCATAGTGATCTTTATCCAGGATCTCGCGGGCGTGAGGAATCTCCAGATTATCCTCCGTGGATTTGGACCACGGGACCGAAACCAGCCAATCGAGATAGGTGCGGATGACGCCGTATTCCGCCGCGGCGGAAGGAAGACGTGACAGGCGTTCCAGCTCACGCCGCGCCTGTTTATCCGCCTCCTCAGGCATTTTCGCCTCTTCGATCTTCCTGCGGAACTCCTCGGTCTCGGCGGTTTGCTCGTCCTTTTCGCCCAATTCCTTTTGAATGGCTTTCATCTGCTCGCGCAGGAAATACTCGCGTTGAACCTTTTCGATCTCGCCGCGCGCCTCATTCTGGATCTTCTGCCCGATCTGCAACACTTCCGCTTCGCGTACCAGCAGGCCAATCAACTTCTTGAGTTTCTCGGAAACAGAATCGATTTCAAGAATTTCCTGTGCGTCCTTCAATTCCATGCGCTGGAAGTTGGCAATGGTATACGCAGTCTGTAACGGATCTTCCACCGAAGTGATCGAGCCAGCCAATTCCTCCGGGAACGAGGGAATCATTTGCGTAATCTGCTGGAACTGATCGCGCGCGTTACGCGCCAGCGCAGAGATCTCAAGCCCGCTCTCCACCATCTCAGGTGCGGGGATGATCTTCGCTTTGAGATACGGCTCTTCCGCGACAAAATCGCCCAACCGAAAACGATCCATGCCCTGAACCAACAGGCGGATGGTTCCATCCGGCGCGCGCAACAGACGATGGACGGTGGCGATAGTCCCCACTCGATATAGATCATTCGGACCCGGCGATTCCAACTCCGGGTTCGTGGCTGTCACCAGTCCAACCAGCTTATCTCCGCTGACAACATCATCCACCAAGCGAATCGAACGCGGCTGACCCACCGTCAATGGAACTGCGGTCTGGGGGTACACGACCACGCCACGAAGCGGCAGGATGGGAAGTACGTCGGGGTATTTGGTTGCAAGGGTTTTTTGAGTGGAATCAGACTCGGGCGAGTCCGTATCGTTCTTTTGAAATCGGGAGAAAACAGAAGGCATCATCAAGGAGAGCAACTCATTCTCGTCTTCACCGATCCATTGAAACAAGTCATTGAAGTTTGAGTGCCAACGGGAGGCAGGCATGTGGTTGAATAGACCTCAGTTATGAGTGATTAATTTGGGCAGGGTGACAGTGAGGAAACCATCCCGGTAGATCGCCCCCGCTTGTTCGACATCTACAGGAATGGGAATTTCAGCTACGATCTCGAACCTTCCTGATTGGATTTCCATCTGGTGATAATAGGCTCTTTGCTCCGGCGCATCGGACCGAACCCCGCTGATACGAAGGAGGCTGTTCTCCACTGCCACCTCGATCTCGTCCTCCCGCACACCGGCGATTTCCACTCTAACGATGAAACTCTCGTCGGTCTCATAAATATCCGTTGGCGGGCGCCACAGGCTTGAGCGTACCTGCCAACTGATTGTATGCAGAATTTCGCGACGGGTGTCCATCAGAGCGTGGACGGGTTTACGGATAATCGTAGGCATACTGTTACTCCTGGATGTTCTGTTACCAATCCATCCAGCATCATAAGAAAGGCTGGACAGGCTAAATTTCGTTCCAAATTCGAATTATACTTCCAAATCCACTCCCAAGTGGACTTTTGCCGGCAGGTCTGCCGGGAAAGAAATGATGCTACCCGGCGACAGGAAGCGGTTAATACAAGGCGAATTTAACCGTTGCTCCGCTAATTAGGTCCTTAGCAGAAAAATTTGGCTATTTTACTTTTCAAAGAACAAGTGACTACACGCCAGAGTCAATAGTCTCGAAGGCTTCGAGACCTTCGGGACTATAAACAATTACCTCAAATACAACCTGTTCAGTTCCATCAACCAATTCGCCAACTCCTCACTCATATCCGCTTCGGTCATCCGCCACTCCCAATTGCCGCCGAGACGGGACGGGAAGTTCATGCGCGCCTCTCCGCCCAAACCAAGCGCGTCCTGCATGGGTGTGATGGCATAGACCGCCACCGAGGACCACACGCCGCGAATCAACTCCTGTACAAAATGATTGGGGTCTGTGTTCAGGTATTTCAGGGCAAACTCACGCTCGCTCTGCGGAGCGGTTTCGAACCAACCGCGCGCTGTGTCATTATCGTGCGTTCCTGTATATGCCACGCAGTGGGCGGGATAGTTATGCGGCAGGAAAGGATTCTTTGGATCATCGAAGCCAAACTGCAAAATTTTCATCCCCGGCAGGTTAAAACCATCGCGCAACGCAACCACGTCCGGCGTGATGACGCCCAAATCTTCCGCGATGATGGGCAATTCGATCTCAGAGGTACGCGAGTCGCTCAATTTTTCATCCAGCGCCTTGAAGAAATCGCTGCCAGGACCTGGCACCCAGCGTCCGGTTTCAGCAGTCGCCGCGCCGAAGGGAATCTCGTAATACCCCGCAAAACCGCGAAAGTGGTCAAGGCGCACCACATCCACCATTCGCAGCACGGCGCGGAATCGCTCGATCCACCAGGCATAACCGGTCTCTTTGTGCACATCCCAGCGGTACAACGGATTGCCCCACAACTGCCCTGTCGGCGAAAAATAATCCGGTGGAACTCCCGCTACAACGGTCGGCAGACTGTCTTCATCAAGAAAGAACAATTCGGGATTCGCCCAGGCATCGGCGCTATCGTAGGCAATAAAGATGGGAATATCGCCGATGATCCTGATCCCGCGCTCGTTGGCGTACGCGCGCAGGCGGTTCCACTGACGGAAGAACAGAAATTGATAGAAAGAATAACGCTGGACATTTTCCGCGTGGAGCTTGCGCATCTTATCCATCGCGGCTTGCTCCCGTTTCCGAATGGATGAGTCCCAGCCGGACCAGGCTCCGCCTCCGTTCGCCTCCTTGAGGGACATGAATAGAGCATAGTCGTCAAGCCAGGCAGCATTTTCCGCGCAGAAATAATCGAATTCCTTGTGCAGATTGTCCGAGGCGGAGGGGAAACGGGAAAATGCCTTTTGTAGAAGAGTCAGTTTCCACGGGATGAGCAAGCCAAAATCCACGCGGGAGGCGGGAAAGCCCGGCATGTTCCTCAAATCGTCCGGGGTCAGCAATCCATCCTGCAACAACGCGTCAATGCTAATCAGGTAGGGATTCCCGGCAAAGGCGGAGAAGCATTGATAGGGCGAGTCACCGTAGCCGGTGGGCCCGAGGGGAAGTACCTGCCAGAGTTTGCACCCCGTGGAGGCGAGCCAGTCCACGAACTGATATGCCTGCGGACCGAGATCGCCGATGCCATAGGGACCCGGCAGGCTGGTGGGATGAAGAAGGATGCCGCTTGAACGCTCAAATTTCATTGGCTTGTCTCCGTGTTGTAACGACTTGACCCGCACGCACAACCGATTCGCTATAATCAGAGGCGATCACGTCGGTGCCCACCTCGCCTTCCGGTTCGATGACATACCCGGCGGGCACTGTGCTGTTCTTACCGACAAGGGCGATGCGGATATTCTGATCGGCGATGCCCCACCCGACGCGGGCATTCTGCTCGACGTGCACGCGCTTATCGAGGACTGCCCGTTCGATGACCGCTCCGCTTTCGATGACACAATCGGTGGCGATGATCGACTCGCGCACCACCGCGCCCGGCCGGATGACAACTCCCGGCGAAAGCACGCTACTTTCGACACGCGCATTCTCTCCGACATAGCAACCGTCGCATAACATACTTGCGTACACGTGGGCGGTCGCGGGCAGACGAGCGGGGGCGCGTTCCTCGGTGCGGGTATGGATAATCCAATCGCGGTTGTACAATTTCAACGGCGGGTTTGGGGAAAGCATATCCATGTGTGCCTGCCAGTAGGATTGCACCGTGCCGACATCCATCCAGTAACCGGTGTAGGGATAGGCAAAGATGCGCGCCTTGGACTTCAGGAGGCGCGGAATAATGTCCTTGCCAAAATCATGGGAGGAATTCTTGCGGTGGCGATCTTCCCACAGGGCTTTATCGAGCACTTCGCGATTGAAGAGATAAACCCCCATGTTGGCAAGGGTCGAAGGCGGATTGGCGGGCTTTTCCACAAAGGAGGTAACCCGGTAATTATCGTCCGTGGCGAGAATGCCAAAACGGGAGGCTTCCTCGATTGGCACGCTGATGGTTCCCATGGTGAGGTCGGCGTGATGATCGAGATGAAAGGAGATCATCGGGTCATAATCCATGGTGTAGATATGATCACCGGAAAGAATCAGGATCAGTTCTGGAAGGTTTTTTTTGATGAAAGTAAAGGTCTGCTGGACGGCATCTGCTGTGCCGACGAACCAATCCGAGTCGTTGCGGGCTTTGTATGGGCTGAGAATCTTGACACCGCCCGTGAAATCGCGATTCAGGTCCCAGGGCGCGCCCGAACCGACATGTTCGATCAACGACTGCGGGCGATACTGCGCCAGGATCATCACATCGAAGATGCCCGAGTTGACGCAATTGGAAAGTGGGAAATCGATGATTCGATATTTGCCTGCAAAGGGAACCGCGGGTTTTGCCCGCTTTGCCGTCAGAACCCCCAACCGTGAACCTTCGCCGCCTGCCAGAATGACTGCCCGTGTTTTCATGTTCATCCTCGAAGTGTGATTTGTATTTCTGACTTTATCCTGACGATACCACGGTCAACTCACGCCAGGCTCCTGCCATTGGTGGCGGGTGCGGTATCCACCAGTTTTTTATACAAGGCGAGATATTTCCTTGCCGAGTTTTCCCAGGAGAAGTCCTGCGCCATACCCGCCTTCTGCAAATTTGCCCAACGCGAATGATACGGGTACAACTCCAAGGCGCGGCGGACCGTGTCGTTGAAGGATTTAACTTTTTTATCCACAAAGACAAAACCGGTCTCGCTGTCAGTGACCGTGTCGTGCAATCCGCCCACCGCACGCACCAGCGGGACGCTCCCATAGCGCATGGCGATCATTTGCGAAATACCGCAAGGTTCATAGCGGGACGGCATGAGGAAAATATCGGAACCGGCATAGATTTGGCGCGCCAGTTTCGCATCGTAGCGGGTCTCCACGCGCACGCGGTCGGGCATGGCTTCCTGCAGTTTTTTCGCCTGCTCTTCGATCTTCGGATTGCCCGCGCCGAGGATCGCCAGCTGCCACGATTGTCTGCCAAGCATCTTCAGTCCTTTGAGAGCAATGTCGATGCCTTTGGCTTCATCCATGCGCGAGACCATGCCCAACAGGGGCACGTCGGGCAGGAGGGGTAGTCCGAGTTTTTCTTGCAGGGCGGCTTTGTTCGCTTTGCGCGCGGCAAGGTTATCCGCAGAGAAATGGGACGCGATAACGGGATCAGTCTGGGGGTCGAAGGAGGCGGTATCAAGTCCGTTGAGGATGCCGCTGAGCGAATCCGTCCGGTTACGGAAAAACTCCATCAAGCCGCATCCAAATTCCTCGTGCAGGATCTCCTGGGCATAGGTCGGCGAGACTGCTACAATCGCGTCCGAAGCCCACAATCCCAACGGCATCGGCATGACACGCGCCCATTCAGGCAAGTCGGTGTTTGCGAGCGGCAGTCCGTACTCTTCGAGGATTTCTTTGACATCGGGACCCAAGAAAGGAAGGTTGTGGATTGTGATTAGGGAGGCAATACGCCGCTTTTTGTCCTCCCACCGTCTGACAAGATTACCATACGCGGCAAGGGCAGTATGCCAATCGTTGGCATGAATGATGTTCGGAAGCCAGTTGATCTGCCGCGGCAGTTCAAGCGCCGCCAGGGAAAAGAAGGAATATTTTTCCGCGTCGAGTTTGCTATTGGAGGAATAGACCGAACCGCTTGCACGGATCGGGTCGCCGTTGATGAAATAGACAGGCATGCCATCCAAAATGCCTTCGTACGCATCAGCCTGCACCTCGGTTTTGCCGCGCGGAATCGAATAGATTCCCACCGGTCTGAGCGACTGTTCACGGATGACCGAGTGCATGGGCAGGACGAGCCGTACATCGATTTTGAGTTCTTCATTGGAGAGTGCGCGCAGGGCGCGCGGCAGGGTCCCTGCCACATCGCCCAATCCGCCGACTTTTACAAAAGGTTCCGCCTCTGCGGCGAGAAAGAGCACATTAATGGTCTGGGGCATGTACCTATTTTACAACGAAATCAAGAGACCCATTTGGTGAATTTTTCAAAGAAAGACATCCGAGTCCTCCTAGAACTAGGGTGTCTGGTTCTCGGTGAATGGTGGGTTCCGAACCCATATTGCCCTCGATGGGACAATTACGCAAATAAAAAGAGCCTCCCGAATGAGGAGACTCTTCCTGGGTGCCTGATGGGTTTCGAACCCACAACATCCACATCCACAGTGTGGCGCTCTGCCATTGAGCTACAGGCACCGTATTGCGGGCAGGATTTTACCACAATTTAGACGGTGCCGCATATTTCCTTAACCACAGGATTTGTTCTCATCCCAGCCACCATAGCTTGTTTTCATTCGTTTGATAAGCGTTAGCGCAAGTTCAGGATCGCCAGATTTTCATCCCCAGCCATTTCGCCAGTCTCGATGAAGCCCAATTCCGCATACAATTTCTGCGCACTAACGTTTTCCGGGCTATAACTGATGGCTACTTTCTGAATGTCCCTGTCCCCCTGGAAACGTTCCAACAGGAGGTTCATGGCTTGACGACCATAACCTTTTCCTTGAAATTTCTCATCCACCATCAGCCGCATAATAAATGCCTGAATTCTGGAATGCGCCGGGTTCAAAGCGTACATCAAGAAACCTACAGGCATATCGCCCAGATAAATTCCAAAGGGATAACTATTCCAATGTCCTTCATCATCAAATCCAAATTGAGATTCGGCTATCGAAAGTAGGTTCGAGGCAACAAAATGATTTTGATCCTCCCTCACCTTCAACTGGATCAGGTTCCGCCAATTTTCTGCTGTAACAGGTTGGAGCGTGATGTCCATAGACTCTCCTTTGGACGGATTGTATCATTACCCCTTAAATAAAAAATCCCCGCCGCAAGTGGACGACGGGGTATTTGTCTGCTAAGACTATAGTTCTTCCTTACTTTTGGGTTACGCCGCAGAGCGGCGGGGTATGAACCCAAGATGGAATCAAAAGTCCCCCACCCACTGACATTAAAATTCTTCCGCCTTGAGCCAGCCGACCGTTCGTTCGACGGCTTCAGTAACGAGAGAGGATGTGAACGGCGAAAGTTCTGTCTTGAAGCCGAATTCATACCCGCGCACGGAGACGAGGATCGCTTCGGGCGTTTTCTGGTAGAGTTCCTGTCCCATCGAAAGCAGCATTTCGGGCGTGAGGTGGTGCGTAAACGGGGAGGTCTGGTATTCTGGCGTAACGTCAACGACTTGCACATTCTCAGGGATATTACCCGTGTGCGCATCCACAAAGCAGACTCGGTCGTAGGCGGTGATATCCTCCGCCAGTTCGGGAGTCAACTGCAGATGGAAAGCGAAATCTGCTTCAGGCGTGGAGGGAAGCGGGTCTTCCCACGAGGAGGAGGGTTCCGCTCCAAGCTCTTGCGCGATCCCGGTCAGCACGTGCCATGCGACGCCGTCATCCTGTCTGTCGGGGTTTCCGTATCCGATGAAAAGTGTGCTCATAGTCTCGCCTTTCAAACGTCCCGAAGGTTTCCTCACAAAAGAACACGGAAAACTGTTCAAACCTTCGGGACGGTAATTTTTAGAAGATGCGGGATGACACATCGCAGTCGAGGGACATCCCGCCCTATTCACTAGTCGCGAGTGATCGTTTGAAGGATTTCACCACTCGGATTCAATACTTCGATCTGGATCGGCATCTGACCGACCGCGTGCGTCGAGCACGACAGGCACGGATCATGCGCACGAACAGCGGCTTCCACACGATTGAGCATTCCTTCCCTGACTTCGCCGCCGACGATGTAGGTCTTGGCGACGCTGTCCACCGATTCGCTCATCGCCCAGTTGTTGTGACCGGTCGCCACGATTAGATTGACCGAGGTGAGCTTGCCGGTCTCATCCGCTTTGTAGTGATGGATGAGTGTGCCGCGCGGCGCTTCGAGAATACCGATGCCTTCGCCTTTGTAATCCTTTTTGGTGTTGAGGATGTCGGTGCTGAGGATATCAGGATCGTCCAGCAATTCACGGACGCGTTCGATGCAGTAAACGACTTCGATCATGCGGGCGTAATGAAAGTAAAGAGTCTGCCCGACGGGGTCGCCGTTGTTAAGAGTCTGGAAGATCTTGTGCTCTTCGCCAGCGATGGGTGTACCGATGCTCTTGACCGCGTTCATGCGTCCGAGCGGACCGACACGATACACGCCTTCGGGGAAGCCCATCTTCTTGTAATATGGAAACTTGAGATATGACCAGTTCTCGACATGTTCAGCAATGTAATCGAGATAATCGTGACCGGGGAATTTCTCGAGCTGCCTGCCCGTGCGATCCACCAGACGGATATCCCCATCATACAGGTTGAGGCTGTCATCGTCATTGACGATACTCATATAGCCGGTCTTCAACACGGCGAACTTGTTGATGTCCTCCATGTTGCGCTGCGCCCAGTCCTTCATAATACTGACACCCAGCTTGGCGGTTTCGAGATTGGCATCGATCCCTGCGCGGATGGCTTCGCGTTCGCTGGCTTGCAGCGCCTTGTTGACACCACCCGCAACCGCAAAGTTCGGGTGGATTCGGCGTCCGCCCAGCGTGCGGATGATCTCCTGACCGAAGCGGCGCAGACCCACGGCCTTGAGCGCGATCTCCGGTGCGGTTTGAGCCACGCCGATCACATTGCGTACGGCGGGGTCGGCATCGAAACCGAGCAGCAGGTCGGGACCGGAGAGCTCAAAGAAGTGCATGCCATTGCTTTGAATGACCTGTCCCATGTGCATCAGTTCGCGCAGTAGATTCGCCGGTCGCGGCGGGGGGCTTCCCTGCAGATCGTCGGCGGCTTTGGCAGCGGCAAGATGATGACTGACCGGGCAGATACCGCAAATGCGCGGCGTGATGGACGGCATTTCGAAATAAGGGCGTCCTTCGCAGAACTTCTCAAAGCCACGGAATTCATTGATGTGCAGGTAGGCATGTTCCACCGAGCCATCATCCTTCATGTGGATGGTGACCTTGGCATGTCCTTCAATACGGGTAACGGGTTCGATGGTGATCTTTTTCGTCATAAGTTCTCCAAAATGCAGAAGGCAGAATTCAGAATGCGGAATGCAGTTGGCAATCTGCCCTCTACGTTCTACATTCAAGATTCGGTCTAATGCCAGTGCAACTTCTCATCCTTGATCTCAGGCATTCTGCCTTCGGCGAGCTCCTTCAACACGTAATAAATCACATCCGGGTCGGGCGGGCAGCCGGGAACGTGCAGGTCAACAGGCACCACTTCGTGCAAAGCGCGGACGTTGCTCATTACCGCCAGTTCGGGGTCGCTTGGGATAAAACCCTGGTCGTCATTGCTTTCAGCTTCCACGTAGGCGCGCTTCAACGCTTCCTCGGTTCCACACATGTTACGCAGGGCAGGCACGCCGCCAAAGACAGCGCAGTCGCCGAACGCCACAAGGATCTTGCAGCGTGAGCGCATACGATGTGCCACTTCTTCATTGGACGAATTGTTGATGCCGCCCTCAAGGATACCCACATCCACACCGCTCTCATCGGGCTCCTTCAAATCCGTGATCGGCGTCGCGCGAATATCCGTCAGTTCGGCGATTTCCAGCAGGCGCTCGTCAATATCCAGTAAAGACATGTGACAGCCTGAGCAGCCAGCCATCCAATCGGTCGAGATCTTGGGTTTCGTCATTTTGACACCTCTACATTTCCAATTCAACAACGCTTGTGCGTTTTGTCAACGCGGCGCGCCAATCATCATTCACGGTCACGCCCAACTTGCGAGCGACATCCTTCAACACATCCACATTGGAACGAATACCTTCTGGCGCTGTCACAGCGGCGGACGCAAATTGCAGACGGCCCTCCGCGTTCAACACATACCCGGACTCTTCCGCCCAGATATTCACCGGCAAAACAATATCAGCGCGTTCAGTCAATGCCGATTCATAACTGGCTTGGACGACCAAATATGGGACTTTTTCCAGCTTCGAGGCCAGACGCTTCGAAACGAAGTCATCGCCCACAGCGACATACACCGCTTCATCCTTCACTTCGAGTTGATCCACCAACCCAAGCAACGCCGCGGCGAGACTATTTGATTCGCCCTTCACCGAGAGCAATCCTTTGCGTTCCGAATCACTCGCCCCAATAACATTTGCCAGGCGCACGAGCGCTTCCATGGCGCCGGGATTACCCGAGGCGGTAAGTCCCTTGCCGTATACAATGATCGGCGCAACCGCTTCCGCCAGCATACGCGCGGCATCGGTGACATCTTGAACATTCAATTCACAGACAGCCAGTGCTGATTTGAGCGAAACAATATTTTCATCCACGGCGCTGCGCGCCAGACCTTCTTTCACGATCACAGCTTCGATGGCACTGAACACAGCAGCATCGGTCCCCGCTCTTGGCTTGAGGTTGATATTCGCCAGGCCATCCATGCCGTTTTCATTGGGATCTATGATGATGAGACGCGTGCCTTTTGGTAGGTTGCGCTTGATGTAGAAGCCCGCCACTTCGTGCGTAGTCGTCAGATCCACGCCGACGAGCAAGACACAGTCCGCAGTACGAAGCGTATCCAGTTTGCCTTCGATGGCTTCACCCAGTTGATCGGCAACCATGGATTGCAACGCAGTGGGGCGCCCTTCTTCAACAGATGTGATTTGCTTTGCCTGAAGCCCATCTGCAAACAAGGACTTGAATGTGGACAACGCCTCCACTGATAAACGGGTGGATGCTACAGCGGCAACTTTGTCTTTTGAAGCGGAGAACTTCTCGGCAAGAGTGGCGAGGGCATCGTCCCAGCTGGTAGCGGTCAGTTGACCGGCGACCCGCTTCAGGGGAGTCGTGAGGCGAGTCCGCTGTTCATTCAGTGCCAGGAAGCGGCCAGTCTTGCATAACGTTCCGGCATTCTCGTTTTCATAGTCGCCGGTAATCTTGACAATGTGGTTATCGCGAGTGTGAACAAGAATGCCGCATCCCAGCGAGCATCCGCGGCAGATCGAGCGCGTGACCGTCAAATTCTTCTCGTGGCCGAGATAGGTGCTCTGGCGGTCGATGAGCGCGCCAGTCGGGCAGACCTGCACACACGAACCGCAGGAAACACAGGTGCTTTGTCCGAGCGGGACATTGGTATCGGCGATCACGACCGTCGCGGCGCCGCGTTCTTCCACGCCGAGGGTAAAGTTACCGGACATCTCCGCACAGGCACGGATGCAACGCCGGCACAGGATACAGCGATTGTTATCGAGAATGAAATACGGATGGCTGGTATCGACCGGAAAGTTCGTCCACTGCGGCTGCATCGGCCAGTGGGTCATCTCTTCGTCGTAGGCGGCATTTTGTAATTCGCAATCGCCGCCACTGACCTGACAGAACGGGCAGAAGTGATTACGCTCGCTGAACAGAAGGGAGAGCACTACGTTGCGCGACTTCTTGAGTGCAGGCGTATCTGTTTCCACGATCATGCCATTGGAAGCAGGCATGGTGCAGGCTGCCATTGGAACGCGCATGCCCTTGATTTCCACCATGCACAGGCGGCATCCGCCGTAGGGTGTGAGGTGGGGATGATCGCACAGAGTCGGGATTTTGATGCCGTTCTGACGGGCAGCATTCAAGACCGTGGTACCTTCGGTGACTTCGATTTGTTTACCGTTGATCGTTAAGTTGACCATGTTGCCTCTAAGAAAGGACCGCGACCGAGCTGAAATTACAAACCTGAGCACAGATGCCACAGCGGATGCAGGTCTTGTCGTCGATCACATGCATTTGGCGTTTTTCGCCGCTGATAGCTTCCACCGGACAGTTGCGGGCGCAGACCATACAACCGGTACAAGCAGGTGTGATCTCATAGCGAATAAGCGCGCGGCAGACTTTCGCCGGGCATTTCTTATCCACCACGTGAGCGATATATTCTTCGCGGAAATGTTTGAGCGTGCTGACCACCGGATTGGGCGCGCCCTGACCGAGTCCACAGAGCGAGTTCTTCATCACTTCATCGCAGAGCAGTTCGAGTTGGTCGATATCGGCGAGCGTGCCCTTGCCGTTGCAAATCTTTTCGAGAAGATCAAGAATGCGGCGGGTGCCCACGCGGCAGGGCGTGCATTTACCGCAGGATTCTTCCTGGGTGAATTCCATGAAGAAACGGGCGATATCCACCATGCAGGTCTCGTCGTCCATGATGATGAGACCGCCGGAACCCATCATCGAGCCAGCCGCGGTGAGCGCTTCGTAATCGAGCGGCAGGTCGAGGTGTTCTTCCACAAGACAGCCGCCCATCGGGCCGCCTGTCTGGATGGCTTTGAATTTCTTGCCATCTTTGATGCCGCCGCCCACATCGAAAATGACTTCGCGCAGGCTTAGACCGAATGGTACTTCTATCAGACCGGTGTGCACCACGTCACCGGCAATGGCGAAGGTTTTGGTGCCTTTGCTTTTTTCGGTGCCCATGCTGGCGTACCAGTCCGCGCCGCGCAGCAGGATCTGCGGGACAACGGCATAAGTTTCCACATTGTTGTTGTTGGTCGGTTTGCCCCACACACCTTTGACCGCCGGGAATGGAGGTCTCGGGCGAGGCTCACCGCGTTTACCTTCGATGGAGGCGATGAGAGCGGTCTCTTCGCCACAGACAAAGGCTCCTGCTCCCATGCGGACTTCCAAGTCGAAGGAGAAATCGGTGCCGAAAATGTTCTCCCCGAGAAGACCGAACTCGCGAGCCTGTTCAATGGCAATATTGAGGTTTGCCACTGCAATCGGGTATTCCGCGCGGCAGTAGATATAGCCCATGCTGGCGCCGATGGCGTAAGCGGCGATAATCATTCCCTCAATCACCGAGTGCGGGTCGCTTTCGAGCACGCGGCGGTTCATGAACGCGCCGGGGTCGCCTTCGTCGGCATTGCAGGTTAGGTATTTGGGATTATCGGGGACCTGTCGGCAGAGCTGCCACTTACGAGCGGCTGGGAAACCGGCACCACCGCGTCCGCGCAGACCGGAGCGCATGACTTCATCGATGACTTCTTCGGGGGTCATACCGGTCAAAACATTGGCAAGGGCACGATAGCCATCTTCAGCGATGTATTCCTCAATATTGTGCGGGTCGATTTTTCCACAATTACGAAGAACAACGCGGACTTCCTTCGCTTTGGGAGCGCCGAGTTCCTCGTCAACGATTAGAGTTTCCTGCGCGCGAAATTTTTCGACGACGCGTCCTTTGAGGAAATGTTCCTCGACGAGGAAGGGAATGTCGTCCACTGTCAGGTTGGCATAATGCACATTTTCCGGATACACAACGAGGTCCGGACCGAAGCGGGCGGGGTCGCCGATGCGTGAGGTCTCGAGAATCTGCACTTCGTCGGCAAGTCCCCAATCCGCCAGTTCGGTGTTGAGCGCATCCACGATCTCGCGCGCACCCATCTCCAAACATTGCGGGTCAATGGACACTAAAACATGAGAACGGAAAAATTTCATTTCGCCTCTGTTGGAATGAGGTTGGCTTCGACGACCTTGCCGCGCAGGACATGCAATTCCATGATCTGGCGCGCCGCATAGGGTGTGACCTTGCCATACATCACGGGCGCGGCATCGCCAATGATGACCTTCACCACTGGTTCCATTGCGTCCAGTCCGAAACTGCCCGTCTGGCGGATGGCGATGTCGGTCAACCCTTTTTCTTCGATGAAGCTCAGAAACTCCTTGAGCGTATCGCGAGCACCGGCGGCAATCCCCGGTGTACCCATGCCAACGATGATCTGCACACGGCTTTGGTTGGTCTTGATCTCGCGCTTCTTCAGCGCTTCTTCACGGATCCTCTTGAGGTCTTCGAGTGATTTTACGGTTGGCATTGATGCCTCCTGTTATTTACGCGCCTGTGCAAGGCCTTCTTCGAGCGACGAACGGATAAATGCGATTACGTCCGGATGAGTGAGTGGGACATCCTGCAAGGCATCTTTTACGGGCTGGTCGTCAAATTCAAAAGTACGCGTCGAGCCTTTGTACGGCGGGGTGAATGTGTACCTGAAAACCCAGTGAATTTCGGGATGTGTCAACACGAGAGTGAGAATTGTGGTCGGCAGGTCGCCCAGCGGCATCCGGTCGATATGCGAATGCTGGAACGTTGCCTCAACCTTTGTCCCGGCTCCGGGTCGCGACGAGATATTCATCGCGCCGTGACAAGCCTCCGCGCTTGCCTTGAAAAGCGGGATTCCCAACCCCACCTTTCGTTCTGTTCGGCTTGTATAAAACGGGTCGACCACCTGCTTGACCACTTCTTCGGTCATCCCGTCACCATCGTCCTCCACGCTGGCAGTCAACTGATTGGCGCGAAAGTCCTCGCACACAGTGATCCGCACGGTCTTTGCGCGGGCGCTGATGCTGTTTTCTGCCAAGTCAAGCAGGTGCAGGGCGATTTCCTTCATGGTCTCTTATCTCGTGTCACCCTGAGCGAGAGCGAAGGGTCTCTTCGATAATCTTAGAGATTCTTCGCTTCGCTCAGAATGACATGAATTATTTTTCCAGCAATTTCTTGATTAACTGTTGGAATTTGTTAGGCTTGATCTTGCCCACGACTTCTTCGTCCACAGTGACAACAGGCGCCTGGGAACAAGCGCCCACACAACGGCAAACTTCCATGGTTAACTGACCGTCAGGGGTAGTCCTGCCAATGTCGGTACCGGTAAGTTGTTTGGCTTTTTCCATCAACTGCGGCACACCGCCCACGTAACAGGCAGTTCCCATACAAAACTTGAGCGTGTGCTTGCCGCGTGGCTGGGTTGTAAAAAACGAATAGAATGTCACCACCCCATGCACAGCGCTGACTGGTACACGCAGTTTCCCCGCTACATATCTTTGCATTGGTTCAGAGACATACCCAACCCGCTTTTGAATCTCATTCAGGATCACCATCATCGCGCCGGGACGGCTACGATGTGTGGCAATGATCTCATCCAACAGGACTTGTTTATTTTCGTAAATTTCGGGAGTTGCTACTACAGCTTCTGCCATTAGTCTCTCCATGTGATTTACTTCACAATATTGTGAAATTATTCACGATATTGCACATAGTGTACTCCCCCATCGAGAGAACTGCAATAACAGGATGTCACCCTCTTCTATGACAAACGTCAGATTGTTTGTTGAATGGAAAATCTATTCCAGACCAGCTGAAATGATCCTCATACGCCGTTCCCCCACCCCACGGATAGCCCTGCGGATTTCGGCGACGGTCGGCGCTTGCATCTCAAACTCCATCAGACCCAGAAAACCATCGCGGGAATGTACGTCCCCGTTTTGCAAGACAGGAAACTTTTCGATGTCAGGAAACAGCCGGGAAGCTTCTGCAATCGTCACATGATGCGACACTTCCAATGCCTCGAAGATGGGAGATGCAAATCCCAACACACCCAACAACCCATACGCGCGCCGCTCCACATGAGCAGGGATGACAATACCGCCCAGACGATTCACCAATTCGACCGCTTCTTCCAAAGATATCGCGATATTCGAGATCAACATTCGTTCTTCTTTGCGGATAAAACACCCCGTGGCATCGACGATATACTGCTCCCCAATCTTTTCTTCATCATTGAGCAGATCCGGGAATTTTGAATCGACGGTTCTCTGCCAAGCCTGAGCCTGCTCCAAACCATCGAACAGGCACAACACGTGAACCTCCTCCTGTGTCTGCAGTTCCATCCCAGGCAGGACGGTGAGTCCCGTGCCGAGCGCTGCTTCCATCACCGCGCCGCCATTTGCCGTGGAATTGTGATCGGTGATGGCGATTAGATTGATACCGTGTTTGAGAGCCTCTTCCACGATGACCGGTGGAATCATCTCCACACCTGCGCAGGGCGAGAGGACGGTATGAACGTGCAGTTCAGCGCGATAGATCGGCATATGTCAAATGCCTCAAAGACTTGAGCAGATCAAAAGGGCCGCTCACGGAAAACTTCTGGACGATACTTCTTTACCGAACACCCATTTCCCAAAGCTTCCCCACGATTTCATAACTCGGCCGCTCAGTAGAAAGCAATACCACACCCTGATCATTGGCTTTTTCGACCACCTCTGGTCCAGGCTGGGCATTCTCGGTGATGATAACCGCAGAGACCTCCCTCAGCGAAGCCACCGCCACCACATTCATGTGAGCTTGAAGCGTGATCCACAGATTTCCAGGCTGCGCTCCAGCCACAACACAACTCAACAGGTCAGAGGCATACCCACCCTGCGGAGTGACCGCATTGAAATTCCGCAGGGAAGTCAACACCTTCAAATTCAATCCAGCAATAATATCCTGCAATGTCATCTTAGGTCCTTTTTACACACTCGGGGTTTCTGAAGCGCCGGGCGGCGCCTTGAATTTTTCGTCGGGTCGCAGGTGGATCTCCATCAACAGCTTGGTACCTTTGCCAACCGTTGAATCAAGCTCCATCTTGTCCACGCAGCGTTGAATATTGACCAACCCCATTCCGGCGCCGAACCCCATACTGCGGGCCAACGGTGAGGCCGTGGACCAGCCTGGTGTCAGCGCCTGTTTCACATCCGGAATACCGGGGCCGTCATCCGAGGTCTGCATCAGAATGCGGTGTGGTTCGACCTGCACGCGCAGAACCCCGCCATTGGTGGAGTGAATGATCAAATTCATCTCCGCCTCGTAGACCGCGATTCCACACTGACGCGCCAGTTGCGGCGGAGCACCCAATCGCAGCAATGCGCGCTTGATGTGGCTGGAGGCCTGTCCGCCGTTAACGAAATCCCCCTGCTTGATCTTGTAACGCAGGATCAAACTTGTTCGATCTGAAATAATATCCTCAAAGAGGTGACTTGCGCGATAGCGGCGAATCTCCTCCTCCTGGTAATCCCTGCGGATGGCGGTCAATACACCCCGGGTGATGTCGCCCTTGGTTATCATACCGACAAGGTTTTCATTTTCATCCACAACCGGCAAACGCCCCACACGAGTACGAGCAAAAGTCTCCAGGGCCTTAACCACTGGCTCGTAAGATTTCACCGTGATGACATTCCTTGTCATGTATTTGTGAATGGGAGCATCTCTGTCGTCATCCGCCAGGGCGCGCATTAAGTCCTCCTGGCTGATTACGCCTACCAGCGAGTTCTCCTCCATAACCGGCGCACCCGATATCCGGTTTTGCCGCAGCAGAGCGACCACCGCGCGCATGGTATCCGCAGGCGTCAGGCTTTTGACATCCCGGGTCATTACATCAGAAATTTTCAGGTCATACGCAAGTTCTTCAACACGGGTTATTTCCTGTGCGTCGCGATCGGTAATATTTCGCCCCTTCCGTCCGTACAATTCCTGAATCGTGTCACTCATGGAAACCGTTCCAGTTCGTTTCGAAGCTGTGCAACCCGGCCCGATACAACCTGCCGCACAATTCAAACATTCCCATATCGCTCGATATCAATGGAATATTTTCTTGTGTCGCCAGGGCAATGACCTCGGTTGGAGGTTGTTTGCCGCGCAGAAAAATAATCGCACGCACATCCGCCATCTGCGCCGTTCGCACCACCTGAGGATTACAAAGACCCGTCAACAAAACAGCGCCGGGTTTCACCACTGCCAGCACGTCGCTCATCAAATCCGCGCCGCATCCACCGCTGATTTCGTAATCATGCGCCAAGATGGAAGGGTTCAGCACAGTCCCTTTGGCGTGCTGGATGATCTCACTCAACTTCATACACAAAACTCACTTATCCATTATCCACCGGCAGGAACCCCGCCGGAAGTCGATTTTTCATACCATTTCGATGACATTCGTCCCTGTACTTGCAAGCATGACAACAGTTGGGATTCCGGTTTAGTAACGATTTAATTGAGCTATTAAATCAACCGAGCATTGTCCTTATAGTATCGATAACCGCATCCTGCCGGACGACTACCTGCTCGCCGCTCGACAGATTCTTCACAGCCACCTGACTATTTGCCGCCTCGTCAGGGCCAAGCACCAATGCGATCTTCATTTTCATTTTGTCGGCAAATTTAAACTGCCTCGGTAATTTCGCAGGTTCAGGGTACACCATGACCTTCAAGCCGGATTGCCGCAACCGCGAGGCCAGCGCATACGACTTCAATAACAACGACTTGTCGAAGACTGTCACTAAAACTGAGGCGGGAGTCAAATCGAAATCGGGAAGTAGCCCGGCTTCCTGCAAAATGATCCCGATCACCACATCGCCCATCGCAAAGCCCACGCCTGAAAGGGGTTGTCCACCCACATCTGCCAGCAGGTTATCGTAACGTCCGCCGCCAAGAATAGCGCGTTTCAAAGAGCCGGTGGTCTCGAAGGCTTCGAAGACTGTGCCGGTATAGTATAACAATCCGCGCATGATATTCGGGTCGAATTTGACATACTCGCTGACACCTAAAGCATCGAGTGCGGCGAAAAGGCGGGTCAGTTCCTCATTCTTCTTCCACAGATCGAAATTGCCAAGAATGCCTTTCAAACCATCCAACTGGATTTGATTCAGTCCAAGGTCGCGTGCGTTCTCATCCCATTTGGCAGGTTCCATCTTTGTACGGCGATCCACCAAATTAGAGACATCGAGTCTCTTTTCGGGCGGGATGTCCAAGGCATCGAATTCCGAGTCCATCAGGCGGCGGTTATTGACAAAGATCTGAGCCCGCTCTGGGCTGAGTCCGACTGAACGTAAAAATCCCGCAGCAACCGCAATCAGCTCTGCATCCGCCTCTGGAGAATTGACTCCCAACATATCGATATTCCACTGGAAGAACTCGCGTGTCCGTCCCTTTTGAGGCTGCTCATATCTCCAGAACGGACCAAATGACCACCAGCGCACTGGAAAGGTCAACTCGTTCTGTTTTGCTGCGATCATACGCGCCAGTGACGGGGTCAACTCAGGGCGCAGCGTTACCAAATCTCCACCGCGATCTTCAAAAGTGAAGGATTGCTTCTTGACCAGCTCCTCTCCTGACTTTGCCGCATACAGATCAATGGTCTCGATAAAGGGACCATCCCATTCCTGGTATCCGAACGCCTGTGAAACGCCCCGCACTTTTTCATATAGATAATTACGAAGCGACATGGCTTCTGGATAAAATTCCCGTACGCCTTTTACGGTCTGAATGGATTTTTTCATAATGACTCTCCGCTTGAATTGACCCGCATTGTAGCATATTTGCAGACAGTAACCAGTATGACATGCTGCCTGCCCGAATAGGAAAGAACGCACTATGATAACTTGTGAAAAATGGTACAATTTTATTGGTATCATCCTTAACATTCCCAGAATAAGGAGGCCGGTATGTACAACAAGGCAGAGGTGACCCGCGAACTGCAAAAGATTCCGTGGTTCAAGGAGATCGAGCCTAGGCATTTGGAAAAGATCACAGACATTGCCCACCTGAGGCATGTACGGGCGGGGGAAGTCTTGTTTCGTGAGGGTGACAAGGAAGACTTTCTTTACATCGTCATTGAGGGGCGTGTCGCGCTGGATATTTTCGTCCCCCATCGCGGTAAAGTGCGCATCTACACCGCAGAACCCTGGGATTTGTTCGGGTGGTCCAGTGTAACACCCACCATTCATCAACGAACAGCGGGGGCGGTTGCTGTGGTTGACGGGGTGGTCGTCGGGATCGACTCCGCCAAATTACGCCAGCTGTGCGAGGAAGATCACGATCTGGGGTATCTCGTCATGCGCAGGTTGACAAATATTGTCGCCAGCCGTCTGTTGGTTACCCGCTTGCAACTCATCGACATGTTTGGTTCACCGGAGGAGAAAAATGCCAAGTGACCGTCTCCCAGATATTGGGAGCACCATTACGATCGAAAAGCCGGCATTCAATCTGCTTTTATCTCGTTTGAAAGAGGAAGGATATTTGCCGATTGGTCCACGCATAAAAAATGATTCGCTCATCTACGAAGAAATTGAAAGCCTCGAGGATTTACCGCGGGGATACAGCACCGAGCAAAAGCCAGGGTCCTTTCGGCTTGTGCGTGAGAAACATGCGCGATATTTCGACATCATCCCCGGCTCGCATTCCTGGAAGCAATTTCTTTTCCCGTCACGCGTTGAGCTGTTCACGCTGCGAAAAAATGGCAAAGGCTGGGAAAACACGACGCAACCGGCAGAAATTCCCAGTTATGCCTTTATTGGCGTTCGCGCCTGCGAACTGGCGGCGATTCAGATCCAGGATAATATTTTCATGCGTTCTGATTTCACCGACCCGATCTACCGCGCGAGGCGGCAGCGGGTCTTTATCGTTTCGGTCAACTGCACCCACCCCGCTGAGACTTGTTTCTGCACATCCATGGGCACGGGTCCCCGCGTGAAGGAGTTGTTCGATCTGAGTCTGACCGAACTGGACGATGTATTCGTGTTGACTGTCGGCTCGCAATTGGCACGAAGATTGATGACAGGTATTCCGTTCGATGATGCCAGCGGTTACATTCTCACTAATGTAGAGCACAGACTTAATCATGCTGAACAGCAGATGCGGCGCAGATTGGACACATCCGATCTGCCTGAACTGATTCTCGAGCATCTTGACCACCCCTATTGGAACGAGATCGGAAAGCGCTGTCTCAGCTGCGCCAGTTGCACACAAGTCTGCCCAACCTGTTTTTGCTGGGATACGCAGGATGAAATGAGTCTCGATGGCAAGACTGCCAAGCGCACCCGCGTCTGGGACTCGTGTTTCAACCCCGGGTACTCGCATCAGGCAGGCGGCAATACGCGCCCTACCATCTATTCGCGCTACCGCCAATGGATGTCGCACAAATTCGGCACCTGGAAACAACAATACGGCACGCTGGGTTGTGTAGGTTGTGGTCGTTGTATCACCTGGTGTCCTGCTGAAATAGACATCACGGAAGAAATCGCCGCGTTACGCAATGAGGTAAAACGATGACTGCCATCGCCCCTGAAACTGCCAAGTCACATTCTGGATTTTTGCTCGAACCACACTGGGCGGAGATTACAGCCATCACGCCGGAAGCAGACGGCATCTCCACATACTGGATCCGCTTCACCGACCCTGCTGAACAGGAAGCATTCCGTTTTGAGCCGGGTCAATTTAACATGCTCTACCTGCCCGGCTTTGGCGAATCCGCCATTTCGATCAGTTCAAACCCGCAAGATCACGAGAAGATCGGTCACACCATCCGCTTTGTTGGCAACGTCACCCGCGCCGTCAGTCGGTTGAAAGTAGGCGACATTGTCGGCTTGCGCGGACCGTTTGGCACCTACTGGCCGATGAAAGAGATAGAAGGCAAAGATATCTTCATTGCCTGCGGCGGCATCGGTCTGCCGCCCCTCCGCCCGGCGCTGTATCACATCATCCAGAACCGAGAGAAGTACGGAAAGGTCACATTGTTGTACGGCGCACGTACCTCCGGCGACCTGATGTTCCCGAACGAATATGCTGAGTGGCGCAAAGCCGGGATTGATGTTGAAATTACTGTTGACCGGGGGGATGCCAACTGGAATGGACGTGTCGGAGTAGTTCCGATGTGGTTCTACCAGTTCCGCATCGACTCACGCAAAACCGCTGTCCTCACCTGTGGACCGGAAATCATGATTCGCTTTGTCATCTTTGAAGCAATGGCGCGCCGCGTTCCATCCGAGAGCATTTATGTCTCGCTCGAACGTAACATGAAATGTGGACAGGGTTCCTGCGGTCACTGTCAAATGGGTCCATATTTCATCTGCAAGGATGGACCGGTCTTCCGCTTCGACGAACTGCAATCCTTCTTCAACGTGGAGGAATTCTAAATGACCACCAAAAAACCGGCCGTCGCGGTCTACAAGTTTTCCTCCTGCGATGGCTGCCAACTCTCGATCCTGAACATGGAGGACGAACTGCTCAACCTGGCGGAAGCCATTGACATCGCCTTCTTCCTCGAAGCTACCCGCGCCCAAAAACCCGGACCCTACGATATTGCGCTGGTCGAAGGCTCGATCACCACGCCGCACGAGATCGAACGCATCAGGGAAGTCCGCGCCAACGCCAAGGTCGTGATTGCGCTCGGCACGTGCGCCACCGCAGGGGGGATCCAGGCGCTTCGAAACTTTGCCAGCGCGGAAGAGTATGCCAAAGTGGTCTATGCACATCCTGAATATTTGCACTATCTACAAACTGCCACACCCATCGCCGAACATATCCAGGTTGACATGGAATTGTGGGGTTGCCCAGTCAACAAGGCGCAGGTAATCGAAGTCATTGTAGCGCTGCTGAACAACCGCCGCCCCAACCTGCCGCCCCATTCGGTTTGCCTCGAATGCAAGCGGCGCGGCACCCCCTGTGTCATCGTGGACAAAGGTATTCCCTGCATCGGACCCGCCACACAAGCCGGGTGCGGCGCGATCTGCCCCGCCATGGGGCGCGGTTGTTATGGATGCTTCGGTCCTGCCCGAGACGTGAACACCGACGCGATGGCAAATATGCTCCTGAAGATGGAACGCTACCCAGGCGAGACAGCCCGCCTCTTTCGCGGCATCAGCGGATATGCCCCGACCTTCCGCACCATCGTCGATGAAATTCTCCCCGCAAACGAGGAGGCAAAATGAAAAACATTGAAGTCCCCGCCCTGGCGCGCGTAGAAGGAGAAGGCGGTCTATACATAGGTCTCGAAAACGGCAAAGCCGTGGAAATCCGTCTCGACATCTACGAGCCGCCGCGATTTTTCGAGGGGTTTTTGAAAGACCGCTTCCTTCAAGAAGTGCCGGATATTACCGCCCGTATCTGCGGCATCTGCCCGGTCGCCTATCAAATGAGCGCCGCGTATGCACTTGAACATGCGCTCGGAGTCAAAATTTCCCCACAGGCGCGCGCCCTCCGCCGGTTGATGTACTGCGGCGAATACATCGAAAGTCACGCCCTGCATATTTACATGCTCCAGGCTCCCGACCTACTCGGAAAGGAATCCGCGCTGGAACTGGCGGCAGAGTCACCGGAGGTGGTCAAGAATGCCCTGCGGCTGAAGAAGATCGGCAACGAACTTCTGAGAATCATCGGTGGACGTTCCGTCCATCCCGTGAATGTGTGCGTTGGCGGATTTTATTCCTGGCCTGACGAGAAAGCGCTCAAAGCCCTGCTCCCCGACCTAGAATGGGGACTCAACGCCGCGCTCGATACCGTCAAACTGGCAACCTCACTTCATTACCCGTACCTGGAAATTGACTACGAATTTGTAGCGCTTCACCACCCGGATGAATATGGCGTGATCGAAGGCGGCGTGCTCTCCTCAACCGGACGCAAACTCTCCATCGTCGAATATGAAACTGGCTACATCGAAGAACACGTGCGCCACTCGAACGCCCTGCACAGCCACACTGTGGACAACAATACCTATCTGGTCGGTCCGCTGGCGCGCTTGAATCTTAACCATGAACAACTCCTTCCAAAAGCAAAACAGGCGTTGAAGGATTACAAGATTCAATTGCCGCTCAAGAACCCATACAAGTCGCTGATCGCACGCGCCATCGAGTTGGTCCACTTCTACGAAGAAGCCATTCAACTTGTCAAGGAATACAAGCCGACCGGACCGGCACACGTTGAATTGAAACTCAAAGCCGGGGAAGGCTCCGGCGCGACCGAAGCGCCGCGCGGATTGCTCTATCACCGTTACAAGATCGATGCCAATGGTATGATCCAGTTTGCTAAAATCACACCACCCACCGCTCAAAACCTGCCGCGCATCGAAGCCGACCTCTTTGCCCTTACGCCGAGGATCATCAACATGCCGGAGGCGGAAGCCACACGTACTGCCGAGCACCTAGTCCGTTCTTATGATCCGTGCATTTCGTGTGCGACGCACTTTTTGAAATTGAAGGTCGAAGAGAAGTGACAAGAGTTGCGGTGATTGGCATCGGGCAAAGCTTGCGCGGCGATGACGCCGCCGGGCTGGAGGCAGTCCGTCGATGGAGGGAAAAGTTCCCTGAAACGGCGGGCAAGCCCGAGGTCCAGATTGAAGCGTGTGAATTGCCGGGACTGTCACTCATCGAAACGCTCAGCAATGTCGATGCGGCGATCCTGGTGGATGCCGTCCAAAGTTCTGCGAAGCCCGGCACCGTTCATCGTCTCAGTGAAAATGAACTGGCTTCCTTCCCATCCAGTTCGAAATCCGCTCATGGCTGGGGCGTGGCAGAGACTCTCCGCCTGCGAAGTCAATTGACTGGCACCAAGGTAGGTATCCGCATCATTGGCATTGAGGCTGAACAAATGGAACTCGGCGCAGGATTGAGCGAAGCCGTCGAAAATGCAATACCGATTCTCTGTGAAGTGATCGAAGAAGAGATACATGCCTTGTTATAAAAAAATAATTGCCGGCCCGTCCGGCAATTATTTTTGCATTTTCAAAATTCAGCCGTTGAATTTTGAAATTATTTTGGTATAATCCCAACCACTATTGATAAGGAGAGAGACATGGAAATTAATTATCAGGAAACCAGCAAAGACCTGCTCACCCGCATCGACATTCACGAAAAATATGGCTCCGCCAATATTGACGTTTGGACGAATGACCTGCTCAAGCCGCAAGCCGGTATGAAGATTCTGGATGTAGGCTGCGGCGCAGGTAAATTGTCCTTCCTGTTCGACGATTACACCAAAGGCGGCGCGCACATCATTGGCGGCGATTTCTCGGAAGAATTGCTCGACAAGGCCCGCGCCAGGAACAAGGAACGCGGCTCGAACGTCGAATTCCAGTTTTTGGATTTCAACAAGCCGTTCAATTTCGAGGATAACACCTTTGATCTGTGCACAAGCGCTTTCGCCATTTATTACGCTTCAGACCTGGACTTTACGTTTGGTGAGGCGCACCGCGTCCTTAAACCCGGCGGACGGCTTTTTGTCTCCGGTCCGCTGCCTGAGAACAAGCAGATGTTTTACGATATCATCAAAGAAGCCACCAACGCGACCATCCCGCCGATGCCTGGTTCCTCCCGCTTCAAAGGCGATATTTTCAACACCATCGACCGCATTTTTGCAAAGACCGAATTGCACAAATTCGAGAATCACCTTACCTTCCCTGAGGTCGCGCCGTTCATTGAATATGTGCGCGCTTCCTTGAGCGAGGACCGAAAATTGTGGACATCCATGTTTAATGGCAAGGATGAATACGAAGCCCTGATTGGGAAGATCACCGATGTGGCTACACGCTGGTTCAATCGCGATGGCAAATTGGTCATGACTAAAGTTGTCGGCGGCATTCTCGCCACTAAGTAATTACCAGTTACCAATTATCCATTACCGCCATGAACTTCTCCGGCAAACGAGTCCTTTTCCTCGGCGCACATCCGGACGATATCGAGTTGGGATGCGGCGCGTTGCTCCATCACATCGTCAAAAAGACCGATGTTCTGTGTGTTACGCTCTCCGACAATCAAAAGAATCCCGACTTGCAAAACGTGAAGAATGAGCATTACGAAGCGATGGCGGTATTGGGTGTGCCGAAGGAAAAAATCATTCTTGGACCATTCACCACTCGTATTTTCCCCAATTCGCGGCAGGAGATCCTCGAGTACTTTCTTAAGTTCCGCAAGGACTTCAAGCCTGATCTAATCTTTGTCCATTCCAGACAGGACGTGCATCAGGATCATAACACCATGACCGATGAAGCCCTGCGCGCCTTCCGCGGGATTACCGTGTTGGGTTTCGATGTGGTACGCTCCTCATACGATTTCTTCCCTCACTTTTTGGTTGAAGTGACCGAAGAGGATGTGAACAAGAAGATCGAGGCTTTATCCAAATATGAAACTTACCGCGACCGGTACTATTTCAACAGCGAATTGACCCGTTCCATCATGGTGCGCCACGGCGCTCTGGCGGAGTGTCCGTTTGCGGAGGGATTCGATATTCTGCGGATCGTGGGGAAGTTTAGAAACTCGGACTAACTGCAGTTGGATTGGGTCCTGACTCGCCCAAGCGAACTCTGGACTCCGTTCGATCCTGCAGGCGTGGTTAAAAGAGCACAAATAAAAACAGCAGTGGAGCTTCCACTGCTGTTTTTATTCCTTTGGCATCCCAATCTGGATCATCTCATCCACTATTTTTACCGGATAAGCCGGGATATCCACCACCGCGGGCATTTGCATCACCCTACCCGTACGCACATCGAACTCTGCTCCGTGCCGTGAGCAGACGATATTAAAACCTTCGAGGTCGCCATCGCCAAGAGGTCCGTCATCGTGAGTGCAGACATCGCCGATGGCGAAGAGTTGACCAGCAATATTGAAGAGTACGATTGCCCTGCCTTCCAATTCAAGGAATAACCGCTCTCCATTCGGCAATTCACTGGCAGGAGCAATTTCGACGAATTCGAGTTTCGTTTCATCAAGTGTTGTGTAATTGAACATTACATCCCTCACTGAACCCACTTCTCCGAAGCGGAATATCATTCCACCAAAGAGTCGCTGGCTTCCCCCAGTCCATATACACCCGCTTTCAGCACTTTTAGCGAAAGCAGGGCACATTTCAAGCGGACAGGACCCAGATCGATACCGAGCATATCGAGAATATCCTGTTTGTTGAGTTGTTTCACTTCTTCGATCGGTTTGCCAATGATGAATTCCATCAACAAATCAGCCGAAGCTTGTGAGATGGCGCAACCATGCCCATCGAAGCGCGCGTCTTTGACGGTTTCGTCTTCATTGATCTGAATCGTGATCTCGATATGATCGCCGCAGAGAGGGTTGTTATCGGCAAAGAAGATATTATGCGGGTCAAGGTGTCCGCGATATCCGGGATTTTTATAGTGTTCGATGATGACTTCGCGATAGAGATCGTCCATAATTCCATTCCAACGATCCGGGTCGTTGGACTCCGTTAACCGAATAACTCTTTTACTTTGTAGATCCCATTCACCAGCAAGTCCACTTCTTCCTTCGTATTATACAAATAGAAGGAAGCGCGGCTGGTGGCAGGGATGCCAAATTTCTCATGGAGTGGCTGTGCGCAATGATGACCGGCGCGGACGGCGATTCCGTCTTTATCGAGGATTTGCGCCACGTCATGCGGGTGGACGCCTTCAAGCGTGAATGCCGCCACCCCACCCTTGTGCTGGGCGCTGGGGCCGAACACTTTCACACCCGGGATTTCTTCCAATCTCTCGAGGGCATATTCCGTTATATCCTGTTCGTGTGCAGTGACGTTGTCCATGCCGACCGAGGCGAGGTAATCAACCGCCGCGCCGAATCCAACGGCTTCCGCGATGGCGGGGGTTCCCGCTTCAAACTTGTGCGGGAGTGAATTGGCGCGGAAGGAGCGGAGTTTCACTTCCTTGATCATGTCGCCGCCGCCGAGAAACGGGGGCATGGATTCAAGCAGTTCCGCCTTGCCATAGAGCGCGCCGATGCCGGTCGGACCGCACATCTTGTGCGCCGAAAAGGCGAGGAAGTCTGCATCGAGGGCTTGAACATCCACGGCAAGGTGCGGCACAGATTGGGCGGCATCCACCAGCGTGACCGCTCCCGCCTCATGCGCCATGCGGATGATCTCGGCGGCGGGGTTGATCGTGCCAAGGACGTTGGACATGTGCGTAAACGAGACCAGCTTCGGGCTCCGGGCGAGAAGCGTTTGGTAGGCGTCCAGGTCGAGCAAGCCCGTTTCGGTCACGGGGATGAAGTCCAGTTCGATTCCGCGTTCCGCCTGAAGCATGTGCCAGGGGACGAGGTTGGAGTGATGTTCCATCTCGGTCAGGATGACGAGATCGCCCGCCTTGAGGTTGGCGCGCGCCCAAGTGTAAGCAACCAGGTTAATGGACTCGGTAGTGTTGCGTGTGTAAATGACCTGCCGCGCGGAGGGCGCGTTGATGAATCGGGCAATCTTCTCTCGCGCGGCTTCATACAGGGCGGTGGCTTCTTCGGCGAGGGTATGCACACCGCGATGGATATTGGCGTTCGAACGGCGATAATAATTGTTCATCGCTTCGATGACTGCCAGCGGCTTCTGCGAAGTGGCAGTGGAATCAAGATAGACCAGCGGAACACCATCACTGGTCTCCCGCTGGAATATTGGAAAATGACTTCGGATTGCCTTGATATCTAAGGACATGGAGGCTTAATAATCGGGAATTACTTTTTCTTTTCTGGCGGACTTTTTGCCCGCAACCGGGCGAATGGATTCGGATGTGAGCGGGTACCAGAGAATGCGGTCAGGGACCATCCAGCCATCAGTCAGGAAGACATTGGAACGGAACTGCACTGCCACCATCTTGTTATCCACTTGTACCACGATGCCGCCGATCCAGCCGCGCACACGATCACGGTTCTTTTCGTGATCGCAATACACTTCCACCGTATCGCCCACCTGGAAATCGTGCATTACACCAGGCGCCTTCATATACGAGAACTGAGGCAGACGGATACCCTTGGGGATATAACGACGTTCATCGCCGTTCGAAGAGGAACGGGGGGGAGAAATCTTGTTGACAATACGGACCTTGCCCGCAGAGGAATCGGGTTTTGACTTCAACCTGCCTGTTACTACTGGTTTGGTTTTGCCTGGAAGAGCGCTTTTCCCTTTTTCACGAACCGGTGATTTCGTTTTTAGCTGCGCCTTTGATTTCATCTTTGTCTTTGCGATCATGAATATTCTCGATTCTTCATATTCAATGTGTGTCTGTGTAAAACGCACTATGACATTTTATCAGCAATATATTGCTGGAAGCGTTCACGAACGCCCTCGAACGGGATACGTTGGAAGATCGGGTCGAAGAAGCCTTCCACCACGAGTTTTTCCGCTTCCGCCTGAGGGATGCCGCGCGATTTCAGGTAGAAGAGCGGTTCCTGTTCCAGTTTACCAACGGTTGCGCCGTGTGTACAGCGCACATCATCGGCGAGAATTTCCAGACCGGGGATGGAATCGGCGCGCGCCTGATCGCTGAGGACAAGGTTGCGGTTCGCCTGATAGCCGTCCGTTTTCTGCGCACCCGGCGCGACATAAATCATGCCCTGCCACACGGAGCGGCTCCTGCCTTTGAGCGCGCCCTTGAAGAGCAGGTCGCTGGTGGTGTGCGGGGCGAGGTGATTTTGCTGGGTGTCGTGGTCGAGATGCTGGTCGCCGTCGGTGAAGTAGAAACCGGACATGCGCCCGGTGGCGCCTTCGCCTGCCAGGTCGAGTTCGGAGAAGTTCTTGGTGAGGCGCGAGCCGATGGCGCCGAAGATCCAGTCCAGGCTGCCGCCGCGTTCGACGCGGGCGCGTTCGTGGCTGAAGTTCCAAACGTGGCGTCCCCACGATTGAAGTTCAACGAAGCGCAGCGAGGCATCCTGCATGACTTGAATCTCGACGATGCCCGCGTACATGGAGTTGGCGCCCTTGAGGTCCGGCGATGCCGCCTCGTGGACGTACGTCACCGAGGCGCCCTCATCCACGAGGACGAGGATGTGCGAGATGTGGGCAATGTCGGGCCCGGGTCCCCACAGGACGGAGTGCAGGGGTTCTTTCACCGTCACGCCTTTCGGCACGTACAGCACGACGCCGTTCTGGGCAAATGCCCCCGCCAGCGCCGAGAACTTTCCCTCCTCCACGTTGACGGTTTTGCCCATCATTTTGGCGAGCAGGTCGGGATGCTTTTGTTCGGCGGTCCGCAAATCGGTGAAGATGACGCCCTTCTGCGAAAGTTTTTCATCGAGTTCGATCTTCACGCCGCCGGGGACGAGGACAATCTGCCCGCCGTGCTGGTCTGCGACGAGAGGACGAAGCAGGTCTTCGCGCACGGGTGGCAGGTCTTTGTACGCGCCTTCGGACGCGAACTTGAACTTGTCCACGGGCAGGTTGTGGATATCGGTGCGCCGCCAGGCTTCGAGCGTGGTATCGGGGAGAGAAAGCCGTTTGAAAGCGGACCAGGCTGAGGCGCGGTAAGAAGCGACAAAGTCATTTCCTCCGCGAATGTCGGCTTCCGTAAAATTGAAATCCTTTACGGCGGTTTCGGGTCGTCGGGTTCTTGAAACAACTACTTTGGGTTTTTCCTGCATTTTTTTATCCGTTCGAAAGTTGGCAGGTTGGAAAGCGGGAACCGTTCAAACCTGTCAACGTGATATCTTGCTAACCGATAGAGCCTTCCATCTGCAACGCGATCAAGCGATTCATCTCAACCGCATATTCCATCGGCAGTTCCTTGACAAGCGGTTCGATGAAGCCTGAAACGACCATGGTGGTGGCTTCCTCTTCGCTGAGGCCGCGGCTCATGAGGTAGAAGAGTTGCTCCTCACCCACTTTGCTGACCGAGGCTTCATGACCGATGGTGACGTCGTCTTCGTCAATTTCGATGTAGGGGTAGGTGTCGGAACGGGACTGCGGGTCAAGCAGCAGCGCGTCGCAGACGACGTTGGATTTGACGCCCTTCGCGCCCTTATAGACTTTGAGCAGACCGCGATAGGAGGCGCGTCCGCCCGCCTTGCTGATGGATTTGGACGTGATCTTGCTGGAGGTGTTCGGCGCGAAGTGCACCATCTTGGAGCCCGCGTCTTGAATTTGACCCGGACCCGCGAACGCCATCGAAAGCATCTCGCCGTGCGCGCCCGGTTCCATGAGGTAGCACGACGGATACTTCATCGTGACCTTCGAGCCGATGTTGGCGTCCACCCATTCGTGGGTGCCATCGGCGAAGACCTTGGCGCGCTGGGTCACAAGGTTGTACACGTTCGTGGACCAGTTCTGGATGGTCGAGTAGCGCGAGCGCGCGCCCTTCTTGACGATGATCTCGATGACGCCGGAGTGGAACGAGTCGGTGGTGTATTGCGGCGCAGTACAACCTTCCACGTAATGCACCGACGCGCCTTCATCCACGATGATCAGCGTGCGCTCGAACTGACCGACGTTGGCGGTGTTCAGGCGGAAATATGCCTGCAAGGGCAAATCCACCTTGACGCCCTTCGGCACATACACGAACGACCCGCCGGACCAGACGGCGCTGTTCAACGCGGCGAACTTGTTGTCCTCGATAGGGATGACCGTCCCGAAATACTCACGGAACAGATCGGGGTGCTGTTTCAAGCCGTCTTCGATGGAGAGGAAGATCACGCCCTGCTTTTCGAGATGTTCCTGAATGGAGTGATACACCATCTCGGACTCATACTGCGCGCCCAAGCCCGCCAAAAACTTGCGCTCGGCTTCAGGCACACCCAACTTGTCGAACGTGCGCTTGATGTCGTCGGGTACGTCATCCCACGACTTCTCCTGCTTCTCGGTCGGCTTGACATAGTAATAAATATTGTCAAGGTCCAACTCCTTCAGCGAGGGACCCCAATTCGGCATGGGGCGCTTCATGAAATGGTCGAGCGCTTTCAAGCGGAAATCGAGCATCCACTGCGGCTCGCCCTTCATGTGCGAGATCTGCTCGACGACCTCGCGATTCAAACCCTTCTGCGATTTGAATGCGTAGTTATCATCACGGTCGTGAAAGCCGTACTTATACTCGCCAATATCTTCTAAGATCTTTGCATCTTCGCTCATAATTAACTCCAGACATTAGAGGCTAAAGAATGAATGCTTGTCTCTAGTCCCTATGCAACTTCTTCGTACTTTTCGCGAATCCACTCATAACCTTTTTCTTCAAGATGCAGTGCGAGATCGGGGCCACCCGATTCGACGATCTTTCCGCCAAGCATTACGTGAACAAAATCGGGCTTGATATAGTTCAACAAACGCTGATAGTGAGTGATGACGAGTACACCCAGATCCTTACTCATCAAAGCATTGACGCCTTCAGAAACGATGCGCAACGCGTCAATGTCCAAGCCGGAGTCGGTCTCGTCCAAAATGGCAATCTCTGGCTGGAGCGTTGCCATCTGCAAAATCTCGGCGCGCTTCTTCTCGCCGCCCGAAAAACCATCGTTAAGATAACGACCGGCAAAGTTTTGATCCATCTTGAGCATGGACATTTTGTCCTTCAATAGCTTGCGAAATTCGGGAATGGGCATGCCTTTATCCTCGGCATTCTCCGCGCGGCGACGGGAATTGATGGCAGTTCGCAGGAAATTGGCAACTGTCACGCCGGGGATGGCGACAGGATACTGAAACGCCAAAAAAATCCCGAGTCGGGAGCGTTCGTCCGGTTCCAGTTCGAGAATATTCTGCCCCTTGAAAACAACTTCCCCTTCGGTGACTTCATACGACGGATGCCCCATCAAGGTATAGGCAAGTGTGGATTTTCCTGTGCCGTTCGGTCCCATGATAGCATGGACCTTGCCTTGTTCAATTGTAAGATCGAGCCCTTTGAGTATCTCTTTTCCCTCAATACTGACATGCAGATTCTTGATTTCAAGTTGCGACATTCGTATGCACTCCTAACAGATTAAGCCATTACTGGCGTTTTTACTTGGTTCGGCGGCATTATAGCAGGGTCACACTGAAAAGTCAATATTTATGATATTTTTCTAGTATATTGACAATACCAACAGGGGCAGGTATACTTTTAAGCGATGAAAAGTACGAAGGACAAGATTCTCCAAACTCTGCTTCGCAAGCCAAAGATCACAATCAATGACATTGCAGAAGCGGTGGGTATCAACCCCATCTCGGTGCGTCACCACCTGACCAACCTGCAAATGGAAGGTCTTGTTGCGGCGGAAGAGGAACGCCACGGCGTGGGACGTCCGCGTCTGGTGTATTCGCTCACCGAAGATGGCATGGAGCGCTTCCCCACGAAATATCTGCGCCTGACCACACGTCTGTTGACCCAGATGAAAGAATCCATGCCCGCGCCCATGGTGGCAAATTTGTTCAACCAGATTGCTGAAGACCTTGCGAATGAGTATTCCAGTCAGATCAAGGGCATGAGCATGGAGGAACGGCTTGAGTTTGTCAAGGAAATGCTGGCGCAGGAAGGCTTCACCGTTGAATGGGAAAAGAAAGGCAATGATTATCAGATCCACGAGATCTCATGCCCCTATTACCAGATCGGAATTGCGCATCCAGAAGTTTGTACAGTCGACCAAACTCTCATCTCCAAAATGCTTGCCCTGCCCGCCAACAAGGTGCAATGCATCCTTGATGGCGGCGCACACTGTACATATGTGGTACATCCTGTATCTACAAAAAATTAGTTTGGTATTGCGAGCCCGTCAGGATGAAGCAATCCCTGTTGCGTATTGGAGATTACTTCGTCGGGCGAAGCTCTCCTCGCAATGACAGAGGTATTATTATATGACCGAAGAAACGATCAAAGAAATTCAATGGACAATTCACCAGACGCATCCTGAACTGGTCAAACCTGCGCGCGAGAAACTTTCAGAAGTGGTTGACCCTGAGATCGGGATGCACATCATCCAGCTGGGGTTGGTGCGCGATATTTCCATCAAAAACGGCATCGCTCGTTTGAAGATGATTCTCACCACGCCCTTCTGCCCGTACGGACCGGCGATGATCGAAATGACCAAATCCAAGGCACAGGAAGGTCTAAACATGCCCGTCACCATTGAAATGGGCATGGATGTGTGGGATTTCTCGATGATGGAAGACCCATCCGCGCTGGATTGGGGCATGTACGCCTAACGCGAGATAATGCCGGTTAATCTGGAGCAAGTATCGGCTTAAAATTGTGCGCCGAGTCCAGGCAAAGCAAATGAGAGGCGACTCAACTGAGTCGCTTTTTGTTTTTCTATTCTCCCGCCCTCCAATGTATTTCCTGCAACGCATCGCGATCGATGACGCCTGAGACAATAATCAATGCAGTCGCCACCGTCTTTCCCGGATTCTTCCAACGATGTTTCAGGTGCGCTGCGAATAACAGACTGTCGCCAGCGGAAAGTTCATAGATCTGGTGATCCACCTGATACTCCAATTGACCGCGCAGGCAAAAGACGAATTCTTCTCCGGCATGAGTCATCACCTGGGGACCGCTATTGGCGCTGCTTTCCAAGGTAAGCAGGAACGGTTCTATATTGCCCGCAAAATTTTCTCCACCAAGCCCTTCAAATATCCCGCGTGTAAATGGCATGTGAGTCCGTGCGTCTGATTTTAGGAAAATCACCTGCCTCCGCTTACTGTGAGGGCTGAAGAAGTATGTAATGGAAACATCCATCGCTTCTGCCAATTTATACAGGGCGCTGACAGAAGGTGACACCTTTCCTTTTTCGATCATGGAAAGTGTATGAATCGAAAGCCCGCTTTTTATCGCCAAAGCGCGCAATGATAAATCATTCATGGTGCGAAGTTCTCGCAGTCGTTCTCCTACGTTTATAGAGATCGCATCGTTTTGATAGAGAGCCATGCAACACTTTCCTAACTAAGATATTACACAATTTCCCGCCCATCCCCCGTGACATTAAGCCAAACTTATAATGACAACCTTCACTATTGTGAAAAAAGTCACAGTATTATCATAAGTTCAAATATTCGTTCATGCGAATATAGGAGTAAAAGATGGTAAATCAGACCCTAAAGCAGGAAATTATCCAACTCGAAGCGGATTTTTGCGCGGCACTCTCAGACCCAACTCGCATCTTTATTTTGTACGCATTGAACGAGCGCTCGCTCAATGTCACCGAACTTACCAACGAATTGGGCATTCCTCAACCCACTACGTCAAGGCATCTCAAGGTTCTGCGCGAGCGCGGGCTCGTATACACCGAGCGCCAGGGGACGGTCATTACGTACCACCTGTCGGACACCCGCGTTATTCAGGCATTGGACCTGCTCCGCGCGGCAATGCGCGACAGACTAACCCAGCGCGCGAGCCTTGTCAACGACCTTTCATAGGAGAATGTATGAAGAAACGCTTCCCTTTCTGGACCCTGGGACTGCTCGGCATCATTTTGGTGATCCTGGTCCCCATCCTCTACTTCCTGCCTCGCGCCGATAAGCCTTCCACCAATCCGGAAGATTATCTGCCCACCAAGCTTGTCCACGTTGACCACTCAGACATCGTCAAAGGCGATTTCAAAACCGGGCAGGACGTGACCCGCGCCTGCCTGGAATGCCATGAAGACTCGGCAACACAGGTCATGGCAACCACCCACTGGACGTGGGAATCAAAAGCCTTCGACGTTCCGTGGCGGGAAGATGATGTAACCATCGGCAAGATCAATCAGATCAATAACTTTTGCATCGGCACTCAGGGCAACGAAAATAAGTGCATGTCCTGTCATGCCGGTTACGGCTGGGAGCAGGGACGCGAAGCCGCCCTCGCCAACCCCGAAAACGTGGACTGCCTCGCCTGCCACGCCGATACGGGCATCTACGGCAAAGGCACCTATGGCAACCCCGCCGAGGGAGTTGACCTGCTCGCCGCAGCGAAATCCGTCCGCACACCGACGCGCGAGAACTGCGGTAAATGCCACTTCGACGGCGGCGGCGGCAACGGTGTCAAACACGGCGACCTCGACGAAAGCCTCTACTTCCCCTCCGAGAATAACGATGTGCACATGGGCGGCGAACTGAACATGCAGTGTATCGACTGCCACTGGACAACCGATCACCAAATCCTCGGACGCATGGTGGCAGATAATTACACTATCGATCCGAAGGAACAGGTCTCCTGCGAGCAATGCCACGTTAATCAGAAACATGAAGACGAGCGGATCAACACGCACCTTTCCGCCGTCGCCTGCCAAACCTGTCACATCCCTGCATTAGCCACTGAAGACCCCACCAAAATCTACTGGGACTGGTCGCAGGCAGGTCAGGAAGGACGCGAAGACGACCACTTCACCTACCTCAAGATCAAGGGCGAGTTCGTCTACGACAAAAACTTCGCCCCCACCTATCTTTGGTTCAACGGAAACAATGAATATCGCTACATCCTCGGGGACAAGATCGACCCCAACGGCGTCACCTACATCAACAAACCCGCCGGTACCATCAACGACCTGAATGCCAAGATCTTCCCCTTCAAACTCCACATCGCTAAACAACCGTATGACGTGGTCAATAACTACCTGCTTCAGCCCATCACCTCCGGCAAAGATGGTTTCTGGACAACTTTCGATTGGAATAGCGCCTTTGAACTCGCCGCTCCCATTACAGGGCTGGAATATAGCGGTGAATATGGCTTTACAGAAACTTATATGTACTGGCCAACCACGCATATGGTACAACCTGCCGAGAGCGCACTGCAATGCGAATCCTGCCACGGGGAAAACGGGCGCATGAATTGGGAAGAACTTGGATACCCCGGCGATCCCATCGAATGGGGTGGAAGGGGAAAATGAATAACATGAAAACATTGACTCGAAACCTGCTCATTGTAATCGGAATGTCCCTGGCGCTCGTTGCATTCGGAATTCAGACGGCTCTTGCCAAGCCTGAACCTGCTCCCGCTCTACAACCTTCGTCCCTGCATCCGACGTTTGCCCTGCTCGATGCAAAGGGCGATAACGTGCTCGATACCGGAAACCCGGTCTCGACCATGAAAACCTGCGGACAATGCCACGACACGGAATTCATCCAACAACACGCGTTCCACTCCGATCTTGGACTCAGCGACTACAAGGCAACCAGTCAATTTAACGCCAGCACCGGTACCTTCGGCAAATGGGACCCACTCACCTACCGTTACCTCTCACAAAACGGTGATGAACGACTTGATCTCTCCACAGCGGAATGGCTTCAAAAATACGGGTACCGCGTCGTCGGAGGTGGACCCGCCACCACATCCCGCGAGGGCGAGCCGCTTACCAGTCTCAACGCAGATGCAAACAATCCCGAAGCCAGCATCCTGAACGAAAACGGCGTGGCGGAACCCTGGGATTGGGCCCAATCCGGCACAATGGAAATGAACTGCTTCCTGTGCCACTTCGAAAACCCGAACAACGAAGCGCGTGTAAGCGCCCTCGAAAAAGGCGACTTTGCTTTCGCCAACATGGCTACATTGGTTGGCACGGGAATCGTCGACCGGTCCAGCCTCGGGCAAAACGGTTATGCGTATTCCACCGAAGCCTTTGACGAAAACGGTGAACTCAAAGCCGAGTTCGTAAAAATCCAGGATCCCACCAACGCAAATTGTGCGACTTGCCATGGCGAAGTACATCCCGAATCGAACGAACCTCTGACCATCAACGCCTGCGATCTGAACTATCCGCAGACTGCTACAACGGGACAAGTGATCTCCCCGCAAAAGATCGTCGATTCGGGTGTCAACCTGAGCGGCAAAAACGAACTCATCCGCTCCTGGGACATCCATGCAGAACGCCAGTTGCAATGCACCGATTGTCACTACGCGTTGAACAACCCCGCTCATGCCGACGAAGCGCAGAAAGCTGAACCAGAGCACCTCGTCTATGATCCGCGCGTTCTCGACATCGGCGAATATCTCAAGCGGCCTGATCATAATTTCGCCCGCGGGCAAAGCGCGCAATTCAACGTCGCACCGGAACTCAAAGGCACCATGCGCCGCTGCGACTCCTGTCACGACGCCAGCAAGGGACATTCCGATTGGCTGCCCTACATCGACACACACATGGAAGCAGTCGCCTGTGAGACCTGCCATATTCCGCAAATGTACGCACCTGCCATTCAATCCTACGATTGGACAGTGCTCACACTCAACAGCGAGCCTGTCAAAACATGCCGTGGCGTGGAAGGCGAACCCAATAAAGTCACATCATTAGTGACCGGTTACGAGCCCGTGCTTCTCAACCGCACAAATATCGGCGGAGGCACATTGCTTGCTCCGTACAATTTGATCACGACCTATTACTGGGCATACACAGACAACAATGGGAACAACCGCCCGGTTCGTCTCGTGGACCTCGAGGCTGCCTATTTCGATAACGGCAGTTACAACCCTGACCTTCTCTCCGTTTTCGACGCAAACGGGAACGGCTTGCTGGAAAAGGATGAACTTGTAATCGACTCGCTTGCCAAGGAGGAGGCTGTCAAAACAAGACTCGCTTCGCTTGGACTGAACGATCCGCGCATGGAGGGGCTGATCCAGCCTTATAGCATCAACCACAATGTCGCCCGCAGTGAGAATGCAGTCAATGACTGCAAAGCCTGCCACAACGACTTATCGCGCGTGTCTCAGCCCATCAAACTCTCCGAGTACGCGCCCAACGGTGTGACGCCGGTCTTCGATGCAAACAACAACGTCAATGCCACAGGCGAGATCGTCAAGGGTAAAGATGGTGCGGTGTACTACAACCCTGTTCCATCCAACGACAAAATGTATGTCTTCGGCTCCAGCCGCGTCAACTGGGTCGATTGGCTCGGCGCGTTGATGTTCACCGGATCGCTGTTGGGCGTGATCGGGCACGGGACACTGAGATATATCTCGTCGCGGAAGCAGGTCAGAGGTCCGAAACGAACCGAGCGCATCTACATGTATCAGGCATATGAACGCTTCTGGCACTGGTTGCAGACAGTTGCGATTGTCATCCTATTATTTACAGGCTTGATCATCCACAGACCGGATATCTTCGGGGTGTTTTCATTCAACGGTGTGGTAATCATCCACAACGTATTGGCTGCTATCCTTGCCATCAACGCGGTACTTGCTCTGTTCTATCACCTTGCAACTGAAAATATCCGACGGTATATCCCTCATCCTCATGGTTTCTTCGACGACACCATGAAACAGATACTGTACTACACCAAAGGCATCTTCGAAGGGCATGGACACCCATTTGAAAAGACGCCCGGCAAACGGCTCAACCCCTTGCAACAGGCAACATACTTCATGATTCTGAACGTGCTCCTGCCGCTACAGGGTTTGACCGGCATCCTGATGTGGGGTGTGCAGAAATGGCCGCAGATCGCAAACCTATTCGGCGGGCTGCCCGTTCTGGCGCCGTTCCATTCGCTCATTGCCTGGACTTTCGCCTCGTTTATCGTTGCCCATGTTTACCTCACCACAACCGGGGCCACACCGCTCGAAGCCATGCGCGGTATGGTCACGGGCTGGGAAGAGGTAGAAACGAACAGTCATACCGAAGCGAACAAAGAGGAAACAAAAGCAGAAGGAGAATCAAAATGACCACTGCTCCTGTAACCAAGAAAAGTATTTTCAAACGCCCGGAAAAACCGTACGTCCATCCTTACTTTGGCGGAGTGGTTCTCGGGATTGTATTGTTCCTGGCGTTCTTTCTAACCGGGAACGGACTCGGCTCCTCCGGCGCCACCAGCCGCATCGACGCGCTGATTGTCGACGCGATATCCCCCTCTCATGTGGACAACAATCCATATCTCTTGAAGATGGCGGGCGGGGATAAAAATCCGCTCGATGACTGGATCGTGCCGGTCTTTTTCGGTGCCCTGCTCGGCGGTTTCACCTCCGGGCTGTTGAATGGGCGTCTCAAGATCATGACTACCAAGGGACCGAACATTTCCAACCGCACACGTTGGTTGATGGCGTTCCTCGGCGGCGTGCTGTTCCTCTACGGCGCCCGCATGGCGCGTGGTTGCACCTCCGGGCAGGCCCTCTCCGGCGGAGCAACACTTTCCGCTGGGTCCTGGGCAATCATGTTCGCTATTTTCGGCGGCGCGTATGGACTGGCATATTTCGTACGCAAGTTGTGGAACTAGGAGGATGCAATGAACTTCCCTCTTCCTGAATTCATCGCTGTCAGCGCTGCAAATCCATGGACGTACGTACTCTTTGGCGTCATCGGCTTTGCATTTGGCTTCACTCTCGAAATGTCCGGCTTCGGCGATTCGCGCAAACTCGCTGCTCAGTTCTACTTTACCGAACTGACCGTCCTCAAGGTGATGTTCACCGCCATTGTGACTGCCATGGTCCTGCTCTTCGGCGCGGTAAGCCTCGGCATTCTTGATTTCAGCCAGGTGTGGGTCAACCCGACCTACCTCTGGTCGGGAATAGTCGGCGGGCTGATTATGGGCATCGGCTTCATCATCGGCGGTTTCTGTCCGACCACGTCGCTGGCGTCCGCTTCCACCGGCAAGATTGACGGGATGTTGTTCATGCTCGGCGGTTTTGTCGGCGCATTCCTCTTCGGTGAGACCGAACCATACTTTACCAACTGGTACAACAACGCTGGTTATTTTGGGCGCGTCACCCTTGACCAGGTCTTCAACCTGCCCATCGGAGTTGTGGTCCTGCTGGTTGTGTTGATGGCGCTCTTCATGTTCTGGGGTGCGGAACAATTGGAACGCATCATTGGCAAAAAGGATATGAGCCGCGAACCGAAGATTCGTTTGGTTGGCGCAGGCGTATTATTTGTCTTCGCCCTCGCCGTCGTTTTCATCGGCACGCCGTCGCTCGAAGAAAAGTACCAAAAGGTGATTTTCACACGCACCGAGACCATCCCGCAGGAGAACGCAGACCCGATCATCAATACCTACACCTACTCCGCAGATGAAATGCTCTCGAAGCGCCTGGTCTTCATCACCCCCGCGGAAGCCTTCAAGGCAAAATATAATCAGGCGATGAATCCCATCTACATCGATGTACGCCCTGAAGCGGATTTCAACCTGTATCACATCGAAGGCGCGATCAACATTCCTGAGGAACGGATCGAGGAAGTTGTTCCCATCCTTCTGACCGAACCGACTGCCAATTCCGTCTTCATCCTCATGAGCAATGACGAGACTGCGGCGGTAAGGGCATGGAAGAAGCTGGTCGCCTCCAGTTTGACAAATAGTTACATCCTTGAGGGAGGCATCAACAACTGGATCGCCTTCTTCGGCAAGGATGACGAATCGCTTCAACCCAACCCGAAGGCTGCTGACGATCAATTGGCATATATCTTCCCCGCAGCTTTAGGGAGTCGGTACGAATCCTGCGACCCCAGCCCCATCGAATACGAAAATCTGGAGTTCGAAGCCAAGATCAAACTTCAATTAAAGCGCGACAAATCCGGTGGCGGCTGTGGATAACAGATAACCGGCAAGTAGATGAACAAAAGAAGTCCTCGGCAAACACCGAGGACTTCTCAGTTTAATCGTCCAATCATCTATTGGACAGTGATCGTCACGCTCTCCATCGCGTCCCCCTCAAAGTCCGGAAATTGCTCGGGGTCCCGGCGGGTAATTCCATTGACCACATCCATTCCCTCGACCACCTGCCCAAAGATGGTATATCCGCCATTCAATTGTGGAGTAGGCACGAATGTAATGAAGAATTGACTTCCGTTTGTGTCCCGTCCCGCGTTCGCCATCGCTACAACGCCTGCCTTATCGAAGGTCAGGTCACTATCCTCATTAACGAATTTGTAGCCGGGTCCACCCATGCCAGACCCAGTGGGGTCACCGCCCTGCGCCATGAATCCTTCCAGCACGCGGTGGAAGGTCACACCGTTGAAATACCCCTTACAAGACAGAAACACAAAACTGTTTACAGTGATGGGCGCCTTGTCTGCATACAACTGGATTACGAATTCGCCGCCCTTTGCCATTTTGACTGTGGCAAAGTATTGTTTGGTCCTGTCAATCCTCTCGGGCGGTGCGCTATACTGCGCCGCGGCGGGAATATCCGAAAAGATATCACATGCAACCGGAGCCTGCCCCTGCGGCTTTGGCAGGAATTGCCAAACCACTAAAACGACCAAAAGGACAATGGCCCCGGCTCCTACCATCTGGATCATCCTTGTTTGACGTGCCTGCTGGGCCTTCCGCTCACGGATCTGTTCCCTTTTACTTGCCATTCTGATTTCTCTCCTTGAAAATATAGTAACACAGCGGGTTTCCTCAAATTCTAGCATATCTATTGCTGAGGGAGTGTCCAAATGGATGGGCTAAAATAGAGAAATGAACAGATGTCCATATTGCCAAGAGACAACCCGCCAGAACAAAGCGGGAACAACAAATGCAGGTTCGCAAAGATATCGTTGTATGCACTGC